>Ga0187894_10000123_pt1 | contig 96627 bp, 118 predicted proteins | sample GBC1701081metaG_FD_136650 | JGI IMG/M metagenome (GOLD analysis project Ga0187894, IMG submission 136650) | White microbial mat communities from a lava cave in the Kipuka Kanohina Cave System on the Island of Hawaii, USA - GBC170108-1 metaG ...
ACCCTACCCGCGCTCTGCGCTCAGAGCCGGCCGGCGTTCATGGCGAGCCACTCGAGCTGGATCAGCGCGAGCGCCGCGAACACCGCGACGAGCCACGCGCGCCGCGTCGACCACAGTCTCGCGAGCGAGGCGTCGGGCGAGTCACTCGCGACGCGAGTGACGAAGCACGCCGCCAGTGACAGGAGCAGCGGCACCACCGTGAAGTGATACGTCGGGTGCGAGAACGCCACGAAGTACGGCGCCGCGTAGACGAGGCTCGCGCCCAAGGCGACCCACTGGCGCTCGCGCGCGAGTCTCTCGGCCGGCGGCGCGAGACACGCGAGCACGGCGCCGGACAGGAACGCGAGATAGAACAGCGCCTCGGCGGCCATGGTCGCGAGCGCGCCGAACACGCCGGCCAGGCCGTACAGGCGCAGCCACGCCGCGGTGGCACTGTCGAGCGCGAGATACGCGCGGATCCGGTTCGCGGTGCGCAGCAGGAACAGGTCGGGGCGCGCGGCGATGTACGCGAGCGCCTCGTCGCGGTAGCGGCGTTCGCGCTCGGCGGGCGGGAGCGCCGCGATCTCGCGCTCCTTCGCGGTGTACCCCGCGGGCACGTCCGCGTCGCCCGCGCCGTGCGAGCCGAACCACCACGTCTTGTACAGCGGCGTGTATTGGTTGTTCCCGATGAAGAGGTTCAGCGAGTTGGCGTCGTTCACGGCGACGAAGCGGCCGGTCATGGCGCGCGCATGCACGAGCCAGCCCGCGACCGCGAGCGCGCCGACCGCGAAAGTGACTCCCGCCGCGCGCACGCCGGCGCCGCGGAGCGCGAGATACAGCGGCACCAGTAACACGAACGGCAGCGCGCTCGGCCGGATCAACGCGAGCTCGCCCGTGGCGAGCCCCAGCGCGAGCGCTGCGCCCAGGCGCGGGCGGGTCGCCACCGACGGCGCGAGCCAGGCGATCGCGACGAGACACGCGGCGCTCGGCATGGAAGTCAGGGGCTCGACCGACAGGAAGATGCTGGTCGGGTAGAGCGCGAACGCGGCGGCGGCCAGATTCGCCGCGCGCACGCCGCCGAGCGCACGCGTCTGCGCCCACAGCAAGAGACTCGCCGCGAGATACACGGGGATCATGGCCGCGCGCGCTACGAGCTCCGAGTCACCGAACGCCGCGAGCGCGGGCACGAGCAGGAACGACGCGCCGGGCGGGTAGTACGGCTCGAACGACTCGCCGCCCAGCAGGCGCTGCGCCATGTACACGTAGCCCACGGCGTCGCCCACGAGCGGGTGACTCGCCAGCGCCCACAGGGCGGGGATGCGCAGCGCGACGCCGACGGCCAGCGCAACCGGCAGCGCGCGAGGTGAGTCGAAGAGCGCGAGCGCGGCGGCGAGCCGCTTCACGCGCGCGCGCACTGCGCGGCGAGTCTCTCGAGCACGTCGCCCAGGCTGCGCTCGAGCATGCGGCGCAAGAGCCAGCCGGTGCCGGGGACGAGCGGGCGGAAGCGCACCGTCCAAGTGACTCGCGTGCCCGCGCCGTCCGGCTCGAAGCGCACCTCGCCCGCGTGGTCTCGGATCGGCGCGCCCGCCACCAGGCGGTACGCCATGCGGCGCGGCGGCTCGAAGGCAGTGACTTCTTCCTCGATCGCCATGCCGCTGGCGCGAATCACTCGAATCGCGCCCAGCCCGTTGGGCGGCGGGTCGCCCTGCTGGCGCAGCACGACTTCCTTGACCCCTGCCCACTTCTCCCAGCCCACGTGATCCGTGTAGAGCGCGAAGACTCGGTCGGGCGCGGCCGGGATCTGGCGTGACAGCTCGATCTGCATGGACGGGCATCCTAGCGTGCGGTATCGAGAGCGCGACGAAGGGGGGACGTGATTCGGACGGCGCTCGCGCTGCTCGTGCTCTCGCTCGCTGCGCGCGCGCACGCCGCGCCCGACCCCGGCGCCGCGCTGCACGCGCTCCTGGCTACGCCTTTTCGTGTCACCGGCGACGCGGTCGGCGGGGCCGGTCTCTTCGGTGCGAGCGCGCTGGGTCTCTGCGGCGACGGCCTGAGTCTCGTCGATGCGAACCGCTTCACCGAGCCGTTCCTGTTCGGGGCGGTCAGCACGCCCGTGAAGTGGCTCGCGCTCGGCGTGTCACAGGGCTCGACGGGTCTGCTCGAGGGCCTGCGCGCCGAAGACGTGGAGCGCCTGCCCGAAGCGCGCGAGGCGTATCTCGACAACCGGCCGGGGCTCGGCCGGCTCGACACGGCACTCACGGCGCTGGGCGCGCTGCGGCTCGCGCTCGAGGACACGGTGACTGGCCCGGCGCGCTTCGCGCTGCACGCGGTGGGCGCGAACGGGGCGGCGCGGCGTGTCTCGGACTTCGCGCGCGACGAGCGGATCCGCGTGCTCGGGCCGCTCGTCCGCGAGGATTGAGTTAGGCTGGGTCGTGGCTTCGGACTCGGGAATCGCCTCCGTCGACGCAGTCGCGCTGCGCGGCGGCGCGGAGAGCGCGCGCTCCGACTCTCTCGTGGTCGAGGAGCCGCTCGAGATCCGACTCGACGGCGCGCCGCTCGCGGTGACCATGCGCACGCCGGGTCACGACCTGGAGCTCACCGCCGGGTTTCTGGTGACCGAGGGGATCGCGAGAGACTTCGGCGCAGTCACTTCGATCGCGCACTGCGACGCGGAGCGGAACACCGTCGACGTGCGGACCGAGCCGGGAGCGGCCGGCATCGCGCGGCCCGAGCCACGCGCGTTCGTGGCGTCGTCGGCGTGCGGGCTGTGCGGGAAGGCGACGATCGAGTCCGTCCGCGCGCGCGCGCCGGCCCTACACCAAGATGCGACGCGGGTCGCCGCGCGCGTGCTGTACACGCTGCCCGAGAAGCTGCGCGCGGCGCAGCCGGTGTTCCGCGCGACCGGCGCGCTGCACGCGGCGGGCCTGTTCGCGGCCGACGGGTCACTCCTGTGCGCGCGCGAAGACGTCGGCCGGCACAACGCCGTCGACAAAGTGGTGGGCTGGGCCGCGCTGGACCGGAAGCTGCCGCTCGCGGGAACGGTGCTGCTCGTGAGCGGCCGCATCGGCTTCGAGATCGCGCAGAAGGCGCTGGTCGCGGGGATTCCGATCGTGGCCGCGATCTCGGGGCCTTCTAGCCTGGCGGTGGAGCTGGCGCGCGAGGGCGGCATGACCCTGGCCGCGTTCCTGCGCGGCGAGTCACTCAGCGTCTACGCTGGACGGGAGCGAATCGAGCTTCCGTGAGTCGCTCGCGGTCGAGCTCGCGCGCGAGCTCGCGCAGGCCGTACGGCGCCTCCGCGCAGAGTGACTCGCGCCGGTAGTAGTCGCTCGCTTCGCGCCACAGCCGGCGTTCGCGGTTCGGCGGGTGGAACAGGTGCACCACGCGCGCGCGGTGCCACAGCGCGATCGGCCGCACGCCGGCGAGCACGAGGCGATTGCGCAGGTCCGAGTCGTCCTTCGACGAGTTGCGGTACGTCTGGTCGAAGCCGTTCACGCTCACGAAGCTCGCGCGGTCGCACGAGAAGTTGAGCCCGAGCAGGCGCGGCCGGTTCGGCCGGCGCAGCGCGATGTACGCCAGGCTCTTCGCCTGCGTCCAGGCCAGCACCGCGCGCTCGCGCGCGCCGACCAGGTGCTCGTGCGCGCCCGACAGAACGCAGTCACGAGTCACTCGCTCGGACTCGGCTTCGGACAGCCGGACGTGACCACCCACGATGAACGCGTTCGGGCGCGCCGCCGCGAGATGCTCTTCGACGAACGTGCGCGCTGGCACGCAGTCACCGTCCGAGAACACGAGCTGCGCGCCGCGGCTGTGCAGCACCGCGCGGTTCACCGCGGCCGACTTCCAGAAGCCGCGGTGCGGGTGCCACACGTGGCGGATCGGCACGGGTGAGCGGCGCGCGTGCGCCGCGATCACCTCGGCGGTCTCGGGGCCCGAGCCGTCGTCGGCGACCACGATCTCGAAGTCACCCGTGCTCTGCATCGAGTAACCGAGCAGAGACAGGTCGAGCAAGCTCGGTTGGTTGTAAGTCGCCAGGATCACGCTCGCGCTGAGTGACTGATGGGACGACATCGGGTCAGCGCGAAGCAAACAGCATGCCGTTCGCGGAGCGTCCGTCCCACGCAACGGAGGTATTGAAGCCCTTCTGATCGAGGAGCTTCGCCAAGGCATCGTGCGGCAAAGGTGACACGTCGTCGTGAAACTCGAGCGCGATTGTACGAATTTCGGCCAGCAGCGAGTCGGGGAGCGCCGGCAGGATGAGTCCCTCGGCGCCCTCGCAGTCGAGCTTCAGGAAGTCGACGCGCCCGAAGCCGTGCTCGGCCAGTAACTCGGGAAGCGTAGTGACTCGCACGTCCACGGACTCACCCTCGCCCGCGTCCTTGCCGGCGGCGAACAGCTGGTGAGTCGTGCCGCTGCGCCCGAGAAACAGCGGCATGGTGCCGCGCTCGTTCGCGACCGCGCACTCCGCGACCTCGGCGTGCAACGCGCCGTTGGCCCGCAGGTTCCGGCGCAGCGCCGCGGCATTCCCCGGGTGCGGCTCGACCGCCAGCACGCGCCCCTTCGTGCGCTGCGCGGCGAACACCGCGAACGCGCCGATGTTCGCGCCGACGTCGACCACCTGATCGTCGGACCGCAGCTCGCAGCCCGGCGGCACGTACACGCGACGGTGGAACACGGGAGTCACTACGCGCAGCACGTTCACGCCCGCGGGCGCCTCGAAGGTCGTGCCGTCGCGCAGCACCGCGCGCCCGGGCTTGCGGTGCGCCCGGCGTTCGCTCTCGAGCTCGCGCCAGTTCCGGTAGTGACGCGCGTAGCGCAGCGCGCGCAGCAGGTTCATGGCGCACGGTCTTACGTGGGAAACCCCGCGCCGGTCAAGCGGAAGGTTGTGTTCACGAAATTGTGTTTCCGCTCGAAGGGGCCGGCCGCGTGATCGGACGGGCACGCCCTGCGTACCGCGGCCGGCGAATCGGCGCTCCCATCCGAGCCGCCGACCCCCTCCGCGGCCGAACACAATTTCCGGAACACAACCCGCGTATCATCGCCGCACGACGGAGGAGTGACGGCATGAAGCTTCTGGACAGCGCGACGGCTCCGAACCCGCGCCGCGTGCGCATTTATCTGGCCGAGAAGGGAATCCAGGTTCCCGTCGAGCAAGTCGACATCGGCAAGGCGGCGAATCGCCAGGCCGAGTTTCTCGCAAAGAATCCGTTCGGCGGCGTGCCCGTGCTGCAGCTCGACGACGGCACGTATCTCTCCGAGACCATGGCCATCTGCCGCTACTTCGAAGTCACGAACCCCAGGCCGTCTCTGTTCGGCGAGTCAGCGCAGGAGCAGGCGGTGATCGAGATGTGGCAGCGCCGCATGGAGCTGTATCTCTTCAACATGGTGACTGGCTGCTTCCAGAACACGCACGCGTTCTTCAAGGGCCGCATCCCGCAGGTGCCCGAGTACGGCGAGGTGTGCAAGAAGAACGCGCTGTCTCGCATGGCGTGGCTCGACGGCGAGCTCGCGAGCCGGAAGTTCATCGCGGGCGACAGATACTCGGTCGCGGACATCACCGCGCTCTGCGCGATCGACTTCGGGAAGCCGTCGAACATCCGCATCGCCGAGGAGCAGAAGAACCTCGCGCGGTGGCATCAGGAAATGTCGAGTAGACCGTCCGCGAAAGCGTGAGTTACTCGAACTTTCTTTCCTGCCACCACGGATAGAAGCCGGGCATCTCGCTCGATGGCTTCTGCTTGAAGTCCGCCTTGCGCTTCTGCAGGAACGCGCCCACGCCTTCGTGCGCGTCGGCGCTCTGGCCGAGCGCCGTGATCGCGCGTGAGTCGAGCTTGTGCGCTTCCATCGGGTGATCGGCGCCGAGCATCTTCCACACGAGCTGGCGAGTCATCGCGACCGAGATCGCGGACGTGTTGTCGGCGATCTCGCGCGCGAGCTCGCGGGCCGCGGGGAGTAACTCGCCCGGCGCGTGCAGACTGCGCACGAGCCCCGCCTCGAGCGCCTCGGCGGCGGGGAACACGCGGCCGCCGTACGCCCACTCGAGCGCCTTCGAGACACCCACCACGCGCGGCAGGAACCACGACGAAGCCGCTTCCAGGCAGATGCCGCGCCGCGCGAACACGAAGCCGAAGCGCGCGTCGGTCGACGCGATGCGCACGTCCATCGGCAGAGTCATCGTGACTCCCACGCCCACGGCCGGGCCGTTGATCGCCGCGATGATCGGCTTCTTGCAGTCGTAGATGCGCAGAGTGAGTCGCCCGCCGCCGTCGCGCCGCGCCTCGATGCCCACGTTGGCCGCGCCCGAGCGCGCGTCGAACGTGCCCGAGCCGCTCGACAGGTCCGCGCCGGCGCAGAACGCGCGGCCGCTGCCGGTGACGATGATCGCGCGCACGTCGTCGTCCGCGTCGGCGCGGTCGAGCGCGTCGAGCATCTCCATCAGCATGCGGCCGGTGAAGGCGTTGAGCTTCTCGGGCCGGTGCAGACTGAGTGTGAGCACGCGCTCGGCGACGGAATACTCGATCTCCTGATAGTCCAACTCACTCTCCCCGGGCGACGCGCGCGAACAGCGCTTCGGTCTCGTCGGCCCACTGTTTCGGATCGAACAGCCGCGCGACTCTCTCGCGCCCCGCGACGCCCATGGTGGCCGCGCGCGACGGGTCGTCGAGCAGTGACCGGATCGCGCGCACCAGGCCGTCGACGTCGCCCGACGGATACAAGAGACCCGTCTCGCGCGGCACGACGATCTCGCGCACGCCGCCGACGTCGGCCGCGACCACGGGCAGGCCGATCGCCGCGGCCTCGCGCAACACCACCGGCAGCGCCTCGCGCCGCGACGGCAACACGAGCCCCACGAAGCTCGCCATGTATCTCGCCACTTCGCGCGAGTGACCCGCGAACACGACGCGGCGCTCGAGATTTCTGCGGTGAGTCTCCGCGCGCAACGCGCCCTCTTCCGGCCCTTCGCCCACGATGCACAGCACCACGTCGTCGGGCAGGCGCGGCAGCGCGGCGATCGCGTCGCCCACCGCCTTCTCGGGCGCGAGCCGGCCCACGAAGCCGATCACGCGCGCGTCGCGCGGCACGCCGTGCAGCTTCGCGAGATCGAGCGGCTCGAGACTCCCGGGCGCGGGGCGCTCGACGCCGGAGTAGATCACCTCGCCGTGCTCACTCCCCCAGATCTCGGCCAGCCGCGCGCGCTCGAACTGCGAGATGAACACGAGCTCGTCGGGCAGCCACTTCAAGATCGGCTTGGCGAAGCGGTCGTTCCGCCGGTCGGCCACGTTGTGAATCGTGGTCACGAGACCGGCGCGGAACAGGCGCAGCCGGCGCGCCACCCCAGCCAGCGCGGTCATGCGGAGTGACTGCGCGTTGATCACTTCGATCGCGTGCTCCTTCACGGCGCGCGCGATCGCGTTCATGCCCGCGACGAAGCGCACGCCGCGCGGCACCAACACAGTTCTGTGTCCGTGCGCGTGCGCCTCGCGCAGGAACGGCTCGCCGAACGCGCCGATCACCGGTGAGTGACCGCGCGCGCGCAGCTCCTCCGCCAGCCGGAGGATGTCCGCCTCCGCTCCCCCCAGCTGCGCGCCTTCGGACAGGAACAGGACGTTCAGAACAGGAGCCCCAGCCCCGTCGCGCGGCGGGTCGACCCCTCCGAGCGGTAGGCGTCGATCACGTGCTTCGCGATCTGAGTCAGATGCACCTCGTCGGCGCCGTCGACCAGCCGCGCCGAGCGCGCGTTCTTCATCATCTGCTCGAGCGGCGTGTCACTCGAGAAGCCCAGCGCGCCGTGCACCTGGATCGCCTGGTCGAGTGTCTTCCACAGCGTGTTCGCGACGAAGAACTTCGTCATCGAAACTTCCTGGCGGAACGGCTGCTTCGTCTCGATGAGATACGCCGAGTGCAGGACCATGAGCTTGCACTGATACAGCGCCATGGCGGCTTCCGAGATCTTCCACTGGATGCCCTGCTTCGCCGAGAGCTTCTCGCCGTGCAGCATCCGCTCCTCGCTGCGCGCGATCATCATGTCGAGCGCCTTCTCGATCTGGCCGATCCAGCGCATGCAGTGAGCCAGCCGCGCGGGGCCGAGTCTCACCTGCCCGAGTGTGTGACCCTGGCCTTGCGGGCCGAGCATGTTCTCGTGCGGGACGACCAGGTCCTTGATGCGTATCTCGCAGTGATTGTGACCGCCGGCCATGGTGTGCACGTCGCGCACGATCTCGAAGCCGGGGTTCGGCAGGTCGACGATGAACGCCGAGTTACGCGCCTGCGGCGGATCGGCGTCCGGGTCGGTGCACGCGATCAGGATCGCGAACTTCGCGCCGCGCGCGCCCGAGATGAACCACTTGTGACCGTTGATGTGCCAGTTGTCGCCGTGTCTCACCGCGAACGTCTGGATGCCGGTCGGGTCACTGCCCGCGACCTCGGGCTCGGTCATCGCGAAGCACGAGCGCACATACCCGTTGCACAGCGGCTTCAGATACTTCTCGCGCTGCATCGGCGACGCGAAGTGAAGCAGCGTGTGCATGTTGCCTTCGTCGGGCGCCTGGCAGTTGATGATGAACGCCGACAGCGGCACGCGGCCGCACTCGGCCGAGACAGTGGCGATGCCCAGCGCGCCCAGCCCCATGCCGCCGTACTCCTTCGGCATGTGCGGCAGCCACAGACCCCGCTCGTGCGCGAGCTTGCGCAGGCGGATGATCTCGGGCCCCCACTGCGCGCGGTCCTCGACTTTCTCGAGCCGCGTCGCGACGGGCTCCACGTCCTTGTCGATGAACTCACGGATCTTGGTGCGCAGCTCGATGATGTCGGGCGGCAGGCTGAAGTCGATGGCCATGGTGATTCGCTCTCCCTCGTGTCAGGGCCGGGATTCTATCGCGGACCTGAGGGCCAGCGCTCGATCCGTCCGCCCTCACTCGTGAGCGTCGGCCCCGGCTGCGCCAATCTCGATGTCGGCCTCGCTCCGCAGCCGCTCGAGCTCTGCGTGAAAGGCGGCTTGCGCGCGGATCAGCCGCAGGCTCTGCTCGACTTGGGCGCGCACGGACTCGAGCGGGAGTGACTCGCTGGCGCGGATCTCCGCCAGCTCCACCAGCGCCCAGCGACCCTCGCGCTGCACGGCCGCGCGCTGTCCCGGCGCGCGCAGCGACAGCGCTTCGGGCAGGACGCTCGCGGGCAGACTCTCGACCGGCGCGGGCCCGAGCGTCTCCGAGCCTTCACCGGTGAGTCGCCCCGTGGCGCCGAGCTGGCGATCCGCGGCGCGGGCCTCCGCCTCGCTTGCGAACGGCTTGCGCCGCAGCACGACCTGACGGCTCGCGTAGCGGAGCTTCGTCTTCTCGTAGTGCGCGCGGAGCTCGGGTTCGTTCAGCTCGAGTGAGTCGCGCATGGAGGCGAAGAGCGCGTCGCGCAGGCGCTCTTCGTCCTTGATCGAGAGAGCGGTCGAGGGCGAGCCGTTGGTGAGACCCCGACGCACAGCCTCGCCCGCGGCCAGGTGGCGCGTGATCGCCAGGTCGATCTTGCGGCGTGCCGCGGCTGGAGTCGCGGAGTCGGCGGCCGTGAGTGGCGCGATCGCCACCGGCTCGCCGTTCACGCGGGCAACCGGCGTCTGCTGCTTCGGCGCCGACGAGTCACACGCGAAGCTCAGAAGCAGTACGCCGATGAGCGCTAGCCAGCGAGTCACTTCCGAGGCGCCGTCTTCAGCAGCTCCACCGATGTGGTCGGTCCGCCCTTGTCACCAGCGTACAGCCGCGAGATCTCCATCGCTTTGGGCGCCTCGGCGTAGCCGCCCAGCACCCAGATCGTGCCGTCGCCCGTCGTCACCGCGGCGTGACCCGTGCGCGCGACGCGCAGGCTCGGGCCCCAAGACCAACGGTCAGTCACTGGGTCATACACCTCGACCATGCTCGAGCCTTTCCCGCCGAGCCAAGTCTTGCCCCCGATCACGTAGATCTTCCCGTCGGCGCCCGTCGCTGCCGCGAGCAACATCCGAGGAGTTCGCATCGGCGCGGCCAGCGACCACGAGTCAGTTGCGGGGTCATACACCTCGGTCTCCGCCACCGAGTGTCTCTGCGCCTCCGCTTCAGCGTGAGCGAGTTTCTCGTCTTCGGCGTTCCCTTGCCTCGATAGCGGGATCGCGCCGCGGCAGGCGCAACCGCCGAAGACATACAGCTTGCCGTCGCCACCGAACGCCGCGGCGTGCATTTGGCGTGCGATCGTCATCGAGGCGCCGCGCTTCCAGCTGTTTGTCGCGGGGTCGTAGATGTCCAGGCCGCTCAGGACGTGCTTGCGACCGGGTTTCTCGACTGGGGTCCCTCTTCCGCCTACGAGATACATCCTTCCGTCAGGCCCGGTTGCGGTTGCGCCGAGTGTGCGGCCTTCCCACGATGGGCGAGTGCCGTCCACCCAGCTGGACCCCGGGTCCGCGGGGAAGGCGTGGTAGACGTGCGCTCGAGCTTGACCCCACGTTTGCGTCCGCGGGTCAAAGTAGACGGATCCGCGTCCGATGAAGTAGTGAGCGCGACCTTGGGCGTCTGCTCCGCCAAACGGGACCTCATACTTGTATGCACTAAACTCGCCGTCCTTGATCGGGGGATCAGGAACTCCGTTCTCCTTCTCCCGATTAGCCTGGACCTTTGTGTACGGCTGGACGATTGCCCGGGTGCGGTATGGAGGAATGCGACTCGCTGCTCGCCACTTACCGGTCTGGGGGTCGAAGAACGCTAGCGCGTGAACGCCGAGCCCGTGTCCGTACGCATGTCTAGGCCCGGAGAGGATCCGCCCCCCGAACACCATCACGTAGCCGTCCTTGGAGGCCGCAGCGGCGTGATGCCAGCGAGGCTCAGGGAGAGGCGGGCCGTCGATCCACCCGGCTCGAGCCGCGGACGTCAAGAGCATGAGCGCGATGGCACTCACCAGGCTTGCCCACCGAGTGACTCGTCTGGCCACGTTCAGCTAGTTCGTCTCACGGCGCGGCAGACTGAAACCCGACGTTCGGAAGGCGGTCGATTGGGAGGAGACTCTTGGGGCGAACCGACCTGAGTGGTCGTGTACCGGGCAGTGAGAGTTGGAAGGATGTGATCGGGCAACACGTCGGCCGGGCCGGCCCAGCGCGAGCCAGCGAGTCACTCTGGCTTCGTCTTCAACAGCTCCACCGACGCCGTCGGACCTTCCTCTTCCCCTGCCATCAGGCGCGAGAGCTCGAATATGGCCGGCGCTCGAGCGTACCCTCCCAGCACCCAGATCGTCCCGTCCCCAGTCACTGCCGCCGCGTGACCCACTCGCCCCCGCCGCAGGCTCGGTCCGTGCTGCCAGCGATTCGTCGCGGGGTCGTACACCTGCACGACCGCAACCGCGAGGCCTCCCCACGAAGTCTGTCCCCCGATCGTGTAGATCTTCCCGTCGGCGCCCGTCGCCGCCGCAAACAGCATGCGCGGGGTCGGCATCGGCGCCGCCATCGACCACGTGTCCGTCCCGGGGTCGTAGACCTCGGTCTCGCCGACGGCGCGCTGCTGCGCCTGCACCTCGGCGCGGGCCGCCTGCCGCTCGGCTTCGTCGCCCACCTTGTACATCGTCCCCGAGCCTCGGCACCCACACCCTCCGAAGACATACAGCTTGCCATCCTTGCCGAACGCTGCGGCGAGTGACTGGCGCGCGATCTTCATCGGGGCCCCGCGCTTCCAGGTGTTCGTCTCGGGGTCGTAGATGTCCAGGCCGTCCAAGAGACTCCGCTGACCCGGGGTGCTGCGGCGCTCACCCGGCGTGTCGGGCAGCGGGAAGCCCATCCCCCCGACGAGGTACATCTTCCCGTCCGGACCGGTCGCGGTCGCGCCCTGGGAACGCGTCGTCCAAGAGGGCTGCGTCCCGTCGTACCAGTTTGAGCGGCGATCCGGCGAGTAGACGGTATACAAGCCCGACTCGCGCTGGCCCCAAGCTCGAGTTCGCGGCTCGAAGTAGACGGAGCCGCGACCCATGAAGTAGTGCGCGCGGCCATTGGCATCCGCTCCGCCGAACGGGAGTTCGTAGTCAGCGTGGCTCGCGTTCAGCTCTACCGGGGCGTCGATTGCCGCTCCATTGGCCCGGTACTTCTCGACGTCCACCTTGCTGTACGGGAAGACCCTCACGCGCACTTGGTAGGCCGGCATGGGGCTCGCCTTCTCCCACTTGTGAGTCGCTGGATCGAAGAATGCGAGCGCGTAGCGCCCGATTCCGTGGTTGTACGCTTTCGTGGCCCCGACGAGCACCCGCCCGCCGAACGCCATGACGTAGCCGTCGCTCGAGGCCGCCGCTGCGTGGTGCCAGCGCGGGTCCGGTATAGGGGGACCATCCGTCCAGCCCGAGTGAGCCCTTGTCGGGACACAGGCGACGACGAGCAGGAGCGTCACCCACCGCATCGGACGAGCCTTACTATCGGTGCTGGCACACCGAGCGCTATTCGGGCGTACCCACTGCGGACTCAAACGAGAGCTTCGGGAGTCGGTTCCTCGGCAGCACATTCTCTTCATCGGCATCACTCTCGGGCTCGCGATAGGGCAACGCCACGGTGAGCGCCTTCTTGGCGACAATCGGAATCGGGTTGCCCGACGAGTCCTTCGGGATCGAGTACGTGATGGGAGCGTTCAGCGTCTTGTCGGCAGCGAGGATCGGGAGTGAGTTGACTTCGCCCGTCCCGAGCTCGCGTTGAGGATCGCTGACTTTGCCAGTGCTTGGATCAGCGCCGCCGAGAAGGTGCCACTCACCTAAAGCGTCTCGTCCTTAGAGCACCTGCGTGAAGCCGGTGAAGGTTCTGGACCTCGTACTGAGCCACTCCACGCGCGTCGGGACCGCATACGTCGGCTTGCCCGTCGCGTCGACGGCCTCTTGGGGCGAACCGACTTGAGTGGTCGTGTACCAGGCAGTGAGAGTTGGAAGAATGTGATCGGGCAACACGTCGGCCAGCGGCTGTGCTGCCGAACCCATGTTCGGGTGATTGAGCGCGACCGGCTCGGGAACGACCAAACCGCCGGGACCAACCCCGAAGAACGCTGGAACGCGGATCCCGTTCCGATCCAGTCCCTGCGCGCTCCACACCGGCACGATCCCGTCACTCGGGTTTCCCGCTGCAAACGCGCCGAGGTTGAAGAAGATCTGCAGCGCCGTCTCACGCTCCTGGGGCGGGAGTCCAGCAATCGACTCGGCCAAGCCAGGCGGCAAGAGCTGCTGGAGCTCCATCCCGTCGAGATATCCCATGCTCGGCCTGCCCATCGGCGGGAGGACGAGCTCGACGCGCTTCCCATAGGGATCACTGCCGGCGAGAAGTGACATGGTCTGCGCAGAAGCGCTGCACGGCGACCGGTTCAATCGAGCGAGATACGGGTTCCCGCTGTCCACCGGTGCGGCGCCGTCCGCATAGTCCAGGAGCTCGGCGGTACCCGGCGCGATCTCCTCGAGCAATCTTCGAATCGTCGGAAGCTCCTCGTCTGGAGGCGGCGGTTGGGGAGCAATCGGGTCGGCGATGTACCAGGGCAGGTCCAGAAGCGGAGTGAGTCGGTTGAGCGCGCCGTGGTGCGGCGTAGCGAGGAGGACCGCTCCGAGCACGTCGATCTCGGGCTGGCACAGCAGCGACCTACCGACAAACCCGCCCTTGCTGAAGCCGAAGAGATCGACGGACGAGAACCGTCCCGACGACGGGTCGTTGGGATCCGCCGGAATGCCTCGAATGACGTTCGCCAACTTACCCTTGAGATTGGAGTAGACGGTCCCGGCCGTTGCCGCGGCCCGAGCTCTCGAGTTGTAGGTGACCCAGACCGGGCGGTAGATGCCGGCGACGGACGACACGACATCGCGCAGCATCTGAGCCGAGCGCGGATCGCCGCCTTCCGAGTCGAAGGGATTCGCTACCGGCTCGTTGTCTCGCCAGAACCTCCGCGGCTCCCAGCCGTGAATCACGAGCAACGGGTACGAGTTCGGGTGCGGCTTGGAGCTCGGAATGTCGAGATTCGAGTTGTCGCGCAAGTCGATCACCGCGGAGAAGGGCGCCGGCTCGACGGGCGGCGGTGACTGCGCGGGAGCACCCAGCTGCACGGTGAGGTCGAACTCGCTCTGCGTCGGCTGCGGACCCGTCGTTGCCGCGTACAGCGGCAGGCTCTTCCCGATCATGCCGGCAAAGACCGGCGCGCCGCTCTCCGTGGTGCTTGGATCGATCGCGATCACGACAACTCGGTCGACCGCATCGACGGCGTGCACGTAGGGCAGTGTCTCGAACGCAGTGAACTGCAATCCGTTCCACACGAACGGGACGAGGAGATCCTGAGTCACTCCCGCAGCCTCCGCATCTGCCGCGGAGTAGCGCTGAATGAGGATCCACGGTCCCACCGGCCGCGGAATCCGGCCACCCGGTTCGAGCGGTTCCAGGCGAATCGTCATCTCGGGGCCGACGGCGCGCGCGACCGGGGCGTTCAGAGACGGGTCGAGTGGCAGTGACTCCCCGGAAATGACTTCAGGCGGGCTCGAGATCCGCACCGTCACGCGGGCGTCTTCGCTGATCGAGAGCGACGGCAGGATCACGGTCAGCCGACCCGTCGGGTCCGAGACTCTGCCACCGGTCAGCAGCCCGATCTCCACGGGCATGTCCGGATCCCCTGTGCCGTCATTCCGGATGAGCAGATCACGGACGACACTTGTCGGCGTCGCGGTGTCCCGATCTGCGACGATCGCGACGTCGCGAGTCGTCGCGGGATAGCCTGGAGCCGCGAGGTCGATCGCCGTCATGCCGGCGGGTAGTCCCGCTAGTGAGTACCGCCCCAGAGCGTCACTCGTCGTCGAAAGCCCCCCGTGCGAGACGACCGCGCCCACGATCGCAGCACCGGTATCCGCGTCGAGGACACGCCCCTCGAGCCCGCCGACGGTCGGCCGGTGAGTCAGCGCCGCGTCGGCGTGCGCCTCGGCCTCACTCACGACGGTCACAGCCGAAGTCGTTGCGGCGAGATACGCCGGGTGGGTGACCTCGAGCGGATACGTGCCCGGGGTCACTCCGTCGAGCAGGTACGACCCGTCGGAGTTCGTGTGCGTGATCTGATCCGCCGAGCCCGCCACCTGGACCGTGGCCATCGAGATCCCTGCCTGGGTCGCGGCGTCCCGCACCGTGCCCGACACCGCGCCGCGCACCTCGGAGAGCAATCCGAACTCGACTTTCTCGTTCCCTCCCGGCGCGATCACGATCCGCTGCGTCTCGGGCTGGTAACTCCCGGCCGACGCGACGAGGTCGTGCGGATCGGCCTCCGACAGCGCGGGGATCGTGAACGCTCCGTCCTGGTCCGCGACGATCGTCTGCCCCTCGACCGTGATCGTCGCTCCGGCGATGCCCCGACCCGAGAAGCGGTCGCGGACGTGGGCCGTGTCCCCGGGAGACACTGCAGTGAACCTCCCGAACCCCGCGGCCGTCGGGTACGGAATCGTCAGCACCGTCGGCCCGCCGTCTTCCCGAACCAGCGCGTCGAACACTCCGATCGCGTCCGCATAGCCCTGCTTCTCCAAGCGGAGGCTGTGACGTCCCGGCGCGACGTGGTCGTACTGCAGACGCCCCTGCGCGTCCGAGATCACCCGGGAGTTGGGTCCGAGCAGAGTCACTCGTACGCCTGGTTCCGGCGCACGAGTCGTCGGATTCTCGATCGTCGCCACGACGCTGACGTCACTCGGCACCGTCCGGAGCGCCGGCGTCACCCGCACCTCCACCGCGCCCGTGTCACTCACGCCGTATCGCAGCGGGAAGAACCCCACCTTCGACACCGCGATCGAGAACGGCCCGGCCGGAATGCCGGTGATCTCGAGCATTCCGTCCGCGCCCGAGAGCGCCGTGAACGTGCCGCCCCCAGACGAAGTGACTCGCGCCTCGGCGCCCGCGAGCGGCTCGCCGGTCACCGCGCTCGTCGCAAGACGCGCATTGTCCGCCGACGTCGGAGTGAGATGCAATGAAATTCAGTATCTCGCCGAGTCACTGCTCGGCGCACGCGCAACTTACGCCCAAGTTACGCGCAAAGGCTCCCGGTAGAGTCAGTAGGGCCGAGTCAGTCGAAACCTCAGCTCGAGAAGCGTGACCGCGCGCGCCACAACGCGACGGTGAGCAGGGCGAACGGCACGAAGCCGACGAGCCCGATGACCAGCGCGTTCGAGCGGTCGTCGCGCGCGCCCCAGATCAACATGCCGAGCGCGATCGAGCCGCAGTAGAGCGCGGCCCAGGGATGAAGCCAAGGGCGCATCTTCCAGAAGCCGTACGCGCCCGCGGCGTAGATCGCCCAGTGGAGCGGCTCGGTGGCCTTCGCGGCCCAGCCCGTCAGCAGGAAGCCGAGCCAGACTTCCTGCGAGCTCTCGACCCCGCGTGTGACCCACTTCCAGACGAAGTCATACGGCATGTACACGAAGGTCATGAACACGCAGAAACAGAAGACCCCAGTGATCCACCAAGGCCTCTCGGCCATGACTCAGAGCCGTTCGATCAGGGTCGCTGCGGCGTCGGCCACCGAATCGGACTGAGTCGACATCTCCAGGTTGCGCAGGCGGCTGCGCAGGAGTGACTTCTGCTCGGGTGACAGTGCGTCGGCGACCCGGTCGATCTCGTCGGTCACTTGCAGCACGTCGCGCTCGGTCTCGAGATCGAGCAGGCGCAGTAACAGCGCCGGGTCCGCGGGCATGCCGAACGCCTTCACGTACTCGCGGAAGCTGCGCAGCAGATTGTCCTGTCCGTCGGCCTCGCGCAGCCGCTCTTCCAGGCGCAGCCGGCCGCGGTCGGCCTTCTTGCCGAACAGTCGTTCTTCGACTTTGCGGCGGTAGCGCGCTGCTTGGTGTCTTTGGCGCAGCTCGCGCGCGGTCAGTCCGTGATTCCCGCCGTTCGAGCCGTTTCTCTTGCCGCCGTTCGAATGGAACTTGTCGTGGTCACTCACGCCTGTGCGCTCCCTCAGAAGCGGCCCGAAGTCGGCCGCGTCACGGTTCCGGTCGCGTGCAACCGGTTGGAAGCTCCGCCCCTGCTTGTCCACGAATCGGAGGGCGTTGAGCTTCGAAGAGTGGAGCGCGGCTCCAGTCGCCGGCTCCCTCCCCACGCGCGGTAGCATGCCTTAACCGCCGTGCGCTGTCTCGCCCATTCTTCGGTCGCCGGGGCGCGTTGCTGTTGCCGGTTGCTTGCGGGATCGCTCAGAGGGTCCGCGTGATCTTGCGGAGACCCGGAGGCTGATCCGGGTCGCGGCCGCGCGCCTTCGCGAGCCAGTAAGAGAGGAGCTGGCCCGCGATCGCGGCGGGAATGGGCGCGAGCCACTCGGGCGACGCGGGGATACACAGATCTGCGTCGGTGTCGGGAGAGACGCGCACGACGCGCGCGCCGCGCGCGCGCAGCTCGTCGCCCAGATGGCGCACGTCGGCGGCGGCCGGCCCGCGCAGCTCGATCGCGAACACGGGTGCGCCGTTCGTCGCGAGCGCGATCGGACCGTGGCGGTAGTCCGCGGCGGAGAATGACTCGGCGAAGAGACCGGCGAGCTCCTTCAGCTTGAGCGCCCACTCGAGCGCGACCGGATACCCGAAGCCGCGCCCGACCACGGCGCAGGCCGAGTGACTCGCGATCGCGTCGGCGAGCGCCTTCGCCTTGTCCTGCACACCGAGCGCGCTCTTCGCGAGCTGCGGCGCGCGCGCGAGCTCGGGATCTTCCTCGCCGCGCCAGCCGGACGCGAGGTGCGCGAGCGCGAAGAGCGTGGTGGTGAACGAGCCCGTCGCCGCCACCGCGCGCTCGCCGCCGAGGCCGAGCGGAATCACGTGTTCCGCCGCGCGCGCGAGCGGTGACTCGAGCCGGTCGGTGATCGCGAGAGTCACGCAGCCTTGGGTGCGCGCTTCCTCGATGACTCGCACCACGTCGGGCGACGCGCCGGATTGCGAGATACCGATCGCGACCCAGCGGTCGAGCCGCGGGGCGTGCTCATACAAGGTGATGAGCGAGGGCGCGGCCAGCGCCACCGGCACGCCGAGCCGCGCGCCGAACAGATACTTGGCGTACACCGCGGCGTGATCCGAGCTGCCGCGCGCCGCGATCATCAGGCCCGCGGGCCGGCGCGCGCCCAGCTGCGCGCCCAGGTCCAGCGCGCGGTCGCCCTCGCGCTCGCGGAACCGCGCCAGTAACTCGGGCTGCGCGAACATCTCGCGGTAGAGCTCCGAGTCAGTGGTCCCGCCCATGACGCTAGGCCACGAGCTCGCGCAGCTTCTCGACGTCGTGCGCGCTCGCTCCCACGAGCACCGTGCGCACGCCGGGAACGAAGCGCTCGGGCAGCGGGCCAGCGAGCGTCTCGACGCAGCCGCCCGCCTCGCGCGTGGCGAGCCCCGCGATCCACGCGCGCCGCGAGAGACCTTGTGACTCGGTCGAGATACGCAGGCCGCCACTCACTCCGTCGAGCAGCGGCGCGATGCCGATCGCCGCGCCCGCGGCCACGATCGGCTTCAACAGCGACGCGTTCACGCGCGCGCGGATTTCTTGCGGCAGGCCGTGAGACACGAGCAGCTGCGGCCCGCGCAGCTCGGCGCGCGCCGGCCGGAACTCACTTCCCAGGCGCGCGATCTCCGCGCCGCCGCCGCGCGTCGCGCGCGCGACCACGCCGAACTGCGGCACCGCGATCAGCGCGGCGTCGACCACGCCTTCGCGCTCGAGCCCGACCAGGATCGCGTACGGCCCGTCACCGCGGAGATACCGCGCCGTGCCGTCGATCGGATCGATCACGACCGTCTGCGCCGAGCGATTCCCCGCGAATGACTCGGCGGTCGGAGTGTCTTCCTCGACGAACACGGACACGTCGGGGAAGTGCGCGCGCAGCGCGACCAGCAGGATCTCTTGCGAGACACAATCGCCGTCGGTGAGCGCGGCCTTCTCGTGCGTGAGCTCGTCGGCCTTCGGCCGGTTGCGCACGCGACCCTCGAGCCAGCGCACGGCCGCGGTCGCCTGCCACACGGGCAGAGTCATCCGCTCGACGAACTCACGCGGGGTGAACACGGCCGGGCAGCTTAGCCAGCCTCATTCCACTTCGCTCGGGGCGGCCCTCGCTCGCGGCGTCACGCGGCCCCGGCCTGCTTCCTGGCGCGCTCGAAGAGGCGGTCGATCACTTCGGGCTTGGCGGGCTCGTGACTCGCTAGCGCAAGGTTCTCGTCGACGTGCTCCAGGCTGCGCATCGCGACGAGCGCGGTGGTGACGCCGTCCGTCGAGCGCGCGAACTGCAGGCAGCGCTGCGCGTCGGTGGCCAGGCCCGGGAACGCCTGGCGAAAGAAGAGGGGCAGCCCGCGCGCGGCGCGCCCGTGCACGAGCGGCGCGGCGGTGAACACGGCGGTGCCCGTGTCGCGCAGTGTCTCGAACACGTTGGCGGCGCGCGCCTCGGGGCCGAACTGCGACGCCAACCCGCGCGCTTCGCCGAACGCGGGGCTGTACGGCAGCGCGACGCCGCGCAGGTGGTGCTCGGCGCCCCCCACCTGCATGGCCGCTTCGAGTAACTCGAACATCGACACGTGGCCGCGCTCGCCGTACGGCACGAGCAGCCCGTGCCAGGTCGACAGGCCGTAGCTCGCGATCGCGCCGCGGGCGACGGCTTCCTCGAGTGTCTCGAACCAGCCGAGCAGTGACTCGCGGAAGCCGGTCGGCCCGTGCGCGGCGAGCTGCAGCTCGGGGTCCTCGAGCAGATACAGGTCGATCGTGTCGAGCCCCAGGTTCGCGCGGCTGCGCTCGATCTGATCGGCGATGAAGCGAGGCGACAGCACGTGCACGCCGTTCACCACGTCTTCGAGAGAGACGATCTCCGTGTCGAGATAGGTGCGCACGAGATACCGGCGCCCGTCCATCACGCTCTCGGCGTCGGGCGCGAGATACCCGCACTTCGAGATCACGAACACCTCGTCGCGCTGCGCGAGTTTCTCGCGGAACGAACGGGCCAAAGCGCGCCCCAGCGCGCGCTCACTCGTCTGCTGCCGGTACGAGATCGAAGTGTCGAAGACGTTCACGCCGAGCTCGAGCGCGCGCGGGGTCACCGAGCGGTAACACAGGTCGTCGACGCCGCCGGGCGCGCCGGGCTTGGTGCCGAGCCCCAGCGACGAGAGCCACAAGCGATCGGGCCGGCGGAAATGCCCGGGCAGCGCGGGGAACCGCTCCGCGAAGCGCTTCGTCCCTTCAGGGGTCGCGCGACCGGGAATGAGTTCCGCCTCTGCCATCAAATCCGATCCTAGCCGGCAACGTGACATTGCCCATGGCTCTCGTGCAGGATTTCGCCGTATGGAATTCAACCTCGCAGAGCTGAACGAAGTGGTCGCGGCCGCGGTCCCCGACCGCGAGATGATCGTGTGGCGCGACCGGCGACTCACTTACGCGCAGGTGGCCGAGCGCTCGCGGCGGCTCGCGAACTATCTGCTCGGGCGCGGGCTCGGGATCCGCAAGGAGCGCGCGGAGCTCTCGGGCTGGGAGTCGGGCCAGGACCACGTCGCGTTGTATCTCTACAACTGCCCCGAGTACGTCGAGGGCATGCTCGGCGCGTACAAGTCGCGCACCGCGCCCTTCAACGTGAACTATCGGTACGTGGAAGAGGAGCTCGTGTATCTGCTGCGCGACGCGAAGGCGCGCGCGATCGTGTATCACTCCGCGTTCGCGCCGACGTTGGCGCGCATCCGCTCGCAGCTGCCCGACCTCTCGGTGCTGATCCAGGTGAGTGACTCGTCGGGCGAGTCACTGCTGCCCGGCGCGGTGGAGTACGAGACCGCGCTGGCGAGCGCGTCGGCGGCGCGGCCCGCGGTGACTTGGTCGCCCGACGATCTCTACATCCTGTACACCGGCGGCACGACCGGCATGCCCAAGGGCGTGCTGTGGCGGCAGTCGGACATCTTCGTGGGCGCGCTCGGCGGGCGCGGGCCCGCGGGCGAGGTCCAGTCACTCGAGGACGTCGCGAACCGCGCGAAGGCGGGCGGCATGCGCAGCATGCCCACGCCGCCGCTCATGCACGGCGCCGCGCACTGGGCGTCGTTCAACGGCTTCCACGGCGGAAACACCGTGGTGTTCCAGAGCGTGGTCGACAAGCTCGATCCGCACGACGTGCTGTCGACGGCCGAGCGCGAGCGCGCGAACGCGATCCTGATCGTGGGCGACGCGTTCGCGCGCCCGATCATCGATCAGCTGCGCAAGCACACGTACGACCTGTCGGCGCTGATGATCCTGATCAGCGGCGGCGCGGCGTTGAACGCGGCGCTCAAGAAAGAGCTGCTCGAGTTACTGCCGAAGGTCACGATCATCGACGCCGTCGGCTCGTCCGAGACCGGGTCACAGGCGTCGAACGTGAGCACCGCGGCGTCGGGCGCGACCACGGGCACGTTCAATCTCGGGCCCGGCGCGTGCGTGCTGGCCGAGGATCTGGCTCGTTTGGCCGAGAAGGGCGAGCCCGAGCTCGGCTGGTTCGCGCAGGTCGGGCGCGTGCCGCTGGGTTACTTCGGCGACCGCGCGAAGACCGAGCGCACGTTTCCGGTGATCGCCGGCACGAGATACTCGGTGCCCGGCGACCGTGCGCGGCTGCGCGCCGACGGCGTGCTCGAGCTGCTCGGCCGTGACTCGGTCACGATCAACTCGGGCGGCGAGAAGATCTTCGCGGAAGAAGTGGAGCACGCGCTGAAGTCACACCCCGCGGTGCTCGACGCCGTCGTGTGCGGCCGGCCGAGCGAGCGCTGGGGCAACGAAGTCGTGGCGATCGTGCGGCTGCGCGAGGGCGCGGCCGTCGGCGAGAAAGAGCTGCTCGCCGAGTGCGAGAGACACATCGCGAGATACAAGCTCCCCAAGGCGTTCCTGTTCCGGGACGAGATCGTGCGCTCGCCGTCGGGCAAGGCGGACTACCGCTGGGCAAAATCGCAAGTCTGATCGACTTCGCTCGCCTGCGGCTCGCTGCGCGCGCCTTCGGCGCTTGCGGGCCTCACTCGGGGCGGCCCTCGCTCGGCCGTACTCGTTGCGAGTCACCGCTCGGGAAGGTCCCGCCCGTCATTTCGTGAGCGTGCGCGCGAACAGCGTGTTGCCCGCCGTGTCGATGAACTCGGCGGTGAGCGTGTTGCCGTCGATCTCGACGTAGAGGAAGCCGAGCTGCTCGCCCTCGAACCACGCGGGCTGCACGTCCTCGAGCAGAGTGACCGACGCGCCAGCGCCCGCCACGACCAGCTCGGTCCCCGCGCACGTGTCCTGCAGCCACTGCATGTTGCGGTCGTACGCGCACAGCGCGAGGTCCACGCGCCCGCACACGAGTGACTCGTAGAACGTCTTCACCGTAGCGCCGTTCACGACGGGCAGCGGGTTCGGGCACGTGTCCGAGTCGTAGCAGCCCGCGTTCCCGTGCGCGCCGTTCGAGCGGTAACAGTGCATCCCCGCGCTGATCTGCCAGGTTGCGCTCGAGCCGTTCAGCCACGCATCGATCTCGAGCCGCTGTGCCGCGTCCATGCTCCAGAGTGTCTTGGTCGAGTCGAGACCGAGCATGTGCACGTGCTTCACCGTGCGGTGCCAGTACAGCGCCGGCAGCTCGAACTTCGCCGAGGACAGCGCCGAATACTCGACCTGGTACGGCCCCTTCTCGAACTCGTTGCCCGCGCCGCTCCCGCCGTAGTCGTGATTCCCGAGCACGGCCCAGAACGGCAGATCGACCGACGCGTACGGTGTCTCGAACTTCGTGGCGAACTGTGGGTCGGCGCTCGAAGTGACTCCGTTCGGCAACACGTTGTCGCCGAGCAGCTGGACGAAGTCACAGCAGCGGTCGAGACACACCTCGCGCAGCGCGTTCGCGACCGCGAGCTGGCCGGCGCTGCCGTCGCCCTGCGCGCCGAACGCGGCGAAGCGCACCAGATTCCCGTCGGTGCCGTACTGCGCGTCGCACGTGGGCGCGATGCCCGGGCCGAGTGACTCGAGCCCGCGCCGCAGAACGGTCAGGTCGAGCACGTTGCACGCCGACGCGTTCCCGCCGGCGACGTTGCACTTGTCGAAGCCCGCGGGAGTGAACGGCGCGCCCGTCGGGCTCGCCAGCCAGGCGCGGAACGCGACGACGTCGCCGACGCCGATGGCGCGGTCGTTGTTCACGTCGCCGCACTGACACGAGTCACCCGGCATGGCGCGGGCGCTCAAGGTCAGCGTCGCGAAGATCAGTGACAGAAACACAGTTCGGGCGATGCGCGCCCTCGCGGACACGGCCGAGATCCCTCCCTCTCGTCCGCGCGCGAGTCTACACCCGCGGAGTGCGCGGGCGGCTTGGATTCAGCCGTTCTTCCAGCGTTCGCGCCAGCGCTCGGAGTCTTCGCTCGCGAACGAGCGCAGGCGCAACTCCTGCGCGACTGCGGCGAGCGCGCGGCGGAATGTGATGCGATCGCGCTCGAGCTCGGGAGTCACCGGCGCCCCTACACCACCGAGCGTAACCGCCGCGATCGAATCCTCCGCGCCGAACACGCCGGGCGCTCCGAGGTCCGCCCAGAACGCTTCGCCCTCGACCCGCGCCTCTTCGCGCGCGGCCAGCGACGCCATGGTGACTGCCTGCGCCGAGTGACCGTACTTGCGCAACAGCCGCGCCGCTTCGTCGAGCGGAGTCACTTGCGCGCGAAGCCCGGGCCGACTTCCTCGAGGATGCGCCAACCGCCGTCGGGGCACGGACCGACGACCAGCGCGATGGGCACGCGCGCGGCGTCCTCGCTGCTGGCGCGCGTCGCCGCCACGCGCACCCGGTCGCCGTCGGACGCGAACGTCGGACCGCGCCACTCGACCAACACGCCGTCGGACGCGGCGCGCGCGAGTGACTGGCGCAGCGCGTTCTTGTACTGCGCCCCGCTCATGGGCTCCGCGCCGACGATCTCGACCTTGGCGTCGATGCTGTAGCAGTCGGCGAGGCGCGGGTTCTGGTCCTTCAAGAGGCGCGCGCACTCGCCGAACAGCCGGTTCGCAGTGGCGACGGGTGACTCACCGCCTTGGGGAGTCACTAGACTCGGCCGCTCGGTCGCGACTTGCTCGTCGTCGGCGATCTGGCGGTTGCGCTCCGCCTCGGCGGGGATCGTGATCGGCAGGATCACGGTGTCGGCGACCAGCGAGAACGGCAGGTCGACCAGCGCGATGCCGACCCACGGAATCGCGAAGCTCAGCACCGCGTCGGGCAGGATCGACAGGTCCCTGCGCACGCCGCTGTAGATGCGCGAGCCGTGGTAGCCCTCGTCGGTCTGCGTGTCGATCGTCATGCAGCCCGAGCTCGCCGCGAGACACAGCGAGAGAGTCACTGCGAGGCCGGGGCGCACTCAGCGGCTCCCCGTCACGATCCACGCCGCGTACGGCAGCGAGACGCCGTTCGCAGTGACTCGCGTCGCGAGCGTCTCGCGGATCGCCGCGATCGCCGCCTTCCGCGCCCCTTCGGGCGCCTCGCGCAGCACGCGGCCCGCGGCGCCGACGTCCGATGCGATCTGAGTCGCCTGATCGAGGTCCTTGCCGATCCGGATGTCGCCCGTGAGTGACTCGAAGCGGACGTCGCGGAAGCCCGCGCGTTCCAGGATGCCGCGCGTGCGCTCGGCGTCGGCGAACGCGAACGGCCCCGGCGCGTGCGGATCGCCGGGCGCCGGCAGAGTCACGTGCTTCGCCACCGCGGCGAGCGGCTCGGTCATCCAGACGTTCTTCGCGAGCGCCTGCCAGCAGACGAACGCGAATCGCCCGCCCGGCCGCAGCGCCTTGGCGAGGTTCGCGAACGCGGCCACCGGTTCGAGGAAGAACATCACGCCGAAGCGCGAGAACAAGAGATCGGCGCTCGCCGGCGCGAACGAGTGAGTCTGCGCGTCGGCGTTCAAGAGACTCACGTGAGTCACTCCCGCGGCGCGCACGCGCGCGCGCGCGCCGTCGAGCATGGGCGTCGAGATGTCCACGCCGAGCACCGAGCCCGTCGGGCCGACCTTCTCGGCCAGCTGCAGCAGCGTCTGCCCGAGGCCGGGCCCCACGTCGATGACTCGTTCGCCGGTGCGCGGCGCGGCGCGAGCGACCACGGCGAGGCCGAGCGGCGCGAGCATCGTGTCGAGCTGCTCGACGTCCGCGACCCACTTCGGCCCCGCCTGCTTGTTCCAGTACTCGATCTGCTCGGCGTTCGGTCCGTTGGCTTCCACGTGCTTCTCCTCAGTGAGACTGCGGATTCTAAGGGGATTTCGGGCTTGACGCGGTAGCGAAAATAGAGCGAAAATACGCTGGTGCGAACGGGAACGGTCCGAGTCGACGAGCTTCGCGAGATCCTGCTCCAGGCCGGGCTCGCGGATCGCGTTCGAGTCGGCGTTTCGAGTCCCCCACCCGAAGCGGGGCCGGTCCCGAATACCCACCGCACGTTTGAAAGGACAAGAGAACCAACCCCCGGGGCGGGGGAGACGTTTTCCCCGGACGTTCTCCTCCGCCCCACTTCCCACGAAGGGCGACTCATCGAGCTCTGCGGCGAAGCGTCGTCGGGCAAGACCGCCCTCGCCTACCGCGCGGCGGCGTTCGTGTCGGCGCGCGGCGAGCTCGTGGGCTGGGTCGATCTGCCCAACTCACTCGACCCGCGCTACCTGCAGCGCGCGGGCGTGCGGCTCGACGACGTGCTGTGGGTGCGGCCGCCAGGGCTGCAGGCGGCGCTGCGCACGGCCGAGCTGTTGATCAAGACGGGCTTCGCGCTCGTGGTGCTCGATCTCGAGGGCGCACCCCCGCGCGAGCTCGCGAGGCTCGGGGCTTCGGTGTGGACCCGGCTCGGGCGCGCGCTGCGCGAGTCACGCGCCACGGCGCTCTTGCTCGGCTCGCAAGGCGCGGCCGGCGCCTTCGCCACCTTGGGCGCGCGCATCGAGCGCCGCCGCGCGCTGTTCGATCGCGGTCTGTTCGAAGGGCTCGAAGGCCAGCTCGAAGTGCTGCGCCGCCGCTCGGGCCCACCGGGCGAGTCACTCGCCTTCGCCGTCGCCCACCGCGCGCAGTGAGTCACACGGCCGAGGCGCGAGTCACTGCGGTCACGTCCACTTGCGCGGCGCCCAGCTGGGCCTGGAGCGCGTCGAGTCCGCGCTGCTTCGCGAACTCCGCCTCGCGCGCCGTGATCGGCACGAGCCAGATGAAGCGCGCCGTTAATTCGCGGTCGGAGAGCCACTCGAGCTCGGGGTCGAAGATGCCGGGCAGCGCCACGATCAGGTGATCCGCGCTCGCCCCCGGCAGCCACGGGTGGCCGATCTCGAGCACCTGACCGAGTGACAGCGGGTAGCGTGGATCGGCGTGCAGGTTCGCGACCATGGCGACGAGCTGCGCGGCGAGCGGCTCGGCCGCGGGCGCGCACAAGAGGAACTCGAGCCCGTAGCCGTCCTCCATGGGCTCGGCCGAGGCGCCGGCGGAGACGTAGATCGCGCCGCGCGCGGAAGAGACCTCGAACACCGCGAGCTCCGGCACGTTCATCACCAGCTCGTCCGCGGCGAGCTTCGCGCGCGCGATCTCCCGCTCGGGAAACACGCGCGCAAGGTGCGCCCGCACGCGCTCGTCGATGCCCGGCTGTGAGTCCACGCGCCCTCCGGCGCGGGATGCTACCGCGCGGGCGCGGACAGAATCCCGGCGAAGAGCTGCTGCACGCCGGTCACGATCTCGGGCCGCGCCTTCGCGGGCGAGCCCGCGTCCGTCGGCGGCTGCGGGTCGTACTCGGTCGCGAGCTGCACGGTCTCGGCCATGTCGCGGCCCTTCATGCGCTCGACGAGCGCCAGCGCCATGTCGATGCCCGAGCTGACGCCCGCGGCGGTCACGATGCGGTCACCCGCGAACACGACGCGCTGCAGGGTCGGCTTCGCGCCGAGTGAGCCGAGGAAGTCGAGCATGAGCCAGTGACTCGTGGCCTCGACGTCCTTCAACAGCCCGGCCGCCGCGAGCAGGAGCGAGCCCGTGCACACCGAGGTGGTCCACTGAGTCCGCGCGTGCATGTCGCGCAGCCAGGGGATGATCGGGTCGTGCGGGATCAACGTGTGAGTGAATGGCCCGCCGCCCACGCACACGATGTCGGCTTCGCGCACCTGGTCGAAGGAGTGAGTCGCTTCTAGCCGCACCGCGCCGCTGTCGTCGGCGACGATGCCGCGCTTCGCCGCGACGAAGAACGTCTCGGCGCCCGGCAGCGCCGACAGCACCTGATACGGCCCGATGATGTCGAGCGCCGTGAATCGATCATAGAGAGCCAACGCGATCTTCATGAGTCACACCTCCGCCGCGTAAGGCGGCGCTGGGAAATACTCGATGCCCTTCTGAACGTTGCGCGCGAAGTCGGCGCCGTGGAGTTGGCCGACCAGCCACAGCGCCATGTCGATGCCGGCCGATACGCCCGCGGCCGTGACCAGATTACCGTCGCGCACCCAGCGGATGTGCTTCAGCACCTCGACGTCGCCGCGCGCCTGCAGCTGGTCGATGAAGCCCCAGTGAGTCGTGACTCGCTTGCCCTTCGCGAAGCCCGCCTCGTGCAGGAGCAGCGCGCCGGTGCACACGCTCGTGACCCACTTGCACTGCGCGCCCACCTTGCGCAGCCAGTCGATCAGCACGGGGTTGTTCACTTCGCGGCGCGTGCCCTGCCCGCCCGGCACCAGCACCACATCGAGCTGCGGCGCGTCTGCCAGCGAGTGATCGGGAATCACGCGCAGGCCCTTCGCCGCGCGCACCGGCTCGCGCGTCGGCGCGATGGTGACCACGCGGTCGTCGGGTGACAGCAACTTCGTGTACGAGAAGACCTCCCACGGCCCGATCGCGTCGAGCTCCTCGAAGTCGTCGAAGATCAGAATGCCGATCGTGAGTGCCATCTTGTGTCTCCCTTCCTGAGTCACGCAGCCGCGGAGCGGAAGCGCGCGCGGTAGGCGCTTGGCGCGACCTTGAGCTGCCGGATGAACGCGCGCCGAAGGGTCTCGGCGGTGCCGAAGCCGCAGCGCGACGCGACGGTCTCGACGCCCTCGTCCGACTCCTCGAGCATGCGCCGCGCGGCTTCGACGCGCGCGCGCTCGACCCAGCGCGCGGGTGTCTCGCCGACTTCCTTGGTGAACACGCGCGCGAAGTTGCGCGGACTCATCGCCACGCGCTTCGCGAGCTTGGCGATGCCCAAGTCACTCGCCAGGTGCGCCTGCGCCCACGCCTGCAGCTCGCGGATGCGCTCGTGCTCGGTCGCCTGCGCGGCCAGCCCGACGCTGAATTGTGACTGCCCGCCCGGCCGCTTCAGGAACAGCACGAGCCACTGGGCGACGGTGAGCGCGAGCTCGCGGCCGTGATCCTCCTCGACCAGCGCGAGCGCCAGGTCCATGCCCGCGCACACCCCCGCCGAGCTCCACATCTTCCCGTCGCGCACGAAGATCGGATCGGTCTCGACCTGCACCTTTGGGTAGCGCTGCGCGAGATACTGACAGCTGGCCCAGTGAGTCGTCGCCTTCCGGCCGTCGAGCAGCCCGGCGTCGGCCAGCAGGAACGTGCCGCTGCAGATCGACGCCACGCGCCGCGCGCGCGGCGCCGCGCGCCGGATGAAGTCGACGAGCGGCCGATCGCGCAGCGCCTCGCGCGTGCCGTCGCCGCCCGCGACCAAGAGTGTGTCGATCGCTCCGCGCACGTCGCGCAGCGCGCGGTCGACCCCGAGCTCGATCCCCGACGTGCTGCGCACCGTCCCCGCCTCGCGCGCCGCGATCTCGATCGCGTAGCGCGGCGAGCGTGAGTCACCGAGTGAGTCGAGCCGCCGGTTCGCGTTCGCGAACACCTCGAGCGGCCCCGTGACGTCCAGCACCTGGACGTTCGGGTACACGACCATGACCACCTTGCGGATCCGACTCGCGGGGCTGCGAACCAGCTTCATGCCCCTAGCATCGGCTGGGGGCGGGCTGGCCGCAATGACAAAGGCCCCACGGATCCGGCCAGGGCTAGTTGCAGCTCCCGTTCACGCCGGCGACGCACTCGAGCGGGCAAGTCGGGCATTTGCCGAGCCCGGCCGACGCGGGCACGCCGCCCGCGGGCTTGCCCGACAGAACGCTGTATCGGCTTATGTCACCGGTCGCGATCAACGAGCCCGTGCCTTCGTCGAGATCGAAGATTGCGCACGGCACGGTGCCGCTCGTGCCACAGGTGTCAGTCAGTCGTGACTTGAACTTGGACGCGTTGAACTGCTTGAGATCCAGACTCCCGACCATGTATCCGGCTTGCGTGAAGTCGGCGTCGCAGCGATTGCCGTAGCCGTCGTGATCATCGTCGCGCTGGCCGCCAGTCAGCGTTGCCCAACACAGACCGTTGTTCGTGCAGTCAGTGAGCAACGCCAGGTTTCGGCGCGGATTCGCGAAGAACACGCAGTTGTCACACGCGTCGCCGACTAGGTCGCCGTCGGTGTCGGTCTGATCCGGATTCGAGATGGTCGGGCAGTTGTCGACGCCGTCTGCGGGGCAGCTGTCTCCCTCGCAAGGGAGCGCCGGATTCGGAAAGACACCGCAGGTGGGGCACTTCTGGAACTTCTGCGGTGTCACGACGGCCCCGAGATTGAAGTCGACGAAGTCGAGCGTCAGCTCGCTGGAGCTGATGTCCAGCCGTTCGCAAGGAACCGTCTGCGGCGTCGGTTGTCCGCGGTCGTCGTAGAGGGTGCACGCTGGGTCGGTGACGAGCTTCGAGTCACCGGCGGCGTAGAAGATCGAGTTGGTCTCGGCGCTGGTGAGAACGCCATCGTTGTTGAAGTCGACGTCGCACGCGTTCCCGTACCCGTCGCCGTCGTCGTCGAGCTGCCCACCGGTGGTCGTCCGGCTTCCGAACAACGGAGGCAGCTGAGTGACTCGCTTGTTGTGGACGAGGACACAGTTGTCGCAGGCGTCGCCTACCCCATCCGTCGGAATCTCCGAGTCGGTCTGTGCCACGTTGGGGACCGTCGGGCAGTTGTCACAGGCATCGCCGATCCCGTCTGCGTCCGTATCGAGGTTCGTCGCGGAGGGAGTGAGTCGGCACTTGTCGACGTCGTCCTCGAACGGGTCGCCGTCGTCGTTCGAGTCACAGGCATCGCCGAGCGCGTCGCCGTTCTCGAGCTGCGCGTCGGTGTTCAACTGATCCCAGTTCTCGGTCGTCGGACAGTTGTCGCAAGCGTCTCCGAACCCGTCGAGATCGCCGTTCACCTGATTGCCGTTTGGGGCGGCGAGACAGTTGTCGAGGACGTACGGGACGCCGTCGCCGTCGGTGTCGTACGGCTCGCTCTCGGGCAGCGGAGGAGTCCGCGAAGCGCGGTACGCGGGCCAGTTCACGAAGATGGGCGCCGTGAGGGCGAGTGTGTGCGGGGTCTGGTACTGCTCGGCGTTGCTGTTGGGGACGGGGCACGGCGTCGCTCTGGCGCAGATCCGCGCGTAGACCGCGCCGGCGCCGAGACTCAGGTCGTGAGTCACGTCGCACGAGTCGCCGACGGTGTCGGACTTCGTGCACGAAGGGGTCAGTGCAGTCACCGTGGTCGACGCGCCAACGATCGTCACGATCTCGACGTGATCGAAGCGTCGACCTCCCGCCCAACCCGGCGCTGGATTCTGGTTGTCGAGGTCGTTCAGCGCCTTGAGCCGAACACGAACCGTCCCCGAGGCCGAAGAAAGGAGCGCGCCCATCGGCACCTGCGTGCCGCACGTACCTCCCGAGAGGGCGCACGCTTCGAACTGGATGTCCGGCTTGAACGCGAGTGAGTAGTAACAGCGCCGCCTCCGCATCGCGTCGATGACGCTGAGTCGGTTCCAACTGTTCGTGGTATCGGCGGCCCAACACACGACGGCTCCCCGGGTGAGCGAGGGTGGCGAGTTACCCGGACAGCCGACCGCCGGGATCAGCTCGTGATACCTGTGGAAGTCACTCCCGTACGACGGGAACAGGCGATAGCCCAGCCTCGTCATGTTCTGGAACGACAGCTCCCAAGCGAGCCCGGGGAACCCGAGGCCCCCGCCCACCTCGATGCCCTGAATCCACTCGTCACTGAAGCCGCTGCGTTCCTGAGGGGTGCCCAACGGGTTCCAGCGAGTCACCGGCCCCTCGTCTCCGTCTCCGTCGTTCCCGTCGGACGGATGCGCGCGAATCAACACTCCCGGCCCGTATCGATTCACCCAGCGATAGAGCTCCGTCTCACTCGGGCAAGCGTCGGGCGGATTGGGGTTGCCAGACGACACGGTCGTGCAGGGGGTTCGTGAGTCACCCGGGGGAATCGCGATCGTATGTCGTGCCGCCGTGTACTCTCGCCCCGAGAACGCCGCGAAGCTGCCTGGCACCGAGCGAGCCGTCGCAGCGGTGGAGTGAGACACTGACTCGTTCCACGGTGGGTCGACCACGGCGTACGCGGAAGAGCAAATGGGACTTCCGGGCACTCCGGGAGCTTCGAGCCAGTTCGACTGCGGTGCCGACGTGAAGTCCGGAAGTCCGTCGCGCGACGTCGGCGTGCAATAGCCGTACGCGCCATCGATCCGCGAGCGCTCCTCCACGGCCCAGCGCTTGAAGGTCGCACTGTTGGGATCTGCGGTGAGATCGAACGCGCCAGCGACGTGATAGGAGAGGTTCCCCCAGTCGTAGTCCGCGTCCTCCAGAGCTCGATAGATCGCGAGATTGAGTCCTGACTCGTGAGGGCAATTGGCTTCCGACGGAGGCGGAGACGACATCAGGTCGAGGTGACTCCGCGCCGACCCGGCGTGCCGGTGGTCGTCTCCCGCAAGGGCCTTCAGGCCGGTGTAACTCGGGAGTTGTTGTGACTCGGCCGCCCGAGCTGCGAGACACGCGATCACCAATGCGCATGCGGAGGATACCCGCGAACGACTCAGCGTCACTGGACCAGCTCGGGCCGTTCGGCGCCGTCCTGCGCGCGCGCGGGAGTCACATCACTCGACGCGCATCGACGGCGGCGTCCCCTCGACCCGCTCGTGCTGGTTGAAGTTGCGGAGCTGCCAGGCGGTCCACTCGCGGCATTGGTCGACGCGATCGCCGACCCAGTCTTGGCGCGACTCACAGGCGCGGGCGTGCTCTGGCGGCGGGGTCTCGCAGCCTTCCAGGAACGCGTCGGCCCAGGCCATGAACGGGCGCGTCGCGCACGGGTGCTCCCAGTCACTCTGCGCGCGCTCGATGCGGCCGTTCCACTCGCTGGTCCATTCGGCCCGCTCGGTGCGGGTCTCGGTCCAGCCGGCGCAGGCAGTGAGTGACAACACGGCGAAGATCACGGGAGTGACTCGTGCGATCGCGCGCGCGAGCTTCGCCGCGATTTCGGCCAGGCGCGCCGGCACGCCGAGCACGCGGGTGTGCAGCGCGAGCGGCTCGCCCTCGGCGCGCGGCATCACGTGCATGTGGTAGTGGAACACGGTCTGACCCGCGGCTCGTCCGTTCAGCTGGAAGACCATCAAGCCATCGGGCGAGAGCTCGGAGCGAATCGCGGCGGCCACCCGATGAGACGTGCGCGCGATCGCGGCCAGCGCGTCCTCGTCCGCCTCGAATACGTTCTCGAAGTGGTCCTTGGTTACGACGAGCGTGTGCCCGTCGGTCACCGGGAAGATGTCCATGAACGCGATCGTGCGCTCGTCCTCGCACACGCGGTGTGACGGCGCTTCCCCGCGCACGATCTTGCAGAAGATGCAGTCGGGGACGGTCGCCACGGACGGGAGTCAGTCGAGCGGCGGGATCTCGGGAGTGTCTTTCGACACCGAGAGTGACCAGCGCGGCTTGCGCTTCTCGAGGAAGCTCTGCACGCCCTCGCGTGAGTCGGCCATCTTGCCCAGCGCCCACAGCGCCTTCGCTTCGCGCTTCGCGACCTCGAGCGGGGGCGGGCCACCGAGGTGCTCCCAGATCATGCGCTTGGTGAGTGCGACCGAGACGGGCGCGCAGTTCTCGGCGATGTTGCGCGCCATCTCGAGCGCGCGCGGCAGCACTTCGGCCGTGGGCACCGCTTCGTTCACGAGCCCGAGCTGTGCGGCTTCGGCGCCCAGCACGATGCGCCCGGACAGGAGTAAGTCGGCGGCGCGCGCGATCCCGACGAGCTTCGGCAGGATCCACGTGCTCGACAGCTCGGTCATGACTCCGCGGCGCACGAACAGGAAGCCGAGCTTCGCGTCGGTCGCCGCCACGCGCATGTCGTACTGCAGCGGGAGAGTCATTCCCACGCCGACCGCGGCGCCGTTGATGGCGGCGATGATCGGCTTGCGCACCTCCCACGGCTGAATCACTCGCCGCGGGCGCGCGCCGGCCGAGTCAGTGCCGCCGCCGGCGAACGTCTCGCCGCCGCGCTCGAGATCCGCGCCGGCGCAGAACGCCTTCCCCGCGCCAGTCACCACGATCACGCGGACCGCGTCGTCCTCGTCGCAGCGCACGAGATGCTCGTTGATCTCGCCGCCCATCTGCGCGGTCCACGCGTTCATGCGCTCGGGCCGGTTCAGGGTGATCGTCGCGATGCCGTCCTTGACGTCGAACCGTGTATGAAGTGAGTCACTCATCTCGATCTCCTCACCAACCGGCGAGCGCTGCCGCGCGCTCGCGGTGAATCGCCGGCGCGCCCAGAAAGGCGCGGTCGAACATGGCGCGCTTGAAGTAGATCTGGACGTCGCACTCCCACGTGAAGCCGATGCCGCCATGCGCCTCGACCGAGTCACGCGCGGCCTGCATGTAGACGTGAGTCAGGTGGGCCTTCGCGAGCGCGGCGGTGCGCTCCGACTCGGCGGGCACGTGATCGAACGCGTGCGCGGCGTACCAGTACAAGCCGCGCGCGGGCTCGATCTCGACGGCCAGGTTCGCGAGCTGGTGCTTCAAGCCCTGGAAGCTCCCGATCGTGACTCCGAACTGCTGGCGCGTCTTCGCGTACTCGACCGACATCTCGAGCAGCTGCTGCGCGCCGCCGAAGGCGTCCGCCGCCAGTAGCACGAGGCCGGCGTCGCGCACGCGCGCCGAGGCGGTGACTCCGTTGGGGAGTGACTCGCACGGCGTGTTCTCGAAGCGCAGCTCGGCGATCCGCCGCGTGCGGTCGATCCCGGGTTGTGACTGCGCCGCGAGGCCACGCGCGCCGCGCTCGACCACGGCCAGGCCGCCGCCCGCGGTGCCGACCACGACCAGGTCCGCGTTCGCGCCGAACGGCACCGCGGCCTTCACGCCCGACAAAGTCGAGCCGCCCGCGACCGCCCACTCACCCGGCTGCCAGCGGCCGTCGCCCTCGGCCAACGCCACCGTGCCGAGCAGCTCGCCGGTCGCGAGCTTCGGCAGCCACGTCTTCTTCTGCGAGTCACTGCCGCCCCACAGGATCGCGAGGCCCGCGAGTGAGTGACCCAGGAACGGGCCCGGCACCGCCGCGGCGCCGAGCACCTCGGCCACGAGCGCCGCGTCGAGCAGCTCGAGGCCCGCGCCGCCGAGCTCGTCGGGCACGGCGACCGCGCCGAGCCCCAGCTCGACGAGCCCCTTCCACAGCGACGGGTCGTGACCGTCTTCGCCGTCGAAGATCGCGCGCACGCGCGTGGGCGGACACTCGTTCGCCGCGAACTGGCGCACCGTCTCTTGCAGCAGCTGTTGCTCCTCCGAGAGATCGAAGTTCACGAGTGACTCACTTCCCCGACGCGGCCGCGTCGCGCGGCAGGCCGAGCCCGCGCTCGCCGATCACGTTGCGCTGGATGTTCGCGGTGCCGCCGGCGACCGCGCTGCCGAGTGACCACATGAACTGGCCGACCCAGCCCGCGTTGTCGCGCGGGCCGCCGAGCATTCGCTCGCCCGGCTCGTACAAGCCGTCGTCGCCGAGTATCTCGAGCGCGAGCTTCGCGACCTCGTGACCGATGTTCGTGGACGTGAGCTTGTTCATGAGCTGCACGCGGCCCGGGTCCTCGCCCTTCGAGGCCTTCGTCAGCTGGCGGTAGCCCGAATACTGGTGCGCGCGCACGTAGCCTTCGAGCTGCACGAGTCTCTGGCGGATCGCCGCGTTCTGGATCGCGGGCTTCCCATCCTTCTGTGTCTGCTGCGCGAGCCGCACCAGGCCCGAGAATGTCGCGAGCGCGTTCTGGGCGTCGCCGATCATGTTGCGCTCGTGCTTCAGAGTCGTGCGACTCACGAGCCAGCCTTCGCCGCGCTTGCCGACGATCCAATCCTTCGGCGTGCGCGCGTCGGTGAAGAACACTTCGTTGAAGTCCGCCGCGCCCGTCATCTGGCGCAGCGGCCGCACCTCGATGCCCGGCTGCTTCATCGACAACAGGAGATACGAGATACCCGCGTGCTTCTGCGCGTCGGGCTCAGTGCGGCAGAGACAGAACATGTAGTCAGCGCGGTGCGCGCCCGACGTCCAGATCTTCTGCCCGTTGATCACCCACTCGTCGCCGACCAGCTGGGCCTTGGTCTGCAGCGACGCCAAGTCACTCCCCGAGCCCGGCTCGCTGTAACCCTGACACCAAACGATGTCGCCGCGGATCGTGGGCGCGATGAACTTCTCTTTCTGCCACTCACTGCCCTTCTCCAGCAGCGTCGGCACGAGCATCGACGGGCCGATGCCCGCCATCTCGCCCGGCGCACGCGCGCGCTCCTCGCGGATGATCTGCGCCTTCAGCACGTCGGCTGACTGCTCCGAGCCGCCGTATCTCTTCGGGATCGCGCGCGCGAGAAAGCCCGCCGCGATCGCGCGCTCGCGAAACAGCGCAGCTTTCTTCTCGCCCGGCAGCTTCGCTTCGTCGCCGCGCAGCGGCCAATGACCGGCGAGGAACTGCTTCACCTCGCCGCGGAACGCCTCGTATTCGGCGCTGTAGGAGAGGTCCATTCGAAACTCCTCGACAGGGGTACACCGATTGGTGGTACGACGCGGGCGCAGTCTATCATGCAGTCCGAAGGAGCTTTTCGATGGCCTACCCGATCATCTCCGCCGATTCGCACGTGACCGAGCCGCCGAACACGTACTCGGACTTCATCGATCGCGCGTTTCGCGAGCGCGCGCCGCGCATGGAGGAAGTGGGTGACGTGGGCGACGTGTTCGTCGTCGATGGAATGGCGCGCCCCGTGCTCGTCGGACTCGCGGCCGCCGCGGGCAAGCCGCCCGAGGAGATACGAATCAAGGGGACGAAGTTCGCCGAGTTGCATCGCGGCGGTTGGGATCCCGACGCTCGCCTCGCGGACCAGACATGCGACGGTGTAGCCGCCGAGATCATCTACCCGACCGTCGGCATGGTGCTCTGCAATCACAGTGACTTCGACTACAAGAAGGCTTGCTTCGACGCGTACAACCGCTGGATCGCGCAGTTCCAGTCGGCTCACCCCGAGAGACTCCTCGGCGTGGGTCAGACGGCCATGCGCTCGCCGCAGGAAGGCATCGAGGACCTGCGCGAGATCAAGAGACTCGGCTTGCGCGGGGTGATGATGCCCGGCAATCCCGCGGTCGAGGACTATGACTCACCCGTGTACGACGACTTCTGGGAGACCGCGGTCGAGCTCGAGCTGCCCCTGTCCTTCCACATACTCACCGTGCGAGAGACTTCACCGACGCGCGGCCCGAAGATGAACAGCTTCCTGTCCATCATCCGCGGCTGTCAGGACATCATGGGCACGTTGATCCTCGGCGGCGTGTTCGAGAGACACCCGAAGCTTCGAGTCGTGTGCGTCGAGGCCGACGCCGGCTGGGTGCCGCACTACATGTACCGCATGGATCACGCGTACAAGCGCCACCGCTACTGGCTCCCGGCCGGCCAGCAGCTGTCGAAGCTGCCCTCCGAGTATTTCCGCGAGCACATCTACACGACGTTCCAGGACGACTGGGTCGCGTTCAAGACGGCCGACCACATGAACTGGAAGCGACTCATGTGGGCGAACGACTTCCCGCACAGTGACTCGACCTGGCCGTGGTCGCAGCAGATGCTCGCCGAGCACTCCGCGCACCTCACCGCCGAGCAACGCGAAGCGATCCTCTGCTCGAACGTCGCCGACCTGTACAAGATCGATCTGGCCAAGCTGCAGTAACTGCTTCGAGCTCGGTTGCGCTCGAGCGGCCGCGCCTGCGGGGGTCGCGCGGCGTTCCTCGCGGAATGGTCAGTGAGTCGGGAGCCGCGCTCACCCCCGCAGCCGCGGCCGCTCGGCGAACGCGATCGAGTAACTGAGCTACTGCTCGCTACGGACACTGCGCTGGAATGGTCGCCCCTGTGACTCCGGCAGCAATCGCGGTGCAATCGTCCACCGATTCTCCGGCTGGCCAATCGCGTTCGCGCCCGTCGCCGCGCGCGGGGGGAGAGCGCGGATTGTCCGCAGCGGCAGAGGCGCCCGCCGCCACTCACAAGCCCTTCCCGCGAGGACCCATCCGCGCGACCCCCCGCGCGCGCGGCGACGGGCGCGCCACTGGCGTTTGCGGCCGCTCACCAAGCGATCTGCGCAAAGACCTTGTCTGCGAGCTCGGAGAGGCGCTCGATGCGCAGGTCTCCGTCCATGCGCAGCCCGACGAAGCGGACTTTCGCCGCGGCTGCCGCCTCGCGGTCGTAGCGCGAGTCACCGACCACCACGGCTCGCGCCGGCGCGATCACCAGCTTGCGACACGCCTCGAGCACCATGTCGGGCGCGGGCTTCCCGCGCGGCACGTCCGTGCCGCCGACCACCACGTCGAGCTCGAGGCCCGCGTGCGCCAGGATCTTCGCCGCCAGCGGCCCGGGCGTGTTCGTGATCAACGCCTGACTCAGTCCGATCGCGCGCGCCGCGCCGATCGCGTCGCGCGCCTCGGGATCGACGCGCAAGTGAGTTGCGTGGTCCATGAAGTGCTCGTGGTAGAACTCCTCGACCTCCGCCACGGTGCGGTCGGTGAAGAACCGCTCCACGTCCTTCTCGATCCCCTGCCCCCAGCCCTCGGCGAACACGTCGCGAGACACGGGCGGGTGCCCGAACGCGCGGGCCGCGTGATTCAAGAGGTGGAACCACACGTCGTACGAGTCGATCAGCACGCCGTCCAGATCCCACAGCACGGCGCGGAGTGAGTTCTCGCCCAGACTCACTTCAACACTTCGCCCGTGTCGCAGTCGAGCGGCTTGGGCTGGCGGCGGCGGCGCTGCACGACTCTCTCGTCGTTGCGCAGGTCCTTGCCGCCGAAGCTCGCGCAGAAGCGGCGCTCGAGGCTGCCGACGCGCAGCTCGGCAAACACGTTCCCCTCGACCGGCAGCTCGAAGTGTTTGTGTTCGCCGCGCAGGTTGCAGCTCGAGCGAAGCTGCTTGCGAGTCAGCTCGACGACGCTGCAGTCACCGTCCTTCTTCGCGCTCGACTTGTAGCGGAACACGCGCGGGTCGGTCTCCTTGCCGACTCGCTTCCAGCCCGCCGCGGGCAGATCGAACGCGACCTGGTCGCCGACCTCGTCGGCCGAGATCCGGTCCGAGACGTACAGCTTCGCGCCGCCGTGAGTCGGGTCGACGAGCCGGCCGCCGAAGCCGAGGTCGATCTCTTCGGTCGCGCGCGCGAGGAGTGACACCGACTTCTCGGCCTTGATCCGCACGTTGCCCGTCGGGAGGGGCGTCGCCGCCGGCGCGGAGCGGAACAGCAGCACCTCTTGCTCGATCACGTTGTTGCTCTCGCTCGACTCAGCGAAGCGCGCCTGGGGATCGACGGTGACTCGCAGCGTGTAGGGGCCGTCGGGCAAGTGACTCACGTCGACGTACTGGCAGCCGAGCCAGTACGGATAGAGATCCCAGCAGCCGGGATATAGGCCCTGGTTCTGGCACGAGTGGAAGTGCGAACGTGGCGCGCCGCAGCCCGACTCGGCCAGACAGAAGCTGCGCTTCCCGCCGATCGCGGCGATGCCGCCGTACTCGTCCAGTATCTCGTAGCGCAGGAAGTTCGCGTAGTGTGGATGGTTGTGACCGCCCGCGGGGCTGCAGATGAAGTCGGCGTGGCCGCAAGTCACTCCCGGATACTGGAGACAGTTGGGACACTCGGGGTCGCCGACCGAGAGCTCGCCCGCGCCCTGATTCACGGTGGTGAGATCGAGCCGCACCAGGTCGAGCCCGGTGCTCCGCGGCGCGCAGCCTTCGGCGACGTCGCCCGCGTCCACGTTCGCGAACAGCTCGACGTGCACGTTCGAGACTTCGGGTACGAGATCGGGAAGCGCCGTCTGCGCAGTGACTCCGCCCGGCAGCCCGAGCAGCGCGAGCGCGAGCATCGCCGCGGGCTTCGTCTCGCGCGCGAGCCGCAGCGCTGCGAAGAGCGACGGCACGTTCGCGCGCCACTCGGGCAGCACGGCCGTGATCGCGATCTCTTCGATCGCCTCCACCAGCAGGAACAGCACCGCCGCCTGGAAGACGCGCGGCAGGTCGAAGCCGAGATACAAGATCAACCCGGCGCCCATGACGATCGCCACCAGCTTCGCGAGCCGCGTGTGGTAACTCGTGATTCGCCGGAACTTGAGCAGGCCTACGAGCGTGGGCGCCACGAACGCGATCAGCGCCGCGACCACGAACGTCCACTGGTCGAGCACGCGCTCGCGGAACAGCCACCACGCGCACAGCGGAAACACGGCGTAAGTCGCCAGGTCGCCCCAGCTGTCGAGCTTCGCGCCCAGCTCGGTGCCCGTCCGCATGCGCCGCGCGAGATACCCGTCGAGCAAGTCAGTCGAGAGCGAGAACGCGAACGTGACCAGAAACGCGGTCGGGTGACTCGTCCAGGCGAGCCACAGCAGCACGGGCACGAGCGCGATGCGGAGACCGGACAAGAGATTGGGGATGTGTCTCCGCACTTCCATCGCGCGCGATTCTACCCCGCCGCTTCGTCTCCCAGATAGGCGCGGCGCACGCGCGGATCGCGCGCGAGCTCGGCCGCGAGACCCGACAGCGCGAGCGCGCCTGTCTCGAGCACGTACGCGCGGTTCGCGATCGACAGCGCCTGGTGCGCGTTCTGCTCGACCAGCACCACGGTCGTGCCCTGCGCGTTGATCTCGCGCACGATCGCGAAGATCTGGCGCACGAGCAGCGGCGCGAGACCCAGAGACGGCTCGTCGAGCAGCAACACCGCGGGCTCGGCCATGAGCGCGCGCCCGATCGCGAGCATCTGCTGCTCGCCGCCCGAGAGAGTCCCGCCGGGCTGAGTGAGTCGCTCGCGGAGGCGTGGGAACAGGGCGAACACGCGCTCGAGCCCCGCGGCCTCCTTTCCGCGCTTGGGCCACGCGCCCATCTGCAGATTCTCGAGCACGGTCAGGTTCGCGAAGATGCGGCGGCCCTCGGGCACGTGAGAGCAGCCGAGCGCCACGATCTTCTCGGGCGCGAAGCGAGTCACGTCGACACCGCGCAGAGTGACTCGGCCGGCGCTGGGCCTCACCAGCCCAGAGATCGCGCGCAAGAGCGTCGACTTCCCCGCGCCGTTCGAGCCGATCAGGGTGACGATCTCGCCGGCTTTCGCTTCGAACGAGACTCCGCGCAGCGCGTGGATCGCGCCGTAGCGGACGTCGAGTGACTCGACCGCGAGCAGCGTCTCGCTCACGCTCACGCCCGCGCCTCCGCTTCCGCGCCGAGATACGCCTCGATCACCTTGGGGTCGCGGCGCACCGCCTCGGGCGGCCCGTCCGCGATCTTCTCGCCGTGATCCAGCACCGCCACGCGCTCGGACAGGTTCATCACGAACGAGACGTCGTGGTCGATCAGCACGATCGTGAGTCCGTGCGCGCGCCGCAGCTGCGCCACCAGTGCGCGAAGTGACTGCTTCTCGGCGGGGTTCATGCCCGCGGCGGGCTCGTCGAGCAACAGCAGCCGCGGCCGGGTCGCCAGCGCGCGCGCGATCTCGAGCCGCCGCTGCTCGCCGTACGGGAGTGAGTCGGCGCGCGCATCCGCGAACGCGCCCAGCCCGAGCTCGTCGAGCAGCTTCCGCGCCTCGTCCTCGGCAGCGCGCTCACCTCGCTGCCAGCCCGGGCCGCGAGTCACGTCGCGCGCGCCGTTGCGGTGCGCCCCCTGCAGCGCGGCGCGGACGTTTTCCAACGCAGTGAGTCCTCGGAACAGCCGGATGTTCTGGAACGTGCGCGCGACGCCGCTCGCGCAGATGCGGTGCGGACTCACGCCGCCGATCTCGCGCCCCGCGAAGCGCACGCTGCCCTCGCTCGGCGGGTACACGCCGGTGATCACGTTGAACGCCGTGGTCTTTCCGGCGCCGTTCGGTCCGATCAGCGCGACGAGCGCGCCCTCGTCCACGGCGAAGTCGAGCTGCGAGACGGCGGTGAGTCCGCCGAAGCGCACGGTGAGCCGGCTAACTTCGAGCAGCGCCATGACTCTTCCAGAGGCCAAGTAACTCGCGCTGCCCGAGCAGCCCCTGCGGACGCAGGATCATCGTCGCGATCAACAGCACCGAGTACAGCACCATCCGCCACTCACCCAGGCCGCGCAGCAGCTCGGGCGCGGCGGTGAGCACGGCCGCCGCGATGATCGCGCCCGAGAGTGACCCGAGCCCGCCCAGCACCACGAACGCCACCAGCTCGAACGAGCGCACGAAGCCGAAGCTGTTGGTGTGGATGTAGCCCTCGGTGTGCGCGAACAGCGCGCCCGCCACGCCCGCGAAGAAGCTCGACACCAGGAACGCCTCGACCTTCACGCGCGTGGTCGGCACGCCGAGTGACTCGGCCGCGATCTCGTCCTCGCGCACCGCGCGGAACGCGAGCCCGCCGCCCGAGTACACGAGCCGCGCGATCGCCGCGACCGACACCGCCGCGACCGCGTACACGCCCGCGAGACTCTCGAAGCGCAGGTCCACCGCCGTGTGACTCGCCGACGCGAGCGAGAAGCCGCGCGCGCCGCCCACGGCGTCGACGTTCAGGATCGCGATGCGGATGATCTCGCCCGCCCCGAGAGTCGCGATCGCGAGGTAGTCGCCGCGCAGCCGCAAGGTGGGCACGGCCACGACCAGCCCCGCCGCCGCGGCGACGAGCCCGCCGCACACGAGCGGCAGCGGAAAATACAGGAAGCGCACGAGCCCCGAGGCACCCAGCGAGTCGAGCAGCGCCGCGCCGAGATACACCGAGAACGCGGCCGACGCGTACGCGCCCAGGCCCATGAACCCCGCGTGGCCGATCGAGAACTGACCCGTGACTCCGTTCACGAGTTGCAGACTCACCGCGGCGATGATCGCGATGCCGATGCGCGCCAGGATCGTGGCGTAGTACGGATTCAGGACGAGCGGCGCGAGCCAGTGCAGGGCCGCGAGCGCGAGCATGAGCGCCCCGATCCGCGCCAGTGACTTCGCGCTCACCGCTACACCTTCTCGGTCTGCGGCGCGCCGAACAGCCCCGTCGGCCGGTACAGGAGGATCAGGACGAGGATGACGAAGGCGATCGCGTCGCGGTACGTGCTCGACAGATACCCGGTCACGAGTGTCTCGATGACTCCGAGCAAGAGCCCGCCCGCCATCGCGCCCGGCACGCTGCCGATTCCGCCGAGCACGGCGGCGACGAACGCCTTCAGACCCGGCATCAGCCCCATGAGTGGGTCGATCTTCGGGTTCGCGAGGCCGACGAGGATCCCCGCCGCGGCCGCGAGCATGGAGCCGAGCACGAACGTCCCCGTGATGACTCGATCCACCGGCACGCCCATGAGCGCCGCCGCGGGCGCGTCGTAACTCACCGCGCGCATCGCGCGGCCGAAGCGCGTGCGCTGCACGATGTACTCGAGCGCCCCCATCAACAACACCGCAGTCACGAGCACCGTGAGCTGGATGTTCGAGATCGCCACCTCACCCGCGCGCAGCACCTCGTGTGACTCGAGCAGCGGCGGGAAGAACTTGGGGTCGGCGCCGAACACCAGCTGACCCGCGTTCTGCAGCAGGAGTGACACGCCGATCGCGGTGATCAGCGGCGCGAGTCTCCCCGCGCCGCGCAGCGGCCGGTACGCCACGCGTTCGATCAGCGCGCCCAGCAGGCCGCACACGATCATCGACGCGATCAAGACGCCGACGAGCCCCGCAACGCTCGGCGTCCCCGCCACGCCCAGCCAGCGCGCGGCGTAGTAACCGGTCATGGCGCCCATCATGTACACCTCGCCGTGCGCGAAGTTGATGAGGCGCAGCACGCCGTACACCATCGTGTAGCCCAGCGCGATCAGCGCGTAGATCGAGCCCCAAGTCACTCCGTTCAAGAGCTGTTGGAGCAGGTTCTCCAAATGCGTGCGCCGGTCACTCCGCCGAGACGGTGCGGTAGTAGCGGAACTTCCCGCCCTCGATCTTCAGCACCACGGCGTCCTTGCGCGCGTTGCGGTTCCCGTCGATCGAGATCTTGCCTGTGACTCCGTCGAAGTTCGCCGTGCCGGCGACCGCGTCGCGCAGCTTCGCGCCCTCGGTCGAGCCGGCTCGCTTGAGTGAGTCGGCGAGAATCCCGGCCGTGTCGTAGCCGAGCGCGGCCATGGCGTCGGGCGTCGCGCCGTAGCGCTCGGTGAAGCGCTTCACGAACTCCTGCACGCGCGGGTTGTCGGAGTCGGCCGCGTAGTGAGTCGAGAAGAAGTAACCCTCGACGGCCGAGCCGCCGATCTCGAGCGTCTTCTCGGAATCCCAGCCGTCGCCGCCGAGCAGCGGCACGGTGATTCCCAGCTCGCGCGCTTGCTTCGCGATCAGCCCAAGCTCCGTGTAGTAACCCGGCACGAAGATGGCGTCGGGGGTCGCGGCGCGAATCGTGGTGAGCTGCGCGCGGAACTCGATGTCACCCGACGTGTAGCGCTCGTCGGCGACGATCTCGCCCCCCATCTTCTTCACGGTGTCTCGGAAGAACTCGGCCAGGCCCACCGAGTAGTCCTGCTTGAAGTCGAACAGGATCGCGAAGCGCTTGGCCTTCAATTCGTCGGCGGCGAAGCGCGCCATGACCGCGCCCTGGAACGGGTCGATGAAGCACGCGCGGAAGATGTAGTCACCGACCGCAGTCACTTTGGGATTGGTGGAGCCGGGCGAGATCATCGGCACCTTCGCACGCTGCGCCTCGGGCGCGGCGGCGAGTGACCGCGACGACGCGACCTCGCCGAGCAGCGCGACGATGTGGTCGCGCTGAATCAGCTTCTGCGCGGCGGTGCGCGCCTCTTCGGTCAACGAGCGGTCGTCCTCGGTCACGACTTCGAGTTTCTTGCCGAGCACGCCGCCGGCGGCGTTGAGCTCCTCCACCGCCATGCGGATGCCCGCATCCGCGCTGCGCCCGAAGGTCGCCGTGTCACCGGTCATCGAAGCGACGTGACCGACCACGATCGCATCTGCTCTCTCGCCGCCGCCGCAGGCGAGTGCAACGAACGCAAACGAGACGACGCAAACCGCCGCGCGCACTGCCCGCCGCATCCCCCACCTCTTTCCGGCTCTGGGCCGGGTCTTTTCCGGCTCTCGCCGAGTCGCGCCTTGGGTACACGGCTCACGGAATGGGCGCAAGCGGGAACCGATAGTTGGGCACAGGGGTTGCTCGACGGAGCCGAAGCCGGTAACCGGCTCGGCGAGAGGTGAAGTCATGAGACTACGCGTTTTGGCACTAGTGACTCTGTTGTTCGCTGCTGGTGTGTTCGCGCTCGCTCACGAAGCGCGCGCGGAGAAGATGTGCCACGGCCGCTCCGCGCAGGGCGCGATGTGGTGGTCGATCCTGCATCCCGGCGTGGGTGAGTGGTATCTGCGCGGCTTCGGACCTTTGCACAAAGCTCCGCAGAAGAAGTTCTGGCTCGGCTTCATTCCGGTGTACGGCTGGCCGGGGTATCTGCAGGTGAAGAGCGCGATCGACGCCGAGAACTGTCAGACGCACGACAACCTGACGTTCAGGAACGATTGAGCGCGCGCAGAAACTCCGCGAGCGACTCGCGGGCGAAGGTCGCCCTGTCCCACGGAGCGTTCGAGAGCGCGGTGAGATGCTCGTCGGGCACCACGTAGACCTGCGCGGTGACTGACACGCCGCCGTGCGTGCGCACGGGCAGTGAGCGCCGGCGGTACAGCTCGCCTTCGAAGCGGTCGAGCTTCGCCGCGGACCGCTCGTCGATTCCGCGCCACAGAGTCCCTTGCGCGCTCGACCACAGCCGCGGCCGCAGCCCCGGGAACTTCCGGCCGCGGAAGCGAACGCGGACCCAGCCGTCCAGGCGCGCCGGTTCGTGTGCGAACGAACGCCCAGTCACCGCGCGCATGACCTCGGCGAACTCGAGAGACCCGTAACAGAAAAGTGTCATGCGGCGCTCCCCCCTGGAAGGTTACCCTCCCGCGCCGCAGATGCGCTCGTTCGCCGCGTTCGCAGTCACGGTCGTTCTCGCCGCGTCGAGCGTGGCCGGCGCCGCGTTCGGCCGCGAGGTGCAGGTGCCGATCCGCTTCGACGACCGCTTCCTGCGCGAGCTCCTGCTGCAGAGCGCGTTCACGGATCCCGAGCAGACGGCGCTGGTGTACACGGACGGCGTCGAGTGCAAGCAAGTGACTCTGCGCAATCCGCAGGTGCGGAGCGGCGGCGGCGCGGTCACCGTCACGAGCGACGTCGAGACGAAGCTCGGCACCTTGTTCGTGGGGATCTGTCTGTTCCGCGTCGACTGGAGCGGCAAGCTCGAGTCACGGCTCGAACCGCTCCTCGACCCCGCGCGCCCTCTGGTGCGCTTCCGCGCGCTGGGCTCGAAGCTGCTCGAGGCCGACGGCTCGGAGCACGCAGTCACTGCCGCCATCTGGGAGTGGCTCGAGGGCTCGCTCGCGCGCCGGCTCGAGCGGCTGGCGATCGACCTAGGCGCGCCGCTCGACGACCTGCGCGCCGTGCTGCCGCTGTTCCTCGCCGCCGACAGCGCCGCGCGCGCGCAAGTCTTGGTCGACTCACTGCGGCTCGAGTCAGTCTTCGTGCTCGAGCGCGCGGTCGAGCTGCGCGTGCGGCTCGACGCGCCGCCCGGCCCGCCGCCGCCGGCGCCGCGGCCCGAGCCGGAGCTCACGCCAGAGGAGCTCGCGCGCTTCGAAGCCGCGCTGTCGCGCTGGGACGGCTTCGTGACTTACGTGGTGAAGCGTGCGGGAACCGAGACGAGTGACTCGAGCCTGCGCGAGCGCTTGCTCGAGGTGTTGCTCGAAGCGCGCCAGGAGCTGGTCGACGCGGCCGCGGCGCCCGCGGGCGCGGAGGTCGACCCCGTGCGCCCGCTGTTTCTCGCCACGTGGCGGCGGCTGTCGGCCGTCCTGCGCGAGCTGGGTCCGCAGGCGAGTCAGACCGGAGTGCTGCGGTATCTCGGCTTCATCGCGGCGGGCGACGCGCTCGCCGCGCTCGACGGGCTGGGCCCGGACCTGGGGCTCGAGATGACGAGCGACGGACTGCGCCGGCTGGCGCGCGTGCTCGCGCCCGCCGATCCCGCCGATCCGCTGGACGCGCCGGAGACCGTCGATCCCGAGCTGCGCCGCGCGCTCGACTTCGGCGAGCCGCTCGAAGCGCCCGAGCCCGACGCACCCGAGTCACTGCCAGCGCCCATGCCCCCACCCCCGCCCGAGTCACGGCTCGACTCCGCGCTGCGCGGGCTGCGCGCCTTCCTGTTGCCCACCGCCTGGGCGGCTACGCAGCGCCCGACCGAGCTCCCGCGACTCACTCGCGACGAGGAGCGCCGCATGCGCGGCTGGGCGCCGCGGCGTCACGAGCTGAACGAGTATCTGCCGCTCGTGCAGAGACTCCTGCGCGGCGCGGCCGACGACGCGCTCGCGCCGAAGCAGCTGGGCGCGGGGCTGCGCCGCACGTATCTCGATCTGCAGCTCGCCACCGCGTGGCAGGAGAGCTGCTGGCGCCACTACGTGCGCGTGAAGGGCCAAGTCATCGCGATCCGCTCGAAGGCGGGCGCGGTCGGGCTCATGCAAGTGAACTCGCGCGTGTGGCGCGGCTTCTACGATCCGCGCTTCCTGTTGCAGAACCCGACTTACAACGCGCGCGCCGGCAGCGAGATACTCCTGCGCTACTACGTCGACCTGGCGTACGCCAAGAAAGAGCACGAGCGCGACGGCGGCTGGGACAACTTGGTGCGCGCCGCGTACGCCGCGTACAACGGCGGGCCGGGTCACTTGGCGCGCTACCGCCGGGCGAAGACCGCGAAGAGCCTGCGCGCGATCGACGCGGGCTTCTTCAGGAAGTACCAGGCCGTCCGCGCCGGCCGCGAGCTCGAAGTGATTCGCTGCTTCGGATGAGGGGAGTCACAAGCGAATGCGTTGCAGCCGGAGCGCGTTCGCGATGACCGAGACGGACGAGAGACTCATCGCCGCCGCGGCGAGCATCGGCGAGAGCACGATCCCGAACGCGGGATACAGCGCGCCCATCGCGATGGGCACGCCGAGCGCGTTGTAGGCGAACGCGAAGAACAGGTTCTGGCGCAGGTTGCGGCCAGTCGCGCGACTCAGTCGGCGCGCGCGCACGATGCCCCGCAAGTCACCGCGCAACAGAGTCACCGCCGCGCTCTCGATCGCCACGTCGGCGCCCGTGCCCATGGCGATGCCGACGTGCGCGCGCGCGAGCGCGGGCGCGTCGTTGATGCCGTCGCCGGCCATCGCCACGCGCCGGCCGGAGTGAGTCAGCTCGGCGATCGCCTCGCCCTTCGCGAGCGGCGAGAGCGCGGCGCGCACGTCGTCGATGCCGAGCTCTCGTGCGACCGCCTCCGCGCTGCGCCGCGCGTCGCCGGTCATCATGACCGTGTGCAGCCGCTCCGCGCGCAGGTCCGCGAGCGCCGCGGCCGCGCTGGCCTTGATCCGGTCACTGACTCCGAGCGCGCCCAGCACCTTCCCGCCGCGCCAGACCCACACGACGGTCTGGCCCAGCGCGCGCAGGGCCTCGGCGGCCGACTCACGCGCTTCGATCTCGTCCGGAGTCACTCCCAACCGTTCGAGCAGCGCGCGGTTGCCGAGCGCCGCGCGGACACCGCCGAGCGAGCCAGTGACTCCGCGCCCCGGATCGGCGTCGAAGTCGGCGACCTTCTCGAACGCGAGCCCGCGCTGCTTCGCGGCCTCGGTGATCGCCGCCGCGAGCGGGTGCTCGCTGCCGAGCTCGAGGCTCGCGGCGACACCGAGCAGTGTCGCCTCGTCCACGCCGGCCTCGGGGCGAAGCGCGGCGAGACTCGGCTTCCCCTCCGTGAGCGTGCCGGTCTTGTCGAGCGCGAGTGTGTCGACCTGGCGGAGCCGCTCGATCGCCTCGGCGTCGCGGAACAGGACGCCGGCCTTCGCGCCGCGGCCCATCGCCACCATGATCGACATGGGCGTCGCGAGCCCCAGCGCGCACGGGCAGGCGATGATCAGCACCGCGACGGCGGACACGACCGCGTGCGCGAGCCGCGGCTCGGGCCCGAGCCACGCCCACAGCGCGAACGACGCCGCCGCGCACGCGATCACCGCGGGCACGAACACCGCGGCGGCCCGGTCCGCCAGGTTCTGGATCGGCGCGCGGCTGCGCTGTGCGCGCGCGACCTCGGCGACGATCCGCGCGAGCAACGTGTCGGAGCCGACGCGCTCCGCCGCGACGAGCAAGGTCCCCGATTGATTCTGAGTCGCGCCCACCAGCGAGTCACCCGCGCGCTTCTCGACCGGCAGCGGCTCGCCCGTGACGAGTGACTCGTCGACCGAGCTCGTGCCCTCGAGCACGCGCGCGTCGACGGGGATCTTCTCGCCGGGCCGCACGCGCAGGCGGTCGCCCGCCTTCACGTGCGCGAGCGGCACGTCTTCCTCGCCGCCGTCGGCGCGCACGAGCCGCGCGGTGGCGGGCGCGAGCGCGAGTAACTCGCGGAGCGCCGCGCCCGTGCGCCGGCGCGCGCGCAGCTCGAGCACCTGGCCGAGCAGCACGAGAGTCACGATCACGGCCGCGGCCTCGAAGTACGGCTCGACCCGGCCGTGCTCGCCGAGAAACGCCGCGGGAAAGAGCTCCGGCGCCAGCACGGCGAGCGCGCTGTACATCCACGCCGCGCCGGTGCCCAGCCCGATCAGCGTGAACATGTTGAGCTTCAGCGTGCGGAGTGACTGGAGCGCGCGCGCGAAGAACGGCGCGCCGCCCCACAACACCACGGGCGTCGCGAGCGCGAGCTGCAGCCAGCCGAACGGAGTCATTCCTAGCGCGGACGACGCCGGCATGCCCGGCAGCATGTCGCCCATCGCCAGCAGAGTGAGTGGCGCGGTGAGCACCGCGCTCACCCAGAAGCGCCGGGACAGATCGCGCAGCTCGCCGTCGTCTTCCTCGGCCCCCGGCGCGAGCGGCTCGAGCGCCATGCCGCAGATCGGACAGCTGCCCGGCCCGATCTGCTGGATTTCGGGGTGCATCGGGCAGGTATGGATCGCGCCCACCCGATGGTCGCGCGCGCACCCTACCCGCGCTCCGGTCTCTCCATCGCGACTCACTTCCTTCGGGGCGAGATACTGCCCCGGGTTCGCCTGGAATTTCGCGAGACACTTCGGGTTGCAGAAGCGGTATTCCACGCCGTCGTGCACGCAGTGATGCGGCCCGTCGGGGCGCACCTTCATTCCGCAGACGGGATCGATGAGCTCGCCGGCCATGCGGCAACCACTCTACGCCGCGGCCGCGGTGTCTTCCAGCTTGAGGAACGCGCCGCAGGCCGCGCAGCGCTGAATCGCGGGCAGCGCGTCGGGGAGCTTCAGCGCATCGTGCTTGCCGCACTCGGGGCAGTCACCCGTGAGCGAGACGAACTCGCGCGACTGCCGGTAGCGTTTGCGCCCGAACACGACCCCGACGGTCGTCCACAGCGCGAGCCACACCACGTGCGGCGGGACGAACGACAGCGCGCAGCCCGCGCCGAAGAACGGCAGGAACGCGCGAAGTCCGCGCAGCGCGCGCTCGCGCCGCGTGAAGTCGTTCACACGCGCCGCGAAGTGAGTCGGTGACTTCCCATAGGTGGTCGCACGCACCAGCACGTCGGCGGTGATCATTGCGGAGCAGAGCATACGCCGCACGATCCGCTCCGCTACGCAACGGGTTGCTGCGGGGTATGATCGGCCGCGATGACCAGTTCGGTGGCGCGCGAAGGCATCGGCTTCGGCGGAATCGCGCTCCGCTTCGTCTTCGCGCTGGTGTTGGTGTACGCGACCTACAACCCGACGGGTTACTCGTACTTCCACTGGGTCGCCGGCTCGTTCAGCGACGAGATACAGCCGTCGAGCTGGTTCGCGTCACCCGCGCTGAAGTTCGTGGTCGGCGTGGTTCTCGCCATCGGCTGGGTGATCTACTCGAACGCCGCGCGCCGCTCGCTCGGCGGCGTGGGCGTGTTTCTCGTCGTGGCGCTGTGCGCGGGCGTGATCTGGCTGCTCGTCGACCGCGACGTGTTCCAAGCGAACAGCGTGCCGGCACTGACTCACATCGCGCTGTTCGTGATCGCCGCCGTGCTCGCGATCGGCATGGCGTGGTCGCATCTGCGGCGGCGGATGACGGGACAAGTCGACACGGACGAGGTGGATCACTGAGTGAGCCAGCAAGTCAGCAAGCGCAGCGCGCAGCGAGGCGCAGCCGAGCGTAGGCCGTAGCGCGCGGCCGCCCGCGCGCGTACACGGCTAAGGCGCGTCCCAGTCATACATGCGCCGGCGGCGCGCTTCGCGGAAGTTCGTGATCTCGAGGCGGATGCCGTCGGGATCCTCGAAGAACGTCGCGTAGTAGTCGGCCGAGTATTCGGGATACAAGCGCGGGGCGGTGGCAGTCACTCCGAGCGCGCGCAGCTCGGCGCACGCGCGGTCGACCGCGCGCTCGTCGACGACGCGGAAGCAGAAGTGGTGCAGGCCCGGAGCATACGGGTCGTGCGCCGTGTTGGTTCGCTCGGGCCGCAGCGAGAAACCGAACTGGCGGTTGTAGTAGTGCACGTGCGGGTCGCCGCCGATCGCGCTCTCGACCTGCGCATAGCCGAGCACCTTCATGACTCCGTCGTAGAAGCGTTTCGAGCGCGCAAGGTCCGTGACGGTGAGATAGACGTGATCGATGCCGATGACTTCGACGGGCATTGAGGTCTCCTCGTGACTCAGCGGGTCCAGGCGAGCTCGACGCCGGGGGCGCGGCCGGTGCCGGCGACGCGGTGGCCGACTCGCTCGAGCAGCTCGGCGACGTCGATGCGCTCCTCGCCCTCGTTTCTGTAGTGAGTGGCGATGAGCCGCCCGCCGGGCGCGAGCGCGCGCTCGGTCACTCGCCGCACCAGCTCCGCCCGATCCTCCGCGCGCACGATCTCGACGCTGAGCCGCACGTAGTCGTAGCGCCGGCGCGGCTGCCAGTCCCAGACGTTCCCGACCGCGAACGACTCCGCGTGCGCGGGGTGGCGCGCGCGCGCCAGCTCGACCAACTCGGGCACGAAGTCGATGCCGTGCGGCGCCACGGCGATCCCCTTCTCGAGACACCAGCGCATGAGTGTCTCGAGCAAGAGCCCGTTCGCGCAGCCCACGTCCATGAAGTGACCGTCGCGGTCTACGGGCTCGGCGAGACAGCGGCGAGTCTCTTCCCAACGCGCCTCGCCGCTCGAGCGGCCGCTCTCGCGGTACGGGTTGCCCGGCTCGGCGAGATAGTGCTCGGCGATCGCCGCGCGCAGCGCGGCGAAGTACTCCTCGCGCGAGGCGCCCGGCGCGAGTGTCTCGAAGCGCTGGAACGCCGGGCCGCGCTCGCCTACTGGTCGATCGCCCACGCGTGACTCCGGTGGTGCAACAGCTCGCGGGCCTGGTCGGGCTCGAGCCACACGAGCTCGTATTCGGCGGCGCCGGAGAGCTCGCCGACGAAGCGCGCCTCGAAGAAGAAGTGCCGGCCCTCGAACGCGCCCTCGAGCGTCTCGAAATACTCGAGCGCCATGCCGAGCTGGCGGTCGATCGCCGCGGGGCGCGCGCACTCCTCTTGCAGCTCGCGGCGCAGACACTGCACGAGCGTCTCGCCGCGCTCGAGTCCGCCGCCCGGGAGAAGCAGGCCGAGGCTCGTCTTCACCGCCGCCACGCGGCGCTGCGCGTCGCGGATCACCGCGTACACGGCCGCGCGCGGCCGATGCTCGCGGCCCTCGAGCGGCGCGCCGAAGACGGGGACCGAGTCACTCACCCATGTCCCTTCCCCGCGGGAAGCGCGGCAGCGACTCGCTGGCGCGGATCCAGCGCAGCGAGTCACTCATCCAGATGTGGTCGCGCGGCGGAAGCTCATGCGCGCGGTCGAAGCTGATCGTGGTCACGTCGAGTGTCTCCGGTCTCGCGTCGTGCGCGTAGGTGAGCGGCGTGCCACAGCGGCCGCAGAACGTGCGCGTGACGGGCGGCGAGGATCGATAGCGCACCGGCGCGCCCCGGGTAAAGGCGAAGTCCCGCCGTGGGAACGTGACCCACGCGACCAGCGGCGCGCCGGATGCGCGGCGGCACGTCTCGCAGTGACACACGGTGGCGTCGCTGCCCGTTCCCGCCGCGCGGAACCGGATCGCGCCGCACAGACATCCGCCCGCGAGCTCCTGACTCATCCGCTCTTCCTCCCGGTCCGCAGCTTGTTGCGCAGCTCGCGGAGCGCGCGCAGCGCGAGCTGGTTCTGATGTGTCTCGACGAAGCGGCGCACCGCGCCGGGATCGCGCTCGGACAGCGCGCGCAGCGCCCACGACAGCGCCTTCACCACCATGTCGTCGGAATCCGCGAGCAGCTCGCGGCAGATGCGCAGGGTCCGGCGCGAGTCACCTTTCCCGCCCTGCGCGCGGACGTTCAGCGGCACGGTGGCGACCAGCGCGGCGCGCCGCCACCAGCGGTCGCGCGAGCGCGTCCAGCGGAGTATCTCGCGCTCGGACAGCTGGCCGTCGCGAAACGCCTGTCCGGCGATCATGCACGCGAACACGTCGACGTCGCCCCAGCTCGCGAGCTCGCCCGCGAGTCTCTTCACGTCGCGCACGCCGATCTCGTCGAGCGCGGTCGGGTGATGGAGCACGAGCTCGCTCGCGAGCACGCGCGCGCCCGGGGCGCCGCCGGCGACCAGCGCGCCGCCGAGCTCGAGCACGAGCTTGCCGCTCGCCTTTTTCAAGCCGCGCGAGTGACTGCGCCGGAGCTTGCGCAACGCTTCGAGCCCGCGCGCTTCGCCGGCCCGCAGCCGCGCCGCCAGGCCGGCCGCGAGTGACTCGCCCAGCGTCTCGAAGCGCTCGGGCCAGACGAACCCCCCGCCCCGTGACTCGAGCCGGGCCGCCCCGCTCACGGCGCGCAGCGCGAGCGGGCCGTAGACGTGCGGGAATGTCTCGGCCGTGGCGAGATGCTCGGTCGCGGCTCCGGGCAGGGGAGCTGGAGCCTCGAACACGAGCTTCGCGTCGAGCTTCTTCGGCTCGAGCTCGAGCAGATACACAGGCTCCCGCGCGCCGCCGAAGTAGTCACGCGCCACCGCCAACGTGCTCTCACGCGTGCCGCAACAGTGCACGAAGCCGTCCTCCGCGAAGCGCGCGGGCGTGTAGTGACTCGCACCGAGCCCGGCCAGGAGCTCGGACTCGACGACCAGATGGAAGACGGGACTCACCCGCCGCTCAGCGCACACAGGATCTGCACTTCGTCGCTCTCGCGGAGCGGCCGGCGCAGGTCCGCCAGCTCGCGGTTCACGAAGATCCGGATGTGGACGCGGATTCGCTCCTGCTCGTCGACGATGCGGAAGCGCATGCCCGGGAACGAGCGGTCGAGGTCGCGCAGGAGCCCGTCGACGGTGTCTCCCGAGCCGGTCACGTGCTCGCGGTTCCCGGTGTAGGAACGCAGCGCGCTCGCGACCGCGACGCGCATCAGGGCAGAGTCACTGCCACGACAGCGTAGATGTGTGGCAAGTGAGCCGCGATCTGGCGGAAGCTGCGGCCCTCGTTGGGACTCATCCACAGCTCGCCGCCGGTGGTGCCGAAATACACGCCCACGGGCTCGGCCTCGTCGGCGCAGAACGCCTGACGCTTCACGGTGTACCACGCCTGCTCGCGTGGCAGCCCGCGATCCTGGCGCGACCAGCTCGCGCCGGCGTCGCGAGTCACATACAGCGCGGGCTTGCCGTCGATGCTCGTGCGCGGCCAGACCTGCGTGCCGTCCATCGGAAACACCCACGCCGTGTCCGGGTCGCGCGGGTGCAGCACGATGCCGAAGCCGATGTCACCGATCTCCGCCGGCATGCTGCGGCCGATGCGCTCCCAGCGGGTCGCGGGGCGGTCGAGCCGGTAGATCCCGCAGTGATTCTGCTGGTACAGGCGATCGGGCAGGAGCGGGTGCAGCGCCATGCAGTGCGGATCCTGGCCGTACTCGGGATAGGGATCTGGGTTGAAGTTCGCCTCGACCGCCTCGTTGAGCGGCCGCCACGAGTCACCTCGGTCGGTGCTCTCGAAGCTGCCGCCGCCGGAGCACGCGACGTACAAGTGACTCCGGTCGCGTGGGTCGACCAGCACCGAGTGCATGATCGAGCCGTCGGGTGTCTGATCCTCGGGGAGACACCACTTGAAGCGCATGGGGTGGTCGTTCCAGCCGTCGACTCCGCTCCAACTGACTCCGCCGTCCGCCGTGCGGAACAGCGCGGGCGGAGACACCGCCGCGTACCACACCCCGGGCTCGCTCGCGTGGCCCGGCGTGAGCTGGAACGTGTGACTCACCGAGAGCGCGAGCTCGCCCTCGCGCGCCTTGCGGAACGCGGGCGGCTGCTTCGCCTCGCTCCACGTCGCGCCGAAGTCTGTCGAGCGGTAGATCGTCGGGCCGAGCTGACCCGGGCGCACCGCGGCCAAGAGCGTGCGCTGGTCGCGCGGGTCGAGCATCACGTGATTCACGATCTGCCCGAAGAAGTGCGGGCCCTCCACGCGCCAGCGCGTGCGCGCCGCGTTCGCGTGAAGGAAGAACGCGCCCTTGCGCGTCGAGACGAGCAGCGCGATGCGCGGCTGAGTCGCGAGTCTGCGCGCGCGCGCCGCGCGCTCACCCGTGCGCGACGCCGGCCTGCGCCTCGTCGTCGACTTCGTCGAGCTCGCGCGGCGCTGCATGCGGCGCATGGTAGACGCCGCGCCCGCGAGCGCGCAATCATGCGCGCGTGTCTCCCGCGGCGAGCCTCGGAGAGTGGCGTGCGTGCTCGCTCGGCGAGCTGCGCGCGTTGCTCGAGCCGGTCGGCGCTCGCTGGTGGGTCGCGGGCGGTCACGCGCTCGAGCTCTTCGCGGGCAAGAGCTGGCGAGAGCACGGCGACATGGACGCGGGCCTCTTCCGCGTCGATCTGCCGCGAGTGTCTCGCGAGCTGGCCAGCTTCGAGATGCACCTCGCGAACGGCGGAGAGCTGTTTCCGCTGCGGCCCGGTGACTCGGCCCCGGAGGACGGGAACAGTGTCTGGTGCCGCGATTCGGCGGGTGGGCCGTGGCGCTTCGAGTTCCTGCTCGACTCCGGCGATGGGAGTGAGTGGGTATTCCGCCGCGATTCGTCACTTCGCAGGCCGCTCGCAAACGCCCTGCGTCGAACCGCCGACGGGCTGGAGTATCTCGCTCCCGAGATACAGCTCCTGTACAAGGCCAAGGGCCTGCGTCCGAAGGACGAGGAGGACTTCGCCGTGGTCGCGCCGCTGCTCGACCGCGCCACGAGTCACTGGCTGCGGACGGCGCTCGCGCGCACACACCCGGGCCACCCATGGCTCGCGAGCGCGGCGCTCCGCCCTACTTGAGCTTGCTCCAAGCCGCGAGCGTGGCGGTCTTCTCGTACGCCGACCACGGCCGGCCGACCGTCTTGCCCAGCTCGGTGAGCGCCTTGCGCAGCTCGTCGGGATCCATGCGGAGTGACTCGACCGAGTCGTCGTAGATGTCCTTCTCGGTCGTCACGCTGCACGGTACGCCGAGCGCGCGCGCCGCCGCGTCGAGCACTTGCCAGTACAGCTGGCCCTCGCGCGCGTGCGCGCGCACGTGCGGGTTGCCGAGCTTCTCGGGATCACCCAGGCTGCCGACCACGAGCCCGACACCGCGCAGCGAGTGACCCGACTTCGCGACGGAGTCACACAGCTTCTCGAGCTCGCGCCGGCCGAGCTTCCTCACGCACTCGAGCGCGCGCTTCTCGAGCGGTGCCGCGGCCTCGTCGCCGATCTCGAGCGCCACGTGGTACGGCTGACCCGAGTGCGGCACCGCCGGGTCATGGAGCTGCACGTCGCGGCGCTCGACGAGGCGCGGCTTCTGCTTCGTGCCGGCGACCAGCACGGCGATCCCGCGCCCGGTCCGCACGCGGATCCCGATCGCCGCCGACTCACGGCTCATCCGGCGAGCGCTCCCTTCTTCAACACCATAGTACGACTCGTGGCCGAGAAGCCGCCGGTGACCGGCTGCAGCTCGGCGCGCTGCGCGCGAGTCACTTCCCCTTCCTCGACCTCGAAGCCGAGCGCGCGATACGCGCGCTCCGCGCGCTCGTTGCCCGCGCGCACCGTGAGCCACACGTGACTCGCGCCCAGCTCGTCGAACGCGCGGCGCGCGAACCGGCCGAGCGCCTCGCGGCCGAGCCCCCGCGACTTCTCCGACACCGCGATGCGCTTTACATACACGCCGAGCTCCGCCTCGCGCAGGTCGAACGCGAGCAGGAAGCCGAGCGGCGAGCCGTCGTGCGAGCGCGCGATCAGCCAGTGCTCGCGCGCGGGTGACTCGATCGCGGCCTGGTGCTGCTCGCGGCTCCACTGCCCGATGAACGGCGAGTTCTCCGGGTCGCGCTCGGTCGCGAGCACGAAGTCCAAGTCGGCGGCGGTGGTCGGGCGCAGACTCACTTCCCAGCCAGGGTACACCTGGTAGCGCGGCAGCGAGTCCGTGATTTCGCACCACGGCGCGCGAAATGCTGACATCACGTGACGCGAAGGCCGCGTGCCGGGGTCGCCGTCGGCGGTCGCGAGACACAACGCGACCACGTCCGGCGCGTCGAGCCGGCGGATGAAGAGCTTCGCGCTGCAGCGCCGGCAGAAGACGCGCTCGCGCAGCGGCGACGAGCGGAACGCGACGAGCTCCGACTCACCGCTCTTCCACACGAGATCCGCGGCGCGCACTTCGGCGTTGGTCGAGAACGCGGCGCCGTGCCACTTGCGGCACATGCCGCAGTGACAGTGCTCGATCAGCGCCGGCGCGCCGCGCAGCTCCCAGCGGACCGCGCCGCAGAGACACGCGCCCGAGAGCGGCTCCCCTACACCGGCTGGTGACACACCGCCTCGATGTTGTTGCCATCGGGATCGAGCACGAACGCGCCGTAGTAAGTCGGGTGATACATGGTGCGCAGCCCCGGCGCGCCGTTGTCGCGGCCGCCCGCGGCGAGCGCGGCCTTGTGGAAGGCGTCGACCGCCGCACGGCTCGCGGCGAGGATGCAGACGTGAGTCGGGCCGGCGCTGCCGCCCGCGCCGATCCAGAAGTCGGGCTTCGTCCCGACGCCGAAGCCAGCGGCGTCGTTCCCGTACTCGGCGATCAGCACGTAGCCCAAGGGCGCGAGCGCGCCGCCGAAGAACTTCCTGCTGCGAGCGACGTCGGCGACGCGAAGACCCACGTGGTCGATCATCTCCGTTCCTCCTCGAGTGAGTTGGTCAGAAGCGTTCTTGCCCGCGCACGCGGTGCGGATCGGGGAAGTCACGCTCGAGCGCGAAGCGCAGGTTCGTCACGACTTGGTTCACGCGCGTGTGCAGCTCCTCGATCGGATCCGCGCGCCCCGAGACGCTGGTGAACGCGCGGTCGAGCTGCGCCAGGTCGTCGACCTCGATCGCGATGTGGAACTCGCCGAGCTCCGCGGGCCCGAGGCCGAGCTTGCGGCGCGTGATGCGGAACGACCGGATCCGGCCTTCCTGCCGGAGTGACCCGAGATAGCGGCCCACGTTCTCGCAGAAGTCGACGTCGGACGTTCCGCCCTTCAGGTCACACCACAGGTGGTACTGGTCCATGACTTACTTCCCTTCGAGACGCCCGAACGAGAGCCGGCCGCTCGCGTGGCGCTCGAGCAGGATCACGTCGGGGTTCGCGAGTGACTGCCAGCCGTCGAAGCCGAAGCTCGCGTCGATGCCGTTCAGCACCAGCGAGATCAGCTGTCCATGACTCGCGACCGCGGGCAGCACGTGCCCGGCGCCCAGTATCTCGTCCAGCGCCTTCCACGCGCGGTCGCGCACCTCGCGGCCCGACTCCCCGCCCGGCACGCGGAAGTCCGGCTCGCTGAACGAGCGCCGCACCACGTCGCGCCAGCCGTCGATCGGCTCGGGCGAGAGCCGCCGCTCCACGAGTCTCTCGTCGCGGTGCAACACGAGGCCGGTGCGCGCAGCGAACGGCGCGAGTGTGTCGATGGCGCGCTGGTACGCGCTCGCCACCAGGTGGTCGATCGGATGCGCGGCGAGTGTCTCGGCGAGCGCGCGCGCCTGGGAGTGACCCCGCTCGCTGAGTGCGGCGCTGGCGTGCTGGCCGGTGGATTCACAGTGACGGACGAGCAGGAGCCTGGCCATCGAACTGTGGAACCTACCACGGCAGACGCACGCGAACATCGGACGGTCCGTGACTGGGCCGAGCGAGCTCGGCGGCCGCGTCTTCGAGCTCGCGCAGCGCGGCGGGCAGCGCGCGCCGCGCCGGCGAGAACTTCGCGTCGCGCCAGTGACGCGGCCAGCTGCGGAACAGCTTGTGATGCGAGCCCGCGTCGGAGTGAAAGCTCTCGACGTGCACGAGCAGGCGTTTCTCGAGCTCCGCGAAGCGTTTGGGCAGGTCCGTGTCCGGCACGAAGTCGACCTGATCCGCGCGTACGGCTCCGCGCTTCCGCACGAGCCGCACGAGTGTCTCGGCGTCCTTCGAGAGACCGTCCTCCTGCCACGAGGCCGCGCCCTTTCCGACCGCGGCGAGCGCGGGCCACAGGCGCCGGTGCACGAACGTGAGCTTCCCGTTCACGAGCTTCACGCTGAGGTTTCCCGACTCTCTGCGGAACTCCTGCAAGAGGTCGTAGATGTCGTTCGCGCGCGGGTGCGACCACCACGAGCCGCGGATCGACTCACCCGCCGCGTCGTGTTGCATGAGCAGGCCGATGCGCTCGAGCTCGGCCAGGGTGCGCGCGAGATCCCGCCGCCCGAGCGCCACGAGTCACTCGCTAGCCGAGCAAGGTGAGCACGTTGCCGTCCGGGTCCCGCAGGTGCGCGAGCGTTCCGCCCCAGGGCTGCTTCTCGGGCGGGGCGAGAAACTCGACGCCTTTCGCGCGCAGCTCGGCGTACGCCGCGGCGACGTCGGGCACGCTGAGTGACACGCCGACGAAGCGGCCCACGGACTCGCGCGCTTCAGGATCGGCCGGCTCCACGCGCTCGAGGCCCAGGCGCCCGCCGCTGGGGAACGTGATCTCGGCCCAACCCATGTCTTCGTTCGCGAAGCCTACGGTCATGCCGAGCGTCTTCGCGTAGAAATCGAGCGCGCGCTTCCAGTCGGTCACCCAGATGCGAACCGCGTACAGCTCGTAGGTCGGCATGTGACTCACTCTATCACTACTTGCCGCCGGCGACGTCGAGAATCGCGCCGGTCACGTAGGAAGCCTCGTCCGAGAGGAGCCACAGCACCGCGGCCGCGACCTCTTCGGGCGCGCCGCCGCGCAGCATGGGCACGGTCGCCTTCAGGCGGTCGACGCGGCCGGGCTCGCCGCCGCGCGCGTGCAGGTCGGTGTGGATGAAGCCCGGGCGCACGGCGTTCACGCGGACGCCCTCCGCCGCGACCTCCTTCGCGAGCCCGACGGTGAGTGTGTCGATCGCGCCTTTCGAAGCCGCGTAGTCGACATACTCGCCCGGCGAGCCGAGCACTGCCGCGCCCGAAGACACGTTCACGATCGCGCCGCCGCGCCCGCCGTGTCGCGTGGACATGCGCCGCACGGCTTCGCGCGCGCAGAGGAACGAGCCGACCACGTTCACCGCGAACACACGAGTGACTCGCGCGGCGTCCATCTCGTCGAGCCGCGTCTGGCGCTCGAGGATGCCGGCGTTGTTCACCAGCGCGGTGACTGGCCCGAGCTCGCGGTCGACGTCGCGGAACATCTGCACCACGTCGGGCTCGGACGCGACGTCGGCGCGCAGCGCGAGCGCCCGCCCGCCGGCGCGCGCGATCTCGCCCGCCGTCGCGTCGGCCGCGGCGCGGTTCTCGAGATACGAGATACACACGGCGAAGCCGCGCGCGGCCGCCAGCTTCGCGGTGGCCGCGCCGATGCCGCGACCGCCGCCGGTGATGAGCGCCACCTTCGACATGCTCGAGTCAGCCGAGCTCTTTCGTGAAGCGCACGCCGCTGACTCGATAGCCGAGCCGCTCGTAGAACTCGCGCGCCGCCTCGCGCTGCACGCCGCTGTTGAGGAAGATCTCGCCGGCGTCGTTATTCGCGCCCCACTTCTCGACGGCGCCGACCAGCGCCGCGCCCGCGCCGCGGCCGAGACTCGCCTCGGACACCACCAGAGCGACCAGGCGCGCGTAGCGGCCGGGTTTCTCGTAGAAGCGCGCGAGACACGCGCCCGCCATGCCGACGACCTCGCCGTCGAGCTCGGCCACGAACGTCGCGTAAGTCGGGTCCGCGAAGATCGACGCGAGCCGCGCCTTCATGTCGGTCGCGTTCGTCGGGTAGCCGAGCGCAGTCACTAGACCGGCGATCGGCTTCGCGTCGGAGAGAGTCGCGGTGCGCACCTTCGCGCGCGCGCTCGCGCGGGCCGTTCCGGTACGCTGCGGTCGCCGCGGCATGTCGGGCCCCCTCGCGCCGTCGCGCGCGCGCAAGCTAGCATGCGCCCGTGCCGACGCGCGAGATCCGACGCATGCAGCCGCACGAGCTCGAAGAGGTCGTGCACATGTGGCGGCGCTCGCGCGACGAGGTGCAGCCGTGGCTCGAGGCGCGCATGAGACACACACCCGCCGACGACCTCGCGTTCTTCCGCGAAGTGATCGCGCGAGAGACCGACGTGTGGCTCGCAGTCGGCGCGGGCGCGCCGCTGGGACTCATGGCGCTTCGCGGCGACTTCATCGAGCAGCTGTACGTCGACCCGAAGGCGCAGCGCAGCGGCGTCGGCCGCGCGCTGCTCGAGCACGCGATGGCGCAGTCACCCGCGGGGCTCGCGCTGTACACGCATCAGGACAACCGCCGCGCGCGCGCGTTCTACGAGCGCGCGGGCTTCCGGCCCGTCGCGTTCGGCACGAGCGGGCCGCCGGAGTGCGAGCCCGACGTGCGCTACGCGTGGGCGCCGGCGCGGCGGGTCGAGTGACTCGCTGGCGCGAGCTGTGGCTGTGGCTCGCGCGCGCATCGCTCGTGGTGCTCGCCGCTTATGTCGCGCTGCTCGCACTCGTGCTCGCGACGAGCGGCTTCGAGGTCTTCCAGCACCTGTCCGCGGCCGGCCGCTCTTTCTGGTGGGTGCAGGCGACGTTGGGGCTCGGCGGGTTCGGCACCTCGTTCCCGCTCGCGCGCCGCTGGGTGTCTTGGTTGGCGGCGCCGCGTCTCTTGCTCGCGCTCGGGCTCTTCGTGACTCTGGCGGCCGTCTGGGGAGTCACCGACGCGATGCGCTACTGACTCCTGCGGAATGCGCCGAGCGCGGCGAGCACCAGCCCCACGAGCACCGCGACGACGGCGGCCATGAACGTGAGATACACGATCATGTTCGCGGCCGGCCCCTCGGGAGTGAGTCCGCGCTCGCCCGCGGCCGCGCCGAGCGTTGCGGCGATCACGTTGCCGTATGCGGTGACGATCAAGAGCCAGCGCAGCCACCACGCCTGCCGCGCGGACAACGCGATCGACTGACCCGCGGCGCCGATCGCCACCAGCATCAAGCCGTTCAGCACGCCCTCCAGATGCGCCATGCGCCACGCGCGCTCGGCTCCGGGCATCGAGCCGGTCACGACCAGCGCATACGGGAAGCCGACGAACATGCCCAGCAGGATCACGACCACGCCATGACCGACGAGTGACTTTCGGACCGTGGGCTCCAGCGCATTCATGACTCACTCCCTTCGAGTCTCTTGGTCAGGAAACGGGGCGGGGCCTCGGCCGGGCCGAAACCGTGCCTCTGATACAGGCGCTGCGCGCCGTGGTTCGAGTCGACCACTTCGAGCGTGACCTTGCACGCGCCCAGCGCGCGGGCGCGCCGAGTCACTTCGTCGAGCAGCCGGCCACCCACGCCGCGCGATTGGTGACTCGGCAGCACGGCCAGGTCGTGCAGGTTCACGAACGGCTTACCCGCGAAGGTCGAGAAGCCGACGAAGCAGACGGCCGCGCCGACGGCGCGCGCGCCGTCGAACGCGAGCAGCGCGAAGGTGGTCGGATGCTCGCGCACGCCCTTCGCGAGCCGGGCGCGCGCCTCCGGCGGGAGCGGCGCGTTCTGGCCGCCCGGCCCGCGCGCGTACGAGTCGATGATCTCGGCCAGTGACTCTGCGTCCGCTGAGTCACTCAGGTCGGCTTCGCGAACCGCGATGGTCATGTGTCCTCGATCGTGAGTGGCCGAGGCTGCTTGCCGTCAACGTCGGTGAAGCCGTAGTCGAGCGCGAGCTGCGCGGTGACCGTGACTCGCCCGGTGTGGCGGAGCACGTCCGGATCCCGCGCGAGCGCCGCGACGGCGCGCCCCTGGAATTCCGGGCTCTCGGAGTTCGAGAGATCGAAAACGCCGGCGGCGAGCACCGCTTTGGTGCGCACGAGCCCGGGATAGAGAGTCACGACAGCCACGCCGTGCGGCGCGAGCTCGTGCGCGCACTCGGTCGTGAGTCGATCGGTCGCCGCCTTCGCGATCCCGTAGAGCGCGTTGCCGATCCGCTTCTGCGCCGCCCAGTGAGACACGTTCACGATCAGCCCTCGCCGCGCGGGAACCATGAGCCGCGCCGCGTGCGCGCTGGCCACGAATGCGGCGCGCGCGCCCGCGCCCAGCATCGCGTCCCAGCGCCACGTGGGCTGCTCCCAGAACGGGTCACCCCACGTGAAGCGGCCGCCGTCGACCATGCGCTCGTAGCCGCCCCAAGCGTTGTTCACCAACACGTCGAGCCTGCCCGCGGTCGCCGCGAGCTTCGCGAACGCGGCCGCCACGTCCGAGTCACTCGTGTGGTCGCACGGGACGCGAGTCACTCCCGCGGGCAGGTCCGCGGACGCGATCGTGCGCCCGGTGGCCCACACCGACGCGCCCGCGCGGTGCAATGCGATCGCCACGCCGCGCCCCACGCCGCGACTCGCGCCCGTCACCAGCGCCACCCGGTCCCGCATGGCGCGATGCTACTACTCTCGCCCCATGAAGAAACACGGCGTCGTGTCGGTGATCCTCCGCGACGGAAAGATGCTCGTGATTCGGCGCGGTCCCGAGGTCGTGTTTCCCGGTCATTGGGCGGCGCCCAGCGGGCGCATGGAGGCCGGAGAGAGTCAGTCGCAGACGGTCGTGCGCGAGGTCATGGAGGAGCTCGGGCTCGAGGTCGAGGCGCTCGCGAAGGTGTGGGAGTGCCCGACCGACGACGGGCTGTACACGCTCCACTGGTGGACCGTCCGGCTCCTGTCGACCGAGTTGCGGCTCGCGCCCGCGGAAGTGAGTGAGGTGCGCTGGGTGACTCCCGAGGAGTTCCGCTCGCTCGAGCCCACGTTCGTGGGCGACCGCGCGTTCTTCAGCGACGTCCTGCCGGGTCTTCTCCGCTGAGCGGGCGGCCCCAGACGACGCGCACGGAGTTCGCCGCGCGCACGACTCCGTCGGGGCAGTGGCGCAGGACCGCCGCGCGCAGCGCTCGATCGAACTCGGCCGCGGAGTGTGGAGTCATGCGCTCGCGCGAGAAACCGTTGCGCGAGTGAAATGACTCGACGTAGTCGTCGACGCTCTGCTCGAAGGCTACGGGCTTCGTGCGGCGCTGGCCCAGCTCGCGGAAGAGACCGCGGTGCGCGAGCTCCTCGCCGAGGCCGTAGGCGCGGAACTCGGGTGTCGTGGAGTGAGTGCGAATCAGCGCCATGAGCTCGTCGCGCCAGGGCACCGAGTCGAGCGTCCGGCCGTCCGCGATCGCGAGCACGCCATCGCGGTCGAGCCAGCGAGCGCAGCGCGGCAGCACGACCTCCCAGTCCATCCAGTGCAGGCTCTCGCCAGCGACGATCGCCGAGTAACTCGCGGCCAGCGCGAAAGACTCGACGGCCGTGTGAAACCAGGTCACGTTCGCGTGCCGCGCGCCGAGGCGCTTGCGCGCGAGCTCGAGCATCGGCGCCGAGATGTCGACGGCGTCGAGCGCGCTCACCCGCGGCGCGAGCCCGAGCGTGAGATCGCCGGAGCCGCAGCCGAGCTCGAGCACGCGCCGGTCGCCCGGCGGCAGCAGTGACTCGATGATCTCGAACACCTCATCTGGGTAGGGAGGCCGTGTCGCATATGCCGCGACGATCGTCGCGTCGGCGAACTGCGCCGCGTGCTCGGCGGTGTGCTGCGGGGGCTTGTCGCTCACTCTCGCACCCACGGCGCGCGTGACTCCCACTCCGAGCGCTCGCCCGGCGCGCCGGGCGGCGGATCGTCGAGTGACCCGGCGGGAACGATCACTTCGCGCCCGCTCCGCGTCGCGTGCGGAACGGGACAGCCGCAGCGCGTGCAGAACGCCGTCGCGAAGCTCTTCGCCGTCGGCAGGTCCCAGCGGCGGACCGACTTCTCGCCCTGCGTCCAGCTCAGCTGCGCGGGAGACACGTAGAGGTTGGTCGCGCGCTCGCTCCCGGTCGCCTTGCGGCAGCGCGAGCAGAAGCAGTACACGAAGCGCGCGAGCGGCAGAGTGACTTCGAAACGCACTTCGCCGCAGAGACAGCCGCCGCGGAGCACTCGTTCGGTCACGCGCGCCCTCCTGCCGCGGACAGTATCATGCGCGCGAAGGAGACACTCATGCACCGGAGCCGCCTCGCCACCATCGTGATCGACTGCGCGGACGGAGAGTCCGACCCGGGCTTCGCGTTCTGGAGCGCCGCGCTGGGACGCGAAGCGCTGCCCGCCGAGAACCAGCCGATCTACACCTCGCTGCGCGGCCGGGTCGGCGGCGAGGGCGGGCCGCTCGTGCTGCTGCAACGCGTGCCGGCGGCCGAGCGCGCCATTCACTTGGACATCGAGACCGACGACGTCGAGGCGGAGGTGAGTCGCCTCGAGAAGCTCGGCGCGCGCGTGAAGGCGCGCATCCGCAATCACGTGGTCATGGTGGCCCCGTCGGGTCACCCGTTCTGCATCGTGCCCGTGTATCGCCAAGACTTCCCGGCGAAGGCGGCGGTCTGGGAGTGACTCAGCCCTTCGCGGGGCTCGGCACGTGGCCGGGGAACCGCGGCAGGCCGTCGTCCGGTATCTCGTACCACGGCGGCTTGTGCGACACGTGCTCGTGCAGCGCGAGTCGGACGCCGGGATCGCCGTCGAGCGTGTTCGCGGCGATCGGGAAGCCGCGCTCGTTCTGCTCGGGCTCGCCGAGCGGCGTGCCGCAGCGGCTGCAGAAGCAGCGCCGGATGTCGAACGGCGGCTCGGGCGTGTAAGTCGCGACGAGCTCGCGCCCCGACACCCAGCGGAAGTCCCTCGCGCGCACCGACACGGTGACTCCCGCGCCCGCCTTCCGGCAGCGCGAGCAGTGACACAGACTCATCCACAACGGCTTGCCCGTGAGCTCGTAGCGGATTCCGCCGCACAGACACCCGCCGGTCAGCGGTGAGTCGCTCACGGCGTGAACCTCCGCACGTTCGAGACGTCGACGACGTCGACCAGGTTGCGCAGGCGGTACATGCGCCGGCCGTGGCGCGGGAAGTCGGCGACCTCCGCGTCGAGCCGCTCGCCGCCCATGAGATACACGAGATCCTCCGTGCCGGCGTTGCGCAGGTGATGAGCCACCGACGGCGTCTTGAAGCCCATGAAGTCGCCCGGGCCGACCTCGAGCTCCGAGTCACCGATCTCTGCAACGCCGCGCCCCGAGAGGACGTAGATCCACTCCTCTTCGCGCTCGTGCGTGTGATACACGAACGACTCGTGACCCGGCGGGATGCGCACGTGGTGGACGCCGGTACGCGCCAGCCCGGTGAGATCGGAGAGCCGGCGCTGGTGAGTCAGTGACTTCGGGTTCAATGGGTGGCGGAAGGTCGCGGCGTCGTCGAAGTGCTCGGCGGCGCGCACGAGACAGGAGAGGTCGTCGGCCATGTTCGCCTCCTCGAGAGTGAGACGACCACGATATCACTCCAGCCGAGCCGACAGCGTGACCGCGAACGGCTCGAAGCCGAGTGACTCGGCGATGTCCAGGGCCGGCGTGTTCGCGGCGAGGGTCTGCCACTGAGGCAGGAGGCCCATGGCCTGGGCGTGCGCAGCGGAGGCGTGTGACGCGCGGCGCGCGAGGCCGCGCCCGCGCCGGCGCGGATCGGCGAGCACACCCAGGTGCGCGACGCGGCCGTCGAGCCGCTCGAAGCCGGCGGCCGCCGCGAGCTCGCCAGCCACGAGCGCGGCGAAGATCGGGACCTCGGCCGCGGCGAGGTTCGCGTGCTCCCATTCTTCTGCGGTGACTCGCGCGCGGAGGGGCTGGAGCCGCGGGTCACTCGGAGAGTCGATCCGCTCGAGCCCGGCTGGCGCAGTGAGCGGGCGGTGGAGATAGGCGATCCGTGCCGGCCCGACGAGCTGGATGTGCTCGGGCACCGCCGCGCGCAAGCGCTCGGGAGTCACGAGCGCGCGCGGCTCGGCTACCGCGCGCAAGCGCTCCCAGAGTGACTCGGGCGCGGCCGCTACGACCGACCCCGCGACCAACATGACGTATACGCGCGCGAGCGGGTGCGGCACGATCGTGAGTCCCGGCCGCTCGAACACAGTCACTGGACAGCCGAGGCGAGCCGCCCAGAAGGCGGCGGGCTCAGCCGACAAGCCGCGGCCCGAACACGAGCGCCGCGATCGTCAGCGCGCCGGCGGCCGCGATCAGGACCGCGCCGGCCGCGACGTCCTTCGCCTTGCCGGCGATCGGATGGAAGCCCGGCGACGCGACGTCGGTGAGGAACTCGAACGCGGTGTTCAGCGCCTCGGCCGTCCACACCGCGACGACCGCGAGCACGATCCAGCACCACTCACTCGCCGTGAGTCCGAGCGCGAGCCCGAGGGTCACTACCGCGACGGTCGCGACCGCGTGCAGCCACGCGTTGTGCTGCGAGCGCAGCATGACTCCGATCCCGGCGAGCGCACAGCGCACGCTCCGCAATCGGCCGGTGAAGCTGAGTCGGTTTTCGCTCTGGCCGTACATCGCCGGGCCCTCCACTCACGTGCCCGACGGCTGCGCGAGTCTCTGTGTCTCGTGCGGCTCGAGCTCCGCGAGCGCGGCCACGCGCCGCGCGAGGTCGTCCGCGCGCACGTCGCCCGCCGCGACGGGCCGCCCGATCACCAGATCGATTCGCGACCAGAAGCGCCGGAACGGGCGGCGCATGGCGGAGCCGTCCTTGCGGCTGAAGAAGCTGCCCCACAGACCGCGCAGGCCGATCGGAATCACCGGCACCGGCGTGCGCGCGACGATCTTCTCGACGCCGCCCCGAAACACGTTCATGCGGCCGTCGCTCGTGAGTCGCCCCTCGGGGAAGATGCACACCACGTTGCCGTCCTCGAGCTCGTGCGCGATGCGGTCGAACGCGGCGTCGAGTGTCTCGGCGTTCTCGCGCGCGCTCGCGATGGGAATCACTTTGGCGTCGCGGAACACGAAGCCGAGTCCCGGGATCGCGAGAAAGTCCTGGTGCATGACGAAGCGCGCCGGCCGTTTGCACACGCCGGCGATGAACAGCCAGTCGATGAACGTCACGTGATTCGCGACGAGCAGCGCCGCGCCGTCGGCGGGGATGTTCTCGCGCCCCGTGTAGTGCAGCCGGTACAGCACGTTCGACAGCACCCACGCGACGAAGCGGAACAGAAACTCGGGGATCGTTCCGTACACGTAGAACGCGACGATCGCGTTCTGCACCGCGAGCACGAGCGCGAGCCACGGGATCGAGACACCCAGCGCGAGCAGCGCAGTCACTTCCAGCGCGGACGCGACCATGAACGCGGCGCCGAGGATGTTGCTGCCGGCGACCACGCGCGAGCGCTGACTCGGCTCGGCGCGCTGCTGCACCAGCGCGTACAGCGGCACCACGAACACGCCGCTCGACGCCGCGAGCGCGAACAGGTCGAACCCGATGCGGAATGTCGGGCCCGCGCCGGTGCCGGGCGCGGGGCTGGCCAGAAACAGATCGAGCGCGAACGCGCTCATGCCGATCGAGCCCAGCGGAACGAGGCCGAGCTCGACGCGCTTCCCCGAGAGTCTCTCGCACGTGAGTGACCCGACGCCGATGCCGACACAGAAGAGCGACAGGAACAGCGTGTTCACGCTCTCGCCCGCGCCCAGGACGACCTTCACGTACGAAGGCAAGAGTGACAGCATCGCGGCGCCGAAGAACCAGAACCACGAGATCGCCAGCACCGAGAGATACACGGCGCGGTTCGCGCGCGTGATGCGGAACGTCTCGGCGAGCGGCGCGAACGGATTCCGCGAGATGCGCAGGCCGGGACTCTCGGCGGGCACGGCCGGCACCGAGAGACTCGCGAGGAAGCCGAGACACGCGATGGCCACGAGACTCACCGCCGCGACCGTCGCGCCGCCCTCGCTCATTCCCAGAATGACTCCGCCCGCGATCGTGCCGAGCAGGATCGCGAGCGACGTGCCCGTCTCGACCAATGCGTTGCCGGTCACGAGATCGTCCTCGTCGAGCAGCTGCGGCAGGATCCCGTACTTCACCGGGCCGAACACCGTCGCGTGTAGCCCCATGAGAAACAGCGCCGAGAGCAACAACACCCCGCTCTCCGCCGCGATCGCGAACGCGCCGAAGCCCATCACGGGTATCTCGAACGCCTTCACCCAGCGCACGAGTCTGTGCTTCGCGAGCTTGTCGGCGAGCTGGCCCGCGCTCGCCGAGAACAAGAAGAACGGCAGAGTGAACACCCCGCCCGCAATCGCCACGACCCGGTCCGCGGGCAGACCCAGCACGCTCACCGCGCGGAACGTCGCCAACACCACCAGCGCGTTGCGGAACAAGTTGTCGTTGAACGCGCCGAGAAACTGCGCCCAGAAGAACGCCCCGAACCGACGCGTGCCGAGCAGGGTGACTGGCGACATCGGCGGTGAGTGTTCCGCGCGCGGGCCGGCGCCGCTAGCTGCAGCGACGCGCGCCGGTATCATCCGCGCGGTGCTTCTTCTCTTGGGCGCGATCTCGGTCCCACTGACCTTGCTCTGGGACTATTCGTGGGAGTCGACGATCGGGATCGACCGGCCGTGGAACCCGCCGCACAGCGCGAACTATCTCGCGGTGCTGCTCGCGGCGGTGGGCGCGCTGCGGATGATCGCGCCAGTGACGCGCGTTGGTGTAGGGGGCGTCGTGCTCGGGCGCGCGCGCGCGCCGCTCGGCGCGTGGCTCGCGCTGTGGGGCGCGCTCGCGTTCGTCGCGGCGCTCCTGTTCGACCGCTGGTGGCAGGCGAGTTACGGGCTCGCGGCCGGGATCTGGCACCCGCCGCAGCTGGCCAAGGGGCTGGCGTACTTCGCGGTCGTGACCGGCGCGTGGCTCGCGCTGGTCGAACGGCAACGAGACACTCGCGGCGCGCTCGCGGCGGCGGTGGCCGCGGGAGCGGTGCTCGCCATGATCTTCGTCGTGACCGCGCCGCAGAGCTTCGCGAACCGCCAACACTCCGCGGTGTTCTACAAGCTCGGCTGCGCGCTGTATCCCGTCGTGCTGGCCGCGCAGGCGCTCGCGGGGCGGCTGCGCGCGCCGGCGGCGGCCGCGGCGCTCGCGTATCTCGCGCTCTGCGCGTCGCTCGTGTGGCTGTTGCCGCTGTTCCCCGCGACGCCGCAGGCCGGGCCGGTGTACAACGCGCTGACTCACATGCTGCCGCCGCCGTTTCCGCTGTTGCTCGTCGTGCCCGCGCTCGCGTTCGACGCTCTCGCGAGATACTCGAGCGCCAAGGTGCGCGGCGGCGCGTGGACCGCTGCGCTCTTGGCCGGGACCGCCTTCTTCGCGCTGTTCCTCGCGACTCAGTGGTGGTTCTCCGCCTTCCTGCTCTCGCCCGCCGCCTACTCGTGGCTGTTCGCCGGCGGCGGGCGTCACTGGCCGTTCTTCCTGCGGCTCGAGCCGGCGGCGCGCACCGTGTTCTGGGACTTCATGTCGCCGGGGTTGGACGTGACTGCGGCTTTTATCTCGGCGCTCGTCGCGGTCGCGTCGGCCCGCGCGGGAATCTGGCTCGGCTCGGCCCTGCGCGCGGGAGGTCGCGCGTGAGGGCGCTCTGGCTTGCGCTCGCGCTGGTGTGTCTCGCCGCGCCGGGCGCCTCGGCGCACATCGGCAGCCCGAACGTGTTCTTCGACGGCGTGGCCGGCCCGCACCGCGTGCGCGTCGTGATTCGTCCGCCGCAGTCGTTCCCGGGCTTCGCGCAGGCCGACGTGCGGGTCGAAGACGCGGACGTCACGCGAATCACTCTGCAGCCCGAGTTACTCGACGCGACCGCGGCGGCGCAGGCGCCGCTCGCCGAGGCCGCGCGGATCGCCGGCCAAGCCGAGCTGTGGGGCGCCTCGTTCTGGCTCTTGCGCCGCGGCTCGTATGCGATCGAGATACGGCTCGAGAGCGGGCGCGGCGGCGGGCGCCTGGCCGTGCCGCTGCAGGCCGCGGCGCTCGCGCGCCCCGAGATGCCCCCGGCGCTGGGAGTCACTCTGCTCGCGCTGGGCTCGCTGTTGATCGCCGGCCTCGTGTGGCTCGCGGGCGCTTCGGGCGGGCGGGTCGCGGCGGCAGTCACTGCGGCGCTCTCGTTCGCGGCGGTGTACGGCGGCAACTACCGCTGGCGCCAGATGGACCGCGAGTTCGCGAACGCGCTCGCGAAGCCGCTGCCGGTCGACACGGCGCTCGAGCGCGACGGCGCGCAGAACCTGCTGGCGCTCGTCCCGCCGGGCGACGCGCCGCTCGCGTCGGCGTGGGACTCACTCGTCTCCGACCACGGCAAGCTCATGCACATGTTCCTCGTGCGCGAGCCGGACCTGGACGCCTTCGCGCACCTGCACCCCGTGCGGCGCGACGCGCGCCGCTTCGAGGGCCTGCTGCCGCCGCTGCCGGGCGGAACGTATCAGCTGTACGGCGAAGTGACTCACGAAGACGGCACGAGCGAGACTCTAGTGAGTCGCGTGAATCTCCCGCCGCCCAGCGCCGCCGCCCTGCAGGCGTTCACGGGACCCGACGGCGAGATCGTGTGTCTCTCGCCCGCAAGCGCGGTGCCGCTGTCGTCCGAGCGGCCCACCGCGCTCGACTACGACGACTCGTGGCACCTGGGCGTCTCCGATCCCGCGCGCGGAGTCACTGCGCCGCTCATGGGCGGGGGACGCATGGAGCTTCAGACCGACGGTGCCCTCGTCGCCGATCGAGATACATCGCTGCGCTTCCGCGCATACGGACCCGACGGCGCGCCGCTTCCGCTAGAGCCATACATGGGCATGCACGGTCACGCCGCGCTGCGTCGCAGCGACGGCACCGTATTCACACACCTGCATCCGTCGGGCTCGGTGTCGATGGCCGCGGCGGAGATCCTCGCGCGCCGCGACGGCGCGACCGTGTCACCGATGCCCGTCGCGAGCGCGAGCGCGCGCGAAGTCGAGTTTCCGTACGCGTTCCCGCGCGCGGGTGACTACCGCGTGTGGGTGCAAGTGCGCAGCTCGGGCCGCGTGCTGACCGGTGTCTTCGACGTCCGCGTCTCGGAGCGGTCCTGATTTACTTCGTTCGCCTGCGGCTCACTGCGCGCTTCGCTTGCGTGCCTCGCTCAGGGCGGCCTTCGCTCGGCGCCTGATTTACTTCGTTCGCCTGCGGCTCACTGCGCGCTTCGCTTGCGTGCCTCGCTCAGGGCGGCCTTCGCTCGGCGCCTGATTTACTTCGTTCGCCTGCGGCTCACTGCGCGCTTCGCTCGCGTCCCTCGCTCAGGGCGGCCTTCGCTCGGCGCCTGATTTACTTCGTTCGCCTGCGGCTCACTGCGCGCTTCGCTCGCGTGCCTCGCTCAGGGCGGCCTTCGCTCGGCGAAGAAACCGAGCGCGCGTCCGTGGCGTAGCATCATCTCGGGATGGGATCGCTGCAGGGGCTGCTCGTCGCGTACTTGGTCGCGCTCTGCGCGTGCGCGCAGCCGCTCGACGAAGCGCCCGAGACACCCGGCCCCGAAGTCGCATACGTCGGCGACTCTCTGTGCCTCGGCTGCCACAGCGTCGAGGCGTCTCACTGGGAGCGCACGGTGCACGCGCGCGCGTTCCGCGCGAACCCGCGCACGCAGCTCGAAACGCGCACGTGCGAGACGTGTCACGGCCCCGGCGGGAAACACGTCGGCGACCCGACGAAGGCGACGATCGTCTCGTTCACCGCCGGCTCGTCGCACGCGCCCGAAGCGATGAACGCGATGTGCCAGCAGTGTCACCGCGGCGGGCAGCTCATGCACTGGATCGGCTCGACTCACGAGCTGCGCGGGCTCGCGTGCAGTGACTGCCACAACCCGATGGCGCAGACCTCGGGTCAGTCACTCCTGCGGCTCGAGAACGCGAACGAGACTTGCTTCACGTGTCACCCGCAGCAGCGCTCCGAGTTCGCGAAGCGCTCGCACATGCCGCTCTTGGAAGGGAAGGTGAGCTGCGTCGACTGTCACAACCCGCACGGCTCGACGACCAGCCCGCTGTTGCGCGCCGACGACGTCAATCAGCTGTGCACGCAGTGTCACGCCGAGAAGCGCGGCCCCTTCATCTGGGAGCACGCGCCGGTGCGCGAGAACTGCCTGAACTGTCACAAGCCGCACGGCTCGAATCACGAGAAGCTCTTGATCACCGCGCTGCCGCTCCTGTGTCAGGAGTGTCACTCGCCCGTCGACAACCCGAACTTCGGTCACCCGGCCGGCTTGATGACCGCGCAGAACATGGCGACCGGCGGCGCTCCCGACGACCGGCTCATGAACCGCGGCTGCCTCAACTGTCACTCACAAATCCACGGCTCGAATCATCCTTCGGGCCCGCGGTTCCACAGGTAGGCGGGCGTGCAGCGGCGCTGGGCCGGGCTCGCTCTCGCGGTGACTCTGGGCGCCCTCCCCGCCTCGGCCGATCCACCGCGCGACTCACTTCACGAGGGCAACGCCGAGGTGTGGCAGGTGCCGGATCCGCGCGGCATGTCGCTCTTGCTCGAGTCACGGCGGCGCACGCCGAGCGGCTTCCTGTATCCGTATCCGCCCGCGCCGTACGAGCTGTCGGATCTCGGCGGCGGCTGGCGCGCGCGCGGCGCGCTCGAGAGCGGCTACTTCTTCACCGGCGGCGACGAGACCGAGACTCGCTACACGAGATACTCCGACCGCAGTGACGGCTTCTTCGTGAACGGGCTGAACCTGGAGCTGTGGCGGCCCGAGACCGGTGACTGGGCGATGCTGCGCGCCGGGTCACTCGGCCGCGACGACCAGTTCTACGACCTGGAAGCGAGCCGCGCCGGCTGGCTGCGTTTCCGCGGCTCCTTCAGCGGCGTGCCACACAAATATGCGTCGGACGCCGTGAGTCTCTGGGCCGGCGGCGGCACGGACGTGCTGACCCTGCCCGCGCCGCTCTCGCCCGCGGGAAACACTCCCGCGGCGCTGCAGGCGGCGCTCGACTCGCGCTCCCGAGGCACCGTCGCGGTCGAGCGCGAGCGCACGAAGCTCGAGCTGCGCGTGCGCGCGCTGCCGGCGCTGGCGCTGGTCGCGTCGTACGGGCTCGACGCGCGCAACGGCGCCATTCCCACCGCGGCGGGCTTCGCGTATCCCGACTTCGGCAGCTCGATCGGCGGCGCGCTCGAGGTGCCCGCGCCGGTCGACGACCAGACTCACTCGGCGCGCGCGGCGCTCGAGTGGGCCAGCGACCTGGCGCAGTTCAGCCTGGCCTACAACGCGTCGCTGTACCGCAACTCCGACAGCGCACTCACTCTGGCGCAGCCGTTCGAGTCGTTCGGCATCGCGCCCATCACTCAGGCGAGGCTCGCGCTGCCGCCCGATAACGACTGGCACAACGTGCGCGCCGACCTGGGCGTGAACATGCCGCTGCGCTCGCGACTCACGACCGCGATCTCGTGGTCGCGCGCGACTCAGGACGACGATCTGCTCGCGCCGACGATCTCGGGAGTCACGATCGGCGCGACCGACTTGCTGAACTGGAACGGCGCCGGCGCGCTGTCGACCAAGAGCGCGCACGCGCGGGTCGACCAGCTCTTGATCGATCTCGACGTGCACCTGAATCCGTGGCGCCCGCTGCGCCTGCGCGGCGGCTACCGCTTCACGAACCAGGAGACCGAGACCGACTACGTGGCGCTGAATCCGACGACCGGTGAGTTCGGCTACATCGTCGAGGACGGCGGTCACGCGGCGATTCTGGGCGAGACGTATCTCGGCGTCTATCAGCCCGCCGCGGGCGGTAGCAAGTGGCGCTACCGGAGCACGCCCTGGGGCGAGTCACACGAGACGATCGACCTGGGCGCAACGCTCACCGCGCCGTGGCGCACTTCGCTCGATCTGTTGCTCGAGCAAGAGGACGTCGAGCGCGAAGTGTCGGAGCGCCCCGAGACGCGCGAGCGCCGCGCGACCGTGTCACTCAACTCGCGCGCGCTGTCGTTCGCGACGGCACGGCTCTCGTACAAGTACATCGGCCGCGACGGCGGCGAGGTCGACTACGACGTGTTCCGCCGCTTCACGACCGCGAGCTTCCCGACTTACGTCGAGGCGCCGGGCGGCGACTACGCGCACGGCTTGAATCAGCTGGTGCGTCCCGCGCTCGCCGATCTCGAGGGCCAGCGCATCCAGGGTCGCTTCGTGTTCGCACTCGGAGACTTCTCCGATGTGTCACTCGTCGCGCGGCTGCGTTCGGACGACTATGGCTCGGACTACGGACTCACGAGTGACCGCACCCGCGGTCTGGAGGCGGACTGGACGGTGCAAGCGTCGCCCGCGCTGTCCGCGAACGTGTTCGTGTCATTCGACCAGCACGACCGCCGCATGCAGAACATCCGCGGCTTCGCGACGTTCGTGGACAACGACAACGGGGACGCGGGCGGCCCGAACTACTCACTCACGAATCAGTGGGGCGTGCGCGCCCGCGGCGACGCGACGGCCTGGGGCGGTGGGCTGCGCCTGGCTCCGCTGCGCTGGCTCGAGCTCGACACTCGCTATACGTTCCTTGTGACTCGCGAGAAAGAGAACCAGTCGTTCGCGTCGACGGGAGCGATCCCGGTCATCGACTTCGCGAGCGCCATCCCCGACGCGCTGCCCACGCTGCGCAGCCGCGACCACATGCTCGAGACCAGCTTGCGCGTGAGTCTGCGCGAGTCTCTCGCGCTGCGCGTCTACTACCGCTACGAGCGCTCCTCGGTCGACGATTTTCACCAGACGGGCCTGCCGACCTTGATCGGCAGGCGCATCTATCTCGGCCACGAAGATTCGGATTACGAGGCGAGCTTTTACGGCGTGGCGTTGCAGGTCTCGTTCGGCTCCGGCTGGTGAGAATCCGCCCCATGCGCCGAGTCGTAGGTGGTATGGTTCGATTCATCTCGGGAGGGGAATCATGAAGCGCATCAGCTTCTCTTGGATCACTTCGCGCGGGGTCGTCGCGCGCGTGACGATCGGTTTGATCGTCGCTGGCTTCGGGTTACTGCCGCTTCGCGCACATGCGGCGTTCCATCTGATGGAGATCGAGCAAGTCGTCGGTGGCGTCGGCGGAGACCAGACCGCCCAGGCCGTGCAGCTGCGGCTGCGGTTCCTCGGTCAGAATCTCGTGTCCGGCGCGGCGGCGCTGATCGTCCGCGACGCGACGGGAGCGAACCCGGTCACGCTGTCGACGTTCCCGGGAGCCAATCCCGCGAACAACGCCGGGTGCGCGCGCATCCTGCTCACGACCGCGGCGATGGTCGCGAAGACGACGCCCGCAGTGACTGGCGCGTACACGATGGTGGCGATTCCGCCGTCGTATCTCGCGGCCGGGTCACTCACGTTCGAGTCGGCGGTCGGCGGTCAGGTCTGGTGGCGCACGTCGTGGGGCGGCGCGGGCTACACCGGCGCGGGCACGACGACGAGCGTCGGCGCCGGCGGAAACGACGACGACGGGAACGCGAACCCCGCGGTCGCGGGCGCGCTACCGACGGCGACCGCGACCGCGTTGAAGTTCAACCCCGCTTGCGCCACGGCGAGCACGAACAACGCGGCTCAGTACTCGGTGACTCCCGGCGCGGCGGTTCTCACGAACAACGCCGGCGGGACCTTCACGGTGAACGCTCCGCCACCGATCCCGGTGTTCCCGACCGTCACCGAGTGACTCGGGGATAGGGCCGCCGATACAGCGGCGCGCAGAGCTCGATCGTCTCGGCGACGAGCTCCGCGATCGCCGCGTTCGAGCGCGCGAGCTGCTCGGGTGACTCGCCGATCTGGGCGAGCACCCGGGTGACTCGCGCGCCGAAGTCTCTCGGCGCCGACGCGAAGCCCGCGATCTCTGCCAGCGCCGTCTTGTCCGAGAGCAGATGGCGGCGGTTCAGCGCGAACAGCACGAGCACGAGCTGGTGCGCGACGCGCGCCAGACACCCGGCCACGGCCAGCGAGTCGCCCCGCTCCGCGAACTTCGGCGCGAAGCTCTCGAGCGTGAACTCAGAGGCCCACAGGTAACGCTGCGCGATCTCCCGGCGCAGCGCCTCGGGGTACACAGAAACGCGTCGCTTCAGCCCGGCCACCAGCCCCGCGGGATCGTGGAGCGGCCGGCAGATCGCGACCTCGCCGAGATACGTCGGGCCGAAGAACCCGAACGGGGGCTGCTGGCCGTGGTGGAGCTCGAACTTGCCGGCGTGCGCGTCGGCGATCACGCGCTCGACGTGCTCGACGCTGCGCCAGAGTAAGTCGACGCGCTGCCCGCGCACCGTGAGCCACGCGCCGCCATTCACCCAGGGGCCCCAGCCCCAGAAGTCGGTCACGACCGGGTCGGGCGCGTCGTTCACCTCCGCCGCGAGCGCGCGCACGCGCGCGATCTCGAACGGCTCGGCTTCGCGGTAGAAGACGCCGAGGTCGAGGTCCGAGCTCGGAGTCCCGAAGTCCCGCGCGAACGAGCCGCCGAGCACCACGGCGGCCACACCCGGAATTTGCGCGAGCCGCGCCGCGAGTGAGTCGACGAGCGCGCGCTGTTCGGCCGAGAGCTCGGTCACTCGCCCGCCTCCACGAACGCGCCGTCGCGGAGCAGCGGCGCGACCGGGCTCGCGTCGAGCTCCGCCGCGAGCTCGACGTCGCGCGCGAAGCCGGCGTCGGCGAGCTCGACCCCCGACGCGCAGCCGCGCAGCACGCGCGCGAGATCGGACGCGGCGCTCTCCCACGCGGCGCGGGCGAGCGCGGCTTCGGGTGACACGGTTCCGTGTAGGCGCGCGATGATCGCGCCCGCGCCGATCAGGTCCTCGGCCGCCGGCCGCAGCGTCTCGTCGCCCTTCCAGCGCTCGCCCGCCGCGATCACGGCGACCCTGCCGCCGCGCGCGCGCACCCGCGCCGCGACGGCCGAGGCGTTGCGCAGCGCGCCCGCGAACACCGCGCCCGACTCGGCGGCGAGAAACGACAGCTGCGAGCCGTTCGGCGAGGGCAGCACGAGCCGGGTGTCGCGCGGGACCTTCGCGAGTGACTCGGGCGAGAGCGAGTAGAGGTCCTTGCTGCGGCGCGAGCCGGCCACGAGCGCGCCGCGCGCCGCCGCGAACTCGGTGACTCCCTCGTCCTTCCACAAATAGGGGAACACCGTCGCGCCGCGCGCGCACGCGACCGCGACGCAGGTCGTGAACGAGAGCACGTCGACGATCACGAACGTGTCCGCATGGCCGGCCAGCGCGCGCAGACCGCGTTCGCCCCACTCGAACCGAACCTCGTACGGCGACTGACTCGTGAAGTCGGCCATGGTCACTCCAGGGGAACGCCGCGCGCGCAGAGCGGGCACCGCCGCGGCTCCCAGATCGCGTTCGGGAACGCCGCGAGTGACTCGAGCGCGATCCCCGCGCCGGTCGCCAGCTCTGCGGCGCCCTCGCCCAGCACCGCGAGCGTTCCGATCGCCACGGGCCGCGCGCCCACGCCGCGCAGCTCTGCCAGCGTGGCGCGCACGGCGGAGCCCGCATTGATCACGTCGTTCACGATCGCCACGCGCTTGCCCGCCAGCTGGGCGTGCAGCGGCCGCGGGACGAGATAGCGCGCCGCGAACAGCGAGTCACTCGGCGGATCGGCGGCGCGCTCGGAGTAGCTGAACGGGACGCCGAGCGCCTCGGCCGCGAACAGCGCGACGAACGCGCCTTCCACCAGCGGGCCGCAAACGGCGTCGACGCGGTGCGGCGCGAGCCGGCGCGCGAGCTCCTCCGCGAGCCGCCGCACCGGCTCGGGCCGGAGACACAGCTTCTCGAGGTCGAGCCACAGCTCGCCATGGTGCCCGGACTCGAGCCGGAAGTGACCGGTGCGCCGCGCGAGCAGGCGACTCACTCGAGCTTCGAGCGGCAGGAAGCTGGCCAGCCGGTCGAGATACTCGGCCGGCGCCCCGAGCTCCCGCGCCCCGGCCAGGATTCGCTCGACGTACGCCGCCTCCGCCGGCCGCTCGCGCATCCGCGGCGCGAGATAGCAGAGCGCTTCCCGCTTCGCGCCGGACGCCTCGACCGCCGTCACCGTCTCGGGCAGATACTCCTCGCCCAGCACGTCGCGCGCGTGCGCGTACAGGCGCTCGAGCTCCGAGTGAGTCGCGGTCGCGAGCGCGCCGAACACCGCGCGGCCGGGGGCGCGCACCAGATTGGCGCGCGGGCCAATGCGGACGTCGAACCCGTCGAGCCGCGCGGCCGACCAGTCCGCCGGGCGCAGGTCGACCTCCGCGAGCACCGCGCGGTTCATGTACGAGCCGTAGAAGAACACCCAGACCTTCGGTTCAGTCATTCGAGCGCACTGTGAGTGAGTCGCAGGCCGATGATTCCCGCCACGATGAGCGCCGCCGACGCCACGCGCGCGGGGCTGGCCGAGTCACCGAACCAGAGTATCCCGACCGCGAACGTGCCCGCGGCGCCGATGCCGGTCCACACGGCGTACGCCGTGCCGATCGCGATCTCGCGCTGCGCGAGCCACAGCAAGAGGCCGCTGACCGCGCCGCCCGAAAGCGCGATCGCGATGCCCTGCCAGAAGCGGCCGGGCATCTGAGACACCTTGAGCCCGAGCGGCCAGCCAATCTCGATGAAGCCCGCGAGCAGGAGATAGACCCACGCCATGACTCACTTCTCCTTCAGCGCGGCCTGCGCTTGGTTCGGTACTTCACGTCCTTCACGACGGCCCGCGGCTTCGCTTGACCTCGCTCCGCCGCGCACTCGCGCCCTTCCGCGACCGCCGCCCGAATCAGCGCGCGCACCGCGGCGCGAGTCAGGTCCTCGACGGCAGTCACTCGCACGTGCCGGATGCGCGCGCCGCTCCCCGCCAGCCAGCGCTCGGGATCGGGCAACGACGCGCCGCGGTTGAAGCCGAGATTCACGTGCTTCGGATACGCGGCCACGTGACAGAACGCTTCCTTCAACCGCTCCGAGAAAGTGAACGCCTCGGCCACGGCGTTGTACGCGTCGTACACGAGCTCGCTGGCGTCGGGCGCGGCCTCGAGCACCGCGGCGCGCGCCGCGAGAAACAGTCGCGCGATCGCCGGGTCGTACGGCGCGAGGAACTTGCGCAGCTCTGGGGAGGGACGTCGCATCAGTGTCTCGCGGGGCGACTCAGTCGCGGGGAAGCTTCGAGAGGAGCGTCTTGGGGGCGACGGCACGGTAACTCGCCCCGACGAGGTCCGCGACCTCCTCCCAATCGACGGCGCCGACGTCGAGCCGCAGCGCGTCCCAGCCGCGGTGGCCGATGTACGCCGGCACGTAGAAGCGCTTGGGATCCGCCTGCGCCAGCTCTTCGTTCTCGCCGAGCTCGGCCTTCCAGCACAGAGACACGATGCCGTCGCCGTGGTGGTCGTTCAGGAAGCACGCGAACACGCGCTTGCGCACGCGGAAGCTCGCGTGACTGCCCGAGCGCTCGAGCGTCGCCTCGGGCAGCGCGAGACAGAGCTTGGCGAGCTTGGCCAGGCGGCTGTCGTCGGCCATCACTCTGCCTGCGCCGTCTTCTCCCACGCGCGCACGCGCTTGCGCGCGGCGTCGAACAGCCGCTCGTAGTTGCCCTTGCGCACTTTCTCGCGCGCGTCGGCGCTGAGCAACTTCCACAGTGGGTCGTACATCTTGTAGACCTTGAGATACTGAGTCTGATCGACGGGCGCGACCTCGTCGGTGCCGAAAAGGAAACGGTCGGGGTACGCGTTGATCAGCTCGGCCATGCGCTTCGCAGTGTCTTGTGTCGCGACGATGTACTTCGCGACCTCGTCCCACGAGAGATCGAACGACACGTGCTTGAACGCGGGATCCGCGAGTATCTGGCGCGCGATCTCGAGGTGACCCGGGTGGCGCTCCGCCGCGTCGGCGCTCGAGCCCTGCACCGGGCGAATCACTCGCCCGAGTCCGACGTGCGCCCAGATCGTGGTCGTCTTGGGGTGGCGCGAGAGCAGTGACTTCATCTGCGCGAGATACGCGGGCTCGGCGCCCTGCTTCGCGAACGGCATGTCCATGTCTTCGTGGATCAGCGCGATCAGCCCCACGTCGCCCGCGAAGTCGAAGATGCGGTCGACCGCGGGGTCGATCAGGCTCGCCGTGTCTCCCGCCACCTTGGCCGACACGAACTCCTTGTGAATCGTGAACTCGCCGATTCCCACGAACACGCCCGGGTATGCCTGCAGCACGCGCCGAATGTGGTCGACGGCATACATGTCGGCGGGGTTGAAGCCGGTGATCATGGGATCGAAACGCGCGCGCTCCTCTTCCGTCAGCGCGAGATACTGAGTCGCGATCCACGCGTCGGTGAACGAGTAGTAGTACAGCGGCGCGTCGGTGTGCAGGTAGTAAGTCGGCGCGAAGTCACCCGAGTTCTCGTGCGACCACGTCTGCTGCAGCGGGATCCCGAACAGCGCGGCGCGGCCGACCTTGTCGCCCATCGTCTTCAGGAACTCGCGCGCGCTCGGCCCCTCCTGGACGTAGTTCGTCACGTGTACGTGCGTGTCGTTCAGCTCGTACGCGGGCGCCGCACTCACTGCGGCGAGGAACAGCGCGGCGAGAACGGCGTGGTGTTTCATGCCGCGCAGTTTGACGGCGCGGCTGGGCGCTTGCAACGAGCTCGGCTATGCGCGCCGCATGAGAAGCGAGAACGTGCGGGGCACGCGGCGCGCCCGCGCCTCTGGTACGCGCGGGTGCTGCGGCCAGAAGTTCTCGGGATGCTCGCGCAGAGTCACGAGCTCGAGGCCGGCGCGCGCGAGCGAAGTCACGATCTCGGCGAGCGGCCATTGGCGCTCGAACGACTGCTCGCGCGACTCACCCTTGCGCGCGGCGGCGGTGTCCGCCGGGCGCGAGCAGCGCGGCCATGACCGCGGCCCAGCGCGCCAGGTCACTGACCCAGCAGAGCGCGCCCTTTCCCGTGTACACGAGCTCCGCGCCGCCGAGCAGCTCGGCCGGGGGAGACAGGACGTCGGCCTCGTACCACTTGGCCGGCGCGCCGAGTGACTCGCTCTTGCGGCGCGCGAGCTCGAGCATGGCGGGCGAGAAGTCGACGCCCGTCACGTGGCGCGCACCGCGCTTCCACAGCGAGAGCGCGTCCATGCCGTGCGAGCACTGCATGTGCAGCGCGCGCGGGCCGCCGGCCAGGAGCGGCGCGAGCTCCGCCTGCTCGACGGGCAAGAGACTCGTGCCGCCGTTGCGCAACAGCTCGACGTCGCGCTCGACCTCGGGCGCGAACTTCCGCCGCGCGACCAGCTCCCACGCGGCGCGATTCGCGGCCGAAATGTCGCGACTCACTCGCCCTCTCGCGAGTACGGCTCGCGCAGGTCGACGGGCTTCGGGGCGCGCTTGCGCACGCGCATGTTCAGCATCTCGACGCCGACCGAGTACGCCATCGCGAAATACACGTAGCCCTTGGGCACGTGGTGATCGAAGCCGTCCGCGATCAGCAACACGCCGATCACGAACAGGAACGACAACGCGAGCATCTTCACGGTCGGGTGACTCGACACGAAGCGGCCGATCGCGCTCGCGAACACGAGCATCAAGCCGACCGAAGTCACTACCGCGGCGACCATGACCGCGATCTCGTCCACCATGCCGACCGCCGTGATGATCGAGTCGATCGAGAACACCAGGTCGATCAGCACGATCTGGAAGATCACCGAGCCGAACGTGGCCTTCACCGCCGTCGACGCGTGACCCTTCTCGCCCTCGAGCAGCTGGTGAATCTCCTTCGTGCTCTTCCACAACAGGAAGAGCCCGCCGAGGATCAGGATCAGATCGCGCCCCGATATCTCGTAGCCCGCGACAGCGAGCAGCGGTGACTCGAACGCGATGATGTGAGACAGCAGGAACAAGAGCCCGATGCGCATGAACATCGCGGCGAAGATCCCGAGCCGGCGGGCGAACTCGCGCTGCGCCTGCGGGAGCTTGTCGACCAGCACCGAGATGAACACGATGTTGTCGATCCCGAGCACGAGCTCGAGCACCGTGAGCGTGGCGAACGCGATCCACATCTGGGGGTTGGAGAGCAGCTCGATCATTCCCGCCCCAGTGACTCGGCAAGGCCGCGCAGCTGCGCCGCGCCGTCGCCGCGGAACGACGCGCCGTGCATGCACGCCAGCGTGACCGGCCGCAGCTCTGCGAGTCTCTCGAGCGTCGCGCGCGACTGCGGCGCGTGCGCGTAGTAGTCGAGCCCGCGGCGCATCGCCTCGCTCGGGCCCAGGATCTCGGACTCGGTGATCGGCACGTGCTCGTGTCCCCCCTGCGTGAAGAGATCGCCGCACAGGAACGTGCGGGTCGAAGTCTCGAACAGATACCCGCACTCCCACGCGTGCGGCAGGTGCGGCGTGTACAGCCAGCGCACCGTGTGTCTCCCCAGACTCACTTCCTCGCCGTCGGCGAGCGCGCGCGGCGCGCGGTCCGCCGTGTCTCGCACGGAGACGTCGGCCGCGAGCTGCCCGCACAGCGGCGCGGCGCGCGGGGCCGCGGCGAGAAACTCGTTCAGCGTGCCGCACTCGTCGGCTTCGAAGTGAGAGAACGACAGGTGCCGCAGGCGACTCACCGGCAACACCGTCTCGATGGCCTCGCACACGAGCGGGAACATTCGGCGCAGTCCGGTGTGGAAGAGCAGCGGCTCGTCGTCGTCGATCAGGAACTGATTGAACGTGAAGCCGCCGGGGAAGTCGCTGGGCGGGATCGGCGTGCTGATGCGGTAGATCCCCGCCGCGATCTCGTCGATTCGCGTGCCGGACTCGCGATTGGTGATCGTCATCGGCCGACCAGCATAGCGACTCGGTCGTATCACTTGGGTTGTGTTCCTGAGAGTGTGTCTGGCACAGCGCCTGCTCGCTGAGGGTGCGTGGCGAACACTCTCGCGGCCTCTACTCCCCCGCGGTGTCCGAACCCGGACTGCAAGTTCCATCTGGATCCGCGCAGTTGGCGCTGGAAGCGGATCGGCTTTTACCGCCGCAAGCAGGCTCCATTTCGCGTGCAGAGGTATCTCTGCGTTCACTGCCGCAGGACTTTCAGTTCTCAAACCTTCTCCACCACCTACTGGCTCAAGCGCCCCGAGCTCCTCGCTCGGGTCTTCATGCGCCTGCTCTCCTGCTCCGCCTACCGACAGATCGCCCGCGATGTCGACGCGTCGCCGACCACGATCATGCGTCAGTGCGATCGCCTGGGACGGCACTGTCTGCTGTTCCATGAACAGATGCGACCCAAGCAAGGACCTGGGGAGTCACTAGCAATCGACGGGTTCGAGTCGTTCGAGTTCAGCCAATACACCCCGGTCCACTTCCACGCTGTGATTGGCGGCCGGTCGCACTTCATCTACGGACTCACTGACTCGGAGCTACGGCGCAAGGGGCGGATGACCGAGCCCCAGCGTCGCCGGCGTGCCCTGCTCGAGGCAACGCTCGGACGGCCCGATCCGCGGTCGATCGAGCGCGAGATGGGCGCGCTGCTCGAGATCGTCTTGCCCGAGGGCGCTCGCGCGACGATTCACTCGGACGAGCATCGCAGCTATCCGCGAGCCATCTCTCGGCTTCGCCGCATTGGGCGAACGATCCGACACGTGACGACGTCGTCTCGCATCTCCCGCACGCCGGACAACCCGCTGTTCCCCGTGAATCTCGCCGACCTGTTGATTCGCCACTCACAGGCGAACCACAAGCGGGAAACGATTGCGTTCTCGAAGCGAAGAGCATGTGCGGCGTACCGGATGTTCGTGTTCTTGGTGTGGCGCAACACGATGAAGTCGTTCTCGGAGCGCAAGCGCGACGAGTCTCCGGCGCAGAAGTTGGGCTTGCTTCCGAGACGACTCAGAGTCGACGACGTGCTACGAGCGAGGCTCTTTCTCGGCTGTGTCGGGCTCCCTCCGCGCTGGCTGGACTACTACCGCCGGTCGATCGTCACGCGACGCATTCCAAGCGGCGCGACTCACTCCCTGCGCTACGCAATGTGACTGGAGCCGCACGATTCAGCCGCGGAGGCGCACACGTCGGACACAATCTCGAGAACACAACCTAGCAGTTGCCGGTCGCTGCGTAGTACGCTGCCGGCGCTGATGAAGCCCCGGCTGCTGCTGCCGCTCCTGCTGGCCGCCTGCTGCGCATCGCTTCCGCGCGCCGCGGGCGGGAACGTCGTGGTCACGCTGCAGTCCGCGCTCGGCGTCGTCGAGTTCGAGCTGTTCGACTCGGTCACGCCACTCACGGCGGCGAACTTCCTGAGTTACACGGACTCGTCGGCTTATGACGCCAGCATCGTGCACCGCAGCGTGCCGGGGTTCGTGATTCAGGGCGGCGGTTACAAGGTGGTGGGCCCGCAGCTGTTCGACGTCGCGATCAATCCGCCCACGGTGCAGAACGAGCCGGGTCTCTCGAACCTGCGCGGCACCATCGCGATGGCGAAGGCGCCCGGCTTCCCGAACAGCGCGACGACTCAGTGGTTCGTGAATCTGGCCGCGAACACGGCACTCGACACCGACAACGGCGGCTTCACGGTGTTCGGCGACGTGATCACCGGCATGGCGGTGGTCGACGCGATCGCCGCTCTGCAGCGCGTGAACATCGGCAGCCCGCTCACCGAGCTGCCAGTGGTGAACTGGACGCCGCCGAACGTCACCGTCGCGAACCTGGTCATATTCACCGACGTCGCGCGGCGCACGGCGCCGAGCTGCGGTGACTTGAACGGCGACTCGGTGATCGGCGCGGCCGACGTGACTCGCATTCGCAACTCACTCGCGAATCCGACGGGCGCGGCGCTCACCGCCGGCGAGGCTTCGCGCTGCTCGGTCATCGGCACGGCCGCCGACTGCAACGTGCTCGACTCGATGATCGTGCGCCGCCGCCTGGCCGGCCGCACGCCGCTGCGCGCGCAGATCTGCCCCGCCGCGCTCTGAGTCAGTCAGATCCGTGCGCGCACGTCCGTGAAGAGCACGAGCGCGAGCAACACACCCACGCCCCACAAGAGCCACGCCGCGCCCAGCATCACGTGCTCGGCCGAGGCGCCGTAGAGCGACGGGAAGGTCGAGATCGCGATCCCGTCGAGCAGGAGCCCCGTGACGCACATGAGTGACACGGGCACGAGCGCCTCCCTGCGCGAGATTCCGCCCAGCACGAGCGTGACTCCTATGAAGATCCACCCGATCGGGATGCACGCGAGAAACACGAACGCGAGCCACGGGTTCCCGGCGCGCCACAGCTCCGGCCCGGTCCAGTGGATGAACAGCGCGGCGACGAGCCAGAAGAACGCGCCCAGGCCGACGTACAGCGCGACCAGCCGCCACGGAATCACGGCTTGCGGTGCTCCATCTCGAAGTGAGTCGCGGTCTGGCCGGTGACTTCGAACCCGAGTCTCTCGTAGAGCCGCCGCGCCGGATTCACGCGCAGCACGCGCAGGCGCAGCGGCAGGCCGCGCGCTCGCGCCGCGGCCATGACCTCGCGCACCAGCGCCGCGCCCAGACCATGACCCTGCGCCGCGGGCAGCAGGAACACGCGGTGCAGCTTCAGCGCGTCGGGCTGGACGCTCGTGCACAGACAGCCCACGGGCTCGCCATCTCGCACCACGACCTCGTGTGTTTCGACGATCGTCTCGCGGAAGAAGCGCTCGCGCTGAGCCGCGTCGTCCCACGGGCCGAACGTCCGGATCACCCACGGGCCGAGTGACTCGCGCGTGAGGCAATACAGGAACTCGAGATCGTCCGCCGTCGCCGGCCGGCGCGCGATCACGGCGCGGGAATGCGCGCGACGCCGATCAGCGCCTCGCGAGTCACGAGCGCGGCGAGTCTCTCCTCGCTCCACCCGTCGGTGCCGGCCGGGCGCTGCGGCAGCACCATGAAACGGGTCTCGCCGCTCGTGTCCCACACGCGGATCGCGACTGACTCGGGCAGCTCGAGGCCCATCTGCCGCAGCAGCGCGCGCGGCTCGCGCACCAGCCGAGCGCGGTACTCGAGGCTCTTGTACCACTCGGGCGGCAGACCGATCACCGCCCACGCGGTGCACGAGCACTGCGTGCACACGATCGCGTTGTGCAGCGAGTCCGTGTTCTCGAGCACGACGAGATACTCGCTGTTGGCCGCGCGGAAGCCGAGCTCGGCCGCCGCGGCGGCGCCGTCGGCGAGCAGGCGCGCGCGGAACGCGGGGTCGACCCACGCGCGGGCCACCACGCGCGCGCCGTTTCGGTAGTCGAAGTTCTCCTCCGCCTGCTCGGCGCGCTTCTCGAGGTAGCCGGAGGGCAGCAGGTCCTTCGCGGCGAGCGTCTCCTCGAGCGCGCGCACGCGCTCGGCGATCGGCGCGGGTGACTCGCGGCGCCGCGGGTCGCTCACGGCGCGGCCTCCAGGTAGCTCTCCCACAGATCGACCACGACGGCGCCGCGCGCCTCGGCCGAGTCACCCCACAGCTCGCGCGCCGGGAACTCGACGTGATACGTGGGCTCGACGTGCGCGGGCAGCGCGTGACCCGCGAGGTCGGGGAACTCGAACGGCCGAGACACTCGCACCACGACACCGCGCTTGCCGCGCACGTAGCGCGGCGCGCGCGTGTGACCCGCGGGGTGCATCTCGCGGACGGCGACGCGCTGGCCTTGCGCGAAGCGCGGCGCGCCGGCCGTGACTCGCGTGGGCTCGACCGCGGCGGCGGGCCGCGCCAGCGGGAAGCGCCCGCCCGCCCGCGCCTCGAGCTCGGCGTGACTCACCACGCCCTTCTCGACGAGCAAGGTCGCGACGGCCGTGAACCAGCGCTCGTAGTAACTCGCCGCGAGATACTGCGCGGGATCGATGCGTTCCACCGCGTGCCGGTACTCGTGCACGTTGTACGCCTCGAGCACGCGGATGCCGAGTGTGTTGAGCGAGAACGCGCGCGCCTCCCAGCGCTCGTGGAACTTCGGCTCGTTCGGCTCGATCTCGACCAGGCCGAAGCCGTTCATGCCGCCCAAATCGTGAATGCCGTCCATCGCGGGCTCAGTGTACGCTCGCGTCATGGCTGACACGACCTCTCTCTCGAACGTCCTCGTCGACGACCTCGCGCGCCGCGGGTTCACGCGGCGCCAGATGCTGCGCGTCGCCGCGCTCGCCGGCGCGGGCGCGGCCCTGCCCTTCGGCTCGGAGCGCGCGCTCGCGCAGCTGTCGAACGCGGGTGAGTTGCCCGCCGACGCGGTGAAGATCAACGCGAACGAGTTTCCCGAGGGGCCGTCGGCGCGCGCGCTCGCGGCGCTGGCCGACGTCGCGAAGCGCGGCAACCGCTACCAGTATCCCGAGACCGACGCGCTGGTCGCGGCCGCGGCGAAGCTCGAGGGGCTGAAGCCGGAACACTTCTCGGTGTACCCCGGCTCGAGCCTGGCGCTGCACCACGCGGTGATCGCGTTCACCGGGCCCAAGCAGGCGCTCGTGACCGCCGAGCCGGGCTACGAGGCGGCGGCGCGCGCGGCCGAGTTCGTGGGGGCGAAGGTGATTCGCGTGCCGCTGCGACGCGACGGCGCGCACGACCTGCCCGCGATGCTGGCCGCGGCGAAGGGCCAGCCGGGCCTCTTCTACGTGTGCAATCCGAACAACCCCACGGGCACGGTGACTCCGCGGCCCGCGATCGAGTCACTGATCGGCGCGAAGCCCGCGGGCTCGGTCGTGCTGCTCGACGAGGCGTACATCCACTTCTGCGATGAGCCGCCCGGCGTGGACCTGGTGCGCGGCGGCAAGGACGTCGTGGTGCTGCGCACGTTCTCGAAGATCTTCGGCATGGCGGGTCTGCGCGCCGGCTTCGCGATCGCACGGCCCGAGTTACTCGCGCGCATGACTGGCTGGAACACCGGCGCGCTGCCGGTGACCGCCATGGCCGCGGCGCGCGCGATGCTCGGCGAGCCCGAGCTGATCGCGGCCCGCAAGGCGGGGAACGCCGCCCGGCGCGCCGATCTCATGAAATTCTTCGACTCACACGGCTATGCGTACACGCCGTCGGTGAGCAACAAGCTGATGGTCGACGCGCGCATCCCCACGCAGCAAGTGATCGACGGCCTGAAGAAGCAGAACGTGTACGTGGGCCGGCCGTGGCCCGTGTGGCCGACTCACTTGCGCGTGTCACTCGGCTCGGCGGCGGAGCTCGACGCGTTCAAGCGCGCGTTCCTCGAGGTGGTCTCCGGGGCCGGCTGAGTCGTCAGTTACGGTGTTCGAAGCGGAACACCACGATCCCCTCGGGCGGCGGCTCGTAGCCGCGCGCGCGCAGGATCGCGTCGCGCTGCGCGGCCTCGGTGACTCGCACCGCGCGCAGCTCGAACAGGTCGTCTTCGAGGCGCACCTTCACGTCGGGCTGCGCGATCCAGATGGCCGCCCAGCTCTCGACCGGCCACCACGAGGCGAGCGCCCAGCGGTGTGACTGCGCGTACAGCCCGCCCTCCCACGTGAAGCACTCGAGCTGGATCGAGTGCGGATCCGCGGGGCGTGACTCGATCTCGCAGATCTTCCGGCCGTCGGGAAGCTCGTCGGTCCACGATGCGGGGGCGGGAGTCACTTTACCGGCCAGCGACCCGCCAGGGACCGGGCCGCACGCGACCGACGCGAAGAGCAGCGCGGCGAGCAGACTCGGCTTCACGGCGCGAGGCTACCATGGTCCCGAGCGAGAGACTCGAGCTCGGCGCGCGTGCCGCGAAACACGTTCAAGTCGACCAAGGTCTTCACGCCTCCGACGGTCCCGTTGTCCGCGAACTGCCAGAACCTCCAGCGCGCCGCCGCGGGACCCGCGGGCGAGCCGAACACCGCGCGCAGCCAGATCGCGTCCGTATCGAACTCGCCGGCGAGGATGCGGTCGTACGCTTCGCTCGTGAAATACAGCGCGGGGCGGCGGCCGCTCGCGGCCGCGAGCGCGTCGAGAAACTCGCGCAGCTCGAGGCGGATCTGCTCGATGCTCGTCCAGCTCTTGCAGTTGCCGACGAACTCGACGTCGGCGAACGGCGGCAGCTCGCCGAACGACTCACCCACCACCGACACGAAGTGACTCGCCTGCGCGCGGCCCGGCGAGCAGAACGTGAAGAAGTGATACGCGCCGCGCAGCAGCCCGGCCTCGCGCGCGGCCTCCCAGTTGCGCTGGAACTGGCGGTCGCGGTGGTCGCGCCCCTCCGACGCCTTGATCACCGCGAACTCGTAGCCTTCTGCGCGCACCGCCGCCCAGTCGATCGCACCCTGGTGGTGTGACACGTCGATGCCGCGCACGGGGAAGTCGGTCGACGACGGGTAGTTCAGGCGCCAGAAGCCGCGCTCGCGCAGATACTCCGCGCCGACCAACGCCGCGGCGGCGGCGATCGCGAGCAGCGTCAAGATCGCGAGTCTCTTCACAGGCGCCGCCCGCGCCGCACGATCACCGGCGAGCCGTCCGCGACGAACGCGGTCGTCGGCTTGGCCTCGAGCACGCGCGCGAACTCCAGGCCGTACAGCTTCTCGGTGTCGCAGCGCAGCTCCGCCTGACTCGCGCGCCACACCTTCCAGCGTGGGTGCTCGACCTTGTACTCGACGCTGCCGCCGTCGCGCTGGCGCGCGTAGCCCCAGTAGTGCTCGGTGATGAACGTCTCTTCCGCGTCGTCCGCGGGAGTCACTCCTTCGCCCGCGAAGCGGAGTGACAGCCCCTCCCAGTCACCCCGCGGCTTCCACTCGTAGCTCACGGTCGACGGACTCAGCGAGTGTCTCATCGGCATGGCTTCGTAGTTCTCGCCGTACGCTACGCGCGCGACCCAGGCGATCGCGCGCCGCGGCACGAGCTCCTTCACGAACACGACGCCACGGCGCCACTCACTTCCCGACTTGTGGCGCACGTAGAAGCGCAGATTCACTTCCTCGAAGTTCACGTGAAAGGGCACGGGCACGCCGAGCACGCGCGTGCGCAGGAAGCGGAAGCCGACCATGCTCACGAACGTGCGCCCGCGCCACGCGTCGAGCTCGCAGCCGGCGGGCACGCGCGGCGCGAGGACGGCCGGATCGATCTCGTAGTTCAGCATCGCGAGATCGCGCCAGTCGGCGGTGAGGAAGCGCGCCGTGTCCGCCATGAGTCAGCCGGGAATCACCGCGGTCGCTTCGATCTCGATCAGGAAGCCGGGCACGGCCAGCGAAGTGACTCCCAGCCACGTGCTCGCGGGCGGCGGGCTGCCCGCGTAGAACTTCTCGAACACGGGCGAGAGCACGCCCGCGTACTCGGGCTTGTAGTTCACGACGTACACGCGGGTCGCGACCACGTCGGCCGGCGTCGCCTTCGCCGCGGCCAGCGCGATCCGCAGGTGTTCGAGCGCCGCCTCGGCCTGCAGCTTCAAGTCACTCCCGCCGACGATCTTGCGGTCCGCGCTCCAGGCCGTCTGACCCGAGACGTGGATCGTCGTGCCGGGCGACGAAGTCACTACGTGAGTGAAGCCCAAACCCTTCGTCGAGAAGAGCCCGTTGGGGTGGATGTGCTGCTTGGTGATCGTCATTTCTTTCTCCTCGCGCCGCGCGAGACACGCGCGGCTCATCTGTACGCTCCCGAATCATCGCTCGTCCCAGCCGTGCTCGTCGAACCAGCGGCCGCGCGCCAGATTCGCGAGCGCCAGGCTCACGTAGGGCACGGTGTCTCGCGGCAGCGCGGCGAGCTTCGCCCACAGGAGCTCGGAGCACTTCGCCGGCTCGGTGTTGCGCGGCGCGGGCTCGCCCGGCGCGAGCGCGTAGCGGAAGAGCAGATCGACGCGCTCGTCGCCGGACCGCCGGTGCATGGCGCCCACCGGCTCGAGCCGCTCTGCGTCGAGCGCGAGCCCGACCTCTTCGAGTGTCTCGCGCAGCATCGCCGCGGTCGCGGTCTCGCCGCGCTCGACGTGACCCGCGGGGACGGACAGCTTGCCGTCCTCCCAGCCCGTGTTCGCGCGGCGCAGGAGCAGCACCTCGTCGCCGCGCACGAGGAACACGTGGACCGCCAGTGGGTAGCTCGCGTACACGACTCACTCGCTCTTGAACTCGAACACGCGCCAGGGATGCAGGTTGCCGGGGTGCCGATTGACTCGGAACGCACCGGCGGTGTGCTCGCGGACGGTCGCCTCCCAGAACGGAATGCCCGCGCGGTTGCCCTCGGACACGCGCACGACCCAGTCACCCGGCATGCGCCGCCACAGCTCGAGCGCCGCGCTTCGCCCCACGCCGAAGCGCCGGTAGCCGCGCAGGACGAAGAACTCCGCGACGTCGAGCACGCTGGGGTCTTCGGAGAGCGGCGAGCCGCAAGTCACGAACGCGAAGCCCGCGATCTTCCCGCGGAAACGGATCAGGAACGCGAAGCGCCGGTCGGGCTCCGCGAAGTACAGCGGGAGTCTCTCGTAGCCGAAGCGGCCGTCCTCGCCGGGCGCCACGCCGAAGGTCTCGGACAAGTCGTGGATGTACAGCTCGAGCAGATTCGCGAGCAGTGACTGGTCCGAGCGCTGCGCGGGGACCAGAGTGACTTCGGAGTCGCTCACAGTGGCCGGCATGGTACTGCGAAGTCTACATGGTAGTGCTCGTCGTGGCGCACCCACGCCGACTTCTTCATGAAGCGAAGTGAGTCGCGCAGCCAGGGGCCGTGCTCGGTCGCGAACAGCTTCGGGTGGTACGGCGAATCGAGGATCACGAGCGAGATGGCGACGTGGTGCGCGCTCGCGGCGCGCGCCAGGGCCCGCAGGTGCGCGCCCAGCGCCGCGAAGTCGATGCGGTACTCGCCGAAGCGCCCCGCCGAGTCGAGCTCGACGTCGTAGCCGAAGCGGTTCGTGACTCCGCCGGGGAACGGCACGGACTCACCCGCGGCGTTCGTGACCGGCACGAAGAAGTCGACCGACAGGCCGTTCTGATGCGTGCGGTGAGGCCGGATGCGGCCACCCGGCTACCAGCCCGTCTCGCCGTACACGAAGGTCTTGCCCCGAGCCGATGACTCGAGCGCGCGGTACGCGGCGAGCACCACGTCACTGACTCGCGAGTGCACGTACGTGCGCCCGGCCGCAGCGCCGACCGAGCTATAGGCGGCGAAGTTCGCGCCACTTACCGGTAGCTTCACCGCGCCTTCGATGCGGCCCTTGGCCACCGTGCCGAAGCAGACGCTCTCGTCGGCGTGACTGGGCCGCGCCAGCGTGAGCGCGGCCGCGATCACCCCGGAGAGGCGCAGAACTCGGCGTCGACCTCGGGCGCCCGCGACGGCTCGGCGCCCGGCGCCGGGAACGGCTGGCGGAACGTGAAGGCCGCCTGACTCGGACCGGCGCGACGCAGGGGCGCGAGTCTCTCGCACGCCTCGGCGACGGTCGGAGTGTGTCCCGCGCGGATCCACCACAGGACCAGACTAGGCTCGCTCATCGGTTCGAACCAGGCCCGCCGCCCGCGCAGCGGGCCGACGTGGTCGCTCTTGTACACGTAGGCGTGGAGAGACTCGAGTGACTCCCACACCGACATGTTGAAGAGGATCGCCGGGTCGTCGTAGGCGCGGATCGACGTCGCATCGCCGGCCTCGGACTGGAGCCGCCACACGAAGCCGGGGCTCTGATCCGCGAGCGCGTTGATGCGCTCGAGCTGAGACACGAAGCCCGCCATCCGCGGGTCCTCGAGCGGCGCCCGCATGTGCGCGACGTTCGCCTGGGCGAGCTGAAAACGCCGCTCGCTCACGAGCGTCTCGCCTCGAGTGAGTGGCGGCCGAGCAGCCAAGCGCCGAGCACCGCGCCCGCGAGCTCGAGCAGCGCGCTGATCCCCGCGCTGTGGATGAACCTCGCTTGCGCCTCGGGCGCGCCCTCGGGCAGGTGCGCGACGTTGTCGGGAGACACGAGGATGTAGTGGTGGTAAGTCGCGAACAGGAGTGACCCGAGCATCGCGAGCGTGAAGATCCACAGGCCGTGACTCGCGAAGCGCGTCCACAAGAGCAGCGCCGCGACGGGCGGCGCGATCACGATCACCGCGTATGCGTATGCGAGCTTCACCGGCGGGAGTCCGATCGCCAGCTCCGTATGCGCGCCCGAGTGCCAGAGCGTCACGAGCAAGTGAATCGCGGCGAGCGCGGCGACCAACAGTCTCGACGTTCCCTGCGTGGCCATGTCTCACCCTACCACGCGGTTCTTCGCGAAGCGCCGCAGGCTCGGGTCGAGCGCGTCCCACGGCTGAGCACTGTCGACCCACACGTCGGCCGTGGGCCGGAACCAGCTCGGGTCGTCGAGGCTCGCCGCGCGAATCGCGAGATACTCGGGCCGCGCGGAGCTCGACGCGATGAGCGGCGAGCCGCACTCGCCGCAGAACGCGCGGCGCGCAGTGTTTCCCGAGTCGGCGGCGCGCTCGTACCAGCTCGGCTCCGCCCCGGTGAGTCGGAACGCTTCGCGACTCACGATCGCGCTGGGCGAGTGACCCGACCCGCCCGCGCGTTGGCAGTCGCGGCAGTGACAGTTCAGCATCGCCACGGGCGCGGCAGAACACTCGTATCTGATCCGCCCGCACGCGCAGCCGCCGGCGAACCGCTCGGGCGCCGGCACGCTAGCCGGCTCCCCACAGGCCGGCGTAGTAGCCCGCGCCCAGAGACGCCGCCCCGAGCGGCTGAAGCAGCGCGAGCGCGAGCAGCAGCGTGACGTACGCGCGAGGCGCCGCGCGGTCGCGCAGCACGAGATAGACGAGGACCAGAGTGAGTGGCGCGACGAGCACCGCGGCGCTCAGCACCCCCGGCCCGTAGCCGCCGAAGCGGAAGAACCAGTACAGGTGAGTCAGCGCGTTCCCGAAGATCACGGTGACGTACAGCGGGAGCAACGCCAGCAGCGCCGTCCGCGGGCGGAAGCGAGTCAGAGCCAGCGCCGTGAAGCCGAAGCCGAGCGCGGCGAAGACCGCGAGAAGTGTCCGGAGCTCCCGGTCCGAGACGTCGGGCGGCGGCGTGAAGGTCGCTCGCTCCCACGCGCCCAGGTTCCACTCTTCCGCCTCGTGCACCACGAACGCGACCGCGAGACACCACAGCACGCGGCGCACGGCCGGAGTCACCGCTCCACCACGCACAGCTCGTTGCCCTCGGGGTCGCGCAGCACGGTGTAGCCGGAGGTCTCGCGCTTCAGCGTCGCCCCGAGGCCGAGCAGGCGAGTCACTTCGGCGGGCCGGTTCGGGACCGCGAGGTCCAGGTGCACGCGGTTCTTCGCCGACTTGGGCTCGGTCACGCGGTGGAAGCAGAGCGTCGGCCCGGGCCCGTCGACCATGACGCTCGGATCCGTTTCGGGAGTGAGTCCCAGCGCGGCGAGGCGCGCGAGCTCGGCGTCGTCGTACGCGCGCACCGCGTAGCCGTCGAGCGCCTGCGCCCAGAAGCGCGCGAGCGCCGCGGGGTGCGCGCTGTCGAATACGATCTGGTCCAGCGTCGCCACGTCAGACCCCCTCGTCCGCGCCGCGCAGCAGCCGCAGACTCACCCAGGCGATCCAGCCGAAGATCCCCGCCTCGGCGATCCGCTGACTCACTCCGCGCCACTCGGCGAGAGACGGAGTCAACATCCCGAGGAAGCCCGCCGCCACCAAGACGGCGGCCAGCATGCAGGCCGTCGCCATGCTTCGCCACGCATCGTCGCGCCGGAACGGATAGAAGAGGAGCCGGAGCCCGACCAGCGCGCCCACGTACTCGGACAGTCCCGCCAGACTGTGGAGCGACTGCGAGACACTCGCTCCCGAGCAGCCGGGGTCGCAGCGCGCGACCGCGGCCACGAGATACGCCACGCCGACGAGCGAGAGACACGCGAGGGCGACGTTGCGCCAGCGCCCGCCAGGCAGATGCGGCGCCGCGAGCGTCAGGAATCCCAGCACGAACACGCCCACGGGCGCGAAGCCCAGCAGCGAAACCCAGCCGCCGTTCGCCGCGCCCGACTCACCCAGCTCGCTGATGTACTGCGACGCCTGCGAGTAACCCGGCCGCAGCGCCCCACCGAGCAGAGTGACTCCGAGCGTCCACGCGCCGGCCGCCAAGCCCAGATACGCGGCCCACCGCCGGCTCGCCTCGGTCACGCGGCGTGCACCGTCGACACGGCGATCTTCCAGCCGTCGCCGACGCGCGCCAGGTTGTACGTGTTTCCGAAGGTCCAGGGCTCGAGCGGGTGACTGCGCTCGAGGCGCCAGCGCACCGTCACGACCGCCACGGTGTCGGCGGGCTGCGAGACACTCGTGATCGTCGGCACCGCGGTCACCATCTGGGTGGCGAGCACGGCCGCCCCGGTCTCGTCGTTCAGTGAGCGCACGCCACTCACAGCCGCTTCGCCAGGAAGTCGCACGCGCGCGCGAGCGTCTCGGGAGTCACTGCCGCGTGCAGCCCGGGAGTGGAGTCGAGGACTTTCTCGGCGCTGCCCAGCAGCCCGTACAGCCGGTCGGTCTTCGCGCGCGGGTGTATCTCGTCGTCGTGTTTCTGCACGAAGTACACCGGGCAGCGGACCTTGGGCGCCCACGCGTGCATGATCGGCGACTTGGGCGCCGCCTCGGCGCCGAACAGGCCGAGCACCGCCGCCGCGACCTGCGGCGCGCTGGCCAGGAACACCACGCCGTACTGAGTCCCGAGCGACAGGCCGAAGTAGCCGAGGCGCGCGCTGGGAAAGCGCTCGCGCGCGAACGACGCGATGCGCACCCACTCGTCGCGCAGCGACGCGGCGCCGCCGGACGCCCAGTACGTCTGCCACGCGGAGACGATCGCCGCCGAGTCACTCGCCCCGATGCGGCGCGCGCCGTGCAGGGGCAGGTCGGGCGCGATGACGGCTAGGCCGTGCCGCTCGACGAGACACTCGACCGGAGCACGAACCGTCGAGTGAGTCCGGTCCACGCCGAGCCCGTGACCGAGCAGCACCGCTCCGCGCGCGTGCGCTTCCGGGGTCCACACGGACACGGGGAACGGCGCTTCCTCCTCGACCCGCAGCTCGACGACGGTCTCGTTCATGACTCGCGATCCACGCGCACGCGCGGCCGAAGTGGGTCGCCGTCCTCGTCTTCCTGCATCTGGACTTTCTCCTGCAGCTCGAGGATGCGGCGCGCCTCGGCGTCGAACGCGGCCGCGGACGAGAGCCAGCCGCGGCTCTTGCGCGAGCTTTTCCGGTAGTAGAGCCAGCCGCGGTCGTCGAGCCACTGACCCAGCTTGTGCAGGCCGTACAGCGCCGTGAGTCCCGCGCCCGCCAGCACGAGCCAGTCAGTCACGTTTCACGTACGTCCGCGTGCGCGCGTACGGCGCGAAGCCGAGCTGCGCGTAGAGGCGCGCGGGGATGGGATACTCCGCATCACCGCGAGGGTAGACGATCGCTTCGCGCGCGCCGAGCGCGCGCAACGCGTGCAGCGCGTGCAGACACACCGCCCGCCCGAGGCCCATGCGCCGGTGGCCCGGGTCGGTGCCAACCGGCTCGAGCTC
>Ga0187894_10000124_pt1 | contig 96492 bp, 82 predicted proteins | sample GBC1701081metaG_FD_136650 | JGI IMG/M metagenome (GOLD analysis project Ga0187894, IMG submission 136650) | White microbial mat communities from a lava cave in the Kipuka Kanohina Cave System on the Island of Hawaii, USA - GBC170108-1 metaG ...
ATCGAATCGCATGGTCATCGAGAAATACCGTCTGGGCTTCCTCGAAGGATACCCCGTGTTTCCTGACATTCTGACGGGCCTTCGCCTCATCCCACTCAAACATGATATCATTCATATGTACATTGTACATACAATAGAAGTTTCGTTCAACCCCTCCCTGGTGTCGTCTCTATCGCACACGTCTTTCTCACCCACCTGCTCACCCACTTGCAGACGTTGTTCATCTCCCCCTACCCTCCGATTGGTTCGCAATAGGTTTCCCGTGACGCAGGAGCAGCCTGGAGGAGGACCTCTTCCTCCTCTTCTGCAGCGTCACACTTTTTCTCCAAAGGGAGTCACCGGACTATCTTTCACTGCGCGCATCGAGCGACCATCATCCTTCTAAATAATGCTTCCAAGCTCGCTTAGTTTTTTACTTACAGGGTAGCCTGGTTGATCCTCGATTGCGCGCGTCGAACGAGCACATTCTGATCGTGCGCGTTCCGCGAGCAGGAGGACGACCAGGATACCCATCCCTTCCTTCCAAGCTCGCTCGTTCTTCTCTCCTGGAAGGGCACCCGTGTTGGTCCCACTGCGGCCGTCGAGCGAGCACATTCTGATCGTGCGCGCTCCGGGAGCAAGGGATCAGCACGGGTGTCATTTCACCCCTTCATCGTGCGCGTTCTGCGAGTGAGAAGGATGGTCTGGCGGCTCCCTTCTCTTCCTTCATAGGGCGCGTTGCGCAAGCACAGGAGATCATCAGGCTCCATCCCCTCTTCATAGTTTTCCTTATCCTCTTCCCCTTTGACTCATCCCACACCCCTCAAGGAAAAGCCTCCAACACATCACATTAAATCTTGCCTTATCAATGACTTACACTCTAATCATCGAGTGATAGAGTTCATATGGATCTGAACCACCCCAACCATGTGACAGATGCGCATATTCTTGAAAATGCCCCTGGTGCTTTTGCTGGTTCTTGCTCCTCCGGCCTGGGGAGGTGACGAATCGGTTTCAGACTACGTTGCTCAACGCTGGGCGGGATTATTCTCCGATCCGGCTCCCCTAACCGATTCGAAACAGGCCGCCTCTCCCCTCTATTATCAGTTCAACCTTACGCCAACCTTCTTTGCTCCACCCCTGGCCTCGCCCCGCCTGCGCGACCTCGCCCCGGAGACCGTTCAACCCCGCACGCAAGGCCTCCTGGCTTCGGCAACATGGCTGAACGAAACCTTCGTCACTGAAACGGAAGTGGCCCGGAATCAAGGAGGGGACGACTGGTTTCAAAGCAGGATTCCTGGTGATACAGGTGGCGATGCGTCACAACGCATGGTCCGACTCGGTTTGACGGGCACAGCAGGGTCGGTCCGTTACGGGATGCGGTCACGATCAGCAGGGCAGGCGTTCTTGAATGGGCCGGACCAGGCGCTGCGTGAGGTGTGGGGAGAGTGGAAGAACGGCTGGACCACGCTGCGGAGCGCGATCGGAGAACAGTGGAACAATGTGGCCGGAGACTCCACCCGCTCTCGGCTGGAACAGACTTATGGACGAGTCGATCTCGCTTGGAAGCATCCAACCTGGCCTGTCATCACCTTGACCTACGCACACAATTCACTGAACAGCGCGCTTGAACCACTCGGCATCGTTCCCCAGCGGAGCCACAACCACACCCTGGAAAGCGCGGTCGTCTATAACGGCATGGGCTGGAATGCCCGTCTCGCATCGAGTTATATGCTCGGGAGCGATCTCCTTCGTGGCGGAGCGGAGACCACGGTGAGGATGCAGATGCTCACGGCGGCCTTTCACCCTTTGAACACTCTGACCATTTCTCCGACGTTGGGGTATCGGGAAGAGGTACAGGATTGGTCAGGCGTTCGAACCCATTCGCCCTCGGCATCAGTCTCCTTGCAATACAGACAAAGTCAGCAGGTACTGATCAGTGCCATGGGCAACTACGCTGGCACACGCTCGAGCGATGGGCTGATTGACACGGAGCAAGTGGGCGGGAAAGGGAGACTCGCATGGGATTTTCAGCGATCACCAACATGGACGACGTTAATCTCTCTCGAAGCCGGCTATAGCCGGATGACGAACCATATGACGCCCGTCGCCGATAGAGAAGATGTCTCCGCATTGTTACGTCTCGCCCTTGCCGCTCTCTGACCAGCCAGCATCACCCCGCTGCTTCGCCCGGTATTGGCCTACGTCTCCCGCCGTTTTCTGCCGCATACGACGTAAGACGCACGCACAGAACAATGCACACGGCGCGGTATAGGAATGCCGTGTCCTGGCTGTCCCGATTGCTCCCCTTCGTGCGTTTGACTTCCACTTCTCCGCACACCTAGAATCCCGCGATGGCTTCGTCCTTCGTTCATCTCCACTTTCATGCACGGTTCAATCTCCTGGGACGCGCGCCACGACCGTCTTTACCCTGTTGGTTGATCGGGTCTCCGGCAAAAACGAATTGAGCCGGAACTGCCGCCACCGAGGCGCTTGGCGGCAACGTCCAGGAACTGTTCAACATACGAGAGCAAGGAGGTGTGGGCATGGCTGAAGAGCGGAAATACGAAGGCAAAGTTCCTCTGCACAACCAATATGGTCCGGAGGCGAAATACGCTGTCGAGGCGGAGGCTCTGCTACCGACCACGAAGCATGAGGAAGAAATAGCCCGCGGTCTTGAAATAGGCCTACCCGGTGCTGATTCCATTAAAGATCGCCGGATTCCCACTTTCAGTCGGGGGGAACTCCCCCACTTCGCCGGGATCAACACGTTTGTCAAAGCACCCTACGTGGAAGACGTACGCAAATGCGGCCAATACGACGTGGCTATTATTGGTGCACCGTTCGACGGTGGCACGACATATCGGTCCGGCACGCGGTTCGGCCCTCAGGGCATTCGCAAGATCTCGGCTCTGTATGGAACGTATAGCTTCGAGCTCGGCGTGGATCTGCGGGAGTCCATTTCCATGTGCGATCTCGGCGACGTGTTTACCATTCCCGGCAACATAGAAAAGACGTTCGATCAGGTCAGTAAGGGTGTCTCACACGTGTACGCCAGTGGGGCCTTCCCCGTGGTGCTCGGCGGCGATCACTCCCTTGGATTCGCGACTGTGCGCGGCGTTGCCCAGAATCTCCATGGGGGCAAGCTCGGCATCATTCATTTCGACCGGCATGTGGACACGCAAGACACCGATCTCGACGAGCGCATGCATACCACACCGTGGTTTCACGCGACGAACATTCCCAACGTCCCGGCAAAAAATCTCGTGCAGATCGGGATCGGCGGCTGGCAGTCGCCGCGGCCCGGTGTAAAAGTTGGGCGTGAACGCCAAACCACCATCATGACCGTCACCGATTGCGTGGAGATGGGGATTGAGAATGCCGCCAAGAGGGCTCTCGAGGTGGCATGGAACGGCGTCGATGCGGTCTGGCTGAGCTTCGACGTGGATTGTTTGGACGCCGCCTTCGTACCGGGAACCGGCTGGCCGGAACCAGGCGGGTTCTTGCCGCGCGAAGTACTGAAGTTTCTTCAGATCATCGCAGACACCAAACCTATCGCCGGAATGGAGATCGTGGAGTGCGCGCCTCCCTACGACACAGCAGAGATCACCAGCCTGATTTCCACTCGCGTAATCTGCGACGTCCTGGCTTGCCAGGTGCGCTCCGGCCATTTGCCGAACCGAAAAAAAGCCGTGAAGAGGGCGACAGGTATCTCCTCATCGAAATAATTCATTCAATTAATTCCGGCGGATTTTTTTGATCAACATATACAGTGTGGTGACACCTAAAATACTGCCCAATACCAACGGTACTGCCCAGAGCTGCCACCAGGGTGCATTGGGTGACACAGCGTAGGCGCGCGGCCAAGCAATGTTGACGAATTCAAACACCGACCAGAGGAACGCCGTGACATTGATCGCGAACCCCCAGGCACCCAGCCTCAGCTCACCCAATGCCGGGTTCCAGCGACCCGTGAGGCGGGTATAGAGCCCGACCCCGGTGGTCATGGCGAACATGGCGTACAACCCACCTGTACCGAAGGCCAGGACCGTAGCCACAGCCCCATCATTCAGCCCGAACAGCAATCCGAGCCCCGCCAGCACCACGACGCAGATCACGGCATTGCGCGGAATCTTGCTCGCTGTAACCCGGCTGAGCGCAACGGGCATATTGCCCTCGCGCGCCATCGAGTAGACGATGCGCGAGGTGTATTGCACCACGGAGGCCCCACACGCAAGAAACGCAATCATGACGATCGCTAAAAAAGGTTTTTCCGCCCACTCTCCAAAGCTACTGCCGATCACGGGTGTAATCGGATCGGACGTGGCACTCGTATTCACCAGTGTGTCGCGGTCGAAGCTCAACGTCAGAGCGGCGGAATTGAAGATCACCACGCTTCCCACCATGCAGAGGGAAAAAAAGATCGCGCGTGGAACCATCCGTTTGGGTTCATGGGTTTCTTCGGCGATGGTGGAGCAGGCGTCAAAACCGATGAACGCCCAACCCGCAATGGCCAGCGCCGCCAGAAACGCGGCCGTCTGGCTGGGTGCGGTCCCTGTTCCAAGGTGCTGGAACAATTCGGAAAATTCATGCTGCCGGAAAAAGAGAAACAGCAGCAGCGCCACGCCGACCGAGCCCAGCATTTCCGCATACACACCCAAGGTAATGACCAGCTTGAACACATTGACGTGAGCAAGGTTGAGTGCCGTACAGATCAATAGGAATATCGCCCCCCAAATTACTAGCGTAGACCCTCCTCCGTTTGTCGATCCAAAAAAAATGGACATCCAGACACCGCCGGTATAGGCGGTGGTGGTCAGCATGGCGATCGTGGAACTGACGTAAATGACGCCGGCATACTCCCCAGCAATGGCTCCCCCGAGCTGTCGCGCCCACTTGTAGGCGCCCCCCGCAATCGGAAACTGCGAGGACAGCTCAGCGTAGACGGTGGCCACCAGTAGCTGCATCATTAAACAAATGGGCAGCGCGGCAAACCAGCCACCTCCGGTTACCGCAGTCTGTACACCCATGATGGCATAGAGCCCCACCACCGGCGACACGACCGCGAAACCAATGGTCAGGCTATTCCAAACACTTAGGCTGCGGTTAAGTTTCTCTGGAGCAGTCGTGGCGATTGAAGGAGAAAGAGTATCCAGACTCTCTGTGGTTGTCATGACGTTCCGCTCTACCATGGCAACAAGTTAACCTGATCCGGTACGGGAAAGAAACGGCTTGACCGGTGGAAGCATCAAAATGCAGAGGTGCTCAACTACGTCACATACCGCCAATTCGAGCTCTGGGGAGAAAATGATACAACTTCCACTCGTTAATTAATATCACTACGGTTTGCTCTGGATTGGCTGATTCGCCCTCATGAATCACTCGCCGGATCCGGATAATCCAGTCGACAATATGTTAGAATGGTAATCATACAATGGGGTGGATATCATGACAAAAGCACAAGCTGCTGCGTTACGCGTGAAGTGGGCAGAGGGAGAGGATCGACCTTGTAAGCATCTGCACCTGGAATTGGAACACAGCAACGACGATTATTTGACGGACAACTATCACTGTACTGCCTGCGGTGAACTGGTTGCCGCTAACACCCGTAATCCCTTTCAAGTCATCTGACCCCGACCAATCCATCATCCCACATCTTCAGGATCCGCGCCGGGACAGACCGATTCGGCCCTTCGTCGTCATGGCGAATCCGCTACTTCTGACTTCACCGATATCACTGCGTGGTATTCGTCGGTCAACCTCGTTACGGCATCGGTTTGTGGGGCACATGCGGATTGAGCTGGGGGTGAGATTGAACTTCATCCGATGGTGGCGCTTTGAGCTTCAACGCTCGTGTAAGCCATGGAATCGCCGTCCCCTGCATGACGACGGACGTGAGCGCAATAAAGAACACTAAGTGGAAGATCGTGTCGGCCTGCTTGATCCCTGCCAACATGGGGAATGTGGCCAGGATAATAGGCACGGCCCCGCGGAGTCCCGCCCAAGCCACAAGAGTCTGTTCTCGATACGGCATCGGCGAAAAAGCCAGCGCCGTGTGGACACTCGCAGGGCGGGCGACGAAGATGAGGAAGAGGGAAATCAGGAGGCCCACCCAGGCGATTGGCATGAGTCGTACCGGAAATACCTGTAACCCCAGCATCAAAAACATCGTGACCTGCATCAACCAGGCCAGCCCATCGTGAAAACGCAATATGCTCTGCTGGTGAGTAAACGGCTTTCTCTGCATGATGAGCCCCGCCATGTACACGGCAAGAAAGCCGCTTCCGTGCAGGAACGTGGTCAGGCCGTAAGTCAGCAGCGCCAGCGCCAATGACAGTACCGGATAAATGCCTTCCAACTCCAAGTCGAGCCAATTGAAGGATCGTCTCATGATCTCTCCCATCGCAATGCCGAGCACTGCCCCCACGGCCATTTGCATCGCAAAGAAGAGGGCAAGCTCTCCGAAGGTGGTCGAGGGTTCCGTCAACAGTCGAATCAGCGAGATTGTCAGCACGACGGCCATCGGATCGTTGCTGCCGGATTCAAATTCGAGCAATTGGACCAATCGCCTGGGGATCTTGGCGTTCCGCGCCCTTAGCACCATGAAGACGGCCGCGGCATCGGTGGACGACACAATCGCGCCGAGCAAGAGGCCCTCCAGGAATGAAAACCCCTGGACCCAGGAGACAAACACCCCGACCAGCAGCGCGGTCAGCAGAACCCCGATCGTCGAGAGAGACAGCCCCTGCCACAGGATGGGACGCACCTCCTCCCACTCCGTGTCCAATCCACCCGCAAACAGAATCAAGACGAGCGCACAGATACCCAGTGACTGCACCAGAGGCGGATTGTCGAACGTGATGCCGCCGATACCGTCGGACCCCGCCAACATGCCGATGGCGAGGAACAAGACCAGGGAGGGGATGCCAAACCGATTTGAGATCTTGATCGTCAAAATGCTCAGAATGACGAGTACGGAGAAAACGATGAAGATCAACTCAATGGAGGTTGGCATCTTGCTTCTGATATTTTGAGATTGTACAACGCGACGCGACGCGATACGGTCTATAGCATAGACGACCGGATCACGCTAGCGCTCCACTTCGTGGTTTGACTTCGCCTTCCCTCCCCTCCTAGAATCCCGCCATGGCTTCATCCTTCGTGCATCTCCATCTCCATACACAATTCAGTCTCCTTGACGGTGCCAATCAAATCGATCCGCTCGTCCAGCAGATCAAATCGTTTAATCAGCCGGCTGTGGCCATAACCGACCATGGCAACATGTTCGGGGCGATCGAGTTCTACCGCAAAGCCAAAGATGCAGACATCAAACCCATCATCGGCTGCGAAGCCTACATGGCCCCCGGCAGCCGCTTCGCTGCCAAAGACAGCGGCCTCGCCAACAACGACTACTATCACCTGATCCTCCTTGCGCGAAATCTGACCGGCTATCAGAATCTCATCAAGCTAGTTAGTAAAGCATATCTTGAAGGATTCTATTATAAGCCACGGATGGATAAAGAAATTATAAAAGAGCACCATGAGGGACTGATTGCCCTGTCCGGCTGCTTGAGCGGCGAGATCCCTTACCTCATTGGCCGGAAGGACATGGATGGCGCCATGGCTGTGGCTGGGGAGTTTCAGGAAATCTTCGGGAAGGAACACTTCTACCTTGAGGTGCAGGCGAACGAGTTGGCCCACCAGCGCGTCGCGAATAGCGGCCTGCTCGAGATCGCCAAGAAAATGAACATCCCTCTGGCCGGCACCAACGATTGTCACTACCTCAAGAAAGAAGATTTCCGCCCACACGAGCTGATGCTCTGCCTGCAAACCGGCAAGACGATCAGCGACCCGAATCGCATGAAGTTCGATACAGATCAGTTGTATGTGAAGTCGACAGAAGAGGTTTCGGCCGCCTTTATTGAGTTCCCTGATGCCGTCACCAATACCTGCCGGATCGCGGACAACTGCGACCTCCAACTGGCGCTGAGCAAGACTCATCTCCCACAATACAAAGTGCCAGAAAGCTATACGCGGGAAACCTATCTGGAAAGCCTGGCGCTGGAGGGATTAACTGCCAGGCTGCAAGAAAGATCCAGCCACATCCTACCGGCCACGTATGAGCTTCGTCTGCGTGAAGAGCTGATGATCATCTGTTCGATGGGGTTTGCCGGCTATTTCCTCATCGTGTGGGACATCATCAAGTTTGCCCGCTCGCGCAGCATTCCGGTTGGACCGGGGCGAGGCTCCGCCGCCGGGAGTCTCGTCGCCTATGCGCTACGCATCACGGACCTCGACCCCCTCGTGTACACGCTCTTGTTCGAACGGTTCCTGAATCCCGAGCGCGTGTCCCTCCCCGATATCGACATGGACTTCTGCATGGAACGCCGGGGCGAGGTCATCAACTATGTGGTCGACAAGTACGGCAAGGACCACGTCGCCCAGATCATTACGTTCGGGACGCTCGGAGCGAGAGCCGCGATCCGGGACGTGGGCCGTGTGCTGGAAATTCCCTATGCCGAAGTCGATCGCGTGGCCAAGCTCGTACCGAATCAGCTCAACATCACGCTCCAGCAGGCACTCGATCAAGAACCGAAACTGCGAGATCTCGTCGAGACCGATACGCGGGTGAAAGAGCTGATGGGCATCGCCCGCTCCCTCGAAGGACTGGCCCGGCACGCCTCGACTCACGCTGCCGGCGTGGTCATTTCGGAAGGGCCGCTCACGGACCATGTGCCGCTCTACAAAGGAGCCAACGACGAAATCGTCACGCAATATTCGATGGGAGACGTCGAAAAGATCGGGCTCGTCAAATTCGATTTCCTGGGACTCAAAACCCTCACGATGATCAAACGCGCCGAGAATCTGATCAATGAGAGGCATCCCGGCGCTCCACCGTTGGTCATGGAGCAGGTGTCGTTCGATGATCCCAAGACCTTTGCCCTGCTCTCCTCAGGAAAAACGGTCGGCCTCTTCCAGTTGGAAAGCTCCGGGATGCGCGACCTCCTGACCGGCCTGAAACCGGACCGCTTCGAGGACATCATCGCCATCATTGCGCTCTATCGCCCTGGCCCGATGGATTTGATTCCCGACTTCATCAAACGAAAGCAGGGCAGGATTCCGATCGTGTACGAAGTCCCTGAACTCGAACCGATCCTGAAGGACACCTACGGGGTCATCGTCTATCAGGAACAGGTGATGGCAATTGCCAACAAGGTGGCGGGCTTCTCGCTCGGCCAAGCCGACATACTCCGACGCGCAATGGGCAAAAAGAAGCCGGAGGAGATGGAGAAGCTGCGCGCGCAGTTCCTGGCCGGTGCCAAGACGAACAAGATTCCCGACAGGAAAGCTGAAAAGCTCTACGAACTGATCCAGAAGTTTGCAGGCTACGGGTTCAACAAGTCGCACGCTGCGGCCTATGCCGTCGTCTGCTACCAGACCGCCTATTTGAAAGCGCACTACCCGACTGAGTTCATGGTTGCTCTGATGACCACCGACATGGGCAACGCCGACAAAATCGTCGGCTACTTCACGGAATGTCGCGACCTCAACATCAAGGTTCTGCCCCCCGACGTCAACGAAAGCTATAAGAACTTTACCGTGGTGGGTCACGCAATCCGGTTCGGCCTGGCAGCCATCAAGAATGTCGGCGAAGGTGCCGTCGAATCGATCATCCAGATTCGGAATGAAACCGGTCCCTTCAAGTCCTTCTTTGAGTTCTGTCGTCGCGTCGATCTCCACAAGGTTAACAAGCGCATGCTTGAAGGGCTGATCAAGACCGGGGCGTTTGACTCAACCGGCGCGAAACGTTCTCAACTGGCCGCGGTCCTGGATCAAGCTGTCGAGGACGGTGCAGCCGCGCAGCGCGAACGGGATCTGGGGCAGACTAATATTTTTGGCGACGAGATGAACGGACAAGACTCTGCCGAGCATCCGGCCATGCTGCAGCTGCCAAATATTCCGGAATGGGACCAAAGCGAACGATTGAAACACGAACGGGAGCTGACCGGCTTCTATATATCTTCCCATCCGCTGGCGCGCTATGAGGCCACCATCCAGTCGCTCGCCACGGCCTCGACCATCAGCTTGCCCGAATTGTCGGACGGTCGAGAAGTGAAACTCTGCGGAATCATTACGACTGTCAAGAACATGCTGACCAAGAAGGGAGACCGGATGGCCTATCTCACCCTGGAAGATCTTCAGGGCGTGGTCGAGATAATTGTCTTTCCGGATCTCTACAATAACGCCGCCGACCTCATGAGGCCGGAACGCCTCGTGCGTATCACCGGCACGGTGGACCGGGGAGAAAAAGGCACGAAGATTCGAGGGAGCAAGATCGAGCCTCTCGCCGAGGTGCAAGCGCAGACAATCAAGCGAGTCCGCATTCAACTGACGGATCACCTCGACGTGAGGGAACAGTTACCGCGCCTCCGCGAGGTCTTTCTGCGCCACCCGGGAGGCACGACCGTCTCACTCACTGTGCGGATGGATTCAGCGCTGGAAGCCGATACGACCCCCCTCCCTCGCCTGACCGTCACCCCCAGCGAACGCTTTGTGGCAGATGTTGAAGAAGTGCTAGGCAAAGGGGCCATTCTTCTGCTATCCTGACCCCTCAGTTTGTCTTGTTTATTTGGTCTGTTTGGTTGCTGTGGTTTGTTTTGTTTATCTAATTGATGTGGTTCATCTGGTTGGTTTCGATCAACCCAAAAACCAGAGAAACCAGATAAACCAAATAAACCAGACAAACCACGACATGTAGCCTGGTAGACGCCCTATGCGCGATTACCTCGAGTTTGAAAAGCCGATCCGCGAGATCGAAGAAAAGATCGAAAAACTCGCGGCCGCTCCTGCCGGGAAATCGACCCCCCAGGACGAGATCCGCAAGCTGCGGATGAAGCTGGCCCAGGTCGAACATGCGCTGTACAGCAAACTGACTCCCTGGCAGCGAACGCAACTCGCCCGGCATCCCCAACGACCCAGCACCCTCGATTACATCGGTTATCTATTCAGAGACTTTCTTGAGTTCCATGGGGACCGCTCGTTCGGCGACGATCGTGCCATCGTCGGAGGCTTCGCTCGATTCAACGACCGGTCAATCATGGTCATCGGCCATCAAAAGGGGAAGACCCTCAAAGAACGGATGCAACGGAACTTTGGAATGCCGAACCCCGAAGGCTATCGAAAAGCCCTGCGCCTCATGAGGATGGCCGAGAAGTTTGGGCGCCCGATCGTGACCTTTATCGACACACCGGGCGCCTACCCCGGCATCGGCGCGGAGGAGCGCGGCCAGGCTGAAGCCATTGCCCGCAATTTGTTCGTGATGTCCCGGCTCGCAGTCCCGATTATTTCCATCGTCATCGGTGAAGGCGGCAGCGGCGGGGCACTCGCATTAGGCGTTTCAGATCGCGTCCTCATGTTGGAGCATGGTGTCTATTCGGTGATTTCGCCGGAAGGCTGCGCCGCCATCCTGTGGGACGATCCCACTAAAGTTCCCGATGCCGCTTCCGCCTTGAAGATGACGGCGAAAGACCTGGTCGACCTCCATATCGTCGATGAAATGATTCCGGAACCGCTCGGCGGCGCCCATCGGGACCTCAATGCCATCACCGATCGAGTCGCCAAAATCCTCAGCAACCAACTTTCCCAACTCACCGACCTTTCTCTCCCTCAGTTGCTGACTCAACGCGACCAGAAATATCGATCCATCGGAGCCGTCAACGGGCTGGCCGCCACTTCCCAATAAGCTGAGCGAGACGTGCGAGACGAGCGAGGCGCGACTCGAACCCTCCTCAGTCTCGCTCGTCCCGCTTTTCTCGCGAGTCTCGCACGAATAACGTTTCACGTTTCACGTCCTCGTTGAGCCATGCTGCTGCCCCAGCGCCCGCCGCTTGTCCAGTGGCGAAGCAGGCGGTCAGCAGATAGCCTCCGGTCGGCGCCTCCCAATCCAACATTTCTCCCGCACAAAACAGGCCTGGCAGCGCGCGGATCATCAACCGTCCGTCGAGCGCTTCGAATGGAACTCCGCCAGCCGTGCTGATCGCTTCCTCCAGTGGCCGCGGTGCGACAAGTCGCAACGGCAGTGCCTTGATCGCAGCGGCTAGACGAGTCGGGTCCGCAAAGTCCTCTTTCGAAACGACTTCATGAAGCAGTCCCGCCTTCACACCTTCAATGTGTACCTGCCGCTTTAGGTGCGTCGCCATCGTGCGTTTGCCGCGCGGCCTCGATAAGTCGTGAGTCAGGCGCGGCATATCTCGGTCAGGCGTCAGGTCGAGGCGCAAGATTGCCACTCCCTTCGTCATAATCTCGTCACGAAGTGAGGCGGACACTGCATACACCACGCCGCCTTCCACACCGGTCTCCGTGATCACGAATTCCCCAGGATGCCAGGACTCTGTACCGATTTTACCCCGCACAACAATCGCCACCGACTTGACCGGATGCCCGGCAAACTTTGTCCGAAAATACTCGCTCCAGCCCACGTCGAAGCCACAGTTCGCCGGCTGCAACGGCGCGATGTGAAGCCCGCGACCTGCCAGCAGCGGTACCCACGAAGCATCGGAGCCGAGCTTCGGCCAACTGCTGCCACCCAAAGCCAGCACCACCGCATCGGCCTGGACAGAGCGGTTTCCCTCTGGCGTGGTAAAACGCAGAGTCCCCTGCTCGTCCCAGCCGGACCACCGATGACGCATGTGGAATCCCACGCCCGCCTGGCGCAATCGGCGGAGCCACGCGCGCAACAACGGCGCGGCCTTGAAATCGGTGGGAAACACTCGCCCGGAAGAGCCCACAAATGTTTCGATGCCGAGTCCACGGGCCCAGGTCCTGAGCGCGTCAGGCCCGAACGACGCAAGCAGCGGCGCGATCTGCGGGCGCCGTGCCCCATAGCGCGAGAGAAATTTCTCAGACGGTTCCGAGTGTGTGAGATTCAGGCCGCCTTTTCCGGCCAGGAGGAACTTGCGACCGACCGACGCCATGGCGTCATAGAGATCGACCTGTGCGCCGGCGGCCCTCGCCACCTCCGCGGCCATGAGCCCGGCCGGTCCTCCGCCGATAATGGCAATGTTCATCTGTTTCCCACTGTTTAGCCCTGTGAAGCCTTTCACACCCAGCCCACATTATTCATGAGTGCTTGCGTGTGAAGCGCAGGACGGAATGAGTGTGTCTGTATCGTCGCGTGCAAGATACGCTTTCCGAGGAACGCACTTTCGGGCGAATTCGCGACAGCATTCGTGAATAATCCTGGTTAAACAGTCTATACTCTCCCATAACGATGGATGAGCACGAGCCCGTACAGGTGGTTGAGCTTCGGATCAGCTATCGCTATGCCACCGCGCACCCCTGGGTGGTCCAGGCCATCGGAGGATTCTTATCTGCGTATTTCATGGAGCATCCAGGGTTTCGCGTTCAACGGCACATCGAAGAACTGGAGTCCGGCACGCATCTATGGATATGCGAGGTGCCTGCCAGCATGAAGGTCCTCAGACTCCTGAAGCGACTGAAGGAAGATATTCCCCCTTGCCAGGCTCAACAGATTGCCACCGATCTGCCCGCACTCCCTCGCTATCTTATCGATTGCCCTGAACAGCCAACGGAGTTATAGCATCTGGCCCATCTGGTCTATCTGGTATGTCTGGTTAGTTTCGTCCAACCGAAAAACCAGACAAACCAAGTAACGGTCTTCTTGCTAGGCGTGAGGCTTCTCTGCTGCAGGCGTGGATTCGCCGGAGAATTTCTTGTGGAGAAGTTTTCGTCCGAAGATCGTAATCCCCAATGCGAAACCGAGCGAGAGTGGAACGAACAATGCGGCGGCAATATCCGCGCTGCCCAGCCACCCCATCTCATGAAGACCCTTGAAGATATAGGCCATGAGCCCGCTGAGATAGTAGGCAATCACGATCACCGACAAACCTTCGACCGTGTACTGGAGGATGGCCTGGCTCTTTGTCGTCTTGTCGACGCTGATCAAGAGCGTCAGGTTCTGGGATTGGAGCATGAGATCGACGCGGGCGCGAATAATGGAAATTGTCCCTTCAAATCCGCTGCGAAGAGTGTCCATCCGCTTTAGGAGTTGTTGATTGCCCTCCGCCACCCCGGTGATCCCGCTGAGGACATACTCGGACATCGGACGATACAGGGGAAGCGTACGTTCGTCGAGTGAGGCCAGCGTCCGGTGCACGATCTTGTCGTAGGGAACAGAGGCGGAAAGTTCGAAGTGCAACTTGCTGGACAGCCGAGTGGTTTTTAACCAGTCTTGCGTCAGCCCATTGAGCCAACGCTGTAGGGCCAAGGAGTCGGCGTGGCCGATATGCTCGCTGATGATTTCACGCTGCTTCAAGTGCACCTGCTCGAACTTGTAGGCCTGATCGATCGCAGCCGAAAACAACGGCTTTTGCATGAGTAACAAGTGGTAGTAGGTTTCGATCCGGACAATGGCGTCGACGATGTCTTTCAGATGAGACTTGCTGGACCTGCCAGACCCTACCGTGACCCAATAGCGCTCGCGCCCATGTTCGTCCGGTGTGAAGCTGGTGACCAGCGCGGTTTCCTCATCGAGAATCCGGCTGCCATACATGACGGGGCCGGGAAGCTGAGGGCGCAACGTCTCACTGTCTGGCAACGGTTTGATCATCAGCAGGAAATCCAGACGGCACACTTCCGCACCGAGTGGAGTGACCGGAGACCGGTACTGCGGGAAGGTCATTGGACCAAAGGTCACTTCCCCAGCATGGTCGGAGGGAATATGCCAGGTTTGATAACTGTAGTACTCTGTGTGAGCTTGCCAAATCAGAATCAGCCGCTCGCCGCTCGCTTCCACCTTCACGCCATAGCCGAATGTCTCATGAATGGCCATCGCGTCAGCGGAGATCTTGAAGGCCTCCAGTAGAGACGTGAATTCGTCACGGCTCGCCGGCCGCTGCACCGGCGGGTCGATCATGCGAAACGCTTTGTAGTGTACGTGCGCAGGGGCTCGCAGCCACTCGGTCACGGGTACCTGTGGCCGCTCGTGCACTTTCCGAATAAGCTCGTCGGCATCCGACTTGGCATTCTCAGGCTCAGTCATGCGATGACCCTGCGAGGTGAAAAGTGGAATGGGAAACGGTGCCAGGCTACTGTCTTGCCGGCAACCCTGTCAACTGATCGTCAGTCGAATATGCAATGAGAAGGGCATTGCGCAACGTGACACTCGCGTAGTTGGCGAGCCATGGCCGCGGAGCCTATCCAGCGGCGTTGCACAGCTAAGCAATGATCTATGAGGTGCTCGAGCGAGTGGAAAATCTAAACGACCCTTCCTACCCCACCAAGCCTAGTACGTCGGACTCGCGGACGAGAACGAGCTCCTTACCGTCTAGATCGACTTCGGTCGTTCCGTATTTCTCGTAGAGGACTTGATCGCCCGGTTTGAGGACCGTGGGCTTGAAGACTTTTTCCTCTTTCTTTTTGGGTTTGCTACCAGACTTCTTTTCAGGTGATTCCCAGCGGCCTTTCCCCACGGCCAGGACCTTTCCTTCTGCTGGTATTTCCTTAGCCGTGTCTGGGATGAACAAACCTCCGGCCGTCGTTTCTTTGGCCTCCGACGGTTCGATCAGTGCCCAATCCTGTAACGGTTGAAGTCCCATGGTAATTCCTCCTCCTGCGATTCAAAAGCCAGCGACAGGCTACGTCGTTCTGCAGATGGCGTCAACTCCCCTGGGAAGAACTCGGAAACGAAGCGGAGGGGGCGGCCTGATTACTCCCCTTGCTCGCGCAATGCGCGGCCTCAGAAGTATGAGAGGGAGCGGCCAGGTGCCCTTCTTGCTCGCAGAGCCCCCACGATGAAACGGATTGGCAGGACACCCACGTTGGTCCTGTGCTCCCGGAACGCGCGCCCTCAGAAGGGCCTCGTTCGACGGCCGCACGTAGACCAACATGGGTGCCCTTCCAAAAGAGGAAAAGCAAGCAAGCTTGGAAGGAAGGGATGGGTATCCTGGTCGTCCTCCTGCTCGCGGAACGCGCACGATAGGAATGTGCTCGTTCGACGTGCGCGATCGAGGATCAACCAGGCTACCCTTGAAAATGAAATGGAAATTGGGATGACGTGCGCGGTTAGGGAGCAAACCAGGCCGCCCTCGTGAACCAGGAAGAAGCTTAAGTGGCCGTATCCCTTAAAATCAGTTTGCTACCCGCCTTTCAGGTCTTCCCAAAAGTTTGAGCCATAGAAAACCAGCGGTCCCAGCTATCAGAGACGCGAAAAGAACTGCCATTTTTGAAGCGTTTGTTGCCTCCGCCTTTCCGACAAAGGCGAGATTGGCAATGAAAATTGACATCGTAAATCCGATACCGCCAAGAATCCCAGCTCCGGAAATATGCCGCCAATTCAAATCGGACGGCAAGCGGCATATGCCGCTTGCAACGGCGACAATACACAGTAATGTCACCCCCAAAGGTTTACCCAGAATCAAGCCGGCGATGATGCCGACGCTGTTCGTGCTGGTCACGTTGTGGATCCGGTCCGCGCCCACAGAGATACCCGTATTTGCCAGTGCGAAAATCGGCAAGATGAGGAACGCAACGGGTTTGTGTAAGAACAATTCCAGTTTGTGTGAGGGCGATTTTTCGTCCTCGTCTTTGGCAGAGAATGGAATTGCAAAGGCAAGTGTCACGCCGGCAATCGTCGCGTGAACACCTGACTGAAGCATGAGAAACCACATCAACGCGCCTCCCAGCAAATACGGAACGAGGGACATGACCCGGAAGAGACGATTCAGCACATACAACAGGGTCCAAACTCCTACAGCACCGACAAGATACCACACCGAAAGTTGCGTCGTGTAGAACATAGCAATCACGACGATCGCGCCCAAATCGTCTATGATGGCAAAGGCCACCACGAACACTTTCAGCGACGCAGGAATACGATTTCCGAGAATGGCCAGAACACCAAGAGCAAACGCGATGTCCGTAGCCATCGGAATCCCGACTCCGGCTTGCGTCGATGTTCCTGCATTGAGCGAAACGTGAATCAGCGCAGGCACGACCATTCCGCCGATGGCAGCAAAAATCGGAAGAAGTGCGTTCTTAACTTGTGCCAGTTCACCGCTGTACAGTTCGCGTTCAAGTTCCAAGCCGATAAGCAGGAAGAAAATCGCCATCATCCCGTCGTTTATCCAATGCTCAAGACTAAGACCTCCGACATACCACTGCCACACACTCAAATACGTTGCGCCGATTGAAGAATTTGCCAACAAGAGCGAGATTACAGTGCAACTAATCAGCAAGATCCCGCTCGACTTTTCCGAGTCGAAAAATCTATTGAACGTGTCTGATAAGTTTTGCTGGACAGAGCCCATAGTCGTCATTCAGATGAGATAGCCCGCGATCAAAGGGGTACGCGACGATACCACAAATAGGGAAAGCCGCTCAGCCAGAAAGGACACTAAGAATAGCGGATGAGGCAGGGGTGGCAGAGTCCTTCTCACCAGCGACTCCCGGAACGGCCCGTTCGGACTTTGCCAGGCGGAATCCTTAGGAAACTCCTTCCTGGCCCGCATTATTCATGAGCGCTTCTGCTGCAATCGCCGATCCGCTGCTACGACGAGCCTTCGTCCGGCGGGCTCGCCTCTCGGACCCGCACCGTACTGCACGAGTACGCATCGGGTCCTCAGGGCTCCCACGCGCCGGTCTTGCGACGCGGCTCAGCGATTTCGCGACGAACCGTCATGAATAGGGCGGGCTAGACTCAGCCAGCTTCCCGACAGACTCGAATCGTGGGGACTTCCTCCGCGGTTACAGTACTGGCCCAAGTTCATTCAGATCGTTAACTCAGATAATGGTTTCCGGCACGGCTATCCAAGACCGGATTTCGCCAGAGTCTACTTGCCTGTAACCCATTGAAATCCTAGATGATGTTTTCTCATTGGGACTCGAGTTCTCCTGCCATGCAAATCCTGGCCAAAATCCAGGCTGAGCTTCCCCATAAGACAGCACTCTTGCAATGGGCTTGAATCCATGGCTTTCCAACCCCTTTGGGGCCTCCACTAACCCCATAAAAGACCAGGCATTTCGATCATATGCAGTCCAAGATTCACATACTGGAAAAGTTATTCATGACAAGCGTGACTCCTGACACCATTTTCCCACTTATCTGCTAGGTTTTACTGAGGCATGCAGGCAGTTGTCTGTCCAAGAGGTTGACCGATGAAGAGTGCAGCGATTTTAGCAGCTGGAATTGTTGCACTTGGCCTCCTTGCCGCTCTCTGCCTTCCACGCCACCTTCCCCCATCAACAGAATCGGGCCCCCCTACACCTGCCAACTTTCATGCACGTGTAGAGCATGGAATGCTGATCCTCCGTGGCTCGCTTCCCAGTGAGACCAGCAAGGCCGCAATTCTTCAGCGAGCCCTAGAACTCTATGGAGCAACGCCAGGCAACGTCGTCGATGAGTTGACGGTGGATACGAGAGTGGGGCCTGTCACCTGGGCCGACAACATCTCCCAGATTCTCCCCGTCTTAAGCCATATGACGGGAGGAGGCTCTATCATCATCGACGGCCACACGATTGTCCTCAGCGGCCAGGTCGGCGGCGATCGTGCCAAGGCCATCGTGATGCGCGATATTGCCCCACTGACGCAGGCAGGGCTGGAGTTGGAAGATCGTATTATGGCGGGTCCATTTTCGGTGGGTCCGTCTAAGAAGGCTCCATCCCAAAAAGTCCCTTCTCTAGCGGCAACCCCATCCCCAAAGACTCCATCCCTGCCGAAGGCTCAATCCCTGCCGGTGGCCCCATCCCCGACAACTCCATCACTGGCTGAGATCCCTTCCCCCTTGCTCCAGAAGAAATTGGATGAGATCCTCGCGCGTTCGTCCATCGAGTTTGAATCGAACAGCACCACGATGACTCCCCGCAGCCTTGTTACACTAGATCAACTGATTGACCAATTACGGTATGCCCCTCGCACGGCCATTGAGATCGGTGGCCATACAGACAAGTACGGCGAGCCGGAGTATAACCTTCAACTCAGCCAGCGCCGTGCTGATGCCGTGCGGCGCTACTTTATCAAGCACGGCCTGCCCAAGCAGTTCACTGCCGTCGGCTATGGCGCCTCACGACCGTTGTCGGTGGCGGAGAATCGGGCCGGCCTCCAGCGCAACCGACGAATCGAACTACGAGTGAAAGGACAGACAGAACTATGAGTATGTTCATCAACCAAATGCTGGGATGCCTCATCATCGCGGCTGGAATCGGCGGCGCAGTCGGATGGCTGCTGAGAAATGTATCCGCCGGCTCACTCACACAACAGCTCGCGGACGTGACCGCCATGATGCACCTCAAAGAGCAGATGCTGGAGAAGTCGCGGCATCAGTTGAGAGACTCCACCTCGAGGATGCAGGCGCTAGAAGGTCAGATGATGGCACCGCAAACGCTCAGCCATTCCAATCAAGAAGAACTCTCCTCGCACGAACGTTCCACTAGCTTAGAACATCAGGGTGTCGATGCCGATCGACTGCGCACGCGACTCCAGGAATCGGAGTCGGCAGGGGGATTGGTTGAGTGGCTTGACGTACAACTCACTGAACGGGATGAGAAGCATCGAATCGCACTTCATGAAATCGAACTACAGCTAGCCGAACGAGATCGGCGCATCCGCGAACTCGAGCAGCTCCATCAGCAACTGAGGAAGCAGGCAGAGGAGAACGAGACCCTTCCGACCGACAAAGCGGCCTGATCTTAACCCGCACAGACTCTCTTCACTCAACCCACTGAATCATTCTCACGAATTGGAAGTGGGGTGGCAGAGCCCTTCGCTCCAGCGCCTCCCGGAACGGCCCTTTCGGATGGTGGGGCGGCCTGATTACTCCCCTTGCTCGCGCGTTGCGCGAGCACAGGAAACTACCCCAATGGCCTCGCTCCATTCCTGTCCTTCCCCGCTCCCACCTTTCCCTCAATAGGGAGTGGCCAGACTGTCCTTCACTGCGCGCATCGAACGAGCACAGCTCCATCGTGCGCGTTCTGCGAGCAAGAAGGACGGCTGGCTGCTCCCTATCTGTAGTTTTCTCCTCTGCCAGGTGCTAAAACATATCTCCGATACCTCAACTGGTCCCTCGAATAAGACAAGGAACGTTTATGTCTTTGCCGATTGAGAAGTCGTCGTCCGATGAATTGGCGCGAGAAGTGGCCAGGCGTCGTACCTTTGCCATCATTTCGCACCCGGATGCCGGGAAAACCACGCTGACTGAGAAGCTCCTCCTCTATGCCGGCGCGGTGCACCTGGCCGGGGCGGTGCAGGCGCGGTCGCATCAGCGTGCGGCAAAGTCGGACTGGATGGAGCTGGAACAGGCGCGCGGAATTTCCATCACCTCCACCGCGCTGCAGTTCGATTATGAAGGTGTGCGGGTGAACCTGCTCGACACGCCGGGCCACCAAGACTTCAGCGAAGACACCTACCGCACTCTCATGGCGGTGGATAGCGCGGTCATGGTCCTCGACAGTGCCAAAGGCATCGAGCCGCAGACGAAGAAACTGTTCGCCGTCTGTCGCAAGCGCAACATCCCGATCATGACCTTTATCAATAAAATGGATCTGCCGGGGCGCCATCCATACGATCTGCTTGAGGAGATCGAGCAAACCTTGGGCATGACGGCGGTCCCATTCAATTGGCCCATTGGGGAGGGGGCAGGGTTTCAAGGGCTCTACAACCTTCAGGACCCCCAAGTGCTGTTCTTCCAGCGGACTCTGCATAACCAACGCCGGGTGCCGATGAGGGTGGAGACATTCCCCCACCCGAGTTTGGCAGAAACGCTCGGAGAGGCCTACGGTCCGTTGCAGGATGAGATTGCTTTGCTGACCGGCGCCGGCACCAAGTTCGATCGCAACCGCTTTCTCGCCGGCCAACTCACGCCGGTCTTCTTCGGGAGCGCCCTCACGAACTTCGGCGTCGAGCCCTTTCTGAACGGTTTCCTCCAGCTCGCACCCCCGCCTGGCCCGCGCATAAGCACGCAAGGGCTCATGCAGCCGACCGATGAGAAGTTCTCCGGTTTTGTGTTCAAGATTCAGGCGAACATGGACCCGCAACATCGCGATCGGATGGCGTTTTTGCGTATCGTGTCTGGCCGCTTCGAGAAGGACATGATGGTCTATCATGCGCGGCTGGACCGGAAGATCCGAATGACGCGACCGCACCGACTCTTCGGCCGCGATCGGGAGACCATTGAAGAGGCCTACCCGGGCGACGTCGTGGGGCTGGTGAACCCCGGTCTCTTTGCTATTGGAGACACGCTCTGCTCAGGCAGTGCCCTCGCCTTCGATGCGATTCCACAATTTCCCCCTGAGTGCTTCGGCGTGCTCCGAAGCCAGGACCTCAAGAAGCAGAAACAGTTTCAGAAGGGACTCCAGCAGCTCGAAGAAGAAGGGGTCATGCAGGTGTTGTATTCACCCGATCATGTGCGCCGGGATCCAGTCTTGGCTGCCGTGGGAGAACTTCAGTTCGATGTGGTCGCCTCGCGCCTCGAAACCGAGTACGGGGTCAAGACCCTCGTCGAGCGGATACCCTTTGTATTGGCTCGCTGGGTAACTGGTGCCCCCGACGTGCTGGCCCGCATTTATTGGCCGCAGGACACGCGCCGGCTCGTGGATCGGGACGGCCGGATGGTGATGCTCTTCGGCTCCGAACGGCTGCTCGCCTACTGCATGAAAGAATACGCCTCCCTCAAGTTTCAGTTGCGGGAGGAAATCGGAAAAACAGAAAGCTAACTGGCCAATACCCTTCTAGTGAGCGGATCGTTCTTCAAGGCCGATGACCACCCAGCCTGCAGGCGAGATGGGCGGGATGGGTTCATCTGGTCTGTTTGTTCATTCATCTGGTTTGTCTCGTTCAACCAAACAAACCAAATAGACTAGATAAACAAGAGAAACCAGCTGGCTACGCCCTTCGCCCCCTTGGTTGCGCTAGAAACAATCTCACTGCCACCTTCTGTCCCTTGATCCTGGTTCTGCTGAGAGTCGCGACGATCTCACGGGCCAGTACTTCTGGCACTTCCACCAGCGAGAATCGACCCATCACTTCGACGGCGCCGATCACATTCGAATTGAGTCCGGCCTCGTTGGCAATTGCCCCAACGAGGTCGCCTGGCCGGACCCCTGTCTGCTTGCCCGCACCGATATACACCTTGACCATCCCCACCGTTTGTCCGCTACGACCAGGCGCGCTGAACGGTCTGCCCTGCCCTACTCTCGGCGCCATGCCACCGGCTCGCCCTCGAGGATCTCCCATTGAGCGCCGCGCCATTGATGGCCGCTCAGGCGGCCTGCTAGACGCTGCAGGAATATCGTATTCCTTCCGTTCTCCACCCTGCATGCGAAAGACGAGTTTGAGGGCTGCCGCCGCCACCTCCATTGGGTCTCCCTGTTCGGCGAGCGACGCGAGCACAGTTCGGAACTGGTCCAGGTCACCGGCGGCGAGCACTTCTTCAATCGCGCTTTTGGTTCGTGCGAGCCGTTTCGTGCGAAGATCGGCGACGGTCGGCACCGGAATCACGACAATTTTGGCTTTCGTAAGCTGCTCGATATTCCACAACAACCGCTGCTCGCGTGGGTCGATGACGCTGATCGCTGCCCCTGCACGCCCGGCTCGCCCGGTCCGTCCGATCCGATGGACATAGCCCTCCGGAGACATGGGCAGATCGTAGTTCACCACATGCGATACGGATGGAATATCCAACCCCCGTGCCGCCACATCGGTGGCGACGAGGAGTTCTGTCTGTCCGGACCGGAACGAACTCATCACGCGATCACGCTGAGGCTGATTCATACCGCCATGGATGGCTTCGGCCTTGTGCCCACGGCCTATCAACATGGCCGTGAGTTCATCGACTTCAATACGCGTGCGGCAGAATACGAGGGCCGACTTCGGAGCCTCCATGTCCAGAATACGAGCCAGTGCCAATTCCTTATGTTGTCTGGCGACGATGTAGGCCGTTTGGTGCACGCGCGGAGCGGCCCCCGCCTTGAGCGGCTCCTTGGCAATCTTGATCTCGACCGGCTCCTTGAGATGGCGCTTGGCAATGGATGCGATCCGGAGCGGCATGGTGGCGGAGAACAGCGCTGTCTGCCGCTCTTTGGGTGTCTGTTCCAGAATGGCGTCCAGATCCTCGGCAAATCCCATGTCGAGCATCTCATCGGCCTCGTCCAGCACAACCATCTGAATCGTCTTGAGCTGCAGGGTCTTTCGACGAATATGGTCCAGCGCCCTCCCAGGCGTTGCCACGATGACATCGACACCACGTCTGAGTGCATGGAGTTGCGGACCGATTGCCTGTCCTCCATAGACCGGAAGCACGGAAATCCTTAATTCTTTGCCATAGCGCGTGACTGCTTCGCCGACCTGTATGGCCAACTCTCTGGTCGGCACCAGGATGAGCGCGGAGGGGCAGCGCCGCGCAGAATGGGCGATGCGCTGGAGCAGCGGGAGCGTAAAGGCCGCCGTCTTGCCGGTCCCGGTTGCTGCTTGGCCTAAGAGATCGCGGCCTGCCAACAACGGGGGGATCGCCTCCCGTTGGATCGGTGTGGGCTCCTCATAGCCCAGCGTGTCGAGTGTGGTCAGCAGGGCCGCTTCTAGGCCCAGCGCTGCGAAGCCTGGAGAAAAACCCTTCGCCGGTGCTTCAGCAGATGGGTGTGTGGGTTCGTGTTTCATGGAATGTGTTGACTGCCTGTCTGGATGGTATTTCGAATGGTTGTCCATTGTTACTCGGACATGCGTCTGATTTCTTTTCTCACCTCCCGCGAGTCTGATACAGTCTAGCTCTCGTGAGCGCCGAACCTATCATGTCCAGACTCCCAATAGAAGATGTGCTGCCGACTCTTCGTCGCATGCTGACGGAGGGTCGGAATGCACTATTGACCGCCGCGCCTGGCGCTGGAAAAACGACGCGAGTGCCGCTGGCCTTGCTCGATGTTCCCTGGCTCGACGGAAAGAAACTTCTCATGTTGGAACCGCGGCGGCTTGCCGCACGCGCCGCAGCCCATCGCATGGCAACCACGCTGGGTGAATCGGTCGGCGGAACGGTTGGCTACCGCATGAAGCTCGACATGAAAGTGGGTCCCAAGACCAGAATTGAAGTGGTCACGGAAGGCATCCTTAGTCGCCTGCTCCAGCACGATCCTTCGCTCAGTGCTTACGCGATCATCCTTTTCGATGAATTCCACGAACGGAGCCTACAGGCCGATACGAGCCTGGCCCTCTGTCTCGAATCGCAACGGCTCTTTCGCCCGGACCTCCGCCTGCTCGTGATGTCGGCCACATTGGATTGTGGGCCGGTGGCAGATCTCTTGGGCAACGCGCCTGTCATTGCCTGCGAAGGGCGGATGTTCCCGGTAGAGACCCGTTATCTTGATCAGCCGCTCTCAGGCCGTCTCGATGTGGCAGTCGTACAATCAATCCGGCGCTCGCTCGCGCAGGACCAAGGCAGTCTCTTGGTGTTTCTACCGGGCATGGCAGAAATTCGGCGTGTTGAACGTAAACTTCTCGAGCTGAATCTGGGCTCGAACATCCTCATCTCCCCGCTCCATGGCGAACTGCCACAAGAAGCGCAGGACCGCGCGATCGCTCCCACTCAACCGGGCACGAGAAAGATCGTGCTGGCCACCTCGATTGCCGAGACCAGCTTGACGATCGACGGGGTACGCGTCGTGATCGATTCCGGCTTGCTGCGCGTGCCTCGATTCAATCCGCGCTCGGGACTCATGAGACTAGAAACCATCCGTGTCACCCAGGATTCTGCCGAGCAACGTCGTGGTCGGGCCGGTCGCCTTGAACCTGGCGTCTGTGCTCGCCTCTGGACCTCTGCGGAGCATCAATCGCTCGCCCCGCGTCGCCCGCCGGAAATGCTCGATGCCGACCTGGCGCCGCTGCTGCTCGAATTAGCCCTCTGGGGAACGGACAATCCAGCCGAGCTGTCCTGGCTCACTCCCCCACCGCCCGGGGCTATGGCTCAGGCGAAAGAGTTGCTCACCGGACTCAAGGCACTCAATGCAGAAGGACAGATCACCGATCATGGAAGACAGATGGCCGAGCTGCCGCTGCATCCACGTCTCGCACACATGCTGCTCAAGGCTGTCCCGTTGCAGCTCGGCAATCTTGCCTGTGAGCTGGCCGCTCTGCTCAGCGAGCGTGATATTCTGCGAGGCCCTTCCGGCTGGCGCAACGCCGATCTGCGACTCCGCTTGGACCTCCTCCATGGACAGAACGATCGCGCCGCCGGTGTGACTGTCGACCGCGCCGCCTGCCAGCGAGTCAGACGTACCGCCCACCTGTGGCAACGACAACTTCCACGATCTGCTCATTCGAATCGACAGGAGAGCCTCGATGAAGTCGGTCTGTTGCTCGCACTCGCCTATCCGGATCGCATCGCCCAACGGCAACGAGGAAATGATGCGCGCTATCTCATGGCCAATGGCCGGGGCGCCCTCTTTGCGAACCCAGATCCGCTCGGGTCGGAAGGCTATCTAGTCATTGCCGACTTGGACGGCGGCACGCAATGGGCCAGGGTCGATCTGGCAGCGCCGGTAACGCTCCACGAGCTTGAGACCCTCTATGCAGACCAGATTCAAGTAATGGATGAGGTTTCGTGGGATGATTCAGTACAGGTGGTTCGTGCGACGAGGCAACGCCGATTGGGTTTACTCATTCTGTCTGAGCAGGGGCTATCGAAGCCGGATCCTTTGATGATTACGACGGCATTGTTAGAGGGCATTCGTCGGACGGGACTCGACCGGCTGGCCTGGACTGCGGAACTTCGTCAGTGGCGGGCGCGAGTGGCATTTCTACGCCGGATCGAAGGGCAAGAGTCACGATGGCCCGATCTGTCTGACGAGGCCCTATTGCGGACGCTCGGCGACTGGCTCGGTCCTTATGTATCCGGGCTGACGACGCTCGACCGAGTCACGCGGCTCGATCTCACCCAGCCGTTGCACGCGTTCCTCTCCTGGGAACAACAACGCCAACTCGAACGTTGGGCTCCCACCCATCTGACGGTCCCGAGCGGATCGAACGTCCGAGTGGAGTATGAGACACCGGATCTGCCCGTCTTGGCTGTGCGTCTGCAAGAAATGTTCGGCTGCAAGGACACGCCCTGTCTCGTCGACGGGAAGATTCCAGTCATGCTATATCTATTATCGCCAGCACGCCGGCCTGTCCAGGTCACGAAGGATCTCTCCAGCTTCTGGAAGTCGGCCTATCTCGAAGTGAAAAAGGAACTCCGTGGCCGCTATCCCAAACACTCATGGCCCGACGATCCCCTCACTGCCCCGCCGACTGCCAAAGCCAAACGCAGGATACGCTAGTCCTCTCTTAGGAGTGGGGTCTCACCGAATGCTCAAAAAGTTCGCCAGCAAGGCCGCAGCCGATGAAAGTACCGGAGGCGTAACTTTCTCACCCGTTCGCTCCGAACCGTTACCGCAGTTCTGCCCCGATGGGCTACGTTGAGGATGGTTTCGAGGTGAGAACGAAACATGGAAAGAGGCGCGTCTTGGCACGCCGGGGTCGGGCGGGTGAGACAAGCGACTTTTTCAGCATTCGGTTAGATGGGTATGTCTCTCGTGCCGTCGTAGGACGTTCTTGACTGGTGGGATAACTTCACGATATCGCCGTCCTTGACCATCGTATCCTCTGCGCTCACTTTCTTGTTCACCGTAATCATCACTTCTCGATTCGCCAGAAATTGCACCAGCGGGCCCATACGATCCTGGTTCGATTCAATGAGTTTCCTGACCGTGGTCGGCTCCGAGACCTCAAACTTGAATTCTGTTTCTCCAACCGCATCGCGAAGCGTCAATCCAAAGACCTGCACTGTGACCATTTCATCCTCGTCTTTCGTTATTGGGTCCATCTGGTAGGTCTGCTGCCTCGTAGGCTTCCTGAATCAGTTGGGCCACGTGCTTGACTTCCGCTGCTCCATGCAATCCCGTGCGCAGTTGAATCATACAGGCTGGGCAACTCGTGGCCACAACCTCGGCCCCACTCTGTTCGACGGCCCGCCGCTTGCGCTCGACAATGCGCTGCGACGTCTCAAAATCTTTCACGAGATAGGTCCCGGCTCCACCCGCGCAGCGATCGGCGTCCGGCATCTCGACATACTCGACGCCCGGCAAGCCTCGCAGAATCGCACGAGGCTCCTTGGTCACTCCCGCAGCTCGCAGATGGCAGGAGGAATGATAGGCTACCTTGCACCTCGTGGCCTGCTGACTGGCCATGGCCGGTTTCACCGGCGATTGCGACACAAACTCCGAAATATGTGTGACCCGTTTGGCCAAGGCCTGGGCCGCTGCTTGCTCCGGTTCACCGGCAAACAAGGTGGGATAGTCCTTCAGCATGAGGGTGCAGGAGGCACATCCGGTCACCACCTTGTCGTACCCTGCCATGGACGCGAGATTGATCCGTGCCCCTTCTTTGGCCAACGCGCGATGCCCATAGGTTTCGATCGGCGTCCCGGAACAACGTTGCTGCGGCAGATCCGGCTCGACCCCATGTTTTCGCAGCACGGCAATCACGGCATCCCCCACCCCATCGTCGAAGTAGTTGGCCGCGCAGCCATGGAAATAGGCCACAGGGGAGCGAGCAGCTTGCCCGACCTGGGGAATCAGTTCGGGGTAGCGGTCACGGAGTTGTCGCCAGGCCAGTCGAGGCATCACAAGATGAGCCGAGAATCTTGCCGTCTTAGCGAGACCACGCATGAACGGCTTCGTCAGAAGATCGAGTAGACGCCGCATCAAAGGCCGATCCCATATTGATTGATATTTCGCGAGAAACTTTAATAATCGCTCGAACTGCGCTGTTTTTGCATGGAAACGAAAAATGACACCTGCCATCTTGTTCGGGTGCTCAGCGCGCCGGTCCAGAATGAGTTGGGATACATCGACGCCGGCCGGACAGGCCGTACGGCAGGACTTACAATTGAGACAGGCCTCCACGACTCGCTTCGAATTGAGATAGCTATAATTCTTATCGGTGACGATCTCGAACCAACCCCGCGAGCTCATGTCTTCCGATTGAAAGACATCGTAGACAGGGCAGACGGCGTTACACTTGGCGCAGGTCGCACAGGGTTTCGACAATCGCACATGGTCGATATGGTCCGTGAAGGGCCGGTCGCTGATCTTGATGCCGGGGTTGAGCATCCCAGAGGGATCGAAGCTCTGTTTCACACGCACAAACAGGTCGTACAGCTCCGGGCCGAACATCGTCCGGACGTATTCGGCGCGCACCCGGCCATCTCCATGCTCCCCGCAGATCGAGCCACCGAAGCGACCCAATACCGTTTGGTGAATCTCGTGATAGCCCTGCACCATCTTCTGGAAATCGTTTTGGTCGTTCACGTCGAGCAAGGGAATGATGTGGGCATTCCCATTCCCGATATGACCGAAAATCGCGACTGGCACGCGCTGGCCCGCGAAGAACTCTTCCAGATAACGGATAAGTTCGCTGATCCGTTCAGCCGGCACCACCACGTCGTCGACGAAGTTAATAGGCTTCTTCCGGGGATCGAATCGATAGAGCGTGGGATAAAGGGCCTTGCGGGCCTTCCACAATTGCTCCCGTTGTTCAGGATCGAAGGCGATCACAGGATCGGACGTGAGGCGATAGCGGCGACAGATCTCAGTCATGCGCTTGGCCTGGGCGGGGAGATCGGGCCCTGCGACGTCAGCATCCAACTCCACCAAAAGGGTAGCGGCCGCTTCTGCCGGGATGCCGTGCTTCGCCCGTCCGATCAAATTGAGTGTGTTGGCATCCATCACTTCCAACGCGCTCGGACTCAACTCCAACAGCTTCGGCACCGCATCACCCACATCTTCCAAGCGGTGAAAATGGATCAGAGCCGTGAGAGTCGCGCGAGGTTTCTTGACCAGTCTAATCGTCGCTTCGCTGATCAGACCAAGCGTGCCCTCGCTGCCGACAAAAAGTTTTGGAAGATCGAAGCAGCCTCGTGCAAGCCCATCGGCGAGACCGAAGAGATTGTAGCCACAACTGTTCTTGCTGACAGTCGGACGTCTCTGCGCGATTAGCGTGGCATTTTCCTGTAGCAGCAACTGCAGTTCACGAAGTGACCTATGCGTCTTCAGCAGATCGGCGCAGTTCGGATCGCTGAGCCCATAGGCCCTGGCATCCAGCCACTCACCAGACTGCAGGCAGACACGGAGCGCCGCCACATTATCCTTGACGGCGCCGTAACGCAGCGTGTGGGGGCCGGATGAGTTGTTCGCCAACATCCCTCCGAGCTTGCACATGTCGCCGCTCGAGGGATCGGGACCGAAGAGCAGCTCATCGCGCACCAGCTGCTTGTTGAGTTCCGCCAGTACGATCCCCGGCTGCACCCGAGCCCATCGCTCTTCCGAATTCAGCTCCAGAACCCGATTCAGGCGTGAGACGTCCAGAATGATCCCGGACCCGATCGCCGAGCCGGTCAGATTCGTTCCAGCAGCACGCGGCGTCAGCGGGATGCCTCGCTGCACGGCGTAACGCACCGTGGCGACTATGTCTTCCTCGGACTCCACGAGCACGACCGCCTGAGGCGCCATCCGGTAGATGCTCGCATCCACCGCGTAGGCGGTGAGAGTCGCATAGTCGTCCTTTACTTTATCGACACCTACCGCGGCGCGGAGGTCGGAGGCCATGGCGTGGGAACGTTCAGGCAGAATGAGAGTTGGCGCGGTCATAGTTGAATGGATCGCTCATTCTAAATGGACTCTTGAGACCAGCACAAGTCTACTTATGGCACAGCGCACGACAGGCGGGACGAGCGAGACAGGCGAGATGTTCTCAAGGCTGAAGACTGAAGTGTTTGGAACACCGATCCCCGACCTTCAGCCTTCGGACCTCGCCTTTCTCGCACGTCTCGCGTGTCACGCGCCACGGTGCGTGGCGCTGGCGGACTTTTTCAGCATCCTGATAAGATATCGCGCCAATAGGAGCTTGTATCCGTGACACGTCCCACCCTCTACCTCTCGCGCCTCCTCCCCGATCCCGTGATGGCCATCGTGCGGGAGCGGTTCCAGCTGGTACAGAATCCTCACGACGCGTTGCCCGCTCCATCGGTACTTCGTGAGGGACTCTGCCAAGCCGACGCCGCGATCGTCACCCTGGGCGATTTCATTGATGCAGAAACGATACGTGCAGCCACTCGGCTGAAGATTCTGGCAAACTATGCCGTCGGGTACAACAACATCGATCTTGCCGTCGCGGGAGCGCGTGGTCTGATCGTCACGAATACTCCTGACGTCTTGACTGATGCCACCGCAGATCTGACTTGGGCCTTGCTCCTGGCGACAGCACGCCACGTCGCCGAAGGCGACGCCCTTGTTCGATCCGGTCGTTGGACTGGATGGAGTCCCACACAACTCTTGGGAGCGGAAGTCTCGGGCAAGACACTGGGGATAATCGGTATGGGACGGATCGGGCAAGCGGTGGCCCATCGCGCCGTAGGGTTTCGCATGCCGGTGCGTTATCACACACGTCAAACACAAGCGACCCCCTCTCTTCCTCGCGAGTGGGAGCGCCGATCACTTCAAGATATCCTCAGGGAAGCCGATGTCGTGACGATCCATGTGCCTCTCACGGCGGCCACCTACCATCTGATCGGCGCGCGCGAATTGGCCTGGATGCGCCCCACGGCCTTCCTCATCAATACCGCGCGTGGTTCGATCGTCGATGAAGGAGCGTTGGTCGACGCCCTAAAGGCAGGAATCATCGCCGGCGCGGGACTCGATGTCTATGAACAGGAACCGGCCACCCACCCAGAGCTGGCAAAGTTGAGGCAAGTGGTGCTACTTCCCCATCTGGGTTCCGCCACATTGCATGCACGAGTTCAGATGGGGTTGGTCTGTTTGAAAAATATTCAAGCGGTGCTAGACGGTCGTCCGGCCCCAAACCAAGTTCAGTAGCCCGCGTGAAGCGCGAGACTGGCGGGAAAGGCGCGATCCGAAGGCCGGGGATCGATGTTCCGAACACTTCAGTCTTCAGCCTTGAGACCGCCTCACCCGTCCCGCTTTTCTCGCGAGTCTCGCGCGGATCACGGATGGCTAATTTGCGTAGCGAATGGCGGAGATAGGCCCATCTGTGGCCCTGTGTGCGCGAGCTGATTCAAGTCGTTGCGGCACGTCGTGAAAGGTCGGAATCGATTCGTACATTGCGGCAGCCTGACTCCACTGTTCTTGGGCTTCATAGAGTAAGCCGAGTTCATAGCGAATGGCTTGCGCCTTGGCTCCTTGGCACTTCGGGTCCTTCAGCAGCAGCTCGAGCTGTGCACTCGCCGACTGGCATTCTCCCTTTTCTTTCAAGCAGACCGCGATCATGAGACAGGAATCCGAGAAAAAGTTGTGGCTCTTCATCGAGAAGCAAAATTCTTCCTTTGCTTCGTCCAGCAACCCCATGTTCTTGTAGGCCACTCCCAGCATGTAGTGGGTCTCCGGGTCAATCTCGTTACCGGGCAAAGCAGAAACCGGCGTCTCTGCGGCAGGTACTGGCGTCTGCGGCTTCGGTGAAAATGTCGAGGCCCATTTGGCGACCAACGGGCTGGCCGGGGCTAGTTCTTTGACTTTCGCATAGAGACTCGCCGGTTGAGTTGAACTCTTATCGTTTGGATGCACCAGGAGCAATTCGAGGGCGCGGGAATATTGCAAGGCTGCGCCGGCGGTATCGCCCTTAGCCTCAAGCAGGGAGCCGAACAGTTCTCGCGCCTCTGCATGATCTGGCTGCGCTGTGACCAAGCGACTGAGCCATTCTTCCGCCACAGCCTGCTGGCCGGCCTCCACATAGGCTTGGAACTGCTCGCTCGTCGAGAGGACTGGCGAGAGGGGAGCAACTGAGTCTGCCCCTTGCGACGCCGGCCCCCATTGCTGGTCCGGCTCGGCATTCGCCAACGAAAACCCGCTACCCGGCGTAACCGGTTTTGATTCTGCAGACTGTGACGGCGCCGATTGGGCCAGTGTAGGTTTCGGCTCAGCGAGTGAGAAATGCCTATCTTGTAGCGAGGCGGTCTTGGAGGTCAATTTCCAGGGATCGTCGGGCGCTGCTCCGGTCCATGAAAAGTCGGGCGAACTCTGTGGCGCCGCAGGCGCGGGCGTTTCAACGGAGTTCTTGCCGTTCATCAGCGCAGAGAGCTTCGGGAGAATGGGATTGTCCGGCGCGAGCGACTTGACCTTCTCAAACAATTCTTCGTGGAGAGTCGGCATGCCGGGTTCTGGATGCTGGAGCAGCAGCTCGATGGCCTTCCCATAGCGGGTTACCGCGTTGGCCACATCTCCCTTTTCTTCATATAGCTCACCATAGAGCTCGAGGATCGGTACGGAGTTTGGTTCGATGGCCAGAAATTCGACAATCAACGACTCGGCCTGCCCATAATGTTGGGCGCGCAAGGCCGCCCCAGCAAGGTAGCGATATTCGCCGAGCGCCACCTGAATATCTCCGCGTCGCAGATGCAACTTGGCGAGCAATTGACAGACCTCCGGGTTGCCGGGCTCTTTGGTCAGCAATTGATTGAGAATGGCTTCAGCCCCGGCAAATTGTTTTTCTTCGATGCGGCGGGTGGCTTCCGACAGCATATCGAGCGGCTCGGCACTCTTGAGCGGGCCTCCTGCAGAACCGGCTTCCGTCTTGGCGTCTCGGCCAGGATTCCCGCCGGTCTTATTGAAATGTTCGATGAACTGGGCGGCCTCACTGTTGGCAGGATCGATCCGCAACACGGCTTGATATGCATCCTTAGCCTCAGCATAGCGTTGCTGCGCTGACCGCTCCCGCCCTAACTGCAAATAGACTTTCGTGGCTTCGTCCTGCATGTTTTCTTGCAGGCACAATTCCGCCACCCGCTGCTGGGCATCCAGATTTGAGGGATCCTGGCTGACGATCTTCTTATAGATTTCCAGCGCGGCTTTGCTTTTTCCCGCTTTGAGGTAGTGTTTCCCGAGGGTGAGATAATCTTGGACCGCGCTACTCAGCAGACCTCGTTCCGCATTGAGATCTCCCAGATGCTGGAACACATCGTACCGTGAAGGATCAAGCTTCAAGACCTTCTTGAACGTGGCGATCGCCTTGAGGGTGGCTCCTTCGGCACGGAAGGCATTGGCCGCCTGCATAAAGGCCACCACGGCATCGTTGGTGGCATTGCGTTTGAGGTGTAACTCCCCGATTGAATTGAAGATACTCCCATCGCCCGGCGACTCAGTGGAGAGTTTCTTCCATTCACTGATGGCAGCGTCGAATTGGCCCCGTGACGCAAAGAGCTGTGCGTTACGCAATACACTACTGCGTTCGATCGCCAAGTCAAACCTCCACAACGTTCAAACGCTAACAGTGTCCATGGGCATTGTCAACGAAATGGGGCATTTGGATGAGGTATACTTATCAGAAATACAAAGGCCTGCCCCGACATGAAAGGCAGGCCTTCCTGTGACACAATCCCGCAGAATGAAGATGTCAGGGCTCGGCGACGGCCATCTTCAAGACGTTCGAAGCCTGAGGACCCTTTGCGCCTTGTACGACCTCGAACTCGACGCTTTCGCCCTCTTTCAAGGTCTTGAATCCTTCTCCTTGCAGCGCGGAGTAATGTACGAAGACATCATCTCCGCTCTCAAGGCGAATGAACCCAAATCCCTTGCGATCGTTGAACCATTTAACCGTACCTTTTGTTTTCACAAGACACTCCTTTCCTCAACGACCACGCCTAGTTACGTGGCCGGCCTCGGAACCCAGTTGGCGACATACATGATGCGGAAAAAAGATAGGAAGAAAAGCAGGCTTGACTGACGGGTTCATTGAAGAGACAAAATCGATCACGAAACCCATCTCGGTTACAATTCGCGCAGCATGTACCACGGCGTTTCAAATCTTGTCAAGCCATTCTTTGGTCGCATGCTCGCCGGCGTGAGGTAGACAAGCCTCGCCCGCTCACCTATAGTGTCGCATCGGGCTAGGAGCGTGATTCTTCGAATGTTTCTACGAACGCTGCTGGATCGCTATATCTTCACTGAACTCCTCTCCCCCTTTAGTGTCAGCCTCGGCGCACTGTGTTTTGTGATGCTGACACGGGAACTCCTGCGCTTAGTTGAGCTGTTGGTTTCCAAAGGCGTCGGAATCCTGGCAGTTTTGCAAGTGTTTGCCAATCTGATGCCGTCGTTCCTCGTGTTGACCCTTCCGATCGCCGGGATCATCGCCTCGATCACCGCCTTCGGACGGCTGTCCTTCGACAAAGAATTGGTGGCGATGCAGACTGCGGGCTTGAGCCTCATCCGCCTGGCTCGTCCCGTGCTGCTCTTTGCTCTGCTTGTGTTCGGGTTAACCCTGTGGTTGGCGCAGTGGGGGCAACCCTGGAGTTCCCTGAACCTCAAGAAAGTGGCGCTGAATCTCCTGCGGGATCAGCTGGTGCTGGCGTTGGAACGAGGAACATTTAACGAGCCCATCCCCAAGATGATGATCTATGTCCCAGATGGAGATCCTAAACAAGCCACGACTGGTATCTTCGTCTCCGACGAGCGAAACGCAGATGATCCCCGTATCATCGTAGCCCAGCAGTTTGAGGTCTTAATGGATGCCTCCACCGATCAGGTAGCCTTACGGCTCCACCACGGAGTCATTCATAGCCGACCGAACCAGGCAGATCAATATGAACAAGCGTCCTTTGCCAGTTACGATCTGAAACTCTCGCTCAATCAAAGCGGCTACTCAGCCACGGAAGAGCGTCCGTCGTATGACGCCATTATTGCCCAGCTCACACAATCCCAATGGCGCGATCCGGGCGCCCTCCGGCGGCTGATGGAGTATTATAAAGATCTGGCCTTTCCGACCGCCTCGCTGGTATTTTGCCTGCTAGGCGTCCCGGTGGGCATCGCGTCAAAACGATCCGGTCGAATCGGTGGATTTGCTGTCGGTGTGTCAGTCATCATCATCTACTACGTGCTCAACGTCGCCTGCGAATTTCTGGTCACGACGGCGCATTTGCCGCCCTTTGCCGGAGCCTGGCTACCGAACGGCATTTTCTTTTTCATCACCATCGGGTGGTTTTACAAGATGAGTCGCCAGTAACCCTATGACCATTCTCTTCCGCTATCTCCTTCGCGAATTCGGAAAAATTTTCACGATGTGTTTTAGCGGGTTGATGACGATCTACCTCGTCATCGACTTCTTCGAGAAAGTACGCCGTTTCCTGCGCTATGATGCCGACTGGCTCGACATCCTGACATATTTTTTCCTCAAGACTCCTGCGATTTCATACCAAATCGCACCGCTGGCCATTCTGATGGCCACATTGCTCACATTTGGATTGCTCTCCCGCAGCCACGAAATTACGGCCATGCGCAGTTGCGGTATCAGTTTACGATGGATCATCACCCCCTTTATCTTCTTTGCCACAGGAATCACCCTTGTGCTCTTGCTCTTCAGTTCTGCCGTCATCCCGCTGGCTGCCGGCAAGTCCGAAGAGATTCGGACCACACGCATCGAAAAAAAATCACCCGCCTCAGCCGTGATCCTCAAGCAGCCCTGGACAAGAGTCGGGACCGACAGCCTGATGCAGGTCACGAGCGTCTCCGTCGGCGGGGAACTCTTGGGCGGCGTGCGTCTCTTTCAGTTCGACCGCAACTTCCAATTAGCTGACATGACCGAAGCAGACGAAGGCCGCTATGCTGACTCCACATGGACGCTGTATCAAGGACGGCGCCGACAATTTTCCCCCGATGGGACCGTAACGACTACCGTATTCGACCGCCAAGCCATTGTAATGACTCTTATCCCCGCTGACTTCACCACGTGGCTCGCTGGCGACTCCGAGTTAATGACGTTCCACGATATCCGGTCCTACTCCAGACGTCGGCCGCAACAAGGCGCACAAGCCGCACGGCTTCAGACAGACTATTACAGTCGAATCGCGTTTCCGTTCGTCACCGTGATCATGGTCCTGGTCGGTATTGCGCTGAGTCTCAGACGGAGTGGCGCCAGAGGAGGAGGCATGGCAATAGGCATCGGGCAGGCACTCGCCATTGGCTTCTGCTACTGGACGACACATTCCATCACGATTGCACTCGGCCGTGGCGGGGCCCTGACACCTTGGATCGCCGGTTGGATGGCAAATGTTCTCTTCATGAGTTATGGCCTCTATCTGATGATCAAGGTGCGCTACTAGCAGACCGTGATGCGTGACGCGCGAGACATGCGAGAAAGGCGCGACGTGCGTGATCCAAGTTAGAAGTTCCGGAAGCCTCAAACTTCGGACCTCGAACCCTCATCCATCTCGCTCGTCTCGCCAGTCCCGTCCGTCTCGCGTGGCCACTGGTTGACTGATCTCGGCGCTTCCGGTAAGTAGAGACCAAAACGTTCCCGAAAGGATTTCAGCAAGATGCGCTCGCGTGTCGTCGTTACAGGGTTGGGTATCGTCTCTCCCATTGGCATCGGGGTCAGTGATTTTTGGAAAGCCGCCCTCGCCGGTCAATCCGGCATCTCGGCGATTACGTCGTTTGACCCGTTTCCCATGGACGGCTACCGCTCCAAGATCGCAGGACAGGTGCGTGACTTCACGGTCGAACGGTTTGTCGACTCAGTCCATGGCGAACGCGTGGACCGCTATGCCCAGTTTGCCCTCGTGGCGGTGAAGGAAGCGCTGGCCGACTCGGGCCTCCAGATGGCGAAGGAGAACCCCCACCGCGTCGGGGTCATCGTGGGAGCCGGCATGGGCGGGATGATGATGGGCGAACGTGAAATCACGCAGCTCTACCAGCAGCAGAAACCTCATCGCGTCCATCCCAACTTTATTCCCGTCATCACCCTCAATTCGGCCTCCGGTATTATTGCGATGGCCTATGGCGCCAAGGGCCCCAACCTGACCATCTCGACCGCCTGCTCCTCCAGCGCCCATGCACTCGGACAAGCGCTCCACTGTATCCGCGAGGGCCGTGCCGATGTCGTGATTACCGTGGGAGCCGACGCCAGCATTACCCCTCTCGTCTTCGCCGGATTTTGTTCCCTGCGTGCGCTCTCGTCCAAATTCAACGATCACCCGGAGAAGGCCTCTCGGCCCTTCGATCGTTTGCGAGACGGTTTCATCATGGGAGAAGGCGCCGGGACACTTATCCTGGAATCGGCCGCGCATGCCAAGAGACGCAAGGCGAGAGTTTATGCTGAAATTGCGGGCTACGCCGCCACCAGCGAGGCATATCACATGGTCATCCCTCGTGAAGATGGCCTGGAGGTGGCCCATACGATGCGGCTTGCCCTTGGGGATGCCGGCGTGACTCCGGCACAAGTGGATTACATCAATGCGCACGCTACGTCGACGGCCATCGGCGACGCCGTCGAAGTCAGGGCGATTCGACGACTCTTTAAATCGCGCGCGGACAAGATTACCATCAGCGCCACCAAGTCGCTGATCGGCCACACGCTGGGCGCCGCTGGTGCAATCGGGGGCATCGCCTCGGTGCTGGCCCTTCACACGGGCCAGATTCATCCAACCGCCAACTATGATGACCCAGATCCGGCTTGTGCGCTGGCAGGACTCTCTCGATCAGCGCAGGAGCGTCGTGTGAAGGTGGCCTTGCTGAATGCCTTTGGATTTGGCAGCAACAACGCCGCTGTGGTATTCAAACGCGTGAAACGTAAAATGTGAAACGTTTCAGAGGAAGAGCACTCGGCATTCCGACGGTTCACGTTTCACGGATGGTGGTTTTTCTAGCAACCGGCAAGAGAACGACGGCGAGCATCAGCCGATGGCAACCGATCCCAGCATATCGTTGAAAATCCGTACAGCCTTGGCTCAGTACCTGAAACGCGATCCGGCCACGATACTGACCACACAGCATCTGCGTGATGATTTAGGTCTCGACTCTATGGCGGTGATCGAACTGCTGTATCGCATCGAGGAGGCCTTCGATCTCCAGATCCCCGACCAAGACCTGGTGGGGCTGACGAACGTCGGCCATGTCGTGAGTTATGTGGAAGAGAGGTTGGGAAAAACGGCCTCGCCCGCCCCGACCAAGAAACCAACAAAGCCGTCGAAGCAAAAAGGCAAGAAGAAATCCTAATCCATATGGCGATGCGGGCACGCATTCCTATCTCATTGGCACAGATCCACGGCGTAGTCGGCGGAGAACTTGTGGGGTCGCCACAAGCCACCGTCACGAGCCTAGCCGGCTTTGAAGAGGCAGGCCCGAACGATCTGACCTTCGTCACCGGGGATCGGATGCTTAAGACGAGCGGGCCTACCGCTGCCGGAGCACTCCTCGCCCATCGGCGTCTTGTTGAGATCGCCAATCCCCACATCGTAGTCGCCAATCCCTCACTGGCCTTTGCGCAGATCGCACAGACTTTCTTTTGCCCCGTCTCTCCTCCCCGTGGCATTGCCGCGGCCATCGTCCGTGGCGTTGACACTCAGGTCGGTTCCGATGTCTCGATCTGGCCGGGAGTGACCCTGGGAGACCGGGTCACGATTGGTGCGCGAGTGACACTCTATCCCGGTGTTTTTGTCGGCGACGATACGACGATCGGGGACGATACGCTGTTGTATCCCAACGTCGTCGTCAGGGAAGGCTGTAGGATCGGAGCGCGGGTGATTATTCACAGTGGCACGGTGATCGGAAGCGACGGATTCGGCTATGTGCAGGACCATGGACGGCATTACAAAATTCCTCAGCTCGGCGGAGTTACGATCGAGGATGACGTTGAACTCGGGGCGAATGTCACAGTCGACCGAGCCACCCTCGGCCAAACGGTCATCAAGCAGGGCACCAAGGTCGACAATCTGGTCCAGATCGCCCATAACGTGACGATCGGTGCCCATTCAATCCTAGTGGCACAAGTCGGGATCGCCGGCAGTACTCGCGTAGGGCATCATGTCATGATCGGTGGACAGGCAGGGCTGTCAGACCACATCGTCATCGGAGATCAGGTCATGATAGCCGCTCGCGCAGGTGTCAACCGCGGCCTCGAACCCAACCAGATCGTGTCAGGAGCTCCCGTGATGCCGCATGAAGTCTGGGTGAAGGCCCAAGCCGTGATTCCACGACTTCCTGAACTCCGGCAGGCCGTACGCACACTGGAAGAACGGATGAAGCAGCTTGAAACATCGCGCTCGGCTCCTCACGCCTCGAAGGCGAAGTCCAGGAAAAAGAACGCAAGGGGTGAAGGGTAAGGGGTGAGGCGGTAGGAAGAATGTTGAATTTTGAATAATGAATGTTCCAAGGTGGATGGTCGGGCGACAAATTCCTGAATCCCTTCAGCATGTCGCGCTCTTCGCGCGTCACGCGGCACGGTCTTTCGTGCTAGTCCACAACTCCACGCCAACAGAACAATTTGGCCCAGTAGAATCCCGCCCAGGGTACCAACACAGCCGGGAGCGGATCTAGGTCGCCACGTACAATGGCCACGGCTGATGCGCCGAAGATCAGAGTCGCTCCGGCAACGGAGATCGCGGTGACAAACGCACGCCCAGGGTGCTCGATCGACAGCACCTCCGGCTCGGCCTTGGCCTTCCTGTTGCGTTGAGCCACAGCTGTCCGCATCCGTGCTGCATACACCTCGGGAAAGGCCGTAAAGAGATAGCGGTGATAACGTGCCTGCCCGAACCCACAGGCCGCTCCGACCGCGATCAAGATTGAGCTGGTGAGAAACGTCACCCAGCTGTAGGTATGGTTCACCAGCAGTTGATAGCCGAGTGATCCCACCCCTCCGACCATGCAGACTAGTCCGATCGTTCCGGCAGGGAGGAGGATATGGGACCGGACATAGTTACGAGCTTGCTCATCAATCTTCTCCGGACGCAACACCGTCACAAGTTTCGGCATCGATACGTTCTCCGACCATTTCTGCTGCCAGACTTCTCGTCCTCGACAAGAAAAGGCAGTAAGCCGGGGGCATCATACCATCCTTCCACGGCTTGTTACATGGACGAGGAAAGGAGATTAGGCGTCTGCGTGGGGTCTGATCGAGCAGGACGCTTAACTCCCTTGACTAGATGAGAAGTTGTGGATGACATATGAGCAACGGTAGACGGCATACCTGATTTTCATGTCATAGGCACCCATCGGCTTACTTAATGGTGCGAAGGCGGGCGTCGGCACCGAAACGGCTCTCTCTGACAGGCCTTCAACCGTCATCCGCTTGAAGCTCCGCGATGGAAAAGGCGACAGTGAGGCAAGACATTGGCACCCTCACTGTCGGTGTCCACAAAAGGTGTGTATGATTTGTGGATAACCATGTGGATGAGCGACCAATACCATCCCGTACCACAGCACCTCGCAGATTGCCTAATCGGTAGGCAGCACAATCCGTGGAATTTCACCGAGATGCAATTTTTCAGCAGAATCTTGTATGGGAGAAGAGCGCAGATTCCGCACGACTCGGAAGATTCTTTAAGAGTCGAGCGCACAGAAGTGTGCAGAGTCATAGGAGGTGCGAGACTAGCGAGAAAAGCGGGATGAGGGAGTGGTCAGAAGACGGAAGTGTTCGGAACATCGATCCCCGACCTTCAGCCTTAGGACCGCGCCTGTCGCGCTAAGCCTGCCCGTCGCGCGCTTGAGAAGCCGGCAGGATATCACTGATGGCTGATCGTTCGACGCGTCCAATATTGCCCCACTGTTCCGCCATCGGAATCAAGGCATGAATTCTCGTCTCGACCGTTCCCAGGCGCTGTGTCAACGTCGACGTTTTTCGATAGGCCGCAACCATGAGAAAGGATCGCAGACCTTGCAAAAACATCGTGATCATCGTTGCCTGCACATGGCCGGCCAGATCGAAGAGGGCCTCGACCTGTTCGAGAATCGGATCGAGCTGAGACGCCGTGATGAAATCCGTCGCCCCACTCGCTCGTATATTCGCAAGAGTGAGACTGATGATCGGAACCCGCCGACGGACTTCTTGAAGAAACTCTTCGTCGAGTCGGTCAAGTTCAGTTAGGATGCGCCCGACTCCGGCGACATCAAGATGATCAGCCTCCCGCTCGGCTCGCTGAATCACCGCCTCCAACACATCGCGGGCCGGCTGCATCGACCGGGCACGAGCGCGCTGCAGGTCCCGCAGGGCATGAATGAGCGGGACGTTGGAGCTCACGCTGAGCGGAGCCTGTAACTGGGGAACATCGGGTAACTCAGTCACGATGGCAGAAAGAGCCTGCTCGGATTCGCTCACCTGGTCCACAGGAACGTCATCAGTTCCAGCATGGTCGTCCTCGTGGTCTCCTGCTAAGCGACGCACGGCCAGACTGATCCGATCCAACCCCTCCTGAAGCGACTGGAGCGCCACCGTCATCGCACGTGGTTCTTGGCGTCCCACATCGTGGAGAATCGGAAGCAGATTTGAGGCCATCTGCTCGATAGCCCGGAGCTGCACCGTCGACGCAGACTTGGCAAGATTAGTAATGCCGTGCAAGAGAATCCCGTAGAGCTTCGGACGCACCGTTCCGTTGGTCCCTTCAGCGAGCTGTTTCACCGCCATCTGAATTTGAGCCAGCCATTGATGCGCTTCGAGGGCGAATAACCCGATCACTTCCTTTTCAAAACTCGCATCCACAAAATCCTGCACCGGAGGTTGACTTACCCATCGATGTTCGTCCGAGAGCGACGCAGCCCCGCCTACTGGCGCAGAAGTCCTGGACTCGACGGCACCTTGGATCGCACTCGTGATAGCATCCAAGCCTTCCAAAAGCGCTGTAAATTGATCGGATGCCGAGGGGACTACCCCGGATGTCTCGCCGTGGGTCGCATCCGCTGGAAACGATACTCGTGCGATGTCAGGAGGCTCCAGTGTTTCGATGATCGACACGAGCGGAGTGAGGCTCAGATCGAGCTGCCGTCCCTCCTGGCCTCGGGTCGTATCACCCTGGATCCACACGACCGGCCGGAGTGGATAGCGCATATTGACGCGCATGACAGACCCGACTTCGCCGGTGGTCAATCGTACCGAGGTACCCAGCGGATAGGCCGACAGCTGTTCGACCAAGGCTTTGACGATCTCACGAGGAAACGCCGTCCGTTCCGCCACCATCAATTCTCGCACTGCTTCGTGCGGAAAGAATCGGCGGCGATACCCGCGCGGGCTCACGAGGGCATCAAAGACATCCACCACGCCAATGATTTGGGCAAACTCGCTGATCTGCCGCCCCTTCAGCTTGTTCGGATACCCCTGCCCGTTCCACCGCTCATGCGCTTGGCGCACCACTTGTGCCAGCCAGTCGTATTTCGGACCCGCCTTTCGAATTGCCTCATAGCCGAGTTCGGGATGCTGTTCAATGAGCGTACGTTCATCATGAGTCAACCGGCCCGACTTAGTGATCAGCGACTGCGGCACGGCAAAGAGACCGATGTCGTGAAGGAGCCCCGCAAAGGTGAGCTGTTCCAATTCTTTTCCGTGATATCCTAGTCCGGTACCAACCTTTGTCGCCAAAATTGCGACATTCACGAGATTCGTAATCAGCGGAGGGCCTGCAGGACCGCTCATAGCCTGAACGAGCAATTGATCACTTCTTTTGAGCGTCTCCGCTATCCCCGTCGCCAGGGCAGACAAGGCCTTCAAGTCGAGTTCGTCTTGCCGTTGCACGGCAAGAGCCACGCCCGTCAATTGTTCCTGCGCAATGCGATACCAGTCTGTCGTGCTGTATTCGTTCATGGCTTGAGATTGTCCTCGCGGAACATTCGACCATACATCATATGATTTGCTCGACCCGCTGAACAAGCCGGTCATCGACTTGTGAAACGTGCTCGACAGGCACGGTCCGAAGGCCGAAGGTCGGGGTTCGAAGTTCCGAACACTTCAGTCTTCAGACCATCTCGTCCGTCCCGTTTTTCTCGCCAGACTCGCAGGAAACGCGCATTTGGGCGCGTCGGTTACGCGTGGCTGGCGGGGAGCAAATCATCGATCGCGGCACGTTGGGCCCGTCCATGCTCCACCCACTGACGGATGACACCGCCCATCACGTGCAGCCGCGCCTTCACCGATTCCACCCGTGTGGCAGCCAAAAGCACTCGACGTTGCGACACCACGGTCAGCAGACTGTGCAGACCTATGAAAAACATCATGGCCGATCCCGCATTCACCTGCTGCGCTTCCGTGCGCAGAAGTGCGACGTCTTGAAGAGAGGCTTCGAGGGCCGTCATGCGTGAGGATGCCTCACCCTCGTCCATCTTGAGGGCACTCATCTTCTTAACGATCTCGGGCACCCGCTCGTCAATCGCTTTCAGAAACGACTCTTCCGCTTCGGACATCCGCGAAAGATATCCTTGAATGACCGTGGCATCGATACGTTCGACACCGGCCTGAACCTGCCCTTCCATCTGCTCGATCAGGTTTCGGATAAGGTTGCGCCCGGACGCAATATCGGAAGGCTGTTTTTTTTGTAGTTCCTGAAGCGCTTGCAGAAACTCCCCAGGAGAGAGACTTGCGTAAACCGCCTCAGCCGCCGTACCACTCCCGTCGTCTTCAAAGGAGATGCCCGTCGCACGGGTCAACGCCGTATGGATCTGTCCAAGCTGTTTACAGAGCGAAAGAAAGTCCTGAACAGCGAGCGCCTTCTGGGGGTCCTGGAGGGCTTCGATCAAGGGAATCGCCGCGAAACTGGCTTGCTCGACGTCAGGAAGATTGATCGTGGCAGCGGTCCCGCCGAGATTCATCACTCCGGACGAAATCGTCTCAATCAGCTTGGCATGCCGCTCAGGCGCCGGCCCCTGTTGCAGCTCATCAAGAGCGACATGAATGTTCTGGAGCCATTCATGCGCTTCCTGAACAAAGATATCGATCAGCTCTTTCTGAAAATCGTCTGTGTTGTCGGCAGCCATGACATCAGTCCCTCAGGACAGTGACGGTCCACGAGAATGGATCGTACAAGATCAGGGCCGTCGTTTTCCGCTTCCCAGCTGAGAAGCCAATCCCGCAATCTCGCCAAGTTTTGTCGCCATCTCTTCAAACCGCTTGGTGGCTTGCTCGGCCGCTTGTTCAGTTTCAGATACGTGCTTCGCCAGAAGACTATTTCGTTCTCGTTCCGTCTGAAGCAGTGTTTCAAATTCCTGGGCTTTCTGCGAAGCGCGTTCAGCCTCGGAAACACGCGCGGCAAGACCCTTGCTTTTTTCCTGTTCAGCAGCGAGAGCTTGTTCTAACGTGCGCACTCGTCCAGCAACCTGTTCACTCTCGGCCACACGATGAGTCAAATCGCTCGTACGCTCCTGCTCTTTCGCAAGTCGTTGCGCCAAGTCCTGAGACCGAGTCACGGATTCTTCCATCGCGGTCATCGTTTGAACCAGTTGCGCAGCTGCCTGGCGCTCGGCATTGAGAGTCGCCTCCAGCTCTTGGACACGACTTGCGTTCTTCTGCAGCTCCGATAGACGCGTTGCTTGTTGGGCGCTGCCTTCCCGTTCTTTCTGAAGAGCCGCCTCCAGCTCCTGCACCCGAGCGGTAACACTGTCAGCCTCTGCGAGTTTTATCTTCAGCTGGGCAGTCTGTTCACGTTCCCTTGCTAGCATCGACTCGAGTTCCTTGACACTACCCAACAGTCCTTCGAGTTGCGCCACTTGCTGTGTACTGTGCGTCGCTTGATCACGTTCGGCCCGAAGTTCTTCCTCTAGCGGTTTCAATCGTGAAACTGTCACCGCCTCGAAACTCTTTGCCACAGGCGCGGCAGCGCCTTGCCGCTTGGCTAACAGCTCGAGCACGCGATCCTTGAGAGACGTGCCCTGGAACGGCTTTTTCAAAACCCCGTCGGCGTGACAGGATTCAGCCTGCTTCGTCACCTCATCGTTCACAATGCCGGAGATCAAGAGCACTGACGTGTTCACTAACGCCCGTTGCGCGCGCACAAAGGCGCAAACCTCATAGCCGCTTTTATCCGGCATAATCACGTCGGACACGACCAGGTCAGGCGTCTCTTTGGCCAAATAGGCCAAGGCCTCCTCGCCGTTCGCAGCAAGAGTGACTCCAAAGCCAGCTTCAGTCAGTAATCGTTCGGCAACTTTCCGGACCGCAATACTGTCGTCGGCAACCAACACTTTCGGCATCGCAGAGTCCTTTCCTCAGTACTCCGAACGTCTGACGGCATCCTGTCTCGATCGGCCAAGTCGCTGCAACTCTACAATAGCGACATCGTTTTCGCCAATCGTGACTGAGCCAAGCGTTTCAATATCCCCTCTGTCGTTCGGGCGAATTGCCGTCGCATCCACAGTCTCGAGAGACGGCACATCGGCGTCGATGCAGATGGCCATCGGCCCGTCGAGCTGGCGAGCCACCAGGCACAGCAATGGATCTCCCTGCACGGTGCGACTCAGTCGGGATGCCAAATCGTAGACCGGCATCACATGGTTGTCCCGCTTCAACATGGCTTGCACGAATGGAGTCCGACTCGGCACCGGAATGCTCTCAGTCCAGGGCGACACCCCTCCCACATCTTCAGTCCGTGCGGCCAGCTTCATTCCACCAACGGAAAATACCACCACATTCCACGACCGTTTCGTAGCCTGAGCGTGCTGCTGTCCATGAGCAGCCCTCAGCATGATCCACCGACCGTTGCTGGGGTCGCCGCAACCATCTGTTCCGTCTGCCTGACGGACACAGACACTACGTCGGCCAACTCTCCTAGTGCCCACGAAGGATTCAGGATCAACACCAACTGATCCTGATACAGCATCATCCCCTCAAACCAGTTTCGTTCATCGCGTTGAAACTGTGGCGGCAACGGAAGACAGTCTTTCCGTTCTACGTCCGCTAAGCCCACTACCTGCTCAACGCAAATCGCACCGTGGGAGCGGCCGGTCGAGTACAACACCGTCCTCATCTCGAGACCGGACAAGTTGGCAGCCACCGAAAGCTGTTGGGCAATATCTACCGGTTGATAGACGGTCCCCGCCGCAGTTACAGCCTGTCCGTTCCCGGCTTCTGCTTGCGTGAGAACGCCTCGAACCCCATCTGCAGGCAGGGCCATATAGCTGCCCCCCAAGCGGATGACCAAGAAACTGGCCGTCTCCACGAGCATGTCCGTCGAATTGTGACGACCTCGTAAACTCATAGGGAATACCTCTTGTGCGACTGTCCGATACCAGGGCCCACTCCAAGGTTCGAACGATTGGATCTTATTTACGCGCGGCAGCTTCTTTGCCGATACAGCGTTCAACTTCCTGAATCAAGGCCCGCTCATCTACCGGCTTGGTAACATAGGCGCTCGCTCCGATATTGAGTGCCATTTGTCGATGCTTGTCACCGGCTCGCGTCGTCATGACGATGATCGGTGTCTGCTGTGTTTGCGCTCGGCTGCGCAATCCCTGGATCACTTCATAGCCATTGAGCTTCGGCATCTCAAGATCGGTGATGATCAGCCGATAGTTGAGCGCAGACGCCTTACGGAGACCGTCTTCTCCATCTACCGCCGTATCGACTTCATACCCGGCTGTCTCCAACATCCGGCCCACGAACTTTCGGATGCTCAAGGAGTCGTCGATCAAGAGAAGCAACTGCTCCGATGCATTCGGCTCTGGAGCCTCGGCGTATGGAACAAGCGTGTCTGCCGCCGCCGTCGCGTCCGAAGGCAACTCCGGTACCGCAGTGGCGTGCGCCCCTCGCACCTTTAATCGAGCAGGGTCCAATACAAGAACCACACGCCCTTCTGGATCGATGGTGGCGCCGCCAAAGCTAGAAAGATCCAACGACTTAATCGACCCCAACGGCTTAATGACGATTTCCTGACGACCGAGCAATTCATCGACCAGCAGGCCGATCATCCCATCGGCCGTTCGCACGATGACAACCGGCTTTCCGATCTCCACCGGCACACTGCTTCGATTGAGGAGCTGCTGGAGCGGCTGCACCTCAATCGCCTCGTCACCGATATGCAAGATCGATCGTTCGCCCATCCGTTGATACACGCTGTGAGTCAACATGGTGACTTCGCGCACCGCCGGAAGAGGAATCCCGTAGCGCTCACTACCCGCTCGCACCATAAGAGCTGTTGCAATCAATAATGTAAGTGGAAGACTCAAGGTAAACTTCGTCCCCACGCCTCGAATGGATTCGACGTCGATGTGGCCGTTCATGCTTTCAATGACCCGCTTGACCACATCCATGCCGACTCCTCGCCCCGCCTGATCGTCGATCTGGTCGGCCGTTGAGAATCCCGGCACGAAAATAAACCTGATGACTTCGGATTCAGGCATCGAAGGGGCCACCTCCGGGCGGATCAGTCCTTGCTCTACCGCCTTGGCCCGGATCTTTTCGACATCGAGCCCGGCCCCATCGTCTTCCACTTCGATCAACACCGCATTCCCCCGGTGCGCCGCGTGGAGAAAAATCGTACCAGTCGCCGGCTTTCCCTTCGACACGCGATCAGCCGCAGGCTCGATCCCGTGATAGACCGCGTTGCGCACGAGGTGCACCAAAGGATCGACCAGCCGCTCCACGACGCCTGTATCGACTTCGGTATGTTCACCGGACGTGACCAACGTCACTTCTTTCCCTGTCGCGCGCGCCATCTCGCGCGTGGCCCGGCGGAATCGGGTGAACGGGGTGCCGACCGGCACCATGCGGGCCCGAGCGATTTCATCCCGCATACCGAGGGTCAGCTGTGCTAGGTGACTCATGTCTTCATGTGAACGGCGGATCGACCCGCTCAATTGCGTCATCGACTCTGAAATATCCGCCGTAACCTCGTTGATGCGTCGAGCCAAAATATTAAAATCGTCGTACTTGTCGAATTCAAGGCTGCCGAAGTCGCTGAGACTGGTGACTCCTTGAGCCGGGGCGGTCGCTGAACCGGGGGAGGCGGTCGGAAGGGTAAAGGTATGCTTCTCCGCAAACGAATGGACCGATTCGACCAGTCGGCCCTTATAGGCCAATACTTGTTGCGAGAGTTGCTCCAGCATATGCAGCCGCTGCTCGAGCCGTCCTCGACCGATGACGAGCTCACCGACCAGATTCAACAATCGTTCCAACCGATCGCGGCTGACGCGGATGACTTCGCGGTCTTCTGCGGCTTTACCGTCCGCCGTTTTACCTTCCGCCGCTTTGGCAGGTTCGATTTCCTGTTGATCGCGTGGTTCTTGGTCCACCGCCGCTTCGACAAGATGAACGGCTGAACCCGACTCCACCACCTGAGCCGCCTGTGGCTGATCCAGCTGTTTAAGTTTTTGCATCGCGACAGCAAATCGCTGCCGCAGCATGTCGAGGGACGTGGGGTCCCGCCGCATCAACATGCGTACCACATCGACCGATCGCAACAGCACGTCCGTATGCCCAGGGAGAATCTTGACGCGGCCCTCGCGCACCGCTCCCATGAAATCTTCGACATAGTGCGTCAGATCGCCGATCGACTGGAATCCAACGGTATAGGCAGACCCCTTAAGCGTATGAGCCGTTCGGAAGAGTTGATTGATCACTTCCGGGTTGTGCTGTTCCTTCTCAAGACGAAGTAGCTGACCCTCAAGAGACTCTAGGTATTCCTGTGCTTCCGGTGCAAAATAGGACAACACTTCGGCATCGAGAACCGGCAATAGATACTCATCCGTCAGCGGACTCGATGTAGAAGACGATTCCACCTCGGGGCCGGCAGATTCCTCTGGACGATCCAAGACGGCCGTCGCCACCTGAATAACCGGAGCGATCGGAGTCGTGGCCTGAGCCGTTACCGTCATCTGTTCTCCGTTGCGGATCTGCGCCAGTGCCTGAGTGACTTCCGGCACATCATGCTGTAGCTGGGCGACCTTGCCGTCGTCTCGGCGTATGAGCAATTGAATGACTTCGACGGCCCGTCCAATGACCCCGAGTACCTCCGACGAGAGGGAAATCCGTCCCTCGTGGATCGCAATCATACAATCTTCGACTGGATGGACCACATCGCCGATCACCTTGTACCCGATCGTGTGTGCAGATCCTTTGAGCGTGTGGGCGATACGGTAGAGCATATGGATGGTTTCCCCATCCTTGGAGTCCTGCCGCAGACGATGAAGTAGCGCCTCCATGGTTTGCAGATACTCGTCCGCCTCTGGGGTGAAATACGACAGGACCTCGGCATCGAGAGTCGGCATGAGATAGTCCGGCGCAAGCAATGTCGGGTTAGATGGGGCCACGGCAGGCTTAGAGGGGAGCAGTCCGACCACTTCGCCTTCCCATCGTGCACTGACCGAGGGGTCTTCAGCGCCCCCACCAGCGACGACTTTCAATTGAGACTCGAACGAGGTCGCTATCCCTCGTAAGATCTCCAAGGCCTTCGGCCAGAGGGAATCCTCTATAGACGGCGCCTCTTCCAGGGTCGATTCAAGCAACGCCCCCATCAGGGCCAACCCCTCATAGCCGTAGAGTCCTGACGCCCCTCGGATCTTATGCGCCCAGACGTACTGCTCTTGCAGTTGTGCTGGAGTCGGCACCTTCTCATCGGAGGGATGGAAGGCCTTCGTAAGCACGTCCAGCGCTTCCGACGCTTCGGCTACGAAAATATTGACTAGGCCCTGTCGGTCAAGTTCGGAACTCATCCATGTCCTTATATTACCCGGAACATCCAGAGGATACTCCCTGAAGCCGACCTAGGCTCACCCGTTCACGACCTCTGATGAACCCTCCCTTAACAGGGCCGAAGGTCGATCACCGCTGCCTTACGAATAGGCCCTTTCATCGTGTTGACTGAGATCCAAGCCTGATCGCTCTTCTTCTTCATTCACCCGCAGACCCATTATTGCATCGACGATCGCCAGAATGACTAAGGTCCCGATAAACACGAAGACTATGGTAACCAGTACGGCCATCGCCTGGATGCCCAACTGTGCCGGATTACCGAAGAACAGCCCGTCGGCCCCTGCCGAATTCACCGCCTTCGACGCGAAGAGACCGGTCGCCAGCGCGCCCCAACTGCCTCCAATTCCGTGAACGCCGACTGCATCGAGGGCGTCATCATAGCCAAACAAGGGCTTCAACATCACCGCCGTATAACACAACACACCCGCGCCAATCCCGATCCAAATCGCCGAGATCGGGCCGACGAACCCCGACGCCGGCGTGATGGCCACCAAGCCCGCCACCGCCCCGCTTGCCGCCCCCAGGGCCGACGGTTTGCCTCGATAGATCCACTCCGCGACCATCCAGGCCAGCGCCGCTGCTGCCGCCGCCGTATTGGTGGCGGTAAAGGTGCTCGTCGCCAGTGCCCCGGAGGCCAAGGCGCTGCCGGCGTTGAACCCGAACCATCCGAACCAGAGCAAGGACGCACCCATAAGGGTCATGGGCAAATTGTGCGGGGGCATATGCTCCTTGCCATGCCCCAATCGCCGCTTTACCATGATGGCGGAAGCCAGCCCCGCTATGCCCGAACTGATATGGACGACCGTCCCGCCGGCGAAGTCCAACGCCCCAAGGGTTCTGACCCATCCCCCGACCCCCCACACCCAGTGCGCGAGCGGATCGTAGATGAAGGTCGCCCACAGCAGCGTGAACAAGAGAAAACTGCTGAACTTCATCCGTTCGGCATAGGCGCCGGTAATCAGCGCCGGGGTGATCACCGCAAACATCATCTGGAAGAGCATGAAGGCCTGGTGCGGGATCGTGGCTGCATAATCAGGATTGGGCTCCACTCCAACCCCATTGAGCCCGAACCATTCGAGCCCACCGATGATGCCCCCTTTGTCCGGCCCAAAGGCAAGCGAGTAACCCCACAGCACCCACTGGATACTAATCAGAGCGAGGATAACGAAGCTCTGCAAGAACGTGGACAATGCATTCTTGGAACGTCCCATCCCTCCATAGAACAGTGCAAGACCCGGCGCGGTCATGGCCAACACCAAGGCTGTCGAGACCAACACCCAGGCCGTATCGCCGGTATCGATCTTCGGCGGTGCGGGAGCGGCTGCAGCCTCTGGAGGAGCAGCAGCCGGCGCCTCTGGAGCCGGCGCCGCCGGAGCTTGCGCCGCTACATCTGGCGCGTACAGGACCGCACCCCCTGCCAACATGGCAAGGCAGAGAAGGCCCGGTAAAATTTTTCTCATACTGCTCATATGCGATAGCATAATTGCATCCTTTCATCCCCTGCTTCAAAACGAGGTTGCCAATACGTTCTTGAAATGTTCACGCCCAGGCTATTCATAAATATTCCTGGCTAGGCCAATTTGAACTTGGCGACGGAGACCGTCAGCCCTTCGGCGAGTTTTGCCATGTCTTCGACGGTCGCACGCGCTGAGTCCGTCGCTTTTTGCGTCGCCACGGCACCGCCGGCAAAGTCCTTAATCGAGCGACCCACCTGATCCGTCGAGGCAGTTTGGTTTACCGCGGCACTGGCGATGGTCTCTGCCAGCTCCGACGAACGCTGGGCGATCCCTGAAATTTCGTTGAACACTTCACCGGTACGAAGCGCGGAGGCCGATCCGGCTTCCACTGCGTGAGTTTCCTGCTCCATGGCCACGACCGCGTCCTGCGTTTCCGTCTGAATCACCTTCACGAGGTCGGTGATTTCCCTGGTGGCTTGCGTCGAGCTTTCGGCGAGTTTTCTAACCTGGTCGGCGACGACGGCGAATCGGGCTCCGGCTTCGCCTGCGCCAGCCGCCTCGATGGCCGCGTTCAGCGCGAGCAGGTTGGTCTGATTGGCGATGTCTCGAATCGTCGACACGATGTGCGAAATTTCTAACGACCGGTCGCCGAGCGCCTTGACCTGCTTGGACATCCGTTGCACAGTAGACCGGATGCCCTGCATGTCCTGCACGGTTGCATGCACGGCCACACGGCCACGCTCCGTCGCCTGCAACACTTGCTTGGCAGATTCCGACGAGGCACCGGCGGTTTCCGAGACTTGGCGCATAGAAATGGTTAACTGTTCGACCGCGCTCAACGTCTTGACCGATTCGTCGGCTTGCTGCTTCGCGGTACCGGCCATCTGCCCTGCGCTGTGTCGGAGGGCCCCAGCCGAATTGTTCACGCTTTCGGCTGAAGCTCGAACCTGTTGGAGCAACTGTCCGAATTGGCCAATCATGAGATTGAACCCATCCGCGAGGTTGCCGAACATATCGGCCGTCACCTCACCGCGCTTCGTCAGGTCTCCCTTACCAACTTCCGAGACCAGGACCAGAAATCCCATCAATCGCTTTTGCAACTCGTCGCGTTCACTTTCCGCCTTCGCGAGGGCTGTCGTGATGTAGTCCAACATGGCATTGAACGATGCGGCCAGCTGTCCGAGTTCGTCCTTAGACTCGATCTTGGCGCGGACTTTGTAGTTGCCGCTGGCGGCCAACTGGGAAACCTCCGCGATATGGATCAGGTTCTTCGAGAAGAAATTGACAATCCAATACGCGATGCCGATTCCAAGGACCACCGCGATAAGTCCGCCGAGGGCGAGGACCACCATTCCAATGAAGCCGGTAGTGTGCGCATCGTCGTTGAGATCCTTCGCCACATCCTGCATGTCCAATACCTGTTCACGACTGCGTTCGATGGCCTTCTCGAATATCGGCTGCAAATTCACCGTCAAGGCCAAGATCCCGAGGTTACGCATGTGCTCAGCTTGGGTCGAGGTCAGCGACTTCCCGAAACTATCGTCCAGCGCACTCAGGGCTCCATCAGCCGCCTGGAAGTATTGCTGAATGGCCGGCTTCAAAATCGCCAAGTCCTTTGCCTCGTCACGGCCCGATCGAGAGACGCGGAGTACGCTACTTCCATATTCAGCGATAACCTGGTTCGTCTTCTTGCGAAACGATGCCAACCGCGCGACTTCCGACACAAAATCTTCGTGGTTCGTGACACTGACAATCCCGGTCAAGACCTGATGGTGGTGCGTTAATACAGTACTCATTTCAGCGAAGTTCGCCAGCGGGAGCGTATAGCCAACGTACACCGCTTGTGACATGACGCTCAACTGCCGAAGCGTCAGCACACCTGAAGTCGCCACTACGAAGATAATGGCGCTGACGATACCGTAGCTCGAAATCAGCTTTGTCCTCGTCTTGAGATCGTCGAACCCCCCCCTGACTCCTGTACTTACAGTCTTTGCCACCTTTGCCATCGCGTCCTCCTTCTCTGTGATCGTGCCTCGAATTGTGTGAAATTTCAGCTTGTTGTCCCCTTGTTAGCTCGTCCCTTCGAGATAGGAAAGCATCACCGACGTTTCCAATACGCCCCTGAGCCGATCCTCCAACTTGACGACGGTTGACACGAAGGGAAACGCCCCCTCACCCGTGCCGGCTGGAGCCGGCAGAAATTGATCTTTGGCAATAGTACGAATTTCCGGAACCGTATCGACGAGGACACCGACCTGCCAATTTCCATGTTGCACCACGACAGCATACTGCAAGGGCTCCACAGCATTGAGGCTGAACATCGGTCTGAGGTCCAGCAACGGAACCACGGTGCCGCGGAGATTCGTGACTCCCACCAAGCCAGAGGGCATCCCGGGAACCGGAGTGATGGATTCGACGATAAATACTTCTCGCACATTTAGCAGGTCGATCGTGAAGAGCTCTCCACCCAGAGAGATGATCGCGACACGCATGGTCGAGGATCCGGCCGCCTGGGTCTGACCGGATCCGGACGATGAGGTCCCCTGTACAGTCATGGCACGATCTGCATCCGTTGAACGCTGTGCGGAGTCCATCCCCGTTAGCCTATTACCTTCTTGACAACGGCCAACAGGTCTTCAGTCTTAAATGGCTTGACGATATAGGCGTTCGCCCCTTGCTGTTGGCCCCAGAACTTATCGCTCTCGTTGCCCTTGGATGTGCAGAGAATGATCGGTATGTTCTTGCAGCGGTCATCGTTCTTGAGGTCGCGGCAGGCCTGAAAGCCATTACGACCAGGCATAATTACGTCCAATACGATCAAATCCGGCTTCTCGGTGGCCACCTTGTCTTCCAGCTTGTCGCTGCTCACAAAAGATACGACCGTATGGTTCGCCCCTTTCAAACAGCCTTCGATCAGCTGAAGGTCGGCATAGGAATCATCCACGATCACGATCTTGCTCATTCGGCATCTCCTTATCGTTCGTTGTGTGCTAATGCGGAGGTGGTCATTGAAATCGCCCCTTCTTCTTACTTCAACGGAAGCACCAAGCTGATCGCCCCGGCTAAATCCCCTTCCTTCCATCCTTCTTTCTTTATGCCTGTGATGTCCCGCTCTCCCTTAGGCACACCGTGGCAGCTCAGGCAGGAGGCGGCTGCATATTCGGGGTCGACCATACGCAGCACCGGTCTTCCATCGACCACCGTGTTGCGAACATAACCCTGGCCCTTCGGATGGCGCGGATCGCTGAACATCCGAAGCACTTCCTCCTCAAAATAGTCGGGCTTGTTGTTCGGGTTCCGATAATTGATCCCGGTCAGCTTCATACGAACACCGGTCTTCTTATAGTAATGTTCTCCGACGCGGCGGGTGAACACGGCATGAAGAAAACCCTTGAAGCCCACCCCCTGTCTATTGATGACCGGCTGCGCCTCGTCGACCACTTCTCTCTCCGCTTCCACCAAGTCAAGATAGAATTTGGCTTGGGGAACCACATTGGGAATGCGGAGATCGATATTGGTCTTTTTCTTGAACCGCGCCATGACTTGATTGGCCACGAAATCGGCCGTAAATCCCTTCTCGGCTTTCGTAGCGTCATTAATGGTGGCTTGATGCTCCGATACCACCGCTCGGCCGATCTTCACCAATTCGATTAGGTGCTCCGCCACTTCAGCCTCGTTCTTGGCTCTCGCCGGCGTACTCCACGCCAACGTGATTGTCGTCATCCCCACCGCCACCATTATGAGAACCTGTCTGCACATAGCCATTCATCTCTGCGTCGGGGCACATGGTGACGCTAGTTGTTTCTCTCGGAGTGAAATATCGTTACTCGAACTTGAGTGTAGCCGGTCATTCGCCATTAGCAAGCGAATCAACAATTTCGACACGATGAATTGGTTAGCTGGCCGAAGCGATCAACCGACTGCAGAAACCTCTACAAGGTGGCAGTACAATGAAGATCGCGTAGAAACCTAGCTCCCACGCGACGGCCGAGTAGGGTACTCATTGCGATGGAGCAGACAGCGGAATCAGCGTATTCAATTCAATGCTATGCAATCGACGAAAAGAGGTGGGATGATTCACGAATGGACGGTTTGCGGCGTGATGGTGTCCCGCTTGTGGAGCCTCTGGGCCCTGAGGCTGTCTTGGCAGCCTCAGGGCGGGCGGGTGAAGCAGCTACCGGGTCTGGGCTGGTGAGAAGAGCGACTTTTTCAGCATCCTGCTGAGAAGACGGGACTCGAAAGGCACAGTTCAGATGCACTTCGGGTCCCGTTCCCACAAGAACTCCGGCTCCCTCTGCTGCTTGGCCATCCAACGGGCCAAGACAAACAATGAATCGCTGAGGCGATTCAGAAATCGCACGAGCCCAGGGTCCAGCGGCTCTTCCCTCCCTAACCGCACACAAATTCGTTCAGCCCGTCGGCAGATCGTTCTGGCCTGGTGTAGCAAGCTGGAAATCTTCCCGCCCCCTGGAAGAATAAATTCCTTCAGAGGCGGCAAGTCTTTCTGACATCCATCCATGAGTTTTTCCAGCCTGGTCACATCCCGTGCTGTGACCGTCGGCATATTCTTGAATGTCTGCCCTGGCGCCGTAGCCAACAGCCCACCAACATCGAATAGCTTATTCTGTATCCAGTGCAATTCCTCTTCCAAACGATCGGCAGCCTGACGATTCCCTAGCCACTCCGCATTAAACGCCCTGACGACCCCGATCGTTGAGTTCAGTTCGTCCACGTCCCCATAGGCCTCCACCCGCACACTGTCCTTCCAGACCTGCTGGCCACCAGCCAACCGTGTTTTTCCCTTGTCGCCGGTTTTGGTATAGACCTTCGTGATGCGCATTCCTGCTCCCTTCTTCATCGACCTTCACATACTGAATAGATCGTGCCCATATCCACATACTGCTCAAAGTGGTCAGCCCAGCGATCCAGTTCAGCGTCCAGTTGTGTCGCGACGAGTTCAGACTCACGAGGCGAAATGGGCGAGAGTCTCTTCCGCCCACGTACGCGGTTCAACCAGCCCCTGCGGAATCCAGACTGATCGAACAGACCATGAATGCTGGTGCCCCAGATACAACCATTCTCACTTGCAGCGCCTTCATTACCCCCCTCCGTGCCTTCCCCGATTTCAGATGCTTCCATTTGAAAACACGGGTTGGCGATTCCACGACTGGTGCGCCCCATGTGGATTTCATAGCCACGGACTGGCGCGTGATGTTCCACGCCATGAAGCAGCGACGTGGCCCGAACTTGCCGGCAGATCTTTGGCGCATCAAGCTTCGTCGTCACATCGAGAAACCCTAAGCCTATTGACGTTCCTCCCCGCTCCAATCCCTTGGGATCGGCGATCTCTTGCCCAAGCATCTGGTACCCCCCGCAGATTCCGACCAGCTCGCCCCCTTTTTGGACATGCGATTCCAAGGCACCAGGAAATCCTGAGGTCACAAGATAGTCGAGGTCTTCGAGCGTATTCTTACTCCCAGGAAGAATCACCACGTCAGCTCCTCGGAGATCGTCCGGCGAAGCGGCAAACCGAAGCGCCACATCCTTCTCAGCTGCCAGCGCATTGAAATCCGTGAAGTTGCTCATGCGAGGGAGCAGGACCACGGCCACGTTTGTGAGATCAGGATTGAACTGAACCGACCGAAAACGAACGAGATCGAGGCTGTCCTCTTGATCCAACCGAAGCTCCCGCAGATAGGGAACGACGCCCAACACCGGAAGACCTGTGCGCATCTCAAGTATGCGAACACCATCGTCAAACAGCCGACGATCTCCGCGGAACTTATTCACGATCACACCGCGCACGCGCTGGCGTTCATGAGGGGCTAACAAGTCGAGCGTGCCAATGATCTGCGCGAAAACCCCGCCCCGATCGATATCAGCCACCAAGACGACTGTTGCAACGGCAAGCTCGACGACTGGCCAGTTCACGATGTCTCGATCGCGAAGATTGATTTCCGCAGCACTCCCTGCCCCTTCGATCACCACACACTCATACTCTGTGGCCACTCGTGCATAGCACTCTCGAACAATGTTGAAGAGTGTCTCTTTCCGCTCAAAGTACGCGAGCGCATCCAAGGTCTCGTAGACCTTGCCTCTCACTACGACCTGAGACCGTGAATCCGACTCAGGCTTCAGTAGAATTGGATTCATATCCACCGTCGGTTCGATCCCGCAGGCCTGAGCCTGCAGCGCCTGCGCTCGGCCGATCTCCCCTCCATCGAGCGTCACGAAAGAATTCAGCGCCATGTTCTGCGCTTTGAATGGCGCGACCCGTACACCTTTGCGAGACAAAAGTCGGCAAATCCCGGCAACGATGAGGCTCTTCCCGACATCCGAGCCGGTTCCAAGAATGGCAAGGGCTTTAGCTGGTGTATTGGAATTCGTCATAAGTTCTTCATACACCTGTGTGGTTAATCGCGAGCATGCCACCGCACATACCGGCCAAGCCCTTCTGTGACTGCCGTCCCAGTCACCCGTCCGACGAGTTCACCAAGAATTGTGTGGGTACCACTATACCGCTGAGAAGGCCCATCTCCACTCACAACCACAACCGCGTCTGTTCCGGTCCCAGTCGCCCCCGAACAGCCAGTCCAACTCTTTACCTTGGCATGCAACAGGACAGCCGTCTTGGCTTCGGTCGCCACCTGCACCATCCCGACCATCGCCGAAGCGGACAGACGAGCGTTGGTCACGAGGATCAAGTTGATTGTGCCGGGATGAGTACCGCTGTTGGTGCGCTGACTCGGCGTCACCGGTTCCCCAGCCCGCACGGCATTCGAAGTCCCGACCGTAACAAATCCTTCAACCCAGATTTGCTCATAGGCCTCTCGCACCATAACCAATTCCGCGAGCGACACGGCTGTCATGAGACCGACAAATTTATCGCGGATGCCGAGCGAGATGGCCAGCTTGCTCAGTGTCCTGGCAGGATCGGGGCATCGCGCGCCTGCACCCATGCCACGATCATCTCTGTCAATCGGCTTGGCCGCCACTTGATGGTTCAAGATATACCTGGCCCGCGTGATGCCACCGGCCCTGGGAGCGGAGGAGAGAACCGACCGGAGGCTCCCCAGGTCGACGATCAGTGTCTTTCGTCTGACTCTAAAAGCGGTCTGCATCGCGCGCCTGCTTAGCTTCCTCATGACTATTTCTTCGTCAAGCAGAGGCCAAGGGCTGCAAGCAACTGTCGATTCTCTTTGGCGGTCCTGATCGCAACACGAATCATCTGCGTGGTCAGGCCTGGCAATGTCGAACAGTCGCGGACGAGCAGCCTCTCGGAAGCCAATCGGTCAGTCACCTCGCCGGCGCAGATCGCGGCAGGAAGCTCGATCAGCACAAAATTCGCAGCTGATGAGTAGACGCACAGGCCGGACAAGGCGCGCAGGCCGCGCACGAATCGCGACCGTTCGTTCTTCATGAATGCCCGGCTTTTCATCGCATAGGCATCATCCCGTAATACCGCGCAGGACACCTCTTGGGCCAAAGAGTTGACCGACCAGGGCGGCTGGCGGTCTTTCAGCTGATCCACGACCTTGCTGGCGCCAAGCACGTAGCCGATCCGCAGCCCCGGCATGGCATAGAATTTCGTCAGACTGCGCAACACCACCATGTTCGGATGCTCTCTCAACATAGAGACGACAGACTGTTCCTGACAATAGTCGATAAAGGCTTCATCTACGATCAACCAGCCCTGTTGTCGCTCGACAACCTCAGCAAGCTCGCACATAGCCAGCCGGTTCAGCATCTGGCCGGTCGGATTGTTGGGATTGCACAGAAACACGGCGTCGAATCTCGTTCGTTTTGCAGAAAGCTCTCGTAGGACATCTTTCACCGGAGGGCGAAAACGTTCCTCTCGTCTGGCGTGAACGTACTGGACCGAACTCCCTGCTTCCATCAGCGCTCGCGCATACTCTTCAAACGTGGGACCTATAATGAGCGCGGACTTGATCGCGAGTGCACGGGGCAGCAGATGAATCAGTTCGGTCGAGCCGTTGCCGACGAGGATCATGTCTGGATCGACGCCGCGCTGTTGCGCCAATTCTTGCCTGAGCTGCCGACAATCGGGATCTGGATAGTGCGCGATCTGCTTGAGCGCCAAGCGAATCGCGCGGAGTACCGCCGCGGGAGGACCCAGCGGGTTGATGCTTGCGCTAAAATCCATGATTCGCTCGACGGGAATTCGTTGTTCCTGAGCGACCTTGTAGACATTCCCGCCGTGAGTGGGTTGTGTCATTCCTTCACCATAGAAGCCACCCCATGCCCAACAGGACTCCTGTAAGACTTGTCCAGAGCATGAGCGTTAACGCCATGCCGATGTGAGTCCTCGTCAGGTGCTGATCAGGATCGCCAAGACATGGGCGTTCAATAGGAAGACCGTCATAGCGATTGATCCCGCCTAGTTGCACCCCGAGCGCGCCGGCCATCGCAGCTTCCGGGCGTCCGCTGTTCGGGCTTGGATGTTTTCTGCCGTCACGAAGCAAGATCTTCCAGGCGCGCTGCATCGCCGGCCACGATCGAGAGACGATTCCCGCTGAGAGAACCAGCAAGAGCGCAGTGATGCGAGCCGGAAGAAAATTTGCCACATCATCCAATCGTGCCGCCGCCCAGCCAAACCACCGGTATCGGTTGTCCATATGGCCGATCATCGAGTCCAACGTGCTGACCGCCTTATACGCAAGCGCTAATGGAGCTCCTCCGAGGATCAGATAGAACAACGGCGCGATGATGCCGTCAGCCGTGCTTTCTGCAATCGTTTCCACCGTTGCGCGGACGATATCAGATTCAGCCATCTCCTCCGTATCGCGTCCGACAATCTTGCCGACCGCTGCTCGGGCTTCCATCAAAGAAACGGATTGGAGAGCCAGTTGTACAGATACGACATGGTCAATAAGATCGCGAGCCGCGAGCGTGGTCCAGGCCAGCAGCATAGTGACCCCGCTCCCCCACAAGGGATCGATCGAACTGCCAACCCAGATGAGCAGCGCCCCAGCCGCATAGGCTCCGGCAGGCAAGGCGACAGCTAGCAGCACGCCTGCCATGCGTTGTTTGGTGGGAGACAATAGAAGTTGATGGACGCGCCGGTCGCACCAGGTGACGGTGGATCCCATCCATCGCACCGGGTGTGGGAACCAGCGCGGGTCTCCGACCGCCGCGTCTAAGAGGCAGGCCACCGCCAATTCGCCTCCGGTCATTGGAAGAGCACCACGGGAACGATCAAGATAAAGAGAATCTCTGCGACTTCGTTCGTCGCCCCTAGCAAGTCACCCGTGACTCCGCCGAACATGCGATGAAACCAGGCCGTAGCAAGGCGAACGAGAGCCGTGCCGATGAGGAGACAGCACAACGCCGGCCATGGTCCCAACAACAGCGTCAACACAAGTCCTGCCGTGACGGTTGCCACGCACAGGTGTCGCCAGGACAAATGTGCGAGGAAAGGTTGGGCCAGTCCTCCTTCCGACCGTGCATAGGTCACATGGAAGGCCCCCACGACCATGGCCCATCGACCGACCACCGGCATGCCAAGCAGCAAGGTGATATGCTCGCCCGCCGGCAACGCATTGAGCCCGGCGTATCGCAGACCGAGCGCGAGAAACAGTCCCGTTGCTCCAATCGCACCGACGCGCCCATCCCGCATGATAGCGAGACGATCCTGAGCGGTTTGCCCACCCGCCAGACCGTCCACCATATCGGCCAGACCGTCCTGGTGGAGCCCGCGCGTAATGCCGATAAGCAGGAGCATCAATAACACACTCGTGACCGGGGAAGAGAAGACCTGCGCCAGGAGCATATCTGCTATGACCAGCAGCGCCCCAAGGAGGCTGCCAACCAGGGGATACCAACTCATGGAGACAGCCAACTCCTCCGGCTTAGCATCATGCGTCGAACGACTGAGTGGAATCGCCGTGAGGAACTGCCAGGCGAACAAAAACGTTCGCAGCACGGCGGTCATGTGTTGCGCTCCGACACACCAGCCTCGTCAAATGTGGCCATCTCCATGAGAATCTTGATCGCGGCAAAGACCAGACTCATGCCAAGACAGGCGCCAGTGCCTTCCCCCAGACGAAGATCGAGATCGAACAGCGGCTTTAATCCAAGATGATCTAGTATCGCCTGATGGCCTTGTTCAACTGATCGATGGGACGCAATGAGATAGTCTTTGCAGCGCGGCTGCAGGCCTACGGCGATCAATGCGGCCGCTCCGGCGATGAAACCATCCAACACGACCGGAATGCGAGCCGCCGCTGCGCCAAGCATCAGCCCGGCCAACCCGCCGATTTCCAGCCCACCCACTTTGGCGAGCACCGCCATCGTATCAGTCGAGTCGAGCCGATGGAGATCGAGCGCACGCTGAATCACGTCGATCTTACGTGCGTGACCGGCGTCATCAATCCCGGTTCCTCGTCCTGTCACCTCGGATACTGGCTGGCGCGTCAGCATTGCTGTAATCGCCGAACTAGCAGTCGTATTGCCGATCCCCATATCCCCGGTTCCGATCAAGCCGATGCCCTGTTGAGCAGCCGCGGTGGCCAGCTCGATCCCTACTTGTAGCGCTTGCTCCGCCTGCGGGGGACTCATCGCTGATTCCACCAGCAGATTCTTCGTTCCTGGCATGACCTTCTTATGAATGAGTCCTGGAACCCCTTCAAAGTCGAAGGCTACACCGATGTCCACGACGCGAACCTCGATGCCAACATGGCGCGCCAGCACATTGACGCCGGCGCCACCGCGCAGGAAGTTCAAGACCATCTGAGGAGTCACTGCGGAGGGATAGGCACTCACCCCTTCCGCCGTCACACCATGATCGGCGGCGAAAGTAAAGACCGCTCCACGTGGGACCTTCGGCTTCGTCTCACCAGTAATCATCACATAGCGCGCAGCCAATTCCTCGAGTCGGCCCAGGCTGCCGATCGGCTTCGTCAATCGATCAAGGCGGGCTTGGGCTTGTGCCAAGAGACGACGGTCGGTCGGCTGAATCAGGCCAATGGTTTCGTGAGACATCATACTCGACACTCCTCTTACTTCAATCGCAGTGGAAGGCCACTGATCGTCAGATAGACTTCATCTGCTTCTGCTGCCACCTGTTGATTGACCCGTCCGGCCAGATCGCGAAACCCCCGGACAGCCTTCGTCGCCGGTACAAGCCCTAGCCCCAATTCATTGCTCACAATCACGACACGGGCTCGCGTCGTCCGAATCGCGTGAAGCAGCTCGGCCATGGCTTCAGAAACGGCCAAGTCAGGCAAGCGCCGCCCACGCAGATTACTTAACCATAACGTGAGGCAATCGATCACAATCGCCTGATAATCATGGCCGTTCCTACTGACCCATGCCGCAATGTCCACCGGAACTTCCGCCGTCTCCCAATCAGATGAACGCGCGGCCTGATGCCGCTCGATCCGCGTCTTCATCTCTCGATCCAAAGCCTGGCCTGTCGCCACGAAGGCTCTTGGTCCTACCTGACCTGCCAGATCAAGCGCGGCCTGGCTCTTACCAGAGGCCGCGCCGCCAAGTAGGAGAATCAGCTTCGAGCGCCCCCTGCGCGCCTGCTTCATGCGATCATCCCGCCACCTTCTTCATGTCACGTTGCCAGAGGAATTCTGGTTCCCCTTGGGTCTTGGCTTCCCAGCGTGCCAGGACAAACAAGGCATCAATCAGACGATTCACGAACTTGATATTCACCGCATCCACCGGCTCTTCCCGCGAGAGACGCACGCACACCTGCTCTGCCCGTCGGCAAACCGTTCTCGCCTGATGCAAAAAACCCAACACCTTTCCCCCACCAGGCAGAAAGAACTCTTTGAGCGGAGCCAAATCTTTTTGACAACGATCAATCATCTTCTCAAGTTTCGTCACGTTGTTCCCTGTCACCTGTGGCATGTTCTTGAACTCTTGACCCGGGACTGTCGCAAGGATCCCGCCGAGATCAAACAGTTTATTCTGGATCTATTGAAGATCCTCTTCGAGTTGTTCAGCCTGCATATGACCCCCGACCATCTCGGCATTCATCACCCGCACAACACCGACCACCGCATTCAACTCATCGAGGGTGCCGTAGGCCTCAACGCGAAGACTGTCCTTCCACACCTGCTACCCTCCGGCCAGCCTGGTTTTCCCGCGTCTCCGGTTCTTGTGTATACCTTCGTGATGCGCATTCCCGTTCCTCCTGTCTTCTTCCATTTTGTTTCCCCACGACTCATAATGGATGAGTTGATCGACCGGCAACCTCGCCCGCCATCCGGCCGATTCGAGATCGGGCCGTACTGAAAAATCGGACACGTAGCCAAGGCAGAGATATGCAAGGACGGTGACAGGCTTGGGAATGTCGAGCACCTGCTTCAGCGCCGCATGATCCAGGATGCTGACCCATCCGACTCCGATTCCCTCCGCCCGCGCAGCCAACCAGAGGTTCTGGATCGCGCAACACGTGCTGTACAGGTCGGTATCGCGCACTGTGGAACGTCCCAGCACATGCCGGCCACCCCGCTGGCGAGTGCACGTCACACACAGATTCACAGGCGCCTCCTCGATCCCTTCCAGCTTGAGACTGCGATACAGATTGGCTCTGGCTCCTGTATGCCTGGTTGCTGCCTTGCCGTTCACTTCATGAAACAGCGCTTTGACTTTTCGCTTTGTGGCGCCTTTTCTGACCACCACAAAATCCCAGGGCTGCATGAATCCGACCGAACCGGCATGATGTGCCGCCGTCAAGAGCCTCCCCAACACGTTGCCGGGAATCGGAGACGACAGAAAATTCCTGCGGACATCCCGGCGCTCGAAGATCGCTCGATACACCGCCTCTCGCTCCGGTTCAGAAAACTTGCCGTGCCCCCGCGTCGACTGTTTCACTCGTTCACCCCGTCGACTGATCCACTTGTGTGAGAGAAGGTCCTAACTCGCCCATGCAGACTTTCTCCAAACAGGCCTGGCAGAGACAGTCCTCAAACCGAGCCGAAATCCAATCCATCTGCCGCTCCGTGACCCCGACCTTGCCGCACCAGCAGCCATATTGCCCGCATTCAAAGGCTTGATGGCAGCGTTCGCAGACCTTGCTGATGGGGCCTCTCATGGCGACATTCCACTCACGTCATGGACTCAGGTCATCATGTCCACTCAATACGTAAGCTTGAAACCGCCGAAAATTGACCGGACCGGCATACCGAAGTTGAGGATTTCCTCATACTTCTCGTTGAACAAATTCTCCGCACGAAAATAAACCTGTGCGTTCTTGGTGACGTCGTAGTTCGCAATCAGATTCCACACATCGAAGACCCGGAGCGGCTGCTGGTTGTTGATATCTTCGAACCGCGAGCCGACGTAGCGACCTTCCAGACTCACCTGCAGCGGATCGATCGGCTGGTAGCTGAGGATGATACTCCATTGATCAACCGGCATCCGCGGCACGCGGTTGCCAGGCTGTTGAGAAAGATTGCGTGTCAGCGTATTGGTGTATTGAGCTTGTATATCCAGGCTCTTGATCCAGGGCAGATCTCTCACTAGCACATATTTCAGACTGGCCTCCCATCCCTTGGCCGAGACAAGACCGATATTCTGGGCACAGAAATTGGGGCCGAACGGCCCAATCCCGCAAGCGGTCGCACTCTGCTGGCTGACAATCAGGTCTCGAAACCGATTCCAGAAATAAGACGCACTGAGAGTCAAGCGGTTATCGAGCAAATACTGGTCCAACCCAACATCCATACTTTGGCTCTTTTCCGGCTTGAGATCCGGGTTTCCGAAATCTGGGAAAAACAGCTGATTGATGGTGGGAGCCCTGAACCCCGTCGCGTAACTGCCACGGACCTTCGTCCCAGTTTCCTGATGAAGGTAGCCGGCGGTCGCTCGATAAGTGGTGGCACTCCCGAATACGTTGTACTCATCTTGCCGAATTCCCCCAGTCGCAAAGACTCGATCCCACAGGTTGAGTTGTGCCTGAGCAAACCCCGCATTGCTGGAAATGATCCGATTACTGATGTCCGTAGTTCCCGTACCGAGATTGATGTTCTCGCCCTGCTGTTCTCGGAACTGGTATCCCGCGGTGAGCAGCAGGGGTTTTCCAACTTGGAAGTTATGCTGCCATTCGATGCGATTCGCTAGAGTATTGATCTCTGAACGAGAACCGAATGGTATAGACACCGCGCCAGTCAGGACGTTCCGTTGTGTCGTTCCAGGATTTGTATCCAAGGTCTCTGTCTGGCGAGACACGGTGAGCACCTGGTTCCACCAGTTCGTGATTGGTTGCTGGTACGAGGCGCTGTAGACGAACTGTTGGCTGTTGCTGGTAGCTCCGAGTACGTCGAACCCAGGAGAAAACCCATTGTCAAAATTGACCTTCCCTTGTAGCAAGCGGAAGTTGAGATCGAGTCGTCCTTCATGAGGAAGGGTGACGCCGATCCGCGTCGAAGCCTGCCAGTTGTGAAAGCCGTCCCGCTCAGATGCGCCGCGACGATAGTTGACCTGCGAGAACCCGGTGTAGTCCCAACGAGAGAGCGCCGCCGTGAAATCTATGGGCCCTTTCTGGCCCGAAACTTGTCCTCCCTCACGAATAGACGAGAAGGACCCATACTCGAAGAAGGCGTTGGCTGACGGAACGTCGGTCCCTTTCTTGGTGGTAATATTGATCACTCCGCCCATTGCATCGGCTCCCCACAACATGCTCTGGGCCCCTCGCAGGATTTCGATGCGTTCGACGTTGTCAGTTGTCAAATTAGCAAAATTAAAGTTGCCCAATGTTGCGCTGTTCATAATCGCACCGTCGATCAGCACCAGAACCTGATCCGCATTACTCCCTCGGATACGCACACTGGCTGAGGAGCCCGGCCCTCCATTTGAGAATACCGTGAGCCCCTGACTGAGACGAAGCGCGTCCACTACCGTCTTGATTTGCCGACGTTTGAGATCTTTTTCAGTAATGACCTCAACCGCACTTGTCAGATGGCTGACGGGAACTGGTGTCTTCGTTGCGGAAATGACCACTTCTCTGGTTTCAATGACTGGTTCAGTTTCGGCAGGCTCTTCACCGAAGGCTGTCACAGACCATATGATGGGAAAACTGAGAAACGCGCACATGGAGAACAAGACGGATCGATACCGGTTAACTGACTGCATACTAAACCTCCCTTTAGCTCGAAGGGCTGTGTAGAAACATCCGACAGCTGGGTTTCCTGACTCGCGGATCGTCGTTCCCCTGCGCCTTCCCATGTGCCGAAGCACACAGTGACTTTTGTGCAGGATCACTCCCCGCTTACAGTGGCGGCACCGTGATGGCTTTACACCATCTTCCCCGTCGCTGACGGTCTTTCTCTGAGCTCTCCTCCTGATTGAAAAACCGTGCCCTGACAATAGACGAGAGGATCGGGCACGAACCCTTCCCGTTACAGGTGATCTCTGACATTCTTCGTTGAAATATAACTCGGCATGGTAACCCTGGGCACTCCCGATTCTGGATGACGATCAATCAAGACGTCACATCCATACACGGCTCGCAAGATATCGACACCAATCACCTCATGCGGCGTGCCGAGGCAGAAGAGCGCTCCGGCCTTCAGCATCAGAATTCGATCGCAGTATTGGCTCGCAAGATTCAGGTCGTGGGAGACGAGCACCACGGTCAAGCCACGTTCCTCTTTAAGTCGGCGCACAATCGCGCAGATTTCAATCTGGTGCTGGATATCGAGAAACGCGGTGGGTTCATCCAGCAAGAGGACTTTGGGCGCTTGTGCCAAGGCCCGGGCAATCATGCAGCGCTGGCGTTCACCACCCGAGAGATCCATCACCGAACGACCGGCCAGGTGGGTGAGATCCGTAGACTGCATGGCCTGTTCGGCAATCGACACATCCTCGGCGCTTTCCCAGCCGAATCCTGCAGTCCACTTCATCCCATGATAATGCGGATACCGGCCCATCATGACCATTTCCATCACGGTAAAGGAAAAGACCTGTGGGCTCTCTTGAGGCACAAAGGCCACAGTCCTTGCCACTTCAACTTGCGGCATCGTGCTAAGATCGCGCCCGAACAAGGCGATGTCACCCGCATGCGGGCGCAACACTTTCGCCAACAGCTTGAGTAACGAGGTCTTCCCTGACCCGTTCGGTCCCACGATGCCCAGAATTTCTCCAGCATCGACATCAAACGTCAGCCCGTCGAGAACCCAGTTGACGGCTCCTCGACTCTGAGGGTGATAATGAAATCGCAGGGCCCGTGCCCTATAGGCCCTGCGTGACGCAACGACACCGAGGCCCAGTGCCTTGTCGATCATCGAATGTACGTTCGCTGGAGACAGGCTCATGCTAACCGATCCTTCCTCCACACCAGGAGGTAGATAAAGAACGGTCCACCTGCCAACGCAGTGACGATCCCCACAGGTATTTCTGTCGGTGTGAGCAGCGTACGTGCCAAGGTATCGGCGATGACCAGATACATTCCTCCAATGCACGCCGATGCCGGCAAGAGCAGCCGGTGATCCGCCCCAAGGAGAAACCGAACGGCATGCGGGATGACCATCCCAACGAACCCGATCATTCCACTCACCGACACCACTGCGCCTGTGATCAGGGCCGAGAGCACATAGACCACTCGCTTGACATGCTCTGTGTCAATTCCCAGTGAACGCGCCGACTCTTCGCCCAACGTCAGCACATTCAGGCGGCGCGCCTGGTTGAGCAACAGGAAAAGGCCGCCCAGCAGATAGCACGCCAATACGGCTAATGCCGGATACGACGGTGCAGTCAACGTTCCCATCAGCCAGGTCATCGTCCCGACGGAGCGATTCGGTTCCATGATGGAGGTCACGAACATGATCATCGCCGAAAAGATCGCATTGAGAATCACGCCTGCTAGCAGGAGTGCGTGAATGGGCAACCGGCCATAAGAAACCGCCATGCGATAGACCACCACTAACGACAGCAACCCACCGGCAAATCCACAGAGCGGTAACACGGAAAAGGTCACCACCGTGGCGCCAACCCCCAGAAGGATGGCGAGGGCGACACCCAATGCCGCACCGCTCGACACCCCGAGCACGTAGGGGTCGGCCAAGGGGTTCCGCAGCAGCGCTTGCAGCACGACGCCGACGGACGCCAAGCACGCGCCCACAAGAAACCCCAACAACACACGTGGGAGTCTCACCTGGATGAGGATCACGCCGGTTGTCCCGATGTGGTCACTTTCAACCGTCCCTTCACGCAGAACCTGCCCCACGATATCCATGATCTGACTGAGCCCAATCCATTGCGTCCCGAACTGTAAACAGATCAAGAGAAGCGCGACGGACATCACCACAAGCGGCGCCATCACGGCGCTCCATCGCCTGGCGGTGAGCACAGACCCGCTGGCCATCCGGGCCATGCCTAGAACAGGAGGTGCCCCCGAATATGTCGCCATATTCGCTTGTTCGGTTTGGGCGGACGCACGTGACGGATCGGTGGTGAGATTCATACTACTCACGGCGCGACACTCGCAGTGAACGCTTCAGGGTGAATGATCCGAGCCAATGCTTCCAACCCCTCGACTAGCCGCGGCCCTGGACGATTCAGCACATCGGCAGAAATTTGGTGCAGCCGTCCCTGCTTGACCGCCGACAACGAGGTCCATCGCAGCCATTGTTGTTGCTCACTGAGTGGAATCCCTTCGGCCTTTCCGATGGGAAAGATAATGATCTCGGGGTCTTCCTTGATGACGGCTTCCATGTTGAGATGCGGGTAGGGAACCGTCGTCTGCGACGCGATATTGGAACCGCCAGCCACGTTGATCACCTGAAAAATATAACTGCCCGGCCCGACGGTGATCAGCGGCTGGCTGTTCAACACGTAGAGCACACGAACCCACGCCACCTCTTCCATTTTGCTCCGGATCGCGGCGATGCGTTGCCGCATCACCATGGCAACCCCATCGGCGGAGGAGGATCGATTGAGGATGCGACCGACGGTTTGAATCCGACTGGGAATTTCCTCGAACGACTCCGGGTCGACCACAAAGGTCGGAACTTTCAATTGCTCAAGTTTAGCCAACAGGTCGGCCCGGAGAAAAGCACGCGTGGCCAACACCAAGTCCGGCTTCAACGTGACGATGGCTTCAATATTCGGCTGGGCATACCCGACTTTCGGTTTCTGCTTGGCCGCCGGCGGGTAATCACAAAACTCGGTGACGCCAACAATCTCGTCATTCAACCCAATGGCATAAAGAATTTCGGTAATGCTGGGCGCGAGAGAGACCACTCGCGTGGGCGCCTTAGCCAGAAAAATTTTGCGACCGAGATCGTCGACGAAGGTGCGCGGGGTAATATTCGCCATAAACGGCATGCCGGTCAAAATGCCCTGTTGTCGTCGCTTCATATTCGACATCTCATCGTCAGGAGCGGCCGGCGCCGACCACATCGCAAGCAGCACGACAGCTCCGAGCAAGAATCCAACACATCGACTTGTACGCAATACGCCGGAGCCCAAATAAAAAATCCCCAAGGCCTTATAAAGACCCTGAGGATTGCACCCGCAACTCATCCTCGCCAATTCCCCAGGCCACGAGGGAACGTCGGTCAACTCTCCCGGCAGGTCTTCTGGCTCATGGTTCACCCTACTCCCCGCGCCTTCCCATCCGAAGACGTGAATCGTGAAGCGTTATTCGTCATTCGCGAAGAATTTCTCCCCACGATTAACGTTTAACGGACAACGTGTAACGTCTCAAAGACAGTGGCTTCCACGGGTTTCGTCCCCATTTACAGCGGCGGGACCGCGAGGGACTTGCACCCTCTTCCCTTACCCAGGAGTCACAATGTGGAGGGCACTCTAGGAGACCGGGAAGAAGGTTGTCAAGTTCATTAATGTCCGTCGGCCCCTCCACTGCTCAAGCTCTGACAGGTGCGGGTTCATACCCATCGGCAACAGAGCGAAAGACCGAGGCTTTTCAGGTCACCTCCCGGCATAGGCTTTGCTCACCTTAAAGATAGATGACCCTCGCAAATAGGATACGAGTTCACATGAATGGCCGGCCCGGCATGCAACGTCTACTTGCGTATCTATGAAGCACCTGATAATTAGCATCGTCCTTCTCTGGGCCTTCTTCCAGATATCGAGCCTCATCTGGTCCTCAAAGGGACAACCTCCCAGCGCTGCATTCACCCGACTCCTAGAGCCGCCGCCGCACCGTCTCACCAACCCCTATGAGAATGGCTACTACTATCTCCTCGGCTTTGCTGCAGATGCTTCTCTCGATCCAGCCAAGGTGGGTCATGAAATGTGGCTGGAAACCACCGCCGCTCCACGCGCTCGCGAATTCAACTACGATAAGCCGGGTCGCTCGGTTCTACAGATTCAGCTCCCCATGGAACAGATCCTTCCTTCCTGGAACTCTGAGAACCCGTTGAGTGAGTTCCGGAATACACACGCACAGCTTCAGACTGTGACCGGTCGCGACCACACCTTATTGGCACGGTACGAGCGCTGGCTCGCGATGCCTTTCGAGGATATGGGATTCGGACACCAAGGCACGCCCCGTTTTGTGGAAATATTCGTTGCACACCGGCTCTATATCGCTGACGGATTTTCTCGCCAGACAGCCTTGGGCATGCAGCGACTGAAGAAGAATATTGGCACGTGGCGGAGCGTACTTCGAAACGCGACGACCATTGCCACCAAAGTCATGGCGCAAATCTTTATCACCGACGATCTCCGCCTGCTCTCGACTTTGTTGTCGCAGCCCATCGTCAACAAGACCGTGTTGGCGATGACCCCCAACATTGCCCCTCCACTCACTGCAGCAGAATCCTCGCTCCGCTGGCCGCTTCAACATCAATTCACACTCGGCGTCCAAGGCGATTACACAAATGAACTCACCACAGAGGAACAGACTGAGTCCCTCAATACATACAATCAATGGTTAACGAGCACTGCTCGTCTTCCCGAACAGGCCTTTCGCCAGATCGCACATCCTCACGGGCGCTCGTTCCTTGGAATCCCACTACAGACGCGAGAGACCTGGGAAATGTACGCCACCTACTACGACGCAATGATCCATGTGGCAGAAGCAGAACAGAGCCGCTTGCCAAAGCTTCACGAGCTTGCAGGTGCCACAGGCCAAGGTATCGTGGAGAGCCTCGTCAGCCCAAACCCCTTCGAACCGGACTGGGATCCTTTCCACTATCAACTGAGGGAAACCGATGCCAGGCTGCGACTCGCCTCACTACAGATCGTCTTGCGGCGCCCGAGCGCACAGACCACCGTGCCGAATCGTCTCGCTCAAGTCGGCTCGTCCTACTACGATCCTTTCAGTGGTTTGCCGATGTTGTGGAGCCCGACGCAACAGAAGATCTATAGCGTAGGGAAAGACCGATACGACGATGGAGGCGAGGCGAGTTTCGATATCAGCGTGCCAGCTATTGTTGCTCTCACACCCGCACCCAAGGAATCGCAGACATCTGCTCCAGCCCACCAAACTAACCGTCGCTGATCCCGTCCCCGTGGCAGAATGATCAAAACATCCCTGCCGCAAACCCCGGTAGATCGATTCCCGTCATCGTAAGTCACTCTTCCGCAGACCTTATGCTCCCGTGCTACGCCGGCATAACCCATCAAACCTGCTTGTGAAGACTAATGCCCCTATGGTACATTTCAACCGTCGACATCCTATATTGATTCGACTAGCAGGATTCGGAAAAGCTCAGAGGGCAGGCCGGAAAAGGCCGCCCGGCTAGGCCGCAGCAAGCGAAGCGGCGAGGCGTATGCTTCGGTGCGTTGAGCCTCTGAACGAAGCGAGAACGCCGCTGGAGGATTTTTTCAGCATCCTGCTAGATGAAGGAGTGCACCCGTGGCATTTACATGCGATCTCTGTAGCAAACGTCGCCAATCTGGCCATAACGTCAGTCACGCTAATAACAGGACCAAGCGGACCTTCAAGCCCAACCTCCAGCCGGTTCGGGCATTGATCGACGGTCAGCCGAAACGCATTCGAGTCTGCACACGCTGCTTGCGTAGCGGCAAAGTCCACAAAGCTGTTTAGCGTATTTTCTCCCCAGCCTCCTACGGGGCCAGGTTCGTCCCCGAGATACAAAAAAGGACTTGGAAGCACAGGCCCCTCAAGTCCTCCATCTCTTACGTGGGACGTCATACGCCTCACGTATTACGTTGGAGCGGGCGATGGGATTTGAACCACACTCCGTCGCCGGTTCGTCCCTGAAACTTGCCTCCCGGCTTCCACTGAGGGGGCCAGCCCCCTCGTGCGCTCCCCACGAAAGGGGCACGCCCCTTTCGAAATCCCCTGTCGTGGGTTCAAATCAGGAGTGTATTGGCTTAACATTTCATTTTTTGCGATTGATGTTTCACGAGTTTATGGAGCGGGCGATGGGATTTGAACCCACGACAACTAGCTTGGGAAGCTAGGACTCTACCACTGAGCTACGCCCGCTCACTGAGTCAAATCCTACGCTGGACTAGGAACCAAGTCAAACGTCAATGGTCATTGGGCAATCGGGCAGAAGAAACGGCGGCAGCTCTCATAAGCGCACTTCAACTTTGTCTACTGACCAATGACATTTCTAAGGCCGCAGTTCAACCAGCGCGAATTTTCGTCGGCCGACCCTCAGGCGATAGGTTCTCCCGGCCATAATCGGTAACAGGGCATTCGCATCGCTCTGTTTCTGTTCATCGACCTCTAGGCCTCCCTGAATAATCAGACGCCGGGCCTCGCTCTTACTCGGCACAAGCCCCGTCTTGGTCACCAGATCGACAAGACTGATCGTCTGCCCTTCGCGCAGATCGGCCAGGGTCAAGGTCAAGCGCACATCCGGCTCGCTCGGAAATTCCCGCTCTTGAAATTTATGCTGAAACGCCGCCCTCGCCTGCTGACCGGCGTCCGCCCCGTGATACCGAGCAACGATCAACGCCGCGAGCGCTTGCTTTGCCTCCATCGGATGAGCGGCCTTGACTCCAGATAAATCCTCCGTCGTAAGCAACTCGTAGTATCGGAGCATCAACGCGTCACTGATCGACATCAGCTTGCCGAACATGTCGTTCGGATTGTCCTCCAGCGCGATGTAGTTGCCGAAGCTCTTACTCATCTTGCGTACGCCATCGGTCCCTTCCAACAACGGCATCGTGATGACCACCTGCGCCTCTTGGCCGTAACCCCGTTGCAAGTCGCGCCCGACCAAGAGGTTGAACTTCTGATCTGTGCCGCCCACTTCGATATCGGACTTGAGCACTACGGAATCGTAGCCCTGCACAAGGGGATACATGAACTCATGGATACTGATCGGTTTCTGTTCGTGGTACCGTTTATGGAAATCATCCCGTTCGAGCATCCGCGCGACACTGTAATGCGCACTCAGATGGATCAATGCTTCCGCCGTCATCGCATTCATCCACCGGCTGTTGAACTCCACCAGGGTCTTCGCAGGATCGAGAATTTTGAAGATCTGCCGCTCGTAGGTTTTGGCATTCTCTAATACTTTTTGTTTGGAGAGCGCGACGCGCGTTTCCGATTGGCCGGTCGGATCGCCGATCATGCCGGTGAAGTCGCCGATCAAGAAGATGACTTGATGCCCGAGTTCCTGAAAGTGCTTGAGTTTGTGGATCAAGACCGTATGGCCCAGATGCAGATCCGGCGCCGTCGGATCGAAGCCCGCTTTCACCTGTAACGGCCGGTTCTCTTTCAAGGAACGTGTCAGCTTCGATTCGAGTTCGGCCCGTTGAATGACCTCCACGACTCCTCGGAGAATCAACTCGAGTTGACGGGAGAGTTCGCTCATGTCGCCTTCTTCCCTCTGCCTGATGGCCCGGCATCTTGCGTCACCGTAACCAATGGACGAATCCGCTCAAATTTCTTTTTCCCAATCCCTTTGACCGCGCGCAATTCATCAAGAGAGTGAAAGGCTCCCACCGATTTCCGATACTCCAAGATCCGTTCGGCCAACCGGGGGCCGATTCCAGGCAGAGCGTCAAAATCCTGGTCCGTCGCCCGATTCAGATCGAGTAGGCCCTTGTGAGATTGTTTCGGAGCAGCAGACGGATGATCTGACAACAAGGCGACAGGGGATGGACTCACCGTGGTTACGCGTCCACTGCCGGAAACAAATTCATTCTTCGGTCCCTCAACCGATTCGGCGGCAAGATCGTGCGCTCGATCGAATGAGGTCGGCAGGGTCCACCCGATCCAGAAGACGACTCCCATAGTCGCCGCGAACATCCCGAGCTTGAGGAGGAGCGATTGCCACATTATTGTGTCCGCTTTCTCGCCTGGTGAATCGCCTTCCCTGCGACATCTTCAGCTGCTTCCATCAGGCCTTCAGTCAGCGTTGGATGGGCATGGATCATCTCCGCCATTTGCGTCACCGTCGCCCCGACTTGCATCGCCATGGCCGCTTCATGCACCAGGTCGGCTGCGTGGGCCCCGACGATATGCACGCCCAAAATTTTGTCGCTCGATGACTCGGCAATGACCTTGAAGAACCCCGTCGTGTCCCCTGTCGCCTGCGCCTTCCCCAAACCGGCATATCGAAAACGTCCCACCGTGAGTGCCTGGTCGGGATTCTGACCGGTAGCCTGGACTCGTTCGCGGGCTTGCTGTTCCGTTACACCAACGCGACCGATCTCCGGCAGGGTAAAAATTCCGGCCGGGATGACGTCGTAGCGGACCGTCGCCTGACGCCCCATGATATTCTCGGCTGCGACTTTGCCCTGCGCTGAAGCCACGTGCGCCAACATGGCCTTGCCGACCACGTCGCCGATCGCATAGATCCCTGGCACAGTGGTTTCCATCCGCTCGTTGACAAGAATCTCCCCTCGCTGTCCCGTCTGCACCCCCACCTCGTCCAGTCCAATGCCGCTGCTATTCAATCCCCGCCCCACGGACACTAATAACTTCTCAGCCGCCACCTGCGTGCCATCTTTGAGATGTGCTGTGATGGTCGTCGGTAGCTGCTCCAGTCTCTCGACGGTAGTCCCGGTCAGGACTGTCACGCCACGTTTCTTCAACTCCCGTAGCATTGTCGATGAGATGTCGTCATCCTCCAAAGGAAGCACACGCGCCATCAATTCAACGATCGTGACCTCCGTCCCTAGACCGCTATAGAGCGCCGCGAACTCGCATCCTTCGACTCCCGCGCCGACGATCAGCAGACTGGCAGGAATGCGATCGAGATCCAGGAGATGCTGGCTTGTGAGCAGCTGCTGTCCGTCGATCGGAAATTGCGGCAGGTTCGGCCAAGATGACCCAGTGGCAATCACGATTGCGTCAGCCTGTACGTCCCGCGGCGCACCATCAGATCTGTTCACCGTGATTGTCTGACGATCACGCAGTGATCCGGTTCCCTGTACATGCTCGATATCCCACGCCTTGAAGAGTGTGGCAATGCCCTTTACGAGAGTCGCCACCACCGTATTCTTTCGGGTGACCATCCGAGCGAGATCGTACGAGACTGGCCCTTGGACGAGCAACCCCAAGACCTCGGCTTTTTTGACCTTGTCGCCGAGTTCGACGACCGACAGGAGGGCCTTACTGGGAATGCAGCCCCAATTCAAGCAGACGCCGCCAAGCACGTGGGACTCAATGACGGTGACACGGGCGCCAAGCTGGGCTGCCCGAATCGCGGCGACATAGCCACCAGGTCCAGCGCCGAGAACGGCGATGTGTTTCTGAGAAGTCATTGAGTCATCGGCTCATTGCCGATTGATTCATTGCGAGAACTCACCAATGATCCAATCACACAATGGTTCAATGATTCAATGCACAAATGATTCAATGTTTCTGGCTGGCAAGAAATGCTTCATACTGTGCTGAGGTCATCAGCGTATCGACTTCACTCGCGTTCGACAGATCAATTACCACCATCCAGCCTTTACCATAGGGATCGGAGTTCACCACTTCTGGGTGATCTTTCAAGTCGGTATTGACCTTGGCAATGGTGCCGCTTACGGGCGTGTAGATTGTGGAGGTCGTCTTGGTCGATTCGACCTCACCGATCTGCTGCCCGGCCTTGAAAACGGCGCCAAGCTTTGGCATGTCGATGAAGACGATATCGCCCAACGCATCTTGGGCAAAATGACTGATGCCAACAGTAGCCTGCGTGCCGCTCGTTCGCACCCATTCATGCTCTTGGTGGTAATGGAGGTGTTTCGGAATCATGCGCGCTTCCTTTTGAGGAGGTCGAGGTCAAGCTGAGCCTCGATCTCCAAGATTTTTCGGGATCGTAGTGGTCCGGCCCTTTTTTGTCAAGGAATTGCTAGCCCGTTCATCAGCAGCAGATGTGGCCCGACTTGCCTAACTTTCTTCGCGAGTGTGGCTCTCACAGCCGTCACCTGAGATGATAAATCCGCCGCGCTCAGGGCAATGCCCAGCCAGAGTTGCCGTTCATCCCCAGCCGTCGGCGCCAATCGTTGTCGCACCGTCTCCATCACCGCCTCTTGCTCATCAGATCGTTCGGGCATACCTGAACTTGGTGGGACGACCAGGTTCAGCCCACGTTGCTTCGTCTCGAGCACATCTTCTCCATGCTCCGTCAAGGCGTCCGCAGGCGAAAAGACTGCATGCTCATGAACAACTACGGCAACCAGAAATCCCTGCCGTGTCTGTCGCAACTGCTGGGCTAATCGTGCCACAAATCCAAGATAGGCCCTCGTCTTCCACCCAACCCAGCGCCATGCGTCTGGTGATACAGACTGATCGTGGCTATCGAATGAAGGCCCAAAAAGCCCTTCGAACATCTGTCGCGACGTCGGGCTCCATTCCTCGGCAAATCCCTTGGCCCTCCTGGCCCCAACCACCAACCCATCGATTTCTGTCCGCAACAAATCCTGTGCCACCTCACTGACGAGACGCTGATATTCAGGATGGAGCACATCTACATGACCGACCGGCTGGAACACCTGGTCTGTCCTATTGGCCGTGGCGATGCCCCACTCAGGATTCACCGTCGTCCACCCAGGCTCATGCAGATTGAGCGACGCCAACACCGCTATCCCTTTGGCATGGGCTGCCGGCACGATCACCATAAAACGATCCTCGATGACAGGGACCTTTGACGTCTGAAAATACACCCCGATGGGGTCTGACTGTATCGTCTCACGAGAAGGAGATCCCGCCTCCACAATCAACGATGTCACTCCTGCGTCAGCGAGTTGCGCAATCCATAGCCCGACATCAGGAATCGTGAGCCAGTCCGCGCTCGTCAGCCAGAGAGCAATCTGCCTGTGTTCCAGCAAGGACGATGTGCCGAAACTCCGGCGAAATGCATCCAGCCGATTGAGGGCGTGAAATTCATAACTGTCGACGAGCGGAGATGATCGCGGTGCCTCCCCGACCACGGCGCGATAGGCAGACAGCGCGGCCGGGATGTCCCCGCGCTCCTCATACGAGCGCGCGAGCCACCAACGAGCTTCACTCAGCCTGGGAGAAGCCGGATTGGAATCAACAAATCGTTGGAAGAGTGCACTGGCGAGTGGATAGCGTTCTTGCACAAAGGCACGATAGGCGGACTCAATGAGCCGCGTCTGAGCATCCAGTGCCGGCTCGACACCCGACGTGGCAGGCGGCATCGAAGGAGGAAACTGGTGCACCAGACTGGCGCACCCTGGAAGGACTACGAGCAGCACACATGAAATCCATCTCACAACATCCGGCCAACGATGAACGGGAACAAGCACAGCCGTTCACGCCTGCTGACAGGCGTCCTTATCTGACGAGCTCCATTTCGGGAAAGAAATATCCGATCTCGAACTTGGCGGTCTCCGGCGAATCGGATCCATGCACGGCGTTAAATTCGATATTCGTCCCATGGGCCTTGCGAATCGTGCCCGCCTCCGCCTTGGCCGGATCCGTCGCCCCCATCAGCTCCCGATTCTTCTTGATCGCGTTGTCACCCTGCAGCACCAACACCACAACCGGACCCGACGACATGAACGTGCAGAGGCTATCGAAAAACAGACGGGCTTTATGCACGGCATAAAACCCCTCCGCTGTCGATTTGGAGAACTGCATCATGCGTATGGCCACTGGCTTCAGGCCGGCTTTGTCATAGCGGGCAATAATGTCGCCGATCACGTTCTTCTTCACCGCATCCGGCTTGATGATGGCTAATGTTCGTTCACTCATAGACTCTGAGATTCCTCCAGACAGTTAAAGGATCAATTGAACAGTACTGGCTCATTATAAGTGGCGGATGATGGGCTTGCAAGAGTCGAAGGAGTTGCGATTTCTTCAACCTGACCCCATTTCTTGTTGTGGTCACTAGCTGAAATGAGAACGTGTCACTTCTTGGCCTGGCAGCCCGAGACAGTTGTGCTCTCTGTCTTTGGTATTCGAGAGGAAAGAGTACTTGCAAAGGTTGCAGGGTTTGACGGTGACGGAAAAACATAGGGACACATTGAACTCGTCTTAATCAACACACATTCATGCGCAAACAAATGACTAGGCTATTTTTCTGCCCAAAGTAATTCCGCAGAGAATTCCTGCCATCATGGAACTACCCGCACTTCCATCATTTGACAATATGGAATGGAACGAATGCAGAAAATACCGAAGAGATTCACCCGCAAGTGGTACTCGTCGAACAAGTACCGTACCAGCAACGTCAATGACAACATCACAAGTGCCCCTCCGGTCAGACCAGACACCATTACGAGCATGAAGCCAAGAGCTTCGGACATAGGTGCCGTCTCCAACTACTACAGCCGTAGAGGAAGGAGATGTCACCCACGGCGCCTCGCATTGTACGCACGTATGACCTAACGCAAGAGATCTTCTTGTTCAGTCCGAATTCGATTGTTATATACAACTATCCCGCCCACGGAACGATTGCCCTCAGAGCTTCATGACGACCCATGGGTTGCCCATGCGGTTCACACTTGTCTTGGCAGATCGATGCGACGTCACGTGGCGATGACTATCCCTCTTGAAAACATTCACTGCGGTGATTTAAGAAAGGAAGTTTACTGGAACTGTGCAGCGAGTTCGCCCGGCTTAAAGACGCCCCGCTCGGTGATGATGCCGGTGATCAATTCCGTCGGCGTCACGTCGAATGCTGGATTGTAGACTGCGACCCCTTCGGGTGCGACGGGATGGCTGCCATGAATGGAAGTGACTTCTAAGGAATTCCGTTGTTCAATTGGAATGTCCGCTCCTGTTTTTGTCTTCAAATCAATAGTGGAATAAGGTGCCGCCACGTAGAACGGAATCCCATGGGCTTTCGCCAGCACTGCGACTGAGTAGGTACCGATCTTGTTCGCCACGTCCCCATTTGTCGCAATCCGATCAGCCCCCACGATACAGAGGTGAATTTTCCCCTGCCGCATGAGTGCGCCGACCATATTGTCGGTGATGAGCGTCACTGGAATCTTGTCCTGCATCAACTCCCAGGCCGTGAGCCGCGCGCCTTGCAATACTGGTCTGGTTTCGCCTGCGATGACATGAATCTTCTTCCCCTGCTCCCAAGCTGCACGAATGACACCCAATGCCGTTCCATAGCCGGCAGTTGCCAAGGCACCGGCATTGCAATGGGTCAGGACCGTTTGACCGCTCGCAATGAGGCGAGCTCCGTGCTGTCCCATCGCCTTACAGAGCGCGGTATCTTCATTGAGAATCACTTGTGACTCCTTCAAGAGCACGGCTTTGATGGACACAAGTGGCTGCGTGCGTAATGAGTCGAGCAGGCGTTTCATCCGTTCGATGGCCCAAAACAGGTTGACCGCAGTCGGCCTGGTCGCCGCAAGGTGTTCGCAGATCACGTGCACCGCCTTGGCGAAGGACTCGTAATCGGATGCGACGACGGTCTGGGCACCAAGTGCGACCCCCATCGCCGCGGTCACACCGATCGCCGGGGCTCCTCTGATTTTGAGGCTGCGAATTGCGTCGGCGACGGCCTGATAGTCCCGGCAGTCCAGAAACTCGACGGACTCCGGCAACCGGCTTTGGTCGAGCAGCCGTACTGCGCCGTCTTTCCATTCAACGGTAGGAACCATGGAGGAATCTTGTAGCGGGAACTGAGATGCAGTGCAAGGGGGCAGTAGTGGCTACCGGCTATTCAGTCGTTTCCCAACTGGAAAGGCCGTTACAGGTTTCTCCTCCCTTTTGGCAAACTCTCGTTCCAACATAGCCCTGATGAAGCCACTGGTCGTGTATCCCTGCTGTTTCAGGCTATCGAGCTGCGTTTTGAGATGTACTGGTAGTTGAATCACGATTCGTACAAGATTTGGCATACCCAAGCTCCCTTAAAAATTAAAACATATAGGCTAAGCCAGCACTGGTGGGTGCACATGCTATGCCTTGCTAGCAAGTGATGAAAAATAAATAAAATTAATGTCTTATGTTATGAAACCTTCATTGTTGGTGAAACAAATACACTTACTTCGCCTTGCCAGGACCTGAAATGTGCACTTTCTCACTCGATTGGACTCACCGAGAAGCAGCGCCAGTGGCCCTCCGACGTAGGTCACACCATGCCACCAAAATTGATCAATGAGGGTCACGCCATTGATTCCAAATCCGTGCCCAGTTTGCCTGTTCGCATGTCCATAGGCACGAAGCTCTGTTCGTCGGCTGCCACACCAACTCGCTCGCTCGATGCAGGTGAAGTGCCGCGTCGGAGACTGCTCCGGTAAACCACACCCCACCGTCACGGTCGGTTCGCAACACCGTGCTGCCTTCCGACCCATATGCATCGAGCACGGCAGCGGCCGGGTGTCTGTAGGGATTATGGCGGCCTGCCGAAAATACGGCATACTGGGGATGCAACGATGCCAACCAGTCACGATTCAACGAACTCACCGCCCCGTGATGAGGCACCTTGAGGACCTCGATCGGACCGTGAGAGGGTGAGCGCGTCATCCGCGACAAGCCATCTCGCTCGACATCCGCAGCGAAGAGCATCGTATGGTTGCCACAAGTCAGACGCATCACCACTGAACGATTATTTAACACATGCCCACCCACATGGCTATCATGGAGCGGCACATCAAAATGTTCGTCCGCTGGTGGGTTGAGGACTATCATCCGGCAGGGGCCGGATGACACGATCTCCTGTCCTTCGATTGCCACTCCTTCTCGTAGTCCTTGAGTAGTCAATGACTGCTGCAGTCGTCGATAGAACAGTTCTTGGCGGGTTTCTCCAGACCCCCAGTAGTTCTTCACGAGAAAATGTCTGACCACCCAGGCGAGGCCTCCGACATGATCAAGTTGAGGATGCGTGCCAATCACCTGATCGATGGTGCGAATCCCCCGGTTCCAGAGAAACGGAGCCACTACCCCACGGCCCATGTCGAAACGCTCATACGTCGCCCCTCCGTCGATCAACACCACCTGCCCATCAGGCAGCTCCACAACCGCGCTATCACCTTGCCCAACGTCCAGAAACGTGACTCGGAAGTGATCCCCATCAAGGAACATCCGGGGGGACCAAGCCCACCACAGCAATACCAATAGTATCCCGGCCCCTGCTGCCAACCGGAACGGCGCGCTGCCCACTCGCTGCCACAGCAATACGAGACAGCCATAAAACAGCAACATGATGAGGGCCGAAGGTGCCGCGACATGCCATTCCCCTCCCGGCAGCATCGACACCATCCGGATCGCAGCCACAAAGTGTTCAAGGAGCCACTGATTCAGCGAAGCCAGAGGCAGCATGGTTCCCCCAACCAGGATCTGCCAGATTCCGGCACCAAGTCCAATCGGAACCAGCAGAATCCCCACCACGGGAACGGCTACCACATTGGTAAAAAGACCGAGCCAGGGCAATTGATTGAAATAGTACGCAACAAGAGGAATGGTCACCACTGTGACCACCCCGCTCAGGACCACAGAGTCTCTCCCCCATCGAGCGCAGGTTCTCAGGAACGACGGCTTGTTCGGTAGCTCCTCCACTTCAGCCGCGGACGGCCATGAGAGCCACCCGGCAATGGCGATGACGGACAAAAATGAGAGCTGAAAGGAGATATCGAACAGCGCCTGAGGATCGTGCAGCAAAATCCCCACCGCGGCGGCAGAGAGGGCATGGAACAGACGGCGTTCCTGCCCGAGCCAGATCGCACTCAGGCCCACAATCACCATCAGCAACGACCGCATCGTAGCCAGTTCCGCCCCCGCCAGGCAGGCGTAGCCTGCGACAGGAAGGATCGTGCAGACAGCGGCCATGCGTGTCGGCGTGATTCTCCGAGACAGCGCAAGAAGCCAATTGGCAGGCAACAGAATCATCGCCCATCTGACGACCGCGAAAATGAACAGCGCGACGAGGCCCAAATGGCTCCCTGAAATAGAAAGGAGATGGACCGTACCGGTCACCATGAACTGATCACGCAGATCCGGATCCAAATACCCTCGATCACCGATGATGATGCCCGCATAGAGCCCCAGCGCAGGCTGGGGAAGGGTTTGCAGCGCGGCGAGACGGATACTGCTCCTCCACCGATCGAATTGATTCCAGATCGCCCACCAAACGTGCGCACGCCCAGACTCAAGAAACTGCACCGCCTCGGCTCCGGTCACCGTGGCAATCGCATCAATCCCTTGCCGTTCAAGATAGACCGCATAGTCGAATCCACCAGGATTCAATGACCCGCTGGGACGGCGCATCACCGCCAGAAAACCTACCCGATCGCCTTGGAAAAATATTCGCTCCGGTGTGCGCCAGGTCAGACGAACACGTCTGGTCACTCCCGTCGCATCAATTGGATCATCTGTTCTGATGATCATGACCAGTCGATCTGGCGCCTGTTGCACTGGTGCCACGATACGACCGGTCACCTCGATCGCCGTATCGGACGAGTGCTCGACCATCGGGTCATGGGCAGCCAGGTTAACAGCCACTGCCCAATAGACAACCCCCACTAAGAGAGCTCCGTAGAGCCAACTCGCCTGGCGGACGGAGAACCGATTGAGTCGTTCGAGGACGAAGGTACCGAGCGCAGTGAGGAGGAGTAAGAACGAGATGGACAGGGGGAAATAGGGAATCTGTGATCCGATGAGGAGCCCGGCGATGAAGGCAACGGTGAGGGACGGCAGCATGAGCCTCCCTCAATGGGGGGCGACAACCCTAACCTAGATGAGTCTTGACGACGTCGACAAGATGATTGGCCACTTCGCGAATCGTATCATCGCATTCACCCTCGACCATCACCCGCAAGAGCGGTTCGGTCCCGGAGTAGCGCACCAACACGCGTCCGCTGCCGTTGAGACGCTCTTCACTTTCATGGATCGCGCGTTGCAGTTCTGGGACTGTGTCGAGGTTCGGTTTCTTTGTCACGTTCACGTTGAGTAATACTTGTGGCACCGCCGTCATGGCTTGGGCCAATTCGGACAAGGGCTTCTCCTTGCGCTTCATCAGTGACAAGACTTGCAATGCCGAAATCAAACCATCCCCGGTCGTATTATGATCCAGGAAAATGAAATGACCAGACTGCTCCCCTCCGAAGTTATACCCCTCGGCCGCCATCCGCTCGAGCAGATATCTGTCACCGACGGCAGTCCGCGCGAGGGCGATACCCGCTTTCGTCATGGCAAGCTCCAATCCGAAGTTGCTCATGACAGTCCCCACCACTGTCTGCCTTGCCAATCGCCCCTGGCGATCAAGATCGAGCGCCAACATTGCCATAATATGATCGCCGTCCACGACGCGTCCCTGTTCGCAGACGAAGATGGCGCGATCGGCGTCCCCGTCCAGCGCCACTCCGAGATGGGCCCCCTGCTCGCGAACCGCCTTCTGCAGCAGTTCGGGGTGGACCGCGCCACAGCCGGCATTGATATTCATGCCGTCCGGCTTATTGCCGATCACTTCGACCTTTGCCCCGAGTTCGCGCAACACAGTTGGCGCGACTTTATAGGCTGCGCCGTTGGCACAATCGACCACCACGTTGAGTCCCTGGAAGTCCAGTTCCTTCGGGAGAGACCGTTTGACGAACTCGATATACCGCCCCTCGGCATCGTCGATTCGAAAGGCTTTCCCGATGGCATCAGCAGTCGGCCGGAGATGGGCAATTTCGTTCGAGACGATGAGGCTCTCGATGCGAGCTTCCATCTCATCGGGCAGCTTGAACCCATCGTTGGAAAAAAACTTGATGCCGTTATCCTGGTAGGGATTGTGCGAGGCCGAGATCATCACCCCCGCATCGGCACGTAGGCTCCTCGTTAAGAATGCAATTGCCGGCGTCGGCAGCGGACCGACCAGCAACACATCAACACCCATCGAACAAATCCCAGAGGTCAACGCCGACTCCAACATATAGCCAGAGATGCGGGTGTCCTTGCCGATCACGATCTGATGGCGTCCAGCTCGGCGCATAAACAAATGTGCCGCGGCTCGCCCCAGCTGCATCGCCACTTCGCTGGTCATTGGATCGAGATTGGCGATCCCTCGGACCCCATCGGTACCGAACAATTTACGCATGTTGTGCTTTCATGGAAACGGTCGTCTGACGACTAATTGCCGTTGTTACCTGAACCACATCCTTCATGGCTCTCACGTCGTGGACGCGAAGGATTCCAGCCCCACGATCCACTGCCATTGCCACCGCCGCTGCCGTACCCCACTGGCGCTCCTGAAGCGGACGATCCATGAGCTGCCCAAGGAACGCCTTCTGTGAGACACCGACCAGCAATGGACACTCAAACTGCACGAAACGGCGTAACTGGGCTAACAGTGTAAGGTTATGTACCAGCAGCTTACCAAATCCGATACCTGGATCAAGAATGATTTGTCTCCGTACGATGCCATGTGTCATCGCGAAACGGATTCGTTCCTCGAAAAAATCGGAGATCTCGCCGACCACATCGTCGTAGTGAGGGGCCTGCTGCATTGTACGCGGCGTACCGGACATATGCATTAGGACGATTCCGGCTCCCGTTTGGGCAACCACATCGACCATGGCGGAGTCGCCTCGGAAAGCCGTGACATCGTTCACGAGAACCGCCCCCGCGTCTAGGGCCGCCTGTGCAACAGCAGCCTTTGAAGTATCAATTGAGATTGGAACGGCAACAGATTTTGCAACTGCGGTCACAACGGGAATTGCACGACGACGCTCTTCCGTCTCATTCACGACATCAGCACCGGGACGCGTCGACTCTGCGCCGATGTCCAACAGATCCGCACCTTCTCCTACCAACTGAACGGCATGGGCCACGGCGGCTTCTGTATCCAAATAGCGGCCACCGTCGAAGAACGAATCCGGCGTCACATTCACAACGCCCATAATTAACGGTCGGTCGGGGAATTCGATCAGCCGATCTTTCGCCTGTCGAGTCAATGTTTTCGATTCTACTACCAAACCACGGTCCTCCGAATAATGGATCCGCCACGCAACCCAAGACCTCCACCTATCGTGGCCGTATAGGGTACACGTCACAACACACCACTTGCTAGGCGGACTCCCTTCCGCCTAGCGTCTTTCAGATGTACTGTCCGGGACTCCAATGCCCTGAAATGGCGTCCCGGAATCAGCGATGCAGGATTTAGGCAGGAACCGCCTGGGATGTGGATTGCATGAGAATGTTATCGATATCGGACCCGTCGAGCACTTCTTTCTCCAAAAGTGCTTCCGCCAAACGCTTCAGACTGGCCATGTTTTCTGTAAGCAAGCGCTTTGCCCGCTCATAGTTTTCCGTCACAAGTCGCTTGACTTCCTGGTCGATCTCCATGGCTATTGATTCGCTGAAGTCGCGCTGACTCCCGAGCTCTCGCCCAAGAAAAACCTGTTCGTTTTGTTTGCCGAACGTCAGGGGGCCCATCTTTTCGCTCATGCCCCATTCACAGACCATCTTCCTCGCGAGATCCGTCGCCCGCTCAAGATCATTCCCCGCTCCTGTCGTCATCTCCTTCAATACCAGCTCTTCTGCCACACGCCCTCCCATGAGAATGGCAAGCTGGTTGAGCAAGTACACCTTCGAATAGCCGTGCCGGTCATCGACGGGGAGTTGCATCGTCACGCCCAAGGCACGGCCTCGAGGAATAATCGTCACTTTATGTACGGGATCCGTTCCAGGAATCAGTTTGGCAATCAGCGCGTGCCCGGCTTCATGATAGGCCGTCGTCCGTTTCTCATCGTCGCTCAGGATCAGACTTTTCCGTTCAGCCCCCATCAGCACTTTGTCTTTGGCCATCTCGAAGTCGACGACTTCCACTTCCTTCTTGTTGAGTCGAGCAGCCCAGAGTGCTGCTTCGTTGACCAAGTTTTCCAGGTCGGCCCCTGAAAATCCCGGCGTGCCGCGCGCGATTTTTTCCAACTCCACGTTCGTCGCGATCGGAACTTTCTTCGTGTGCACCTTGAGAATTTCAGTACGGCCACGCAAGTCCGGTCGATTAACCACGACTTGCCGATCAAACCGGCCCGGTCGGAGCAAGGCAGGGTCGAGGACATCCGGCCGGTTGGTCGCAGCGACCAGGATCACGCCTTCTGTCGTATCAAATCCATCCATCTCGACGAGCAATTGATTGAGTGTCTGTTCACGTTCGTCATGACCTCCGCCCAACCCTGCTCCGCGAAGCCGACCAACGGCATCGATTTCGTCGATAAAGATAATGCAGGGAGCATGTTTTTTCCCCTGCTCGAAGAGATCGCGAACACGGGACGCTCCGACGCCGACAAACATTTCCACGAAATCCGATCCGCTGATACTGAAGAACGGCACACTGGCTTCACCGGCAATGGCCTTGGCCAGCAGCGTCTTCCCTGTACCGGGAGGACCGACGATCAAGACACCCTTGGGAATGCGGCCGCCGAGCTTTTGGAACTTGCGCGGATCCTTGAGAAATTCGATGATCTCGAGCACTTCGTCTTTGGCTTCATCGACACCTGCAACGTCGGAGAACATCACCTTCTTCCGCTCCTCCGTCAGCAGACGAGCGCGGCTCTTTCCGAATGAGAGAGCCTTATTGCCCCCCATCTGCATTTGCCGCATCAAGAAGAACCACAAGCCCAGGAACAGTACAAACGGCCCCCAGGTCACAAGAAACGTAATGTACCAAGGGCTTTCATCCGGTGGCTTCGCCTCAATCTGCACGCCCCGATCCCGCAAGACCTGCACCAATTCAGGATATTCCACCGAGTAGGTTCGGATACGGGTCTTGTCTTTCAGGACGGCGCTGATGTGGCTGGCTTTGATGATGACCCGCTCGATCTCTCCCTTGTCGAGTTTGGTCATGAACTCACTAAAAATCACATCTTCTTCAGGCTCATGGTGCGGCACGCTGAACAGGTTGAACAGCAAAATCATGAAGAGGCCGACGACGACCCAGAAAAGTATATTCTTTGTCCTGGAATTCATCCAGATCTCCTTGTGGATGACACGCTCAAACGGTCAGAAAAACCAAGACCGTGCGTAATGTTACCACAGGCACATTCATACTGACAACCGTGTGACCAAAGTCTTACTCTTGATCTCCCTCCATATCCAAGACAGCCAGATAGGGAAGGTTCCGGTACTTCTGCTGATAGTCGAGTCCATACCCGACCACATACTTATTCGGAATCTTGAACCCCACATAGTCGATGGCGACATTGATGGTCCGACGATCTGGCTTACTCAGCAAGGTGCAGACTTTAATCGACCGGGGCTTCTTTTTCGCCAAGGCCTTGACCAAGTGTTGAGCCGTCAGTCCGGAATCGACGATGTCTTCCACCAGCAAGACGTCTTTACCCTTGATGTCCTCGGTCAGCTTGGTCACCATTTTAACCTTGCCTGATGTTTTTGCCCGAGACCCGTCGCTTCTCACCATAAGAAAGTCCACCCGCATGGGAATTCTGATTGCGCGAGCCAAATCGGCATAGAAGGCATAGGCTCCCTTCAACACCCCCACCAAGACGAAATCCTTCCCTGTATAATCGGTTGTGATCTGTTTGCCCAGCTCACGAATTCGGGTACGCATTTGTTCCTGCGTCACGATCGGCCGACCGAAGATCCGTTCCATACTCCTTTACTCCTTCTCTGACGTTCGGTTGCTGACCGAGACAACTAAACAACGTGTTGTCCCATCATGAACAATGAAGCGCTCATCCTGTCGCATTCCCACCACCCAGAGAACTCCCTCTGGCGCCACCAATAATGGAACCTTCCCACGTTCCTGTCGAGGAACCTTCCTATCGGTAAAGAAGTCCTGTAGCTTCTTGCTCTTTCCCTTCATCCCATGGGGAGCGAATCGATCGCCGACTTGCCACGCCCGAACCAACAAGGGCTCCGAAAACCGGTCAGCATCGAACAATACGAGTTCTTGAGAAGGAGCCCTGCCCATCTCTTCAGCAGCACGACGAGTCATGAGTTGTACCTGAATATGCTGATTCGTTCTAGCCCAATAAACCGTTGAAGGTACTGAAAGCGGCAGGGCCTCCCTCTTCTCTTGCCCTGAATCAGTTTCATACCCATGATCTATTCTTATCGATGGGCTAAATCGCACCGTTCCCTGATCCAGTATCACGAGAGTCTGTTTCAAAGACAGCCGGGCCCCGTTCCTTCCCTTGAGCAAGATACGCCGAACTGACTCCACTACGCGAAGGATGCTGGCGCGCCCCACTTTGTCATAGGTCCGTAGGATTGCCCGAAGGAGACGCCGCTGAAGCGCAACCGGCAACTCGATGAAGGCCTGGCGATCGACTCGTTGCACGTCTTTAGAATCATGGCTGACGAGTGCGCGCACCAGCTCATTGGTAATTCCCGTCAAATATTGTTCGTCTTCGCGTAGCAAGTCCGCCTGCCGCTGCAACACACAGACGGCAGCTGGGGCCAACCCTGTGATGACAGGAAGGAGCTCCTTCCTGATACGATTGCGATGGTAGAGCGACTGCTCATTGCTCGAATCACGACGATAGGTCAGCCCTTCATGATCCAAGTAAGCCACCACCTCCTCGCGGGTGGCTGCGAGAAGAGGACGAATAATCCTATCTTCACGAGCGTACGGCATTCCCGCTAACCCGGCCATGCCTGCCCCACGCAATAGCCACATGAGCACCGTTTCCGCTTGGTCATTGGCAGTATGACCGACCGCAATGTGGTCAGCCCCTAACTCGTGCGCCAATTGCTTCATGAAGTCATAGCGTGCGTCGCGTGCCGCGGCTTGAAGCGATGAGCGCTGTCGTCGCTTGACCAGTATGGGTCGATGGATGACAAGAGACAGTTGTCGTTCCCGGCAGAAGGTTTTGATAAACGATTCGTCACCGTCGGACTCCGCTCCGCGCAACCCATAGTTACAATGGACCGCCGTCAGCGTGAGCCTCCAGGACCGGGCCAGGCGATGGAGGAGAGACAACAACGCGACCGAGTCAGGCCCGCCCGACACCGCTACAAGCAAGTGCTGACCAGGAACGAACAGCTGTTGCTGACGCACCGTTCGAACAAGATGGGACAACAGTGCCGGTCGTGCGGCGGATTTGGATGACGGCCTAATGATCGTCGTCTCAGCGGCCATGATAACTAAACTCCCTGCGGAATACGCCGCAAACTGATGCGCGCCTGCTCAACATCCCGGGCAATTTGCTTTGACAGCTCATCGGCAGATGCAAAGGTATGATCGCCGCGTACCCGTGCCACAAACTGCACAGTGATCTCCTGGCCATAGAGATCGCTGATCTGATCTAAAAGATTAACTTCGATCAGCCGCTCGCCCGCTCCAAAGGTCGGCCTGGTCCCAATGTAGGCGATCGCATCATAGGTCTGAGTACCGTGGACCGTCCGCGCGGCATAGACCCCATCGGGCGGCACGACGCGATCAGCCGGGACGCGCAGATTAGCCGTAGGCCACCCCATCGCCTGCCCCTGTTGCATCCCCTGCACCACGGTACCTCGAATCCCATAGATGCGTCCAAGCAACGTGGCAGCCCGCTCCACGTTTCCTTCCTGAATGAGCTGGCGAATCCTGCTTGAACTCACCACGTCCCCCTCAATCATCACGGGAGTCACGGGATGCACGCGGAAGCCGTACTGTCCACCGAGACGCACGAGGTCATCGATACGCCCTGCGCGGCCCTTCCCAAACGCAAAATGATTGCCCACGAACAGTTCAGACAGGGTGAGAGACCGATGCAGGATGTCTTCGGCAAATTGACCCGGGCTCATCGCCGCGAAGGCAGGTGTAAAGTCCAGGAAGACCACTTCATCGATCCCCGCGGCTTCGAGGTGGGCAAGCTTTTCCTCCGGACTGGTGAGGAAACGAAGATCGACGCGGGGTGCGAGGATTCTTACGGGATGCGGTTCGAAGGTCAGCACGAGCGCCGTCCCCTGTGCCTTCCGGGCTGTCTCGACCACCGTCTGCAGCAGCGCTCGATGGCCCAGGTGGTGGCCGTCGAAATTGCCGATCGTGGCGACCGGATAGGCACGCAGACTTTCGCCGGACCGCCCACGCGTCACTTTCAGCATAATCGATAATCGTCAGCGGAGGAGACGCGCTGCGTCTTTGGCAAAGTAGGACAGAATGAGACCCGCGCCGGCCCGTTTAATCGAGAGCAACGATTCCATCATGGCCCGCGATTCATCGAGCCAGCCTGCGTTGGCTGCCGCTTTGATCATGCTGTACTCCCCGCTCACTTGATAGGCGGCCACCGGCAACAACATCTGCGCTCTGGCCGCGGCAATGATATCGAGATACGGCAGTGCCGGTTTCACCATGATGATATCGGCCCCTTCTTCGACATCGAGGGCGATCTCACGAAGCGCTTCCCGGCGGTTGGCGGGATCCATCTGGTATGACTGCCTATCGCCGAATTGCGGGCTCGAAAACGCCGCATCCCGAAACGGTGCATAAAAGCAGGACGCGAATTTGGCGGCATAGGCCATGATCGGCAGCTCTGGAAAACCAGCCTGATCCAGTTCCGCCCGGATCGCCGCTACCCGCCCATCCATCATATCGGACGGCGCCACCATGTCTGCCCCAGCTTGCGCGTGGGTCCTGGCCATCGCACGGAGACATTCCAACGTTTCATCGTTGAGAATGCGACCGTCCTTGACGATTCCGCAATGGCCGTGATCGGTGTATTCGTCAATGCAGATATCGGTCACGACCATCAGTCCCGGGACCTGGTCCTTCACCGCTTTGACGGCCCGCTGCACGATGCCGTTCGGATCAAACCCCGAACTTCCTCGCGCATCTTTCCGGTCAGGAATCCCAAAAAGGATGATGGCGGGAATCCCCAAGGCCGCAATCTCACATGCCTCTTTCACCAAGAGATCGACCGAGAAACGGAACTGGCCTGGCATCGAGCCAATCTCCTCACGCCGATTCCGCCCTTCGACGACGAACAGCGGATAAATAAAGTCGGACGGGGCCAGGCTTGTCTCCCGTACCATGCGACGAAATGCCTCATGCTGCCGCAGCCGCCGGAGCCGTTGTATCGGAAAGGCCATTGGATTACTTCCTCGGGAGATTCGTCAAGAACACCACGAGGTCGCGCACGGAAATCATGCCGACCAATTTGCCATCCTGAGTCACGCCGAGATGGCGGATATGCGTTTGAGCCATCAGATCGTTGGCATCCAACACTGTCTTATTCTGCTCGATCGTCAAGATCGGGGCCGACATAATCTGTTCGGCCGTCGTCTTGCGGGTGTCGGCTCCAGCCGCGACCACGCGCCGGACCATATCGGTATCGGTCAGAATGCCGACGATCTCCTTCCCGTTCGTCACGAACAGACTGCCGATGCCGCGATCCCTCATGATTCGAGCCGCCGTCTGTGCATCCGTATCCCGCTCAATCGTAATAAACTTCTCTCTCGGAACCATGAACGACTTGACTGGAACCATACAATGCCCTCCCTTGGCTAACTCAGTCCATCACCCTATCCGCGCGAAGAAACGGCGGCTCGAGTCCCTTCCTTGAAATGCCTCACGATCGCTTCTGCCAGCGCCGGCACAGTATTTTCATCCGGCATGACCGTGACCGTCAACCCATACTCTCCCGCCGTGCGTGCCGTAATGGGTCCGATGCAGGCGATAACCACCCGGGCGACGAGTGGTCGCACCGCGTCCCGCCCTCCAAAGAGTTCCACAAAATTGCGGACGGTGGAGGAACTCGTGAACGTCACCACCGCCACCTGCCCATCGTGAAGCTGTTGCGTCAAGGACGCGACGTCCACCGCCGGGGCGATCGTGCGATAGACAGGAATCACCTCGACGGTTGCCCCTAACTCACGCAACTGTTGCGGTAAGATTTCGCGAGCGACTTCAGCGCGTGGGATCAATATGCGGCTCTCACGGATTCCCACATGGGCCAATGCGGCGATCACACCCTCTGCCTGAAAATCGGTTGGAACAATATCCGGGGTCAGCCCATAGGTTCCCAGCTCCTGCGCAGTTCTGGGTCCAATCGCGCACAGGCAAAGGTTCGCCAACGCACGCACATCCTTCCCTGCCGCATGAAGTCGGTCCATGAAGGGCCTCACCCCGTTCACACTGGTAAAAATGAGCCATTGATAGGTACTGAGACGAGTCACCGCGTCATCGACCGCCTGCCAACTGGGCGGAGGCACGATCTGAATCGTCGGAACTTCGACCGGCTCCGCGCCATAGGTTGCCAGGAGCTGGGATAATTCCCTCGCCTGCTCCTGTGCGCGGGTCAGCACGACTCGTTTCCCAAAGAGGGGCTTGGTTTCAAACCAATTCAGTTGTCCTCGCAATCGCACAACCTCACCCACGACAATCACCGTCGGCGGTTCGAGATGCGCGGCTTCCGTTTTCGCGACTATATCAATCAATGTCCCCACGATGGTCTGTTGATCGGCTTTACTCCCCCAACGGATCGCCGCGACCGGCGTGTCGGGCAAACGTCCCTCCGACAGTAACTGTCTGACGATCGAAGGAAGATTCTTCATACCCATCATGAACACCAGCGTCCCTGTTGTACTGGCCAATTTGGGCCATTCCAACAACGCCGCCGGCTTGGTAGGATCTTCTTGACCGGCCACAAACGTAACCGTGGAAGCCAACGTTCGGTGGGTTACCGGAATGCCTGCATAGGCAGGGACCGCGACCGCTGCCGTCACACCAGGCACAATCTCGAAGTCAACCCCTGCAGCAGCCACCGCTTCCGCCTCTTCTCCACCGCGTCCGAAGACAAACGGGTCGCCCCCTTTGAGCCGAACCACCACGTTCCCTTCCTTGGCGCATTCAATGAGCAGTCGATTGATATCGGTTTGGACTTGATACTGCCCGCGTCCCCGCCGACCGACATAGATGCGCTGTGCCGTGGCCGGAGCATACTTCAATAAGAACGGATTGGCGAGATAGTCGTAAAGGACGACATCGGCCGCCTCAAGACATTCCTTCCCTTTCAACGTCAAAAGCCCAGGATCGCCTGGTCCTGCTCCGACCAAATAGACCTTCCCCGGTCTTCTCGAGTTTGTCATGACGTCCCGTAGATCGCTTGGAGTATCCTATCGCCACCGCGCGCGAGCAGTCGTTCCGCGAGTTGAATACCAATCGACTCCGGATCCTCAATGGTTCCTTCAACGGTATCGCGGATGAGCTCTTTGCCGTCCACACTGGATACCAATCCTTCCAGTCTCACCCCTGTCCCGACCACTGTCGCATGCGCCGCGATCGGAACCTGACAGCCTCCTTGGAGCCGATGGAGCAACGCACGTTCGGCGAAAACGGCTGTCATACTTGGCGCATGGTCCAAGGCACTCAAAAGTGAACGAATAAAGAGATCGTCTCGCCGGCCCTCGATGCCCAGCGCCCCCTGGCCAATGGCAGGCAAACTAATCTGCGGCGCAAGATACTCCGTAATCTGATGCGCCCAGGCCAATCGCCGGAGCCCGGCTGCGGCGAGCACGATGGCGTCGAACTGTCCCTCCCATAATTTCTTGAGACGGGTATCCAAGTTCCCGCGCAACATGGCAATCGTGATATCAGGCCTGGCATGCAGGAGCTGTGATTGGCGGCGAAGGCTGCTGGTCCCGATCCGGGCACCACAAGGAAGGTCCATGAACGACCGCCCGTCACGACTAATCAGGGCATCCCGAGGATCCTCGCGTGGCGGCACACAGAGAATGGCCAATCCCTCGGGCAACTCCGTGGGCACATCTTTCATACTATGCACCGCCAGATCGATCTCGCCGCTCAACAGCGCTTCCTCGATCTCCTTTATGAACAGTCCCTTCCCGCCAATTTGGGCTAACGGAACGTCAAGAATCTTGTCTCCCGATGTTTGGATCTTCCGCAACGTCACCGTCACATGCGGAACCAGCGCGTGCAACTGTCCCCGTACCCACTCGCTCTGCTGCACCGCTAGCTTACTGCCGCGTGTTCCAAGCACGATGGTTGATCGTTCATGGCCGACTTTCACCATGGCTCCCTTTCACCGACTCACACCATGATACGGGGTATAAAATGTGGCAAACCGATCACTGATCTATTTGGTTCATCTAGTTAGTTTCGTTCAACCAAAAAACCAGACACACTAGACAGACCAGATAGACCCATTAACGGTCTTCTAACGCTCGCGGGCTTTTCAGCATCCTGCTAACGATCCGGCGTCTTCGATCCCCTTCTCGGAGTCACCTCTTCAACATCACGAACATCTACTTGTGACGAATGACATGTCTCCGATACAGACGTCGCATTCCCCTTGACATTGGAGACCGCAGGGTCGGCGAGACTGAAAAACCGTCTCGCCGCCTCGACAAAGGCAGCCCCCTCAGAGGAATTCACCTCAGCCTTGAGCGTCACCATTGTATTGTGAATGAGCTTATTTACAATAGTCGACGCCATCGCCTCAACCAGTTCACGCTCCTGCGCGGACAGATTCGCCAATCGCCCCAAGGTCTTGTCGAGCTCTGCCTGCTTGATATCATCGATTCGCGCACGGAGTGCCACAATGGTGGGAGTGACCTCGAGCGACTGGAGCCATTGCCGCACAATCCCGACTTCATCCATCACCATCCGCTCAGCTTTCTCAGCTTCGTTTAAACGCTCCCCGCGATTCTGTTCAACCCGCGTCTTCAAATCGTCGATGTCGAAGAGGAAGGCATTGTCCACATGCCGCACAGCCGGATCGATATTGCGCGGAACCGAGATGTCGATCAAGAACATCGGAAGATTCATCCTTTGCTTGACCGAACGCTGCACGTCATCTTCGCTCACGATATAATGTGCGGAACCGGTTGATACCAAGACGATATCGGCGGAAGCCATGTCCTCCCGAAACTCTTCAAAGGCGACCGCGGTGCCGTCAAACCGGTTTGCCAATTCCAGCGCATGTTGCGGATTCCTGGTCGTCACCCGCACATGCCGGACACCGTTGGCAATGAAATGTCTTGCCGCTAACTTGGCCATCTCCCCCGCCCCCACCAACAGCACCGTCTTCTCGCTTAAGTCCGAGAAGATCTTTTTGGCTAATTCGACCGCGGCATAGCTGACCGACACCGCCATCTCGGCAATTTTCGTTTCCGTCCGCACACGCTTGGCGACGGAAATTGCTTTCTTCACGACCTTGTTCAGAATGATACCGGTTGCCTTATGTGCGAGCGCAACCTCGAAGGCCTCTTTGATCTGGCCCAGAATCTGCGACTCGCCCACGATCATGGAGTCGAGGCTGGAAGCCACCCGAAACAAATGGCTGATCGCCCGATCCCCTTCGTGCCAGTACATATGGGGAGTCAGTTGCTCCGAGGACAGCGAAAGGTGGGCATCAGCCAGGAAATCCTGGATTCGCCCATACCCTGATTCGATCTCATCGACGACGGCATAGACCTCAACACGATTGCACGTCGATAGTAATATTCCTTCCCGCACCCCCTGATACGAACAGAGACGGGTCAAGGCTTCGCCCATCCGGCTCTCAGGGACCGCAAGTTTCTCGCGGATTTCGACCGGGGCGGTCTTGTGGCTCAAACCGACAACGACAATGTGCATATCAAGACACCGGTCCGTGACTCTTGAGGACTACGCCGATGAGGGTCAGAATAACCCCGGCAAATCCGATAATCGTCAGGTACGCCGCTCGTTTAGCTCTCCAGCCCACTGTCAGTCGTCCCATCAGTACGACAAAATAGAACAACCACGTCACCAACGCCCATGTTTGCTCGGGATTCCAGTTCAGATACGACCCCCGAGAGAACTCGGCGGACAGCGCGCCAGTAATGATGCCGAGCGTGAGCAGCGGGAACCCCGTCACGATCGATTGTTGATTCAAATGGTCGAGAAAATCCAGGGCTGGCAACTTTGAATAGAGGACATTGAAACGTTTGGACTTGAGAAGTCCGTCCTGAATCAGATACATGACACCAGCCACAAAGGCAATGGCAAACCCCACGGTACCGAGCATGCTCAGTGTGACATGGACCCACAACGTTCGAAACACCGGAGTGAGCGTCGGAGCGGTTTCCGGCAAGGCCGCGGCAAAAACCAGCGAGATCAGTGCCAGGGGGACGATGAACGAGCCAAGCACGTGCAGACGGTGGCGAAACTCCACGACGAGAAAGACCAAAATCAACACCCAGGAAGAAAACGACAGGGCTTCATGGAACCCTGGCGACGAGACGTCCGTCGCCCCGATCATCCCTACGCCCAATGCAAACGAATGTGAGGTAAACCCGACCGCCGTTATTCCCAGCGAGATCTTCGACAGGGCTTCCGTAGCCCAGAGCAAGTAGGCAAGATAGGAAACGGTGGCCGCAAAATACAGGG
>Ga0187894_10000125_pt1 | contig 96377 bp, 88 predicted proteins | sample GBC1701081metaG_FD_136650 | JGI IMG/M metagenome (GOLD analysis project Ga0187894, IMG submission 136650) | White microbial mat communities from a lava cave in the Kipuka Kanohina Cave System on the Island of Hawaii, USA - GBC170108-1 metaG ...
AGGCAATGCCAAAGACGCCAATGCCGAGGTGTGGAATACCGGCGCTCAGGAGCGCACTGCCGCAGCCGGCAAAGACCAACCAGAAAGTGCCGAGCGCTTCGGCCGCCAGTCGTGCTCCCATCGGATCCTCCTTACCCGTGCGAACCTGTCGCGCACTATGCTCGGAACTGCGCCAAAGTGCAAGCCGTCAGAGGCCGGAGGGGCGACGGTATTGTTCGTGGCTGTCAAGCGGGAACGGATGAGGTAGAATGCCGCGTCGAACAAAAACTCGATGGAGGCGGAGGAGGAACTGAGCATGAAAGAGTATCGTGTTACGCCCGGCTCACCACTCAATTTAGACCGGTATGATCCTGACGGCACCGGCAATTACCAGAAGACTGATCAGGGCAAAGAGAAAGCGAAATCGATCACGGCAGAATTGACAGGACGGTTGGGGAAACTCCAAGAACGGCTCTATGCCAACGGAACTCGATCGTTGCTCATCGTATTGCAGGGGATGGATACCAGCGGCAAAGACGGGACGATCAAGAGCGTGATGTCTGGTGTGAACCCGCAGGGCTGTAAAGTGGTGTCTTTCAAAGCTCCGTCGTCGGAAGAGCTGGGCCATGATTTCCTGTGGCGAGCGCATCAAAAGGTGCCATCCAAAGGTCAGATTGGCATCTTCAACCGGTCACATTATGAGGATGTGCTCATCACCCGCGTTCATGGGTGGGTATCGGACAAGGTGGTGCAACAACGGTTCAATCAGATCAAAGAGTTCGAGGAGTTGCTGTATGAGAACGGGACGACCATCCTCAAGTTTTTTCTCCACATCTCCAAGACTGAACAGAAAAAGCGGTTGGAGGAACGGATTCAGGATCCGGAGAAGCAATGGAAATTCAATGAAGGGGATCTCGAAGAACGGAAATTGTGGAAGAACTATATTGAAGCGTTCGAGGATATGATGACCGCCACGAGTACCGATCATGCGCCTTGGTATATCGTGCCGGCCAATCGGAAATGGTATCGGAATCTCGTGGTGGCGGATCGTGTTGTCGATGTGTTGGAAGATATGAAACTGAAGACGCCACCCGCTCCTGCCGGGGTCAACTTCGATACCTTGAAGATTGTGTAATGTGTCAGTGCGCACTCACACCGTAGTATTTCCCACCCCGAATGAGTCCGAATGAAGGCCTGCGATCCTGAATCACCGAGTCTTGTTCTAGCGTCAGATCCGGGCCATGCGGGAGAGGCCGTTTCTTGACACCTTAGGCGGGGCTATATTAGCATGCGCAGCCAGATCGATAGGCGCGTAGCTCAGGGGGAGAGCGCTACCTTGACACGGTAGAGGTCGACGGTTCAAGACCGTCCGCGCCTACCACAAGCTGAGAGTATCCGTTTGCCTCTTGCAGGCGGAGCGGCATTGTTGTTTCTTGTGCTTGGTCGAATGAATGCGCATCATGAAAGTTACGCTTAAGAATGGCAGCAGTCAGGATGTTCCTGCCGGCCAAACCGTTGGGTTTGCCCTATCGGCTCTCGGCCTGACGCTTGGCCCCGACATCCTTGCGGCTAAGGTGAATGGCCAAACAGTAGATCTCTCGTGTGCCTTAACAGAAGATGCTGAAGTGACTCCGCTGAGATTTGACAGCGCTGAGGGCCGTGAGGTCTACCGCCATAGCAGCACTCACATTATGGCTCAAGCCGTCAAAGAGGTCTTTCCTACGGCGCAACTGACGATCGGTCCGGCGCTCGAGGACGGGTTTTTCTATGACTTTGCCTTTGAGCGCCCATTTACGCCGGAAGATCTCGAAAAAATTGAGGCTCGAGCGAAGGACATCGTCAAACGCGCGCTTCCTGTAAAACGATCAGAATTATCGAAGCAAGATGCGGTGAAGCTTTTCCAGGAACGCGGGGAAGCCTACAAGGTTGAGTTGATTCAAGGACTGGCCGACGGACAGACTATTTCAGTCTATAGCCAGGGTCAGTTCACCGATCTCTGCCGAGGCCCGCATCTTCCAACGACGGGTCATGTCGGCGCATTCAAGCTCCTGAACACGGCTGGAGCATATTGGCGCGGCGACGAACGCAATCCTATGCTGCAGCGGATCTACGGGACTTCTTTTCCGACCCAGCCGGAACTCGATGCGCACCTTGCGCGGTTAGAAGAGATAAAACGACGAGATCACCGAAAGGTCGGGAAAGAACTCGACTTGATCTCGATTCAGGATGAAATCGGTCCCGGCTTGGTGCTCTGGCATCCGAAAGGCGCGACGATCCGGTTATTGATCGAGAACTTTTGGCGCGACCAGCATATTCAAAACGGGTACGAACTGGTGTACTCCCCTCACGTCGCCCGACTGGATCTCTGGAAAACCAGCGGCCACGTCGACTATTACCGCGACAACATGTTCGTTCCTATGAAGGTTGAAAACAGCGAGTATCAGCTCAAGCCGATGAATTGCCCGTTTCATATCATGATCTACAAGTCGCATCTGCGCAGCTATCGAGACCTCCCCATCCGTTACGGCGAACTGGGAACGGTCTACCGGTATGAACGGACAGGCGTCCTCCACGGCCTGCTGCGGGTTCGCGGATTTACACAAGACGACGCGCACCTGTTCTGCCGGCCGGATCAGATTGAAAGCGAAGTCAGCAAGGTCCTGGATTTCACGTTCTTCGTTCTCGGCACCTTCGGGTTTACCGAATTTGAAGTCTATCTCTCCACCAAACCGGAAAAATCAGTCGGCTCGGAAGAACGCTGGGCCCAAGCCACGAGCGCGCTTGAAGCAGCATTGAAGGGGCGAGGAGTCGCCTACCAGATCGATCCGGGCGAAGGCGTATTCTACGGACCAAAAATCGACATCAAAATCAAAGATGCGCTGGGACGATCCTGGCAATGCTCAACCGTTCAAGTCGATTTCAATAATCCTGAGCGGTTCGAATTAGGCTATATTGGGGAAGACGGCAAGGTTCACCAGCCGATCATGATCCATCGGGCTCTGATGGGATCGATCGAACGATTCTTCGGCATTCTCATCGAACACTTCGGCGGCGCTTTCCCAACCTGGCTTGCCCCGGTTCAGGCGATGGTCATGTCCATTACGGACAACCAGCGGCCTTATGTTGCCGAGGTGGTTGCTCAATTCAAGGCTGCGGGACTTCGAGTTGAAGCAGACCTTCGGAATGAAAAAATCGGTCTTAAAATTCGAGAAGCGGAGAAGGCAAAGGTTCCCTTTATGTTCGTGGTCGGCGACCGAGAAGTGCAGAGCGGGACTCTGGCTGTCCGGGGCCGAAGCGGGGCCAATCTGGGCAGTATGACCGTTGCGGGAGCGCTGGACCTGCTCCGTGCGGATCTCAAACCGGCAGGGCAGCACATTCACTAATACAATAAGAGGTGTCTTATCGTCCCCAAACTACGAGTGAACCGGGAAATCAGAGTGCGCGAAGTTCGGGTAATCGGCCCAGATAGTGAACAGCTCGGCATTCTCCTTACAGCGGATGCGTTCAAACAGGCACAAGAAAATGGCTATGACCTTGTCGAAGTCGCGCCGACATCTGTGCCGCCCGTGTGCCGCATTATGGACTACGGGAAATACAAGTTTGAGCTGAGTAAGAAGGACCATCAAAATCGGCGCCATCAAAAATCGACGCAGGTGAAGGAAATTAAGTTGCGCCCTCGGACAGATAAGCATGATTTAGAGATCAAGATTCGACAGATTAAAGGATTTTTGTCCGATGGGAACAAAACCAAAGTTCTCTTGACGTACCGTGGTCGTGAGATGGCGAATCAGGAGATGGGTCGAACGCTCATGAATACGGTCATCGCAGAGTTGGAGCAGGTGGGGACGATCGAGTATGCTCCTCGCATGGAAGGGCGGAGCTTGATCATGATCGTGGCGCCGAAGTAGCACAATCGGCCCGGTATTAACCTAAGGAAGCACCGACATGAAGAATAGGAAAATGAAAACCCATAGTGGCGCCAAAAAGCGCTTTGCCCGCACCGGCTCCGGAAAGTTGGTCAGGCGAAAGGCTGGGAAACGCCATATCCTCACCAGCAAGACGCAGGACCGGAAGCGCCGATTGAGCGGTACGGCACTTGTGGATAAGACCAAGACGCAGGCGCTGGATCGCTTATTGCCCTACAGCTAAAGTAGAATGCCGAAATCGCGTTAACCAAAAGGAGTACTGACTCATGCCTCGCGCAAAAGGTGGCCCTAAAACAAGACATCGGCGGAAAAAACGGCTGAAGTTGGCCAAAGGACAGTATGGAGGGAAGAGCCGTCTGTTCCGTACGGCAACAGAATCAGTCGATAAGGGTCAGGCGTATGCCTATACCGGACGGAAAAATCGGAAACGGGATTTCCGCGTGTTGTGGATTGCGCGCATCAATGCGGCAGTTCGGGCGCATGGGTTGACCTACGGCCGGTTTATCAATGCCCTGAAGAAGGCCAATATTCTCTTGGACCGGAAGGTCCTATCCGATATGGCCATCAAGGACGCCACAGGATTTGAGCAGCTGGTCGGTCTTGCAAAGCAGCACGTCGCTCCCGCCGGGGCGTAACCGCGAACACAGGCTGAGGATTCCCTCAGAAGAGTTTTATTGGGAGTAGAGTGTAAGTCTTGAGGAATGTGCCGACAGGCACAGGCCTCAAGACCATTCGGCCAGCTCCGTCAGATCAAGCTCGAACGCAACTGCTGGAATCGCGATCTGCCAGCGTTCGAGCACTTCAGGGTGTAGCTCACCAATCACACCGACCTGTTTTCCCTCGGATACGATGCTCCCCACTCGACCGGCGAGAAACGAAGGATGCTGGATCGGTTCCAGGCTGTAGGCTTGGCTGACATAATACAACAGCGTGTCTAAGCAGGAATGGGCTTCGGAGAAATGGGCATCGGCATGGGCAATCATCACGCCAAGCATGGTCACGGTGCGTGACCCTTGGGGTTGTGTGAGATCGTAACGCGCTACTTCGCCGGCTTCGAACATCCGATGGGGATAAAAGGCCCGGTTCGATGCAGACTCCACTCGAAGCAACGACGGAAGCATCCATTGTCGAAGCGCGGAGAAGTTCTGGGACATCACATTGTCCACTTCAACAAGTCGTCCCCACTCAGTTCCCTCCAATCGCATCGCATCGCGCAGGTCCTGGGGGGAGCCGAGAATATTGGAAATGATTTCTTGAAAACCCATGCCGACCATGAGAGCTCTCACACGATCAGAGACCTCTTCGATGCGCGACAGTCCCCCGACCGTAAATTGCGAAGGCATCACGGGCAAAAAGTCTCCGTACCCACGGCTGATCGCGACGTCTTCGACCACATCCATCGCATGCATGAGATCCTGCCGATAAAACGGTAGCGTCACCGTGACATTTTTACCCTTCGTCGTCACGTCATAGCCGTAGGCCGTGAGGGCCTTCGCGACTTCCTGGGTGCCGAGGGATTGTCCAAGGGCCTGTTCGATCGTGCCGATGGGAAGCTTCCGTGACTTCGCAAGATCTTGCGGAGTCACGACCGATATGCCGAGCGCTGTCTTATAGGGATACCGTACTTCGATCGGTTCTATCACAGCGCCACGATCCGCCAGATTGGCGGCAAAGATGTTGAGGGTCAGGACGACCATCGAAAGGTCCGTGCCGGTCACTTCGACGAAGAGGGCATCGTCTCCCACCCGCACTTCTCCAGCTTCGCGGCTATTGATGATCGGCGGGAAAGAGAGAGCCTGACGCTTCGCATCGCACAAGAAGGGCAGGCGATCTTGGCCTGCGAGAATCCCACCGAACTCCAGACCCTTGGGATGGACGAGCAACATCTCTCCAAGCGTCATCACCGTCTCCATCCCGAGCGGCGTGAATGACGCTTCGTCCGGTTTTACCAAATCATAGGTGACAGGAAACTCGATCGCTGCAAGCCGATAGAGTCCGATCGACACAGTCCGGCGTTTGCGTCCGAACATCTCGGCGAGCTTCTCTTGTGTCTGGATCAGCTGCACGAGGCCTTCCTGGGTCACGCGGTAACCGGCCGCAGTGCAGGCCGCCACGTAGGGTCTGACCTTCTCCAAGCCGGGAGCCACGTTCAGCCGCTTGAGCGATTTTGATTTCGTCGTGAGAAAATCGTACTGCGCGCGCAAGCCCTGCCGCTTCACCCGAATCTGTCTGGCAATTCCTTCACAGCACCAGAGATCGGGGCGATTGCTATCTTGCAGCTCAATGCGCAACTCACCTGTGTCGGGATTCTGCCCCTTCAATTCGCCCTTCACGAGCATCAACGACTCTTCGAGTTGCTCCATGGTGATCGGTCGGGGAGCCTCTCCCGGCGTTGCGAGCAATCCATCGAGATCCTGTTTAAAAATGGTAATCGTAGGCATGTAATACCTAGAAGGATCCCTTGGTGGAGCGAATCAGATCAAGATTGTCGGTGAACAACTCGCGAATATCGTGAATGCCGAGCGCCACCATCGCCATGCGATCGAGCCCCAATCCCCACGCGATCACAGGAACGGTCACACCTAATGGTAGGGTCACTTCTGGCCGGAATAATCCGGCTCCACCGAGCTCCATCCATCCGAGCTTCGGATGGCGTACGTGCAGCTCGACCGACGGCTCGGTGAAAGGAAAGTAAGCCGGGAGAAATTTGACCTCTTTAGCTTGCGCCACTTCACGGGCGAAGAGATTCAGCAGACCGAGCAACGTGCGAAAGTTGATGTCTTCACCGAGCACGATCCCTTCTACTTGGAAGAAATCGGTTGCGTGGGTTGCGTCCACTTGATCGTAACGGAAACAACGGGCGATGGAAAAATACTTTCCGGGCACGGCCGGTTGTATCGCCAAGGTATGGGCCGAGACAGCCGTCCCCTGGCTCCGTAAGACTAGCCGGCGCGCGCGCACCGCATCAAAGGCATAGTTCCAACCTGTCGAGCCAGTTTCACCGCCATTCTGGTGCGCTTGTGCGACCCGGGACAAGAATGGCTCTTCAATCGACGAGGCATGGGCCGGCTCCTTGACGAAGTAGACGTCATGAATGTCTCGTGCCGGATGGAACTGCGGCATAAAGAGGGCATCCATGTTCCAGAACTCAGTTTCCACGAGCAGGCCCCGCATTTCCTGGAATCCCATGCTCACAAGTTTCGTCTTTACGGTATCGAGAAACTCGCGATAAGGATGCTTCTTGCCCGGCGCAATCCGTGGCGCCCTGAGACTGATCGTGTATTTCCGGAAGCGTTTCGTCCGCCAGCTCCCGTCTTTCAACAGTTCCGGCGTCAGCTGGGAGACCTCTTCCGCGGCCCCCTCCCGAGAGAGCTGTTGAGCAGCTTCGACGCCCGTTACAGAAAGCTTGAGTGTTCTGGTTACCCGGTCATCGATGCGGAATGGTTCCTGTGCATTCCCGCGTTTGACAGCGTGATCCTGAATGACCTGCCGTTGTGCCTCGGGAAACGCCCGCAGCTCACGAGGAGCCCCATGGAGCTGTTGCAACAATCCTCTCATCGCTTCCGCCGTCTGGCTCGATCGGCCAGTCGATTCGACACAGCCGCCTTGAATGATGAGGAGCGCCCCCTCTTTTTTGAGCCGTCCGATCGCACCGCTCACCTCTGTCGGTTCGAGGCCTTCCTGGGACTGAATGTCCTGAATCGTCAGGCGCTTGCCGACTTTGGCTGCATCGCGAGCGACAGACAGTATCCGTTCAATCGGTGAGTACTTTTCAAAATAGCGCTCACCGATTTTGGTGAGTGAGACGATCGGCGTCGTAGTTTCCGTATCCACGGCCAGCAACGATTTGGCGAGTAACCATTCGACGGCCATACTCAGTTGCGAAGGTTCCAACCCTGTGGATTGCGCGAGCTGTTCAGACTGAAGGGTTGCGGAGAGATTCGCTCCGAAGGTCGATAGGACTTTCACTTCGAGAGGATGGAGACTATCGATGAGGGAAGAAATATCCACCCGAGAGGCCTATCGGTGAGCGGAGACGCGCTGCGGCGTCGTGGAAGAGGGTTGGCCGGCTGCTCGTATTGCAGCAATTGTTGCGGCATAGTCATGACTTGAGAAAATGGCCGACCCGGCGACCAAGACATCGGCTCCCGCAGCCAGGACCTGGGCGGCATTGTCGATTTTCACACCGCCATCCACTTCAAGCAACGCATGACTTCCGGTCCGATCGATCATCGCGCGAGCGGTCGCTGTCTTCTGCAGGCAGGAGGAGATGAACGTTTGACCGCCGAAACCGGGATTGACCGACATAATGAGGACCAGATCGACATCGGGGAGAATTTCTTCAATCGTATTGAGCGAGGTGGCAGGATTCATGGTCACCCCGGCCTTGACGTTGTACTCCTTGATCAATTGCACCGTGCGATGGAGATGCGGGCAGGCCTCTACGTGAACTGTGAGATAGTCCGCTCCAGCCTCGGCGAACTCGGCGATAAACGAATCGGCGTTTGTGATCATGAGGTGGACGTCGAGCGGGAGCTTAGTGACTTTTCTGAGTGCCGCCACGATTGGCGGGCCGATGGTCAAATTAGGGACAAAATGGCCGTCCATGACATCAATATGGAGGAGGTCGGCTCCAGCTCGTTCCACAGCTGCCACTTCCTCGGCCAGCCTGGCAAAGTCAGCAGCTAAGATCGAGGGTGCAATAAGAACGGGACGTGCCATCACAACACCTTCCTCAGCCGTGCGGCATAAAATCCGTCCATCGAGAACCGGTTTCCCATTGTCGAGAGGGCACCATGTTCGGTGACGAACTCCTGTGCTGCAGGCGGGAGCCAGGGGACGATGGACTCACGCTTGAACTCCGCATGGGCACGACAGAATCGTTCGATGACCGCTTCATTTTCTTCCGGTTCTGTGGAGCACGTACTATAGACCAGCACCCCGCTAGGCCGCAAGCATGGGGCAACTGCTTCGAGAATCTGGCACTGGAGTGCCTGATGTCGAGGGAGCGCCTGCTCGCCTTTCCGCCACTTCGCTTCCGGGTGTCGCCGTAACACACCGAGCCCGCTGCAGGGTGCGTCCACCAAAATCCGATCGAAAAATGATTTGCCTACTCCGGTCTTCTTCACGGAGGAAGATGCTGCGGTCTCGATCATAGGGACCCATTCGCATGGCTGTCGAATATCGCCGACGATCGGCACGACAATCTGGACCCCGAGCCGACGACAATTGTTTCGCACGAGATCCAGGCGGGCCTCTTTGCGATCGACGGCGTAGATGATTCCCTTATTGTGCATCAGAGCGGCCACATGAGTCGATTTTCCTCCAGGCGCCGCGCAGGCGTCGAGTACGATGTCACCGGGCTGAGGATCGAGCAGGAGAGGAATTAATTGTGCAACTTCATCTTCGACATAAAAAGCGCCTTCGTGAAACCCCGGGAATGAAGGCACATGTCCTCCTTCTTGAAGCAGAACGCCGAGTGGACTCACACTGGTCGGCTTGGCCGCAACCCCCATCTGTGAATATGTTTCGAGGAGTGCTTCCCTGGTCGTGATGAGCTGGTTAACCCGAAGCGTCAGCGGAGGTGCGACGCTGACTCCTTCGCAAGCCGCTTCCGCAGAGGCTAGACCGAGGCGTTCCACCCATCGACGACAGAGCCAGTCCGGAACCGAGTACCGCACAGCAAGCGCCTGCGCGGCATCATGGTCCATACTGGGCCATGGCTGTGGCGGGTAGCGCAAGAGAGCGCGCAACACCGCATTAACGAATCCACTCCAATCCCTGCCAACTGAGCCGGCAAAAGCCTTGGCCAGATTGACCGATTCATTGACTGCGGCAGACTCCGGAATACGATCCAGGAACAGGAGTTGGTATGCACCGAGCCTGAGTACCATCTGCACGGCGAGGGGAAGGCGGGGAAGCGGCTTTTCCAAGACCGGTTCAAGCCGCCAATCGATAGTCGCAAGACGCCGCAAGACGCCGTAGGCGAGTTCCACCGTGAGGGCTCGTTCCCTGTCGTCAAACGAGCATCGCGCGAGCGCGCGATCTAACAAGACATCGACCCCTTCCTCACTCTTGATGGACTCCACGAGCAACGAGAGGGCGATCGCACGAGCTGACGGTACGGTCTGGGCAGTAAAGAAGGATCGAGAGCCAGAAGCCATAGGAGAGTCAGAACGAGGATACATCGACCATTTGATGAATGGGCATGACCTAGAAAGAAACCGATACTCCCAATCGCTCTCCAACGGCAACTGGATGGCCTGCCAAGTATTGTGATACAGCCATGCGACGGCTATTGGCCGGTTGCAACTCCGTCACGGCAAGGACTCCTTCCCCGGTCGCAACATGAATCGCCTTGGTGGTGACAGCGACGACTATCCCAGGGGGGGTCGGCACGGGTCCTGGAAGTGCCAGGGCGCGCCAAATCGTCCAACGGTCACCTCCGGGCATAGTTGTGTACGCGCCGGGCCAGGGAGAGAGTCCGCGGACCCGGTTGGCTAGAACGGTGGCTGGCAAAGCCCAATCGATCACACCATCTTCTTTTTTCAGTAACGGTGCCATGGTCGCCTGTGAAGCGTCTTGCGGCCTCGGCACAAGGGTACCTGCCTTGAGTCGGGCAATCGTCTCAACCAGCAGTCTACCTCCGAGCTCAGCCAAACGTGGCGAGAGAGTCCCGGTGGTATCATCAGGCGTGATTGGGATGGCTTCCTGAAGCAACATCGCGCCGGTATCCATCCCCTCGTCCATCAGCATGGTCGTAATGCCTGTTTCCGTCTCGCCGTTGATGATCGCCCATTGGATCGGGCCAGCGCCGCGATATTTTGGAAGAAGGGAACCGTGCACATTGATACAGCCTCGCGGAGGAAGTGAAAGAATCGCCGGAGGCAAAATTCGCCCGAATGCCGCGACTGCAATCAGGTCCGGTTTCCAATCAGCCAGAGTCTGGGAAAATTCAGGATCCTTCATCTTGAGTGGTTGGAACAGAGGAATCTGCTCTCGTTGGGCCAGGAGTTTCACCGGTGACGGTGTCAGGATTTGTCGTCGCCCCTTCGGGCGATCCGGTTGAGTGACAATGCCGACAACAGAATCGTCTGATTTCAACAGGGCCTCCAGCGAGGCTGATGCAAAATCAGGTGTGCCCATAAACACGAGTCGCATACTATCGCTTTAGCATTGCAGATGAGCGAAAGCAACTTGGATGCACGAACATTGCCTTGACTTGCCGTTCAGCGCTTTGTTAGCATCGGCCCGCGGGGTGGAGCAGCCCGGTAGCTCGTTGGGCTCATAACCCAAAGGTCGAAGGTTCAAATCCTTCCCCCGCAACCACCTGACTTTCTTGATCTTACCTCTCTCTAGAATCCTCGACTATCTTCGAGTTCTCGCTTGCTTCTTGTCTACAAGGAGCTAACGGGAAATGCGGTAACCGTTTGACGGAAGACTATGCGATGCTATAGTTGGCGAAGAGTTAACGTAAGGTGAGGAGATGCTATGCATTTTGTTCGTGTTGGGAAGAAAACCGTGAATCTCGATAATGTGAGCTACTGCGAAGCACAGATTTGGCAAGATGAGATATCACTCAAGGTCTATTTTGCTGGATCCGCTAACAACGCGCCGTTGGTATTTGCCGAAGACGACGCCAAGGTACTGTGGAAATATTTGGAGTACGTCGCGGAAAAGCCCGTCTAATGTCCCACTTTCCAAACTCTTCGATTGTATAGTTCGCCACTCGCACCTCGTTTTTTCACCCATGCAGAGGCGTAGATCCCTTGTCTCTTCGGATGGGTACTTGCTCTGAGTCATATTTCCCACGGGCCACATCCCATCACAAGTGATCGATTAGTATGGTTTACCTACGTGCATTGAAGGGGTGGCGATTACCACCGGCATGATCCAACCGTCCTTCTTGTACCCACGATAGTATACGAGCACTTTTTTTACATAATCCTGTGTTTCTTTATAGGGCGGGATTCGTCCATATCGATCCACCTTGCGTTCTCCAGCGTTATAGGCAGCCAAGGCTAACCGGATGTTACCGTGAAATCGATCGAGGAGGTATCGCAGGTGCTTAGCCCCGCCGGTGATGTTCTCATTTGCATCGTAGAGGTTGCGCACGCCATGTCTGATGGCGGTTTCCGGGACTAGCTGCATAAGTCCTACTGCCCCAGCCTTCGAGATCACGGTTGGGTTAAAGGAAGACTCGGCCTTCATGACCGCAAGGAGCAAGGCAGGTTGTATTTGGTACTGCTGAGACGCGCGGGTGACTGCTTGCTCAAGTTCTAGATTCGTCACGCCACTGTGATATCGAGCCTCGCGTCGAACTCTTGTAACAGGCTCACCGGTCTGTACATTTCTAGGGCTCACCAATCCCGTGGGACCGATGTATTCATTGGCCTGCACATTCGAGAGGACGGAAGGCGTCCAAGTTGTCGTCAGTATCAAAAAAGCACAAGCAGCATATCTTTCAGAGCCCTTCTGACCGAACATTCGATGTCTCATGTCAGCATTATGAGGTTCGTTGTGATGCCCAACTCCGTTCATTTTTCTCTCCATCTGGAAACCTGCGACCCTTGCGATGCGCCCTTCATGTGACTCAGGGCCGACCTCTGTCCTGTGACACTGCAAGCGCAGGTTCTATGCCTTCTTAGACGAAATGAGCAATGGAAACTTATTTAATTATTACAATGAGTTGTTGTTATTTATGGCTCCGGCTTTCGTAGGGGGATTAGAAAGGGGTTTCCCTTGTTTTGATTCTTCTTGCCGCACTTTGCGGCTTGTCGGTAAGGATGATGAGAGTCCCAACCGCTCTGTGACTGATTCCTCGAAAGAGGGGCTCTCTCGCGTACCAAAGGAGACTGTGGTACCCTGTGCCGTTCTCATCGTAAGACCGAGGAGGAGTTGGGAGGTATGACGAAGCTTAGGTACTGCGAACGAGTCCACACAGACTTCCCCGTTGTGTTTGCTGGTGAGGCCTATGTGGGCGAGGGAACCGTGCTCAACGTTTCTGTTCCTGGCTGTGCCGTCCGCAGTCGAAAACGAGTACAGCCCGGCTCCTATCTTGAGATGAGAATGCTTGTCCCTGACACCACGCCTCCGCTCCGAGTCGGATTAGCCAAAGTGCGCTGGTGTGAAGGGCGACGGTTTGGTGTCGAATTTATTCAAATGCCTGGTGAGGACCAGGTCCGCTTAGGTCGGCTCGTCAAAAGTGAGATGCCTTTCGCATTGCCGCCTCGAGTCAGCGCGTGGCAAGGGGCACGTTCCTGATATATAGTTAGCATGTCCGCCAAGTAAGGAGAAAGACGCATGACGAGAGGCCCAATGCTCATCATGATATTGATCCTGGCGGGCTGCGCTGAACCCTACACCGTATTCCATAGCCAGACGGGCAATCCGATCATGCTGGGCCGGCGCGCATATTCCTACGAAGGCTGTCTCTCCACAATGCGGGAGGAGGCGGCTCGACTTGGAGTTTCGTTCAGCACCGTCCAAGTGAAAGGGTCTTGGCAAGGTCGGTCACTCCTCTGGCCCTTCGAGCCAGGGTATGCCTGCGAAGGGACGATTGGCCCTGAACGTCTTCCACGTGGAATCTATCCGAACGTTCCGCCCCTCTCACCGCAAGGGTAGCCACGGCCTGTTTTCTGCTCTTCGCGACATCGCTGCCTTTCGAATAATCCAAAAAATATTTTTTATCATTCTCTCAAGGGATCTGTTGACAATACCACTGCTCGCGCAGTATTAATCCACCAATACCACCGGATGTGCTACTAGGCGTCCCATTCTGATCTATTCTACATTTTTCGCCAAAGGCCGGACATGTAAGGAGGTGGTTTGCGCTGGTCTTGTTGGATTATTCGCTTTCTGAGGCCGGTACCAGAAAGTTTCAACGGGGTTTTGCAAAATATTCCGTCGCCGTTCACCCACTATTTAAAATAAATTGCCGACAAGGAGTTGTAATGGAAGACCTGGTTATCGAAGAAGAGGGCGCCTCATCCGCATTGAAAATTACACTTGGTGATTTTCTCATCTTTATCAATTGGATGAATCAAACTGAAAAATCTCTTGATCGAGCCGAAGCCTTACCGCCGCTCCCCGATGTAGATTCTGGTAAGGTCAAAGGCTGGATCCAACTCGTGCAACGGCTTGAGGAGCGCTTCCGCCGGAGTGAAGAAAAGAAACTGGCTCTTGAAGCGAATGTGATCGCGCAAGAAGCACAGTTGGGACAACTCTTGTCGCACTTGCATGCGAATATCGCCTCACTCTATGACAATCTGGGACAATCGCAAAAAGCGGAAGAGGTTCGTCGACGAGCTGAAGCGCTGCATGTAGGTTAACCCGGTCGCCTGTATCCAGATCGTCCACTGAGGTCCCTCTTGACCACCCTACGTAACGCGCTCGTTGTCTTGCATTTGCTTACAAGGGGTGGTCACGGTCTTCTTCACCAGGGAAAATGATACGATGGTCTCTCTCCCCTCACGCTTGTCCGTGGCGATGCCCCCTTCGAGTCTCAAACCTTTCCCTCACCGCATTATCGAATTTCTTTTATCCTCCCTTGTCACTTGGCTATACTTAAGCTCGTACAGTCGCTGGTATTGTCACAGATTGCCGTTCCAGATGTAAAAGTTAGAATCAGATTCGAAGGGTTCACACGAAAACGAAGGTGTCAGATGATCAAAGTCCTTCTTGTCGAAGACAATGACGTCGACGCTGAACTCACGCAGGATCTTCTTTCTGAGTGGAGCATGGAAGAATTTCAGATTACTCGGGCGAAGACGTTAACAGAGGGTTTTTCGTTTCTCAGTCGTGATCAGTTCGATGCTGTGCTCTTGGACCTGTCTCTCCCAGACGCATTCGGCCTTCCGACGGTCAGACAGGTCCATGCGATGAATCCGGCTGTCCCCGTTGTCGTCCTGAGCGGTGTAACCGATCAAAGCCTGGCCCTTCAAGCGGTGCAACAGGGGGCGCAGGATTATCTTGTCAAAGGTCAGGGCCATCCAGAGCTGTTGGCTCGGTCCATTCGCTATGCCATCGAACGGAAACGCGCTGAAGAGCACCTGACATACCTCGCACAGTACGATCACTTGACCGGACTGGTAAATCGCAGCCTCTTTCGCGATCGGCTGATCCAAGCGATGGCTCGAAGCAAGCGCATGAATCAATCGATCGGTCTCATGCTCCTCGATTTAGATCGATTTAAAACGGTGAACGATACCTTCGGCCATGATATGGGTGACGAACTGCTCAAAGCCGTATCCGAGCGACTCAAGGCCTGTGTGCGGGAAATCGACACTGTGGCCCGTATGGGCGGGGATGAGTTTACGATCATTCTAGAAGGGGTCTCTTCCGAACAGAACATTCTCGTAGTGGCAAAACGCATCACGGAATCCATTGCCACACCGTTCGATCTAAAGGGGCAGCACATCTCCATCGGCATCAGCGTTGGTATTACAATATATCCTCACGATGATTATCCTGTCGACGAGCTACTGAAGCATGCCGACACGGCCATGTATCGAGCGAAACAGCAAGGCGGCAGCGCGTTCCACCTTCACGAAACCTCTGGAACGCACGCGGCAGATCTCCTCCCGTAACGAGCGCGAATTATCGGCACTGGGGAATCAAAATCTGAGACGGTGTCGTCTCTCTCCCGGCTCCGCCTTTTGTGGCCGCACGCCGGACACAGATTGCCGGTGACTTCGACATCCAGCTTCGTCACCGACCAATGTCACCTAGCGGCTGGTCTGTGACGATCAAGGTTCCGCGGGGATTGGGGGCAAGAATGTTTGAGGTGTCGAGTTCAGTCCGATTGGGAGTAGGATGACAGTCGGGAGTCATCACGATCCCCCAGTGCTGATTCTCGCTGCACGTATTGTCGACAAGAAGCGCTTCCGCGTGATGAAAGAGCAGTATTCCGCTTAGCATATTCTCCCGGCACTGGTTCCTGACAAGCTCCGGATGGCTCCCAGGATCTCGCACCGCAATACCAAAATGGTGATTAGTTCGACAAACATTATCGGCGATCCTCGGCTGTGCCCCGGCAAATATAAAAATCCCCGATTCCCGATTACCACAGACTTCGTTTTCGATAAATACCGGCCGCGATTGCGGGCCATAAATCACCACGCCGGACAGAATGCCCTCCATGGCGCGGCATCGCGTGACAGTACAAGAGGAGTCGAGCAAGTTCATCGCAGAATGCTGATCGCTTCCCACATAGCGAAACGTGATGCCGGAAATATGACCGCTTGGGACTTGTTGGAGATAGAGCGGTCCTCCACGGCGGGAAAAAATCTGCACCTCGTCTCGACCGGTCCCCACCAGGTGAATCGGTCGCCCCGTGATAAAAACCTTATCTTCATAGATTCCTGGGCGAACAAAGACCTGGTCATGCTCTCCTGCATCGAGTAGCGCTGCGCTGGGTCGCGGATACGAATCGCCGTCATTCGCGTCGACGATCAGAGTCTTTCCGCCGAGTGGATTCGTCGGAGGATCCGTCATCATATCCAATTTCCTTCACCGAGCCGTTTCCCTCTCACTGTCATGGCGTACTCCTGCGACGCTGATTCACGCAACCGGGCCGCATTATTTCGGCCACAATCAAGCAAGTCAAGTTTCTCGCAAACCGTGAACTAAAGCCGTTTTGCGAAGAGTGGGTCCAGCTATATCACCGAGGAGGTCCAGGCACAGCGCGTACAAATCTGTCGCGCAGGCGAGGGCGGTCACGTGGCAATTTCTGTCATCGAGCGACGCCAACCTTGTGGATTCTCGTTGGTTTTGGTGAGGCCGAACACCCGCAAAGTGGCACGGCGATTGCGTTATCACGAGAGGAATGGCGCCGAGACCTTGCCGAACAGCATGGAGGCAATACATGAAGATGGTAATGAGCCTGTTTTCAGGAGTGGTTGTGACGCTGTTTTCTCTCAATCTCGCCGTCGCCGCCCCTTCAAATATGCAGGATTCGTCTCGACACCTCTATGATCGAGTGATGGAGGAATTTAAACACAGGGATTATGAGGCTGCGCTAGCAGGTTTTCGATTCTTTCTCGAACTCCATGGACAGTCCTCGCTGGCAGCCAACGCGCAATACTGGGTGGGAGAATGTCAGTACCGATTAGGGCGCTACAAAGAAGCTCTGAAATCCTTCTACCACGTTGTATCCTACTACCCGCTCAGTCCGAAGCTTTCGGCTTCGACCTTGAAGATTGGGCAAACCTACACAAGGATGAAGGATCATGAGAAAGCGCGCATGATGTACGAGCGAGTGGTTGATCAATACCCTGAAAGCGCTGAAGCAGAGCTGGCAAGGAAAGCCCTCGACGCGATGCCGATGCGGGATGAGGAGCCGGTCTCTCAACTGACGGGTAACAGCCTTTCCGACTAGTTTTACTTCGAGATAGGCAGGGGAGGCGTCAGCAATACGCAGGGCAGTCACTCGCCATTATCGACGCCAAATAGCTGTGCCAGTTGAGAGACCGTATAGGATGTGTGGGGATTCAAAGTGGTCAACGTAATGCCGGCTGCTTGTAAGACAGACTGGATCTCCCGTCTCCGAGTGATCTCCTGTGATTGAGGGGGAGAATCTTCCTCAACCAACACCACCTGCTCCGTAGCCTTCGTTCCCGGGTGAACTAACACAAAGTCGAGTTGCTTCAGCGCGATCTGTCTCAACACCTGTGACCGAGCCTTTCCTTCTGCCTCGACGTTGACAACAGACCAGAGCGGAACTCTCGCGAAGACAAGGTAGTGATCTTCTACCGCTAAACGGATGAGATTGTAGAGCAAGAGATCAGTGTCGGTCAGTAACGGTTGGGGGCGCAGTGTGACCCCAGGAGGAAGAACAAAGGGCATTTTTCCTATTGGTCCTTGGGTTAACGAGTACTTCAGCCTCCACACCAGGAAAGCCAGGAGCACGATGCCGATGCCAATGCCAATGAATAGGTTCTCCATCGTGCCGCTATCGCTCGGGAAGAGATTCACGCCAACGAGGCCCGTTTGGGACAATGGTGCCAAGGAGTACGGGATGGTTCGCGCCGGTCACAGCCGGTATGTTGCCCCACTGTCCAGTCACAGTTTGATAGGCCAATAGGGCGAAGGCCACTGCCTCAAATACCTTACTGTCCCACCCAAGGGCTTCGAATGTGGTGACGGGAATCGGGGCGAAGACCGTTGCGAGATGGTTCATGATCGCACGGTTACGAACGCCACCACCGCCCACCACCACTTCATCAATCTCACCGGTGAGCCACCGTCGCGAGGTTCCCACCGCTTTGGCCGTCCACATGCTACAGGTTGCCAGCAAATCCTCGATCGAGAGGCTGCGTTGCTGCTGGACAGTGATCAGCTCCTCGATGAGATCAGGACCGAATGCTTCACGCCCAGTCGATTTGGGCGGCCGCTTGGACAGAAAAGGATGCGCGAGCAGCTTGCCTAACAATCGTGAATCGACTTGCCCTTTCAAGGCCAGTTTTCCATCACGATCCATTAACAGCCGCCCCTCGGTCACACGCACCATAAGACTATCCAGCACCATATTGGCGGGTCCTGTGTCGAACGCCTGCACCTTGCTGAGGTGGCCCCCTTTCGGCACATATGTCACATTGCTGATGCCTCCAAGATTCACAATCAACCGTGCGCGACGCGCATGTTTCAAGAGCAGCGCATGTGCTGCTGGCGCCAACGGCGCCCCTTGGCCGCCTGCCGCGATGTCACGCGAACGGAAATTGGCCACAGTGGTAATCCCCGTTCGTTCGGCAATGACGGCCGGCTCGGCGATCTGGAGAGTGGAACGAATGGCGCCGACTCCCGGCGCATGGATGCCATGCGGAAGATGATGCAGGGTTTGGCCATGAGACCCGATCAAAGCCACATCGCTCGGTTGCAGTTTTGCCTGCCGGATGACGTGTAGCGCCGCGTTCGCAAACCATTCGCCTAGTAGCGCGTTGAGGTGACAGATCTCTGCGACCGTCCCCGAAACAGAGGCGGAAAGAATGCGCTGCTGTAACGAGCGGGGATAGGCCAGTGTGTGTGCCGCGAGCGTTCGCGCTTTCAGAGTACGATCTCGCCCAGTAATATCGACGAGTGCCGCATCGACACCGTCACCGGATGTTCCGGACATGAGCCCCACGATATGCATGCGTTGAATCCTCCAGTGATCGCCGCGCAAGAGCTGTAGGACCGCTACGCTAATGGAACTTCCAAGAGGGGTCAAGCAGGGAAATAGCGGCGCCAGATTCCAGCAATCCGTGAAGGTCGTTGCGTTGACAACGATAGGACCCGATGTTACCGTCCTCGCCCATGTTGAATTTCCAATCCACGCTCCTTTTCCGGACCCTCCTCGTCAGCGTCGCTCTGTTCGCAGCGCCACTTGCCCTTGCTGCTTCACCGAATGACCCCCTCAGTATCGTCGTCACAATTCCTGTTTTAAAAGATCTGGCTCAACAAGTCGGTGGACCCAACGTACGGGTGGTCTCTCTGTTGAACGGTTATGAAAATGAGCACACATATTCGCCCAGGCCTAGTGATTTGGTCGCAGTGCGCAAGGCCCGACTATTGTTCGAGGTTGGGATTGGTCTCGAAGTCTGGGTCTCCTCGCTGGTGAAGAACGCCGGAAGCCCGTCGCTTCGTGTGGTCACGACATCTCAAGGAATTGGGTTGATCCGTGACCACACAGGTCATCGAGAGGGGACACACCAGGGAAGAGAAACGACAGGATCGGACGGTAACCCCCATATCTGGCTGGATCCGGAAAACGTCGCGATCATGTTGCGCCACATCACCGAAGCCTTAATCGCAGCCGATCCTGCCCATGCAACAGACTTCCGAAACCGTCAAGCAATCTATCTTCGTAAATTGGATCAGTTGCGGAAAGAACTCTCCGATCGGGTCAAGTCATTGCCGGATCGTCGCTTCATCGCACACCATTCAGCCTGGCCTTATATGGCAAGGCGCTTTGACTTCGACATGGCCGCAACTATCCTCATGCAATCCGGCGCAGAGCCATCCGCCCTTCAATTGCAATCTCTGATCGGCAAGATCAAGAAAGAACGGATCAAGGTCATTGTGTCGGAGATCCAGCTCAGTCAGAAGCTTCCCACGCTGCTCGCCAAGGAAACCAAGACACGAATTGTCGTCTTGACCACGTTACCGGGAGGCCTGCCGGGGACCGAGACCTACATCGACATGCTCCGCTATAATGTGCTCCAATTGGCTAATGCCCTAGAGTCCCCTTAGCGGCTTTGCGGGCCTTTCTTCAGCGCCGGAAGGAGCGCCGGGTTTCGTGCCACATTCCCATCAGCCTATCATTCGGTTTGATCACGCGTCGTTCGGATTTCCCGGCGTCGTCGCACTCAAGGACATTTCTCTTTCCATCAACGCGGGCGAGTTTGTCGGCGTCATCGGTCCAAACGGATCGGGAAAAACCACACTCTGCCGAGCCGTATTGGGCCTCATGGCTCCCGTCGAGGGCCATCTCCATATTTTCGATTGTGCCTGCGATGAGTTGCGGTGTCACCACCGGGCGAAGATCGGGTATCTCCCGCAAAAGGGTGTCGTAGACCGCAACTTTCCGGTCACGGTCCTTGAAACGGTGATGATGGGCCGCTATGGGGCACTGGGTTTGTTCAAGCGCCCGGGACCGAAGGATCAGGAAGTCGCAATTGAATCTCTCACCCATGTCGGGATGGAGAGGCACAAGGACACGGCGCTGGGCCATCTCTCCGGCGGTCAGCAGCAACGTGTATTCATCGCGAGGGCGTTAGCGCAACAGCCAAAAGTCCTCCTGCTCGACGAACCGACCACAGGACTCGACATTACCGCGCAGCACAATGTGATAGAGCTGGTCGAACACCTGCACGACGAACTTGGGCTCACCGTGCTCTTGATCACCCATGACATCAATATGATCCGCTCGCGGGTGGACCGTCTCGTGCTCCTCAAGACCCGTCTCTACGCCGCAGGGCCGCCTGCCGATGTCCTCAAACCAGAAATCCTCAGTGAAGTCTACGGGAAAGATCTGGTGATTACAGAGAAAGACCTCGTCATTGTTGAGGACTACCATCACCATCACTGACCAGACAGTACGATGCTCGAACTATTCACCTACGATTTCATGCAGCGCTCTCTCCTCGCGGCAGCGATGGTGGGAGGGCTCTGTTCCGTCATCGGCGTGTTCGTTGTACTGCGAGGATTGGCGTTTGTCGGGGCAGGCACATCGCACGCGGCGTTTGCCGGCGTGGCGCTGGGCTACCTGATGGGATGGCCCCCGCTGGGGCTGGCGATTCTCTTTGGTCTTGCCACGGTGTGGATCACGGGCTGGATCGAAGAAAAAGGCCGGATGAAACTGGATGTCTCGATCGGCATTCTCTATACCACAACGATGGCGCTGGCCATTCTCTTTATCGGCCTCATGAAAAGTTACAATGCGGAAGTCTACGGCTATTTATTCGGCAGCGTCCTGTCGGTCACCAGTGAAGAGCTACGCGTCATTGGCGGGTTGAGTATCCTGGTACTCGGTCTCATTGTATTGTTTTCAAAAGAACTGTACTTTATCGCGTTCGATCAAGAGATGGCCGAGGCCTCAGGCGTCCCTGCGCGAGGTATGTTCTTTCTTCTGTTGACACTGGTGGCGCTCACGGTCGTGGTCTCTTTGAAAACTGTCGGCGCCATTCTCGTATTTGCCATGATTCTGATTCCTGCTTCAACAGCGTATCAACTCACCTCTAGCCTCATGACGCTCACCCTGTATTCCATAATCATCGGCGTCACCACAGCTGTATCCGGAGTCGTGATCTCTGCTACCTGGGATGTGCCTTCCGGGCCGGCCATCGTCCTCCTTGCCACGACCGTCTTCTTCATTTCGGTGTTTCTCTCTCCAAAAAGAATGAAACCGGCCGCGCACGCTCACGTACACTAGCTATCTCAGTTCAACCTGACTGTAGGGCTATGGATACGCGACTGTGTCATTCACGAGTCAGTCGTTGCCCTTCAAGGAATCGGATAGGCACTAGCAATCGCTTGTATCAGTGCAAAAATTGCTGAATCGTGAGATCACTGCAGAAGACGAAGCCTCTATGATCCCGCAGATCTTAAGGCACAGGACTTGCGGTGAGGAGAGCCGTCATCGCGATAGTGTCTCTCAAATGCATCAGAGGAGGAAACTCATGCGATTCGTATCGTTACGGGCTTGTGTGATTGGGTTCATGATGGTGACTGTTGCCTCGATCCTGCCTCCTGATCAGCTGGTCTTAGCGGAAGATGGCACGCAGAGTTTTGGCGGTATTGAGGCAGGAAAGTGGGTCCTTGGTATGCGCGCAGGATTTGCTCCATTGACACAATCGTTGACCGCCAATAGCTCAACCGACGTGGGCTCCTTGGTCAATTTTCAAGCGCTGTATAGCCTCAACAAGTGGCTCTTGGTTGGCATGATGCTGGAGTGGGAGCGCCATGGAGTTAGTGTGGAACGGCCGTCGATCGATCTTGGACATCAAGATACAGTCTCTGTGCTCCCGACCGTTGAAGTCCGTCCGGTCAAATTCGGCCCCGTCATACCTTACGCGAACATGAGCTTTGGGGTGAACGTCAACAGCTTTGGTGAAAATACCGGAAACACCATTTCGCCCAGCAACACCTTCGCCTGGCGGCTCGGCTGGGGCGCCGATTACATGCTTACCAAACAGTTTGCTCTCAACACGGAAATGGCCTACAAGCGCAACGATGGTCATGCTACGGTGAATGGCTTACGAGACGACGATTGGAATGCCTCTTCTTTCGGTTTCCTCTTTGGCGCCAAACTCTTCTTTTAGTTTCTGAATATTCGAGGCGGGTTGAGCGACGTGGACCTCCGTTTTGTTGAGGTTCCACGTCAGATACGATAATAGATGGACAGCGACATACGTTGTCAGGTTCGTGGAAAGGCCGCTACTCCCGCCTGCTTTGCTTTGATCGGCTCCACACCATCCCGGTCTGCTCCTTTGAGCTGAAGCCGAGCTTTTCATAAAACTCCGGCATGCGGGTGCAGAGCCAGAAGAGTTCGACTTTCTTGAGGCGAGGGTGGTTCAAGATGCGCTGGACGATATCGGAGCCGATGCCCTGGTGCTGGTACGCCTTGTCGACGATCACATCCCAGATGGTTGCACGATAGATATAGTCCGTTAATACCCGTCCAAACCCGATCAGCAGATCACCGTCCCAGGCTGTTATGGCCACATCGGTATGGCGCAGCATCTCTCGGGCATCTTCAAGGGATCGTCCTTTCGCCCAAGGCGCTTGTTGATAGAGGCGGACGAGCTTGGCTGGGTCGAGGTCCTTCTTTTCAGAGAAGGTGATGGCGGGCTTGAGGGTTGGGGTCATCTTGTACTAGATTATCTCCCAGCGACAACAACCAAGATCACGAGGAGTGTACGAGGAACATCATGGCAACGCAAGTACGAACCTGCCCTAGGTGCGCGCAGCTGATGTGGCTGAAAGAAGACCAGTACGAACGGCTGGATGAGGAAACCATCCGCGGAAAATGTCCTCAATGCGGATCGACGGTTCGCTTCAAGCTCGTATCGCAAGGCGAAAACGCGGCCGGCCCAAAGATGGGGCATTGACCGCGTAGCGAAGTGAAAAGTTTTGAGTTATAGGTTCTGAGTTAGTGTGGAAACTCATCACTCAACACTCAGAACTCAAAACTTTGACCTCACATGCCCCGTCCGGCGCCGTCCAGTTCCGGTTTGTTGCCCGGTAGAATTTTATTCAGCGTGGATCGATACTCGCCTGTGCGCCTCTCATCGATCCGCCCGATTTCGATTTCTTTATCCCGCTGCATTCGTTCCAGATGATCGAGCACTGAGAGGAGCGGGTGGACGGAGCCGAGCAATCGACCGACCTCGAATGCCTCCAGGGATTCCACAAATAATTCGCTCAGACCTTTAAAGGAAGTGCCGGCGCTCTGACTCCTAAACCGGGAGACGATCTCTTCATATTCCTCGACCGCCTCAAACGTGGGCCTCACACCGGCTGGCACAGCCGAGAGGTGAACGATCGGCGGCAACTTCGCCGCATAGATCTTCAACTGAGCCACCAATCCACCCGTCGCGTCCAGCACCTCGGCAGTCTGCATGAACTCATCCTTTGCGGCAGCATGGCTTACGCCAAGCTGACACGCCTGTCAAGATTTTCTGTTACCAGGAGGAAGCGCAAGATCGTCAAGCGCCTGAACCACTTGCTCCATATCGGATGGGAAGAGCTTTGTATATTCCTGAAATTCCCCAGTGGAGGGGTGACGGAATCCGAGCGTTCTCGCATGCAGCATTACGCGAGGAACTTCGATCGTCTCGACCCTGCAGACTTTCTTCCCGCCATAGGTCTGATCTCCCAGAATCGGATGGCCGAGGGATGCGAGATGGACGCGGAGCTGGTGAGTTCGTCCTGTGCGCGGGTACAACAGCACATGAGCGGCCAGTTTGCCGAAGCGGTGATCGACCTTGTACTCCGTCACGGATTCCTTGGGTCGCGCCGTACGAGCGGAGAACTTCTTCCGTTCCTTCATGTCGCGGCCAATCGCCAGCTCGATCAACCCATGTCCTTTTTTCGGCACCCCTGAGATCAGAGCTTCGTACACCCGCGTAATCGTGTGCTGTTTGAATTGCGCCGAAAGAGCACGATGCGCTTCGTCAGTTTTAGCGATCACCATCACGCCGGAAGTATCCTTGTCTAGCCGATGGACCAACCCTGGCCGCTCTTTTCCGCCGATCGTCGAGACCGTGCCGCCGGAGTTCTGAAAATGATAGAGGAGCGCGTTGACGAGCGTGCCCGCCCAATGCCCCGGCGCAGGGTGGACCACCAAGCCTGCTGGTTTATTGAGAAGCAACAACACATCGTCCTCGTAGAGAATCTCCAGCGAAATCGACTCGCCTTTGAGCTCGAGTGGCTCCGCTTTCGGAATGTCAAACGCGATCGTGTCGCCGGGTTTGATCTTTTGACTGGGCTTGACGACCTGGCCGTTGATTCGCACACGCCCTTGCCCGATCAGCCGTTGCAAGGCCGACCGCGATAACTTGGGCTCACGGTTGACGAGAAAGACATCCAACCGCTTTGGCTGTTCCCCGGCCGTGACGACAAATTCGGTTATCATAGACGAATCACCTAACTAGCTGGTTCTGGCCACGCTACTGTAGCGCAAGGCTCAATTGCAATCGAGTGCCAGACTGGTTTCTCATCCACACCTCACCCGCCCACGCTCGGCCTATCGCAATCCATGTTGTCTCTTGTGGTGTCATGATCCACGGCACTCTGCATGCAGAAATCGGCACATTGCTTGCGCAATCGCAAAAAAGACGCTACTGAATACTCGTGAAACTGGCACGTTCCCTTTGTGCCATCTTTAATGAACTTGTAAAGGAACTCTTCGAGCCACGAGATGCCGGAGTCACAGAGGGGCAGTATGTTGAGCGATCACGATGAGGACAACACCATGAAGCGAAACAAGAAAGTTCACACCGCAGCCATCGGGATGTTGTGTCTCGCCGCCCTGACGACCGGCGCGTGTGTCACGCAGAGCACCTACGAGACAGCCACCGCCGATCTCGATGCAGCAAAAGCCGAACTCCAGAGCGCCAGAGCTGAAACCGAGGGGCTTGCCCGACAAGTCAGCGACCTCCAACAGCGCAAGAGCGACCTCGCAAAACAAATGGTGGTTGCCTCAATGGCGCTCGATCAAGCCACGAAGGAGATGAAAGCCCAGCGTGCGGCATCGCAAAAACGATTGAGCACCCTCAATCGCACAATCAAGCACCTGACCGCCGAGCAGAAGAGCTTGAAGGACGGGTTCAAACGTGCAACCAAGCAGCGGGCCACGCTGCAATCAACCGTTGACAACTATACGTCACAACTGGGTTCGGTCGATGAACTCCATGCATCGCCACTCCCTTCAACGGCCGTAGCGGCCGGCCAACCGGTTAACACAACCCCTGTTGCTCCAGCACTCACTCCCGTTCAGAACGAGCCCGCTCCCAAGCCGACCGTGACGACGACGGCAGCGCCCGCCAATCAGCCCGCAATTATCCCGAAGCCGCAGCCGGCCCCCAATCAGCCGCCAGAACCAGTCGAAGAGGACTGGTTGTCCTTCTTCAAGAATTGGATTTCTTCACTCTGGCAATCGGTGGTTTTCTTCTGATTGGAAGCTGCGATCACCAGAAGCTGATCATTTTCCATCGTTCCGCATGCTCCATGAGGCAGTCTTCCCTCAGGGTTCTGCTAAGGACCAGCATGGTGTGCGTGGAAATGCGGAAGAAAGTTTTGGAAATTAAGCGTGGCCGGTTTTGCGGGCGCGGTCGGCGATCTTTTTTCTGAGGCGGGCTTTTTCGAGACTGATTTCGGCTTCTTTGACTTCGGAGGGAAGGCCACCGGCCTTGAGTCGTTCCTCAGCCTTTTCCACGGCAGCTTGGGCGCGGCCCACGTCGATGTCTTCGGCCTTCTCGGCGATCTCGGCCATGACCGTGACTTTTGTCGGAGTGACCTCCGCAAATCCCCAGAGGATCGCCATGTGGTTGGTTAGACCCCCGACGCGATAGCGCAGCTCGCCGATACGCAACGTAGACAGGAAGTGACAGTGTCCAGGCAACACGCCGAACTCACCCTCTGAGCCAGGGGCAATGACCTCATCCACCTGCTGGCTCAAGAGCAACTTCTCCGGCGTCACCACTTCTAATAAGAACGTTCCTGCCATGTCCCTCCTACACGCTCATCAAAAGGCATAAGCAGGCGTGATGCTCTGACGTGCGCGCATTGAACGAACACCGTTTCATCGTGCGCGTTCTGCGAGCACAAGAGCGCCCGCCTGCTTATACCGTGACTCCCATTTTTTCGGCTTTCGCTATCACTTCCTCGATGGGGCCGACCATGTAGAAGGCCTGCTCCGGGAGGTGGTCGTATTTGCCGGCGAGGATTTCCTTGAAGCTCCGCACCGTGTCTTTAAGCTTGACATATTTGCCTGGCGAGCCGGTAAAGGCTTCGGCGACGTGGAACGGCTGTGACAGGAAGCGCTGAATCTTCCGGGCGCGGGCCACGGCCATCTTGTCGTCTTCCGACAGTTCGTCCATACCTAGAATGGCGATAATATCTTGGAGGTCTTTATACCGCTGCAACACGGACTGGACACCTCGTGCGACCTTATAGTGATCTTCGCCGATGACTTGCGGGTCGAGAATACGCGAGGTGGAGTCGAGCGGGTCGACGGCTGGATAGATACCCAGCTCAGCCAGTTGCCGAGACAACACGGTAGTCGCGTCCAAGTGGGCGAAGGCCGTGGCCGGCGCCGGGTCGGTCAAGTCGTCAGCCGGCACATAGATGGCTTGCACGGACGTAATCGATCCACGCTTGGTGGAGGTGATGCGTTCCTGTAATTGTCCCATCTCGGTCGAGAGGGTGGGCTGATAGCCGACGGCTGATGGCATACGGCCGAGCAAGGCGGACACTTCTGAGCCGGCCTGGGTAAACCGAAAGATATTGTCTACGAACAGCAGCACGTCTTGGTTCTCTTCGTCGCGGAAATATTCTGCGACGGCCAGGCCTGTCAACGCGACGCGCAGACGGGCGCCGGGCGGTTCGTTCATCTGGCCGTAGACCAGCGCAACTTTCGACTTGGTGAAGTCCTTGGGATCGATGACCTTGGACTCCTGCATTTCGTGCCAGAGGTCGTTGCCTTCACGGGTCCGTTCCCCGACGCCGGCGAATACTGAGAACCCGCCGTGATGCAAGGCGATGTTGTTGATGAGTTCCATGATGATGACGGTCTTGCCGACTCCGGCGCCACCGAAGAGTCCGACCTTGCCGCCCTTGCTGTATGGCTCGAGCAGATCAACAACCTTAATGCCGGTCTCGAGGACTTCGGTCTTCGTGTCCTGATCTTCGAGTCGTGGCGCAGGCCTATGAATGGGATACGTCTTCGTGGTCTTGATCGAGCCCATTTCGTCAACCGGCTCGCCCAGCACGTTGATCAGCCGGCCCAATGTCTCGCGGCCGACCGGCACAGAGATCGGCGCCCCTGTATCGTTGACATCCATCCCGCGTGTGAGGCCGTCGGTCGTGGACATCGCGATACCACGAACTCGGTTCTCACCTAGGTGTAGGGCGGCTTCAAGGGTGATATTGACAGCCGGTGTGCCGGCGGACCTATTCTCTTCCTGAGTCACTTTGAGGGCATTGTAAATGTTCGGCAGTTTTCCGGGAGGAAACTCCACGTCCACGACCGGGCCGATGACTTGAATCACTCTTCCTGTGCTCATAACGCTCCTTCTCTCGCAAGTTCTGAAATCTGAGTCATGAGTTCTGAGTTGTAGGTTCTGTCGGCGTTCTCACTCAGCACTTCCAATCTACTTTAGCGCTTCCGCGCCGCCAACGATGTCCATCAGTTCTTTGGTAATGGCGGTCTGGCGGGTCTTGTTGTAATGCAAGGTCACTTTCTTGATCAGTTGCCCTGCATTCCTGGTTGCGCCGTCCATCGCTGCCATTCTGGCGCCATGTTCCGCCGCGGCTGACTCCAGCAGGATACGAAACGTTTGCGTCTGGAAATGTTTCGGAATGAATATGTTTAAGAGATCGGCTTCGCCCGGTTCATAGAGGTAGCTGCCGCCGGTCGTGCTTTCCGCTTGCGTCGCCCCGAACTCGGCTACCGCATCGACAGGGAAAAGCTTCTCCACGATCACGCGCTGCTGAATAGCCGACTTGAACTCGTTATAGACGATGTGGAGTTCGTCGAACGTCCCCTTGACGAAGTGGTCCGTCAGGTCGCCGCCGATATCGATGGCATGCTCGAACGTGAGTTTGTCGAAGATGCCGGTCCACTCTTGTCTGATCGGCCAGGTACGGCGGCGAAAATAGTCGCGGCCCTTGCGTCCCACGATGCTCAAACTTACTTGAAGTCCCTGGGCCTCGCATTGCCGTACAAACTCTGAACTCTTCCGCACGATATTGCCGTTGAACCCGCCGCACAGCCCGCGATCGCTCGTAACGACGAGCACCTCGACCTTCTTCCCCGCGCGCTTCTGCAGCAGGGGATGTGAAGATCGATTCACACGCCGGCTCAGGTTGCTGACCACACCCCGCATTTTGAGTGCGTAGGGGCGCGCCGCCAGAATACGGTCCTGCGATCGTTTCAGCTTCGCTGCGGCCACCATCTTCATGGCCTTGGTAATCTTTTGGGTATTCTTAAACGCCGCGATCTTGCGACGCAGGCTTTGCAAACTTGGCATCGGTAGTGCTCAGGTCAAAGGTCAATCGTTACTGCTTGGCTCCGTACCCCATTTTCTGTTTAAAGGTCGCGATAATTTCTTTGAGTCTGCCGCCGACCTTGTCGTCAATCTTTCCGATGGTTGTGATTTCTTTCTTCATATCCGCATGGTTCTGTTGTACGTAGTGCAGCAGGTCCGCTTCAAACTGTTGGACTTTGTCGACTGGGACATCGTCCAGGTATCCGTTGACGCCGGCGTAAATCGACAGGACTTGATCGGCGACCGGCATCGGTTTGTATTGCCCCTGTTTGAGCAATTCCACCATCCGAACACCGCGCGCGAGCTGCATCTGCGTGGCTTTGTCGAGTTCGCTGCCGAACTGCGAGAACGCGGCCATTTCGCGGTATTGCGCGAGGTCGAGCCGGAGGGTACCGGCGACCTGCTTCATGGTCTTGATCTGAGCCGAACCTCCGACGCGCGAGACCGAGAGACCCACGTTAATTGCGGGGCGGATACCGGAGTAGAACAGATCGCTGCCGAGATAGATCTGCCCGTCGGTGATCGAAATGACGTTGGTCGGAATGTAGGCGGACACGTCGCCGGCTTGGGTTTCAATGATGGGCAGTGCGGTGAGGCTTCCTCCACCGAGCTTGTCGCTGAGTTTGGCCGCCCGCTCCAACAACCGGGAGTGCAGATAGAACACATCGCCCGGATAAGCTTCGCGGCCCGGAGGACGGCGGAGCAACAGAGACAGCTGACGATAAGCCACGGCGTGTTTGGAGAGATCGTCGTAGACGATCAAGGCATGTTTGCCGTTATCCCGAAAGTATTCGCCGATGGCGGCGCCGGAGAAGGGCGCTAGGTACTGCATGGGCGCCGCATCGCTCGCAGTGGCTGCCACCACGATGCTGTATTCCATCGCGTGATTCTCTTCGAGCGTCTTGACGACACGTGCGACGGTTGAACGTTTCTGGCCGATGGCGACGTAGATGCAAAAAACGTTGAGGCCCTTTTGATTGATGATCGTATCGACGGCAATGGCGGTCTTGCCTGTCTGCCGGTCACCGATAATGAGCTCACGTTGGCCGCGGCCGATGGGGATCATCGCGTCGATGGCTTTAATACCCGTTTGCAAGGGTTCGCGCACAGACTGCCGTGTATTCACTCCAGGGGCGACGACCTCGATACGGGACGACAGTTTCGACGTGATCGGACCCTTGCCGTCGATCGGTTGACCGATCGCGTTCACCACACGGCCGACCAAGGCTTCGCCGACCGGCACCTCAGCAATGCGTCCTGTGCGTTTGACCGGATCGCCTTCCTTGACCCCCACGTCATCGCCCATGAGCACGGCGCCGACATTGTCTTCTTCAAGGTTCAGGGCGATCCCATAGAGGCCGCCGGAGAATTCGAGCATTTCACCGGCCATGGCTCCGTCGAGACCATAGACCTTGGCAATCCCGTCTCCGACCTGAATGACCGAACCTGTCTCCTTGACATCGACTTGTTTGTCGAAGCCTTTGATTTTTTCTTTGATAATCGAGCTGATTTCTTCTGCCTTAATCTGCATAGTTACTCCTTCATCAACAAGCTCTGCATCGCGTGTAACCGTCCCAGCACGGTACTATCGACGACGGTGCTACCGAGACGGATCTGCATGCCGGCGAGATAGCGGACATCCGTGTGAAAGGTGACGTCGACTTGGCGTTTGAGGATTGTGCGCAAGCGATTGCTGATCTGCTCTTGTTCGTCTGGGGGTATCGCTGTTGCGGAGAACACGGTCACTGGCTGGGTGCCTTTAGATTCATCGGCAAGCTTTGTGAGGGCCTCGGCGATTTCAGGAAGAAAGCCGACGCGATTTTTCTTGACCAACTGTTCGAGAAAAGCTTTCCCGACGGGCGGACAGCCCAAACGCGAACTGAGTTCTACGAGGACGGCAATTTTGTCTTCGGCGCCAAAAGCCGGCGAGGCCACGACATTGCGCAACTGAGCCGAATCCTTAATCGCCTGCCCCAACCCCATTAAGGCGATACGGGTTCGTTCGACGCTGGATTCATCGAGTAACTCAAAAAGCGCCTGTGCATAACGCCGCGCCACTGCTGTCTTAATCACTATAACGACCCGTTCGCTATTATTTGAGACAAAGGAGGAAGCCTTCGTGGCTCGCACGAAAAGCGGCGCGTCAAGGTAGCATTGAGGGATGAGGGCTGTCAATATGAGGGTGTGGCAGGTGACGAAATTAGAATGGCTGGATAATGCCGCCGCCGAGCACGCGATCGTGTCGATAGAACACTGCCGATTGCCCTGGACTCAGTGCGCGCTGAGGTTCATGGAAGAGAATACGAAGGGTACCGTCTAAACGAGACTGGATGGTTGCAGGCAGGGCAGGAGTGGCATATCGAACCTTGACCTGGACCTCGGTCGATCCACTAAGCAGGGAAGAGTCGTATAGATTGAGATCTGCGACATCGCACCGATCGCGACGTAGGGAATCGTCAGTTCCAAGGACGACAGTATTGGTAGCGGGCTGTACTTGCTGTACATAGAGTCTGCGGCCGACCGCAATCCCCAGCCCGCGTCGTTGGCCTGGCGTATAGAACGCGATGCCTTCGTGGTCTCCTAAGTAGCGCCCTGCATCATCCACGAACGCCCCAGGTTTCTTGGCGGTTGGCGCTTCCTTCGCGATAAAGGTCCGATAATCGCCGTGGCTCACGAAACAGATTTCCTGGCTTTCCTTCAATTCGTCTGCGGGAAGGCCTAAGGCTTCCGCTTCCTTCCATACGTCCGTCTTCTGCATGCCCCCCACAGGAAAGAGGAGGCGAGTGAGCCATGATTGACGAAGACGGTAGAGGAAATAGCTTTGATCTTTCTTGGAATCGGCTGCTCGCAGGAGAGTCGGCACCCCTTCTGATTCGTCGATGCGAACATAGTGGCCGGTGGCCACAAAATCGATCCCGCGCGCGTCGGCGAGTTCCATGAGGCCCCGCAGTTTGACGCGCTCATTGCACCGAACACAGGGATTGGGGGTTGTGCCATCGAGATAGCCGGCAACAAAGTCGTCGATCACACCGGCACGAAATGCTTCTCTGGTGTCGATCACTTCATACGGAATCTTCAATGTCTGCGCCACAAATCTGGCAATGCCGACCTTGCAGCATCCGCGTTCCTCCCAACGCGTAGAGGCGGCAACCGTTTCGTCTTCGTGTTCCCAGACCTGGAGTGTAACGCCAGAAACGTCGTAGCCCTGGCGAACCAAAAGCGCTGCGGCGACAGAGCTATCCACTCCGCCGCTCATACCTAGAAGCACGGTAGGGCGAGTCATACAGTCGCGTATTGTACTGGGGAGAGGGGAAAAGGGCTAGAGGGCTGCTTGGTGCAGCTAATGGGCCGACGCAACAAGGCTGGGGGTCCCGTTGATCGCGAGGGTGCGTTCGCCGCTCCAATAATGAGCGCCCATGTCGCACATGCCGTGGAAACGAGAGCCTTCTTCGATCGCAATGACCGGGGTCCGTATATCGCCGACAAGAACACCGGGCTTCAGAATGTGAATCTTTTCAATAGCAGTGATGGTTCCCTTGATCTTGCCGCTATTCATGAGCACCCCGGCGGACACGATGCCTTCGATTATGGCGTGCTCTCCGACGATTAACGTTCCGGTTGTATGGATCTCGCCTTCGACGCGGCCATCAACCCGAACCGTGCCGTCAAAACTCACAATGCCTTTGAAGTCCGAGCCTTTTCCTAGGAGCGTAATATTCTCGTTGCCTTGCTCGACTTGCTGGCTCCGTTCTTTCGCTGCCCACATGATCGCCTCCTCAGACTTCTCCCGCGCAAATCATCTACGGGATAAATACCTACATATTAATATTTTCCCCTAACCGTTCGCTCGTTTCATGGCAGGGGGCATGATCATTCCGACGGGATGCAGGGCGGTGTCTCGAGGAATCTCACGCACGCCGTGAGCCATTTCAAGCGCACCGTTGAACAGCACCCCGTCTTCCATTGAAAGGACCGGCGTCTTGACGCTCCCGTTCATAACGGCCGGGGCTCTGAGCTTAATGCATTCCTTGGCAACGACCTCCCCGGTGATCTTGCCGTTAGAGACAATCGTTCCTGCGGTAATTTTTGCCTGGATGATGGCGTCTTCGCCTACGAGCAGCATGCCGTCAGTATGAATTTCTCCGTCGAGATATCCATCGATTCTGACCGTCCCACTATAGGAGATTATGCCCTTGAACTCAACTCCCTTTCCCACAAAGGCACTGATGTCACCGGCTCCGCCGGCAGTTGTGTTAACAGCGATTGTCGTCACCTTTTCGCCTTCCTGCTCGCTTGAGCTTGTCTCTTCTTTTTTTTCCTGTCCCCACATTGCTGTGCCTCCTCGCGTCGATAACCTCTCCCTTCTGTTCCATCGCAGTCGTGATGGTGTATGGAAAATATTCGGTCAGAAGGAGTATGGTCACGAATACGTAGAAGCAACAAGTGTGCCTCTTCATCTCGTGAATTGTACGATACAGACTAATTTGTGAACTAATTCAGGAGTGTCTCAAGAATCCCCTCGAGCTCAGGAGTGGAGAAGTAATGAATAACGATTTTCCCGCCACGTTTTCCTTTTTGGATCATCACTTTCGTGCCCAGACGTTTTTGTAATCGCTCTTCAACATCAGACCAGGGTGTTCGCCGTAATTCCTTTGCCACTCGCTTCTTTCCCGTCAATAAGGATCCGACAATTTTTTCCGTCTCTCTCACCGACAAGGCCTTCGAGACCACAAGCTGGGCAATTTTCAACTGTTCGTTCTGACCTGGAAGGCTGAGGATTACCTTGGCGTGCCCCAAGGAGAGCTGGTTCGATTCGATCAGCTGTTGAATTTCAGAAGGGAGCTGTATCAGACGCACAACATTGGCGATCGACGATCTTTCACAACCGACCCGTCGCGCAATTATGTCCTGAGGAAGTCCAAATTCGTTCATCATCCGATAGTAGGCTCGAGACATTTCCATAGGATTGAGGTCTTCTCGTTGAAGATTTTCTACAAGCGCGAGGACCACAGATTCTTCATCTCCACAATTTCGGATGACGGCTTGAATTGTTTCCAATCCTGCCTCTTTTGCCGCACGCCAACGCCGTTCACCGGAAATGAGTTCAAATATCCCATCGCCTTTTCGTCGCACTAAAATCGGTTGCAGCAATCCGCTCTGCTTGAGTGAGTCCGCGAGCTCATTCAGTTCCTGAGGAGAAAATGTCTGTCTCGGTTGATACCGATTTGGCACGATGGAGCCGACCCTCAGATGCTGAACCTCTGATGATTCCGGTGTCGCTGAGGGTCTAATGGAGGGCAGCAGTGCATCGAGTCCTCTACCGAGCGCTTTCTTTTCCATGATTCAAAAACTCCTTGGCTAAAGACAAATAGGCTTGCGATCCCGCGGATGAGACGTTGTATAACATGGCTGGGCGTCCATAGCTTGGAGCTTCGGCGAGTGCCACATTGCGGGGGATCACCGTACTGTAGACAACGTCTTTGAAATGATCGCGAACTTGTTCAACAACTTGACGCGCCAAGGTATTCCGCGCATCGAACATTGTCAAGACAATCCCTTCCAACTTGAGTTCAGGATTGAAGGATTGACGAATCCGATCGATATTTCCGACTAATCGGCTTAATCCTTCCATGGCATAGTACTCACATTGAACGGGGACTAAAATACTTTGCGCCGCAACAAGCGCATTTACTGTCAGAATTCCCAATGTAGGCGGGCAATCGAGAATGATAATATCGAATAGTTGATTCACATCTCGCAAGAAATGCTGAAGCAATTTTTCTCGCTCTTCAACATTTACCAATTCTATTTCTGCTCCTGACAAGTCAGCATTTGCCGGCAAAAGTGACAGACCGTTCACTTCTGTGAGTTTTACGGCATCATGAAACTTCACATAATTAATCAGACAGTTGTACACAGTCGTCTGTAGAGACCGAGGATCGATCCCTAATCCGCTTGTCGCATTCCCTTGTGGGTCCATATCCACAAGCAACACTCGCTTGCCCAGGAGCGCAACTCCAGCAGCAAGGTTCACAGCCGTTGTCGTCTTCCCTACGCCACCCTTCTGATTTGCGACCGCTATAATCTTGGCCATAATGAGCACTGCGTTGCAGGCAATCTTTTCCACGTTTGTCAGTAATGTTCCACGTGGAACTTATTTGTATCAGATTGATTATACTTATTAATTATTTGCCTCAATAACTGTGACGACTCTCTCGCCCGATCTCTGTGGGAGTGTAACGGATGTTTCATTTAATACATGAAACTTCTCTCCGATTTCATGTTTTTGGATGGGCGATGTTCGATACAAGATAACTTTTCCTCTTGATTTCAGGAATACAGGCAAATAATTTCTTATTTCTTCATACTTCAATGCCCTTATTACAACCGTATCAATAGCGTGATGCAGTGACTGTTTGGCGTATTGTTCGATGGTGCCATGAAACATAGACACTTCATGAAGCCGTAGCAGTCCTATCACTGAGTTGAGGAAGGAGCATTTTTTCTGAACTGGCTCTACGAGAATCAGCTGAATATCGGATCTTACGATTTTAAGTGGAATGCTGGGAAATCCTCCCCCGGGCCCCACATCAAGCACCACACTATTCTGTGGAAAATTTGTCGCAGTAAATGCAATGAGTGAATCAACGAAGTGCTTGATGATGATTTCTTTTGGGTCAATGATTGCCGTGAGGTTGATCGTATTATTCCACTTAATGAGATGAGCGAGATATTGTATAAACTGTTCCGCATGGGTTTTATCGACTGTCAGACCAAGCTCCCCCGCAGAGCTAATCATGAATTCACATAATTCCTGTTCATGTTCCACGTGGAACAATTACGTGAATAAGCAGATGAGGTCAAGACATTCCGGGGCGGATGGTAAAAATCTCGGCATTTATTTGTCTAGGCAGAGATCAAATGTATTGGGTATTACCTTGGCCAGATTCTCCCCTTGATTTTTCGAGCGCCACCAAGAGTAGTGAAATTGCCGCTGGTGTGACCCCTGAAATTCTTGATGCCTGACCGATAGAGGCAGGACGAACCATTTTTAGTTTCTCTCGAACTTCACGTGAAAAACCTGGAGTCTCATCATAATTGAAGGCTACTGGTATAGGCTTCTTTTCAAGCTTTTTGAATCGGCCTATCTGTTGAAGTTGGCGTTTAATATAGCCAGAATATTTGATTTGTAATTCTATTTCATCAGCAGTTTCAACATCTTGCAACGCGCTAACTCCAAGTGCCTCTAACAGTGTGGTGTAGCTTGTGCCCTGGCGCCGTAACAGTTGAGCTGCAGTACAGGGCCCAGATATTTCATTGATCTGAACCGTGGCGAGGCGTTCACGAACAGATTCAGTGAGTTTTGGTCGAAGCTCTTCGAGCCGGACGAGCTCAGATTCGATCGCCCGCTGTTTTAATTGAAATTTTGCATAGACCTCGTCGCCAATTAACCCAATCTGCCGTCCTCTATCAGTGAGTCGAAGATCAGCATTTCCGTGGCGTAACAACAGGCGATATTCTGCCCGCGATGTAAACATGCGATAGGGTTCACGCGCGTCTTTCGTAATGAGATCATCGATTAACACACCAATATAGGCTTGGGATCTGTCGAGTACCAATGGCGATTCCTCTCGAATCTTTAGAACGGCATTGATCCCGGCCATGAGACCCTGAGCCGCTGCCTCTTCATATCCAGAGGTTCCATTGATCTGTCCTGCGTGGTAGAGGCCGTCCAGCAGCTTTGTCTCCAGAGTCTGGTGCAATTGCCTTGGAGGAAAGTAGTCATACTCTATTGCGTATCCTGGCTTAAGCATAATGGCTTGCTCTAGGCCCGGAATCGTTTTCAGCATCGCGGCCTGCACATCGACCGGTAGACTTGTGGAAATCCCGTTGGGATAAAACTCAAGGCTGTCCAACCCCTCCGGTTCGATAAAGATCTGGTGACGCTCTCTGTCGGCAAAACGTACGACCTTATCCTCGATGGAGGGACAATACCGTGGCCCCACCGACTCTATGATGCCGCTGTAGAGCGGAGATCGATCCAGGTTGCCTTGGATCAACTTGTGTGTTGCGCGGTTGGTATGGGTCAAGTGACAGGGTAGCTGCCGGTTCTCAATCCGGCTGGTCCGATACGAAAACGGCGGCGGTGGATCGTCGCCCGGCTGCAATGCCATCACAGAAAAGTCGATGGTCGTCCCATCCAAACGAGGTGGCGTGCCGGTTTTGAGCCGGCCCACTTCAAATCCGAGGTCGCGCATACAATCGGATAGGTGCTCGGCGGACGATTCTCCGGCTCGCCCCGCAGGAAAACGATTCAATCCGATATGGATAAGTCCCTTAAGAAATGTACCTGATGTTAGAATAACGGCCTTCGCCTGTATGCGATCGCCGCGGTCGGTTATCACGCCTGCAACCGCACCGTCATGCGTCAGCAGGCGATCGACCGTTCCCTCGCCGATCGTCAGTCCTGTCTGCCGGGTCAGCGTGTTCCGCATGGCTTCGCGATACAGCTTCTTGTCGCATTGAACGCGGAGAGCTCGCACCGCCGGACCTTTGCTCGTATTGATGAAGCGGAACTGGATGCCGGCTTGATCGGTGTTCCGCGCCATCTCACCGCCCAGCGCATCGATTTCTTTGACCAGATGACCTTTGGCAATTCCCCCGATCGCCGGGTTGCACGACATCTGTGCGATACGATCGCGATCCATCGTCAGCAGCAAGGTTCGCGCGCCCATGCGCGCCGCGGCCAAGGCGGCCTCACAGCCGGCATGACCTCCGCCCACCACGATGACGTCGACGGCCTGTCCCACGTTCAACCTTTTCCTATTTCCCAATACAGAATTCGGAAAAAATCCGACCGAGAATCTCGTCTGTCGTAATGACGCCGGTAATTTCTCCAAGCGCATCAGCTGCAGCGCGCACATCGATCGAGACCAGCTCTCCGGCCATCCCGCTCTGTACGGACGCAAGGGCCTGGCCCAATGATTCACCGGCTCGCCGCAACGCGTCACGGTGTCGCACGTTCGTGACCGTGACACTCTCTGATGCCTCAAAACCCCCGGACAACAGCTGAGCGCGAAGAACCGACTTCACCCTCTCAACTCCCATCCCCGTTTTGGCAGAAATGCTGTATGAAGCGTGGCACGCAAGTGCGGCATCTGCCTCCACCGTGACGGCAAGATCCGTTTTATTCAGCAGCACCATATGCTTGCGGTCCTTGACCGCAAGCAAGAGTTCCCGGTCGTCGCTTGCGAGAGGCACACTCCCATCTACGACCACCAGTAAAAAGTCCGCCTCACCCTGCGCGAGACGGGTTCGCTTAATCCCTTCCTGTTCGATAAGATCGTCTGTTTCCCGTACTCCTGCCGTATCAACCAAACGAATCGTCACCCCGTCAAGATCGATGGACTCTTCGATCACATCTCTCGTCGTCCCTGGAGTGGCTGTGACAATCGCCCGCTCTTCTCTCAGAAGACGGTTTAACAAACTGGATTTGCCGACATTCGGGCGGCCAAGGATCACCACGTGCGCGCCGTCCCGTAGCACCCTCCCCTCCTGCGCCGTCGCCTCGAGTTTCTGAACCACCGCACAAGCGCCCCTCACAATCCGCACCAGTTCATCACGTTGAAGAAAAGAAATATCTTCGTCCACAAAATCGATCCCTGCCTCCACCTGGGCCAATACGATCAGGAGAGAGGTTCGAGCCTGTTCGACCTCGCGAGCGAGATCGCCTCGCAGGTGACGTTGAGCGACATTCAATCCGGCGGATGATGTGGCCCTGATCGTATCGAGCACCGCTTCAGCCTGAGAGAGATCCAATCGTCCGTTGAGAAAGGCCCGCTTCGTAAACTCTCCTGGTTCCGCCATTCGTGCACCGGACTCAACACAGACCTTGCAAATCATCCCAAGTACGAATGCCCCGCCATGAGACTGAATCTCCACGACGTCCTCCGCCGTAAACGACCGCGGCGCTTTCATATAGACCACGAGCGCTTCGTCGAGCAGAGCCGGCACAGGCAGACGATTATCACCGGTGTTGATCTTGTCCTGCCTGTCCGATGCAGGAATCACAAGATCAGCCAGATGAAGCGTATGTGAAGAGATAGATGAGAGGGGACGCCCAGACCGCAACCGAACAACCTTGGAAGCGACAACGAGCGCCTGAGGGCCACTCAGACGAACGATCCCAATGCCGCCTTCACCGATCGGCGTAGCAATGGCACAGATCGTGTCTTCGAGTGCTCCATACATGACGACTCTTTCACTACGGGAACATAACTGCGAAGCGCCTATGCGCTTGTACTGCCGCTCTGTGCAGTCCCCATCGAGGCGAGGGCTTTGTCGTGCAATAGAAAACGATCCGTCACTAATTGTTGAGTGATGGTCAGGACATTGTTCGTCAACCAATACAACACCAAACCCGCAGGAAAATTGATGAACAGAAATGTTAAGCCGATCGGGAGAATCAACATGATCTTCGCCTGCGCCGGATCCATCGTGGTGGGAGTGATCTTCTGTTGAATAAACATCGTCACCCCCATGAGCACTGGCAGCACATAGAAGGGGTCCTGTTGCGATAAATCGTGCACCCAGAGCATAAAAGGGGCCTGGCGCAAATCGATCGTCATATAGAGGACATTGAACAGAGCTACGAAGACCGGCATTTGCAAGAACATTGGGAGAAAGCCACCCAGGGGATTCACTTTCTGCTCCCGATACAGCTTCATGAGCTCCTTGTTCAGACGATCACGATCTCCTTTGTATTTTTCCTGGACCTCTTTGATCTTGGGTTGAATCAACCGCATCATTTTCATCGACTTGTAGCTCTTGTATTGCAATGGCACGAACAAGATCTTGATCATGAACGTCAACAAGACAATGGTGACTCCGTAGTTACCGACGTATTCATGGATGAATCGCAGGATATAGAAGATCGGCTTGGCGACCGATTTCACAATAGTCCAACTGCCGAAGATGAACCATCCGAAATCGATCATATCTTCCAGACCCACGTTCAGGGAGCGGAGCGTGTCGTATTCCTTGGGACCGGCATACAGTTGAAGCGCAACTGAGGATGTCGCTCCCGATGCGGCCATCCGTACTCCGGCCGACACAATTTTGGGGTCTTCCGTTTTGGCAAGAGCGGCCGTACCCGCCTTGGGGATCAACACCGAAAGAAAGTACTTGTCCTGTAAAGCAACCCACTGAACTTCTCCCTTCCGCTCAAGTCCTGTCTCCGGCGTCTCTTTTTCTATCTTGTTGTCGACCTGCGAGGCTGATCCGATCAGACCAATGAATCCATCGCCCCATTCCACGATACCGAAATTCGTCCCTAATCCGATGTCATAGGACTCGGTCACCCCCTCGATGGCGAAAGCCACATCCACCATATAACTATCGTGGTGGAACGTCAGGCGTTTCTCCACGCTGAGATGAGCCGCTGAATCGTGGAACTGCATCGTGACATGCCCGACAGGATGAGCGGCATCGAGACTCGTAAAATCTTTCTCAATGTTATAGAGGCCTTCTCGAATCGTTTTGTCGAGGTCGGCATTTGCGACGGTGATTGAGAGAGGGCCTTTGAATTTTCCCCCTTGGTAGACGAGTTGTACCGGTTTCTGTTCCGGAGGATCTGTATGGTATCGTTTCAGCTCCCAACGTCGAATCACCCCACCACGATTTGATAGCTCGATCCGAACCAGGCCTGTCTCAATCGTCACCGTCTGTTCAGATGCCGGTGGAGACATGCCCGACGGAGGAGTGTTAGATTTTGTGCCCGATTGGGTTGAGAGGCTTGAACCGTTGCCCGTTCCTATCGTGGAGGCAGGTGTTGACTCTCCCTCAGAAGAGGCGGGGGCTTGGGCAGAGCCATCCTGAGCTGGAGGCGGCTCTGGAAGCCAGCCCATCTGCCTCATGAATAGGTCAAACCCCAGGATGATGGCTAACGAGAGGACCAGAAAAACGATAACGCGTTTATCCATAATGAACCGCCGCTACCATGCAAACAATGGTGTTCCTACATTGCACTGTTACAGAATCCATTTCTCCAAGGAGAGAAACGGATCACTTTGAGCAGATACCTCATGACAAGGTTGTGCACTCTTAGAGTCCCCTAATCAGCTAAACGCGGCCCTCGAAAACTCAACGAAGGCAGACTCAGCCAGGCAGGTTGGTCTCAGGAAGGGCGAGATCCAAGCCGGTAGCTCGGTCAGAAGAGTCAGCTACCACTGGCGAACGCTAGTCCTCATACATACGAAGCAACCGTTGGCGCTGAAGCGCCGATAACCACACCTCTTTCAAGACGGCAAAAGGTTGCACAATTGAATCTCTTTTGGGGAAGACGATTAGGGCATGTCCAGGGATCAATTGACCGCGTAACTGACGCGTAAGTTCCCGAAACAGGCGCTTTGCTCGATTTCGGCTGACGGCTCCTCCGAATCGCTTCCCCACCACAATACCGACCCGGCTTCCATTCATGTCCGTCCGGCAAATCACAACATTAAAAAGAGCGGTCGAGATACGATACCCATGCTGCTTGGCATATTCAATGTCACAGCTATTTTTTAGAAACAGATCCCTGCCACCTCCGCCCTGCGACATTGCCATCATTCTGGGAGAGGGCCAGCTTGCACAGGACTTCCTCTTCGAGCCTGGATTTCCAGACTCGGCCATGACCACACACTGTCATCCTGTGATGGGAGCTACCTCGTCTGGGACACATAACGGAGGGCAAGATTCCTTCGTGCAGCCCTGGTCGGCGTCGCTCAGTCTATACTGTCAAGCGAGCTCGCCCCTTGGCGCGACGACGAGCCAAGACTTTGCGGCCATTCTTCGTGCTCATCCGTTTACGGAATCCATGCTCGCGTTTTTTCTTGAGGTTCGATGGCTGCTGCGATGTAAACGACATGCGTCCGCTCCTTGCCTTAGATACCCACAGATGACAACGGGGCATTATAGGGGTGGGCTGATACCCTGTCAAACTGCATGCGCTCGCTTTTGAAACGTCTGGAACCAGGATATGGGCAGTCCATTCTCTCTAAACAGTATGCCGAAAACGTTTGGGAGTAGAAAAAGATCGTTCTTCGGTTGATCTCCTGTGTGTGGTTAAACAAAGCAACTGGACGCATCAGGTGAACGGGGGTTATTTCAGGCAGTCAGGTTATCGAATTTTACATCGACCGATAGTACTGATCTACAGCCGTCTACATCCTATGATTTATGACTAACTCATTGATAACTCTTTTGTATTGAGGCGGTTTCGTCATTGTGATGGGCTAGATCGCCCCAGGTTTCATAAACCGATTGCCCACTCATACTTCTATCCTGTTGTGATCCTGTTGTTTTCTGCAGGCCCGGGCAATGTCGTTGTTGGCATTACCCTTGCGCACTAACCGTTTAACCTCGATTTTTTATTGGGAGATCGCTGGTGGTTTGAATGAGAGGTATTGGGCCAAAGGCTAAGGGGCTCTCAGAGGAGTGATTTTTTTGGTGGGTCACGATACAGGGATGGCTAAGATCAGAAAAGGAAAACGCTCTGCGTGCCAGGGAAAGTACGGTAGACTTGCCATATGTCCAGTCATTGTCCACGACTAACAGGATCATTCTTGGTATGGGGGGCTATGGCGCTAGCCGGCTCTGTCTCTGGTTGTGTGGAGGCCGTGCCTCAAGATGTGGTCGAATCGATCGAAAATATCGATCGAGACTTGATGGCATTACGAGCCGCTGAATTCTCGCCCGCCGACTATGCCCAGTTTTCAGAGCAGTGGGTCGCACTAAAAACTCAAGCCCAGGCCGAGGAGGATCTCATCCGTTGGCCTTGGGAGCCCAACAATTTGGAACTAGCCCTTCGCCGGCTGCAAGAAGAAGGAGCCAACACAGTCGCCCGCCTCACAGCAGAACGTGAATCGCTCCGCCGTTCAGCCGAAGAGAAGATTGCCCTGGTCGAGAATCGACTCGGGACGATGTCTCTGCGAGTCAATGTCGTCGACAACCGTTTTCCATCGGGACAGAAGCCCGAAGATATCGAACTGCTTATACAGCAAGCCCATGCGCATTATGAACAGGGGCAGTACGATCGATCTCTCGATGCATCAGAGCGCGCTGTCCAGATTCTGGCAACAGAATGAGCTGTACTGAACAGCGAATTGGGGCGATATGCCGATCGGAATCGAATCTGCCGGTGGCAACAGATGGCCAGGGAGACGATCGCCTGGCTCCGTATTCACCGAACCTCGAGCAACTGTCATCAACAAGGCGGATCGACGGTTAACTCTCTTCAGAAACGGCAATCCCCCTCCTAGTCTGCTGTCTCGAACATCCGCCAATTTTATTTGCTGACCCACAAGTTCCTCGATGAGACGTCATGTTTGTGTTTCTCTCGTCCGATATCTACAATGGACGGATGGTGTGCCATGACAATTGAGATTGATCGATCATTTTCCTCGGACCTGCAATCCCTGGTTGCTGCCGGGAAGGCACGGCTCGACGCATCCCATGCGGTTGAGCGACTGTGGGCCCGCGACCATCGGCTCTGGAAGCAAGACCCCACCGACATCACCAACCGGCTCGGCTGGCTGACCATCATCGAGTTTATGAAAGATCGGACCGAGGAGTTGTGGACCTTCGCGGCGTCAACCAAAAAGCGCGGTATCCGAGATGTGGTCCTGATTGGGATGGGCGGGAGCAGCTTAGGGCCGGAAGTATTTCGCACGACGTTCGGACCATCACGCGGATTTCCACGCTTGTGGGTTCTCGACTCCACTGTTCCAGGCTGGGTTCAACAGGTCACGCAGGCGATCGACCCGGCTCGAAGCCTCTTCATCCTCGCCAGTAAATCAGGCGGAACCATCGAAGTCATGTCTCTCTTTGCCCACGTTTGGGCACATGTTCACCGGACTCCTGGCCACCAAGGCGGAACACAGTTCGTTGCCATTACCGATCCCGGCACCGGATTGGAGAAGCTGGCAGCAGAACATCAGTTCTGGCGCATCTTTACCAACCCACCGGACATCGGTGGACGATACTCAGTTCTTTCCTATTTCGGATTGGTCCCTGCCGTTCTGATAGGAGTCGATGTCGCGCGATTGCTCACACGTGCCACGGCCATGGCCCAGGCCTGTCGAATCCAATCCCCGCTTGAGCAGAACCCCGGCGCCGATCTTGGCGCAACGATGGCCTCACTGGCGCAAGCAGGGCGCAACAAAATTACCTTGATCGCCTCACCGCAGATTGCCGCATTTGGTTTGTGGGCGGAACAGCTCCTCGCGGAAAGCACAGGCAAGGAAGGAACCGGCCTCATCCCTGTGGCGCACGAACCGATTGTCGTATCGACTGCCTATGGCACGGACCGGGTTTTTATCTATTTGAGGTTGAAGGGGGATCAGAATAGACTGCTCGACCGACAGGTCGCCAATCTCGCGCGGCAAGGTCATCCAATCTTAACGCTCACGCTCCAAGACCGATACGATCTTGCAGGAGAATTTTTCCGGTGGGAAGTCGCCACGGCCTTGGCAGGCCACCTCCTGGGAATTCACCCGTTCGATCAGCCGAACGTCCAAGAAAGCAAAGACAACACCGCCCGCGTACTGGCCACTATTCAGTCCACCGGTCGATTGCCAAAACAAGTGACCTCGACGGCTGCACAGGCCGCATCACAACTTAAATGGCAGTGTCGCCCAGGCGCCTACGTCGCCATCTTGGCCTATACGACACCATCTCCAAAAATTGAACAAGGCATTCGTATGCTGCGAAAAGCACTTGTGGCTCATCACCATGTGACCACGACGTCCGGCTATGGTCCTCGCTATCTCCATTCGACAGGCCAACTCCACAAGGGGGGGCCAAGGATCGGAATATTCTTACAACTCCTCGATCGGATGACTCCCGATCTCAGTATCCCCGGAAAACCGTTCACCTTTCGCACCCTCGCGCAGGCCCAGGCCGCGGGCGACATCCAGGCGCTCCAAGCTCATGAACAACAGGCCATCGTCTTGCCTCTGGGCAAGAACCCTATCGCGACGATTCAATCATTGACGAAATCGCTCACTCCTCGCACACCGCGCCGATTAGTTAAACGGCGCACCAAGAGCGGGCGCGCCCGCAAGAAGTAGGATGCCTGCCGTTCCCGACATCCGCATTCACAGCGACAGCCAAGCGGCGGCGGCAGCGGCTGAATTCGTCCTGGAGGTGGGTCAAGAAGCCGTTCGCGCGAAAGGCCGATTTCTCATCGCCCTCTCAGGCGGCACGACACCGGAAAACCTCTACAGAACGTTGTCTTCTCCTTCCTTTGCCGATCGCTTCGATTGGTCCCAGGCTATCTTTTTTTTTAGCGATGAACGGTGCGTCCCCCCCAATGACCCTCGAAGCAACTACGCCTTGGCCGACAAGACCCTGTTCGCCCCTCTCAATATTACGCCCTCGCAGGTCTATCGTATGGCAGGAGAATCCAGCGACCCACAAGCGGCGGCTTCTGAGTACGAACGGCAGTTGCGTCTTGTGACGAAGACCGTACCATCGGCCCAGCCCGCCCTCGACCTCATCCTGTTAGGGCTGGGTGAAGATGGGCATACGGCTTCACTATTTCCCGGAGCATCAATCCTCCGGGATCAGCGACATATGATCGCGGCGACGCAATCTCCAAAAGATCCACCCAACAGACTGACCATGACCCTAGCTGCGATCAACCGCGCGAGTGTGATACTGTTCCTGGCTACGGGAACGAGCAAAGCAGGAATCGTGAGAGCCATTCTCCATCCGAAGACCGAGGCAGAACGACAGCTCCCGGCCGCGCTGGTCAGGCCAGAGGAAGGCCGACTCATCTGGTTCCTCGACCGAGCGGCAGCAGCGGATCTTCCGATTCAGTAACAGCGGGCGAGCACATGAGGGAGCGATGATCGTTGCCGGAGATATCGGGGGTACGAAAACTCATTTGGCCCTGTTCGACTGGAAGAAGGACCGCGTCGATCCTATCCGGTTAGAGTCATTCCACAGCGCCGATTATACCTCGCTCGAGGACATGCTCACGGAATTTCTCGTCCCTCCGGAGCCTCCAACGTCCACAGATGAATCCACGACTGAGAAAAGAGACGTTGCTGAACTGGAACCTACGTGCCCAGCGGACAAACCGCCGAAGATCGACGCGGCCTGTTTCGGCATTGCCGGTCCTGTCATTCAGAACCGCTGCCAAACAACCAATCTCCCGTGGATAGTCGATGGCGCAACCCTGGCGAAGCAGTTCGACATACCGCAAGTGAAACTGCTCAACGATCTCGAAGCCATGGCCTACGGGATTCTCTTGCTCCGGCCGGACGAAGTCGAAATCCTCAACGCCGGAACCCCACCGGCATATAACCAGGCCCTCGCCCTGATTGCGGCGGGAACCGGATTGGGAGAATCCATCCTCTTCTGGAACGGTTCGCGCTATCAGCCAATGCAGTCGGAAGGGGGGCATACAGACTTTGCCCCGAACAATGACAACGAAGTCGAACTACTGCGCCATCTGCGCAGTCATTACTTGCACGTGAGCTACGAACGTGTCCTGTCAGGTCCCGGCCTGCATGCGATCTACGACTATATCCGTGACAGTAAGAAGAATGAGCCGACGTGGCTCTCCGAGCTAATCAAAGCCGGCGACCCTGCCGCGGTGATTGCAGAAGCCGGCCTCAAAGGGCAGGCAGACATTGCCAAGCAGGCGCTGGACCTGTTCGCCTCCATCTATGGAGCCGAAGCCGGCAATCTTGTCCTGAAGGGCATGACACTCAACGGCGTGTATCTGGGCGGCGGCATCGCGCCGAAGCTGCTGGCCAAACTGAAAGACGGAACATTTATGAAGTCATTCACGAACAAGGGCCGCTATAAACGCTTGATGAGTTCGATCCCGGTGAAAGTCGTCATGAATCAGAAGACGGCCTTGCTTGGCGCCGCATCCGTTGCCGCGTCTCTTTCCCGTACCTCCTTGTCGTCATGAGCAGCCAGGATCTCGACAGTCTGAAGAAAGCCGCAGCCCTGAAAGCCGTCGAGTTCGTCCGCGATGGGATGGTCGTGGGTCTTGGGACCGGTTCAACCGCCAGGCACATGGTCGTCGCGCTGGGGGAAAAAGTCCGCGCAGGCATGAGACTTCGCGGAGTGCCTACCTCAAAGGAAACCGCCGTGCTCGCCCGACAACAAGGGATCGTCCTCATCGATACCGATAATGTCTGGGTCATCGATGTCGCGATCGACGGGGCAGATCAGGTCGACCCCAGTTTCAATCTGATTAAGGGTGGAGGCGGAGCGCTCCTCAAAGAAAAGATTGTCGCAGCCTCAGCCAAGCAGTTTATCGTCTTGGTCGACCATACCAAACAAGTCCCTGTCTTGGGAGGATCGTTCCCGCTCCCCATTGAGGTGATCCTCTTCGGTTGGGGAAGCACAGCCAGAGAAATCGAGACCATCACGCAGAGTCGTGTGGTGCTTAGAGAACGGAACGGATCACCATTCAACACGGAAGCAGGCAACGTGATTCTGGACGTCCATATCCCACGGATCGACAGCCCGCGAGCACTCGAGATCGCCTTGAACTTGATTCCCGGAGTCGTCGAGACGGGCCTCTTCGTCGGACGGACAGACCTGCTCATCGTAGGCACCGCCAACGGAGTTGAGTCATACCCTGCGACGAGGACATGACCGATCCGATCAGCAGGCGGCAGACCCTGCAGGCCGTCAGCCGGCATGTCCGATTTCTGCTAACCATTCCGCTCATATCGTTCCTCGGCACGCGCCTCAACAGTTCCATTGTGCATGCAGCCATCACAAGACCGAAAGGCGAAGATATGAACCAAGACGCTACTCCAGACTCAGTCGATCCATACAGGCTTCCAAGACATGTGGTCCCGATTCACTACGATCTGCGATTGGAGCCAGACCTGACTACCGCACGTTTTGTCGGACAGGAAACCGTCACCCTCACGATCCATCAATCGACCTCTCACGTTGTCCTCAACGCCATTGAACTCGACATCGTTTCGGCCCAGATCGCAGGAGCCGCCGGTCCGTCGAGACAGGCGACGATCAGGCTGGATGAGGCGACCCAGCGTTGCCATCTCTTGTTTACCGAGCCGCTCTCGCCCGGCACGTGGAATCTGACGATGGCTTTTTCCGGCGCGCTGAACGACAAGCTCAGAGGTTTCTACCGGAGTACCTACAAAGACGAACGTGGCGTGATTCACAACATGGCTGCGACACAGTTCGAAGCTACCGATGCCCGCCGGGCGTTCCCCTGCTGGGATGAACCGGACTTCAAAGCCGTCTTCGCCACGACGCTGGTCATCGATCCAACGTTCACCGCGGTTTCCAACACCATGATCTCATCCGAAATGCGTGAAGGCGGGAAGAAGGTGGTGCGCTTCGCCGATACGATCAAGATGTCTACCTATTTGGTCGCGTTCATTGTAGGCCGTATCGAATCGACCGAGCCAGTGATGATCGGCCGGACCCCGCTTCGCCTGTGGGCCATCCCTGGGAAAAAACATCTGACAAAGTTCGGCCAGGACATCGCGGCGGCGTCACTCTCATTTTTTGAGAGTTACTATGGAATCCCCTACCCAGGCGACAAGCTGGACCTGCTCGCCATTCCTGACTTTGCCTCCGGGGCCATGGAAAATCTGGGCGCTATTACATATCGTGAAACGGCCTTGCTGGTCGATCGGCAGAGCGCCACGCACGGCGAACTGGAGCGCGTGGCCGATGTGGTTGCGCATGAGAACGCCCACATGTGGTTCGGCGACTTGGTGACCATGTCCTGGTGGAACGGATTGTGGCTGAACGAAGCCTTCGCCACCTTCATGGAGATGCTGGCCGTCGATGCCTGGAAACCGGAATGGAAACGATGGAACAGTTTCGGTGTGGCGCGCGCGGCCGCCTTTTCTGTCGACGGGCTGCACAGCACCAGACCGATCGAATATCCTGTGCAGGTTCCCAAGGACGCCGAGGCGATGTTCGACGTCCTGACCTATGAAAAGGGCGCGTCGGTGCTCCGAATGTTGGAGCAGCACATCGGTCCGACCGTCTTCCGCGACGGGGTCCGCGAGTACTTGCGCGCGCATGCCTATGGGAACGCAGACACGAAGGATCTTTGGGTATCGCTGGGAGCGATCGCCAAACAGCCGGTGCCTGAACTCATGGACAGCTGGATCTTCCAACCGGGCTATCCCCTCATTACGGCTGAGATCAATCAGTCGGGCCAACTCGTCCTGTCACAACAGCGATTCACCTATTTGCCTAACCCGGTACCCCTTCCCCCCCATCCCGTGCCTCAAGCATGGCAGATCCCGCTCCAGATGCGAATCACCGCGGGCGGCAAGGCCGGCACTGCGCGCATGTTGCTGACGGACAAGCACACGACAGTTCCCCTCCCCCGCGATTGGGAGTCAGTGCTGATTAACGAGGACGGCCATGGCTTCTACAGAGTGCGCTATGCGCCGGACCTGCTCGATCGGATACTGAACACCGGCATCGATCGACTCGCCGCAACCGAGCGGTTCAACCTCATCAACGATGCCTGGGCCACTACCGTTGCCGGCCTCATGCCTCTTACGGATTATCTTGACCTGACGGCTCGCTTTACCGCGGAGCGAGATAAGAATGTCTGGGCCGTCTTACTCGACTCGTTTTCCTTCCTGAATCGGATTATTACGGTAGAAAATCGACCGGCCCTGGAAGCGTTCGTGCGAAGCCGGATCAGTCCGGCCATTGCGGATTTGGGTTGGGCGCCCCGGAGCGGCGAGAGCGAGCTGACAAAACAACTGAGGGGCGAACTGATCGGCGCGCAGGGTAAGCTCGGCAACGATCCAGCCATACAACGCCGGGCAGACGAACTGTACCGGACGTACCGTCGCGACGCGACAGCGGTTGACCCCAATGTTGTTCCCTCACTCGTCGCGATCCTCGCGTATACCGGTGACGCCGCCAGGTACGAAGAATTTGACGAACGGTTCCGCGCTGCCGCCACACCGCAAGAAGAACGGCGCTATCTCTTTTCGCTCGCGTCGTTTCAACCCAAGGCATTGCTCGAACGCACCCTTGCCCGCACCATCGGCGGAGATATCCGCACGCAAGATGCGCCGTTTCTTGTCAGCGCCATCCTGGGCAATGTCTATGGCCGAGAATTAGCCTGGACGTTCATGAAAACGAACTGGGAGAAGATGGACCAAGTGTTCCCCAAACAAGGACTGCGTCGCATGTGCGGCGGGATCGTCGGTCTTGCCACGCCTGAACTCGAACGAGATGTGCGGAGCTTTTTTGCCACGCGGAAGATCGACCTGGGCGGGAAAACGCTCGATCAACACCTCGAACAATTGCGGATCGCCGTGACGGTCCGGGAGCGGGACAGCCGCGCCGTACACACGTATCTGGATCGATACCGTTAGACCGTCATCACCGCCAGTTTGCAAAAGGGAAGTGATACTCGACCCCGAAGGCAACGCCCTAACGCTCCACCAGGCGATGCAGAACTGGTGAACGGGACGGGCGGGCAGGGTCGCAAACGATACCTTGTTGATGTTCCCCTCGATCCAGCCAGGTATGGGAGGGGCCTCTTGAAGCGATTCCGCACTCTCTGTAGGCTGAGAGCGCATAGCCCGCGCACCACACAGGAGGAGCTGATGGCACCGATTCAGCGCCTGTTGACGGCTTGTTTGATTCTTATCGGCACAGGAAGCCTGATTGGGTGTTCGGGCGGCGACAGTCAACAGAGCTCTACATCCACCAGTCTCGCGCTGCAACCCATCACAACAAGTCTGACGTTCCCAGTGTTTATGACCGCAGCCCCGAACGACCGCACGCGTCTGTTCATTGTCGAGAAAAGAGGCCTTATCAGAATCTATGACAGGAACAATTCTTCCCTGAATCAAACCGCTTTTCTCGATCTCAGAGGACTTGTCTCAACCGTAGGCGAACGAGGGCTTCTAGGGATGGCCTTCGATTCCGGTTACGGTGCCAATCGGCGATTTTACGTCTTTTACACAAACACCACCGGTGACATCGTTATCGCTCGCTACCTGAGAAATGCCACGGATGAAAACCTTGCCGATTCTTCTTTGGCCACGATACTCCTCATAGTGGAACACTCAGCCGAATCGAATCACAACGGAGGCATGCTGGCGTTTGGCCCGGATGGATGTCTGTATGCTGGGATCGGCGATGGAGGGGGGAGCGGCGACCCGAATAACAATGCGCAGAATCTATCATTGTTGCTCGGGAAACTTCTTCGACTCAATCCCGATACAGGGAATGCTTGCAACAACAATGGCATCATCAATCCGTTTATCCTTACAGGCGGCGCGCAGCAAATTTGGAGCCGGGGCTTAAGAAATCCGTGGCGTTTCTCATTTGACCGTGACACTGACGACCTTTACATCGGGGATGTCGGGCAAGGGTTACGAGAAGAGATCAATGTCTCACCCGCTCCGAATGCTGGACGCGGGCTAAATTATGGCTGGCGATTGATGGAGGGGACTCTTTGTTTCAACCCCTCCAGCAATTGCAATTCCGGTGGCCTGACCCTGACTTTACCGGTGCTCGAGTATTCCCACCTCAACGGCGCCTGTTCCGTGACGGGCGGGTATGTGTATCGAGGGTCTGTCAAGCCGGACCTGCGAGGCACGTATTTCTATGCAGATTTTTGCGCGGGATTTGTGAGGAGCTTTCGCTATCAGAACGGTCAGCCGGTAGAGCAGACAGAATGGCCGTTACTCAGTCCGCCCGGCGGTTCTGTGACGAGCTTCGGTGAAGATACCGAGGGCGAGCTCTACGTCATGACTCAAGGAGGCGGCCTGTTCAAGTTCATCCCCAATTGACGCGCCGAGGCTCGGCCCTCGAAAGATGTGACTTCTTCGATTTGTAGCTTCTCTCCCTCTTCATTCTCCTCCGCAACCAGGCCGGTTGTTTTCCACTGCGCACGATTTTTTCACCCGCCCACCCAATGGCACGCCGAGACGTGCCATTAGCCCGGGCGAGGGCCTTTCGATCCTCTTCACCTCTCGTTAAGGGAGTGGCCGAGGCTGCCCTTTACTGCACGCATCGAACGAGCACATTCTTATCATGCGCATTCTGCGAGCAAAAAGGGCACCTGGCCGCTCCCTCTCCATCCTTCTGAGGCCGCGCGTTGCGCGAGCAAGGAGACGACCGGTCTGGTTGCGTCCTTTTATTCGTGTCGAAGGACGGCCAATGGCCGTTGGCCGAGAATTCGGTAGGTGCTGGCAAAACCCACAATCAGGGTCAGCAACATCGTGAGGAGGAGGCCGACGCCAAGTATTTGCGGGTGTATGCCCCAGGGAAGTTCGAATACAAATCGCACCAGGGCCCAAGCCAATACACTTCCGAGGGTCAGCCCGATCAGCCCGGCGACGGCGCCCAGCAGGACATACTCCATGGCAAAGGCGCGCGCAATCAGGCTGCGGGTCGCGCCGAGCGCCTTCAAAATAACCGATTCGTAGAGGCGCCGGTAGCGTGTTGCCGCAAGCGCTGCCGCCATGACCAGCCCGCCGGCCACAACACAAAAGAGCGCCACTGCTCTGATGGCCAGGGAGAGACGGTCGAGCACCCGCGCGAACCCATCGAGCACGTCGCCGATATGGATCGCGCTGACATTCGGGAATGACGCGACGACCGCCTGCTGCAACGGCACCTCTTGCTCCGGCGAGACCCGCACCGTTGCCACATAGGTATATGGAACTCCGGCAATCGCGCCAGGGGACAAGATCATGTAGAAGTTCGTGGAGAAATTTCCCCACTCGACTTTGCGAATACTGCGCACCTCCGCCGACACGGTGGCCCCCTGAACATCGAATTCCACGGTCGAGCCGATCGTGAGGCCTAAATGCATGGCCGCGTCCTCTTCCACTGATACTTGGGGCGTCGAGAAGACCTGCCCAGGCTTCCACCATTCCCCCTTGACCAGCTGATTGTCTTTCGGAAGTTGGTCGAGAAAGGTCAGGACATACTCACGGGTGAAATACCACTGTTTCCCCCGCGCCTCTTTCCCCTCCGTGCGCTTGTCGTCTTTTTCTCCTTCTTCTTCGACCTTGACGACATGTCCGTTGATCGCGTGGAGTCGTGAACGCACCAGCGGCGTCAGTTCCGGGCGCGCGTGGCCGGTCTGTCGATCGATGAGCGACACGAACCCCTGCGCTTGATCGGGCTGGATATCGATAAAGAAAAATGTCGGAGCATCCGCCGGTCGATTGTCCTGTATTTGGCGGAGCAATGACTGTTCCACCAGCGACACAGTGACAATTGCCATGACGCCGATGCCGATCGCGACCATGATCCCGGTTGCCTGACTCCCCGGACGCACGACATTCCCCAAGGCATAGCGAAGGCTCAAAACGCGAGGCAACGGCATCCAGGCCAGCCCCCGCACGAACACCTGCGCGCAGACAAAGAGAACCGTGATGGCGAGAGATATCGCTCCGATAAACAGAAAACCGATCGACCAAGAACCGGCTTGCCACACAGACAGCGCGCAAAGTCCGAGAATGATCACTCCGGCCGTACAGACATTCCATCGATCCGTGAGCCCCCATTGTACCCACCATCGTGACTGAGCGGTCTCACGCCCGACCGTCGCCTGTTCTGCATCGCGCCGGAAAATCGCACCGGGGTGAATGTCTCGAATTTTCAACAGAGGCCAGAGAGTAAAGAGCAACGTCGACAACAGTCCCAGCAAGGCTCCTTTCAGCAAGGGCCAGATCGAGGACTGCGACAATTCCGAGGAGACGCCTAATTGATCGAGAATGTTTGAGGCAAAGAGAGATGCTGCGAGGGGAGGCAGTCCTCGTTCGAGTGCGATCCCCAGCAAGATCCCGGCGAAGCTTCCGACAGATCCCAGGAAGATCGCCTGCACTACATAGGTTGAGACGACCATGGCCGAATCCGCCCCTACCGCCTTCAAGGTTGCAATGGTCCGCAACTTGTCCCGCAAGAACGCATGAATCGAAGTTCCGACTCCCAGCCCGCCGATGAACAGCGCGGTGAGACCGATCAGGCCGAGATAGCGGGAGAGCTGTTCGAGAAATTGTTTCAACTGCGACTGGGCCGTGCGATAGCTGGATACGCGCGCAGACTCCGCCGCCAGCCGGTCGCGCAGCTCGGAAAGAAGCGGATCCAGCTGCATATCGGGAGATGTCTTCACCAGATACCGTTCTCGCACCCGGCTTCCAGGTTTGATCAACTCTGCCGCTAACAATCCCTCCTGCGCAATCATCACCCGCGGGCCCAAGGTGAAAGCATTGGCCATGCGGTCCGGCTCGGTCCGCACGATGCCGGTGATCAGAAACAGGGCTTGACCGATCTTCAATCGATCCCCGACCGAGAGACCCATCCGAATCAGCAACGACTCCTGAACCACCGCGCCGAAACAGGAACGCCCGCCGCAGCGGCTTTTATCCGGGTGGAGCAGGACATCGAGCGATTGCGTCGAGTCGAGTTTGATCGCTCCGTATAGGGGATAGGCCGGCTCCACCGCTTTGAGTTCGACGATCTGGGTCGATTGAGTCATCAGGGGCCCGGGAGTCGCGCGCGCAGCCATCGCGACAAGCTCGCTCACATGGGTGAAGGCCATGTGCCGCTCATCCAGCGAAGTCAGCACCGCATGGCCTGCGAGACTCAGGGGGCGAGTCAGACGAATCTCGAGATCGCCGCCTAACAATCCCCGCGCCTCTTTCGTGACGGCGCGTTCCATATTCGACCCAAAGAGCGACACCCCGACCAAGGCCCCTACGCCGATCGCGATGCAAGCGAAGAAATAGAGAAAGTGCCGCCAGGCTCCCCTGGTTTCTCGCCAGGCCATCTTGAAGATGAACTGATTCACAGGGATGGCTCTGCGGTTTGATGGTCTGAGTCGGTGAGGCGGTCGGACTCGATGCGGCCGTCGCGCAACGTAATCACACGCTCCATTGAGGACGCAATGGAGCGATCGTGCGTGACCAGGACCAAGGTGGTGCCGTAATCGCGATGGAGTGAGTGGAGCAGCTGCATCATGTGCTCGCCCGTGGCCGAATCCAGGTTGCCGGTCGGTTCGTCGGCCAGCAGAATCGGCGGACGGCAGGCGAACGCTCTGGCCACCGCGACCCGCTGTTGTTCGCCTCCCGACAGTTGGACAGGATAATGATGCAGCCGCTCTCCCAGGCCGACGGTTACCAGCAGTTCCGTCGCGCGTTCCTGGGCCTCGTTCATCCCTGCCAACTCCAGCGGCACCAGCACGTTTTCCAGGGCGGTGAGGGTGGGAATAAGATGAAAGGATTGAAAAATGTAGCCGATGTGATCACGCCGAAACCGCGCCAGGACACTCTCGCGCATTGTCGAGATCTCCACGCCGTTCAACATGATGGAGCCTGAGGTCGGGCGATCCAGCCCCGCGATGAGGCCCAGCAGAGTGGATTTTCCGCTTCCGGAAGGGCCGACGATGGCCACGCGCTGCTTATCGGGAATCTCAAGCGTGATGTCGTCGAGGATCGTGATTTGATGGCCGCCGCCGGCCAAACGCATTGTCAGGTGAGAGAGGGAAATCATAGTATCGTGCCGGCTCCCAGAGTATCGTCCGCGTCGGGCCTATATTATACTGGATGAGCATGCGCCGCCCATGGATTCTTGCAAAACTATTTTTCTGTCTCTCCCTGCTCCTCCTCTGCGGGTACGGCCAAAGCATCGCGCTCGCCGCGCAATCCCTGTCCTCGGGCCCGCCGCACCAGGGCGCGGGACCACAGCTGGGAAGTAAAATGACGGAGAAACCGGACAGATCGAAGGCGACTGTCCCCGGCGAACGTCCCAACATTGTGGCCTTCGGCGATAGTCTGACGGCCGGATTAGGGGTGCCACAGGATCAATCGTATCCCGCACAGCTGCAACGGAAACTGGACGCAGCAGGCTATGCCTATCGGGTCGTGAGCTCGGGCGTCAGCGGTGAGACGACAGCCGGCGGCGTCAGGAGGGTCTCCTGGGTCCTGAAGAACAAGCCGGCAATTGTCATTCTGGAACTCGGCGGCAACGATGGGCTCCGCGGTCTCAGCCTCCAGGAGACGAAAGCGAATCTGGAACGGATCATTCAACAGTTCCAACAGGCGTCGGTCACCGTCGTGTTAGCCGGGATGAAACTCCCTCCGAACTATGGGCAGGACTATACCGACGGGTTTGAATCGCTCTATCAGGCCCTCGCGAAACAGTATCATCTGACGCTGATTCCATTTTTTCTGGATGGGGTGGCAGGTTCGTCCTCGCTCAACCAGCCCGATCGTATTCATCCGACAGGCGAGGGCTATCGCATCATCGTCGAAAAAATATTCCCGACGCTTGAGCCACTACTGAAGCGAAACAGGTGAAGGTAACTTAGGGAGTGTGAAGGGGGCAGGCTGTCCTGCCCCCTTCGACTCGGATTGCAACAGATTAGGATATGCGTTTTTACTATCCCGGCATGCCGGGATAGTCGAACCACTGTTGACTATGACGACGCTTGGTTGTTATTCAACGCCGCGTCAGGATAGTAGATCATGATCGTTCCAGCCCCGACGCCAACTGGTACATTCTGTTTTGGGACGCTATTGTTCGTCGCATTGATAATTGACACAGAGTTTGCTCCCGTACCATTCGACACCACCACGTACTGAGCCGCCCCCGCCCCTGCTGGTCCATCAGCATAAATGTCGAAACTGTGGTTGCCTGCCGTCACTTCCAAAGAAATGTTTCTCAGCAAAGTAGGCTGAGCCGGAAACCCTGTTGTGTCGAACTCAAGAAGAAGGTTCTTCAATTGACTACCGAGTTGGGCTCCGGTTCCTGTTGCCGTGTTGGACGCCAGCATGTAGAGGCGCTTGCCATCCGGCGCAAACTTGAAGCCAGCTGGAACGATGTTCTGCAGATCGGTGAAAGGAGTAATGACAAGAGGATCGAGAGGATTGCTCGTGAGATCGACAATCGCCGTCTTGCCTAGAAGACTGTTAACATTTGTTGTAGTATCAACGCCTCTCAGGAACAGGTACTTCCCATCCGGTGTAATTCCATAGGAAGTATAGAATGTGGGCGCCAAATCCAGCGTGCGTGTCACGTTCAGTGTATCTGGATCAATTTCTGCGATCGTGCGATAGCCTTCCTGGATGCTATAAATCTTCTTGCTGGCTTTAGAAAATCGGATGCCGTGCGGGGTTGAATTATTAGGCGTAAAAGCGGTTGTGACCGGAAACCCTACCTCTGGGTTGCACGTTCCAAGTGCGGTTTCCTTCGTCTGATCGCACAAATCGATTCGGTTAATGAGCTTCAGGTAATTAGGATTCGCTGCTCCACCGATAGTCGGTTCGTTGTCGATCACCGCAATCTCTCCTGAAACCTCACTCGACACAAATGCACGCTTAGGGCCACCAGTTCCGCTCGAGAAGGCTGTGACCTTGTGTCCCTTAGCATAAAGACAGACTTTACCGACAATCTTCGGTACGTGGCCACTGGTGGGGATGTGGGAATTGTGAAGGATCGTTACGGCCCCGCCATCGGTCGTCGAACAATCGACAACTGTATTGGTGTCCAGAATCGTTGCAGGCACATCATCAAGGCCGGTCGTCGCATCTCCATCGAGCATCGTCCAGATAACTTCGCCATCGGTCGGATCGCGGTAGATATGTACAGGCCGTCTACCCACCTGAAGGATATCTTCAAAGATAGGCTTGGCGCCGCTCAATGGATCGATCAACGAGACACCATTACCCGCGCCTACGTTGACAAATAGCCATTCGCCTTCAGAAAATTGCATGTCCCCCGGTGCATTTCCGTCGTAGGCACCATTTGGATGGTTGGTCTCCGCGACTCCCTGTCCCATTGTGTGGATGACCAAATTCCCTGTATCTCCCCTCAGGGCAAGCACAGAAGTTGTTCTTTCGGTCGAGTTGTGCACAAAAACCAATGGCCCCTGGAGGGCCGCGCTGCCACCGCTGGTAGGCGTCCCTGACGAAGAGTCTCCCGAACTACAGCTTGCCAGGCTGATCAGTGCCAGACCGAGCAGGCTTGTCTTAGCGCACGAGGTCATAATCCGTCGATGGCTGATGGATCTCATGATGTGTTCCTTCCTGATGTCGTAGTGTGCCTATAAGATGTTGTCGCCCAGCTATTCAGTTTCGAGTCTTTCAATTGAAACTGGGTACTGGAGGACCACGAGGAGCCGGGCCTGTTCTGTAGACGATGCTCTGAAAGGGCAGGATACCGGCATTCACCTGCTGTCCTGCCGGGTCGGTAGCACTGCCCGGATTCCGGCCGGCAGCAGCCTGTGCATCAATCCCGACGCAGTGCCACAGACAATGGTTTTGATTATGTTGGGGAAGATGCGAGGTCCGCTCAGGGCAATGGGGCGTGGCACTCTGCACCATCAGGCTGCCATACAGTGAAGAGACAGACCCAAGCAGCCAGAGCAGGACGCAGACTCCTGCCATTGCCCGAGCGAACCTGCTCCGCGTTCCCCTTCCCCAAATCTGTGCGAACATGCCAATCATCTACGGGATCCCTTATGATCCGCCGAATAATTGGAATGACTTGGTCAGTCCAAAGACATAGCTGATTTGTTGCTCTAGGTTTCCATTGAAGTCGCGATAGACAGGAATCTGTGCGACAAAATAGGCTGATGCGAAATCCCAGAGGGTCAGCCTGATGCCGGGAGAATAGGCTACATAGGTTGAGCCGGTCGTTGGGACCGATCGAAATTTGACCGTCGGATCCAGCAGGATCGAGGTCCCGGTTGCGGGATTAAACTGAAAGAGCGACGCGTCCATGGCGTCGTTTTGCATCCAGCGATAGTTGACCTGCTGCGTTAGTATCAGCCACTGAGTTTGTTCAAGTGGAACGAGATTGAATCCCCCGCTCAAGTTCACTTCGTCGCCGAACTGGTAACCATCATTGTTCTTGAAGGTATGCCGGTAACTGGCGAGTGCGAACGTGTTGATGCGGTGCGGGACGATTTCATAGGTCAGGTATAAGGACGGCACAAGTCCGAAGTTTCCCCGGCCTAGCTGGAGCGTTGATTCCACCATCTGACCGGTGGAAGCCCGCTCTTGGTATGTTCCGGTCGGGAAGTCCACCCCCAGTCCCAGCACCATCATGCTGCGAATCGTCGGGAGGACGTTGTACTTCATAGTCACGCGCATGTCGCCCATCCCGACATTGGTATAGGGCGTAGGCTCTGCTGTTCCAAGGTTCGCCTCTGAGTTCACCCGTTTATAGGGAAGGGTCACTTGGAGGCCAAACCGATCGGTCACCCCATAATTCATATCCAAAGTCCCGGTCTGGACATGCGTCCAAATCTGGCTCGAGCTCAAGTTTGCCAATGTCAATTGGCGGTTCTCTTGATTCGCAAACGGAATGCCTCCGCCCTGTCCGGCCGGCGTCCAGCTCGGAGTGTAGTTGTAGATGGCATTGACAGTTAGCAGCCCTGTCATCGGTACCTGTTGTTGTGAGCCAATGACGACAAAGCAGCTGACGGAGCCGCAGGATGCGTCAACGGATGGCGTAACGACGGACAACAACAATCCCGATATCACAAGGCCAATGATGAATCGTCTGACATGAGCGGTCATGAAACAACCTTTCTCCGGCACAGGACGGTGGTCGTGACGGTATAGTCCATACGCAGCCGTAATCGAAGGCATCCATCCGCTTCCTTCAAAGAGATGAAGGAAGCCCGATCAATGGAGCCCAACGGTCAAAGAAAAATTCAGAAGTGGGGAGATTAGACGAGAGGAGGCGCACGCGACGGTGGTTGAACCGTGAGGGGAGCACTGATCTGTGAATCGAAGCTTTTTTGCTCTAACAGAGCGACTTGCTCAACAGGGGTGAAGGAGACTGAGGTTCCCTCGACAGCATCAGCTGCGATACAGAGCCACGAACAGAGTACAGTGGCGTGGGTCGCTGTGTTGTGATGTTCATGTTGCCCCATATGGGCGGTGATCTGCGGGTAAACAATCCCGTTCAGCGCAACAAGCCAAAGGGCCAGGAATCCGATCACAGTTTGTTGAATTCTAGGGGTCATATTCCGTAACACCACTTCAGCCTGAACACCTGAGTGTCACACTGTCATCGAAGAGCCGCTGATTTTACCGGCTCTTTTTTCTGAATCCGCGCGACGGTTTCATCGATCCTCTGCTCGGTCAGTAGCCCGCCCTTGATATATTCTTGGACGCGGCCCTCCTGGTCGATGAAGACGCTGACCGGCAATCCGACCACGCCGAACTGGTTGGCCACTTTGTTGTCGTGATCCATCAGGACCGGGAATGTATGGCCATATTGTTTGATGTGCTCGCGCACCCTGGCGTCGTCCTCCAATTCGTTGACGGCGAGGACCACGAAACCCTTGTCGCGCAGTTTGTCGTACATGGTTTGCATGGCTGGCATTTCTGTCGTGCAGGGCTTGCACCAGGTGGCCCAGAAGTTCAGAAGCACGATTTTCCCGCGATATTGGCTGAGGCTCTGTTCCTTGCCCTCCAGATCAGTCAAGCGAAAATCCTCTGCCTGCATGCCGACTGCCGGGACTCGTGAGCCCATGCTCCAGACGTCGAGGGTGGGCAATCCCATAAATGCAACAAGCAGCGGGATCGCCGCAAGCAGGTTTCTAGTTTTTCTTGGTTCCATGTTAGCCTCCTCCGCGTTAACCGTTTCAATTACGACGGGTTCGTCACTTGGAACGAACGTGTCAGCCCAAAGATGTAACTGGTCCCCTGCGCCAGACCATTGTTGGAATCCCGCTCAAACGGGATCTGTGCGTAAAAGTAGAGCGACGTCATGTTCGTCAAACTTGATTCGATGAGCTGTCCCAGGCCGACTTGGAAACCTGGCGAAAAGGCATAGTAGGTCGAGCCGGTGTTCGGCACCGCGCGGTTCTTGATAGTAGAGTCAATCTCTATCGGTTCGCCAGGAAAAAGACCAGGTCCGTCGGCAGGTGTGGCGGAGCGAAAGAGCGAAGAACTGAAATTATCGTGCACGATATAGCGGTAATTAAACTGGCCTGTGAGAACCAGCCATGGAGTCGTCACGAGATTCAGCCCGGCATTGAGCTGGTATTCGTCGCCGAACTGATAGCCATCGTTGTTTCGGAATGTGTGCCGGTAACTTGCCGACGAAAACTGATTGAGCCGATGCGGGATCAATTCATAGGTTTGGTAGATTGTCGGGTTCAACCCGACTTGTCCACGGCCAAGTTGCGTGGGTGACTCCATCACATTCTCAGCGCTGTCATGCGCGTGGGTATTACCGGTTGGGAGGTAGACACCCAGTCCCATCACCACCAAACTCCGAATGGTAGGCAACACATTGTATTTGAGGCCCACACGCAGATCCCCAATCCCATTGGCGGAGAAATTCGTCGGCTCGCCTGCGCCGCCATTATCTTCTCCCAAGCCATCGATGTGTTTGTGCGTGCGCCACATATAGGGGAGTGTGAGTTGGAGCCCGAACCGATCGGTGAGACCATAATTGAGGTCCAGCGTTGCCTGCTGCGTAATGGTCCGAGTTTCCTGATGATGATCCAGAATCATCATCCGCTCTGCCTGATCCACCGCCGAGATGACCCCATTGGTTCCGTCCAGTAACCGCATCGGCGTGTAATTGTAAATCGTATTGACCGTGAGGAGGCCTGCCGTCGGAACTTGCTGCTGAGATCCAATCACGACGAAACAGGTCACGGCGCCGCAAGAGGCTTGCGCCTGCTGGATGACGGACCACGAGAAGGCAATGAATGCAAGACTGAGGATGAATCCAAGGATGAACCGTTTCCCTGCCATGCTGCTGACCCTTTCTCTCATAGAAGAATCGTTCCCACCCACCTCACCTACAACCCACTTAGTGGATTGCATGGGAGACGGACGCGGCTCTGCTGTGAGCCGATGAGCGACGGAGACTACAGAGAGAAAGACGGAGGGGCGCGGCTGGGAGAAGTCAGGCAAGCCTCGATTGAGGGTTGTGCGAAATGGGAGGGTGCGATGAGATCGATAGGACTGAGTTCGGCCTGAAAGGTGACCACCGCCGTATCGAGAACCGCCCCGGCGGCGCACATCCAGGAACAGAGCAGGGTGCCATGCGTAGCAGCCTGATGTTGTGCATGGTGCCCGGCATGCTCGACCGACTGAGCTTGAGCCAATCCACCGATAGAAATGACACAGAGTATGAGGAGGATCGAGAGGAACTTGAGAGCGGTACGATTCATCGGCAGACGACCCAGTGTAACCTGTCCCAAGTTTATTGGATGCTCATGAGATCTGTCAAGACAGCTACTTGCACCGGAGCTCCTGCTTATTATTAGGAGTCATCTTATAGGATTCATGGAAAAGATGCTGTATACTGCCTCGAACATTTTCTGAAACATCGGCGTTCGCTCTGAACGACAGTATCATGGTCACACAATTACTCAACCAAATCTTCGGCAGCAAAAACGATCGTGAAATCAAGGCGATCCTCCCGATTGTGGAACGGATCAACAGCCTGGAATCCGGCCTGACACCGCTCTCCGATCACGCCCTCGCGGACAAGACCCAGGAGTTCAAGAAGCGTCTGGGGGCCGGCGAGACGCTGGAAGACATCCTGCCTGAGGCCTATGCGGTCTGTCGTGAGATGTCCCGCCGCAAGTTGAATATGCGCCATTTCGACGTGCAGTTGATCGGCGGCATCATTCTTCACAGGGGCCGTATCGCTGAAATGAAGACCGGCGAGGGGAAAACCCTGGTGGGCACCCTGCCAGTGTATTTGAATGCGCTCGAAGGGAAAGGCGCACATCTCGTCACGGTGAATGACTACCTCGCCAAGCGCGATGCGCAATGGATGAGCGTGCTCTACCACGCGCTGGGGCTTTCGGTGGGCATCATTCAGCATGACGCCTCCTTTATCTTCGATCCGACCTATGAGGCCTCCGACAAGCGGCTTCAGTCTCTTCGCCCCTGCACGAGACCTGAAGCCTATCGCGCCGACATCACCTACGGGACGAATAACGAATATGGTTTTGACTATCTCCGCGACAACCTGGTTGTCACCGACTTGGCCCAGTGCGTGCAGCGCGAGTTGAACTTCGCCATCGTGGACGAAGTCGACAGCATCCTCATCGACGAGGCCCGCACACCTTTGATTATCTCCGGTCCGACGGATGAAACGACCGATCTCTACTACCGCATCAATGCGATTATCCCGCAGCTGAAACCGGAGCATGACTACACGGTCGAGGAAAAAACGAAGACCGCGTCGTTGACCGAAGATGGCAACGTCCGGGTCGAAAAATTGCTCGGCGTGGACAATCTCTACGATCCCAACCATATGGATCTCGTCCATCACGTCGTCAAGGGGCTCCAGGCCTATAGCCTCTACAAACGGGATGTGGACTATGTCGTAAAAGATGGTGAAGTCATCATCGTGGACGAATTCACTGGGCGGCTCATGCCAGGACGCCGCTGGAGCGACGGGCTGCACCAAGCGGTGGAGGCCAAAGAAGGCGTAAAGATCGCCAATGAGAATCAGACACTGGCTTCGGTCACCTTCCAGAACTATTTCCGGATGTACAAGAAGCTCAGCGGCATGACCGGTACGGCGGATACGGAAGCGGCGGAGTTCGCCAAGATCTACAATCTCGACGTCAACGTGGTGCCGACCAATCGCAAAATGATCCGGCTGGATTACGCGGATGTCGTCTACCGAACCGAGAAAGAAAAGTTCACCGCCATCGTCGAAGATATCAAGGAATGCCACGAGCGGGGCCAGCCCGTCTTAGTCGGCACGATTTCCATTGAAAAGTCGGAGCGGCTGGCCGGCTATTTGAGCCGGAACGGCGTCAAACACAACGTCCTCAACGCCAAGCAGCATGAGCGAGAAGCCGAGATCATCGCCCAAGCCGGGCGCAAGGGCGCCGTCACCATCGCGACGAACATGGCGGGCCGCGGCACCGACATTCTCCTGGGCGGCAATCCTGACTTCATGTTCAAACAGATTCTGTACCGGGAAGAGAACCTGACGGAGGCGCGCAAGCCGGAGATCTTCGAACAGATTCGAGCCGACTGCGAGAAAGATAAACAAGAGGTCATCGCAGCCGGCGGACTCCACATTCTCGGGACCGAGCGCCACGAAAGCCGCCGGATCGACAACCAGCTCCGAGGCCGGGCCGGCCGCCAGGGCGACCCTGGTTCGTCACGCTTCTATCTGTCGTTGGAAGACGACCTGATGCGCATCTTCGCCTCCGAGCGGGTTTCTCAGTTGATGCTCAAGCTCGGCATGGAAGAGGGCGTTCCGATCGAGCACGGCATGGTCACCCGGGCTATCGCCAACGCCCAGAAGAAGGTCGAGGCTCATCACTTCGAGATCCGGAAACAGCTGCTGGAGTACGACGATGTTATGAACAAGCAGCGCGAAGTGATTTACCAACACCGTCGCGCCGTCTTGGGCGGATCGAATCTGAAAGACGATCTTCGCAACATGATCGACAGTCTAGTGGAATCCGCGCTGAACATCTATTGCCCGGCCGAGCAATACTCCGAAGAGTGGGATATCAAAGGGCTCGCTGAACTCATGCACGGTCAGTTCAACCTCGACATCGCTCAGGGCAAGAACGACGGCGGTGAGTCGCTCCGCGCCATTGGGCGCGACGCATTGCTCGAAGACCTCCGCGCGCAGGCGCGCGAGTCCTACGAGCGGAGAGAACAGGATCTGAGCTCGGAATTGATGCGCTTCCTGGAAAAGACCTTCATGCTCCAGGTCATCGACCACCATTGGAAAGATCACTTATTGGGGATGGATCACCTGCGCGACGGGATCGGGTTGCGCGGCTACGGGCAGAAAGATCCGCTCATTGAATACAAGCGCGAAGGCTTCGATCTCTTTGCCGGCATGATGGAGCGGGTCAAATCCGATACGCTCGATCGGCTCTTTCATGTACAGGCGGTCCGGCACGAAGAGCAACCAACCGCTGCGCCAGCGCCCCATCCGCCTCCCGTCATCTCACGCCCCCAACCAGCGCTCATCCTCAATCGTGGAGAAGAACCGGTCGCCCCTCAGACTGTTCAGCGAAGCGATGAGAAAGTGGGTCGCAACGATCCCTGCCCCTGCGGCAGCGGGAAAAAATACAAGAAGTGCCACGGAACGTAAGAACACAACACTGATGCTCTCGCTTCCCTACCTCCGAAGCGACCCTTCCGGATTCTCCTGGGTGGAAACCTTCTGGAATTCCCTCGGCTGCGACTAGCGTCGCAGTGCCTCGGTCAGTTCCAGCTTTCCTTCCCAGGAGAATCTCGGCGGGTCCCCGCTTCTCCGGCAAAGTACGCGAGGAGCCTCAGTGTCGTGAGAGGAAGTGGAGGGAGAAACTGTGCGGCCAAGGTTCTCTGATTCGCCCAACCAGAACCGAACGCGCTGGCTGATGAAGTGGAAGTGGAGGAAGGCTTCACGAATGAGATGGCTCGGCGTAGTAGAAGCGCCAGATGGGATCGCTGGGGTCTCGTTGGGAAACATCGGAATTTCGACATCCAATCTCGCTCGTTTTTCTCCAGGGATGGGGGCTGATTGATCTTCTACTGCGCGCATGGGACGAGCACAGTTTCATCGTGCGCGTTCTGCGAGCAAAGTAGATCATCAGGCTCCATCCCCTCCCCCCTCGAATGGCGAGATTCTCCTGAGTTTCCAGTATCTTCGCCTTGACTTATCCACACCCCAAGGACTAATCTATAGCACTTTTAGCCCCTCTTTTGGCCCTTCAAGGGGGAGGGGTGGGGTGTCTCCTCGGCTTTTGCTGTCACTTTTCTTGTGTTGTCGATGGGATAAGAGGAGTTGCTTGTGATAACCGGGCATCCTGAACTCATCGCTGCTATTTCCTCCGAGATCATCAAAGCCGGACCAATTCCCTTCGTCCGCTTCATGGAACTGGCGCTCTATCATCCTCAATACGGCTATTACATGCGCCAACCGAATGGTGCAGACCATGAGCGTATCGGCTGGTCCGGCGATTTCTACACGAGCGCTGATGTGCATCCGATCCTCGGCCGCGCGATCGCCGCACAAGCCAGACAGATGGACAAATTGTTGGGCTTCCCAACTCCCTTCACGATTGTCGAAATGGGCGCCGGTAAAGGGCTGTTCGCGCGCGATTGCTTAGCGGCAATCTATGCAGAGCAAGATGACTTCGCATCGCGTGTCCGGTATGTGCTGATCGAGAGAAGCCCTGCTATGAGGGAGTTGCAGCGCCAGAACCTGGCTCCTTGGCTCAACAAGCCGGGCCTCGTTACGTGGGTGGAAGGTCTCGATGGGCTGGCCCCGCAAAGTGTAATCGGTCTGTTCTTCAGCAATGAGCTGATCGACGCCTTTCCGGTGCACCGAGTTCAAGTCAAGACCGGACGGACCGAAGAGCTCTATGTAGACTATCGAGAGGGACGCTTTGTTGATTGTCTCAGGCCTCTGTCATCAGCCGCGCTCACTCATTATCTGCAGCACCTGAATGCGACATGGCCGGAGGGCTACCGAACCGAGGTCAATCTCCTCGCAATGGATTGGATGGAACAGGTCGCTCGGCGGATGGATCGTGGATTTGTGATGACGATCGATTATGGCCATACGGCGGAGGATCTTTATAGGCCTGAGCGGAGGGACGGCACGTTCCTCTGCTATTTCCAGCAACAGACGAACGAGGACCCATTTCTTCACGTCGGCGAGCAGGATATGACCGCCCACGTAGACTTTTCGAGTTTGGCTTCTGTCGGGAAAGCGCAGGGACTCGATGTGACGGGGTTCACAAACCAAATGAGTTTTCTGATGGGGCTCGGTATTGAAGAGATGATCGGGACGTTAGAATTGGAGAGCCCGGAATTTCGCGCCGCGATTCATCTCCTGAAGCCGGACGGCATGGGTAGTACGTTTAAAGTGCTCGTTCAACACAAGGGGATCAGTTGTCCGGAGCTGGACGGCTTGAAATTCAAACCTTTCTTCGGTACGGCGCTGGCGCGAAATGAGTCGAAGGTCTTGATGTACTAAAGTCATCAGGCCTCTCGACTTGAAGACATTCGGGCTTTCTAACTTTTTCGACTGGTCGAAACATGTATAGCGTAAGCATCGCCGAGAACTATATACCGATTCTCTTATTTATCGTCGTTGGCCTGATCTTCGGCGCCTTCGCGCTGCTCGGCGGCTCGCTTATTCGTCCGGATCGTCCCTATCGAGCCAAACTGACTCCCTATGAGAGCGGAAGCCCGTTATTCTCCGACGCGCGCATCCAGTTTCCGATACGCTATTACATCATCACAATGCTGTTCGTCATTTTCGATATCGAGATCATTTTTATGATCCCCTGGGCCATCCGGTTTCAGTCGCTCGGGCTGCTGGGCCTCATCGAGATGATGGTATTTATCGTCATCCTGCTGGCCGGGTTCTGGTATGCCTGGAAGAAGGGGGCGCTCGAATGGGACTAGGATGGACGGGAAGCCTGGGCGACTCCTGTGCTCGCAGAGCGCGCACGATCAGAATGTGCTCGCTCGATGCACGCAATGGAAGAGAGGAACAATAGGAACAGATGAGTTTTCTGGAGAGACAGTTTGAGGCGAATATTCTGACGACCAATCTGGATGCGGTCGTGAATTGGTCTCGGAAGTCGGCCTTGTGGCCGATGACGTTCGGCCTCGCATGCTGCGCGATTGAAATGATTGCGACGGTATCGTCGCGGTACGACCTGGATCGTTTCGGCGCCGGCGTCTTTCGAGCCTCGCCACGGCAGGCCGATCTGATGATCATCGCCGGCACGGTGACGCGCAAGATGGCGCCGGTGATCCGCCGCATCTACGACCAGATGCCGGAACCGCGCTATGTCATTTCCATGGGCTCCTGTGCCACCTCGGGCAATCACTACAATAGTTATGCGGTGGTCCAGGGTGTCGACCAGATTATTCCGGTCGATGTCTATGTGCCAGGCTGTCCGCCCCGTCCGGAAGCATTACTCGATGGATTGCTGAAGCTACAGGAAAAGATTCAGCGGGAGAAGGTGTTCGTGAAATAACTCGCGAGACGTGCGAGAGAAGCGGGAAATGCGCGACTCACAAACCGCGCCTGACTCGCAAAGAAGAACGATGAAGGCTTTGCTCGACAGTCTCAAGACGAAATTCCCGGACGCGATTCTCGCGACTCGCGTGGATGCTGCACGCGCCGAAACGACGCTCTCTGTGGCTTCCGAGCAATTGTTGGAGATCGCGCGTTATTTGCGGGATGAGCCGGAGGCGGCCTTCGACCATCTCACCGACATCTGCTCGGTCGACTACCCTGAAGATCAGCTGCGGTTTGAAGTCGTCTATCACCTGCACTCGCTCCCTCTTCGGCACCGCCTTCGCCTCAAGGCACGCATCGCGGAGGACAGCCCGACGATTGCGTCGGTCACGGGAATTTGGAAGGGCGCTGAGTTCTTGGAACGCGAAGTATACGACATGATGGGCATTCACTTTTCCGGCCATCCCGATCTCCGGCGCATTTTGATGCCGGAGGATTATGACGAGGGATACCCGTTGAGAAAAGATTTTCCGACCGAAGGGCGTGGCTGGCGCAGCCGATTTGAGTTCATCCCGAGACTCGACGAGGCCGCGGTCGATGTCGTCCAGAGCGAATTCTCCGAAGAGCAGAAGAGCGTCTTTCGCGCTGAACCCGACGTGCCCAGTTCCCAACGGAAAGAGGAATTGCTGCTGAACATGGGGCCGCAACATCCGAGCACCCATGGCGTGTTGCGCGTCGTGCTCATGCTGGACGGCGAACGGATTGTGAAAGCCACGCCGGACCTCGGCTACCTGCATCGCGGTGTCGAAAAACTGTCCGAAGGTCTGACCTACATGCAGATCATTCCGCACACGGACCGGCTCGACTATGTCTGTGCCATGGCCAACAACTATGCGTACGTGCGTGCCGTGGAAAAACTTCTTGAGATTGAGGTGCCGATCCGAGCCGAATATATCCGGACCATCGTGGCGGAGATGCAACGCATCATCGGGCACCTCTTTTGGCTCGGCACGCAGGCGCTCGATATCGGCGCCATGACCGTATTTTTTTGGACCTTCCGGGAACGTGAAACACTGTTGGACATGTTCGAGAAGCTCTGCGGGGCACGATTGACGTTGAATTACTATCGCATCGGCGGTGTCGATAGCGATTTCACCCCCGAGTTGGTCCAGCGGATGAAGGCGTTCCTCGATAGTTTTCCAGAAAAGGTCAAGGAATACGATTCGCTCATTGCATCGAACCGGATCTGGCTCGGCCGCACTAAGAATATCGCTCTCCTCTCGGCCGAAGACGCGATCAGCTTCGGCTGCACCGGACCGGTCTTGCGTGGATCGGGCGTGGCCTACGATGTCCGCAAGGCCGAGCCCTACGGGGTGTACGACAAAGTTGACTGGGAAGTGCCGATCGGCAAGAACGGGGACACCTACGACCGCTATTGGATCCGCATGGAGGAAATGCGGCAGAGCGCCAGAATCATCGCGCAATGTCTCGATCAGCTGCCGGCTGGGCCGATCATGGCCGAATCGGCGCAATATATCCCGCCGCCCAAGGAGCTGGTCATGCGGGATATGGAAAGCTTGATCCATCATTTCATCATTTACACCCAGGGCATCAAGCCACCGAAGACCGAGACCTACTGTGCGACCGAGGCCCCTAAGGGCGAGTTAGGGTTTTTTATCGTCAGCGACGGCAGTCCTCGCCCTTACCGGATGAAGATTCGCGCGCCGTCGTTCGTACATATGGGCGCCTTCGATCACATGGCACGGGGCTACTTGATTTCCGACATCATCACGATCTTCGGGACCTACGACGTCGTGATGGGGGAATGTGATAGGTGACCGTGACTTGAGAGGCCTCCCTGCTCGCAGACCGCGCACGGTCCAGAATGTATTCGGTCGATGCGCGCAATAGAGGCTCCCTCAAGCCACGGTCCCAGAGAGAGTGTGATGTTAAAAGAAAAATATCAGAAGGAAATTGACGACATCATAAGCCGGTATCCGGTGAGGCGCTCGGCGTTGATTCCCTTGCTGTATCTGGCGCAGCGGGACGAGGGCTTTATTTCCGAGGCGGCGATGAAGGAGATCGCGGGGCTCTTACGGCTCACCCCGCCTCAAGTCTATGAGACGGCCACGTTTTATACGATGCTCAATCTCAAGCCTGTGGGGAAATTTCATCTCCAAGTCTGTAAATCCTTGATGTGCGCTCTGGCTGGATCGGACACGGTCATCGGGTGGGTCAAGACGAAACTCGGAATCGGACCAGGCGAGATGACGACCGACAGACTTTTTTCTCTCAGCGTGGTCGAATGCCTCGCCGCCTGTGGGACCGCGCCAATGATGCAGGTCAACGAGGATTATTACGAACGGCTCACCGAGGAAACATTCGACCGGATCCTGGCCGATCTCAAACAACACGGGACCTGTCAGCTCAAGACCGGTCCATTTATGTGGCCGGAACCGGTAGCCGTGAAAGGTGAGAGGTAACACGTGAAACATATCGGATTACGCCACGCGTGCAACCTTTTCACCTTTCGCGTTTCACGCTGAAATTATGCCCAAGCACGAACTAATATTGCTCAAGAACATGATACAGCCCGGCTATACCGGCAGCCTTCAAGACTACGAGCGAGCGGGCGGCTATCAGGCGCTCCGTAAGGTGTTGGGGAAGGTGCCGCCTGCCGAGGTCACCGGCATGGTGATGAAATCGGGGCTCAGAGGCCGCGGCGGCGCAGGTTTTCCGACAGGTGTGAAATGGGGATTCCTGCCCAAGGGCTATCAGGGTCCGCGCTACCTTTGTTGCAACGCGGACGAGAGCGAGCCAGGCACCTTCAAGGACCGTCAGCTCATTGAGCGAGACCCCCATCAGATCCTGGAAGGCATCGTGCTCGCGTGCTACGCGATCGGAGCAGAAACCGCCTACATCTACATACGAGGTGAATTCGTTCTCGGGGCCAGGATTTTGGAGCAAGCGATTGCTGAAGCGCGGACCGCCGGCTATATCGGTACAAACATTCTGGGCGCGGGAATCACCGCCAATGTGTGGGTGCACCGGGGCGCCGGCGCCTATATCTGCGGGGAAGAAACGGCTTTGCTGGAGTCGCTTGAAGGCAAGCGTGGCCTGCCGCGCGTCAAGCCTCCCTTCCCGGCGACACACGGTCTCTACAACAAACCGACCGTGGTGAACAACATCGAGACACTGGCGAACCTGCCGTACATCGTCGGCCGGGGCCCCGAATGGTTCGCGTCGATCGGTTCCCCGCCGAAGAGCACCGGCACCAGAGTGTTCTGCGTCAGCGGCCATGTGAAGCAGCCGGGGAACTACGAAGTGCCGATGGGGATCACGTTTCGCGAATTGATCTATGAGCATGCCGGAGGCATGCGCTCCGACAAACCGCTCAAGGCGTTCATTCCAGGAGGGGCGTCGGCGCCGTTCCTCACACCGAGCCACCTCGATGTCAAACTCGACTTCGAGTCCGTTGCCGCAGCCGGCTCGATGCTCGGCTCCGGTGGGGTGACCGTGATGGAGGAGGGTACGGACATGGTCTGGGCCGCGCTTCGCCTCATGGAGTTTTTCTATCATGAGTCCTGCGGCAAGTGCAGTCCCTGCCGCGAGGGAAGCTCCTGGCTGGTGCAAACCATGCGCCGAATCGTCGCGAAGCGCGGGCAGATGCAGGACCTTGAAACCTTGGTCGATCTATGCAAGAACATCGAAGGTCGAACGGTCTGCGCGTTCGGCGATGCGGCAGTGGCGCCGATTCTGAGCACGCTCAAACATTGGCGGGCTGAATACGTCGCCCTGATTCAGGCAGCGGAGTCTGCGAACCTGATTAAGCTGGAGCCGGCAGGGAGACATTGAGTCAACAGCACCATGACTAACGCTACGACAGAAACTGTTCGCTTGACCATCGACGGTATTCCCATCTCGGTACCGAAAGGCACCCTGGTGATCGAAGCCGCTCGCCGAGTCGGCGTGATGATTCCGCACTTCTGCTACCATCCGAAACTCAAGCCGGACGCGAACTGTCGCATGTGCCTGGTCGAAGTCGAAAAAATGCCGAAGCTCCAAACTTCGTGCAGCACCGTGGCGACCGAAGGCATGACCGTTCGAACCGCCACGACGGTCGTTCACAATGCCCACAAGTCGGTGCTCGAATTCATTTTGGCCAATCATCCATTGGATTGTCCGGTCTGCGACCAGGGCGGGAAATGCGACCTCCAGGATTTTTCCCATCAATACACAGCGACCAGCCGGTTTGCGGAGACCAAGCGCATTTTTCAGAAAGAGTATTTCAGCCCCCTGATCGAAACGCAGATGAACCGGTGCGTGCAATGTTTGCGCTGTGTCCGCTATTGCGACGAGGTCATGGACGTCAAGGCCCTCGCCCCCATCGGGCGAGGCACAATGACCGAGATCAAGTCTTTCGGTGCCCATCCCTTGGACTGTGAGTTCTGCGGAGGCTGCGTGCAGATCTGCCCGGTCGGGGCCATCACCAGCCGGCTTTCGATGTACGAATACCGTCCCTGGATGCTCAAGCGAGCCGATACGATCTGCACATTCTGCGGGGACGGCTGTCAGATCACGGTGCAAACCAAGGACCAGGAGTTGATCGAAGTGAACAGCGCCCAAGGCGCCGGTCGGAATAGCGGGGACCTCTGCGCGCGAGGGTTTTTTGGATTTCGTGCGGCGACCCATCCCAGCCGACTGACGCATCCGCTGATCAGGCGGGACGGCGCACTCGTGGAAGCCACGTGGGAAGAGGCGCTGGAGTTCGTCGCCGAACAAACCAAGCGGCTCAAGTTGGCGCACGGTCCGCAGGTCTTTGGCGGACTGATTTCCGGCCGCTGTACCAACGAAGAACTCTATCTGTTCCAAAAGTTCATGCGCCTCACGATCGGGACGAATAATCTCGACAGCAGCGCGCGGTACGGCCATATCAATGGAGTGCAGGCCATTCGCTTGGTGCAAGGCACGCATCGCTGGACCGTCACGTTCGAGGACATCGTGCAAGCGGACGTGCTCCTCTTGATCGGTACCAATATCACCGAAGCCAATCCGATTACCGGGCTTAAAGTAAAAGAAGCCGTCAAGAAACATGAGGCGACATTGTTGACGATCGAGGCGATCCAGCCCGCGATCGGCACGATCAGCAACATTTCCAACCTGTCGCAGCAACATGTCTGTGTTGCGCCGTCCCAGTTCGGCGCAGCTGTTCTAGGCCTGTTGAAGGCCGTGGTCGAGGGCAACCACATCGACAGTACGCTCCGGCAACGCGCGCCGGACTATGTGTCGGCCGTCTCTCAAGCAATCCAGCTGCTGACCTGGGACGATCTGGCTCTGAGCGCCGGAGTGCCACGCGAATCGTTCATTCAGATGGCCGCTTCCCTGGCCGGAGGCCGTCGTGTCGTCGCGCTTGCAGGTCAGACTCTGCTGCGCAGCCAAGGCGCGTACAGGGTCTGCCTCAATCTTCTGGATCTGCTCCTCTTAACCGGGAAGCTCACTGCTCGAGGCTGCGGCTTTGCCCCCTTGACGGAAGAGAATAACGATCAAGGGGCGGTTGAAATGGGCGCGGTCGCGGAACTGCTGCCCGGGGCGCTCGACCTCACCGATCAAGACGCGAGAGCGCACATCGCTCGCGCCTGGAAAGAGGATCTCCCCTTGGCGGCAGGGGCGACACTCATCGAGATGATCGACCGCGCGCAAGCCGGGACCATCAAGAGCCTCTTCGTCGTCGGAGAGAATCCTGTCGGAAGTCTTCCGCCTCAGACCGGAGTCAAAGAGGCGCTGAGCAAACTCGATCTCCTTGTGTGCCAAGAATTGTTTCTCACGGAAACGGCCGCGCTCGCCCATGTGGTGCTCCCCGCCTCTTCCGCCATGGAGAAAGCGGGAACCTTCACCAACACCGAAGGCCATGTCCAAGCCGTTCGTCCCGCGATCGATCCGGTGGGGGATAGCCGCCCAGATTGGGAAATTCTATCGGCCTTCTCGGTCTTCCTCGGCGTGCCGTTGGAATATGGCGAGGCCAAGGAAATCCTCAAAGAAATTCGGGCAGTGATTTCCGGTTACGGATCGCTCGGCCCCTCGCCGATCCCTCCCGCAGCGGATCCTGCCACCGTCGACCGATATGTGAATGAGGGATATCACCGGGACCTCGCCGCTCGGTATACTCTGCCCGCGCGGGCCGTACAGCAGGCAGGAACGGTCCAGCTGGGGCTGGCCCAAAGCTTGTTCCACTCAGGGAAGCTGTCGACCTATTCGGAAGGACTGCTGCAGATCGAACCGAGCGGATCGTTGCAGATGAATCCCCTGGACGCCGCCCGATGCGCTATCGTTACGGGGGATCGAGTCCATCTCTCGAACAGCCGTGGTGAATGTACAACCACGGCGAAAGTCTTGGATCGCGTGCCCGAGGGATTGGCGTGGCTCCCGGATCATTTCGCGCAGGACGCCCTGAAACTTTTTGACTGTGTCGTCGACCCGGACACGAAAGTCCCGTCCTATAGGACTGCATCCGTGTCGGTGGTGAAAACGACGTGAGCGGACGAGAGCCTATGGTGTGTTTCACTTGTTATCCGGGAGTGTTGCTGTGACCGAATTGAGTTTGCGACTCGCGGTTTCGTTTGCCCAGATACTGGCAGAGATGAGTATCGTGATGGTCACAGTTGCGACCATGACCTATTTCGAGCGGAAGGTGCTCGGCTGGATGCAGGATCGCATGGGCCCGATGGAAGTCGGCCCCTACGGACTCCTTCAACCAGTCGCCGACGGCATCAAATTGTTCTTCAAGGAGGATATCGTGCCGGCCGGCGCGAACAAGGCGATGTTCGCCCTGGCGCCGATGCTGACCATGGTCGTCTCCATGATAGGGTTCGCCGTCATCCCCTTCGGTCCGAACCTGACCTTGGACATCTATGGGATGACGATCAAGCCCTTCGTTGTGGCCGACATCAATATCGGAGTCTTGTACATCCTGGCGATTGCTTCGATCGGCGCCTACGGCATTATCCTGGGAGGCTGGGCATCCAACAGCAAATACTCACTGCTCGGAGGTCTGCGCGCTGCGGCCCAGGTCATCAGCTACGAATTGAATGTTGGGTTGGCTCTCGTCGGCGTGCTGCTGCTGGCGGGAACCTTGAGCCTCGTGGAAATCACAGAAGCCCAGTCAGGCGGCTTCTGGCATTGGTTTATCTGGGGAGGACGGCCCGATGGGTTCTTTCCGATCCATACTCAAATCTTTGCGTTCGTCGTCTTCGTCATTTCTGCCGTGGCCGAGACCAATCGCATCCCGTTCGATCTGCCGGAGGCGGAGAGCGAACTCGTGGCCGGATTTTTTACGGAGTATAGCGGCATGCGGTTCGCCTTTTTCGTCAGCGCGGAATATGCCAATATGACGCTTGTGTCCTGCGTCGCTGCCGCGCTGTTCTTGGGTGGCTGGAATGCCCCCTATCCCGGCACGATCTTCGAGTATGTCGGCCTCGAACAGCTGGCCTGGGTGGAACACATCGTCTGGTTTGCGGCGAAAGTCTATTTCTTCCTTTTCGTGTTCATCTGGCTTCGTGCGACGCTGCCTCGGCTGCGCTACGATCAATTGATGCGGTTCGGCTGGAAGGTCATGTTGCCGATCGCGCTGGCCAACATCATCGTCACGTCGATCACTCTGTATTTCTTCCCAAGGAGCTGATGCGGCGAAGTGGTTCGTTTAGTCTGTCTAGGTTTTCCGGCAAGAGGGCGTAAGGGTTGAATCCAGCGAGAGACACCGGAGCGACATGACGTTCAAGGCGTGGCTCAAAACCATCACGTTCTACGACATCCTCGTTGGGATGAAAGTGACGATGTCGCACATGTTGCATTACAAGCCGGTCACCATGCAGTACCCGCATGAAAAGCGGACCCTGCCGGACAATTACCGCGGGATGCTGGCCTTGTTGCGGTACGACGATGGAACGGAAAAATGTGTCGGCTGCGATTTGTGCGAAGCGGCCTGCCCCTCACGGGTGATTCGAGTGGTCAGCGCGGAAGTGCCGGACGAGCCGACGAAGCGCTACTCGAAAGAATATTACATGGACATGACCCGCTGCCTGTTTTGCGGGCTCTGTGTCGATGCCTGTCCGGTGGATGCCCTTGGCATGACACGAGAATTCGAGTGGTCTGTGTACGACAAGCGGCAACTGCATCTCAACAAGGAACAATTGCTCGCCATCGGCGACCGGTCGTTCCCGGTTCGAGAGAAGCAGTTGGAGCTCCAACATCCGAACGTGGCGTTTTTCAACGTCGCGTTCAAGCACCTGCCGCAAAAACCCGGCTGAATTGCCCGCGCTTCACGGTTCGACGGGCTCGCGTCCCAAGCCACGCCGAGGGACGCGCTGCGATCTGTGGGACCGGGAGACTGTGGCGGCCCAGAGGAAGACGTGTCATGGAACTGGCGTTCTTTATCTATTTTGCGGTCGTGATCGCCGCGACATCGGTGCTGGTGGTTGCGACGCGCAACCCCATCTACAGCGCAATCGCGCTGCTGATCATGTTTTTTCATGTCGCGGGGCTCTACGTCACGCTTCATGCGGAGTTCCTCGCGGCCGTTCAAATTATTGTCTATGCCGGTGCCATCCTGGTCCTCTACCTCTTTGTCGTGATGTTGCTGAACCTGCGACAGGATGACCGGTACCATCGGCAATGGCCCATCGCTGCCGCAGTGGGAGTGACACTGGTCGTTGAGGCCCTCATTCTCACGGTGATGAAGGGCTGGACGACTCCTGTTGTGGCAGCCGGAACGGAGACGACGGTCGGGGGAACCAGCAATGCTGGGGCGATCGGCGACGTGCTCTATTCCACCTATTTGTTCCCCTTCGAGGTGGCGTCCTTGATTCTGCTCGTGGCGATGATCGGTGCGATCATGCTCGCCAAAAAAGACATCGGCGGCGATGAGCCGCAAATTAACATTCAGCATTCTGAGCCACAATGATTCCCTTGTCTTACTACCTGATCCTCAGCGGTATCGTCTTCCTGACCGGAGTCGTCGGCGTCCTTCTCCGCCGGAACATCATCATCATCTTGCTGTCGGTCGAGTTGATGTTGAACGCGACGAATATCAATTTCGTCGCGTTTTCGCAGTATTTCCACGATGTCGCAGGGCAAGTCTTCGTCTTCTTTGCCCTCACAGTCGCTGCGGCGGAAGTCGCGGTCGGATTGGCCATCATCATCGCGCTCTATCGGGCCAAGTCCACGATCAACATCGATGAGCTTCAGCTCTTGAAATGGTAGATCTGAATACCATGTTGAATGGTGAATGTTCAGTGTTCAATGCGGGGAAGGTATTGTGGGCGCTTCATCCAACACTCATCATCGAGCATTGAACAGTATTCCATTTCGATGACGTACGAATTCATTCCACTCCTTCCGCTGGCTTCGTTCCTGATTCTCGGGCTGTTCGGCCATTGGATCAAGGACAACGCCCATCTCGTCGCCGTCCCGGCTGTCCTCGTGTCGTGGCTGCTCTCGCTCTTGGTCTTCTTCGACGTGGCGGGTGGGCACCAGACGAGCTTCCCCCTCTACACCTGGCTGACCTCGGACACACTCGATATTCACATCGGCTTCTCCATCGACCGGCTCACCGCCGTTATGCTGCTGCTCGTCACGACCGTGAGTTCGCTTGTCCACATCTATACCATCGGGTATATGTGCGGAGATCCCGGCTATGCCCGCTTCTTCAGCTACATTGCGCTTTTTACCTTCTCGATGCTGATGCTGGTCATGGCGGACAACTTGCTGCAGCTCTTCATCTTCTGGGAGGCCGTCGGGCTCTGCTCCTATTTGCTCATCGGCCACTGGTACGAGAAGCCGTCTGCCTGCGCTGCAGCCACGAAGGCCTTCGTCGTCAACCGCGTAGGCGATTTCGGCTTCATGCTCGGACTGCTGCTGGTCTGGTACAGCTTCGGATCGCTCGATTATCAGGAAATTTTCCCCCGCGCGCACGAGTCCGCCGGCGACCTCATCAATGTCCTCGGTCCATTCGGAGGAACGTGGGACGTTTCTGTGCTCACACTCATCTGCATTTTATTGTTCACCGGGGCAGTCGGTAAATCGGCCCAAGTGCCGCTCCACGTCTGGTTGCCGGATGCGATGGAGGGCCCTACCCCCATTTCGGCGCTCATTCATGCTGCGACGATGGTGACGGCAGGCGTGTTCATGGTCGCGCGATTGGCTCCCCTCTATAATCTGTCTCCGACCGCCATGACCGTCGTGGCCATCACCGGTGGGATCACCATGGCCGTCGGGGCGACCATCGCCTTGACTCAAACCGATATCAAGCGCGTCGTGGCCTACTCGACCGTCAGCCAGCTCGGCTACATGGTCATGGCATGCGGTCTTGGCGCCTATGCCTCCGGCATGTACCATCTCCTGACCCACGGCGCGTTCAAAGCCCTGCTCTTTCTCGGATGCGGGTCCGTGATCATCGCGCTGCATCACGAGCAGGACATGCGGCGCATGGGAGGCTTGAAGGACAAATTGCCGGTCACCTATTGGACGTTCGTCGTGGGCTCGCTCGCGCTCGCCGGATTCCCTCTGACGTCCGGGTTCTTCAGCAAGGACGATCTGCTTATCTCGGCCTGGTCAGCCGGACTCCTCGGTCAATGCCTCACCGTGCTCGGCCTCGTGACGGCGTTGATGACGGCGTTCTACAGCTTCCGGCTGGTCTTCGTCACGTTTTGGGGCCCCGCGCATGTCGATCCTCATCATGCAGACCACGTACATGAGCCGTCGAAAACCATGACGATCCCGCTGATGATCCTAGCCGTGCTCAGCATTGTCACAGGCTATCTGGGCATTCCGGAGTTTCTTGGACCGATGTTCGAAACCGGCGCGGGTGGCGCAGCGCACGAGGGAGGAGCCGCCATCGGCATCATGGCAGCGGCGACGGCCATGGGATTGCTCGGGATCGCCGGCGCCTATTATGTCTACGTGCGCAATCCGGCGCTGCCGGATCGATTCGCTCGACAGTGGCAGTCTTTGTATCGGGCTTCGTTGAATAAATGGTATGTGGACGAGGCCTACGATCGCACCATCGTCCGCCCGACCTTTTTTGCCGCAACCGAATTGTGGAAGCGCGTGGATGTCAACGTGGTCGACGGCGCGGTAAACGGGGTGGCCCGCGCGATCGCTTGGGGCGGCTGGTTCTTAAGGCTCATGCAAAGCGGGCAGGCGCAACATTATGCGCTCGGCATGGCGTTGGGTGTTGTGGTCCTTGTGACGATGTATTTATTCCTGTAAGGAGCGTCAATGGTCAACGGTCACTGGTCAGCGGGAACATCGGACAACTGTTCTCTCGCCATTGCCCCTTGCCAATTGACTACCGATCGATGACCAGCTCATTTCCCTGGCTCTCACTTCTTCTCGTGCTGCCCCTTGCGGGCGCTGTCGCAGTGTATTTCGCGACAGAATCGGCTGCTCGCTGGATTGCGCTGACTGCCACCTTGGCCGATCTGTTCGTGGCCCTTCCGCTCTGGTGGCTGTTCGATCCGCAGGCCAGTCAGATGCAGTTCACCGAACATGTCGCCTGGATTACGACTCCTCCCATTTCCTACAGTCTGGGTCTCGACGGAATCAGTCTCCCGCTGGTCTTGATGACTGCCGGGATCATGCCCCTTTGCGTCTTGGCATCCTGGAACGCGATTACCGTAAGTATCCGGGGATTCATGGCCGTGTTGCTCGTGATGGAAACGACCATGGTGGGGGTATTCGTGGCATTGGATTTCATCCTGTTCTATGTGTTTTGGGAGGCCATGATGATTCCGATGTACCTCTTGATCGGGGTCTGGGGAGGGCCTAACAGGCTGTATGCGGCCATCAAGTTCTTTCTGTATACCCTCGCAGGGAGCGTCCTGTTATTGGTGGCTATTCTTGTCTTGTACTTTTACGGAGGGCACACGTTCGACATTCTTGCATTAAGCCAGGGCACCTACCCTGCTTCGCTGCAAATATGGCTCTTCTTGGCATTCTTCGCCGCGTTTGCGGTGAAGGTTCCTATGTTTCCGTTTCACACGTGGCTCCCGGATGCCCACGTCGAGGCTCCGACCGCCGGCAGCGTCATCCTCGCCAGCATCCTTCTCAAAATGGGCACCTATGGATTTCTGCGATTCAGTTTGCCGATGTTGCCGGACGCCAGCCGCGACTTCACGCCTCTGATGGTCGTCCTCTCCATCGTCGCGATCATTTATGGCGCCTATATGGCGCTGGCCCAGGTCGATCTCAAAAAACTGATCGCCTATTCGAGCGTGAGCCACATGGGATTCGTCACCCTTGGCCTGTTTGTCTTGAACCAACAGGGTATCGAAGGAGCCGTTCTGCAAATGGTCAACCATGGCATTACGACCGGCGGGCTGTTCCTCTGTGTCGGCATCATCTATGAGCGCACCCACAGCCGGTTGATCGCCGACAATGTCGGATTGGCTGCGCCGATGCCACAGTATGCCGTGCTGTTGGTGATTTTCGCCTTGTCCTCGCTCGGTCTCCCCGGCACCAATAGTTTTGTCGGAGAATTCCTCGTGCTCGTCGGCACGTTCCTCTGGAGCAAGATTGCGACCGCTTGCGCATCGTTGGGCATCATACTCGCTGCCACCTATATCCTCTGGATGATCCAGCGAGTGGTCTTTGGAGTCCCATCCACGCGCCATCTCCCGGCACTCAAAGATCTTAACTACCGTGAACTCGCCATGCTGGTGCCGCTGGTCCTCTTGGTATTTTTGATCGGGCTCTTTCCGAATCCGTTCGTAAGTCGGATGCATCAGAGCGTGACCAATACGATTGCCTCCATGTCTCGCGCGAAAGTTGCGCCGACCGCCCCCCCCTCTGCCGAAGGGACAGCGCCGTTGCTGGCGGATAGCGGAGCGCAACTGAAGACTCAAGGCCCATGGCGATGAGTCTGTACGGCGCCGACCTCTTAGCCCTGCTTCCCGAACTCATCGTCGTTGTGACCGCCTGTCTCGTCATCTCGTTAGACCCTGTCACTCCCGCCTCGCGACGAGATCTCTTGGCCTGGCTGAGTGTGGGCGGCCTCGCCCTCTGTCTTGGGCTCACAGGCGGGCAGATCAATTCACTGAACATCCGGGTGTCGGCCTTTAGCGACCTGGTCGTGGTCGATGCCTATGCCAGATTCTGGAAAGTCCTCTTCTACGGCGTGGCCATCCTGACCATCCTGATGTCATTGCCCTATCTGAAAGCGGAAGGCCTGCATCTGGGCGAATACTATGGGTTCATCCTCCTCGCCCTGTCCGGCATGATGGTCATGGTTTCCGGCGTCGACTTGCTCACGATTTATCTCGGCACTGAGCTCATGTCCCTCTCGCTTTATGTCATGACCGGGCTTAACCGATCCAAGCCGCGTTCGCTGGAGGCCTCAGCCAAATATTTTGTCCTGGGCGCCTTCTCATCGGGAATTCTGCTGTACGGGATTTCGTTACTCTACGGCGTGGGTGGCAGCACCAAGCTGGCAGTGATCGCGGGTGCTATCGGGACTCGCGGGGCGGATGACCCACTCGTGCTGATCGCCACGATTTTGATCGCCGTCGGCTTCAGTTTCAAGCTGGCCGCGGTGCCGTTCCACATGTGGACGCCCGATGTCTATCAGGGCGCGCCGACCTCCGTGACGGCCTTCATGGCGGTCGCCGCAAAAGCCGCCAGCTTCGCCGCATTCATGCGCGTCTTTGTCGAAGGACTCGGTGGACTCAAGGCGGATTGGTCGTTCCTGTTTCTCGTCATCTCCGTCGTCACCTTGGTGCTCGGCAATGTTGTCGCCATCGTGCAGACCAACATCAAACGGATGCTGGCCTACTCCAGTATCGCCCATGCCGGTTACGCGTTGATCGGGTTTGTGGCGGCAGGCCGTGGGGTCGGCCTGTCCGGGGCAACGCCCGGTCTCGCGAGTATTATGATCTACCTCACGATCTATTCGTTTATGACGCTCGGCGCGTTCGCCGTGATCGGCATGCTGAGAAAAGGCGGGATCGAGGGAGAAGAGATCGATGATTTCACTGGGCTCGCCAAGCGCCAGCCGCTCGCGGCCTTTCTCATGCTGATCTTTATGGGCTCGCTGGCCGGCATTCCGCCCACCGCGGGCTTCATCGGAAAATTCTATGTGTTCATGGCGGCAGTCGAAGCAGGGCTGGCCTGGCTTGCCGCCATTGCTCTGATCTTTGCCGTCGTATCGGCGTATTACTACATGCGGGTGGTGATGGTGATGTATATGCGCGAGCCTGATCCCTCTTCTGTCGCGCCGCCACGGCTCGTCGCTTCGCCGGCCCTATCTTTTGTGTTGGCCTGCGCCGTCGCGGGCGTGATTCTGTTCGGCCTCTTTCCCAACCCGCTCGTGAGCTTCGCCCTCCAATCGGTCCTGACCTTGAAATAATCCGTTCGCTTGACGGTACGTGCATGAGAGAGCGACTCGTGTTAGGTTGGTGAAAAGCTCTTGACCGTTCGCGCTTATGCAGATTTTTCGTTTCCTCCGAGATCTCGCCCGGTCGTTTCTGCGCCATGGGTGCGCCAGTCTGGCGGCCTCTCTCGCATTTTTCTCTTTGCTCTCTCTCTTTCCGCTCGTGTTCCTCCTGCTCTACGGATTGAGTTTCGTGGTGAGTCAGGATGTGATCGGGGCACAGGTTATTCTCAATGTTCTCAAGGGTTTCCTCCCATCGATGGGAGAACATGTCGTAACAGAATTGCAACGGGTGAGCGCGTTGGAAACCGTCCGATGGGCCGTGTTTCTGGCCTTCGTTTGGTTCGGCGCGCTGGTGTTCTACGAACTCGACTATGCGCTGAACGTCGTGTTCGAAAGCACCTGGCGCCGGCACCCCCTCATCTCAACCGCTATCGCAGTGGCCTCACTCGGCGTGACCGGACTCGTACTGATTCTTTCCTACGTCGCGACCCAAGCTATCAATTTCTTAACGGCCTACGCACCAAGACTTTGGGGGCTCGATCTTCTGGCCCTCGCAGCCCATGATCTGTCTCTCACCTATACACTCCCCTTTTCGCTGGCCTTTCTCGTGGTCACGGTATTATATCGGCTCGTCCCACGGCGGCGGCCACAATGGCGTGAAGCGATGATCGGAGCTCTGACGTTCAGTCTTCTCTGGGTCGCTGCGAAACTCTTGTTCGTGATCTATAGCACCTACGCGACCGTGTACGGCGATCTCTATGGGTCCCTTTTGGAAGTCATTCTGACGCTCTTATGGTTCTACTACTCCGCGGCCCTTTTGCTGATCGGCGCCGAGGTTGCGCACCGCCTCCAACAACGGGCACAAGCACTCTCAGCCGCGGCCACGAAAACTCCTCAATCAGACCAACCCTTGCCGAATAGACCGTCAGCATAAAAAGACACGCTTGTCTGGTTCGTCTGATCTATATCGTTAAACCGTGCGGACCAGAAAGACCAAATCGGCCTGTCGGCTTCTGGGCTTTTGCTGGCGGGGATATCCCTTCGTGGATAGAATGGCTACGACACAATCTATAAGGGAGCCGCCTCATGCCTGAAGATTTCGGCAAAGACATGCTCATGCTCGGTGGCACCGTGCTCGGCTTCATCGCGGCATTGTTGACTCTTATGGAGAAGCTGTTGGACGTGAAGAGCCGTCTGACCTCGCTGACATCGAGAAAGGAACGGAAGTCGCCGGCTCCAATCGAACGCCCGGTCTCTGACTCGTCTTCCGGATCGAGTTTGTTCTCATCGAAGCCTCTCCGTGGAGTCTCCTATCTCCTCTTGTACGAAACCAGCGTCATCGTCGCCGCGGGCCTCCTTCTCAACTACATTGGGCTGACGTTGAGCCGCCATCTGGAGAGCATCCTATTTCTTGACATGACGGGAACAGCGCTGGTTGCATTTCTCTTGGGCCCCTGGTGGGGGGCCATCGTAGCCCTTCTTTCGAATTCTGTCGTGAACTGGTTGTTGTATCCGGAAACCGGCGCGGACGTGATCATTTTCCCCTGGTCCCTAGTCAACATCGCCGGCGCGGTGTATTGGGGTTGGATGGCCAGGCAAATAGGCTTTCAAAAATATCTTCGAGCGGGGCGCAATTCCGCCCTGTCTCATGCCTGGTTTCTCTATGCTTTTGGCGTCGGCGGCGCGATCGTCATGAGCCTGCCAGGCACTTTTATCCAAGCGGCTCTGCATGAGCAGACGACGTTTGCCTTGAATCCCGATGTTGCCGAATCAGTGAGCCAGCGTGTACTCAAATGGGAACAGATGGCGCATCTCTACCTCGAATCCTTATTCGGAATCACTTGGGGGGACAGTCTGAGTTGGTGGATCGTGAATTGGTTCCAGAACTGGGTCCGCTATATTCCTGACAAAACCATGAGCGCGGCGATCGCGCTCGTGGTTCTCAAGTACGGCTATCCCTTATTTGAACGAGAGTTGATTCATGGGGGACCTGAGGGCGAACGTCCGAACGATGAGCGTATCCTGCCGCTGGTGCTGGGGTTGCTCTACGCGCCCTCTTTCGCCGCCTTGCTCAGTAGTGAAACCTACGGAGGAGCGGCCTACTGGCCTTTGTGGGGATTGCCTTGGCTATTGATTCTGGGGGGCTATGGCTATTTGCGTTACTGGGGCGCGGGCGAGGCCGCGTTGAAGGCAGCCAAACTTCAACGAGCTGATCGCTATGCCCGCGCGTTGAAACAGATTGGACGGGAAGCCTCCCATGAATTCTGCAAGCGGTTGACCTTTGTGACGCTGATCGCAAGCTTGCTCTTTGCCCTCTGTCTCCCCATTCTCTTGACAGACTTTTATCGCGCCACCTTCAAATTCTTCTGCGTCGTATACGGATTCCTTCTCGTTGTCCACCTCGTGCGTATTTCTATCGCCCAGAACATTTCAATCTCTCGGGCCGACAACTGATCCACAGAAGTGAAAGAGTAAATCCCTTCACGTTTCACGCTTTGTGCAACTGTAAGTACTGCGCAATAGCCGATCGAGTGATGAGCCCTACGATCTCGTCATGTTCCATCACCACGAGACAATCCACGCTGCCCTGAGCCATGAGGTCCATTGCCTGCATGATGGACCGATCCGGAGAGATACAGAAGGCCGGCGACGACGGGCGCATGATTTCACGAATACGGCGATAGGGCCAGAGTGCCGTAGGAAGCGCATGCACGTCTCGCACGGTGACCACACCGAGAACCTGCCCCTCTTCGCATACAGGGAATTCGCCGCATCCCTGTGCGATGAAGTATTGATCGACGGTGTCCTGCACCGTGATATCCGGCAGTAGTGTCACGACGCGGTGGACCATGACTTGACGAACCGTCACCGACGCCAACAAGATCCGCGGGGCCGCCTGCCGTTTGCTTGCCAATGCCGCAGAAAAAAGAAATGCGCCGATAAAGAGCAGCCAGATCCCGTTCGTCGTGATGGACTGACTCAGGATGCCGGACCAGGCCCCCGCCATCAAGACCGTCCCGATCAACCCCAGCGCGACACCGAATCCTATTCCCACAAGCGCGGCCTGGCTGGTTGCGCGATTGAAATCCTTGTTCTTGGCCCATAATCCGGCCCGTAAGACTCGTCCACCGTCCAATGGGAATCCCGGAATTAGATTGAATAGTCCGAGTTGGACGTTCACCATGCCGAGCAAGCTCCCGAGGACCACAAGTCCTTGGCCGCCCGATCGCGCAAAAAATGATTCGATGGCCATGGTTCCCCCGAGACAACCGGCCCCCAGGATCAAGCTCACGATCGGCCCTGCGATCGCGATCAAAAACTCAGCCCGCGGACTGGGCGGCTCCTTGCCCATGTGCGCCATCCCTCCGAAAATGAACAGGGTAATCTGCTTGATGGGAATCTGGTAGCGCAGCGCCACATAGGAATGTCCCAGTTCATGCAGAAGGACGGAGAGGAACAGCAAGAGGGCGGCAATCCCGCCCATGCCCCAATAGCGTGGAATAGGCAGGCCTGGCAACGTATCGGGTAAATAACCTGTCGCCAGAGACCAGGTCACAAAGAAGAACACCGCAAACCAGGAGGCGTGCAGGTAAATCGGGATGCCGAGCGCCCGGCCAATTTTCCAATTGGGCAAAGCCATACATTCACCGTAACAGCAGGGGAATTCCAGCGTCAACTCGGCTTCACTTCGGAGATCGGGTATACTAGCCACGATGCAACCACGCTACTTGCCAGGGATGCTAGGCCTCTTCCTCACGATGCTGCTTGTCCCAGCGGTGCCCTCTGTTACGCAGGCCCAGATAGTTACGTCGGGCCCTCCCTCTTGTCCGGGGGTCGCCTTGACGTTCGATCTCTGCCCGGTGCGGAACGGAACGGGCTACGATCAGGCACTGATCGACTATTTGATAGAGCAGAAGATCCCTGCCACATTCTTCATGTCCGGGAGATGGATCACGAAACACGATCGGCAAGTGAAGGCTCTCCTCCAGATCCCGTTCTTTGAGGTCGGCACCCATGGGGAAGTTCACGCTCACATGCCGTTTCAATCTGCAGAAGAGCAGAAACAAGAAATTCTCGGACCAGTTCGTCTGTTCAAAACCAAGTACAGTCACAACGCGACCCTGTTTCGCCCTCCCTATGGAGAATTCAACGATGACACTGTCAATGTGACCCGCGCCCTCGGCCTCCAGTTCATTCTGTGGAATGTCGTGTCCGGCGATCCCGACCCCACGCTCACGGCGAGCCAAATTGAGGGCCGGCTGAAGCGGTTTGTCCGGAAGGGTAGCGTCATCGTGATGCATGCCAACGGGAAGGGGCAACACACGCACGAAGTCGTGCAAGATCTCCATCAACATCTCTTGCCGGAGCGGCGGCTCACTCCTATGACCGTAAGCGAACTCTTATCCTGTGGCCAGACAGCCCCATGACCGATCCAATCGTGAGGCCTATGACGTCGGACGATCGAGCTGCCGTCATTGAGTTGCTCGTCGACGCCGATCCGTGGAAACGGCTGGGCTACGGAGCCAAAGATTGGGACAGCTATTTCACACCGCTTCCCCAGGGGCGCGACAGTTATGTCGTGGACCACAACGGGAAAATCGCCGGCATTGCGGTCGTTCGTCAGAAATTCTTGCTCGGCGACTATCTGGAATTGCTTGGAGTGGCGGATTGGGCGAGAGGCAAGGGGCTGGGGAGACAGTTGCTTGCCTACGTCGAAGCCGAGGTCTTCGCCAGGACAAAGAACCTGTTTGCCTGCGTATCCGATTTCAACGACCAGGCCCGGCACTTTTACGAGAAGCAGGGCTATCAAGAAATCGGCCCCCTGCCAAATCTTTTAATCCCAGACAGCGCGGAAATTCTGCTGCGAAAGACCGGCGGACCGGCGAGGGAAACATAAGAAGGAACCGATGAGGGTTAAGAAACTCCTCCATACCCGCATGCGCGTCAGCGACTTAGATCAAACGATCCGGTTCTATACAAATGTGCTTGGGCTTGAGGTGCTGGAACGGAAAACATCGCCGCGCGGCTCGCAGCTGGCTTTTTTGAAAGTTCCCAACAGCGAGGAACTGATTGAGCTGACCAGTTTCCCTCCGAGCGGACCAGTGACAGTGCAGGAAGATCTCGTCCATCTTGCCTTTCAGGTGGAAAGTCTTGACGAGACTATCGCATCGCTCAATGCGAAGGGTGTCAAGGTCACGGACGGTCCCACCCAAACATCCTCCGGCAGCCGCTTCATTTTCATCGATGCCCCGGATGGATACGAAGTCGAACTTATCGAACGGCCGGTGGGCGTTAAGATTGTCTGAACCGTTCATTGCATTCCTCTTTCCCTCCCCGCACCGTTCGTGCTAGGTATCTCTCCCTGTTTCCCTCTCTACTCAAGGAGTTGGACATGAAGAACGGATTCTTCCGCGGGCATGGATTGGGCAATGACTATGTGGTGATGGACCCCAAAGAACTGTCGTTCTCACTTACCCCGTCAAGAGTCAAAGCCATCTGCAATCGCAATTGGGGTCTTGGCAGCGACGGGATCCTCGCGCTCGTCCCGTCAAAGAAAGCCGACTTCGGCCTGAGAATTTTCAACCCAGACGGCAGCGAGGCAGAAAAGTCAGGCAACGGGCTACGCATCTTTGCCCGCTATCTTCACGCGACCGGCAAGACGAAAAAAAAGCATTTCACCGTCGAGACCAAAGGCGGACTAGTCACGATTGTGCTGCATGTGGACCGGCATGGAGATGCAAGCGCCGTCACCGTCAAAATGGGCCGGGCCACGTTCCAGCCTGCCGCGCTCCCCTGTATTCTCACAACCAGCGAGCTGATCGAGCAACCCATTGATGCCGCCGGCCAATCTCTCACCTTCACCGGAGTCAGCGTCGGCAATCCCCACTGTGTCGTCTTCAAACCGGCCGGGCAGTCCTGGTCGCGCGAGGACCTCGTGAAATTGGGCCCGGTATTAGAGAACCATGCTCTGTTTCCGAAGCGAACGAATGTGCAACTGGCCGTGCCGACCGGTCCGAGAGAACTCTTCATCCTGATCTGGGAGCGCGGGGCCGGCGAAACCCAGGCCTCCGGGTCCTCCTCCTGCGCCGCCGCGAGCGCGGCCGTCCGGCTCGGATTGGTGAAGAGCCCTGTGACAGTGCATATGCCGGGAGGTCGGCTCAACATCGAGGTTGCCAAAGATTTCAGCCTCACCATGAAGGGTCCAGTCGCCGAAGTTGCGCGTGGGAGCCTCAGCCCCTCATTCGTGCGGAGCCTGCGCTGAGCGAGCCATCAGCATCAGCTTTCAGCCTCAACGCCAGATCAAGTTGCCCCAGAGTGCTTCGGGCCTTAGAATACTGCCGTATAAGCATTCTTCCCTTGCAGACCGCTTAAGGCTGATCACCGATGGCTACTTCTGCTGAATTCCAATCCAAACTCGACCATCTCCCTGACCAGCCAGGTGTCTATCTGTTCAGGGATGAGCAGGGCGAATTGCTCTACATCGGGAAGGCCGCAGGCCTGTCGAACCGCGTCCGGTCCTACTTTCAAAAAGGAGCCGACCACTCTCCGAAAACCACCGTTCTGGTCGGCCACATCGCAGACCTCGAAACGATCGTCACCCGCTCAGAACTCGAAGCGCTTATCCTCGAAAGCAATCTGATCAAGCAACATCGGCCCCGGTTCAATGTGGTGTTACGGGACGACAAGCAATACCCTTACCTTCGCCTGCCGATCAAAGAGGATTTCCCCCGCCTCTCCATCGTCCGCCGTGTCCAGAAAGACGGCGCGCTCTACTATGGCCCCTACACGCCGGCAGGAGCCCTTCGGGACACGCTGAAAGTCATCAAAAAAGCTTTTCCTCTGGCTACCTGCACCATCGAGATCGACGGCAAGGCCGAACGGGCCTGCATCGAATTTGAAATCAAACGGTGCATGGCGCCCTGCACTGGCAATCAATCGAAAGAGGATTACCGCCGTATCGTCGCGCAGGTCCGGCAGTTTCTGGAAGGGCGCGACCATGAACTGTTGGACGACTTGCGCGCCCAGATGGAAGCGGCAGCGGAACGTGAAGACTTTGAAGAAGCGGCGCGCTTGCGCGATCGGCTTTTCAACATTGAACGCACGCTTGAGAAGCAACGCATCACTCAAACGACGACGACAGACCAGGACGTGATTGGGCTGGCGCGGCAGAGCACGGCAGTCGATCTCCAGATCCTCTTCGTGCGCGGAGGCCTCTTGATCGGACGCAAAGACTTCTTCTGGCCCCATTCAGCAGACGCGGCCGACGAGGAACTCGTTCGATCCGCCATCGAGCAGTTCTACAACAAAGATGGCCAGCCGCCCAAAGAGCTGCTCATCCCCATCGACCTCGACGACGTGATGGTGATCGAAGAGTGGCTTTCGGGTAAGCGCGGGAACGTCGTCCGAGTCGTGGCGCCCGAGCGGGGAGTGAAACATCAATTACTTCTCCTGGCGGAAGAGAATGCCGGCGCCGCCGTCGCCAATCATCTGCGAGACGAAGAGATCGGACGACAGGCGGTTGAAGAACTCAAACGGCTTGTCCGGTTGGACATTGCGCCTCGGCGCATCGAAGGGTTCGACATTTCGAACACCATGGGCAATCAGTCCGTTGCGTCCATGGTTGTATGGGAAGACGGGCAGATGAAGAAAGCGGATTACAGACGGTTCAAGATTCAAACTGTGACCGGCGCCAACGACTTCGCCAGCATGCAAGAAGTTGTCATGCGCCGCTATGGGGAGAGTGAGAATCTCGCGCGTCCGGATCTTATCCTCATCGATGGAGGACTGGGACAGCTTGCTGCGGCTATTGAGGGGCTAAAACAGGTCGGCCATCGAGATCTGGCAATTATCGGATTGGCCAAAGCGCGCGGCGAGAAAGACGAGCGGATTTTCCTGCCCGGTCGAAAAAATCCCGTTGTGCTTCGCGCCAATTCTCCGGCCACTCATCTCGTGCAACGCATTCGGGATGAAGCCCATCGATTTGCGATCACCTTCCATCGCAAACTGCGGGGCAAGGCCCTCATGGCCTCTCCACTTGATCAGATCATCGGCATCGGCGAAATAAAAAAGGCCCGGCTACTCAAACACTATGGCAGTCTGGCGAATATCGCTGCCGCCACAGACTCCGAGTTGACGGAAGCCGGTCTCGATGCCAAGACCGTCGCGGACATGCGGAAAGCATTTGCTAAGACCACCACGTAGCCAAGCTCCGCGTGCGTCCGGTGTAGTTGAAACAGACATCGCACGGGGAGCTGATTTCTGTTTTAACGAGGCCACGGGGGAGTACGCGGCGATCGATTCCGGACCGTCATTCAATTGACAGGCCGCTCTCCCGCCGACTAGGATAGCGCCCCGTGAGCCATTCCGATCCTTCAGAATCTGCCGTCGCGAAGCACACCCACGCTCCCATGAACCCCATCGAACACGCATTTGAAACTGTCGTGTTTCTCAGCCGGTGGATTCAAGCCCCACTTTATGGCGGCCTCATCGTGGCCGAGCTGCTGTACGCGTATAAATTTCTCATTGAACTATGGGAGATGATCTGGCACATCAATCAGCAGCACGAGACCGTCTTCATGCTGGGCGTCCTGGGGCTGATCGACGTCACGATGGTGGCAAACTTGCTCACGATGGTGGTCATCGGCGGCTATGCCACCTTCGTGAGTAAATTGGATTTAGAGGGGCATGCCGATCGACCGGAATGGCTGACCCATATCGATCCCGGCACCATCAAGATCAAACTCGCAGCTTCCCTGATCGGCATCTCCAGCATTCATCTTCTCAAATCGTTCGTCAACATCGAGCACGAAGACCCTGAACACATCAAGTGGAAGATCTTTATCCACATGACGTTCCTCGGTTCCGCCATTCTGTTGGCCTGGACCGACAAGATCATGCAGAAAGATCGCAAGCACTGATCGAATGTGCCAATGTCCAGGTGTTCAGGCTGAAGGTGGTTTCTGCCTCTAACCACCTTCGCCTATCTATCTGACACGAGGTTGCGATGAATCGAACGCCCTCTTTCCGGTTTGCGCTACTGGCCATCCTCCTTGTGCAAGCAGGCTGCAGTTCTTCCGTCCTGCAGTTACGCGACCAGCCGAATCTCCATCACGGAGAATTCCGCCAGAGGTTGGCCGATAACAAGGAGCTCGCAACGAAGTTTCTGGCCTGCACCAGGCAGGCCCACGACGAACCGCTGAATGAGCGACGCGATGCCGGTACGTCACCGGAACCCCTGTCCCTGCAAACCCCGGAGGGACAAGCAACGAGTGTCAATCCTCTGGCGTCCGTCATCGATACAATTCGCCTGCGGCACCCCGACAAGAGAGCCGCACTCTCCATCCTTGCCGACGTCTTGAACGATGTGGTCAACGATGGAACCGCGCGGGTTGATCTCGATAAACTCAGGCAGGTCATCGAAGCGACTCGTCAATGGCATGGGTATCTGGGTTTGGATGAGGATCGACTCGAACAAGATGCTTCTCGTTTCGCCCAACTGCTTCTTGCATACAACAAGGCGTATTTCGGTGATGTGCAATTCGTTCCCGAACCGACGCCTCCCGGCGGAGGAGTGCGTGGTGTGATCAAGGTCACGTCAACAGGCTTTGTCGATTTGAACGGCAATGTCTGGGCCTTCCCCGGACAATCCATCAATGTTCAGAAGGAGGCCGGCGCCCGCCCAACTGTGTCCGCCTCGTCCGTCGACTCTCAACGTGTCAGCGCCGATCTGACGCGCGTTTTCCTGGAAGCCTTCTTCGACGCGGCATATCGAGTACCGGCTGTACATGGCGCGACCGCATTGCGAGTGCGACCGAACTCCCAGGCGTCGCCCTACCCTGAATTCGATGCCGATCGCCCCGCAATATCCTTGGAGGCCTTAGCTCGAGTGACTCGTGATGCCCTGCGCGCCGAAGCTGCCGTGACCTCGCTGGTCGGGAAAGCGGTTCGTGGTGGAAGTGTCTTCGGCGCTCAAAACGAAACGCTCTCCGCTATGCTTGAAACAGCCGCAGGGGTGATGGCGAAAAAACTCGTCGAGCACGAAGGGTTCTGCTATTACCAGGTGACAGAGGGGAAGCCAGCCGCCGGTCTCTAACTCAGCACTTCCTGCCCTGCCCATAATTCATGAGCTAGGACCAGGCTGGTACCGTTGCGCCGCCCGAGTCGCGCCAATGAGGGGCCCAGGCGAGAGCCACAAGTCTGACGGCGATATTGGCTTTGGTAGGTTTCAGAGAAATCGTCTCAAGCTTTTCGTTGAGAGGATCGATCGCTGCGGCGAGGACATCAGTCTCCGTTTTGAACTGTGCTTCGAGATCGGCCAATTGTTGCTGCAATGCCGAGACGTTCTCCTCGGCTTGCCCGACGTCACCGGATTCCTTAATCGCGCGTCCGGCTCCGCGAATCGCCGTTGTCGCCCGGCCGATGTTCGTCGCGCTGATCGTCTTCCTCCCAAGAAATGCGCCCAGGATTGAAGCACCGACCGATATGGCCGCCTGCATCTGACTCGCGCGTGACTCCGCTTGCTGCCGTTCGACCATTTGTCCCGCGCGCCTGATCCGATCTTGCAAGGCTGCAATCTTCGGCGCGTATTTTTGACGCAGGCTGTCCGATTGTTTATCCCTGGCTTCACGACCGGATTGTTGCAACCGAACACGGAAGTCCCGCTCGGATTCGCCGGGTTTTGAGACGTCTTTCGCGCTAGGGCTCTTCAGCAGATCGACCTTTTGGGTGCGGAACAGCCATCCAGAAAAATCCTTGTTCCAGGTTTCATAACTCTTGGCTTTGCTTGCCGCGCTGGGAACAGATCCGAACTGCGCACCATCTGATGGCGCCGATTCCAAATCAGCCACGGTCAAGCTCGCTTCCGTGGCCCCGTTCCAGTCCACCGCCACCGCGCCATCCGAAATCTGCGCGAGCAAGGTCACATCCTGTGTCACATCCACACCGGCCTTGCTGTCTGATACCCGCACCTGCGACGCCCCGAGCAACATCGGTTGGTAGATCAACGCGCTGCCGCTCGGCTGGTTTCCTCGGACAGGGATAAAATGCTGCGGCACATCAGGAGGAAGCATGGGACGAGCTTGTAGTGCTGAGGACTGAGTGCTGAGTGCTGAGCGAGAGGTGTCAGCCGTTTCATGTTTCACGTGAAACGGTTCACGTTTCACAGGGTCCATGAGCATCTTGATCTGCGTCCGCGTCAACGGCCCTCGAAGATAGGACAACGTCCATCTTGTCTGAAAGACTTCCGGTGCATCTTCGTGGACATTGTTCATGAGAAAGACACGATTGCCGAGGCCGGCGAGAAGCTGTTCCATCCCTTGTTTATCGAACTTCTTTCCAGAGCTTGCCGAAGCCCCTTCCAGCCCTTCCAACACACGTGCCTTGTCTCGTTCGGCTTGCAACCTTCCAATAAACCAGGTTCCGGTATTCGCCAAACCCTTGTAGTCCAGATCGACGGGGTTCTGTGTCGCCAGCACTACGCCCAGACCGAACGCGCGCGCTTGTTTCAGCAATGTCAGCAAGGGTTGCTTCGACGGCGGATTGGCGACCGGCGGGAAATAGCCGAAAATTTCATCCATGTAGAGGATAGCGCGGAGGCTGGTCGTACCGGACTGTGCCCGCACCCAGCCGAGCGTCTGGCTCAGCAACAAGGTGACAAAAAACATGCGCTCGGCGTCGTTGAGATGCGCAATCGAGAAAATCGCGAGCCGCGCCTTGCCCCCTGGCGAATGGAGCATCTGGCCGACATCGAGGGCGTCGCCTTCTAACCAAGCAGAGAAGCCCGGCGCAGCTAATAAGTTATTGAGTTGCATGGCAAGGGCAAAGCGTTCCTTCGAAGGGTAGAACGAATCCAGATTCAACACGCCAATCTTGGTCACGGGCGGCGTCTGGATCTGCTGGATCAATGTGGCCAAATCCAGGTCCTGGCCTGCTCTCCAGGTGTGGTCGAGAATCGTCGAGAGGAGAATGTGCTCTCGACTCTTAATGGGATCGGCCTCAACGCCGACGAGACCTAACAGACTCGTCGCCGTCGTGCTTATCCGCTCGCGCAGCAACTCGGTATCGTCCAGAATTTCCCGCGACGGCGCTGCAAAGGACTTGAGTATGGAAACGGGAATGCCCGCGTTGCTACCAGGGGTATAGACCACCACATCGGCGGCATCGCGGAGCTTCTGAATCCGCTCGCCGCTTTGGCCCCAATCCCCCAAGCCTTTCTTCCACATCTCGGCTTGCTGGGTCGCGTAGTCCGCCGACGAGAGCCCCTTCTTGCGGGCATCGTCTTCATTGATCCACGGCGCAAAATCTTCCCCCCGCAGCTGAGGAAAGTTCAGCATCAGATTGGCAAGGTCCCCCTTGGGGTCGATGATCAACGCAGGAATCCCGTCAATGGCCGCTTCTTCAAGTAGACCGATACACAAGCCGGTCTTCCCGCTGCCGGTCATCCCAACGCAGACTGCATGGGTGACCAGATCTTTCGAGTCATACAACAGCCAGCCCGGCTTCGATTGCTTGGCAGCGAGATCGTATGGCCGGCCCAGGTAAAACACGCCGAGCTTCTCAAAATCCTCTGCTGAACCACCACCAGTGGGTGTCATGGCCGTAATCGCCGCTTCCTTTGCCCTAGTCGATTCTTTTTTCTTCGTAGCCATGGATCTGCGCTCCATAAATATGAGGGACACAGCTCACGCTAGAGTAATCACTTCCCAGATCATTTTCAATGAAGCGCTGGTGAATGTGTGGTTGGGCCATTGGCACCGTCGGCCGCTTCGCCTGTCGCCGTGCCCGGATCCTCGGAGCCTTGCAGTTTGCGGAATGGCCTGCAGGCTGTTCAGAAAGGCCGTCCAGCAAGGCCGCAGCGAGCGAAGAGGCGAGGCGTAGGCTTCGGTACGTTGAGCCTCTGAGCGATGCGAGAACGCCGCTGGCGGACTTTGTCAACAGCCTGCCAGGCTCAGTGCCCGGATGCGGTCGTCGCGCCGATGCCGGTCTCCGACCTCACTTGTTGTGCCAGAAAGCCACCACGGTCCTTTGCTGCCTGGCTGCTTCGGTCAAGGATCGAGAACAACCAGATGCCCACGAAGCCGATCATTATCGAGAACAGCGCCGGCGAGGCGTAGGGGAACAACGCGCTGCCTTTCGGATAGCCCAAGGTCGCTTCCCACACCGACGGCGACACGATCGTGAGCAGCACCGATGAAATCAGCCCGAGAAAACCGCCAATGACCGCGCCGCGGGTTGTGCAGTCTTTCCACAAGACTGACATGAACAACACCGGAAAGTTGGCCGATGCCGCGATCGCGAACGCCAGGGACACCATGAACGCCACGTTCTGTTTCTCGAACACGATACCCAGCAACACGGCCAGGATTCCCAGCGCCACCGTGGTCATGCGCGACACCCGCAACTCGGAAGCGCCGTCGGCCTTGCCACCTTTGATAGCCGTCGCGTACAGGTCATGTGACACGGCTGACGCACCCGACAGCGTGAGACCGGCAACGACCGCCAGGATGGTGGCGAATGCCACGGCCGAGATGAAGCCGAGAAACACATTGCCACCCACCGCGTTGGCCAGGTGCACCGCCGCCATGTTGCTGCCGCCCTTGAGCGCACCGTTGGCATCGAGGAATTCCGAGTTGGTCAACACGAAGGTGATTGCGCCGAAACCGATGATGAAGGTCAGTAGGTAGAAATAGCCGATCCATCCGGTCGCCCACATCACCGACTTGCGCGCTTCCTTGGCGCTCGGTACCGTGAAAAAGCGCATCAGGATGTGCGGCAGACCGGCCGTGCCGAACATCAACGCCATGCCGAACGAGATCGCCGAGA
>Ga0187894_10000126_pt1 | contig 95922 bp, 79 predicted proteins | sample GBC1701081metaG_FD_136650 | JGI IMG/M metagenome (GOLD analysis project Ga0187894, IMG submission 136650) | White microbial mat communities from a lava cave in the Kipuka Kanohina Cave System on the Island of Hawaii, USA - GBC170108-1 metaG ...
ACGATCTGCAGCAGCTCCTGGGTCTGCGGGTCGCGCGTCATCGGATCGACCACCTGCACGCCCATCATGTGCTTCGCCATGATGCGGGAGAGCCCGAGCGAGATGAACGCGCCGCCCATACCCCAGACGAGGCAGAAGCCGAGAAGGGCGCGGTAGTCGATCCCCTGCGCCGTCAGGTACGGCCGGATGCCGAGCACGTTCAGGAGGATCGAGATCGTGAGGACGACCAGGATGTTCGTCAGCAGGAAGAGGACGATGCGTTTCGCCATGGGCGCAGGATAGCCACGATTCCCGGGGAGGTGTAGGGGGGGCATGATCGAGCGGGTGGTGCTGGTGAAGCTCCTTCCCGAGCACGCGACCGCCGAGGCCCGAGACGCCATCGCGCGCCGGGCGGTCGAGACTTTACGCCCCATTCCGGGCGTACTAGCGGTGACGGCCGGCCTGCCCGCGGACGCGGCGTCCGAGAAGTCCTGGGACGTCCTGATCGCGACGCGCTTCGCATCGCTCGCCGACGCCGAGGCGTACGGCCGCCACCCCGATCACCGGCGCTTCGTCGACGAGTTCGTCGCGCCGCGCTGCGACGTCCGCAAGGTCTGGAACTTCGTGGTCGAGACGCGCTGAGCGCCCGCGTCAGCGTCGCAGCAGGGCGTCGTTCGGTGCGGGCGGGTTCTGCGCGTAGTCGTAGAAGCCCTTGCCGCTCTTTCGCCCGAGCACGCCCGCCAGCACCATGCGTCGCAGGATGCGCGGCGGCGCGAAGCGCGACTCGCGATACTCCTCCTGCAGGAGCGACGTCATGTGGAACACGATGTCGAGCCCGATGAAGTCGGCGAGGGCGAGCGGGCCCATCGGGTGGTTCGCGCCGTTCATCATGGCGGTATCGATGTCCGCGACGCCGGCGACGCCGTTCTCGAGGCAACGGATGGCGTCCACCATGTAGGGCACGAGCAGCCGGTTCACGATGTAGCCGGTCGAGTCCTTGACGACGACCGGGATCTTGCCGAGCGACTTCGCGAATGCGGTGGCCGCGTCGACGGTCGCCTGCGAGGTGCCGATCGCCGGCGCCACCTCGACGAGCTTCATGGCGTGGACGGGATTGAAGAAGTGCAGTCCCACGAACTTGTCGGCGCGCTTGGTCGCCGCGGCGATCTCGGCGACGGTGAGCGTCGACGTGTTGGTCGCGAAGATCGCGTCGTCCTTGATGACGTCGTCGAGCCGGGAGAAGTGATCGCGCTTCACCGGCAGCTCCTCGACGATCGATTCGACCAGGAGGTCGACGCCCGCGAGATCATGAAGATGGCTCGTCCACGTGAGCCGATCCAGGAGCGCGCCCAGATCGGCGGCGGCGAGCTTGCCCTTCTCGACGTCCTTCTGGAGCTGCTTCTCGACCTTGCTCTTCTGGGCGTCGAGCGTGCCCGGCGTCGCCTTGGCCATGATCGTGTCGTAGCCGGCGCGGGCCGCCGCCTGGGCGATGCCGAGGCCCATCTGTCCGGCGCCGAGGACGCCAACCGTCTTGATCTGCATGGTGCGCGGGGTGCTACGACACCTGGGCCGGCGGCGTCAACCGAACTCGCCGCGCCGCCGCGCGCAGGACGGCCGCGCGGCGTTCGATCGTGCCTTGGGAAAATGGGGCGTGACACGAGTCGTGCGGCGGGGACGTCGGTAGGGGTGTGTGGCGTCGCGCGGGAACGATCGAATCGGGTTGCGTCATGCGCGAGCAGGTAGGAGGTCCCCCTCGCGCGAGGACTTCATGGCGCCGCCGCGTGCGCGCAACACGCGTCCACTATCCTCGGCACATGGTCGATCGTGAGATGCTGCAGTGGCTGGTGTACGCGACGGTCGGCTTGCTCGCCCTCGGCGCGCACACGGTCCTCATGCTGACGCGCTAGCGCCGGGTGCTGGTCTTGGCCGGGTGTCCGATGTTAATTGCCCGGGATGAGCAGCGAGACCACGACCATTCTCTCCGCCGCCCGCGCCGCCGTCGACGCGAGCATCGGCGCGGCGCGGAAGCTCACCCAAGACGGCAAGGGCATCGACGAGCACCAGGTGCACGCCGAGCGCGTGGCCTACGCGGCAACCGAGGTGGCGGCCGCCGAGGCGCTCGCGGCGTACGCCGCCGAGCGCCGGGGCGACGAGACGACCGAGCGCATGGCGGCGGCGTTCGCCGGGGAGATCGCGGCCAAGCTGCGGGCGACCATCGAGGCGCACGAGGACGATTTCGGCGTCGCGCCCGCGCTCCTCGACACGACGCTGCGCTCGGCCGAGGTGCGGGCGGCGATCCGCGCGGCGCAGCACGAGGCGCGTCTGCGTCAGATCGGGCAGGAGGTCATCCGGACGCGCGGCGCCAACAACGGCTACATCGACGGCGACATCGCCGAGATGGCGCGCGACTCGGCGCGGCAGTTCGCGCGCAAGGACGTGGCCCCGATCGCCGAGCGCGTCCATCGCCACGACGAGATCGTTCCGGAGTCGATCATCGGCGCCATGCGCGACCTCGGCTACTTCGGGATGTCGATCCCCGAGCAGTACGGCGGGCAGGGTATGGGCAACCTCGCGATGATCGTCATCACCGAGGAGCTGTCGTGCGCGTCGCTCGCCTCCGCCGGCAGCCTCATCACGCGACCCGAGATCTTGACCAAGGCGCTGCTGAAGGGCGGCACCGAAGCGCAGAAGAAGCGCTGGCTCCCGCCCGTCGCTGCGGGCGAGCTCATGGTCGGCATCTCCGTCACCGAGCCCGACACCGGATCCGACGTGGCGTCGGTCCGCTGTCGCGCGGAGCGTGGCGAGCAGGACGGCAAGACGGGCTACTTCATCTCCGGCGCGAAGGCGTGGTGCACGTTCGCCGGTCGCGCCAACGTGCTGGCGCTGCTCGCGCGCACGAACCCCGACCTGAAGCTCGGCGCGAAGGGCCTTTCGCTCTTCATCGTCCCCAAGGACTCGTTCACGGGTCACGAGTTCGAGACGAAGCAGCCGGGCGGCGGCACGCTGCACGGCAAGGCCGACGCGACGCCCGGCTATCGCGGCATGCATTCGTTCACGCTCGCGTTCGATCGCTGGTTCGTGCCGGCGGAGAACCTGATCGGCGAGGGGGCCGGCGAAGGGAAGGGCTTCTACCTCCAGATGGCCGGGTTCGCCGCCGGGCGCCTGCAGACCGGCGGCCGCGCCAGCGGCGTCGCACAGGCCGCGCTCGAGGTGACGGCCACGTATGCCGCCGAGCGCAAGCAGTTCGGGAAGCCGATCGGCGACTTCCAGCTGACGCAGCACAAGCTGGGCCGCATGGCGACGCACCTCGCCGCCGCCCGCCAGCTCACCTACGCGTCCGCGCGCAAGATGGACGAGAACGAGAGCATCGTGCTCGAGCCGTCGATGGCGAAGCTCTTCGCGTGCGACGTCGCCGTGTGGGTCACGCAGGAGGGCCAGCTCGTCCACGGTGGCTGGGGCTACGCCGAGGAGTTTCCGATCTCGCGCTACGTCGTCGACGCGCAGGTGCTGCCGATTTTCGAGGGCGTGAAGCCCATCCTCGAGCTGAAGGTGATCGCGCGCGGGCTCCTGGGCGGCTGACGCCCTAGCGGCACTTCACGGTCGAGCCGAGCGGCGACATCACACAGGCGCCAGCGGCGAACTCGGCGCACCCCGCGCCGTTCGCCGTCGGTCGCGGATCGAGATCGAGCGCAATCGAGATCGGCAGCGCCGCCGGATCGACGGTGTACGATCCGCGCTTGCCCTTGATCTTGAACAGCACGAGGCCGGGGGTCCCCGGCGCCGAACGATTGCGGAGCACGACGCCGCTGATGGGGCTCTGCGATCCACGCTGGCGGTTCACGTAGACGGCCTTGTTGTTGGCCGACGTCCAGCCGACGCGCGTCCCCGGGTCGAAGGCACCGCCCGGCGCGGCGATGTTCGCGACCGTGTGTCCCATGGCGTCGAGCAAGATGAGGCGGATGCCGTTCGCGACCGGATCCAGCGTCATCGTGGTCGGTGGCGCGAGCGCGCCGCGGAACCGCAGGCGATCGTCGCCCCCGAGGTTGTTCAGTCGCCCGAGAGTCAGGCGAGGCACCGTGATGGTCGCGGTGGCGGGACCCGGCGTGCACGTCGTCCCGCTGCAGACGTCGTCCGTCGTGCAGGGGTCGCCGTCCTCGCACGCGGTCGCGCCCGACGCGCCGTGCGTGCAGCCGACCACCGCGTCGCAGAGATCGGTCGTGCAGGCGTTGCCGTCGTCGCAGTCGGCGGCCGACGTGCAGCTCACGTGGATGCACGACGGCGGCATCGCGATCGCGTCGCCGCAGGACAGCGTCGTGCTGCAGCTGTCGACCGTGCGCGAGTCGCCGTCGTCGCACGTCGCCGGCGTCGCGGGATCGCACGCCTTGGTGGCGACGAACGGACCCGTGCTCGCGTCGGCCGCCGCGTTCCACCGCCCGACGATGCTGGCGGTGTTTGCACCGGCGGGCGTGAAGAGGATCGGGCAGGGCAGCCCCGTCGCGCTGCCGGCGCCGAAGATCCCGGTCGCCGGTACGATGGTGGTCGCCACCGGGCAGATCGCGGGCGTACCCGTCGTGAGGCTGAGCGAGCCCGTCACCTGCGCGCCGACCTGCGCGAGGACGACGTTCCCGATCGTGACCGGCGTCGTGCACGTCGCGTCGCAGGTGAGGCACACGTTCCAGGTGCCGGTCACGTCGACCGCGTCCGCGGAACGGAGCAGCGCCATCGTCAGCAACGCACCGAGCAGCAGACGCGACGGCAGCGCAACCATGTGTGACGCCTACCGCGGGCCGTCGCGAGCTGTCAACGCGGAAAATGCGCTCGTTCACGGGAAAATCGCGCAATCGCGCGTCATGCGCGTAGTACCTTCGTCCGCCGGCTCGTGTGGTCGCACGAGCCGTGGCACTTGCGTCACCGCCGCTTCAGCGCGCGGGCGCGGGGCTCGTGATGGCCCCCTCGGCCGCCGACGACACGAGCGCCGCGTACTTCGCGAGCACCCCGCTCGTGTAGTGCGGCGCGGGCGCCTTCCAGCGCGCACGACGCGCGGCGAGCGTCGTCTCCGGCACGTCGAGGTCGAGACGGCGCGCGTCGACGTCGAAGGCGATCGGGTCGCCCTCCTCGACGAGCGCGATCGGTCCGCCGACGTATGCCTCGGGCGCCACGTGTCCCGCCATGAGGCCGCGGGTGGCTCCGCTGAAGCGCCCGTCGGTCAAGAGCGCGACGGTGTCGCCGAGCCCGGCGCCCATGATGGCCGCCGTGACGCCGAGCATCTCGCGCATGCCGGGCCCGCCGCGCGGTCCCTCGTAGCGGATGACGACGACGTCGCCCGGCGTGATCTTGCCGCCGACCACGGCGGCCATCGCGTCCTCCTCGCGCTCGAAGATGCGGGCTGGACCGCGATGCTGCTTACGCTCGTGGCCGGCGATCTTCACGACGCAGCCGTCGGGCGCGAGCGAGCCCTTCAGGATCACGAGACCGCCGATCGGCTTGATCGGCTTCTCGAGCGGGAGCACCACGTCCTGCCCCGGCGTCTCGGTCACGCGGCCCGCTTCCTCGGCGAACGTGCGGCCCGTCACCGTGATCGCGTCGCCGTGGGCGATCTTCGCGTCGACCAGACGCTTCGCGACGAGGGCGGTCCCGCCGGCGAGCCCGAGGTCGACCGCGGTGTAGCGGCCGCCCGGCTGCATGTCGGCCCACAGCGGTGTGCGGCGCCCGATCGGATCGAAGTCGTCGATCGCGAGCGGCACGCCGGCCTCGCGCGCGATCGCGAGGAGATGCAACACGGCGTTGGTCGATCCGCCCGACGCGTTGACGCCGGCGATGGCGTTCTCGATCGCCTTGCGCGTGACGATCTCGCGTGGCCGGACGCCGCGGCGAAGGAGGTCCATCGCGAGCTTCCCCGCCTCGACGCCGACGGCGTCCTTCCGCACGTCGGTGGCGGCGACGCTCGCCGAGCCCATCGGCGAGAGCCCGAGGAACTCGAGCGCCATCGCCATCGTGTTGGCGGTGAACTGGCCGCCGCACGCGCCGGGGCCCGGACATGCCGCCCCTTCGAGCTCGTGCAGCTCGGCGTCGCCGATCTTCTTGGCCGCGTGCGCGCCGACCGCCTCGAAGAGGTTCAGCACGGTGACGCTCTTGCCGCGGAAATGGCCAGGCTGGATCGAGCCGCCGTAGACGACGAGGCCCGGCACGTCGAGGCGCAGGAGCGCCATCGCGCCGCCCGGGATCGTCTTGTCGCAGCCGACCAGCACGACGAGGGCATCGAACATGTGGCCGCGACCCATGAGCTCGATCGAGTCGGCGATCACCTCGCGCGAGACGAGCGAGGTCTTCATGCCCTCGGTGCCCATGGTGATGCCGTCGCTGATCGCGACGGTGTTGAACTCCATGGGCGTGCCGCCGGCTTCCCACACGCCCCGCTTCACGTGCTCGGCGAGGTGCCGGAGCGTGAAGTTGCACGGCATGGTCTCGGTCCACGTGCTCGCGATGCCGACGATGGGACGGTTGATGTCGGCGTCGGTGAGGCCGATCGCCCTCAGGTACGACCGCGCCGGTGCGCGGTTCGGTCCGTCGTACAGGACGCGGCTACGGTGTCGGAGATCGTTCGCCATTGGAGGCCTCGCGCGGACATTGACGCGCGGCGGTCGGCGGGTCAAATAAGACGCTCTCAACCCACAGGAGGTCTCACGATGGCCATCAAGGCTGGCGATTCGCTTCCGGACGTGAAGCTGAGGGAGATGGGCGACGGCGGTCCCAAGGACGTGTCGGTCGCCGAGCTCACCAAGGGCAAGAGGGTGGTTCTGTTCGCCGTGCCGGGGGCGTTCACGCCCACGTGCTCCATGAAGCACCTGCCGGGCTTCGTCGAGAAGGCCGGCGAGCTCCGCGCGAAGGGTGTGCAGGAGATCGTCTGTCTGTCGGTGAACGACGCGTTCGTCATGGGCGCGTGGGGCAAGGCCCAGGGCGCCGGCGACAAAGTGCGCATGGTCGCCGACGGCAACGGCGAGTTCACCAAGGCGATCGGTCTCGAGCTCGATGCGAGCGGCTTCGGCATGGGCAAGCGTTCCAAACGCTACGCCATGATCGTGAAGGACGGGAAGGTCGAGTCCGTGCTCGTCGACGAATCCGGTCTCAAAGAGTCGAGCGCCGAGTCGGTACTTTCCAAGCTGTAGCGCCGGAGCGTCGCGAGGGGGCGAGGGGGCCGTGAAGCGCCCATGAGGCGTGCGAACGCTCCGCTGGTCTCATGCCGAATCGTCGCGGCGGCGCCGAATCGAAGCGGAACCGGCGCCCTCGCCCCCTCGCGGAGCTAGAGCGCGTACGTCGTGTCCAAGTACCGCACGATGTCGGCCGACTCGTACATCGCGACGCTGGTGTTCGGGTCGACCAGGTAGGGCACCTGCATCTTGCCGGCGCGGCGCACGAACGCCTCGCGCTTCGCGCTGCCCTTGGCGACGTTGTGGAGCAGGTAGGGCACCTCCAGGGTCGTGAGCGCTTCACGCGCGATGCGGCAGAAGGGCGACGCCTCGAAGCTCCACAGCTCGAGCGGCACCTTGGGCTCGCGCGCGCGGCGGTAGCTGACGCCGGCGCCGAGGCGGGCGGCCGACGCGAGCATGCTCATGGCGTCGGTCGCGGGACCGAGAGCCAGCGACCAGGGCACGCCGCCGTCGCCGTAGGTCGCGAACAGGTACCGGACGATGTCGCTCGACTCGTACATCTCGGTGCCCGAGTTCGGGTCGACGAGATAGGGGAACATCGCCTTCCCGCCGCGCCGGACCACCACGGGGCGAAAGCGCGGGCCGTTCTTCGGGCACGGGTACACCATCGCGTCGAGGTCGAGGATCGAGAGCGCCTCGCGCACCTTGCGGCAGAAGGGGCACCCTTCGAAGTCGTAGAGCTCGAGGGTGCGCACCGGACGGGTGCCGAGCGTGCCCACCTCCATCCCCGCGCCGAGGCGCACCACGGACGCGGAGAAGGACGTCGCGACGTCGAGCGGCCGGATCATGCGAAGAGCTCCGCGATGCGGGTGCGACGGTACACGAAGATGCGCGCGAGCGTCCGCCGCACGAAGAGCGCGTGGGCGAGGGTGCCGAGCGGCCCGAGCGGGAGCGCGTAGCGCACGAGGTCCCGCATGCGCGTGCCGCCGGCCGTCGCCTCGAACTCGTGCGTGTGCTGCCAGAGTGCGTACGGGCCGCGCAGCTGGACGTCGACGAAGCGGACGCCGGGCTCGAACTCCTCCACGCGCGTCCGCCAGCGAAACGGCACGCCGAGGAGCTGCAGCTGGTAGTCGATGAGGGTTCCGGGAGCCATCGCGATCGGCCGCGGCGTCAGGATGCGAAAGCGCAGGAAGGGCGGCGTGATCGCCTCCAGGTTGTAGGCGTCGGAGAAGAACCGAAAGACCTCGTCGAGCGGACGGGGGATCGTCTGCGCTTGCTCGATCCGATGGGCGTCGTCCACCACCGCACCGCCGTCACTCGTCATCCTTGCTGCCCGTGCCGACGAAACGGTCCGCGGGATCCGTGAACAGCACGTTGAAGGTCGTGAGGCTCCCGTACGCCTTCGTGATGTACTCCTGGAGCTGCAGGCGATCCGCGTCGTCGAGCTTCGGGTGTGCGTTGATGCGTTGCTCGAGCACGCGAAGCTTGTCGCGCACGCCGACGATCTTGCGGAAGAACGCGTCGATCGGCACCACCTTCTCCTGCGTGCCGGCCTTGCCCGGCTTCATGACGAGCTGTCCGCCGCGCCAGCGCTCGCCGATCTCACCCGTGACCGACTGCTCGGCGTTGAAGATGGCGCGGACGGCCTGGACGATCTTGCGGAGGTCCTCTTCCTCGAGCATGGACGCGGCTCCTAGCGGACGAGGCCTTCGACCGACTTCGGCATGGTCGAAGCCACGCGAACGATCGGAATGCCGGTCTGCGTGTTGAGGAACATCTCGTGCATGCAGCGCGGCAGATCCTCGAACGTGTAGATCTCCTTGTGCACCGTCGGCTTGAAGACCGTGCCGTAGAGCTCGGTCGCGGCCCGGCAGCCGTCGATGGTTTCGTAGTGCGTATGGTCGAGCGTGATCTGGCGCACGGAGAGGTTCGCGGAATTGTACGTGCACTCGCGCGCGAGCTGCCAGCCGGCGCTGACGTTCACGCCTTGGCGCGCGGCGGCGACGATCCCGGCCTCGAAGACCGGCCCGCGCAGCATGTCGCACACGAGATGCATCCCTTCGCCGCCGGTGAGCTTCTTCACCTGCCCGTTGAAGTTCTTCACGTCGTCTCGCGACTTGAAGCGGTTGTACTGCTTCTGGTCGATCGGCTCGATGCCCATCTTGGCGAGAAAGTCGCGCCGTTCCGGGCTGCCCGAGCAGAAGAACGCCCGATGGCCCTCGCGCTTGGCGAGCATGAGGAAGAGCTCGGAAACGCCGCCACCGAAGCCGAGGACGTTGACCGTCGCGCGCCGCTCGACCGGTACCTTCAGGCGATAGATGCCGATGGCGCGGCGCCACAGGTGATACGCCGTCGGCGCGCGCAGCGGCAGCGCGGCGATTTCCCAGAGGTTGAGACCGCACTGGAGCGGCGCCTTGATCACCTGCCACTCGCCGACCACCGCCTCTTCGCCGTACCAACCGATCGAGTCCGGCTGATCGTACGCCCAGATGCGGAGCGGAAAGCCGTACACGTCCGGCTCGCCGTTGCAGTGCGTGACCACGACGTCGCCGACCTTGAGCGACGTCACGTCGGCCCCGGCGGCGATGACCTCGCCGACGGCGCTGTTGCCCGGATAGATCTTACCGCCACGCAGCTCGGCGATGTTGACCGTGTCGGCGAGGACCGCGTGATCGACGTTGTGCTCGGCCGAGACGGCGAGGATCCGCAGGTGGACGTCGCGCGGACCCACCGGCCGGATCTGAACGGTGTCCAGCTTCAGGACGTTTGCGAAGTCGAATGTGTCGTGGTCGCCGCCCGTGCGCTTGTGCTCGGCGGCGATGTCGGTGGCGCTGATCGCGAAGGCTCTCGGCATGCGACGACTCCTTGCAGGGGATGCGCTCAGACCCGCAGCGGGCTCATGAGCGAGAGGAAGTCTTTCAGGTTCTTGAAGCGCATCATGACGTTCGTGCGCTTCTCGTCGCCGATCGTCGAGCGCGGGCGGTCGGCGTAGTTGTGGCCGGGCAGGAGGACGGTCTGGTCCGGCAGGGCGGCCAGGACCTCCGTCAGGCTCCGGTACATGTCCTCCGCGTTCGACCCGGGCAGGTCGACGCGGCCGCACGAGCCGATGAAGAGCGTGTCGCCCGAGATGCACGTGTTGCCGACCAGAAAGCACTGCGAGCCCGGCGTGTGCCCCGGCGTGTGCAGGAAGGTCGTGAGGATGCGACCGACGTCGGCCGTGTCGCCGGCCTCGACGGCGACGATGTCCGAGTCGGACAGCCCGCAGACGCGATGGACGAACGGCACCTCGGACTTGTGGATCCAGGACTTGACGCCCGCCTTGCCGGCGAGCTCGACCGCGCCCGTGATCTGGTGCCCCATGAGATCGCCGCCGAGGTGGTCGGGATGAAAGTGGGTCACGAGGTTCTTCGTGATCGTGTAGCCGTCCGTCCGCGCGGTATCGAGGATGGCGTCGACGTCCCACGCGGCGTCGACGACCGCCGCTTCGTGCGTCTGCGGGTCGCCGAAGAGATAGACGTAGTTCTGCATCGGTCCGATCTCGAGCTGCTTCATGTAGAGCGATTCGCTCATCGGCGTCTCCTCGCGGTGGCGCTCGCCGCGACCTTGCGCGCTCCGGCGGCGCGCGTCCGGCGCAGCGCGGCCTCGCGCTCGAGCGGACGCTCCCAGAGGTACTCGCGCTCGCCCAGATGGTGGCCCACCCAGCGCGAGAGCACGAAGAGCAGGTCCGAGAGGCGGTTCAGGTAGCGCAGCGGTCCGTCGCCCACGTCCTCGATGCGCATGAGGCGCAGGACGTCGCGCTCCGCACGGCGGCACACCGTGCGCGCGACGTGCAGGAGCGCGCTCGTCTGGCCGCCGCCCGGCAGGATGAACGACTTGAGCGGCGCCAGGTCCTTCTGGCAGCGATCCATGCAGTGCTCGAGCGCCGTCACCTCGGCGTCGCCTACCCTGAACATGCCGGGCATCCACGCCGCGGGCGGCGTCGCGAGCTCCGCACCCACGTCGAACAGCTCGCTCTGCAGCTTGCGCAGGACGCCGTCGAGCTCGCGGCAGACGCGATGGCGGCCCAGGCCCGCCTCGTTGAACGCCCGCGCGACCCCGATGGCGGCGTTCAGCTCGTCGACCGCACCGTAGGCGTCGATGCGCGCGTGGTCCTTCGGCACGCGCACGCCGCCGACGAGATCGGTCTCGCCCCGATCGCCGCGTCGCGTGTAGACACGGGTGATACGGATCGCCACGGGGCGGAGTCTTAGCGTCGGCGTCCCGGGGAGTCCACCCCGCGGCCGGCTACGACGCGGCGTCGGCGTGGCGTCGCGCGTGCCGCTTGATGATCTCGCGCAGCTTCGGCGGGTCGATCGGCTTCTTGTAGAGCACGTCCTCGAGCCCCTCGAGCTTGCTGCGCTTGATGATGTGGTCCTTGTCGAAGTGAAACGCGGTCATCAGCACGACCGGGATGTCGGGCCATCGCTCGCGCACGCGCTGGAACACCTCGTGCCCGTCGAGGTCGGGCATGACCACGTCGGACAGGACGAGATCGACCCGCTCGTGCTCGAGCTTCGCAAGCGCCTCGCGCCCCCCCGTGGCGACGACGACCTCGCAGCCCTCTTGCGTGAGAAGGTCGCGCAGGGACTGGCAGACCCCGAGGTCGTCGTCGACGACGAGGAGCTTGATGCCCTCGAGCTCGGGATCGCGGCGCAGATCGCGCGTGCTCGCGGGCCGTACCCCGGGCGCACAGGCCCGCAGGTCGATCATCTGCGTGCCGTGCAGGTACTCGCGCGTCGTGTACTCGGTCCCCTGGGCCTGCTGCGTGAGCGTGGCGACGATCTGGTGGATGCGGTTCACCGCTGCGTGCGTCGAGTCGAGGCGCTCGCTCTCGACAATGAAGTCCTCGTCGTTGCTCACGCGCTCGATGTACGTCGTGAGCAGGTTCAGGTTGTTGACGATCACCTCGAGCGGGTTGTTGATCTCGTGCGCGAGCCCGATGGCGACCTCGGCCAGCGTGACGAGCTGATCGTGGCGCCGGATCTCGCGCAGGTCCTTCGCGAAGCCGATCGAGCCCGTCTCCTGGCCGCGCTCGTCGTGGATGACCGAGCCGGAGATCGTGACCGGGATCCGCTCACCGCTCTTCGTCAGGAAGAACGTCTCGAAGTTGCGGACGCGACCGGGCACCGCGCCCTGGCCGTCGCGCATCGCCGTCATCACCTTGCGCGCCTCGTCGAGGTCCGGATACAAGCGCGTCACGTGCGCACCGAGCACGTCCGCGGGAGTGTAGCCCAGCGTCTGTCGCGCGCCGTCGTTGTAGAAGGTGATGATGCCGCGGCGGTCGACGGCGACGATGATGTCGGGGGAGTCTTCGAGAAGCTTCTCGAAGTAGATCGCGGGGAGACGGGGAGCAGTCACGATAGGCCGCGCAAGCCCGCCATGCTAGGCGCGGCGACCCGGGGGGTCAAGACAATCCGGCTCCCCGCGATCGTCGTGTGCTGCGCGCTCGTCGCGAGCGGCTGCTTCTGGCACCGCTATTCCGGCCGCGTTGGCGTGCACACCGAGGTGCTGGTCGCGGTCGCGCGCAAGGTGCGTGACCTGGTGGCGACCGGCCGCTTCACGGCCGAGACGCTTCCGGAGCTCACGTATCCGCTCGAGCGAGCGCAGGCGTTCGCGTCGGATGCCGAGCGGCACCTCGCGGACGGACAGGCGAAGCCGCCCTCCCTCGTCGCCTTCGAGGAGCTGGTGGCGGCGTACCGGCGCTACGTCGAGAGCGTGGACGAGGCGCGGCGACGCCCGCCCGACGGCGATCCGGCCGCGGGACTCGCGGCGCCGCTCGCGGCGGTCGAGACGGCCGCGAAGAGCGTCACGGCCGCGCTCGCCACGGATCGTTCCTAGCGCTGCGGTGGGCTCGCCGTCGCCGGCGCGGCGCGGGGCAGGAGCGTCACCCGCTTCGTGTCCTTGACGGTGGCGAGCAGGGAAGAGACGGACTGCCCGAGGTGCGGGTGCACCACCTGGGGTGCCAGCTCGGCGAGCGGCATCAGCACGAACCGCCGCTTGTGCATTTCCGGATGCGGGATCTTGAGGGCACGCTTCTCGATCGAGTCCTTGTCGTAGAGCAGGATGTCGAGATCGATGATGCGCGATCCCCAGCGCTTGCCCTTGACGCGCTTGCGTCCCATCGCCTCCTCGATCGCCTTCAAGCGCTTCAACAGCTGGTCGGGGGTGAGGTCCGTGTCGAGCTCGATCACGCTGTTGACGAACCAGGTCTTCGCGTCGCCGTGCGGCTCGGACTCGTAGAGCGACGAGGAACGGACGACCTTCGTCGTCGGCAGCCCCCTCACGCGCTCGACGGCCTCGATCGTGTTGGCCCGGCGGTCGCCGAGGTTCGAGCCGATGCCGATGTAGACACGATGAGGCACGTTCGGGTCCGAGCTGCCTCCTGGCGCGCGAGAGTCCTCCAAGCCAAGGACTTTGCTTTGATTTTTGCCATACCCGACGGGGGCATGACGCTGGCGCCGCTTCTACCGGAACGTCCGTCCTTTTACAAAGTGCAATTCTATTCCGGTGCGATGAGCGCGACCACGGCCTGCGCGATCGCGAGGCGGTCGGGCGCCGGCGTGACGGTCGGGTCGAGCGCGTTCGCGATCGTGTCGGCCGACGGACGGGGCGCGGGGATCTCGTCGTGCGCGAGCTCGGCGGCGCGTGCCACGATCTGGTCCGACACGCGCGAGAGCGCCGCGCGCGCCTCGTCGAGGTCCATCGATTCGACCGCGGGTCGTTCCGCCGGTGGTACGGCGCGCACGGCGTCCTGGATCGTGTGGGCGGCGTGGATCAGCGCGAGGAAGAGCGCGTCCACCTTCGCGGGCGAGACGTCGAGCAGCTGGGCGCGCTCCTGCGCCTGGGCGCGGACCCGTTCCTCCTGCTCGGGTGCAACCGTCGGCAGATTCCGCTGCTCCTTGGCGAGGGCGACGGCGGGCATGAACGCCAGCCGCAGGTCGATCTGCGCCAGCAGGGCGTCGAGATCGGAGAAAGCGGCGGTGCGCGGTGCGGCCCACTGTTGGCCGAGGAACCGCGCGCGCTCGGCCGCGAGCCAACCGTCGGCCTCGCGCGCGCGCAGCCAGGCGTCGAGATCGGCGGCAAGCGCGGGATCGGGGGTGAGGTAGGCCTTGCGATCGCGGGTGAGCGGACCCAGCACGAGGGCCGCCGATACGCGAGCCCGGAACGCAGGCGCTTCGATCGTGTCGCTCACGATGGCGTCGATCTTGTTCTCGTCGAAGAGCTGCGGGAGCCACAGGTTGTTCGGGATCGCGTTGATCTGCGCGCGCGGAAAGAGCCGGCGCGCCACGCGCTCGAGGTACCCGCCGGCGTTGACGCCGATCCGGCGCCCGGGGACGTTCAGGTGTGCGACGTTCGTCGCGACGTCGGGCCGCACCAGCACGACCGCGCCGGCTTCCACCACCGGACGCGCGAATGTGCCGACGAGCGCTCGCCAGGGACGCATCGTGACGCCGGACATGGCGACGTCGAAGCGGCCCGCCGTGAGATCGATCTCGAGGCCCGGCCAGCGGAACTCGACGATCTCGATCCGCCGCTTGGTGTCGGCGGCGAACGCGCGCGCGACGTCGAGGTCGAGACCGTGGTACTGCCCCTCGGCGAGGAGCGAGAACGGCGGATAGTCGCCGCTCGTGCCGACCCGAAGCGGCGGCGGCGACGACGATGGGACCGCGCAGCCGACGGCCGCGAGCAGCAGGAGCGCGCGAAGCGTGCGGCTCACAGGCCGAGCACGTCGCGCATGGCGTAGATGCCGGCGGGGCGCGACGCGACCCACTCGGCCGCGCGCAAGGCACCCCGCACCAGGCTCTCGCGGCTCTGGGCGCGGTGCGTGAGCTCGAGACGCTCGCCGAGCCCACCGAACACGACCGTGTGATCGCCGACGACGTCGCCCGAGCGCAGCGCCACGATGCCGATCTCGCCCGGACGCCGGGCGCCGACCATTCCCTCGCGAGCGAGCACCTTCACCGCGTCGAAGTCCTGCCCGCGTGCGGCGGCGAGCGCGCGGCCGAGAGCGAGCGCGGTCCCGCTCGGGGCATCCCGCTTGTGATGATGATGGGTTTCGACGATCTCGGCGTCGAACCCGTCCCCGAGCAGGCGCGCCGCCTGCGCGACCAGCTCCGTCAGCACGGTGATGCCGATGCTGTAGTTCGGCGTGATCACCGCCCGCGTCGTGCCGGCCACGCGGCGCAGCTCGCGATCCTGCTCGGGGGTGAGGCCCGTCGTGCCGATGACGAGCCCGGCGCCAGCGGCCGCCGCCGTCCGCGCATGCGCGAGCGTCGCCTCGGGTATGGTGAAGTCGAGAACCACGTGCTCGCGCCGGCAGACCGCCCCGAGGTCGCTCCCGATCGCCACGCCGAGGGGCGCGGTGCCGGCGAGCACCCCGGCGTCCTGTCCGAGCGCCGGATGGCCCGCCGCTTCGATCGCACCGGCGACGCGCAGGACGGGCCGTTCCGCCGCGAGCGCCACCAGCAGACGCCCCATGCGTCCCGCCGCGCCGCACACGACGAGACCGGTCGGATCAGACAAGACCCTGCTCCCGCAGCGTCGTCTCGAGGATGGCCCGGTTCTTCGCCGCGAGCGGCGTGAGAGGCAGCCGGAGCTCGTCCGTGCAGCGTCCCATCATCGCCAGGGCGGTCTTCACGGGAATCGGGTTCACCTCGAGCGTCAGATCGCGGAAGAGCGGCATGAGGCTCGTGTGCACCCGGCGCGCCTTCGCGAGATCGCCGGCGCGCATCGCCTGGGTCAGCTCGACCATGCGAGCCGGCGCGACGTTCGACGCGACCGAGATGGCGCCCACGGCGCCCGCGGCCATGAGCGGCAGCGTGATGACGTCGTCGCCCGCCCACACCGCGAACTCGGGGCCGCACGCCTCGAGGATCTCGAGCACCTGCGCGAGCGATCCACTCGCCTCCTTCACACCGACGAGGCGCGGGATGCGCGCGAGGCGCGCCATGGTCTCCGCGGTGATGTTGGACGCCGTGCGACCCTGGATGTTGTATGCGATGAGCGGCAGGCGCGTCGCCTCGGCGATCGCGGCGTAGTGCTGGACGATGCCGTCCTGGGTCGGCTTATTGTAGTAGGGCGAGATGAGGAGCGCCGCGTCGGCTCCGGCTTCTTCGGCGCCGCGCGTCAGCCGAATTGCCTCCGCGGTCGCGTTCGATCCGGTGCCGGCGACGACGGGGACGCGCTTGCGCGCCACGCGCACGACCTCGCGCACGACGGTGAGGTGCTCCTCGTGCGACATCGTCGCCGACTCGCCGGTCGAGCCGCAGGGTACGAGGCCGTTCACGCCGCCGGCGATCTGCGCCTCGACCAGATCGGCGAGGGCCTTCAGGTCGACCGCCCCATTGCGGAAGGGGGTCACCAATGCCGTCAAGCAGCCGGGGAACATCGTCACACCTCGATTCGACCTTCGAAGACCTCGACCGCATCGCCGGTCATGACGATGTGATCGTCGTCGCGCCATTGGATCTCGAGCTCGCCGCCGGGGAGCGCGACGACGCTCCTCCGCTCGGCCCGTCCGGTTCGCACGGCGGCGGCCGCCGCCGCGCAGGCGCCCGTGCCGCACGCCATGGTCTCGCCGGCGCCGCGCTCCCATACGCGCATCTCGAGCCGCCCGCGGTCGATCACGCGGATGAACTCGGTGTTGACGCGCTTCGGGAAGAACGGATGGCGTTCGAACGGGGGTCCGATCTCGGCGAGCGACAGCGCTCGCACGTCGTCCACGAAGACGACGCAGTGCGGATTGCCCATCGACAGGCAGGTGACCCGCCAGGTGCGCCCGGCGACTTCGAGCGGTCGCTCGACGACCTCGCCGTCGGCGTCGACCGGGATCGCGCGACCCGACCACTCGGGCGTCCCCATGTCGACGGCGACGCGGCGCACACGGCCGCCCGCCAGCTCGGCGCGCAGCGTCTTCACGCCGGCGTCGGTCTCGACCCGGAGGGGGTTCGTGCGGACGAGGCCCCGATCGAGCACGAACTTCGCGAAGCCGCGGATGCCGTTGCCGCACATCTCCGCGACGCTGCCGTCGGCGTTGATGATCCGCATGCGGGCGTCGGCGCGTTCGGACGGCAGGACCAGGATGAGGCCGTCGGCCCCGATGCCGTGGTGGCGGTCGCACAGACGGGTGGCGAGCGCCGTGGGGTCCCCCGGGAAGCCCTGACGCGCGTCCACGAACACGAAGTCGTTCGCGGTGCCGTGGAGCTTGGTGAATTCGAGCGTCGCCATGGCGGGGGGAGGCCTTATATCCCGTGGAACGAGGCCGGGGAAGGCGTGCCGCATGTGCGGGCATGCGCCGGCCCCACGTCGCGCAGTGCCCGGACTGCACGGGCGCCCGCTCGTGCGTGCCTCTTTCTCGCGGTACGACCCTTGCTGTACGAAGCGAGCGGGCGTGTCGATGAACGGAGCGGTCATCACGATCGTCCTTGGCGTGCTCTTCCTCTCCCGGCCGGCGCACGCGAGCGACTTCGAAAAAACCGTGAGCACGGCGCCGGGCGGCACCCTCCACCTGGACCTCGACTGGCGCGGGACGATCGCCGTCACGTCGCACCACGCGGACACCGTGCGCGTCCAGGCGAGCGCCAGCGGCTGGCCATGGGACGTGGCGTTCGACCTCGTCCCGGAGCGCGAGGGCGTTCGCTTGACTGCGGAACCGACGTCGGCCGACGACACGGCGGCGCGCGTGCTCGTGTACGCGCTCTGGCCGTTTCGGCACGCACACGTGGACGTCAAGGTCTGGGTACCGGATCGCTACGCGGTCGAGGCCAGCTCGCGCGGCTGGCGGATCGACGTCGCCGAGGTGCACGGCGACGTGACGATCGCGACCCGCGGCGGCGAGATCCGCGTCCGGGGCGTCGACGGGCGCGTCGTCACGGCGAGCGCCGGCGGCGCGATCGATGTCGCCGACGTCGACGGTGACGTGCGGGCGGTGACCAGCGGCGGCGCCGTCGGCGTTGCGCGCGTCACGGGAGCGGTCGAGATCGCCACCAGCGGCGGGAGCATCGACGTGCGCGACGCGGCGGCTCGGGTCGAGGCCCGGACCAGCGGTGGCGCCATCGCCGTCGGGTTTGCCGGCGCGCCGGCCGGGGACGTCGAGACCAGCGGCGGCAGCATCGTCGTGCGCGTTCCGCGCGGCGCGGGCGCCGACCTCGACGCCGAGACGTCGGGAGGCACGGTCGAGGTCGCACGCGATCTCGCCTTCGACGGACCGAGCGGAGGCCAGCGAGTCGCCGGGCGGCTGAGCGGCGGCGGTCCGGGGCTGCGCCTGCGCACGTCCGGCGGATCGATCCGGGTCGCAACCCAGTAGGAAGGAGACGGTCATGTACGATCCAGAGATGCCGACGGCCACGGAAGCCTACGGGCTCGCGTGGAGTCCGCTGTGGTCCCGTTTCCCCGAGCTGCTGCTCGCCGCCCTCCTGTGGATGGTCATCGCGGCGCCGGGCGGCGTCTTGCACGAGCTCGGCGCCCGCCCGCTCGCGCTCGCCTACCACACCTTCGTGACCGTTCCGCTCACCTTCGGGGCCCTCTACGTCTACCTGCGCGCCGCGCGTGGCGAGAGCATCCAGCCGGCGCACCTCTTCGAGGCGTTCCGCTCCTGCTACGTCCAGACGATCTTCGCCCACGTGCTGTTCGTGACGCTGGTCGGCATGGGGTTGGTGTTCCTCGTCGTGCCGGGGCTCATCATCGCCACGCGTCTCGCCTTCGTCGGCTTCCTGGTCGTCGACGAGGCGATGGACGCTCCGACCGCGGTGCGCGAGAGCTGGCGGCGAACCGAGGGCATCGCCGGCCGGATCTTCTTCACTTGGCTCCTCGGTATCCCGCTCGGGGTCGCGGGGCTCGCCCTCCTCGGCGTGGGCTTCGTGCCCGCCGTCATGTGGATCCACCTCGCATTCGCCGTCCTCTTCGTGGCGGCGACGGACGGCATGGAGGCGCTGGCAGACGGTCTCAGTGGCCGGGCGGTGCAGGCGCCGGCGGCGGACCGCGCGCAATCGTGAGGGGGCCCGCGGGCGCGCTGCGGTAGCCGTCGAGCGTATAGGCGACGACGCGATAGCGGTAGGTCGTGCCGATCTCCGCTGAGGTGTCGATCCACTCGATCGTCCGCTCCTGCCGGAAGCGGGTCTGATCGTTCAGCTCGACGTTCCCGACCTTGGCGAAGTCGATCCCGTCGGCGCCCGTCGCGCGCTCGATGTCGAAGCCACCCAGGTCGCGCATGCGCTCCCCGCCCGAATAGGAGGTGGGACGCTTCCACATGAGTCGCAGGCCGTCGACGGTCGACTTCCCGACCAGGTCGGTCGGCGGCTTCGGCTGCACGAGCTCGGGCGGATAGATGCGACCCTTGACGCCGCAGCCCGCGGCGAGCGCGAGCGCGAGCGTCGCGAGCGCCACGCGGATCATCGCACGTCCTCGCGTGCGGCGCGGGCGAGCTGCCGGCGCACCTGGCGCGGCGCCGTGCCGCCGACGAGGTCGCGCCGCGCGACCGACTGCGACGGCGTGAGCCCGCGCACGAGGTCGGGTGTCAGCTCCCTGGAGAAGCGGTGCAGCGTGGCGGCGTCGATCGTGCGGAGGTCGGCGCCGGTGGCGACGCAGTGGCGGACGAGCGCCCCCACGACCTCGTGCGCCTGGCGAAAGGGCATGCCGCGGCGCTCGACCAGGAGGTCGGCCACGTCGGTCGCGAGCAGGAGCCCGTCGGCCGCTCCGGCCATCCGCCGCGTGTCGAAGCGCAGGGCCGGGAGCATCGCCGCGAGCACGTCGAGCCCGTCGCGCACCGTCGCCGCCGCGTCGAAGAGCGCGGGCTTGTCCTCCTGCAGATCGCGATTGTACGCGAGCGGCAGGCCCTTCAGCGTCGTCAGCAGCGCCACCAGCGCGCCCACCACGCGCCCCGTCTTGCCGCGCACCAACTCCGCCACGTCCGGGTTCTTCTTCTGCGGCATCATCGAGCTGCCGGTCGCGAACGCGTCGGGCAGCCGCACGAAACCGAACTCGTCGCTCGACCACAGCACGAGCTCCTCCGCCAGGCGCGAGAGGTGAACGGCAGTGATCGCCGCGGCGGCCAGGAACTCGGCGACGCCGTCGCGATCGCCGACGGCGTCGAGGCTGTTGGCAGTCACACGCCGGAACCCCAGCAGCCGCGCGACGTAGGCGCGATCGATCCGGAAGCCGGCGCCGGCGAGCGCGCCCGCGCCCAGCGGGAGCTCATCGGCACGCCGGCGCGCGTCGCGGAATCGACCACGGTCGCGCGCCAACATCTCGTGGTAGGCGAGCAGGTGGTGCGCGAGCAGGACGGGCTGCGCGCGCTGCAGGTGCGTGTAGCCCGGCAGGATCGCGTCCGCGTGGCGCGCGGCCACCTGCCGCAGCGCGCTCTGCAGCCTCGCGAGCCCCGCATCCATCGCCCGGCACTCGGCGCGCAGCCACAACCGGAGATCGGTCGCGACCTGATCGTTGCGGCTGCGGCCCGTGTGCAGCTTGCCCCCGACCGGTCCGACCAGCTCGGTCAGCCGGCGCTCGATCGCCATGTGGATGTCCTCGTCGGAGGCGCGGAAGCGAAATCGCCCCGCGTCGAGCTCGCGCCCGACGGTGGCGAGGCCGGCGAGGAGCCGCCGTCCTTCGCGCGCGCTCAAGAGGCGCGCGCGGACCAGGCCGCGCACGTGCGCGACGCTCCCGGCGATGTCGTGCGGATAGAGCCGTCGATCGGTCGGGAGCGAGGCCGTGAAGCGCTCGACGATGTCCGCCGTCGGCGCCTCGAAGCGGCCCGCCCAGGCCTTCGCCGGCGCGCGCCGCCGCTTCGGTCGCGACGCCTTCATCGGCCGCGCTCGACGAGCGCGCGGATGCGGAGGCGGAGTCCGGAAAGGCGAATGAAGCCGGTCGCGTCCTCCTGCCGATAGCCACCGGCCTCGTCGAAGCTCGCGATCTTCGGGTCGTAGAGCGACTTCGGCGCCTTGCGACCGGTCACGCGCACGCTGCCGCGATACATTCGCAGTCGCGCTGTGCCGGTGACCGGCCGCGAGGCCTCGTCGAGCGCGGCCTGCAGCATCTCGCGCTCCGGCGCGAACCAGTAGCCGTAGTAGATCATCTCGGCGTAGCGCGGCACGAGCGAGTCGCGCAGGTGCATGACCTCGCGATCCATGGTGAGCTGCTCGACGGCGTTGATCGCAGCACGCAGGACCGTGCCGCCGGGCGTCTCGTAGACACCGCGCGACTTCATCCCGACGTAGCGGTTCTCGACGATGTCGACCCGGCCGATGCCGTGCGCGCCGGCCATCAGGTTGAGCGTCTTCAGGAGCGCGGCCGGCGACAGTCGCTCGCCGTTCACGGCGACGGGCGTGCCGCCCTCGACGTCGACGAGGACGTCCTCGGCCTTGTCCGGCGCCTTCTCGGGCGCGACGGTCAGCTGGAACATGTCGTCGTAGGGCGCGCGCCACGGATCTTCGAGGATGCCGGTCTCGTAGCTCACGTGGAGCAGGTTGCGATCGGTCGAGTAGGGCTTCTCGGCCGTCGCGGTCACCGGGATCGCGTGCGCGTCGCAGTACTGGATCATGTCGGTGCGACCCTGGAACGTCCACGCCGGATCGCGCCACGGGGCGAGCACGGTGAGCTCGGGGCCGAGCGCGGCGAACGTCAGCTCGAAGCGCACCTGGTCGTTGCCCTTGCCGGTCGCGCCGTGCGCGACCGCGTCGGCCTGTCGGGCGCGGGCGATCTCGACCTGCCGCTTCGCGATGAGCGGCCGCGCAATGGACGTCCCGAGCAGGTAGTTCGATTCGTACACGGCGCCGCCGCGCAGCATGGGAAAGACGAAGTCGCGAGCGAACTCCTCGCGCAGGTCTTCGATGACGCAGTCGACCGCACCGGTCGCGCGCGCCTTCTCCGGGAGGCCGTCGAGCTCCTCCTCCTGCCCGAGGTCCGCGCAGTAGGCGATCACCTCGGCGTCGTAGCGGTCCTTCAACCACCGGAGGATCACCGACGTGTCGAGCCCGCCCGAGTAGGCGAGCACGATGCGACGGACCGGAGCGGCCATGGGCGGCACCCCTAGCACAGCATCGGTCGCATTCAAGGACGGGCGGAGAAGCGCCGACAGTGAATGTGACGCTCCTCCCGTGCCGATGAACGACCCGAATCCGACCAATCCCGTGACGCCGCTCTGGGCCACCATGCGCGGCGCACGACCGGGGCTCGCCCTCACATGGACGGCGTGGATCGGCGTCGCGGTTGCGGCCGCCTGCGGGATCGGGCCGCTCCTCGGCCCGGCCGGCGCGGTGGTCGGGATTTTGACAGTGGGATGGTTCCTCGCGCGCCGCATGTCGCCTCCGCTCGAGTGCCTGCGCCGCTACCACCTCGACGACAGCGAGGTCATGGCGATCGGTCCGTGGTGGCACGTGAAGCGCATCACGTGGTCGCAGATCGAGCGCGTCACCCAGGAGCGGCACGCGCTGGTGCTGGCCGGCGAGGGCCGGACCGTCGCCCTTCCGCTTCGCCCGTTGCTCGACACTGCCGCCTGGGGGCCGGTGCTCGCGCGCGTCGTGCCGCAGCTCGCCTCCGAGCTGTGGGAACGTCTCGAGGGCGGCGTCGTGCGCCTCGTCCCGCACGCGGATCCGCCGCTCGCGAGCCTCGTGTGGTGGGCGTACGCACCGGCGGCCATCGCCGCCGGGCTCGTGCCCGGCTGGATCGGCATCGCGCTCGCCGTCGGGTTGGCGGCGGGCGAACGCCTCGGAGCCTGGCTCAGCGGACGCGCCAACGCTTGCGTCCTGCAGCCGGCGGGCATCGACGTCCGCGGCCGCCGCGGTCGCGTCTTCGTGCCGTGGTCTCACGCGCTGGTGACGCCGGCCAACGACGGCCTCGGCGTGGCCGTGCCTGGACGGGATCCGGGGTTCGTCTCGACCGCTGCGCCGAGCTTCTGGGCCGCCGCCGCGGTGATCGAGCTGCGGGCGCAGCTCGGCCCGACCTACGCGGCCGACGTCAACTTCCGCGTCCGCTTCGAGAACGGCGGCATCGCCGTCGTCGGCGAAATCGAATCGCTACACTGATCACGCCGCGCCGAGGAGCCAGACCAGGATGGCCTTCTGCGCGTGGAGCCGGTTCTCGGCCTGGTCGAAGACGACCGAGCGCGGCCCTTCGATGGCGGCGTCCGTGATCTCCTCGCCGCGGTGCGCAGGCAGGCAGTGCATGACGAGCGCGGTCGGTTTGGCGCGCGCGATCAGCGCGTCGTTGATCTGGAAGCTCTTGAAGACACGGCGGCGCGCTTCGGCCTCGGCCTCCTGCCCCATGCTCGTCCAGACGTCGGTATAGAGGACGTCGGCACCCTTGGCGGCGGCCACCACGTCGTGCGTGATCGTGACCCGTGCCCCCGCCTCGGCCGTGATCGCGGGATCCGGCTCGTAGCCCGGCGGGCACGCGACCACGACGTCGAAGTCGAGCCGCGCGGCTGCGTCCATCCACGAGTGCACCATGTTGTTGCCGTCGCCGATGAAGACCACGCGCAGGCCGGCGATGCGTCCCAGGTGCTCGCGCAGCGTGAGGCAGTCGGCGAGGACCTGACACGGGTGGTGGAGATCCGAGAGGCCGTTCACGACCGGGACCCGGGCCCAGGTCGCGAGGTCGGTCACGCTCTGGTGCTGGAACGTCCGCGCCAGGATGACGTCGACCCAGCGGTCGAGATTGCGCGCGATGTCGCGCGTCGGCTCGCGCTCGCCGAACTTGATGTCGCCGGCGGCGAGGTTGATGGCCGCGCCGCCGAGCTGCACCATCCCGACCTCGAAGGTCACCCGCGTGCGCAGGCTCGGCTTCTCGAAGATCATCGCGAGCGTGCGCCCGGCGAGCAGCGGATGCGCCTTGCCCGCCTTGAGCTCGCGCTTGAGCCGTGCCGCGAGATCGAGGACGGCACCGAGCTCGGCCCCGGTGAGATCGCTCACGCGCAAGAGGTCGCGCTTGGTGCCCCGACTCATGGGACCAGCGCCTCATCGAGGATCGCGATGCCCTCGTCGATCTCGGCGGCGGTCACGATGAGCGGCGGTGTCAGCCGCAGCACCCGGTCCGCGGTGCAGTTGACGAGGAGACCGGCCTCGCGGCACCGGCCGACGACGGCGGCGCCCGGGCCGTCGAGGAGGAGCCCCTGCATGAGGCCCACGCCTCGCACGGCCTGGATGCGCCGGTGGCGCGCCGCGATCGTGTCGAGGCGTGCCCGCAGGAGTGCGCCCATCTCCTTCGCGTGGGCGAGGAGCTTCGGCTCGGCGAGCGTGCGGACCGCCGCGACGGCAGCCGCGCACGCGAGCGGGTTGCCGCCGAACGTCGTGCCATGCGAGCCGGCTACGAAGGCGTCGGCGAGGGGCTGCGTGGTCAGCATGGCGCCGATCGGCACGCCACCGCCGAGTGCCTTTGCGAGCGTCATGATGTCGGGGCGCACGTCCTCGCGCTCGTAGGCGAAGAGCGGCCCCGTGCGACCGAAGCCGGTCTGGATCTCGTCGAGGATGAGGACCAGCTGCCGCCGGTCGCAGAGCTCGCGCAGGCCGCGCAGGTAGCCCGGGCGCGGCACGACCACGCCGCCCTCGCCCTGGATCGGCTCGACCAGGATCGCGACGGTCTCCCGCCCGACCGCGGCCTCCATCGCCGCGAGGTCGTCGAAGGGCACGAGACGCACGCCGGGCAGCAGCGGGAGGAAGCCCTGATGGTACTTCTCCTGGCCGGTCGCCGTCACCGTGGCGAACGTTCGCCCGTGGAACGAGCCGTGCGTCGAGAGGATTTCGAATCGACCGCCGCCACGCTCGGCGCCCCAGCGCCGCGCGAGCTTCATGGCGGCCTCGTTCGCCTCGGCGCCGCTGTTGCACAGGAACACGCGCTCGGCGAACGAGTGCCGGCACAGGAGCTCCGCCAGCTCGCCCTCGACCGCCGTGTGGTAGTGGTTGGAGACGTGCAGCAGCTCGCCGGCCTGCCGCCGGATCGCGTCCACGACCGCCGGATGGCAGTGGCCGAGGTTGTTCACGGCGACGCCGGCGAAGAAGTCGAGGTAGCGCTTCCCGTCGGCGTCCCAGACGACGCAGCCCTGCGCGCGCGCCATGGCCACCGCCTGCCGTGCGTAGAGCTGGATCTCGTAGGCGGCGTTGCGGGCGAAGATCTCCGCGCTGGTCATGCGCGGGCGAGCCGCCGTCGCGCGGTCTTCGGTGCGGGGCTGCGCACGACCTCGGTGCCGACGCCGCGGTTGGTCAGAACCTCGAGCAGCAGCGCGTGCCGGACGCGCCCGTCGATCACGTGCGCCTGGCGCACGCCGCCCGCGAGCGCGGCGATGCAGCACTCGATCTTCGGGATCATGCCCGCGGCGATGATGCCGTCGGCGATCAGGGCGCGCGCGTCGCCCGTCGCCAGCTCCTCGATGAGCTCCCCGTCGCGGCCCTTCACGCCCTCGACGTCGGTGAGCAGCACGAGCTTCTCGGCGCGCAGCGCCTCGGCGATCTCGCCCGCCACGAGGTCGGCGTTGATGTTGTAGGTCTGCCCGTCCCGATCGGCGGCGGTGGGGGCCACGACCGGGACGAAGTCGCCGATCGATTCGATGACCTTCGGGTTGATGCCGACCACGTCGCCGACGAGCCCGAGGTCGACGTCGGCCTTGCGCTTGCGTGCCACGATCAGCTCGCCGTCCTTGCCCGAGAGCCCGACCGCCGGCGCGCCGTGGCGATTGAGCAGAGCCACGATCTCCTTGTTGACCTTGCCGACCAGCACCTGCTCGACGATCGTCATGGTCTCCGGGTCGGTCACGCGCAACCCGCGCACGAACTGTGGCGTGATGCCGGCCTGCTTCACGGCCGCGTCGATGACCGGCCCACCGCCGTGGACGATCACCGGTCGCATCCCGACGCACTTCAGGAGGGCCACGTCCTGCGCGAACGAGTCCTTCAGCTCCTCGTTCTCCATCGCGTGCCCGCCGTACTTGATGACGAGCACCTTGCCGGCGAAGCGCTGGATGAAGGGCAGCGCTTCGATCAGCACGTCGGCTTTCTCGATGGGCGTCACCAGCGTCTTATGCCGTGCGACGGCCGGTGGCTCAAGGCGCGGCCGGCCGCGCGACCCGCATGGCGGCGGGCAAGGGAGCCGTCGGCCCCGACCCGCCACGCCGCGTGATCGGTGCTGGCGATCCTTTTTCCTTGACAGCCTGGTTGGCGGCGGGCGAGCCGGTCGAGGCCGAGCGCCTCTATCGCGCGGCGATCGCTCGCGCTCCGCACGACGCGGCAGCGTACCTGGAACCTCGGGATCGCGCTCGGCCGCCAAGGCCGTCGCGAGGGGGCAATGGCCGCGTATGCCGAGGCGGTCCGGCTCGACCCGAAGCTGGCCGACGCCTTTGGCCGCCCGTGACGCCGCTCAGCCGGCCGCCGCGTAGTCGAGCCAGGCCTGGCGATCGAAGTCGTAGAGCTTGCAGCGCCGCGTGATCGCGACGTAGTCGCGCAGACCGAGCGGCCGGCGGGCGAACGCCTCGCCGCCCAGCGCCTCCAGCGCCCGCGCCGCGCGCGGGAGATGATAGAAGGGGATGCGCGGGTCGACGTGGTGCGGCGTGTGCACGTACACGTTGTGCCAGAAGAAGTTGAGCCAGCGCGGAATCCGGTAGGCGGCCGTCGCATCGACCTGGCCCCGCCCGCGCGACCACGTCGCGGCCGTGTACCACGGGATCTCCGGCCCGATGTGCTGCACGTAGACGGTGACGCCGATGATCCAGGTGAAGACCAGCCACGGAACGACGAGCGTCTTCGCGAGCGTCCAGCATGCGCCGGCGGCGGTGCCGGTATGCGTCCAGCCCCATGCGAGCGCCACCAGGCTCGCAGCGCCGGCCGCGACGGCCACGAGCGTGCGATCGCGACGGAACGCGCGTCGGAACCGGCGCGGCGGCACGAGCCGCGTCATGCGCGCCCACCACACCGCACGAAGATAGTAGAGCCCGGCACCCCAGGCCGACCACTCGAGCCGGTGGAGCCACCGCGCCGGGCGCGAGAGTGCGGCGAAGGCCGCAGGCGTCAGCGGATGCCACACGAAGTCGATGCCCGCGCGTCCCGTGTATCCGTGATGGACGCGATTGTGGCCGAGCCGCCAGGGCGCGAGCCCGTGCAGGCTCGGAAGGAATGACAGACGTGCGACGGCGTCGCAGAGGCGCGGGTTCGCGAAGAGCGCGCCGTGTGCGGCGTCGTGTCCGACGACGAAGAGGGCGCTCGTGCCGAGCCCCGCCAGGAGCCACAGCGGGACGAGGAGCGCCGGACGATCCGTGACCGCGAGCAGCGCGGTCGCCGCGAGAAACACGGCGAGGTCGCGGGCGAGGTATGCCATCCCCTTCCACGCGGGGCGCGCGTAGCAGTCCGGTGGGATGGCCGCGACGGCGGCGCGGAGATCGGTCGTCATCACCAAGGGCTCGTCGGCTCGCGGCGGTCGAGGAGGTCCGCGATGTGCGCCATCAGGCGGTCGGCCTGCGCCTGTCGCTCGTGGCGGTCGCCCGAGGCTGGCGGCGGGGGGAGCGGGCGTCCGAAGGTGACGGACACGCGCCCCGGACGCGGCACGCGCCGCGAGCGCGGGAACGCTTCGAACGCACCGCGCACCGCGACGGGTACGATCGGCGTCCTCGTCGCCGCGGCGAGGCTGATGACGCCCGGCTGGGCGCGCTGGGGCCGGCCGGTCCGCGAGATCGCACCCTCGGGGAAAACGATGAGCGGCTCGCCCGCCGCGAGCACGGCGTGCGCGATCCGCATCGCGCGCGCGTCGGGCCGGCCGGTGCGGATCGGAATCGCGCCGTTCACGCGCAGGCCGAACCCGAGGACGGGCAGGTCGTAGAAGGTGTGGTCGACGACGAAGCGGATCAGACGCGGCAGGAAGTAGCTCACGAACGCCCAGTCGAGCATCGAGACGTGGTTCGGCGCGAGCAGGAACGGGCCGCGCCGCGGAAGGTTCCCGAGGCCCTCACCGCGCATGCGGAAGTAGGCGCGGAACATCGGCCGCAGGACGAAGCGGGCGAGGTGGTGCAGCACCGGATGCTTCGCGGGCGCGGTCACCTCGGTCGTCATTTCCCGATGCGAAAGCGCTACCATGGTCCGCGCGCGGCCCGCAATGTGCCTCGCGCTCACGCGGCGCGATCGACGGCCCGCAGCTGCGTCGTGTCCCAGGCGAGCGCGAGCCGATCGAACAGGGTCTGCGCCTTCGCGCGGCACGTGGCCGCGTCGAGATCTCCCAGGCGGTCGCTTCCGAGGCCGCGGGCGAGCTCGGCGTACGTGCGGGCCATTTCGGGCTCCGCCCCGAGCGCCGTGCCCGCGTCGAGGCTGCGCCGAAAGGCCGCGAGCGCGGCCTTTCGGCGACCGAGCGCCATGTGGAGTCGTCCCACGAGCTGGTGGATCTCGGTGCACTGCATCGCCGCCATCGCGGCGACGCGCTCGCCGTAACGCACGGCCTGCTTGGCCTGCCCGGCGGCCGGGGGATCCCCCGCCTCGGCGCGCATCGCCAGCTGCCGCAGACGCGCCGCCGCGTACGCGCTGCGGTGCCACGGCGGCACCGCGATCGAGCGGTCGACGATCGAAGCGGCTGCGACGAGACTCTGCGCGGCGCCGTCGAGATCGCCGAGCAGCATCTGGATCTTCGCCTTCGTACCGAGGCCGAAGGTGCGCAACGCGTCCTCGTGACGTCCGGCGAGATAGTCCTCGATCGCCGCGAGCGCCGCGGGAAGCTGGCGGGCCTCGACGCACAGGACGGCCTGCATGCCCTCGAGGTTCGCCCCCGCGAACGCGTAGCCGTAGTCGTCCCGCAGATGGCCCAGCCGATCGAGGAGCGTTCTCGCCGCGGCGAATTCGCCACGGCGCAGCACCTGATCACAGCGCAGGCCCAGGTAGGTGTTCGCGTCCCAGAGCTGCCCGTAGCGGAGCGCTTCGTCGACGAGCGCGTCGTCGACGACGTGGCCACGCTCCCAGTGTCCCTCGAGGTAGTCCTGCGTGAACTCCATCGCGGCGCACGTGAACCGGTCCTGGACGCTGTCGGGGCGGATGAGACCCTTGGCGATCGCGAGCGCCCGCCGGCTGACGGCGAACGAGATGCCCGAGTAGCAGAACATGCTCGCGCACGACGCGTACAGTGCGCCCGCCTGGTCGATCCGCGAGGCGTCGATGCGATTCAACTGCCGGAAGCCGGCCACGGTGTCGAAGAAGAGGCGCGTCGGATCGCTCGTGATCTGCGCTCGCCCCCGGTTGAAGAGCACCTGCCACACGTGGCGCTCGCGCTCCCAGTCGTCGACGCGCCGGGGGCGCTTGAGGCCGACGTACAACTGCCCCACGACGGCGATGAAGTCCATGACGAAGCGCGAGTACGACTGCGCGGCCGTCTTGGGGACGCGCTCGCCGAAGTACTCGAGTGCCCGGTCGAAGTGTGCGATCGATTCGCTGAGATCGCCGCGGTTCAAGAGGGCGAGCGCGATGTTCTTCTCGAGGAGGGCCTTCTTCCGCGGATCGCCGCCGTCGCCGTGGCGGGCGATGAACAGCCGCGACGCTTCGCGGAACAGCGTCAGGGCCTCTTCGGACGCGGCCGAACGAGCCGCGTCCTCGCCGGCCTTGAACAAGTACTCCTCCGCCTTCTCGAGGTGCTCACCGCGGCTGTAGTGATAGGCGAGCTGGCCGTGCACGTCCCTGAGCCGCTGCGCGAAGAGGGCCTCGATCGCCTCCGCCACCCTCAGGTGCGCGGCCTTGCGGGTCCGCAGCAGGATCGACTCGTAGACGGTCTCCTGCGCGAGCGCGTGCGTGAACGCCCACACGATCTCGTCGCCGCTGCGGTCCTCTTCGAGGAGCTGCGAGCGCTGCAGGAAGGCGAGGCCGAGTGTCAGCTGCTCGGCGTCGGGCGCGACGGCGCGGAGGATGCGGTAGGGCGCCTGCCGCCCGATCACGGAGGCGAGCTGCAGGATCTGCCGCGCGTTGTCGGGCAACCGGTCGACGCGCGCCATGATGACTTCCTGGATCGTGGCCGGGACGACGACGCTCTCGATCCGGTCGGTGACCTGGTAGCCCTGCGGCGTGCGGACGATCGCCTCCTGATCGATGAGCGAGCGGATGACCTCCTCGATGAAGAACGGGTTGCCGTCGGCCTTGGCGAGGATGCGCGTCCATGCCGGGTGCGGCTGGTCCTGGCTCGAGAGGAGGTTGTGAAGGAGCTGGATGCACTGGCGGCCGTCGAGCGGGGCCAGGCGCAGCATCGTGTGCTCGCTCGCGAGGCGGCCGGTGATCTCCTGCTGGACCGCGCCGGATGTGCGTGCGTAGTCGGGACGATAGGCGAGCACGAAGAGGATCGGCCGCTCGCGCGCGAGGGGAAGGAGGGAGAGAAGGAGCTTCGTCGAGGACTGATCGGCCCAGTGGAGGTCCTCCATCACGACGACACAGGGCCGCACCGCGGCGAGCGCCACCAGGAGGTCTCGCACGTGCTTCGCGATGAGTCGCTCGAGGGCGTCGCCCTCGATGTCCTTCAAGCGTGCCGCGTGCACGCCGTCGAGGCGGACGCCCGCGAGCGTCGCGATGAACGGAAACGCGTCGGCACTTCGGTCGCCGAGCGCAGCCATCACCGCGCGCTCGAGCTTCTCCGCCGCGTCGTCCGGCGTGTCTTCCTCGGTGATACCGGCCCATTGATGCAGGAGGTCGACGAACGGGTGGAAGCGCAGGTTGGCGCCCATGGCGAGCGAGCGGCCCTCGAGCAGCGTGAGGTCGCTGCGCGCGCCCGGCCCGATGGCATCGTGGACGAGGCGCGACTTTCCGAGCCCCGCTTCGCCCATGACGCTCACGATCCACCCGTCGCCCTGCGCGAGCGCCGCGAACCGCGCCTGCAGCGCGCCGACCTCGGCGTCGCGCCCGACGAGGTCCGAGAAGAGCCCCCGCTCCGCGCTCGCCGACCGGGCACGGTAGCGCCGCGCGCGAACGGAGGTGACGCGATACGGCCGCACGGGCTGCTCGATGCCCTTCAAGGTGATCGGCTTCACGGGTGCGAAGTCGATGTCGAGCCGCGCGTCGCTGTACGTCTGTGGTCCCACCCAGATCTCGCCGGTGGGTGAGGCGTCCTTCAAGCGCGAGGCCAGGTTCACCGTGTCGCCCATGACGGTGAAGTCGTGCTTGTGTTGCCCGCCGACGTCGCCGGCCAGCACCAGCCCGGAATTGATGCCGATGTGGATGCCGACGGGCGCGGGCGGCTGCTCGTGCTCGTTGAATTGGGCGATGCGGTTGCGCATCTCGATCGCGGCATTGACCGCCTGGCGGGCCGCGTGCTCGAGCGCCTGCGGGACGCCGAACAGCGCCATGATGCAGTCGCCGATGTACTTGTCGACGTGGCCACCGTGCTTCGTCACACACTCCTCGAGGAGCCCGAAGCACGCGTTCATCAGCTCGGTGACGTCCTCGGGATCGAGCTTCCCCGACAGGGCGGTGAACCCCGACACGTCGGCGAACATGACGGTCGCGTAGCGTCGTTGACTTTCGCGGGAAGGAGGGGTGGCCATGAGCGGAAGGCCTGATGCGGGTCTGACACGCGACATCCTGGGGCGTCAACCGATGCGCAGCGCGAGCACGGCCGTACGGCCGCGCTCGGCGTCACCGGGCGACTGGGTTCCTTCCGTGCATCAGAGAATGAAGCGACTGAGATCCTGATCCTGGAGGATGGCGTCGAGCCGCTCGCGGACCATGGGCGCGTCGACGACGATCTCACGCCCGCCCAGCTCCGGGGCGTCGAAGGAGGTCTGATCGAGTAGTCGCTCGAGCACCGTGTGGAGCCGGCGTGCGCCGATGTTCTCCATGCGGTCGTTCACCTCGGCCGCGATGCGCGCGATCTCCGCGACGGCGTCGCCGGTGAAGGTGAGGGTCAGGTTCTCGGTCGCGAGCAACGCCACGTACTGTTTGGTGAGGGCGTTCTCGGGCTCGGTCAGGATCCGGACGAAGTCGTTCTTGGTGAGCGCCTCGAGCTCGACGCGGATCGGGAAGCGCCCCTGGAACTCGGGGATCAGGTCCGACGGCTTGGCGATGTGGAACGCCCCCGATGCGATGAAGAGGATGTGATCCGTGCGCACCGGGCCGTGCTTCGTCGTGACCGTCGATCCCTCGACGATCGGCAGCAGGTCGCGCTGCACGCCCTCGCGCGAGACGTCGGGTCCGTGCAGTCCCTCCCGGCCCGCGATCTTGTCGATCTCGTCGAGAAAGACGATGCCCGATTGCTCCACCCGGCGCAGCGCCTCTTTCGTCGCGGCCTCCATGTCGATGAGCCGCGTCGCCTCTTCCTGCGCCAGGAGCTCGCGCGCCTCGCGTACCGGCACCTTCGTCTTCTTGGAGCGCTTCGGCATGAGGTTCTGCAGCATGTCGCGCAGCGACGATTCGATCTCTTCGAGGCCCTGCGGTGTCATGACCTCGATGGCGGGGCCGCCGGCCATCTTCGTGACCTCCACCTCGATCGTGCGGTCGTCGAGCTTGCCGTCGCGCAGGAGGTGACGCAACTTCTCGCGCGTATCGGCGTGGTCGTTCGTCGCGCTCGTGACGGCCATCGATGGTGGCGGTGGGAGCAGCAGGTCGAGCACGCGCTCCTCGGCGAGCTCGCGCGCCCGCACGCGCACCTTCTCGCGCTCCTCCTCGCGCACCATGTTGATCGCGAGCTCCGTCAGATCGCGGATGATCGACTCGACGTCGCGGCCGACGTAGCCGACCTCGGTGAACTTCGAGGCCTCGACCTTGATGAACGGCGCCTGCGCGAGCTTGGCGAGACGCCGCGAGATCTCGGTCTTCCCGACCCCGGTCGGGCCGATCATGATGATGTTCTTCGGTGCGATCTCGTCGCGCAGCGGCTCCGGAACCTGCATGCGCCGCCAGCGGTTGCGCAGCGCGATCGCGACGGCGCGCTTGGCGGCCCGCTGCCCGACGATGTACCGGTCGAGCTCGGAGACGATCTCGCGCGGCGTGAAGGTCGAGGTGCTCACGAGGCGGCCAGTTCCTCGATCGTCAGCTGGTCGTTCGTGTACACGCAGATCGCGGCGGCGATGCGCAGCGCCTCCTCGACGATCTGCCGGGCGCCGAGGGGCGAGTGCCGGACCAGCGCGCGCGCGGCGGCGAGCGCGAAGTTGCCGCCCGAGCCGATCGCCGCGACGCCATCTTCCGGCTCGATCACGTCGCCCGTCCCCGACACGATGAGCAGCGCGTCGCGATCGGCGACGATCATGAGCGCTTCCAGCCGCCGCAGCATACGGTCGGTGCGCCAGTCCTTCGCGAGCTCGACCGCGGCGCGCCGCAGATTGCCGTTCACCTTCTCGAGCTTCTGCTCGAAGCGCTCGAAGAGCGTGATCGCGTCCGCGCCCGCACCGGCGAAGCCGGCGAGCACACGATCCTGGTAGAGTCGGCGGACCTTGTTGGCGTTGTGTTTGACGACGGTCTGCCCGAGCGTCACCTGGCCGTCGCCCCCGAGGACGACGCGACCCGCGTGCCGGACGGCGAGGATGGTGGTCGAGCGGAGCCTAGGCGCGGGGGTGTGCTCGGTCATACGCATCCATCAGGCGTCGCAGATCGACGTGGGTGTAGCGTTGGGTGGTGGAGAGGCTCGCGTGGCCGAGCAGCTCCTGGATGGCGCGCAGATCGGCGCCGCCGCCGAGGAGGTGTGTCGCGAAGGTGTGGCGGAGCGCGTGCGGCGTCGCCTTCGTGGTGGTGCCGCTCGCCACGACGTAGCGCTCCATGCTGCGGGCGACGCTGCGCGACGTGAGCCGGCCGCCACGTGCGTTGCGGAAGACCGGGCCGCTGCGCACCGGCCAGGCATGCTCCGCGCACGCCGCGCGATAGGCCGCGAGGGCGCGCAGCGCCGGACGGCCAACGGGCACGATCCGCTCCTTGCGGCCCTTGCCGAGCACGCGCACGGTCTCTGCGTCGGTGTCGACCGCGGTCCAATCGAGTCCGGTGAGCTCGCTCACGCGCAGCCCGGAGGAGTACAGCAGCTCGAGGATCGCACGATCGCGGAGGCCGCCAAAGGCGTCGGCCGCCGGCGTCGTGAGGAGCCGATCCACTTCGTCGAGCGAGAGACGCGCCGGGAGCTTGCGACGCGTCTTCGGCGTCGCGATGCCGGCCGTGGCATCCTTGCGCAAGCGTCCCGAGGTCACCAGGAAGGTGAAGAAGCCGCGCACCGCGGCGAGCTTCCGCGCGATCGACGTGCGCTCGGCTTCGCCGTCGAGCGTCCGGAGCCAGTGGCGGACGTCGGCGGCGCCCACCGCGCCCACGCCGCCCGCGCCCGCAACCGCGAGGAAGTGTCGCACGTCGGCGAGATATGCGCGCAGCGTGTGTGGCGATGCCGCGCGCTCCGTGCGCAGATGCGACGCCCACGCCTCCACGGCGTCGGCCGTCGCGCGCGCCGTCCTTGTCGGCATGATGACGGCGATGCTATCACGGCGCCCGGATCGAACAAGGTGAGAACGCCGCGCACATTTGCCACGATCGGTCTCGTACTTGCACTCGCGACGAGTGGCGCCTGTCGTCCCGATCCGTCGACGTCGCGCGGCACCGCCGAATCGTTTCTCGATGCTCACTACGTCGCGATCGACCTTCACGCCGCGCTCCCCTTCACGAGCGGCGTCGCGCGCAAGAAGGTCGAGCAGGAGCTGGAGCTCGTGAAGGGCGTCCCGATCGACGCCAGCACCATGAAGCCGATCGTCCGTTACGCCCTGCTCGAAGAGCAGGCCGACGCCGACGGCGGCGTCAAGTACCTCTATCACGGCAAGATCACCGTCGAGAACGCAGACGGTCTCGAACGCCGCTGGCTCGTCACCGTCCGGCGCGAGCCCGATGGTTTCCGCGTCACCAACTACCAGGAGTTCGCCGAATGAAGCGCTCGTACGTCCTCGTCCTCGTCCTCGTCACCGTCGCGCCCGCGTGGGCAGTGACGGGTCGCGAGGTGATCGATACCGCCCAGCAGAAGAACGGTTTCTCGACGTGGAAGGACCGCACCCTCGACGCCACCATGGACACGTTCGCGGGCAAGGCACCGACGCGCACGCGGGACATGGAGATCACGGAGACGACCGATCCGCGCGGCGAGCACCGGACCTTCATCGCCTTCACCGGCCCCTCCGATGTCCAGGGCACGCGCTTCCTGCACCTCTCGCCGCGCGGCACTGGCGATCAGCAGTGGATCTTCACGCCCGCGTCGCGCCGCGTGCGGCGCCTCGCCGAGTCGCAGCGCGACGAGAACTTCTTCGGCGCCGACCTGTCGTATCGCGATCTCGAGCTGCTGGTGCGCATCCAGCAGTGGAACGACACGGAGGCCACGGCGACCTTCGACAAGGAGGAGACGATCGACGGCAAGGGCTGCAACGTCGTGACGCTCGTGCCGAAGAACGAGGAGTTCCCGTCGTACTCGAAGTACGTGCTGTGGTTCGGGAAGGACGATTCGCTCCTGTGGCGTGTCGACGTGTTCGACCAGCAGGGCACGATCTTCAAGCGCGTGCAGCCGCGCAAGTACACGCGCATCGGGCCGTACGCGACCGCCATGGAGGCCGAGATCGAGACGCTGCCCTACGAGACGCGGACCGTGTTCGCGTTCCGCGAGGTCAAGTACGACCACGGTGTCGGCGACACGATGTTCAGCGTCTCGAACCTCGACCACGGCTGAGCCGCGGTGTGCGGCGCGGCTACTCGCCGCGCAGCGCTTCGACGACCGGCAGCCGGGCCACGTGTCGGGCGGGGAGCAGCCCGGCCGGCACGCTCACGGCGAGGGCCGCCAACGCCGCGATCGGCAGCAACGCGGTCGCGAAGTGGAAGTCGAGGTCCCAGCCGAGCTGGACGGTGAAGTTCACGCGCACCCACAGGAGGGACAGGACGAGGCCCATGAGGACGCCGCCGATCCAGCCGAGCACGCCGACGCCGGCGGCCTCGGCGACGACCGAGCGCGCCACCTGTGCGCGCGTCGCGCCGCTCGCGCGCAGCAGCGCCAGCTCGCGCCGGCGGTCGAGCGAGACGGCGAGCAGCGCCTCGGCCAGGCCGAGCGCGGCGACGACGAGCGGGAGCACCTCGAGGGCCTTGGTGAAGCGGAAGGCGCGGCGCACCGCGTCCTGGTGATAGGCGTAGAGCTCGCGCTGCGTCAGCACTTTGAGGCCGAGTCGGCCGCCCGGCCCGGCGGCGACGGCGTGCCGCACCGTCTCGAGGCTCGCGCCCGGCGCGAGCCACACGTGGAAGCGGTTTGCCGTGTGGTCGTCCCACCAGCGCTGGTACGTTGGGCGCGCCATCACGATGCTGCCGCGGGGCGACACGTAGTCGACGACCACGCCGGCGACGGCCGTTGCCAGCGGGCCGTGCGGGGTCTCGACGTCGAGGGCGCTGCCGACGCCGACTCCGAACTGGCGCGCGAAGTTGCGTGACACCAGCACGCCCGTGCCCGCCCGCACGGCGGCGAGGGCGGCGTCGGGGTCACCGGCGGAGAACACGAAGTCGTCCCGGCGCCCCGGGTCGAACGCCGCGAGGTCGAGGGAGTCGATGCTGATCCGCTCGCCGCGGAAGCGATGCTCGGCGAGTCGCAGGCGCTCGACGCGCGCGATCCCGGCGAGGGCCGCGAGCTCGCCCGCGAGCGACTCGTCGACCGGCGATTCGATCCATCCGGTGGTTGCGGTCGACGCGACGACGAGGTCGGCGCGCACCTGGTGGCGGATGAAGTCGAGCACCGACTCCTCGAAGCTCCGCGCCAGGGTGCCGGCCATGATCATGATCCCGAGGCCCAGCGCGAGCACCGCGGCCGCGAGGGCGAGCGCGCTCGGCAGGCGCGCCAGGCGGTCGACCGCGAGGCGGCTCGCGAATCCGACCCGCTCGCGCAGCGGTCCGAGCACCCCGCGCGCCACGTGCGCCGCGCCACGCATGAAGAGGCAGACGAGGAGCGCGTCGAGCGCGATCGCCGCGACGTTGCCGCTCCACGCCGAGTCCGTGCGGATCGTGAGCGCCAGGGCGCTGGCGGTCAGGACCGCCAGCGCCACTACCACGAGCGGGGCCGGCCAGCGCCGATCGGGCGTCGCGTCGGGCGTGCGGACCGCCGCGAGCGGCGAGACGGCCGCGGCGCCGCGGCCGGGCGCCCAGCCTGCGACCAGCGCCGCGCCGAGACCGGCGACGGCGCCCAGGGCGAGCGTGCCGGCCGTCACGTCGAGGCCGCGCGTGAACGTCGTCATGGCGAAGATGAGCGACGTGCTCTCGTTGGCGAGGTCGATGAGGGCGCGCGCCAGCACGAGACCGAGCGGGATGCCGAACGTTGTACCGACCGCGCCGGCGAGCACGGACTCGCCGACCACGAGCCGCAGGATCTGCGCGCGCGCGGCGCCGACCGAGCGCGCGAGCCCGAGCTCGCGGCGGCGCGCGGCGACCGCGGTCGCGACCGTGCTGCCGACCACGAACACCGCGGCGAGGAGCGCCAGCCCGGAGATGCCGGAGAGGAGCGTGCGGTACGATCGGAGGTAGCGCTCGATCTGCTCGCCGCGGCGCGCCGGAGGCAGCGCCTCGAGTCCCGGATCGAGGACGGCGGCGATGCGCCGCGCCGCCTCGTCGGCCGACACGCCGGGGCGCAGCGTCACGTCGACCTGGTCGATGCGGCGCTCGCGTCCGAGCACGGTCTCCGCGCCGATGACGTCCATGAGGACGAGGTTGCCGCCGAACGCGCGCCCGACGCCGCCCGGCGGCAGGATGCCGCGTACGACGAACGTCCGGATGCCGACCGGCGTGCGCATGCGCAGGGGCGAGCCGTCCTTCAGCCCCGTGCGGGCGGCGAACGTGTCGGTCACCACGATGCTGTACGGATCGACGAGGAAGCCGAGCGGGTCCTCGACCACGCGATCGCCCGACTTGACCAGGTGGAGCGTCTTGATGGCGTGGCCGTCGCTCACGTCGGCCGCGAACACGGCGAGCGCCTCGCCGGCGGCCGGCGGATCCACGGCGAAGAACGTCTCGGTGAGGATGGGGACGGCGTGGTCGACGCCGGGGACGTCACGGATGCGGTCGGCGACCGCTTCGTCGAACGATCCCTGGCCGCGCACCTGCAAGGCCGCCGTGCCGGCGAGGTCGTCGATGGCGTCGGTGAACGCCGCCAGGGTCGTTGCGTTGACGGCCTGGATCGCGACCACGAGGGCCACGCCGCAGGCGACCCCGCCCGCCGTGAGCGCGCTGCGCACGGGATGGCGCCGCAGCTCGCGCCAGGCCATCAGCAGGACCGCCCTCACGAGGCGCGAGTATGGCCGGCTTGAATGCCCCGGGCCAGCTCTGGTAGCCGCCTAGGCGTGGCCATCGCGCGGGTGACCGAGCTGATCACGTCGTCCCCCGACGGGTTCCGTGAGGCGGTCGAGGCCGGGGTCGCGCGTGCGGCCCGCACGCTGCGCAACATCATCGGGCTCGAGGTCACGGGCAAGCGCGTGAAGGTCGAGCGCGGGCTCATCACCGAATACCGGGTGGAGATGAAGCTCATCTTCCTGCTCGACGAGTAGAGGATCGGATCATGGCGGTCGCACGGCAGACACAGATCATCGGCGCGTCTCCGCACAGCTGGGAGGACGCCGTCCGCAACGCCCTCGAGCGCGCGAACAAGACGCTGCGCAACATCACGGGCATCGAGGTCCTGAAGGAGAACGCGGCGGTGGAGAACGGCAAGGTCGCCGAGTACCGGACGACGCTGCTCGTCACCTTCGTGCTCGAGGGCACGTGAAGGCCGGCGATCGCATGACCGCGCTCGACGCGGCGTTCTTCAACCTCGAGCGGACGGGTCAGCTCCTGCACGTCGGCTCGGTGTCGATCACCGAGCGCTCGCTCGACTTCGCGCGCCTCGTCGACGACGTCGCCTCGCGCCTGCACTTGATCCCACGCTACACGCAGCGGGTCGTCCCGGTGCCGTTCAGCCTGGCGCTGCCGACCTGGGAGCCGGCGCCGCGCTTCGACGTCCGGCAGCACATCTTCCGCCACCAGCTCCGTCCACCCGGCGATCGCGAGCAGCTGGGCAAGCTCGTCTCGCGTCTGTTCGCCCGCCCGCTCGATCGCGAGCGGCCGCTGTGGGAGCTGCACCAGATCGACGGTCTCGAGGGCGGCCGCAGCGCGCTGTTCGGCAAGGTCCATCACTGCATGATCGACGGCGTCTCCGGCGTGCAGCTGATGGGCGTGCTCTTCGATCCGAGCCCGAAGCCCGCGCCGGCTCCCCCGGCGCCGCCCGCCGAGCCGACGCCGCCGTTGCCGTCGGCGACGCGCCAGCTCTGGCGTGGTCTGCGCGACGGGACGCGCACGGTCGCGGCCCACGCGCGCGCGCTGGGCACGCTGCTCTCGAAGCCCGAGGAGGCGATGGTCGAGCTCGGGCGGACGAGCGAGGCGGTGGGCGAGGTGCTGCGCGTGCTCCTGGAACGCGTGCCCCCGACGCCGTTCAACGGCCACGTGAGCATCCTGCGGCGCGCGCTCTGGCGCACGGTGCCGCTCCACGAGCTGAAGAGCATCAAGAACCGGCTCGGCGGCACGGTGAACGACGCCGTGCTGGCGACCATCTCGGGCGCGCTCCGCCGCTACCTCGAGTCACACGGCCACAACCCCGATCGCGTCGAGCTGAAGGCCATGTGCCCGGTGAACGTGCGCACGGCCGACGAGCACCTGGCGCTCGGAAACCGCATCTCGATGATGGTGGCGCCGCTGCCGGTCGGCATCTACGACCCGCTCGAGCGTTACCGTCAGGTGCGCGCGGCCATGGCGCAGATCAAGGCGAGCGGGGAATCGGCGCGCATGACGCGCATCCTGGACCTCATGACGTTGCTGCCGCCCGCGCTCCAGACCGCGGTCGGCTGGCTGCAGGTGCAGTCGTCGCCGGTGAACACCATCTGCACGAACGTCCCCGGGCCGCCGGTCGTGCTGTACGCGCAGGGCGCGCGCCTCGAGTCGATGGTGCCGCTCGTGCCGCTCGCCCAGGGCATCGGGCTCGCCTTCGCGATGCTCTCCTACGCCGACACCCTCACGATCGGTGTGACGCTCGACCCGGCGCTCCTGCGCGACGGCGAGCGAATCATCGAGTGCCTCGGCGAGAGCTTCGAGGAGCTGTGCAGGATCGCCGGGGTCGAGCGCGGCGAGCGGCACGGTCCCGTGCGGCCGGAGCGCCAGCGCCGCCCGAGCCAGGTGGCGTAGGCCCAGGCGCGGGGCCTCGTGCTGGCCGTGCTCGTCGCCGCGTCGGGTGCGGCGCTGGTCGCGGCGGAGGTGCTGTGGGCGCGCGACTGGGTGCTCGTCCTCGGGTCGACGGCCGAGGGCACCGCGGTCGTCCTGGCGGCGACCTTCGGCGGCCTCGCTGCCGGCGCCGCGCTCGGCGGCCGCCTGCGCGGCGGCCTCGCGGCGTACGCGCGCGTCGAAGCCGGCCTCGCGCTGGCGATTCTCGCCTACGTCGTGCTGCGTCCGTCGCTCGCGCCGCTCCTCGTCGGGCTCGAGGCGTCGGCGCCGGAGCGCTGGCGCATGCTCGTCCGGGTGGGCTGTCCGCTCGCGGTGCTGCTCGCCCCGACGCTGCTCGCCGGCGCGACCATGCCCGTCGTCGCCGGCACGCGCGACGCGCGCGACGCGCGCGGCATGGGCACGCTCTACGCCTGGAACACGCTCGGCGGCGCGGCCGGCGCACTCGCCGTGCCGTTCGTTCTGCTGGGCACGCTCGGCATGCGTGGCAGCTACATCGCGATCGCCGCCGTGAACGCGACCGTGGCCGGCGTCGCAGGCTGGCTCGGACGCGGCGCCCCGCGCGCCCACCGCTCGGCGCCGGCCGCCGAGATCTCCGCAACGCGCACGTGGCGCCCCGCCGCGCTCGCCGCGACCGCCGGCTTCGTCGGTCTCGCGGGCGAGGTGCTGTGGACGCGCGCGCTCGCCGGCATCCTCTCGAACAGCGTCTACAGCTTCGCCATCGTGCTGGCGGTCGTGCTGCTGGGGATCGTCGCGGGCGCGGCGGTCGCGACGCGCCTCCTCTCGCGATGGCCGGCCGAGCCCGTGCTCGCGTGGACGTTCGCCGCGCTCGGCGTCGCGGTCGCGTGCTCGGTCGAGCCGGTGGCCACCGTCGGAGCCGCGCTCGGCGGGCGTCCCGCCACGAGCCTCGGCGGCGGACTTGCGGCCGAGGTCGCGCTCGCGACGAGCGTCGTGCTGGCGCCGGCGCTCCTGCTCGGCACGGCGTTTCCGACGACGCTCGCGCTCGTGCGTTCAGGGACGGCGAGTGCCGCCATGGGACGCGTCCTCGCGGCGAACACCCTGGGTGGCATGGCGGGATCGATCGCGGCAGCCTTCGTCTTCCTGCCGCGCCTGGGTCTCGAGAGAAGCCTCTGGCGCCTCGCGCCGCTCGCCTTCCTGGCCTCGGCGCTCGCCGGACGGCGGCGGATGCGCTGGGCGGCGCTCGCTCTCGCCGTCGCGACGATGGTCGTCGCGGACACGGCGACGTTCGCCCCGTGGCGTGCGGGCGTCCCGGGGAGCGAGCGCATCGTGCTCGAGCGCGAGGGCGCCGCGGCGACGGTCACCGTCGGTGAAGACGCGAACGGCGGGCGGCGCCTGCGCGTCAACGGCCGCTACTCGCTCGGCGGCACGGACGGGCTGCTCCTGGAGGAACGCGAGGGACACGTGCCCGTGCTGCTGCATCCGAATCCGCGCAGGGTGCTCCACATCGGCGTCGGCACGGGCGACACGATGGGCGCCGAGCTCGTGCACCCCGGTATCGAGGCGGACGGCGTCGAGCTCCTGCCCGAGGTGCTCGCCGCCGCGCGGGCCTTCGCGGCGACGAACGGCGACCTCTTCGCGAACCCGCGGGCGCACCTCATCGCCGACGACGTGCGGAGCTTCCTCTTGCGCACGGATCGGCGCTACGACGTGATCGTCGCCGATCTGTTCCTGCCCTGGACGGCGGGCGCGAGCGCGCTCTACTCGCGCGAGTTCTACGCGCTCGCCGAGGGGCATCTCGCGCCGGGCGGGCTCTTCTGCCAGTGGCTGCCGCTGCACCAGCTCGCGGTCGGCGATCTGGAGGCCGTGGTGGCGACCTTCGTGCGCGCGTTTCCCGACGTCGAGCTGTGGTCGGCGTACTACCGGACGTCGACGCCCCTCGTGGGCCTCGTCGGGCGGCGCGAGGCGGTCGCCGTCGACGCGACGGCGCTCGCCGCACGCATGAGGGATCCCGCGCTCGCCCCCGCGCTCCGCGAGGTTGGGCTCGTGGACCCGCGCGATCTCGCGGTGCTCTACGTGACCGATGGCCGGCGGCTCGCGACCGCAACCGCCGACGCTCTACGGATCAGCGATGACCGCCCGCGGCTCGATCTCACCGCACCGGCTGCGTACTTCCGACAGCACGAGCTGGCGCGGGAGGACCTCGCCTGGGTGACGGCGCGCCTCGATCCCGGACCCGGGCCGATCACCGGCGCCGGCGCATCCGCCGAGCTGCGCGCGCTCCTCCTGACGGCGCAGATGGCGCTTCTCGCAGGCCGGCCGGAGGATGAGACGGCCGCCTACCTGCGTGCCTACGCGATCGCGCCAGGGTTGCCGACCATCGACCTGGCGCTGCGCGCGATCGCGTCGAGCCGCCGCGCGGCCGGTGATCGCGCGACCGCGACGCTCATCGAGCGGACGCTCGGGCGCGCTTTCGCGGAGTGACGCGCGCGCCGGCGGAGAGACGCTCGGCGATGCGAGGGAACGCCGCGATCACGGCGGCGACGTAGACGACCGAGACCACGAGTACGACGACGTCGCTCCCCGGTCGGAGGATACCGAGGGCGACGAGGAGGGCGGTCGCTCCCGCGGGCGTGTGCACCCGCCGCGCCAGCAGCATCCCCAAAAGGGTGAGCCCGAGCGCGAGCGGCAGGGCCAGCATCCGGGCCGCGCTGACGCCGACCACGAGCGCCGAGGGCTGTCCCATGAGTCCGCAGAGAGCGAGCGCCGCGAGGGCGCTCGCGACGGCGATCGCGTGGCCCGCGACGATCGTCAGCGGGGCGTTTTCGGCCGCGTCGGGTGCGACGGCGGCGGCGACGACCGTCGCGCCGAGCGAGGGGACGACGACTGGCAGCCCGCTCACCCATGCCGGGAGCGACATCGCAGCGACCCCGATCATGGCGAGCACGCAGGTGATCCAGGCGGGACGGCGTCCGCGTGACACAGGCTGCTGCCTGTAGCGGGCGGCAGTTCGCTACGCAACGAAAGTCGCGAACGGCGATTGCCTGACCGAACGGTTTAGAGTATCCGGTCAGGCGCACGGATGGAGGATGTGGTCGTTTTCGCCGCCCTCTCATGGGAAGCACGGGCGGTACTGGACGGGCTGCAGGGCGTAGAGGCGCCCGAGCCGCGTAGGTGGCGAGGCTATCTCGGCGACGGTGCGTCGGTTACCGTCCTCCAAGTGGGTATCGGGCCGGAGCGCGCCCGGCTCGCGGCGGAGCGCGCACCCGCGGCGGATCTCTTCGTGTCGATGGGTTGCGCGGGTGCGCTCGCGGGCGGCCTGCATGCCGGTGACATCGTCATCGGCGAGAGCGTGGTCGTGCTCGATTCCGCCGGCCGGCAGGTCGGCCAGCTCGCGGTGGAGCCGCGGGCGATCCTCGCCTGGGCCGCCGCGCGGGGGATCGCGGTCCGCTCCGGTCCCGTCGCGTCGAGTCCGATCGTCCTCGGCTCGCGCGACCTTCGCACCATGGCGGGACGAGGCGGGGCGCTCGCCGTCGAGATGGAGAGCGCGGGCGTCGTCGCGGTCGCGCAGGCGCGTGGCACCCGGAGTGCGCTCGTGAAGGTGATCCTCGACGAGGCCGGAGACGACGTCGCGCTGCCGGGCGGCAACCTCGTCGACGCCGCGACCGGCGACCTCGACGTGCCGCGCGCGCTGGCAGCCATCGCGCCGCGCCCGCACTACTGGCCGGCGGCACTCCGGCTCGCGCGGCAGCAGCGCGTGGCCGAGCGCCGGCTGCGCGAGTTCCTGGCCGTGCTCTTCAGCGCAGGCCTCGAAGCATTCGGCCTCGTGCCGCCCGCCGCCGGCCGGACGGCGTCCGCGCAGACCGGCTGACCTCACATCGAACGCCCAGGGAGGGACGGATGCGGTTTCCGCTCCACATCGCGACCGACATGATGAAGTGGCAGCTCACCAACTGGTGGTGGGGCCAGGCGCGCGTGCCGATCGTGCTCATGCTCGAGCCGCTGCACACCTGCAACCTCGCGTGCATCGGTTGCTCGCCGGAGCGCTACTCGGGCGATCTCCGGAACCGCCTCCCGCTCACGAAGTGCTTCGAAGCGGTGGACGCCTGCGGCGCGCCGGTGGTGTCGGTGTGCGGCGGCGAGCCGACTGTCTATCCCGAGATCGTCGAGCTCGTCGACGGCATCATCGCGCGCAAGAAGCACGTCATCATGTGCACGAACGCGATCCTGCTCGATCGCTTCTACAAGAAGGCCCGCCCGCACCGGCGCCTCACCGTGAACGTCCACCTGGACGGCATGCGCGAGACGCACGACAGGGTCGTCGACCGGCCGGGCACCTTCGACCGGGCGATCGCCATGATCAAGGAAGGGAAGCGCCTCGGCTACGCCGTACAGACGAACACGACCGTCTATCGCGAGACGTCGGTCGACGAGCTCGACGCGATGTGCGCGCTGCTGACCGACCTCGACGTCGACGGCATCCTGCTCTCGCCCGGCTACCACTACGAGGCGATCGAAGGCGACGAGCACTTCCTGTTCCTCGACGAGATCCACCAGAAGTTCCAGCGTGTGCTCGAGCTGGCGCAGGTCTATCCGAAGATCTCCTCGACGCCGCTTTTCCTCGAGTTCGCCGCCGGCCGTCGCGACTACCCGTGCACGCCGTGGGGCAACCCCACCTTCACGCCGAACGGCTGGAAAGGACCCTGCTATCTCATCGGCGACGAGTACTACGGCTCGTGGAAGGAGTTCTTCGGCGGCGTCGACTGGGACTACTGGGAGCGTCGCGAGGACGTGCGCTGCCACAACTGCAAGATGCACTCGGGATTCGAGCCGTCGGTCGTCCGCAAGCTCGGCGAGAGTCTCGGCGACGTCGTGACGATGGCGCGCTGGCAGCTCACGAACGTGCGCAGTGTCCGGCCGCGCGCGGCGGCGTAGCGGGCCGTCGCTGGATCGCTGCTGACGGGCTGCTATAGGGCCGCGATCGACCAGCTCCCCCTCAGCCCCCGCCCGACACCGCACGGCGTCCTGACCGGCGTCTTCGGCTACACCGACTTCCGCCCGGGACAGGAGAAGATCATCGCGACCGTGCTCGCCGGCCGCGACTGCATCGGGGTCATGCCGACCGGCGCCGGCAAGTCGCTCACGTACCAGATTCCGGCCCGCATCGTGCCTGGCACGGTGCTGGTCGTGAGCCCGCTCATCTCGCTCATGAAGGACCAGGTCGACGCGCTCGTGCGCAGCGGCTTTCGGGCGACCGTGCTCAATTCGACGCTCGGCTGGGAGACCCGTCGCGATCGCCTTCGCCAGCTCCGCGCCGGCGAGTACGAGCTCGTGTACGTCGCGCCCGAAGGCCTCGAGGGAAGCCTGCGCGGCGCCCTTGCGGACGTCCGGATCTCGCTCGTCGCCGTCGACGAGGCGCACTGCATCTCCGAGTGGGGGCACGACTTCCGCCCCGCCTACCGGCGGCTCGCATCGCTCAAGAGCGAGCTCGGCGGCGTCCCAATCCTGGCGCTCACCGCGACCGCCACGCGCCGGGTCGTCGGCGACATCATCCGCCAGCTCGGCATGGTGAAGCCCGACGGCTTCAAGGGATCCTTCTTCCGCCCGAACCTCCGTCTGATCGCGCACAAGAAGGGCGACGGCCGCGGCTCGCGCAAGGACCTCCTCGCGTACGTGCGGCGCCGCGCCGCCGCGGGAGAGAGCGGCATCATCTACACGCTCAGCCGGCGCAACGTGGAGTCGCTCAGCGACTTCCTGCGCGCGGCCGGCGTGCGGGCGGCGCCGTATCACGCCGGCCTCGACGACGACGTCCGCGCCCGCAACCAGGATGCGTTCGCGCGCGACGAGGTCGACGTCGTGGTCGCGACGATCGCGTTCGGCATGGGGATCGACAAGTCGAACGTGCGCTACGTGATCCATCGCGAGCTGCCGCGCTCGATCGAGAACTACTATCAGGAGGTGGGGCGTGCCGGGCGCGACGGCCTGGCGAGCGACTGCATTCTCCTCTATTCCTGGGCCGACGTGGTGAGCCACCAGCGCTTCCAGGAGAGCATCGAGGACGCGCTGGTGCGGCGGAGCGCGCGCGACCGGAGCGTCGCGACGTTCGAGTTGGCCGACACCGCGGGATGCCGGTGGCGGCGGTTGGTCGCATACTTCGACGAGCCGATCGAGCCGTGCGGGACGGCCTGCGATGCGTGCTCGGGCGAGGGGTTCCTCGACCTCGTGCGGCCGGCGAAGCTGCCGCTGCGGCCCGCGGCGCCGTCCGCGACGGCCATCGACGACGCGCTCTTCCAGCGCCTGCGCGCGCTCCGCCGCCAGCTCGCCGACGGCGAGGGCGTGCCGGCATACATCGTGTTCAGTGACGCCGTGCTGACGCGGATGGCGGCGGCGCGGCCGATCGACGATGCGAGCCTGCTCGCGATCCCGGGCGTCGGGCCGGCGAAGCTCGCACGCTACGGCGAGGCGTTCCTACGCGTGCTGCGCGAGACGGACTGAGCGCCTCGGGAGCCGCGCCGGACGCGCATGCGCGACGCGTCCGGCACGGCCACTGGTGGCGCGGGTCAGTGCGTGACGTGCGCCGTCGGCACCACCGCCGCGAGCGGAACGAAGCGGTGGTCCGAGAGAGCCCCCTGCGGGGCGAGCTGCGCCCCGAGGCGCACGGCACCTTCCCGGGCTCGGCTCGTCACTGCATCGACGAGCCAGTCTTGCCAATGTGGGACGCCCGTCGGGACGGCGATCGACGACGACACGGAGGCGTGGCAGGAGTCCCTCTGGCCGGCGGCGAGGAGGAGGACGGTGACCGTCACGGGCGTGTCCCCGTTCTGCACGCCGGCTTGGAGAGCAAGGGGGGTGCCACGGCGAGCCGTGAAAATCCCCGGTCCGTGCTGCGGCATCCGACGCCGCCGGTTCGTGCAGCGCTGCCCGCCCGGGCCGCCTCGTGCGAAATCGCCCCGACGACACTCGCGTTCGCTGCGGCAATTGCTAAGATGCGCGCGATTTTCGCGGGGCGGAGGGGACGATGGGTATCGCAGCACCTCTCGAGACAGATCTTCGTGCGGCCGCCGAGGAGCGGTATCTCAGCTACGCGCTGTCCGTCATCACGTCGCGGGCGCTGCCCGACGTGCGCGACGGCCTGAAGCCGGTTCAACGCCGCATCCTCTATGCGATGTGGCAGAACCTGCGCCTCACGGCGGGCGCGCGGCCGCGCAAGTCGGCCGCGATCGTCGGCGAGGTGCTGGGCAAGTACCACCCACACGGCGATCAGGCCGCCTACGAGGCCATGGTACGCATGGCGCAGGACTTCTCCCTGCGCTACCCGCTCGTGCACGGCGAGGGGAACTTCGGCTCGCTCGACGGCGACGGCGCCGCCGCCTATCGCTACACGGAAGCGCGCCTCACGGCCCTCGCGGAGGAGCTGCTCGAGGACCTCGCGGCGGACACCGTTCCGTTCCGCGCCACGTTCGACGCGATGCTGGACGAGCCGATCGTCCTGCCGTCGGCGATCCCGCAGCTGCTCATGAACGGCTCGACGGGCATCGCCGTGGGCATGGCGACGAACATCCCGCCGCACAACCTTCACGAGGTGGTGGCCGCGCTCACGGCCATGATCGACGACCCCGACATCGCCGTGAAGGACCTCGTGAAGCACGTGAAGGCGCCCGACTTCCCGACCGGCGGCGAGGTGTTGAACACGAAGCGCGAGCTGCGCGAGATCTACGAGACCGGCCAGGGGCCGATCCGGCTGCGCGGCGAGTACAAGATCGAGAGCCTCGCGCGCGGCCGGCGCCAGATCGTCGTCACCTCGATCCCGTACACGGTGAACAAGGCCGAGCTGGTCGAGGCGATCGCGAACGAGATCGTGGCGCGCAAGCTTCCCCTGGTGACGGACGTGCGCGACGAGTCGACCGGCGACGTGCGCATCGTGCTCGAGCTGAAGGCCGAGGCATCGCCCGAGGCCGCGATGGCCTACCTCTACAAACACACCGCCCTGCAGACGAACTTCAACGTGAACCTGACGTGCCTGCTGCCGAGCACGAACCCGGCCGTCGGGCAGCCGGCGCGCGTCACGCTGCGCGACCTCTGCCGTCACTTCCTCGACCATCGCATGGTCGTCGTCACGCGGCGCCTCGAGCACGAGCGCAAGAAGCTCCTCGAGCGCCTGCACATCCTGGACGCCCTCGCCAAGATATACGACGACCTCGACCGCGCCATCCGCATGATCCGCAAGGCCGAGTCGCGCCCGGACGCGGCGCAGGCTCTGATGAAGGGCTTCGACCTCGATCAGGTGCAGGCCGACGCGATCCTCGAGATCCGGCTCTACCAGCTCGCGCGCCTCGAAATCTCGAAGATCCTCGAGGAGCGCGCCGCCAAGCGTGCACGCTTGAAGGAGATCGAAGCGCTCCTCAAGAGTTCCAAAGCGCGCTGGAAGGTGATCCGTGAGGACCTCGCGCGCATCGCCGAGAAATTCGGCGACAAGCGCCGCACGCAGGTCGGCCGTGCCGAGGAGCTCGAGTACAACGCCGAGGCCTACATCGTGCACGAGGAAACGACCGTGCTCCTCTCGCGCGACGGGTGGCTGCGGCGCGTGCGCGAGCTGAAGGACCCCTCGTCGGCGCGCCTGCGCGAGGGCGACGCGATCCAGGCCGTGATCGCCGGCACGACCCGCGACCACCTGGTGCTCTACTCGACCCATGGGTCGGTCTACGTGCTGCGCGTCGCCGACGTTCCCGCGACCACCGGGTACGGCGAGCCCGTCCAGTCCCTGCTCAAGTTCGGCGACGGCGAGCGCGTGGTGGCGGCGCAGTTGAAGCGCGACGCCGCGGCACCCGAGCCAGCGAACGGCCAGGCCCTCTTGCCCGGCCTCGGCGGCGGGGCTGCCCCGGGTCCGATCCTCGTCGCGACGGCGCGCGGCTTCGGCTTCCGCGCGACACCGGATCTCTCGGAGACGACGCGATCGGGGCGGCGGGTCGCTCGCGTCGGCGATGGCGACGAGATCGTCTCGGTCGAGCCGGTCGCGGGCAAGGTGGTCGTGGTGGCGGCGTCGAGCGGCAAGATGCTGCGCTTCCCCCTGGACGACGTGGCGGAGCTCTCCGGGCCCGGGCGCGGCGTGACGCTCCTCAAGCCCGGTGCCGACGCACGCGTCGTCGGGGCCCTTGCGCTCGCGGAGAAGGCCGACTTCCTCGCCGTCACACCCGAGGGCAACGAGCGGAAGTTCGCCGTGACGGACGTTCCGGCCGGACGGCGGGCGGGGAAGGGTCAGAAGGTCGTGAAGCGCGGCGGAGTGGCCGCGGTGAAGCGGGTGGAGGAGTAGAGGTATGGCGGCGACGTACACCGCGAAGGACATCCTGGTCCTGGAGGGCCTCGAGCCGGTACGCCGGCGGCCCGGTATGTACATCGGCGGGGTCGACGCGGCGGGCCTTCACCACCTCTTGTGGGAGATCGTCGACAACTCCGTCGACGAGGCCATGAACGGCCACGCCGATCGCATTCGCGTGACGCTGCACAAGAGCGGCAACGCGTGCACCGTCGTCGACAACGGGCGGGGCATCCCGATCGACAAGCACAAGCAACACAAGAAGCCCGCGCTCGAGCTGATCCTCACGACGTTGCACGCCGGCGGCAAGTTCGAGGCCAAGAACTACTACCACTCCGGCGGTCTGCACGGCGTGGGTGCTTCGGTCGTGAACGCGCTCGCCGAGAAGCTGACGGCGCGCGTGAAGCGCGACGGCGCGGAGTGGGAGCAGGGCTTCGCACGCGGCAAGGCGATCGGCGCCTTGAAGAAGATCGGCCCCGCGCGCGGCACCGGGACGTCCATCTCCTTCAAGCCCGACCCGCAGATCTTTCCCCACACCACGTTCGATCCGAAGCTCATCGCCGAGCGTCTCGAAGCCCGCGCCTACCTGCATGGCGGTCTCACGATCGAGTTCGTCGACGAGACGGCGGGCACGACGTCCAGCTGGCACTACGAGGACGGTCTCAAGGCCTACCTCGCCAAGATCGTGAACGACGCGAAGCAGCTGCCGATCGGCGGCGACCTGTTCACGATCCACAAGCAGCAGGACGACCTGCACCTCGAGTCCGCGCTCGCGTGGACCGAGGACACGAGCGAGCGGATGCAGTCGTACGTGAACGGCATCCCGACGACCTCGGGGGGCGCACACGAGAACGGCTTCCGCGGTGGGATCGCCAAGGCGGTCCGGAACTACCTCACGATGCACAACCTCGTGCCGCGCGGCCTCACCGTGGCGCTCGAGGACATCCGCGCGGGGCTGGTGGCGCTGCTCGCGATCAAGATCGCACAGCCGCAGTTCCAGGGCCAGACCAAGGAGCGGCTCAACAACGCCGAGGTCACGCCCACGATCGACGGCATCGTGCGCACGGCACTCGAGAACATGCTGAATGCCAACCGCAGTGCCGGCGACGCGATCGCGCAGCGCGTGATCCTGGCCGCGAGGGCGCGCACGGCCTCGCGCGCCGCCGCGCAGCAGGTGCAGCGCAAGGGCGCCGTGTCGCACCGCCTGAACCTGCCGGGTAAGCTCGCCGACTGCAGCTCGACCGATCCCTCGGAATGCGAGCTGTTCCTGGTCGAGGGCGATTCGGCCGGCGGCTCGGCGAAGCAGGGGCGCGATCGCGCCTTCCAGGCGATCCTTCCGCTGCGCGGCAAGGTGCTCAACACCGAGCAGGCGTCCATGGCCAAGGTGCTCACGAACAAGGAGCTCGCCGACATCGTCTCGGCGCTCGGCTGCGGCGCGGGAAGGGACTTCGATCCGGGCAAGCTCCGCTACCACAAGATCTGCCTGCTCATGGACGCGGACTCGGACGGCAACCACATCTGCACGCTGCTGCTGACGTTCTTCTATCGCCACCTCCCGGAGCTGATCCGGCAGGGCTACGTCTACATCGCGCAGCCGCCGCTTTACCGCCTCGACATCGGCAAGGACACGCGCTGGGCGCGCGATGACGCGGAGCGGGAACGCATTCTTGCCTCACTCAACGGAAAGCGCGACAAGGTGCAGGTGCAGCGCTTCAAGGGCCTCGGCGAGATGAACCCCCAGACCTTGAAGGAGACGACGCTCGCGCCGGCGAGCCGCGCGCTCCTCCGGGTCGGGATCGCCGACGCCGAGGCGACCGAGCAGACGATCCAGACGCTCATGGGCCGCGACGTGGCGCCGCGATTCCAGTTCATCATGGACCGCGCTCCGAAGGTCGACGACGTCGACGTGTAGACGGGCGAGGAGGTCGAGACGATGAAGCGCGTCGTGATCACGGGGCTCGGAGGCGTCACGCCGATCGGGATCGGCGTGGAGGAAATCTGGGCCTCGGCCTGCGCGGGCCGCTCCGGGATCGGCCCGATCACGATGTTCGACGTGTCGAAGCAGAAGTGCCGCATCGCCGGCGAGGTGCGCGGGTTCACACCCGAGCGCTGGATCCCCGCCAAGCACCTGAAGCGCATGGACGACTTCGCACGCTACGCGGTCGCGGCCTCGGTCATGGCGGTCGACGACGCGGGCCTGCCCCTCGACGAGGACCAGGGTCGGCGGATCGGCGTCATGCTCGGCAACAACAACGGCGGCGCCCGCACCATCTTTCGCACCGTGGCCAAGTACGTCGCCGAGGGTCCGGACTCCGTCTCCCCGTTCTACATCACCGCCATCACGACCAGCCTCGGCGCGGGGCAGGTGGCGATCCGGCTCGGCGTTCGGGGACCCAACTTCACGATCGGCAACGCGTGTGCGTCGGGGTTGAACGGCCTCGGCGAGGCCTGGCGTCTCATACGCGAGGGCACGTGCGACGCCGTGCTGGCGGGCGGCACGGACGCCCTCATCGACCCGACCGAGATCGCGGGGTTCGCGAACTCGCGCGCCGTCTCCTGCCGCAACGACGAGCCGACGCGCGCGAGCCGGCCGTTCGATCGCGGGCGCGACGGCTTCGTCCTCTCCGAGGGGGCGGCGATCTGCGTCGTGGAGTCGCTCGACCACGCGCGAGCGCGCGGCGCGAAGATCTACGCCGAGATCCTCGGCTACGCGACGGGCAGCGAGGCGTTTCACATCGCGGCGCCGCTACCCGACGGCCTCGGCGTCGCTGCGTGCATGGAAGCCGCGCTGGCGAGCGCGGGCGTTCGGCCCGAAGAGATCGGCTGTGTGAGCGCACACGCCACGTCGACGCCCGCCGGCGACGTCAACGAGACGCAGGGCATCAAGCGCATCTTCGGCCCGCACGCAAAGAAGCTCGCCGTCACGGCGCCGAAGTCGATGACCGGGCATCTCGTGGGTGCGTCCGGCGCGGTCGAGGCACTGCTCGCCGCCAAGACGCTCGAGACCGGCATCATCACCCCCACGACGAACCTCGACGACCCCGACCCGGAGTGCGATCTCGACTACGTGCCGCACGAGGCCCGGCGGGCCGACGTGCGCCTGCTGCTCACGAACTCGTTCGGCTTCGGCGGCGCCAACGCCTCGATGGTGATGCGCCGCTTCGAAGGCTGAGCCGCGTGCGACGCGGCGTCGGCGTCGTTTGACGTTGACAGCCGCTCGCCCCGGCGCGTACGACCAGCCCATGATGCGTCGCGTGTCACTCTCGCTGCTTGCGCTCTGCGTGGTCGCCGTCACGTCGGCGCGCGCCTCCGGCCTTCCGTTTCCGGACGGGTTCCGGTGGGGGACGGCCATCGCCGGGTTCCAGAGCGACATGGGCGTCGGCGCGCCGAACGATCCCAACACCGACTGGTGGGTCTGGGCCCACGACGCGCAGAACGTCGCCGAGCACCGCGTGAGCGGCGACGTCCCGGAGAACGGACCGGGATTCTGGCGTCTGTTCGCGAAGGACGCCAAGCTCGTGCGGCGGAAGCTGCGCGGCAACGCGTTCCGGATGGGGATCGAGTGGAGCCGCATCTTTCCGGCATCGACCGCCTCGGTCGACATCTCCGGCGGCATCACGCCGGCGGTGCTGGCGCAGCTCGACGCGCTCGCCGACCAGGACGCGGTGGTGCACTATCGGCAGGTCTTCACGGCGCTGTGGGCGCAGAAGCTCGAGCCGATGGTCACGCTCAACCACTTCGGCCTCCCGACCTGGATCCACGATGGCCCGGCGGTGCGCGACGCCTTCCTCTCCGTGGATCCGTTCGCCGGACCCGTGCCTCCGGGCCTCGCGGCCGGGGGATGGCTCGACCCGTCGACCGTCGACGAGTTCGCGAAGTTCTGCGCCTTCGCGGCCTGGAAGTTCGGTGACCTGGTCGACGTGTGGGTGACGCTCAACGAGCCCGTGGTGGTGGTCGTGAGCGGCTACGTGAATGCGCCCGGTGTCGGCGGCAACTTCCCGCCGGGCGTCTTCAACTTCGCCGCCGTCCTGCAGGTGATCCCGAACCTCGTGGCGGCGCACGCGCGCGGCTACGACGCGGTGCACGCCTACGACACGATCGACGCCGACGGCGACGGTGTCGCCGCGCGCGTCGGCGTCGTCCACAACATGGTGGCGTTCGCGCCCGTGTCGCCGGCGGCGAAGGACGTGACCGGCGCCGCGCATGCCGACTACCTCTTCAATCGCATCTTCCCCAACGCGGTCGTGTCCGGGAACTTCGACGCGAACCTCGATGGCGACACGGACGATCCGGGCGAGGCGGCGCGACCCGATCTGGTGGGGCGCTGCGACTTCCTCGGCGTCAACTACTATCTGCGCGCGCAGGTCCTGGGGACGGGATTCGCCCTGACGCCGCTCGTGCCGCTCTTCGATTTCATTCCGATCCTCTCGTACCAGACGCCGCAGAACCCCGGTGGCTCGCCCTGTCCGACGACGTGCACCGACTTCGGTTGGGAGATCTATCCACAGGGCCTCCGCGAGGTCCTGACGTACGCCGGCACACTCGGCGTGCCGATCTACATCACCGAGAACGGGATCGCCGACGCCACGGACGAGAAGCGGGCGCAGTACACGTACGATCACCTGGCCGTGCTGCAGCAGGCGATCGCGGACGGCGTCGCCGACGTGCGCGGCTACTACCACTGGTCGCTCACCGACAACTTCGAGTGGTCGAGCGGCTACTATCCGAAGTTCGGTCTCTTCTCGTACAACCCGGCCACCGGCGCGCGGAAGCGGCGCCGCGGCGCGTTCCCGTTCCGCGAGGCCGCGCGCTCGAACGCGATCACGAACAAGCTGATCGGCAAATACGGGAACTAGCGTCGGGCGTCCGCCGTGCGGCGGGTCACGCGGGACGCCAGCACGAGCGCGCTCCCGAGCAACGCCGCCGCGAGCAGGAACGGGGCGCCCGGCACGTGCCACGTCCCGTGCGTGTCGATCGCGCGGGCGAAGGTCTGCGTGAAGAGGCCCGGCGCGATCATGCCGCCGATGCCGCGCAGGCTGCTCTGCGCGCCCTGGAGCTGTCCTTGCTCGGACGGATCCATGACGCGCGTCATGAGCCCTTGCGCGGCCGGGGCGTCGAGGCTCCACAGCGCCTGCAGCGGAACGGCCGCGAGCGCGAGCAGGCCCGTCGGTGCGAGGCCGTACACCGCGAAGGCGGCGGTGCCGAACCCGAGCCCCGCGAGCAGGACGCGCCGCTCGCCGAACCGGGTCACGACGGGCTGGACGAGGCCGGCGGACACGATCATCCCGCACACGCCCATGGCGGCCATCGTGAGGCCGATCGTGCGCGTGTCCCAGCCGTAGCGGTAGCCCGTGTACAGGACGAACGTGCTCGGCAGCACGTCGTGCGCGACGTTGCGCAGGAACATGACGGTCGAGAGGCCGACCAGCTGGCGCCGCGAGCGCAGGAGCGTCAGCGAGCCGACGGGGTTCGCACGCTGCCACGAGAACGGCGCGCGCCGGGCAGGCGGGAGCGACTCCGGCAGGACGAAGAAGCCGTACGTCGCGTTCGCGAGGCTCAAGACCGCGGCGATCCAGAAGGGCACTCGGGGGCCCATGCCGCCCAGCAGGCCGCCCAGCGCGGGCCCGAGCACGAACCCGAGACCGAAGCCGGCACCGATCATCCCGAAGCCGCGTGCCCGCGTCTCGGGCGGGGTCACGTCGGCGATGTAGGCGCCGGCGGTTCCGAAGCTTGCCGCCGTGATGCCGGAGATGACCCGCCCGACGAACAGCCACCCGAGCGACGGGGCGAGCGCCATGAGCACGTAGTCGAGGCCCAGGCCGAAGTTCGACACCAGGATCACCGTCCGCCGTCCGAACCGGTCGGAGAGGGCACCGAGCACCGGCGAGAACACGAACTGCATGAGGGCCCAGACCGTCCCGAAGACGCCGAAGATCTGCGCCGCGCGCGCCGTGTCGCCGCCCTCGAACTCGACCACGAGCTTGGGCAGCACCGGGATGATCACGCCCAGCGCCAGCGAGTCGAGCACGACCGTGACGATGATGAACGCGAGCGCGGCGCCCCGCGCGTTCGAGGGCGACGTCTCGGTCATCGGGTCGCCCCAGGGGGTGTCGGTCTCACGCCTACTCGTCGTGCTGGTGGGAGTGGCTCCAGCGGAGCCCGTGCTCTATCACGTTGCGCACCTCGCTGCTCGGGTTCGAGGCGAGCAGGCGCTGCACCGGCGCCGAGTCGCGCCCGTTCGAGACCATCAAGAGCAGGGCCGCATAGGCCCGCGTGTCCGCGTCCTCGCCGTGGAGGGCCAGGTTGATGAGGGCCTGGCTCGCCGGATCGCCGCCGATGGCGAGGATGGCGCGACCGGACGCCTGCCGGACCTCCCTCTGGGAGGTGCCGAACGTCTGCGATAGCGTCGGGAGTGCCGCCGGCTGCTGCGTCGCGCCGAGCGCCTCGATGGCGGCGACGCGGACCTCGACGTCGGGATCGGTCGTCGCGTAGCGACCGATCTCGCCGACCGCCGGATCCTTCAGCTCGGCCAGCGCCCGGATCGCGCTGGCGCGGACGGCCGGATCCTTCGCCGTGAGGTAGCTCGTGAGCTCGCTGCGATCGGGTGGGGCGCCCAGGCGGGTTCGCGCCGCGAACACGGCGTCGAACACCTCGGGCGTGTCGAGCAGTGCGGCGCGCAGGGCCGGGACGGCGTCGGTGACGCCGCGCTGCGCGAGGAGCTGGGCCAGGCCCACGCGCGTGGCCGGTGGGATGCTCTTCGCGGCGAACGTGCGCTCGAGCGCGGTGAGCTCGTCGCGGGAGAGGGGCGCCAGCGGATCCAGACGTCGCAGCTCGACCAGCGCATCGGCGGCGAGGCGCGGGACCATGCTCCCCAGCTCCTCGAACGCGAGCGCCCGCCGCGCCCGCCGGTTCTCCGACTCGTCGGTCAGGGTGGAGATGCGAAACCCTTCGTCGAGCGCATGGGCGACGGCGTCCCGCTCGGCGTCCGAGGCGATCGGCATGATGCCGTCGCGTCCGCCGGCCGGGGAGTAGTACGTGCCGGCCGGGAGCTGCTGCGTCAGGTACGAGAAGCGCGGCGCGGGTCGGAGGACCAAGATCGCGCGCTCGCCGTCCGCCACGAAGCCGGGGTGGGCGGCAGCACCGCGGATCTCGACCAGATCGACCTCGTCCCCGTCGACCGTGCCGTGGAGCGTGCGCTCGACACGCACCTGGTAGACGCGCAGCTTGTCGTCGTCGAAGGGCGTGGTCTTCAACACGACGCCCTCGACGACCGCCGTGCTCTCGGCCCCGAGCGATCTCAACGGGACGACGCCGGTCGTGGGCACCGCGCCGGACGGCGAGCCCCTCGAGCCCTGGAGCGCCTTCGGATCGAGGGGCGGCCCGGGCGGGATCTCCACGCCGGCCGGCGGCTTGGTCACGGGCTGGCGGCGCACCGGGCCGTGCGCGGCGGCGCTCACGGCGGCGAGGACGAGCGCGATCGCCGCAAACGCCGCGGGCGCCCAGAGGGCGCCCGCAGATGCGCGACGTGAAGCGACCGGAGGCTGGCTCACGGCGTGAGCATCACTCCGGGCGGATCGTACTGGCTGTTCTGGTTGACGTCGATGAAGAGCGGGTTCGAGAAGGCGAGGGCGAGGACGCCGCACTGGTTCAGGTTGCCGTCGGTCACGTCCGACAGGGTCTGGTTCAGGACGCTGCAGGTCGATGACGGGCAGTCGGCGTTGGTGTTGCACGACTTGCAGGGGTTGTTCGCGCACGCCTTGCCGACGAGCGAGTTCGGGATCACCGGGAAGAGCGGCTGCGACACGTTGTCGGTGCCGCGCACGAGCACGATGACCCATGTGTCCTGCGTGAGGGCGGAAAGCATGAGCTGCGCCGTCGCGTGGTAGTGCTGCGCGCCCGGGATCGACGGGTAGTCGTTCACGAGCGTCGGCACCACGTTCTGCGTGGCGTTCGGGATCACACGGTAGCGCTTGCGCGTGTTGACGTTGTTGTCGTGGTCGTAGGCCTGCGGCGCGTTGTTCACGTAGAACTCGATCTTGTCGAACGGCGCCCAGACCGGGCTGTCCACCGTGACGTCGACCGTCGCGCTGCCGTCGTTGGTGGCGATCATCGTGTTGTCGGCCGCGCCGAGCCCGGCGGTCCCGAGCGGGGTGGTGACCGACACCCGCAGGAACGGCGCGTTCGTGCCCGTCGCATGCCCGATGACGACGCTCTGCGCGAGGTTCTCGTCCTCGGTCCACAAGAGGGCCGGATCGGTCACGGTCGAGGCGACATAGGTCCGCGCGTTGATCTGCGTCGTGCGGCGCTGATGGGTGTCCGAGTCGGCGACGCCGCTCGCGACGATGCCCTGGTTCAGCATGTTGATCCAGTCGCCGAGGTTCTCGCCGACGAAGTGGGTCTGGTCGCCCGTGCGTCCGTCGGTGCCGATCCACACCTCGAGGGCGTCGAAGCCGTCGTCGAAGTAGTTGGTGATCGATGGATCCAGACGGCGGGTGGCGCCGACCGTGTGCGACGTCGGCGGACCGGTGCCCGCCTCGGCGGTGTCGATGTCGAGCCCGTCGCGGTTGAAGTGGCTCCGCATGTGGTTGATCTGGATCAGGTTCGCCTTCGGGTCGGCGTGCGCGGCCGCATAGATCTCCTGCGGCGAGAGGTTGAAGCTCCCGAGCGACGGGAAGTCCATGCCCGGAGCGATGCCGTCGCGACCCCAGTCGACCGAGCCGCCGTTCACCTTGGTCGGGTCAACGGTGACCGGCCAGCTGTTGAAGTGTCCGTAGTCGAAGGTCGTGATCTCGGCGCTGATGGCGGTCGCGATGAGGTTCTGGACGCCCATCGCCTCGACGGTCGGGCGGTAATCGACCCGAATGTCGTGCTCGGACGGCGTGAAGAAGTCCGTGCCCTCGGCGACCTGCGTCGCCACGCGCTCGGTCATCGTGACTTCGCTGTCCGGGCTGTTGATGCCGTGCACGTGGAAGTCGCCGATGATGAAGCCCGGCGTGGGCACGACCTTCGCGATCTGCGCGTTCACGGTCGTCGTGGTGCCCGCGGTGATGGTCACGTTCTGGAGGAATGCCGAGTACCGTCCGCCGTGCGAGACGGCGAGCTGATAGGTGCCGGGCTCGATCGCGAAGTCGCCCGTGTCGCCGTTCTTGTCGGCGAACGTCACGTTCGCGATCCCCTGCACCATGCCGTCCTCGAACTCCTCGCCGAACATGCCGGTGTTGTTCTGGATGAGGCCGAAGATGTTCATGAAGTTGCGCGGGTCGGGCGACGGGTCGAAGCCGACGAGCTGGACTTTCGCCGCGATCGGATTGCTGTTCTCGTCGGTCACGTGGACGCGGATCGCGCTCGCGTCGGTGACGGTGAAGTTCTGGGTGAGCGTCGAGCTGGCGGCGACCGTGACGGGGGTCGGGCCAGGGTTCGCGGCGAGGCGCCCGCCCTTGTTCGCCTGGATGGTGTAGTTGCCCGGAGCGAGCGTCAGGCTGTAGGTGCCGTCGGCCTTGGTGCGGGTGTGGTTCACGATGTTGCGGTTCGGGCCGCCGAGGAATCCGCCGAACACCGTCCCGGTGATCGCGACGTCGGCGTCGGCCACGCCGCCACCGCTGTCGGTGATGGTCCCGCCGATGGTGCCCGTCGTGACACCGAGGATCTGGTTGCGGATCTCGGCGATCGACGCGACGGAGCCGTCGCCGACGGCGAAGTAGCGCGTGATCGTGACGGCGTCGCCGGCGTTCCCGCTCGCCGTCATGGAGAAGTTCGGCAGCGCGGCGCCGAGCAGCGCGGTGACCGCCTCCTGGCCGAGCAGGGGCACGGTGACGCCGCTGGTGGTGAAGGAGGTGCTCGCGTTGAAGCCGTGGATGTAGCCGTAGGACACGCCGGCCGCGCCATCCTCGCCGCTGTAGGCGACGAAGTCTTGCGGGTCGCAGGTGCCGTTGGCAGTGCACGGGACGTAGGCCCCGACGCCGTCGCGCGTGGTCACGAGCGGCTCACCGAAGCCGAAGGTCGGCTGGAAGAGCTCCACCTGGCCCGACCCGTTCAGGTAGTCTGCGAAGAAGATGTCGAGCGGCGTGCCGCCGAGGTTCGTGATCGTCGTGTCGACCTTCACGTACTCCGCTCCGGGCGCGAGCGTGTAGTCGGTCTGGACGTCGATCGGCAGATCCCGATCGTCGGCGGAGGGCGGGAAGGTGAAGCCGAACCCCGCGACGACGGAGCTGCCGTTCACGAAGTCGAGCAGGTCGTCAGGGCCGGTGGCGCGGATGACGGCCGGGTTGCCGTCGGTCCCGTCGTTCAACACGACGACGCTCGTATAGTTCGCCGTGTTCTCGATGTTGATGCCCGGCGACCACTCCTCGAAGTTGTCCCGCTCGATGCCGTCGGCGTGGTAGCGATCGGCGTCGACGATGTTGCCGCCGTACACGCCGATCCCGAACAGGGCGCGTCCGGGCTGCTGGATCACCACCTGGATCTTCTCGTTGAAGATGCGCAGGTCGCCGAGACGCCCGCGCGAGAGCGCACCGCCGATGAGCGACGCGGGCTGCGCGATGACCTCGGCGCGCGCGAAGGTGGCGCCAGGGGCCGGGGCGGCCGCGGACGGCATGCACTGGAACTTGATGCGATCGGCGTCCTTCGCTCCACCCGAGGTGAGGGCCTTCGACCGGATCTTGTTCTTGCCCGGCCGGTAGGTCCCGTCACGAACCACGAGGTCGACCTTGAACTGCTGGACCGCCGTGCAGACGTTGCCGGCGTTCGGAAGGCCGAGCGTGTTGACGCTGGCCTCGATGGCGGCGAGCCGCGTGTCGAACTTCGGGCTGGAGGGTGCCCGGTTCCGCACGACGAAGCTCGCGACGTCGCTCGGCACGCAGGCGGGGAAGCGCGGATCGGGGTTGTTGAGGCAGATCGTCAGATCGAATCGGCAGGTGCCGTTCGGGGTGGCGTCGGCGTCGCAGGCGGGGTCGCCGTCGGTGCAGACGACGTTGCGCGGGCGGGTCGCCGGATTGTTGAGGGTGACGCCGTCGTACTCGACCACGCAATCGGTCTGCAGCGGGCCGGCACCCGGCGCCGAGCAGGCTCCACCCGCGCAGGCTCCCCATGCCTGCGAGGCGGCCATCATGAGCGTGAGCGCACCAAGGATTGCCGTGTGGCGTCCTCGCCACGCTGAAGCGGTCCGCATGTATCGATCCTCCTCGCCGTGTGCGGTCGGGCGGATGTGCCCCCCGGGCCCGTACCTTACGCAGCCCGGTTCGAGCGGGTCAACGAAAAAGTAACCGTGTGGACAATGGATTTTTACGTTCAGGCTTGACTGTTTGTTTCTGATGGCGTATCCGAAGGCCATGGCGGCGGTGGCGAGCATCGCGTCCAGAGAGCGGCGGACCCAGGCCGAGCGCAGCGCAACGACGCGCTGGCGGCTCCTCGACGCGGCCATCGAATGCCTCCACGATCTCGGCTACGCGCGCACGAGCACACCCGAGATCGCGCGCCGCGCGGGGCTGTCGCGGGGTGCGCAGCTGCACCATTTCCCCACCAAAGCGGAGCTGGTCACGAGCGCGATCGAGCGCCTCTTCGACCGCCGCCGCGAGGAGTTCCTGCGCGCGTTCGCGGCGCGGCCGGAGGGGAGCGATCCCTGTGAGGCCGCCATAGACATCCTCTGGTCCATGGTTTCGGGACCCACGTTCTACGTGTGGCTCGAGCTCGTGGTCGCGGCGCGGACGGATCCCGAGCTGAAGAAGCCGGTCCAGGAGCTGACCGAGCGCCTCCAGGGCATCGTCGCGGCGACGTTCCGCGAGCTCTTCCCGGAACCGGCGGAACCGAATCCGTTCTATGCCGTGGCGCCGCGCTTCGCGTTCGCGTTGCTGGACGGGCTCGCGGTCGAACGCCTCAACGCGCGCGACACCGCGGCGCACGACGCCGTTCTGCAGGCTTTGAAGGGGCTCGCCCGAATGGTGATGCCGCCGGGCGCGCCGACGTCCGGGTGAACCGAGAGGAGAAGAGAACCATGTCGAGTACCAGCGGCGCGCTCCTGAGTGAGCGGTACGAAGTTCCGGAGGAGGAGCGATCCTCGACGCCCCGGCGGCGCGAATCGTACGAGGGGCTGATCGCCCGCCTCTCGCATCAGTCGGTGGTGAAGCACTTCGACGCCTACGCCGACATCCCCTGGGACGATCCGGCCTACCGCATCGATCCCGACGATCCCCGCTGGGAGCTGGCCGCCGACGACGCGCTCGGCGCGACCACCTGGTACCAGTCGCAGCCCGCCGGCGTGCGGTCGCGGATCGGGCTTCATCTGTTCGCGACGTTCATGAAGATCGGCGTCGAGTTCGAGAGCGTGCTGAAGCGCGGCCTCCTCGAGTTCGGCGCGAAGCTGCCGAACGGGTCGCCCGAGTTCCGTTACGCCTACCACGAGATCATCGAGGAGGCGCAGCACTCCCTCATGTTTCAAGAGTTCGTGAACCGCACCGGATTCGAGATCGCCGGCCTCGCCTGGTGGCAGCGCCTCGGTGCGCGCCAAGTGATCCGATTCGCGCGGACGTTCCCGGAGCTGTTCTTCGTGTTCGTCCTCGCCGGCGAGGATCCGATCGATCACGTGCAGCGCGTGGCGCTCAAGAGCGGGCGCTCGATGCATCCGCTCCTGCGGCGGATCATGCAGATCCACGTCACCGAGGAGGCGCGCCACCTCTGCTTCGCGCGCCACTACCTGCGGCAGAACGTCGAGAAGCTCGGGTGGTTCCGCCGCTTCGTGCTGTCGCGTCGGGCGCCGTTCATCCTCGCGATCATGGCGCAGCTGATGCTCCGGCCGTCGGCGGACATCATCCGGGCGTACGGGATCCCGACGGACGTCATCCGGGCGGCGTACACGGCCAACCCCGCGTACCGCGCCGAGACGTTCGCAGCCGTCCGCAAGATCCGTGACCTCCTGACCGAGGTGGGCGCGGTGACACCGTCGTCGCGCCGGCTGTGGCGGATGCTCGGGATCTGGGAGCCGAGCGCCGCTGCCGTCGCCTGAGCCGCCCCGCGGAGGGGAGGGGCCGCTTGACTGAGGCCCCGGAAGGTGGTTGATCTGTTCATCAGGATACCCTGATGAGTTCTCTCTCGGCCGCCCTGGACGCGCTCCATCTCTTCGGCGACCCCACGCGCGTGCGCCTGGTGGCCCTGCTCGCGCACCACTCGCTCACGGTAGCCGACCTGACCGGCATCACACGACTCCCGCAGTCGAGGGTTTCGACCCACCTCGGCCGGCTGAAGGAAGCGGGCGTCGTTCGGGATCAGCGCCAGGGCAGCTCCACCGTCTATTCGCTGAACGACGGATCGATGCCCGACGACCTCCGGCGCGTCTGGACGCTGCTTGCCGACCAAGTGTCCGATGCGTCGCTGCGGACCGACCGCGAGCGGTGCGACGCCCTCCTGCAGGCTCGCGAGCGGGATGCCCCTTGGCCCGACGCTCTGGCGGGCGAGATGGAGCGGCACTATTCGCCCGGCCGCACGTGGGACGCGCTCGCGCGCGCCTTCATCGGCCTCGTGCGTCTGGGCGACGTGCTCGACGGGGGCTCGGGCGACGGGACGATCGCACAGCTCCTCGCGTCGCGCGCTCGCACCTACACCCTGCTCGATCGCAGCGAGCGCATGCTGGCCGCCGCGCGGGCGCGGCTGGCGCGCACGCCGAACGTGCGCTTCCTGCACGGCGATCTGCACGAGATCCCGGCACCGGCGGGGTCGTTCGACCAGGTGCTGCTGTTGAACGTGCTCACGTACGCCGAGCGACCCGGCGCCGCCCTCGCCGACGTCGCGCGCGTCCTGCGACCGGGCGCGTCGCTCACGCTGGTCACGCTCGATGAGCATCCGCACGCCGGCGTCGCTGCGCACTACGGCCACGTGCATCGCGGCTTCCGGCCCCAGGCGCTCCGGCGCCTGCTGCAGAAGGCGGGGCTCGCCGTCGACCTGTGCGAGGTGACGTCGCGTGAGCGTCGCGAGCCGCAGCTGAGCGTCATCACCGCGTTCGCCCACAAGCCCGAGGGCAACGGAGCCGCGCATGTCCACTGACGCGACGACCACCCGATTGGAGGCCCTCCTGCGGGCGCGGATCCTCGTCCTCGACGGGGCGATGGGGACGATGGTGCAACGCCATCGCCTGGACGAGCCCGCGTTCAGGGGCACACGCTTCCGCGATCACACGCGTGACCTGCAGGGCAACAACGACATCCTCGTGCTCACGCGGCCCGACGTCATCATCGGAATCCACGACGCGTACCTCGACGCCGGCAGCGACATCATCGAGACGAGCACCTTCAGCGCGACGGCCATCGCGCAGGCCGACTACGGCCTCGAGGACGTCGTCTACGAGCTGAACGTGGAGGCAGCCCGCCTCGCCCGCGAAGCGGCGGCGCGCTGGACCGCGCGCACGCCCGAGCAGCCGCGCTTCGTCGCCGGCGCCCTCGGGCCGACGAACCGCACGCTCTCGATCTCGCCCGACGTGAACGACGCGACGCTGCGGTCGGTCACCTTCGACCAGGTGCGCGACGCGTACGCGGCACAGGTGCGGGGTCTCCTCGACGGCGGCGTGGATATCCTGCTCGTCGAGACGATCTTCGACACGCTCAACGCGAAGGCGGCGCTGGTCGCGATCGTCGAGGAGCAGGAGCGCCGGGGTGTGCGGCTGCCGCTCATCATCTCGGTCACCATCACCGACCGGAGCGGGCGCACGCTGTCCGGGCAGACCGTCGAAGCCTTCCACGCCTCGATCGCGCACGCGCAGCCGCTCGCGGTGGGCATCAACTGCGCCCTCGGCGCGCGCGAGATGCGCCCGTTCCTCGCCGAGCTCGCCGCGGTGACGCCGCACTACGTGAGCTGCTATCCGAACGCCGGCCTGCCGAACGCGTTCGGCGGCTACGACGAGCTGGCCGAGACCACGAGTGCACTCCTGCGCGAGTTCGCGGAATCGAACCTCGTGAACATCGTCGGCGGGTGCTGCGGCACGACGCCCGATCACATCCGCGCCATCGCCGCCGCGGTGAAGACGCTGCCGCCGCGCCGTCCCCCCGCGCCCGACGGGCTCGCGCACTGGAGCGGCCTCGAGCCGCTCACGATCCGGCCCGACTCGAACTTCCTCATGATCGGGGAGCGGACGAACGTCACCGGCTCGGCCAAGTTCGCGGGCCTCGTGAAGCAGGGGGATTGGGCGTCGGCGGCGCAGGTCGCCGCCGATCAGGTCCGCAGCGGCGCCAACCTCATCGACGTCAACGTCGACGAAGGGATGCTCGACGGCGTCCGCACCATGACGACGTTCTTGAACCTCGTCGCGACCGAGCCGGAGATCGCCCGAGTGCCGGTGCTGATCGACAGCTCGAAGTGGTCGGTCATCGAGGCGGGGCTCAAGTGCGTGCAGGGGAAGGGCGTGGTCAACTCGATCAGCCTGAAGGAAGGGGAGGCGGACTTCCTCGACAAGGCGCGCAAGGTGCAGCGCTACGGAGCCGCCGTCGTCGTCATGGCGTTCGACGAGACGGGGCAGGCGGACACCGTCGACCGGAAGGTCGAGATCTGCGACCGCGCGTACCGCCTCCTCACCCAGCGCGTCGGGTTCGATCCGGTCGACATCGTCTTCGACCCGAACGTGCTGGCCGTGGCGACGGGCCTCGAGGAGCACGCCGAGTATGCGCGCGCCTTCATCGAGGCGACGCGCACCATCAAGCAGCGCTGCCCGGGCGCCAAGGTGAGCGGCGGCATCTCGAACCTGTCCTTCGCGTTCCGCGGCAACAACGTCGTGCGCGAGGCGATGAACTCGGCCTTCCTCTACCACGCCATCGCGGCCGGGCTCGACATGGGGATCGTCAACGCCGGGCAGCTCGTCGTCTACGAGGACATCCCGAAGGAGCTCTTGGACTACGTCGAGGACGTGCTCTTCAACCGCCGTCCGGATGCGACCGAGCGCCTCGTCGAATACGCCGGACGCGTCAAGGGCGGCGGCAAGAAGAAGGAGCAGGATCTCGGCTGGCGCGAGGCGTCGGTGGAGGAGCGCTTGAAGCACGCCCTCGTGCACGGCGTGGTCGACTTCATCGACGCGGACAGCGAGGAGGCGCGCGCGAAGTACGCGAAGCCGCTCGACGTCATCGAAGGGCCGCTCATGGACGGCATGAAGGTCGTCGGCGACCTCTTCGGGTCGGGGAAGATGTTCCTGCCGCAGGTCGTGAAGAGTGCCCGCGCCATGAAGAAGGCGGTCGCCTACCTCGAACCCTTCATGGAGTCCGAGAAGGCGAGGACCGGTGCCCGCGCGCAGGGCAAGATCGTCATGGCGACGGTGAAGGGCGACGTACACGACATCGGCAAGAACATCGTCGGCGTCGTGCTCGGCTGCAACAGCTACGAGGTCGTCGACCTGGGCGTCATGGTCCCGTGCGACAAGATCCTCGACACGGCCGTCGCCGAGGGCGCGAACCTCGTCGGGCTGTCGGGCCTCATCACGCCGTCGCTCGACGAAATGGTCCACGTCGCGAGCGAGATGGCGCGCCGCGGGCTCGAGCTGCCGCTCCTCATCGGTGGCGCCACGACCAGCCGCGAGCACACGGCGGTGAAGATCGCGCCGGCGTTCCCCGGCACGACCGTACACGTCCTCGACGCGTCGCGCGCCGTCGGCGTCGTGGCGTCGCTGCTCGATGCCCGCAAGCGGCGAGAGTTCGATGCCGACAACCGCAGCGAGCAATCCCGCATCCGCGACGTGCACGCGGCCAAGGCCGCCCGTCCCATCGCGCCGCTCGCCGAGGCGACCGCGCGGCGGCCGGCGTTCGCCTGGCGCCAGGCCGAGGTCCCCGTGCCGGTGGCGCTCGGACGGCAGGTCCTCGATCCGTTCCCGCTGGCCGAGCTGGTGCCGTACATCGACTGGCGGTTCTTCTTCACGGCGTGGGAGCTGCCCGGGAAGTTCCCGCAGGTCCTGGACGATCCCGTCTACGGCGAGGCGGCGCGCGATCTCTACCAGAACGCGCGCAAGCTGCTGGACGAGATCCTGCGCGACCGGCTCCTCACCGCGCGCGGCGTCTACGGCTTCTGGCCGGCGCAGAGTGACGGCGACGACATCGTTCTCTACGCGGACGAATCCCGCACCGTCGAGGCGCAGCGCTTCCCGATGCTCCGCCAGCAATCCGAGCGGACGAACGCCCAGCCGTACCTGTCGCTCGCCGACTATGTCGCGCCGCGCGCGAGCGGCGTGCGGGACTACGTCGGTGCCTTCGCGGTGACCGCGGGCATCGGTGCCGAGGCGCTCGCCAAGCGCTTCGAAGCGGCTCGCGACGACTACTCGGCGATCATCGTGAAGGCGCTCGCCGACCGCCTCGCGGAGGCGTTCGCCGAGCTGCTCCACGAGCGCGTGCGGCGCGAGTGGGGCTACGAGAGCGGACCCAAGCTCGCGCAGGAGGCGCTCCTGCGCGAGGACTACCGCGGCATCCGTCCGGCCTTGGGGTATCCCGCGTGCCCGGATCACGGCGAGAAGCCGGACCTCTTTGCGTTGCTGCGGGCGCCGGAGGTGGGGATCACGCTCACCGAGCACGGCGCCATGCTGCCGGCCGCGAGCGTCAGCGGCCTCTACCTCGCGCATCCCGAGGCGCGGTACTTCAGCGTCGGCCGCGTCGGCCGCGACCAGATCGCGTCGTACGCCCGGCGCCGGGGCGTGTCGGTCGCCGAGATCGAGCGCTGGCTCGCGCCGAACCTCGCCTACGACCCGCGGTCGTCGGCTGCGGCGTGAGCGCCGGATGATCGGGCGGTGGGCGGCGCTCGGACGGGAGCTGCGACGGCCGCTCGCGTTCCTGGGCGCGCTCGCGGAACGGTTCTCGCGGCACCGCATGCCGGGGCTGGCGGCGGGCCTCGCGTTCTACTTCCTGCTCGCGTTCTTCCCGTTCATCCTCTTCCTGGTCGCGGTCGTGACGCTCGTGCCGGGCGTCGAGGGGCTGACGGACTGGCTCCTCAAGAGCGCGGCCGACTACGTCCCGCAGGAGGCGTTCAAGATGGTCGAGGGGATCATCCGCGGCGTGCTCTCCACGCGGCGCAGCGGCCTCGTGTCGCTCGGCGTGGTGCTCGCGCTGTGGAGCTCGTCGTCGGGCTTCGCGAGCGTCATGGACTGCCTCAACGTCGCCTACGGCGTCACGACGCGGCGCGCGTGGTGGAAGGCGCGGCTCGAGGCCCTGTGGCTCACGGTCGCGCTCTCCTTCTTCATGGTGCTCGCGTTCGTCCTGACGCTCTTCGCCGGACCGCTCGCGACGCTCGTCGGCAGCTACCTCGGCCCGGCGGGCAGCGTGGCGACCATCGTCTTCAACTGGGTGATCTCGCTCGCCCTCGTGACGCTCGTGACGACGACCACCTATTACGTGTGTCCGGACGTCGAGGACCAGCCCTGGCAGTGGCTGTCGCCGGGCGTGGTCGTGTTCACGGTCGGCTTCGGCGTCGCGTCGGCGGGGTTCTCGGTGTGGGTCGCGCGCTTCGGCAGCTACGACAAGACGTACGGGTCCCTCGGCGCGCCGATCATCCTGCTCTTCTGGCTCTACCTCCTCTCGACGTTTCTCCTGCTCGGGGGGGAGCTGAACGCCTACCTCGACGAGCGGCGGGCGGATCAGAGATAGAACCGCACCCGGCGCCAGATCTCAGCCGGCGAGAGGAGCGGGCCGCGCGCGACCAGGATCGGCCGTCGCTCGAACGGCATGCAGTACGGGCAGTCGATTCCGGCGACGACCTCGACCGAGCGCGAGATACCCCGCACGTCGTCCGGGGTGAGACCGAGCACGATGACGGTGGAGAAGTCGCAGTCGCGCGGTCCCCACCACCAATAGGTGTTGTGCCCGCTGATCGCGTGGGGCAACCCGAGGGCGGGGCCGAAGAAGTCGATCGCCCCCGCCTCGCCGTAGTTGGACGTATAGATGCACGCGCGCGCACGCTCCTCGGGTGGGAGCGCGCGGTGGACCACCGCGACGCGGGTCGCCAGCTCCTGCCATCCGAACTGGTCGGCGAAGTGCTGCGGGAGGACGCCGAGCTCGTTGCGCTCGCCGCTCCCGAGCCGCGGATCGAGTCCGATCGCGTGCTGGTAGGCGATCAGGCGCTCCACCGGAAGGAGCGGCTTCGCCATCGGCATGCCGGCCACGCCGACGACCGTGGCAGCGACGGGCACCGCGTAGGCCAGGCGGCGCCGCCAGGCCGCGCGCTCGAACGCGACACCGCCGGCGGCGAACAGGAGCTGATAGTACGGGCCGATGTAGTACGCCTTCCCGCGGCCCGCGATCATGAGCGCGAGGATCACGAGGTAGGCCCACACGAGCGCGCGGTAGCGACCCTCGTCACGTCGCCAGAGCGAGACGAGACCGGCGATCCAGATCGGAGCGGCGAGAGGATCGAGCACCATCACCTGCTCGGCGACGAACCCGAGCGGCGACTGCGGCAGGTTCTTGAATGCGCGCGCGTTGGCCGTGAACTCGAGCGTCGGCCAGCCGTGCAACGCCTGCCAGACGAGGTGCGGCGCCGCGAGCACCGCGGCGATCGCGAGCCCCAGCCATGGCCAGCGCGTGGCGAGATGACGTCGCGCCGGCGTCGCGACGATGCCGGCGGCGAGCCCGATCACGAGGAACACCACGCCGTGCTTGTCGAGGAATCCGATGCCCACGACGGCGCCGAGCGCGATCCAGAGGCGGGGCGAGTGGCCGTCGAGGATCCGCACGACGAGGAGAAGCGCCACCGCCCAGAAGACCATCTCGAGCGCGTTCGGCGTGAGGATGCTGAAGATCCCGACGTAGAGCGGCGCCGTCATCACGCCGGCGAGCGCGGTCAAGACCGCGCCGCGCCCTCCGCCGAGCTGCCGGACGAGGCGTGCCGCGATGAGGACCGTCGCCGCGGCCGCGAGAGCGGGCAGGAGGCGGATCGCCGGCAGCGAGTCGCCAAGAACGGCGCGCACGGGAACCAACAACACCTCGAGCAGCGGCGGATGATCGACGTAGCCCGCCGCCAGGTGGGCGTTGCAGGCGAGGTAATAGAGCTCGTCGCGAAAGTAGCCGTAGCCGTGGCTCGTCGCGACGTAGAAGAGGAGCGTCGCGACGGCGAGGGCTCCGGGCATGGGTCCTGGTCAGCGCCGCCAGAGCGCGACGGCCTCGGCGAAGCGCCGTCGTTCTTCCGGCGTCTGCGCCGGGTTGTGGTCCGGATGGTTGTCCTTCAAGAAGCGCCGCCACGCCACGAGGAAGCGCTCTTGCGTGCAGTCGGCCGGAAGCTTCAGGAGCTTCAGCAGCGACGGCGGCTGCTTCGCCCGCTTGCCGATCGGCACGCGCATCTTGGGAGCCGCTTTCGCGCGTCCGCGCGGCCGCGGCTCGGACCAGCCCTCGGCCATCTTCAGCCACCACCGTAGATCGGCCACCACCTCGGCGTAGGTGGGGTTCTTCCGCCAGGCGGTCGGAAACCACTCCTTGTGCAGGTGGCCGAGGAAGCCTTCCAGCCGGAGCGCGAGATCGTGCGGGACCTTGCCCTGCACGCGGCCGAGAGCGGTCAAGAGCGCTGCCGACTCGTGCTGGTAGAACGAGCGGTGGCGCTGCCAGCGCGAGTGCACGGCCCGGCCGAGCCAGGGGTGGAGGCGGCGGAGAAGGAGACGCGCTGCGGATGCCTGCGGCAAGCTCGGAGCACATGGCGTCCCCGAGTCTCCCTGTCAACGCTCTTGCCGGCGAAAGAAGGCTCGTGAGAAGAACCGTCCGCCGGTGATCCACTTCCCCCCGTTTCGCCTGGACCTGGTCGCGGGTCGCCTCGTGCGTGGTGACGAGCCGATCGCCCTGCGCCCGAAGACGTTCGCGACGCTGCGCCACCTGGCCGAGCGTCCCGGGGCCCTGGTCACCAAAGACGAGCTGCTCGCGGCCGTGTGGCCCGACGCGACGGTCACCGAAGACATGCCCCGTTTCTCGATTCGCGAGCTGCGCCGCGCTCTCGGCGACGATCCCGCTGCCCCGCGCTTCATCGAGACCGTGCACGGTCGCGGCTATCGCTTCATCGGCGGCGCGCCGCTCGCCGCCGGCCCGTCCCAACGCAGTGCCGACGCCGGAAGCTCGCCGGGCGCTGCGATCGTGGTCGGCCGCGAGCGGGACCTCGGGACACTCCTCGAATGGTTCGCGACGGCGCGCCGGCGCGAGCGCGTCGTCGGCTTCCTCGCGGGCGACGCGGGAATCGGCAAGACGACCCTCGTCGATGCGTTCCTCACCCACCTCGCCACCGCGGAGCCCGACGTCGTCGTCGCGCGCGGCGAATGTCGCGAGGTGGTCGGCGCGGGCGAGCCTTACCGCCCGCTCCTGGAAGCCGTCCAAGCGCTGGCGACCAGCCGAACTCGTACCAGCGGGATCGCATCCCTCCGCGCGCATGCCCCGACCTGGCTCGCGCAGCTGCCCTCCCTCGTCGACGCCGACGAGGCTGCCGCGCTTCGCCAGCGGCTCGTGGGCTCGACCGGCGACCGGATGCTGCGCGAGTTCGCCAGCTGGGTCGAGGCGACGGCTCTGGAGGCGCCGCTCGTACTGGTGATCGAGGACCTGCACTGGAGCGATGGCGCGACCCTCGACGCGCTGGCGGCCCTCGCGCACGGCCGCGCGCCCGCCCGCCTGCTCGTGCTCCCGACGTACCGGCAGGTCGACGCGATCGTCTCGGACCACCCGCTGCGCGGTGTCCGGCAGGAGCTCGCGCGTCGCCGGCTCTGCCGCGAGATGACGCTATCGGCCCTGCCGCGCGACGCCGTCCACGCCTACCTCGTCGCACGCTTCGGACCGGACGCCGCGAGCGACGCGCTGGTCGCGTTCGTCCACGATCGCTCGGACGGCAACCCGCTCTTCATGACCGCCGTCGCCGATCAGCTCGTCGCCGAGGGTGTTGTCGCCCGCGATGGCGGGCGCTGGGAGATCGACGGGGACGCCACCTTCGACGACCTCGGCATTCCGGACACGCTGCGAGAGATGGTCGAGCGCCAGCTGGAGGCGCTCGACGGACCCACGCTCGCGGCGCTCGAAGCCGGCAGCGTGGTGGGCGCGGAGTTCGCCGCGCCCGCGGTCGGCGCGGCGATCGGCCAGGGGAGCACGGAATCGGTCGAGGATCTCTGCGACGTCCTGGTGCGCCAGGGGCGTCTGCTGCGGTTTCTCGGGGAGTGCGAATGGCCCGACGGCACGACCGGTGCGCGCTACGGGTTCCGGCACGCGCTCTATCAGGACGTCCTCTCGGCGCGCATTCCGCCGTCGCGGCGGCGGCGGCTGCACCAGCTCGTGGGCGAACGGCTCGAGCGTGCCTACGCCGCCGACGCGGCGCCGGTGGCGGCGGAGCTCGGCACCCACTTCGACAAGAGCGGCGACCGCGCGCGCGCCGTCGAGTATCTGGGGCAGGCCGCGGACGTGGCGCAGAAACGCTTCGCCGATCGCGAGGCGATCGCGTACATCGAGCGCGCACTCGGGCTCCTCGAGACGATGCCGCCGTCCGAGGACAGCATGCGGCGCGAGCTGATGCTGCGCATGGCCCTGGCCCCCTCCCTGGGCGTCGTGTTCGGCAACGCGTCGCCGGAGCTGGAGGCGTCGAGTGCGCGCGTGCGCGCGCTGCTGACGGAGGTCGGCGAGACGACGAGCCACCTGTTCGCGCTGTTCGCCCTGTTCACCTACGAGCTGATGCGCGGCGGCCTCGACGCGGCGACGGAGATCGCCGAGCGCGCGCTCGACCTGGGTGCCCGCGTCGCGCCGCTGTTCGCCAGCGTCGGGCACCTCACGGCCGGCATCTCGCGCTGCTATCGGGGCGAGTTCGAGCGCGGCCGCCGCCACTTCGAGGCGACCCTGGCGGAGGCGCCGCCGGCCCCGTGGCCCGTCACGTTCGACCCGCCGCAGATCGCGTCCTTCCACCTGGCCGACCGCGTGCTCGTCTACCTCGGCTACCCCGAGCAGGCCGTTGCGCACGCGCGGCGCACGCTCGCGCGCGCCGAGGAGATCGGGCATCCGTACACGCGCGCCGCCGCGGCAGGCACGATCGCGCGCATGTACGTCGTCCTGCGCGAGCCGTGGCTCGCGCGCGACCTCGCCGCGCGGGCGCTGCGCCTGTGCGACGAGCACGGCTACCCGGAGATCGCGCATCGGGTGACGATCACCCAGGGTTGGGCGCGCGCGATGCTCGGGGACACCGCGGGCGTCGTCGACGAGCTGCTCCCGTTGCTCCAGACGTACGGCCGCCGCGCGGGGATGGTCGCCATCACGTCCGCCCATCTCACGGTCGGCGAGGCGGCGATGGTGGCCGGCCGTCTCACCGACGCGCTCGACGTCGTGATCGAGGCGGGCCGCCTGGTCGAGGAGACCGGTGAGCGGATGGAGGAGGCCGAAGTCCACCGCTGGCGCGGCGAGCTGCTGATCGCGCTGCGCGGCCAGGAAGGATGGTCGGAGGCGCGGACGTGGTTCGAGCGCGCGCTGGCGGTCGCACGCGCGCAGTCGGCGAAGTGGTTCGAGCTCCGGGCGGCGATGAGCCTCGCGCGCCTCGACGCCGATCAGGGGCGCCGCGCCGACGGCCGCCGGTTGGTCGCCGACGTGCTCTCCTGGTTCACGGAAGGGCACGATCGGCTGGATCCGACCGACGCCCGCAACCTGATCGGGCGCCTCGGATGAACGCGCGTCAGTTGCAGTGGGCCTGCGCGACCAGATCGATCCACTGCTGCAGCGTCTGATCCTGGGGGCTGCCGTCCGTGATCTGCACGCCGCCGCCGTGCGGCACGAGGTCGAGCGGCTTCGCGCGGATGCGCGAGGACGACGGATTCGCCGAGTCGACGAGCAGCGCGATCTCGCGCGCGGTGGCGAGCGGATCGCCGGTGGTGACGTGGAAGCGCGTCATCGCGGCCTGGCCGCCCGTCACGTGGCACGCGGTGCAGGTGATGAGCGCCTGCCCGAGCACCTGGTCCTGGAAGAGCGTCTGATTCGCCGTGTACACAGCGTCGCACGTCGACCCGTCGCCGGTGGAGACGTTGCGCGCCAACGTGAGCGAGCCGGCGACCTTGACGCCGCCGCCCTTCAGCTTCGTCTTCCCGGTCATCGTGTCGCCCAGGATCTTGCCATTCCACGAGAAGCGCACGCCGTGGACCAGGCCGGAGAGCTTCACGCGCTTGGTCGTCGCCTTGCCGTTCACGATGTAGGCGCCGGCGATCGACGGATCGCCGCCCACCGCGACCGTTCCGGTGACCGCCGTCCCGATCTGCGTGAGCCCGGCCGCGACGTCGATCGGCGTCGTGATCTTCTTCCCGGTCATCTGGCCGTCGAACGAGCCGGTCAGGTCGGCGTGGACCAGGGGCGCTCCGACGAGGCTGACCGCGATCACGGCGATCCTGATCATCAGCATTGGCGTTGTCACGAAAATGACCTCCTGGGCGGCCGGCGCCTCGGCCGCTTGAGCAAGCCGCGTACCTGCCCCGGACGGCGCATCCGCTTCGTGCGATCGACGGCGAGCGCCGAAATGCTACCGCCCGGCGGTCCAAATTGTGCGCAGACGCGCGTTCATGGGTTGACGGGTTCGGTCGTCGCGGCGTAAGGCCCCACGAGCCGGAGGCGATGAGGTGAGCAGACACGTCTCGGTTTTCTCGGTAGCCAGGGCGGCCCTCGGCGTGCTGCTCGTGGCCGCCGTCGGTTCGACCCCCGTCGCCGCGGCCATGATCACGGTGACGTCGACCGAGGATGCGGTGGTTCAGGACGGGAACTGCACGCTGCGTGAGGCCGTCCGATCGGCCAACGAGGACGTCGCCTACGACGCATGCACGGCCGGGAGCGGCGACGACGTCGTCAACCTCGGCGTGGGGACGTATGTGCTGACGATCCCCGGCGTGAACGAGGACGCGGCGGCCAGCGGCGATCTCGACGTCACGGCGAACCTCGTGATCGCTGGCGCCGGCGCGATCTTGACGAGGATCGACGGCAACGGTGCCGTCACCCACGATCGGGTTCTCGACCTCATCGGCTCGATCACCGTTGCGATCTCCGGGGTGACCATCACGGGCGGCACGATGGTGCAGGAGGGTGGGGGCGTGCACGTCAACGGCGCGACGCTCGTCGTGAGCAACAGCACCATCGTCTCGAATACCGCGAACAGCGGTGGCGGCATCGGCGATGTCGGCACGGTCACCCTCGTGGACTCCACCTTGAGCGACAACACTGCCGCAAATGGCGGCGGGATCGCGTGCGGCGACGTCAGCATCCTTCGCTCCACGGTCAGCGGGAACCACGCGGACGCCGGGGGCGGCCTTCGGATCTTCGGGGCGGGGACGATCGACCAGAGCACGATCTCGGACAACGTGGCAATGGTGGCGGGGGGCGTCCTCTCCAACGGGACGCTCGTCATGACCAATAGCACCCTGTCCGGCAATCGCTCCAATGGCGTCGGCGGCGGCTTGGTCCACAACAACCCGACGGGGATCGCGACCCTCGTCAACGTGACCGTCACGGACAACGTCGCCGACGATGACGCGGACGGCGGCGGTGACGGCGGTGGCATCGTCAACGAGGGCGGCGACCTCAGGGTGAAGGGCAGCATCGTCGCCGGCAACGTCGATCGCGGCGGCGAGGCACCCGACTGCGTCGGCGTGCTCGACTCCCTGGGATACAACCTCGTCGAGAGCCCCACCGGCTGCACGTTCTTGGGCGACACGGCGACCAACCTCCTGGCCGTCGATCCGCTGCTCGGCCCGCTGCAGAACAACGGTGGGGGAACGCTCACACATGCGCTGCTCGTCGGCAGCCCGGCATTCGACGCCATCCCGCTCGCGTCGTGCACCGACGCGGCCGGAGGGACGCTCGGGGGAGACCAGCGCAATGTCCCCCGCCCGCAGGCCGCCGCCTGCGACATGGGTGCGGTCGAGGCCGACGGTCTTCCGACCACCACCACGACCACGTCCACGACCTCGACTTCGTCGAGCACGCCGACGACCTCGTCGACCACGAGCTCGACGAGCACGACGACGAGCACCATCACTTCGACGACCAGCACGACCACGTCGACCACGTCCACCTCGACGTCGAGCAGCACGAGTTCTTCCTCGTCGTCGAGCACGGTCGCGCCGTCGACGACCACCAGCACGACGACGCTGCCACCCGAGTGCACGGCGGGCACACCGAACGCGTGCGACGACGCCGATGCGTGCAGCGCCGACTCCTGCATCGCCGGGCGCTGCCGCCACGATCCCGCGACCGGAACCGAGTCGGCGCGCTGCGTCTGCGGCCGGCTCCCGTTGGCGGCGTGCGTGGCGGACCCCCTGCCCACTGCGGCGAGCCGGCAGCTGACGAAGGCATGCGAACGGCTCGACCGAGCCGCGTCGTCGACGTCGCCCGCGCGGACGAAGCACCTCGTGCGGCAGGCGATCGCGAGCGAGAAGCAGGCCGGACGGATCGTGCGGCGGCTCGCGGCGCGCGGGCGCGTGTCGCAGGCGTGCGCGGGCGCTCTCGGCGCCTTCCTCGACGATGCGCTCGGGCGAGCGAAGGGCGTGCTGAAGGGCTCGTAGCAGCGATCAGCCGGCGGCCGCGATCGGGGCGCTCGCCGCGTGCGGAGCCGAGAACTCCATCACGCCGTCGTCGACCTTCCCGCGCTCGATCATCATCAGGTCCCGCGCGTAGTTCTGGTGGAGCCGCCAGGGCACGTTCGTCCCCTGCCTGGGGAAGAGGTGCATCGAACGTGTGACGTAGCCCGAGGTGAGATCGAGGAAGGGCGCCTCTTCGACGGCCGCGTCCCGCAGGCGCGGCGTGCACTGGCGGGCTCCGCTCTTCGCCATGTGGTTGAGCAGCCGGCACACGTAGCGGCAGATGAGCTCGGCTTTGAGTGTCCAGGACGCGTTCGTGTAGCCGACCGCGAGCGCCAGGTTCGGCACGTCGCTGAACATCATGCCCTTGTAGGCGTAGGTCCTGGTGAAATCGACGCGGCGGCCGTCGACGGTGACCTCGAGGCCGCCCAGGAAGAGGAGATTCAAGCCCGTCGCTGTCACGACGAGGTCGGCGTCGAGCGTCTTGCCCGAGCGAAGCCGCAATCCGTGCTCCGTGAACGTCTCGATCTGGTCGGTCACCACCGAGACGCGCCCCTGCCGCATCGACTGGAACAGATCGCCGTCCGGCACGAGACACACGCGCTGCTCCCACGGGTTGTAGCGCGGATCGAAGTTCGGCGAGACGTCGTAGTCGGGGCCGAGCTCCTTTTGGAGCCACCCGGTGATGAGCGCCCGCGCCCGCTGGGGGTTGCGGCGGCAGAAGCGGTAGAACCACAGGGTGAAGAGCACGTTCTTCCAGCGCGTGATGGCGTAGGCGATGCGAGCGGGAAGGATCCGCCGCAGCCCGTTCGCAATGCGATCCACCGCCGGCATGGAGACGATGTACGTCGGCGATCGTTGCAACATGACGACGTTCGCTGCCGTCTTCGCCATCTCGGGCACGAGCGTCACGGCGGTGGCGCCGCTGCCGATCACGACGACGCGCTTGCCCGCGTGGTCGATGTCGGGCGTCCACTGCTGCGGGTGGACGACGCGGCCCGCGAACCGCTCGATGCCGGGGAACTCGGGTGCGTAGCCCTTGGCGTAGTCGTAGTAGCCGCTGCACATGAAGAGGAAGTTGCACGTGAAGCGCACCGGCTCCTTCCGCTCGCCGCGCTCCGCCTCGACCGTCCACCGGGCCTCGTCCGACGACCACGATGCCCGCCGCACGCGGTGTCCGAAGCGGATGTTCCGATCGATGCCGTTCTCGCTCGCCGTCTCGCGCAGGTACGCGATGATCGACGGACCGTCGGCGATGGCCTTGGGATTCGTCCACGGCTTGAACGAGTATCCCAACGTGTACATGTCGGAGTCCGAGCGAATGCCGGGGTAGCGGAAGAGATCCCAGGTTCCGCCGATGTCCTCGCGCGCTTCGAGGATCGTGCACGTGCGATCGGGGCAGCTCTTCTGGAGGTGGTAGGCGGCGCAGATCCCCGAGATGCCGGCGCCGACGACGAGCACGTCGAAGTGTTGAGTCGTCATCGAGCTGCCCCCGGGCTTCCCTATACGTGGTGGCGAGACCACGCCACCCGCATCCGTCACGTTCCCGCCGTGGCGGTGGCGACGTCGCGCTCGAGCAGCTCGAGCGTTCCCACGAGATCGCGATAGAGCAGCAGCCGCGCGCGCAGGTGCTCCGCCTGCTCGGCGGTGCCGGTCGCGGCGGTCGCGGCGGCCCCCTCGGCGCGCACCAGCAGGGCCGAGAGGTCGGGTGGGTCGGGCGCGGGCCTTCCCTCGACGCGCGCTGCCGCCCACAGAAGCGTGTCGGCAATGCCGGCGGCGAGGTCGCGACGTCCCGTGCGCGAGGGCCCGCTTCGATCACCGAGGTCGACGTTCAGGCGGTGGCGGACGAGGTCGAGCAGCACCAGGAACACCGCCTGCGCGTCGCGCACGAGCCCGAGGATCGTGTCGCGGGCGGCGACCAGCTCGCGGCGGCCGCCGCCCGCTTCGAACTGCGCCTCGTCGTGCAGGCGCATCGTCGTCGCCAGGCCCTGGTAGACGGTCCACCGGTGGCCGCGGCTCGGCGCGACTTCCGCCGACGGCACGACGATGCCGACGCGCGCCAGCGCGGCGAGCGAGCGGAGCGTTCGCGCCATCGCCTCGCGCATCTGCACGCTCGCGAGGGCAGGCCCGAGCGCACGGTAGACGAAGCCCGCGACGAGGATGCCGATCAGGACGCCGACCACGCGATCGCGAGCCGGCGTCAACGTCGTGATCGGTCCGGCCGCGTCGACGACGCAGATGCCGAACGCGAGCCCCGTCTGCACACCCGCGTAGCTGATGCGCGCGCTGCCGCTCATGATCCAGCCGGCGATCGCGCTGCCTACGGCGACCACCACGAGCAGCCCCACGAGGCCTTCGAGGTTCGGCATCGCCACCACGATCGCGATCATGCCGAGCACGCCGCCGAGGATCGCGCCGGCGAGGCGGAGGATCTCCTTCTGGACGATGGCGCCGAAGCTCGACTGCGCCACGATGAGACACGTCCAGATGCTCGTCTCGATGCCGGGCCAGACGAACGCGTTGGTCAGCACGTAGCAGATCGACGCGGCGAGCCCGCCCTTCAGCGCGAAGGCGAGATCGGCGTGGCTCGAGGACGAGAAGGCCGGCGTGAAGAAGCTCGTCGGGCCCGGTGTGTCGAGCGGCGAGCGCGGCAGCGCCGGCGCCGCATGGCGCCCGGTCTCGCCGAGTCCGCCCGCGGCGGCGCCGATGTCGTGCAGCGCCCGCTCCATCTCGCGCACGGCGGGCAGGAGATGCGTCGCGCCCGTTCCCGCCGTGGCGGCGTCCGCCCACGGGCCGGTGGCGACGGCGCCGGGCGGCGTGCGGTGCGCGAGGGCGTCCCGCATCCGCTCGCACGTCGCGACCAGCTCGCGGAGCCGGGGCGCGAGCGGAAGGGGGGACGTTCCCTCGGCGCTCGCAGCCCGTTCGAGCGCCAGCGATCCGGTCAACAGGTGCTCGACGGCCTCGATGAGCGTCAGCTGCTCGATGTGGCGGAGACGCAGCGCCGGATGACTCGCCTCGGCGTTCGCGAGCAGGTCGAGGTGCTGCATGAGGCCGCTCTGGATGAGCGCCGTGGGCTCGGGCGCCGTCGCCTGCGGCGCGCCGTCGAGGCAGCGACGGATGCCTCGGACCGCGGCGTCCACTCGCGCCGCCAGCTCGTCGAGCAGAGCTTCCTCGGGGTCGTCGGGCCACAGGATGAGCTGCGCGCCGGTGCCGATCGTGACGCCGATGCAGATGAGGACGATGCGCCAGAGCCCGACTGCGACCGCGGCGTTCGGATCGGAATTGCCGGCCGCCGCAACGACGATCAGGGCGGTGATGGCGCCGAGGAATCCGACGTAGGGCGCGGTCGTGGTTCGGGAGAGGAACAGACCCGCAGCCGCGACCACCCCGAGTAGCGGCGTGCGGATCCACGGCTGGTCCGCGAGCACGGTCGCCATGACGATGCCCACGACGCCGCCGCCGAGCGTTCCGATCAGGCGTTGAAGCCCCTTGGTGAGTGACGCGCCGGCGTTCGGCTGGCTCACCGTGAAGATGGTGATGATGGCCCAGTGGCCGTGGGGAATGTGGAAGCCCATGACCACCGCCGTCGCGACCACGCACGCGACGACGATGCGCGACGTCGAGCGCCCGCGCCCCGGTGTCGGTGCCAGCTCGGCGGCGACGAGCGCTTCGAAGCTCGAGGTGGCGCTCGCCACGGCCTAGCGCGGCGCCGGCGCGCCGCTCTCGTCGACTGCGATCTCGCCGCCGCGGATCGTCACGACGGCCGTCGCACCCATGCGATAGGGATGCTCCGGATCGCCCGGCTGGAGACGGACGCGGACCGGGAACCGCTGCGCGAGCCGCACCCAGTCGAGGGTGGGCGAGACGTCCGGCAGCACGCCCACCGTCGCGCCGTCCTTCGGATGGACCGCCCAGCCGATGCCCTGCACGACGCCGCGGAAGCGGCGCCCCGGGTAGGCGAGCAGGTAGACCTCGGTCGCCATGCCCGGGCGGATCTTGCTCATGTACGTCTCGCGGAAGTTCGCCATCACCCACCAGGCGCGGTCGTCGATGAGCGCGAACACCTGCTGGCCCTCGCGCGCGTACTCGCCGACGGCGATGTTCAGGTTGGTGATCCAGGCGTCGAACGGCGCCGTCACGCGACAGTACTCCACGTCGAGCTCGGCGCTCCGCACGGCGGCGCGCGCGGCTTCGATCCGCGCGTTCAGGTCGCCGACCTGGGCGAGCAGGTTCTCGGCGCGCGAGCGCTCCTTGGCGGCGTTCTCGCGCCCGGCGGTGGCGGCGCGCAGCTTCGTGCGCGCGTCCTCGACGCGGTCCTGGGTGACGAACCCGCGGCCGAGCAGGGGCTCGACGCGGCGCAGGTAGTCGGCGGCGTACCCCTCTTCGGCCGTGCGGCGGGCGAGCTCCGCAGCGGCGGCGCCGATGGCGTCGCGCTGCGCGGCGAGATCGGCCTCCGCGAGGGAGAGCGCGGCGCGGCTCGCTTCGAGCTTGGCCGCGTACGGGCGCGCGTCGATCGCGAAGAGAAGATCGCCCTGGTGCACGCGCTGGTTGTCGACGACGGGCAACTCGACGATGGGGCCGCTCACGTGCGGCGCGATGCCGACGACGTTGGCTCGCACCGCGGCGTCGTCGGTCCGTGGATGGCGGTAGGTGAGCATCCAGACCCACAGGCTCGTGACGATCGCCCCGAGGACGATGCCGGCGCCGAGCATGCGGCCGAAGCGTGGTCTGTCGTGATCGTCCATCGTCTCAGGTCGAGAAGAAGACGAGCCACGTGAGCATCGTGAACAGGATCGCGAGGCTCGGGTAGACGACGAGGAGCGGCCCCAGATGCGGCTCGAGGCCGCTGCGCACGAAGAACGGTCGCATGAGCGCCGCGAGCGTGATGCCCGCCATCATGCAGACGACCCAGGCGGGAAAGAAGGAACCGAAGACGTTGATGACCGGGTCGCAGCCCGCGGCGAGGGCCGCCGTCGCGATCGTGACGCCGAGGCGCGCGCGCTGCATCGCGCGCACCGTACAATTCCACGCCGGCACGGGAAAGCGGATCATGGCGCACCAGCCGCGGAGGCGGTCTCGCCCGCGGCGAAGGCAAGTGCGGCCGACGACGTGAGCACGTCCGCGCGGCTCTCGATGTGCGTCATCCGCGCGCGCGCGAGGTCGCGCTCGGCCGCGAGCAGATCGAGGAACGAGCCCAATCCCGCGCGGTAGGACTCGAGGGTGGCGGCGTACGCATCCTCGGACGCGCGGAGCAGAGCCGTTGCGAACTCGAGCTTCCCGAGGGCGGTCTTCACGTCGGCATAGGATTGCCAGACCTGCCGCAGGAGGCTCAGCTCGAACGCGGCGAGGTCGGCGCGTGCGACCTCGGCGCCGGCCTCGGCCTCGCGCAGCGTGTTCTCGCGGGCGAACCCGTCGAAGAGCGTCCACTCGAGACCCAGGAACGCGCCGTACGTCGGCTCTTCGTCGGTGTGCGACGCGAAGGGTGGGCCGGCACGATAGTCGCGCAGCGCGCCGCCGACGGAGCCCGTGACGCCGAGGCGGGGCAGGAAGTCGGCGCGGGCCCGCCGGATCTCGGCTTCGCGCGCGCGGAGCGTGGCGAGCCGCGCCGCGAGGTCGGGTCGTCGCGCGAGCGCGCTGTCGATCACGCGCTCGACGGTCTCGGGCAGCCCGGTCGGGAGCGGCTGCGAGCCGAGGTCGGCCGTGCGCAGGCGCACCGTCGGGGAGATGCCCAGGCTCTCGGCCAGGGCGGCGTGGGTGTTCTCGACCGCGCCCTTGGCGTCCTGCAGCTCGAAGGCCGCGCGTGCCTTCTCCTGCCGCGCGAGGAGCACCTCGGGCTCGGTGGCGAGGCCGCTCGTGCGGCGCGCCTCGCTCGCGTCGAGGAGCGCGGTCGCGGAGGCGAGCGTCGCCTCGGCCGCCGTGACCTTGGCCCGGCTCGCGTCGAAGCGGTAGAACCGTTCGGCGACCGCGAACGCCACCTCCTGGCTGCGGCGGTTGAAGGCGAAGTTCGACGCCAGCAGCTCCTGCCGGGCACGCTCGCTGTCCGCGCTGCGGCGGCCGAAGTCGACGAGGAGCCACGCGAGGTCGACGCTCGGCAGCAGCGAGGAGCCGCGGATGACCTCGGTCCCGGTCGGCGTCGCGTTCACCACCCTCGACCAGCCGCCGCGCGCGGCGAGTGCGAGGGTGGGAAGATACGCGCTCTCGGTCTTCCCCAGGCGCGCCGCGGCCGCGCGCGCCTGCTCCCACGCGCGCTGCGTGTCGGGGTTCGAACGCTCGGCGAGGTCGATCAAGGCGGGAAGATCGTAGAGGCGCGCGGCGTCTTCGCTCGCGACGCCGAGGCCGAGCGCCTGCTCGGCCGGCGGCATGTAATGCTCGAGCGGCTCGGGCGGCGTCCACTCGCTCGACGCGCTCGGCGGCGCCTGAGCGTCCGGATTCCACGCCGCCGACTCCCGGAGCGTCGAGCATCCCGCGGCCAGAAGCAGGACGCTCGCGATCGGCACCGCCAGCCGCGATGCGCGCTCAAACGAGCAATCCGATTGGGAAGCGCCGCCACGCACCGCGGGCGTTTCGTACTGCGCCGTTGCGTCGCGTTGCAACTACCCGGCGAGACGACGGTGTGCGGCGGCGGCCGGGGTTGTTCTCCGCCCCGTCGACAAGCTCACGGGCGACGGCATCATGACGCTCTTCGGGGCGTCGATCGCGCACGAGGATCACGCCCAGCGTGCGTGCTGGGCGGCCCTGTACCTGCGGGACGAGATCGCCCGCTACGCGACGGAGGTGACGCGCGAACGGGATCGGCTTCTCCACGCGCACGGGCATCAACTCGGGGTCAAGGGTCGACGACAAGATTCCAACGCCTGTCGCCTTCCCGTAGGGTCGCGGGCCATGAGCGACGTGCGGCCGTTTCGCATCGACGTCCCGGAGGAGCAGCTCGCCGACTTGAAGCGCCGCCTGCGCGCGACGCGCTGGCCGGACGCCGAGACGCCGGACGACTGGTCGCAGGGGATCCCGCTCGCCTACGTGCAGGAGGTCTGTGCGTACTGGGCCGAGCGCTACGATTGGCGCGCGACCGAGGCGCGCCTCAATCGCTTTCCGCAGGTCCTGACGACCGTCGACGGCGTCGACCTCCACTGCCTGCACGTGCGGAGCCCACACGCGGACGCGCTGCCGATCGTGATGACGCACGGCTGGCCGGGCTCCGTCGTGGAGTTCCTCGAGGTGATCGGCCCGCTCGCCGACCCGACGGCGCACGGTGGTAGCGCCGCGGACGCGTTCCACGTCGTCTGCCCGTCGCTTCCCGGCTACGGCTTCTCCGGGAAGCCCACGCGACCCGGTTGGGGCGTCGAGAAGATCGCCGAGACGTGGGACACGCTCATGGAGCGACTCGGCTACGCGCGCTGGGTCGCGCAGGGCGGCGACTGGGGAGCGGCCGTCACGACGGCGATCGGCATACAGAACCGTGGCCGCTGCATCGGCATCCACGTGAACATGCCCAACGCCGGCGCGCCCGAAGGTCTCACGAATCCGACCGAGCGCGAGCGCCGCGCGCTCGACGGCTCGCGGCACTATCGCGAGTGGGACTCCGGCTATTCGAAGCAGCAATCGACGCGGCCACAGACGCTCGGCTACGGCCTCGTGGATTCACCGGCAGGGCAGGCCGCCTGGATCCTGGAGAAGTTCTGGTCGTGGACGGATTGCAACGGGCATCCCGAGAACGCCATCGCTCGCGACGCGCTCCTCGACAACGTGATGCTCTACTGGCTCACGCGCTCGGGCGCATCCTCCGCGCGCCTCTATTGGGAAAGCTTCGGCAAGGAGTTCCAGGGTGGACGCGATCGCACCGTCCCCCTGCCGACCGGCTGCAGCATCTTCCCGAAGGAGATCGTGCCGGTGCCGCGGTCGTGGGCGGAGAAGCGCTACAAGAACATCGTCTACTGGAACGAGCTCGACCGCGGCGGCCACTTCGCCGCCTTCGAGCAGCCCGCGCTCTTCATCGAGGAGCTGCGGGCCTGCTTCCGCCTCATGCGCTGAGCGCGGCGACGGCGGCGAGCCCGTTGCCGCGGCGCACGACCTTGAAGACGTGCGGGGCAGGGAAGTGTGCGGCCAGCAGGCAGGCGTCGCGCTCGGCGCACGTCTCCAGGATCGCCCGGCGGGTGCGCTCGGCCTGTCGTCCGTCGAAGTCGAAGGCGCTGTTCCACGACGGCTCGAAGACCTGCATGGGGCTGTGCATGTTGTCGCCGCTGAAAAGCGCCCAGCGATCCTTCGAGTGGAGCCAGGCGGCCGCATTGCCGGGCGTGTGGCCGGGCGTCTCGAAGAGGTGGAAGACCTCGTCGAGCGCGTAGGTGCCGCTCCACAGGCGCACCTGGTCGGCCTCGAAGCACGGCGCCACCGAGTCGGCGAAGACGCCGGCGTTGAAGGCGAAGGCGGCGTTGGCCGGATTCGTCGGGTTCCAGAAATCGAACTCCGTCCGGTTCATGAGGTAGGTGGCGTTCGGGAACATCGGCACCCAGCGTCCGTCGCGCAGGGTCGTGTTGAAGCCCACGTGATCGACGTGGAGATGCGTGCTGACCACGAAGTCGACGTCGTCGGGCGCCACGCCCGCCGCGGCGAGCCGCTCGAGATACGGCGTCTGCAGCATGTGCATGCTCGGCAGGCTCGGCCGCTCCTTGTGGTTGCCCGTGCAGGTGTCGACGAGAATGAGCGAGCGCGGCGTGCGCAGCACCCAGGTGTGGACGCTCAAGAGCGTCGCCTGCGTGTCGAGCTGCATGAAGTGGCGGAAGACGTCGGGTCCGTGGTTGTCGACGGCGTCCAGGTTGAACGCCGGCAGCAACATCGAGGCGCGGAAACCCGGTCCGTGTGACTCTTCGATCCGCGAGATCTGCACGTCGCCGATCCGGAGCGTCGGCATGGGGGCGTCGTATCGCACACCACTGGCGTTCCATGCGACCGTGGGCTAGGGGCGAGCGAGCCGACTCGAGCCACGAGGAGGGACGCATCATGAGTGGGACGGCGCAGGCGAGGATCGAACCACCGTCGGCGATGCACCGCGCCGCGAGCGAGCTGCCGTTCGTCACGTTCTTCGAGGGGCTCGACTTCCAGCTCCTGCAGGCGAGCGTCGAGAACGGACTGTGGGTCGTGCGTACGCGCTTCCAGCCCGGCGTCACCATCGCGACGCACCGGCACACCGGCGAGGTGTTCGCGGTCACCTTCAGCGGGTCCTGGCGCTACCTCGAGTATCCGGACGTGAACACCGCCGGCTCCTACCTCTACGAGCCCGCGGGTTCGGTGCACACGCTGCACGTGCCGGCCACCAACACCGAGATCACGGACGTCTGGTTCGCCATTCGCGGCGCCAACCTGAATCTCGACGAGCAGGGCAACGTGGCCAGCGTGTGGGACGCGACCTTCATGATCGAGACCTATCTCGGTCTCTGCGCGAAGGCGGGCTACGGGCGGCCGCCGGTCATCGGCCTGTAGGGACTCGCCCTATCGCAGGGCGGACCTGTCGAGGCTGCGGTACTGGATCGCCTCGGCGAGGTGTGCCGTCGTGATCCGCTCCTCGTCCGCGAGGTCTGCGATCGTCCGCGCCACCCGCATGATCCGCGTGTAGGCACGCGCCGAGAGCCCCAGCCGCTCGCTCGCCGCTTCGAGCAGCTGCCGCCCGCGCGGATCGAGTGGCGCGACCCGCCGCAGCTCCCGGGGTGGAATCTTCGCGTTGAGCCACCCGCCGCGCGCCCGCTGTCGCGCTCGCGCAGCTTCCACCCGCACGCGAATCGTCGCCGAGGGCTCGCCACGCGCCTCGTCGTCGCCGAGCAGGCCCACCGGCACGCGCGGCACCTCGACGTGCAGGTCGATCCGGTCGAGCAGCGGGCCCGACACGCGGCTGCGGTAGCGCCCGATCTGCGGCGGCGTGCAGCGACACCGGTTCGATGGATCGCCGAGCCATCCACAGTCGCACGGGTTCATGGCCGCGACCAGCTGGAAGTCGGCGGGGAAGACGACGCTGCCGGCGCTGCGCGCCACGGTGATGCGCCGCGCCTCGAGCGGTTGCCGCAGCGGCTCGAGGGCGTTGCGACGGAACTCGGGCAGCTCGTCCATGAAGAGGACGCCGCGATGAGCGAGCGTGATCTCGCCCGGCCGGACGGGATGGCCGCCACCCAGCAGGGCGGCGTCGGAGATGGACGAGTGGGGCGCGCGGAAGGGACGCGACGTCACGAGGGGCCCGTCGCCGAGCAGGCCCGCGACGCTGTGAACGGCGGTCACGTCGATCGCCTCGTCGAGGCAGAGGGGAGGCAGGATCGACGTCAGGCGGCGCGCGAGCATCGTCTTCCCCGACCCCGGCGGGCCGAGAAGGAGCACGTTGTGCGCACCCGCCGCCGCCACCTCGAGCGCGCGCTTCGCGTGCGCCTGACCGCGCACCTCGGCGAAATCGTCGGCGGTCGCCGGTCGCTCGGCGAGGAGCGCGCTCGCGTCGACGGTCGCCGGCACGGGGGACAGCTCGCCACGGAAAAACGCGACGGCCTCGGCGAGCGTCGATACGCCGATGACGGGCGAGCCTTCCGCGATCGCCGCCTCGGCCGCGTTCGCACCCGGCACGACCATGCCGTGCAGCCCGGCGGCGCGCGCCGCGGTCGCGATCGGGAGCGCGCCACGGATGCCGTGGATCCGGCCGTCGAGACCGAGCTCGCCGAGGACGCACCAGCCGGCGAGATCGGGGAGCGGCGGCTTCCCTTCGGCGGCGAGGAGCGCGAGGGCGATCGGCAGGTCGTACGCGACGCCCTCCTTGCGCACGCCGGCGGGCGCCAGGTTCACCGTGATCCGCCGCTGCGGGTAGTCGAAGCCCGAGTTCCGGAGCGCCGCGCGAATGCGATCGCGTCCCTCGCGGACGGCGCCGTCCGGGAGGCCGACGGTCGTCGTTTGCGGCAGGCCCGGGGCCACGTCCACCTCGACGTCGACCAGGATGGCCTCGATCCCGGAGAGGGCGCCGGAGCGGATGCGCGCGAGCATCCGGTCGGCCTGCCGGCATCGCCGTCCCGCGACAATCCCTGCATCCGGACTATGGCGTCAAGATCGGTCGCTCAAGCCGCGACGTTGGCGTGCCGATAGTGGAAACGGAACCATGCTCTCGCAGGCGGACTGCGGCACGATCCTCGCCCACCTCGCCGTTGCGCTCGCCGCTGGCGGGCTCATCGGGCTCGAGCGGAGCTATCACGGGCGGCCGGCCGGGTTCCGCACCCACACCCTCGTGTGCATGTCGTCGAGCCTCCTCATGCTGGTGACCATGTTCCAGCAGGAGTGGTTCTCCGCCGCGCCCGAGAGCGTCCACGTCGATCCGACGCGCATGGCGCAGGGCGTGATGACGGGCATCGGCTTTCTCGGCGCCGGGGTCATCATGCAGGAGGGCCTCTCGGTCCGTGGGCTCACGACGGCGGCCTCGATCTGGATCACGGCCGCCATCGGCATCCTGGCCGGCGTCGGTCTCTACGGCGCGGTCGGGATCGCGACCGTGCTGACGCTGGGGACGCTCTCGCTCTTCCGGTGGATCGAGAACCTGATGCCCACCTTGCTCCACGCGCATCACGTGGTTCGCTTCCGCCGCGACGGCACCATGCCCGAGGAGCAGCTCCGCGCCCTCGTCGCGGAGCACGGGTTCACGATCGGCAGCCTCAGCTATCGGCTGACGGGGAACGGCAAGTTCTTCGAATACCAGATGGTGATCCGCACGCTGCACGCCCGCAACGCCGAGCGTCTGGCGCGTACCCTGGCGGGGCTCGACTCCGTGGTCGCGTTCGGGATCGCCCCGACCGGCGATTGAGCGGCGCGCCGGATCAGGACCCGAGCTCGTGCATGCGGCGCAGGAAGCGCTGCGCGTCGGCGCCCTTGCCCATCATCTGCAGCAAGGTGGCGTAGGTCGATAGCCCGCGGGCGCGCCCGACGGGCCACTGCCACGAGTCGACCGGCGCGAGCAGCCTCTCTTCCGTCGCCTTGCGCTCGTCGGCAAACGCTTCCGCCGCCCGTGCGACGAGGTCGCCGTGGCCGGCTCGCACGAGCAGCACGGACGTCTCGTCGTAGTACACGAGCGACCAGCGACCCTCGCGAATGAGGTAGCGCAAGAGCGGCTGGTGGTTCGGCCACCAGTGGAAGAAGAGGACCGTCTGGACGTCGCGGCGGTCCATCTCGGCCTGCCAGGCGCTCGGGTTCGCCACCTGCTGCATGTAGGGGCCGAGGAAGTCGACGTCGTACACCTCGGTGCGGCCGTCGACGTACACGCCCCCCGGGATGGGTTCCGCCCACGTGAGGTAGCCGCCATTCGTGAAGTCGTTGAAGAGCGGCCCGGGAAGTCCCTGCGCCTTCATGAACGCTGCCGCGCGTATCGGGAACAGCACGTCGAGCATGCCGGTGCCGAACTCGTGCAGCTCGCCGTTCCACCGAAAGAAGCCGTTGGAGGCGATGAACCAGCCGGCCGCGACCAGGGCGGGCGCGACCACGACGGCGAGCGCGACTTCGAGTTGCTGCATCACCCGCGTCGCGGCCTGCGGCAGCCGCGTCGCCAGCAGAGCGAGGCAGGCGGCGACGCACGGCATGCCGCCCAGCGCAAAGAGCGCCATGTTGCGCCGCGCGAGGAGCGAGAGATACGCGAGACCCGCGAAGGCGGCGATGTCGGCGAGGTCGACGTGCACGAACGGCGCACGCCGCTCGGGCGTCTCCGGGCGCGGGGCCGGCGGGGGCATGCCTTTGCGCCGGCGCTCGGCGCGTCCGGCGCCCTTGCTACCGCCTGCGGCGCCGCCACCGCGTTGGAGCGCCGCGAGGGCGAGCGCCGCGAGGACGACGGTGACGGAGAAGACGAACAGCACCTGGTACGCCGTGACCGAGAACGTGACGAAGTAACCCTCCCAGGGGCGTCGCATCTCGCCGATGCCCCGGAACAGCGGATGGTCGCCGTTGATGCGCGACATGAGGATCAACGGGAACGTGGCGCCTGTCACGCCGAACGGTCCGAGCGCGGTCGCGGCGAGCCCGGCGAGTCCGGTGACGAGCACGTTGCGGCGGACCGCATGCGAGATCGGACGCCGCCAGCCCGCCGGAAAGATCGGGAGATCGGTCACGAGGCTCCCGACCATGTGGCACGCGATGAGGACGTCGCCGACGATGAAGAGCGAATGGCAGTTGGCCCACAGACCCATCACCGCGGGAAGAAGCCAGAGCCGCCGGCTCTCGTCGGTCCGGCCGGTGCCGTAGATCCAGAGCACGACCTGCAGGAGCGGAAACGAGACCATCTCCGGACGGATGGCGAAGCGCTCCTGCGACACCAGGATCGCCCACGCACAGAGGAGGGTCGTGAGGAGCGGCCCTACGTGACGCCGCACGTTCATCACGAGGAGCGCCGCGGCGAGGGTGTACGCGAGCGCCGAGACCACGACCAGGAAGCTCGGGCCGCCCACCTGGTAGAGGCCGTAGAGCACGACGTCGTAGAGCCACTGCACGTTGATCCACGGATGGTCGGGGACCGTCCAGGAGAGGGGATCGGTCCAAGGAATCGTCCGGTGCGCGACGATCCAGCGCCCGCCGGCGAGGTGCCACCAGGTGTCGGTGTTGTCGAGGCGCCGCAGGCCGAACGCGAAGCCCAGGGCGATCGCGAGCCCGGGCAGGGCGAGCACCAGCCGGCGCGTCACGCGGGACACGGCGTACCGCCCGATACGGTCCCGGTGGCGCGGGCGAGGGTCACGGGGGCCGGAAGCGCCATGGGGTCGCCGACGCCTTCAAGCCGAGGTGGGCTGAACGGTCAAACGGGGACCACGAATGGACGGCAGCCGGTGCGCTCCGGCACACCGGCCGAACGATTCGCCTGGTGTCAGCTCCGTCCAGATGGTAGTTAGATGAAACGTGGGTCGGCTAGTAGGAGAGCTTCGGGAGTCGAGGTGATCCATGTGGATCGGACTCGTGGGGATCGTCGTCTTCAGCGCGCTGCTCTGGCTCGCCTCGAAGACGACCGATCGGAACGTCCGCTGAAGGGGAGCCGGGCGGTGCGGCCGACGCCGGCCGCACCGGGCACCGGGCTCAGAACTCCTTGCAGGTGATGGACGTGTTGCCGGCCTTGCAGTCCTCGATGTGTCCGACGCGATCGATCCCTGCGCCGTAGGTGAGCGTCACCGTGATCGGGCTCTTGAACGGTGCGAGGACGGGCAAGTCCTTGAACTTGAGGGTGTAGCGCACGGCGTTCGGTGTCGCCGGTACCGGCCGGAAGTAGCCGCTGAACAGCTTGTCCGCGCTCCGGCATTTCAGCCGGGCGGTGCTCGGCGTGAACGCGCAGTCGGTGACCGCCCATGTGTAGAGGGCGTCCCCCTCCAGGCGGTCCTGGACCCGCGCCGTGATCGGGTTGTCGTGCGTGAAGGCGTCGGCCGTCGTGAGCGTCACGAAGTGGCCTTTGGCGACGAAGCGGCCGGTGTCCTTGGTCGTGCTCGTGTCGCCCTTCAGCTTGAGACGGGTCACCTTCAGCTCGCCGTCCTCGCTGTCGCAGATGTCCGGAATGCCGTCGCCGTCGACGTCGCTGGCGCTGGTCGCGACGCACACGCCGCCCATGCATTGGTCGTTCGTGCGGCAGGGATCGCCGTCGTCGCAGACGGTGCCGTCGGGCTTGTTGGGATTCGAGCAGAGGCCGGTCTGCTGATCACACACGCCTGCATCGTGACACTGGTCGAGCGGCAGGCAGGTGATCTCGTTCGAGCCGACGCAGTGCCCGGTGGCGTCGCACGTGAACGTCTGATCGCACGCGTTGTTGCCCTGGCACGACGAGCCGGGGGGCTCGATCGTGCACACGGGCGAGCAGCAATCGCCGGGCTGGTTGTTTCCGTCGTCGCACTGCTCGCCCGGATCGAGGTTGCCGTCGCCGCAATGCTCCTCGACGACGATCGTCACCGGGCAGATCGCCTGCTGGTTGTTCGTGTCCGTCGCCGTGAAGCTGATGACGTAGGTTCCGGCGTCGGAGAGGAGCGGCGTCCAGGACAGGAGGCTCGACACCGGGTTGCCGGTCGTGGGAAGGGGCGGCGTCATGCTCGCGCCGGCCGGGATCCCGGCCGCGTTCAGGGTGACGATGTCGCCGGCATCGGGGTCCGAAGCCTGCACCGTGAAGCTGAATGGCACACCCGACTGCGCCGTGAGCGTCGAGCTGCAGGTCGGCGTCGGCGGATGATCGAAGACCGGCGGCTCGTTCACGTCCGGGACGAGCTGGATGAAGAAGTCGACGGCGACCTTGCCTTTGATGTTGTTGAGGGCGTCGCGCTCTTCGATCGTGACCTGCGTCGAATAGAGCGTATTCAGGGCGACCGGGCCGAGCGTCGCGCCGTTCGTGTTCCAGGTATACACGCCGCTCATCGGGTCGATCGACGCGGCGTTGGCCGCCTGCGGCGGACCCGGCTGGACGAACGCGCCGGTGTCGGCTTCGGGCGCCGTCGAGAGGCGGAACGTCAGCGTGTCGCCGTCCGGGTCGGTCGCCGGGACGAGGAAGGTACAGACCGCGTTCTGCGGGCAGATGACGATCGGCGGCAGCGCCGACACGGCCGAGCTGTTGCCCATGCCGACTTCGACGCGCGTCTCGACGCGGTAGTCGAGGTCGGGGTTGTTGATGTGTGCGTTCGATCCTTCGACGGGCGAGATACGGCAGCAGTCCTCGATGCGCGCGATGTACACACCCGGAACGCCGTACGTGTGGCGGATGGAGGTGTCGATCGCCGGCAGGCTCCCATTGTCGATCGCGAGGCCGAACGCCCAGTTGTTCGTCGGGTCGACCGACGTCACGAGGTAGAAGAGGCCGCCGCCGCCCGGCGAGCCGATGGTGGGAGACCCGTCGCCGAAGTTGAGGCGCGTGTCGCCGATGTCCTCGCGGATGACGTCGCCGGGGAGCGGGAAGCCGTCGCCGCCGCTGCACGCGATGACCGTGTTCGTCGTCGGATTGACGCAGGGGTTGAAGCTCGGCGAGTTGTCGCGACGGAAGACGTTCTGGAGCGTGAAGTCGACCGTGTTCCCGCTCGCGAGCTGCCAGGTGAGGAGGCCGTATCGGAAGTGCGTGGCACCCGCGGGTGCGGCGACGATCAGGGCGGCGAGGCCCGCGAACGCGATCAAGCGACGTGCGATCATGCTCCGTTCCTTCCGTTCAGAACGCTCGGCAGGCGATGCCGGTGATCTTGAGGACGCAGTCCGAGATCGTTCCCACCCGATCGATGCCCGAGTTGGTCTCCGTGACGGTGACCGTGACGGGGCCGTCGAACGGCCCGGCGAGGTCGAGGGCGCGTACCCTCACGGCGATCGAAAAGGCCGACGGGATGCCGCGCAGCGGCTTCGCGACCAGGCTGATGTACTTCTTGCCGCCGCCGTAGCAGCGGGTCTTGCCGCTGACCGTCGTGCACTCGGACGCGAGGAACGTCACCGTCACGTCGGTCGTGATCGCGTCCTGGACCCGAATCGCGACGCCGTTGGCGGCGTCGAAGACGTCGGTCGGTGGATTGGTGACGAAGAACCCTTGCATGCGAAGCACACTGTTGTCGCCCTGGCCGCTCGAGTTCCGGCGCAGCCGGACCTTCGTCACGCTCAGCTCCTCGGCGCACACGGTGGTGGCGAGCGCCACCCCGAGCACGACCGCTGCGATGCCGCGGATTCCCATGACGCCTCCTAGAACTCCTTGCAGGTGAGCTTCGCGCTCTCGAGCCGGCAGTCGACGACCACGCCGACGCGATCGATGTCGCCGTCCTGCGAGATCGTCGTGGTGACGGGGCCGCTGAAGGGGCCGGCCAGGCCGACGCGCTTGGCGGTGGCGACGAAGCGATAGACCGTCGGCGTCGCCTTGAGCGGCTTGAACGTCGCCTTGAAGCGGCGGTCGGCGCTTATGCACAGCACCTTGCCCGAGGGGACGGTCAGGCAGTCGCCGGCGGCCCACGTGTAGGTGGCGTCGAGCCCGAGCGCGTCCTGGACCCGGAGCCGCAGACCGTTCGCCGCCGAGACCACGTCGGCGGGTGGGTTCACGAAGAAGTCGCCCTTCGTCTTGACGGCGCTGTTGTCGGCGGCGACGCTGGTGTCGCGCCGCAGCTGCAGGAGGATGACGTTCAGCTCGGCGTCGGCGTCGTCGCACGCGTCGCCGATGGTGTCGCCGTCGATGTCCGACTGGGTCGGGTTCGCGACCGTGGGGCAGTTGTCGAGGGCGTCGCAGGTGCCGTCGCCGTCGGTGTCCTGGGGGCAGGCGAAGGCCGGCGTCACCGCCAAGGCGGCCGAGAGCGCGCACGCGACGAGAAACCTCTTCATAGGCATGACTCCTCCCGGGGCCCGCTGACCCAAAAGTCGTACAGAGGTCGCGGTCCGGGCGTCAAGGGAAATCGACGACTTCGGGGCGTGGACTGCGCCGTTGCACGGCAGGTGCGATATCGAAGCGGATTCGCTCGACTGGCGGCGGTCACGGCGTAGAGAATGCCCGCGTGCTGCCCACCTGCATCCGCCGGGCCCGCGTGCCCCCGGACGTCGCCGCCGTGACCACCGCGCGGCGCGAGGTCGATCCGCGCAGCGTCGGCGTGACGGCGGACGGCGTGCGACGGATCTGGAGCGCGGCGGAGCGGCTCTACCGCAGCGGCATCCATCCCGCCATTCAACTATCCGTCCGGCGACACGGCGGCGTCCTGATCGACCGCGCGATCGGCTTCGCGAGCGGCAACGGCCCCGACGATGCGATCGGCACGCCGAAGATTCCGGTGACGCCCGCGACGCCCTTCTGCTCGCTCTCGGCGTCGAAGGCGGTGACCGCGATGATCGTGCACTTGCTCGACGAGCGGAACCTGATCCGTCTCGACGATTCCGTGTGCGAGTACATCCCGGAATTCGCCGCGCGCGGGAAGCAGTGGATCACGATCCGGCACGTGCTGACGCATCGCGCGGGTCTCCCGAACCTGCCGCCCGAGGTCATGCGACTCGAGAGCCTCGAGGAGATCGACGAGGTGATGGACCTCCTGTGCGACGCCGAGCCAGTGTCGCGCGCGGGACGGCAGCTCGCCTACCACGCCGTCACGGGCGGCTTCATCCTGGGCGAGGTCGTCCATCGCGTGACCGGTCGATCGATCCGGCAGGTGCTCGACGACGAGATCCGCCGTCCGCTCGGCCTGCGCTGGTTCTCGTACGGTGTCCCGCCCGCTGACGTCGCGAAGGTCGCGACGAACTACGTGACCGGCCCGCCGGTGCTGCCGCCCTTCTCGTACCTCTTCGAACGCGGGCTCGGTGTCGGCTTCCGCGAGGCGGTGACGATGTCGAACGATCCCCGGTTCCTCACGGGGCTCGTCCCTGCGGCCAACGTGGTCGCGACCGCCGACGACTACGGGCGCTTCTTCCAGCTCCTGCTCGACGGCGGCGTCGAGAGCGGCGTACGGATCTTCGATCCGCGCACGGTCCGCCGGGCGACTGGGGAGCAGTCGTACCTGGAGATCGACTTCACGCTCGGCCTGCCGTTCCGGTACGGCATGGGCTTCATGCTCGGGGGGCAGTGGCTGTCGTTGTATGGGCCCGACACGTCGCGAGCGTTCGGCCACCTCGGGTTCACGAACATCGTCTGCTGGGCGGATCCCGAACGGCAGGTGGCGGCGGCGCTCATGACGAGCGGGAAGCCCTTCGTCTACCCGGAGCTCTACCACCTCTTCGACGTCGCGCGGCAGATCGGCCTCGCATGCCCCAAAGCGCCCGCGATCTCGCCCCGGGCGCGGGTCGATCACTCGGCCGCCTGAGCCGCAGGCGGAAGCGGAAAAGGGGCTGGACGGTCGAGGCGCGATCGCGGTATGCCCCGACGCAGAAGCCCGTATGGTTCCCTCGGGACCGCTGCTCGTGCGCGACTTTGCGAGCACGATGCTCGACATCGTGCCGGACACGCCCTGCTTCGACGACAGCGTGGCGTGCGCCCTGCGCTCGCTGGTCGACTACCTCCTGCCGATGAGCCTCGTATTCGTGGGCGGGGTCGCCATCGGGCTGCTGCTGGCGGTTTCCGTGTCGGTCTTCTCGGCGCGTCGCGAGCGCGGTCGCGGACCGGTCACGTCCCGTCGCCGGCGCCTCGTCTCGGGACCGATCCATACCGACGGCACGTGGGTCCGTCTGGTCGAAGACGAGCGAGGCCGGCGCACCGTCGAAGTGCTCGAAGGCGCCAACTGGCGGCCGAGCACCCGCGATCTGACGCAGCTCCTGCTCGACGTCCCGGTGACCCCGCCGCGCTGACGCGGCCCGCGCTTGCAAGTCTCGTGGCACCCGGCACTATCCTCGCCGTGGAGCGCGCGCGCCGATCCGCAGCCCTGGCAGCGACCTCGGATCGCCTGCCGAGCCTCAGCGCGTTCGTCCCCGTCCACGACGAGGAAGCCACGATCGCGAGCGTCGCCGGCGCGCTCTGCGAGGTGCTGCCGTGGGTGGCCGACGCCTGGGAGGTGATCCTCGTCGACGACGGGAGCCGGGACCGGACGCCGCGGATCGTCGACCATCTCGCGGCGACCGTGCCCGGCGTGCGCGTCCTGCGTCACGCGGCCAACTGCGGGTACGGCCGGGCGGTCCGCTCCGGTCTCGCGGCCGCGCGCTCCGAGTGGGTGTTTCTCACCGACGGCGACGGCCAGTTCGACATGAACGAGATTCCACTGCTCGTCGGACTGCTCGACCGCTGCGATTTTGCCGTCGGCTATCGACTCCAGCGAGCTGATCCGTGGATTCGCAAGTTGAATGCATGGGCGTGGTGTACGCTCGTGCGGGCGCTGTTCGGATTGAAGATTCGCGACATCGATTGCGCGTTCAAGCTGCTGCCGCAGCGGCTGATGCAGGAGATCAAGCTCGAGAGCCGCGGGGCGCTGATCAGCA